>FWPU01000135.1_pt1 | contig 224433 bp, 179 predicted proteins | sample 2228361 | NCBI WGS metagenome assembly FWPU01 (sample SAMEA103939777, study PRJEB20133) | metagenome | reverse complement strand
ACCTCAGCCAGAGCGCACCGCTCTTGGCGCTGGCCCCGGCGGTCGTGCTTATCCTCCCTCCACCACCCACTCCAACTAACCCCGCCTCTGCCTCATGCTCTGCACCTGACGGTGCTGCCCCTCCTTCATCACCACCTTCAGCAGCAGGTCCTTGCCCACAAATCACCCCACCGCCTCCCATCATCCGCCCCCAACGTCCACCGGAAACTCTCCACCTCCTCCATACGAACACGGGCAAAGCGACGTTCCCAGTCCCCACTTACCACGCGACGAACATCAAATCTCCTCCTATGGCACCCCCGCTGCTCGTCATGACCAGCTGTCCCTCCTGCGAACTGGGATCGTCGCCACTCTGCCGCCATGCTTCCAAATAGAGTACCACCTCCCGCGGGCTCGGCGCACGGCCCTACACGACCCGGTCGGTCAGAGCTCTGACCAGTTCCCTTTCGGGACCTCTTCACCTCATATGAACGAGTCAGTCCATGACCTAGGTTAATCCCGCAACCAACGATAGCAGATCCGATGGACCAAGGCAAACCGACGATTCTTTCAGAACGTCTCCTACACTGCTCCGGCCGCCGCCCTCAAGAGGCCGCACGCGTGACCACTGGACGTACACCACAACTGAAGCTTCTGAGGCAGAGTTATATTACAAAAACAGCAGCACAAAGTCAAGGAAAAGTGGTCCAGCACCATCGGAAAATTCCTCCTTTCAAACTCTGTGCCATTGTCAGGCCAGTGGAAGGGCGTGGCAGGCCGCTGCAGATTTACAGCCACTTACGTCCCTTCTCCGGGATCAGACGGCAAGAAGGCGCTCCCCACCTTCCCAAAACTGGGAAGGTCTGTTCCGCCGCTTGCCACTTTTGGGAAAGGGCCGCGCCAGCAGAGCAGTTTTTCCCTTGTATGGCTGGCAAAATTGTCGTAAAATAGGCCGAGGCAGGGTAAGCAGGAGAAAGGAGCCATGAGCCAGGTGCGAGGGCGGCAGCAGGCTATCCGCGCCATCATCAGCCAGCGAGGTCTACGCTACGCAGGGGACTCGCCTCTGGACAACGTCTTGCTTCCGGCCTCGCCGGAGCCCGCAGCACTGGAGGAGTACTTCCGGTTTCTGAAACGGTACTCCTTCCGCATCTTGCTTCGGGATGTGATCAAGTGCCGAGAGTCATTCAGGGCCAACGACCTACTCCACTACTGTTCGCCCCGAAAGGTAGCGCGTTACCTGCACTATTTGCAGAAGACGGGAATGGTGGAGCCGGTCAACGGCGAGGTCTTCCGCCTACGCCACACGGCCGTCTACAGCTTCGGGGACACGTTGGAGTGGTATGTGGCCCAGCTCTTTGCGCAGACCTTTGCCGCCACGGTGGCCTGGGACGTCAAGGTCTATGACCTGCCCGCAGGTGGCGACTTTGACGTGATCGCGCTCCTCGGAGATCTTTTGGTGTACGTGGAGACCAAGTCCAGCCCACCAAAGAACATTCATCAACCGGCGGTGGCGGCGTTCTTGGCCCGCCTGGAGGCTCTGGCCCCAGACGTGGGCATCTTCCTCGTAGACACGCACCTCCGTCTGGCGGACAAGATCAACAAAATGGTCCGCTACGAACTGAAGCGGCGAGTGGGCGAGGGTGGCCGCGTGAGCCTGATCCAACTGCGGCGCGGCGTTTACGCAGCCTCGCCTGGTCTATTCGTCATCAACAGCAAGCCAGACCTGGCGCTGAACCTCAGGCTCTGTCTGCGCCACTTCTGGGCGCATCGCGCTCGCCGGCGCCTTTTCGGTTACCAGAACGGTATCCCTTGAGACCAAGGAGGAATGCACCATGCAGATCGACCTTGCCAACCTCTTTCACCGACGTCAGGCCCAATCGCGTTCGCTGAGTGCCGAAAACCCCACTGGTGAGAAGGGCCGGGGAGCGATGGCTGAGCCCGACGCTGACAGCCCGGCGCGCGAGCTTGGCCGTGGCTGGAAAGTGCGCCCCTGCATAAGCATCCCCGCCGGCCAGACTGTCACCCTCATGGACCACAGCGGCCCGGGAGTCGTCCGCCACATCTGGGTCACCTTCAGCGAAAAGTTCTACCGCGACCTGATAATAAGGTTCTACTGGGACGGCCTGAGCATCCCGTCGGTGGAGGTGCCGCTAGGCGACTTTTTCTGTAACTCCTGGGGTTGCCGGCAGAACATCCTGGCCCTGCCCATCAACGTCAACCCGTCTGGGGGGATGAACTGCTACTTCCCCATGCCGTTTCGCAAACACGCCAGGATTACGGTCCAGAACGAGGCGCCGGAGGACCTGGCCCACTTCTTTTACACCATCGACTACACGCTGGAGGAGGTGGCCGAAGATGCCCTCTACTTCCACGCGCAGTGGCGGCGCTCCCATCCCCTCGCCTACGGCCAGGAGCACACGCTGCTGGAGGGCGTGCGTGGCGCCGGACACTATGTGGGCACCTTCATGGCGTGGCAGCAAAACAATGCCGGCTGGTGGGGTGAAGGCGAAATCAAGATGTTCCTCGACGGTGATCAGGACTTTCCCACCATTTGCGGCACTGGCACCGAGGACTATTTCGGGGGCGCCTGGTGCTTCGGCGAGGATTTCAGCGGGCCGTTCTGCGGCTTCCGGCAGGTGGTCAAAAAGTCAGGCGAACCTGGGGCCCGCATGACGCTGTACCGTTTCCATGTGCACGATCCTGTCTTTTTCGCCAGTGACTTGCGCGTGACCATGCAAGCGTTGGGCTGGCGCAGCGGCCGTCGCTATCTACCGCTCCAAGACGACATCGCCTCGGTTGCCTATTGGTACCAGACGCTGCCGCCGGCGCCGTTTCCGGCGTTGCCAGACCGTAACGCGCGGGAAATCATCTGAACGGCCTTGTCCCAATTGAGGTGGCTTGTGGCTCGATTCACTTTGAACGTGCTCTTCGCTGACGAGGCAGTGCTGGCAGTGGACAAGCCTGCAGGGGTGCTGACGATCCCGGACCGTTGGGATCCCTCGCGACCGCATCTGCTGGGCATTCTCCGGGCCACCTACCAGGGTGAGCTGATCCTGCCGGTACACCGCCTGGACGAGGGGACCAGCGGGGTGGTGCTTTTCGCCAGAAGCAGAGAAGCACATCGTGCGCTGTGCATGCAGCTGCAAGAGGGGACCGCGCGCAAGACCTACTATGCCGTCGTCCACGGCGAGGTAGCGACGGGCGGCCTCATCTCGCTGCCCCTGGCGCCAGATGCCCGCCACCGGGGACGCATGACAGTGCGGCGAGGCGGAAAGGACTCGCTCACTGCCTACGAGGTCGAAGAGCGCTTCCGTGGATTCACGCTGCTGCGCCTCACGCCGCAGACCGGGCGGATGCATCAGATTCGCCTCCACCTGCGGGCCATAGGCCACCCCCTGGCAGTGGACCGCATGTACGGGCCTCGTAGCGCCATCTACCTGTCGGAACTCAAAGCCCACTACAAACGCAAGCGCGACCAAGAGGAGCGGCCTCTCCTGGCTCGATTGTCATTGCATGCGGGCGAACTCCGTTTCCTCTCGCCCGTCAGCGACGAGGTAACCGTCAGCGCGCCTTTTCCAAAAGACTTTCGCGCACTCGTCCACGCCTTGCGCAAATACAGACCGCTCCACGAGGTGGGCAGTGGCACGAACAAGGACCCCGCGCAGGCAGTTTGACAGCCACGGCGGCCTCTTGCAAACGGACGCCAGTAAACCTTGAGCGGCCTCTTGTGACAAGCGGGGCAAGATCATCCCCAGGTGAGGGAGCTCGGGGAGGTGACTATGGGCGCGAATCGCTGCGCCCTGTGTAAGAAGCCGGCGCTGCTCAGCCGCAGTCTTGGCCTGTGTGCAGCCTGCATTTGCGAGCGGGCAGAGGAGGCCGCAGTCCTGGTGCAGAGTGCCCATGCTGCCGCGCGCGTTCCCTTCGATCTGCCGAAGCTGCTCCCGCGAGCAGCGCACGGGTTGAGCTGCCACGGGTGTGGCAATCGCTGCCGCATCCCTCCGGGCGGGCGCGGCTACTGCGGATTGCGAGGCAACGAAGACGGCCGCTTAGTCCAGGAGGCGGGAGATGCCCATGCGGCCCAGGTGAGCTGGTACCACGACCCACTCCCCACCAACTGCGTGGCAAGTTGGGTCTGCCCGGCCGGCACCGATCTGGGTTTCCCCGAGTATTCCTACACGCCTGGTCCCGAGTACGGCTACACGAACCTGGCGGTCTTTTACGAGGCATGTAGCTTCGATTGCCTCTTCTGCCAGAACTGGCACTTCCGCGAGATAAAGGCTGGCACCAGGCTGCGCACGGCCCAGGAACTGGCTGCGGCAGTCGACAGACGCACCGCGTGCATCTGTTTCTTTGGCGGTGACCCTGGGCCTCAGGTTGCGCACGCGCTCGCCGCCGCCCGCCTCGCCCGGCGTCACAACCCAGGCAGACCCCTGCGCATCTGCTGGGAGACCAACGGCTGCCTTAGCAAGGGCGCCTTGCGCAAAATGGCGGAGCTCTCCCTGCACAGCGGCGGCTGCATCAAAGTCGACCTCAAGGCTTTGACCCCGCAACTGCACCAGGCTTTGTGCGGCACCGACAACGCCGCCACCCTGGAGGCCGTCGCCTGGCTGGCCGGGCTGGCGAGGGAACGACCCGCCCTGCCCTTGCTCATCGTCAGCACCCTACTCGTGCCTGGGTACGTGGACAGCGCAGAGGTTCGCCGCATCGCCCGCTTCCTCGCCTCCCTGGACCCCAGCACGCCCTATTCACTCCTTGCCTTCTACCCTCAGTTCCTGATGAGCGACCTGCCGGTAACCTCCAGGGAACAGGCCTTCTCCTGCCTGCAGGCAGCCCAGGAGGAAGGCCTGCAGCGCGTCCACTTGGGTAACCGCCATCTGCTCGGCCTTTGACCGACGCCAGCATCGTGCCAGGCCCAGGAGGAAGATGAGCTACCGCCCGTGACTCCTGGAGGCCACCCCCTCTTCCAGCCAGGTGAGCATGCCATCCAATGCCTCAACGACCTCCGCAACTTCGTGCTCTTGAATGATCAAGGGTGGCAGAAGTTGATTTACCGATTGGTCATTGTTGGCATAGATGGTCAGGAGGCCAAAGCGGAAGCCGGCCAGGGTGAGCAAAGGTCCGAACGATTGATCGGCGAGTTTCAAGCCCATCATCAGGCCGCGTTGTCGAACCTCCACCAGCACCGCGCTGTGCCGTTCCTTGAGTCGTGCGAGCCCCTGCGCGAAAAGTTCGGCCATGCGCCGCACGTGCGGCAAAAAGTCCGGCGACTCCAGAAGCTCAAGCACCGCCAACGCCGAATAGCAGCCCACTTCCGCCCCGCCAAAGGTCGAGATGTGAATGAACGGATTGCGGTGCAAGAATGGGTTCAAATGCTCGCGATAGATGGTGGCAGAAATCGGGTAGATACCGCCGGAAAGCCCTTTGGCAGTAACCAGGATGTCGGGAACCACGCCGTAGGTGTCGATCCCCCACACGGCCCCACAGCGTCCCAGACCGCTCTGCACCTCGTCGATGATCATCACCGCGCCATGGCGGTCGCACAACTCCCGCACGCCGGCAAAATAGTCTTCCGGCGGGACGACAATCCCCATGGTGGCCGGGATGGTCTCGAAGATGACCGCCGCCGTATCGCCGCCCATCGCTACGGCCAAGGCGTCGAGGTCTGCGAACGGGACCTGCACGAATCCCGGAGCCAGCGGTACAAACGGCGCGCTGTAGCGCGCATCGCCAGCCGATAGGGCAAAGCCGGTGTGTCCATGATACCCACCCCTGGCACAGACAATGGTCGGCCGTCCGGTGTGGGCGCGCGCCAACTTGATAGCCGTGTCGATCGCTTCGCCGCCGCCCACGCCAAAGACCACGCGCCGCAAGTCCCCGGGACAGAGCGCCGTCAACCGTTCGGCCAGCAGCGCCCGATGCTCGCTGATAAAGTGGTGATTGCCGATATCGAGCTCTTCCAGGGCAGCCCTGAGCGCCGCCACCACCCGCGGATGGCGATGACCAAGGTTGAACACGCCCCCATTGCAGTGGCAGTCAAGCAGCCGCTGCTGGCCGTCCACATCCCAGACGTAAACACCTTCGCGCCTCCCGAAAACAAAGTCTATGCCAACGCTGGCAAAGAACTCGGCCTTGCCGCTGGACACATGCCGGGCAAAGCGCTCGCTGATCTTCCCCTTTGCCTCACGAGCAATCAGAGCCATGTTGCTGCCTCCTCACCGCTTGATCTTTTCCGGCAGGATGTACGGGTAACCACCGCGCAACAGACGGGTACGCAAGAGCCGGTCTAGCTTGCGCATGCCCAAGTAGAGCCTCCAGATGAAGGCGTCTTCTCGATAGTAGGCGGCCACCTCCTTCTCTGTCAGGGGTGCCACCCCCAGGTCAGAAGCCTCGCCTGCGAAAAAGTCGTTAGCCTCCCTTACCACCTCTGGGATAAGCTCCGGGCGCTGCTCCTTGTAAAAGTTGGCCGCCAGGTCCACGACCACACGGCGAAAGTCGTAGTACCGGTTCACCACATCCTTGAGGAAAAACAGGCGCAGGATCCAGACCAAAAAGGAGGGCGCGCTGCGCAAAAAGAGCTCAGTGTCCAGCTGCTCCACCCCGTCTATGCGAAAGAGGGGGGTGCTTGTGTCCAGATATACAAGCGGCACCTCCTCCGGCTGGTTTGCACCCTGCGCGTCGAGCACCGCCCAGTTGGAGATTTGACCGTCGATGGCCACCTGCAGGTGCTCCTGCCGCGTATTGAAACGCCATACCTTCTGCAGCTCGCGCAGGATGCGCCGCACAAGCAGGGAGACCTCTTCCCGGCGCAGCTCATGAATGAGGCGGTTGCCAATGGCGTGAGCCGGCAGCCTTTCCTGTACCAGGTAGACCACCGGCTCGCCTGTGCGCCCCTGAACCACCGTGTAGCCATAAGCCGGCAGGCGCAGGCCGATCTCGCTGCTCAACAGGCGGCAGTATTCCACATACGCCGCGGTGTATCGTGCCACTTCCTCCTGGCAGAGAAAGAGGGGCATGCGCTTAAAAGCTAGGCCTCGCAGCCCCTCGACGTCCACCGCCAGCACAGTGCTGATTTCGCCGAACCCCAACACTTGCGCCGGCATCGCGCTCTTTTCTGGGCACCGGGCATCGAGGCCATGCTCAAAGCGTTGCAAAAGCTCTTTGTCCACCACCACAGCAGTGCCTCCGTCGTTATCAGCTGTGTGAGGGAACCCCGAGGGCCTGGGTGGCCGGGTCGGGCCCGCGCTCATTTGCCTCGGCCGGGTGCCTACTTCTGCGCACCAATTCGCTGCACGTTCACCAGCGGCACGATGTTCTCCGGCAGTATCCCCCACTGGATGTTTGGTGCCAGCTTCTGCACAAACTCCCACTGGATGATCGTCGGGTTCTTGCTCAGCGCCGCCTGCCGAATCTCGATGCTCTTGGCGTCCGCCTCCGCCGCGACAATCTTCTGCTCCTTGCGGATCTTCTCTTGTTCCAGCTTGTTCTTCTCGGTCGTGATGTTCTCCAGGGCGATCTGCTTCTCTTCTAACGTCCGCGCGTACTCCGGGGTGAAGGTGATGTTGCGCAGGACCAGCTCGTCCAGGATCAGGCCGTTGGCCGCAGACTTTGGGACGATCTCGTCAAAGAGTGCCTGCTGGGCGTCGTAGCTGCGCTTGGTATAGAGGTCATAGGAGGCAAACTTGGTGGGCACACGGCGGCCAGAGCCACGAATTTCGGTCTTGACCACCTTCTCGACGTAGTCGCGCTCCGTGCCCAGGTTCTGAAGAATCCACGGCGCCATTCCCGGCTGGATCATGAACCGAGCAGTGATGCCCACCCGGATCTGCTGCCCGTCGGAAGTGAGGGCGCTAATGACCACATCCGGAAAGTCCGCCCGACTCTGCCCGGGCTCGTCCGAGGCCTCATAGGTCTTTTTGATGGTCGGGAAGATGACCACGCGGTCCACCAACGGCAGCACCGCGTGCATTCCCGGAGCCAATTCCCGATGCACGGCGCCCAGCCGTTTGACCACCCCCACGGTGCCCGCATCAATGATCACAATCGCCTCGATGAGCAGGCCCAAGACAACAGCCGCTCCGACAACTCCTGCCACCAGCTTCTTGTTGAGCCAGCCGAATCTGGCCCCCGGAGCAACTCCCCCGCGACGCAGAACGTTGCTCAGAACGAGCTGCAGCGCCAGCAGAAACAGCACAGCCACAACAAATGCCGTCCACATAGCGACCTCCTTGGTTCAAGTTCACAGCCTGATAAACACTTACCACCTCCGCGCGCCCACGAGCGTACTCCTCATGCGCCGGGCATTGGCCGAGCAGCGGAGCACAGCCCCCAGGTAGCCGAAGGCACTGTCTGGGCAGCCCAGGGTAACCGGCTTGTTAAGGGCGGCTATTAACTCTGTGCGCGACATGCCACCTTGCAAGTGGCTTACTTCCAGGCCGGTAATCTCGGCCAGGGTATCCATTACTCGGCGCTGGTGTTCCATCAGAGCAATGGTAGGGTACATCAAAAGTACCTTACGGATCCGCCCTGTTCTCAGCTTCTCAAAGAGCGGCACGGCAATGGCCAGGGTCTTTCCTGCTGCCGTCCCAGCAATCAGGAAAGCTTCCTGGTCCACCATTAGCAAACGAAAGACTTTGGCCTGATGCTGAAAAGGGGAGTAAACCCGGCCGTCTGGAGTGCAAGTATACTTTTGGAAAAGCTCCAGCAACGGCTGAGGCACATCGTTGTCTGTATCTGGTGGTTCGTTGATGACCAAAACTGATAAAGGCATTCAGCCCTCCTCCAGCGCAAACCACTCATCCACCATCCCATCCACCTCCCCCCTCACCCCTTCAAACCGCCCGCCCAGCAGGAACCTCCAGGCCTGCAGCTCCTTGGCCAGGGTGACGAAGTCGGTGCGAATGGTGCCGGCCACCAGCCGGCGGTGGCCAAGGCAATCTCGGACGCACCCACTGGTCCTCACTCACTGGCAGCCTCCCGTTGCCCTTAGATGCTCCTCCGCGTGCGTCTCCGCATGGCGGCCAAGACGGGCGACCAGGAGGTTGATCGACGAAAGCAATAACCACCGGAGCCGCAACACTTAGGCCACGCTCAATGACCGGCATTAGGCAAAACCGAGAGCACTGCAAGGTTTGACCTTGCCGTTCCTTCCACTCTGCGCCCTGTTCTCGTCCGCCGCTTTTGCAAAAGGGAGTTCCCTCCTTTTTCTCTCGAACATGAGGAGTACCCCGGCGCCATGCCGGCGGCCGCAGGCGTCCATCTTAGCCGAGCTCTGCCAATGGCCTCGACCGCGCTTCAAGCTCGGCCACTCCGAGTTCATTGGCTGTGCACTGCGAGCGCAGCGAAAACCCATTCTTCACGGACTCCCACCCCCTGCACTGCAGATCCCTCAGAACTGTACTCCCGCTCGACACCCTGGGCCCAACCGCATCAGCAGTCAGCCGCAACCCACTCATTTTGCCATCAGCTAACGAGGCATGAGGACAAGAATCCATCCAGCACCCGAGGGTCGACGCTGCCTCTCGGCAATAGGGTCTCGGCACGACGTCCTCACCCACTCGCCCCCTTTGTCAGCTCCTCTCGGATCGGGAACAGGTCAAATCCTCCCCCCGTGTGGAGAAAAAGGACGTTCTCACCGCGGCGAAACCGGCCTTGCCTAGCCAGATCCAGGAGCCCGAACATCGCCTTGCCAGTGTACACCGGGTCAAGAAGCAGGCCCTCCTGTCGAGCCACCCGCCGAATGAGCGCCAGCTCCTCCGGCCGGCTGAGGCCGTATCCCAGGCCTACGTAGCCGTCCACTATTTCTATTTCCTCCGCTGCCCAGGGGACGTCCACTTGGAAACGCCGGCAGAACTCCTCCAGGATGTCCCCGATGCGCCGCACGAAATAGGCGGCGTCGTCGCAGACATTGATGCCCAGCACCCGCGCCCGCAGGCCGTAAAGCTTTCTGGCCAGGTACAGCCCCGCGTACGTGCCTCCAGACCCCACCGCAACCACGATCGTGTCAAACGAGAGGCCCAATTCCTCCTCCTGTCGGACAATCTCGCGCCCGGCCACCAGATTTCCCACCGCCCCCAGAGCATTGGAGGCGCCTTCAGGGATCACATACGGACGCTCGCCTTGGCGCTCGAGTCCCGCAGCAATCTCCGCCATAATGATATCCCGCCGTAAGCGATAATCGTCCGGGGTGATGAAGGTGAATTCGGCGCCCACGAGCCAATCGATGAGGGTGTTGCCATCGTACACTGAGGGCGGCTGGCCCCGCAAGACCAGATGGCAGCGCAGACCCAGTCGTGCCGCCGCTACCGCGGTGGCCCGGGCATGATTCGAGTGGACTCCTCCACACGTTATCAGTACGGTGGCTTGCTGGTCTACAGCTTCGGCAAGGGCGAATTCTAATTTGCGGACCTTGTTGCCGGAGAGCGCGAAACCGGTGAGGTCGTCACGTTTGACGTACAGTTGCGCTCCACCAAGGTCTCGCCCCGCACGGGGCAAAGGGTGCACTGGAGTGGGCAAACAGGCAAGCTCCATGCGTGCAGGAGGGACAAAATCCATAGACGACTCTCCTTTCCCTAGTCGCGAGGATGGCGCCCTCAGAAATGAGAGTGGGTGAGTGAACTCCCCGGCGTCCGCACAATCTCCTGAATCGGCGGCTGTGACAGGAAAACAAAACTGGCGCCGGAACGAACACCAGCGCCAGGTCAGCTCAACGTAACGCCTTGGCAGCAAGCAGGATGGCGCCGATTACCCCGGCGTCGTTGCCCAGCTTTGCCTTGCGGATTCTCAGATTCTTCCAGGCGGTGGGCATCGCACGCTCTCGCACTGCTGCAGCCACGCGTTTGATGAAGAAGGAGCCGGCCTCTGCCACTCCCCCGCCGATAATCACCACCGCCGGATTCAAGGCGTTGGCAAAGCTGGCGATGCCGGCTCCCAGATAGCGGCTGATGTGCTCGACCGCGGCTAAGGCCTCAGGCTCGCCCTCCTTGGCGCGCGCAAAGATCCACTTGGTGTCTGCCCCTTCTGGGGCCCTTTTGCCTCCTGCCTGCAACCGGGCGCGATATTCGCGCACTGCGGCCGGCGCAGAAGCGTACTGCTCCAGGCACCCCCGACCACCACAAGGACAGGGGAGCCCATCAAACTCTACCAGCGTGTGCCCCAACTCTGCGCCCGCGTAGTGGCTGCCGCGATAGATTTCGCCATTCAGGAAGAGTCCCCCACCAATGCCGGTGCCCACGGTCAGGCACACGGCGTGACGACACCCTCGCCCTGCGCCTAAAGTCACTTCGGCCAAGGTCATGAGGTTGGCGTCGTTGTCGGCGACCACAGGGAGGCCAAAGCGCTTGCTCATCACCCCAGCAATGTCAACGTCCACCCAATGAGGCAAGTTAGGGCTCTGCCCCAGCAGGCGGCCCCGGTCCACGTCAATGACTCCGGGGCTGCCCACGCCGACGGCGCGCACCTTCCTCCCTTGACGACGAGCCACCTCCATGAGCTCTTCCACGGCGGCGAACATGTTTTCAAAGATGGCCTGGGCTGGCGCGTCCGCGGCGGAGGGTCGCTTCCCTTTATGCAGCAGGGTCCCCGTCTTGTCCCCCAAAGCCGCCTTTAGGTACGTCCCACCCAGATCAAGGCCAACAATCAACTCCATGCCTTCGTGTTGCCTCCCTCTTTCTGGAGCCTAGCCCCCAGCCGTTCACGTCTTGAGCTCGTAGTACCCCTCCTTGACCTGTTCGATGGCCACCTTGTGGCCATAGCGGAGGGCCACCTTGCCCGCGAAGGGGCGCATGTCGATGCGGTAGGTCTGCGTGGGCTTGCGGGGTCCCATGCTCCAGCACTCCACCGCCAGGACGGTAGTCTCGTGGTATGCCCCTCCGACCTTGAGCTTGAACGGCTTTCCCGGGCTGGGAAACATGTCCAGGCTCGCCCGCTGCACCAGGATGTACTGCCCCCTCACTTCCTCGTCAGAAAGCTTGCGCACGTAGACAGGGCGTTCCTTAGCCACTGCACTCTCTCCTGCTTGTGGCGTCATCCTGCGTGTCGCCCCCCTGATTTCTGCTCACAGCTCGGCGAGGAGGGCGTTGAGGTCGGTCAGATGCTGTTGCTCCTCGCGAATGGTGAGGTCAACGTACTGCCGCTGCGCCGCCGGCACATGCTTGCGAAGCTCTTCCAGCAGCAGCAATGTGTTGCGCTCAGTCTGAATGGCCAATTTCACGGCTTCGGCGTCGGTCTTTTCCCGTGCCATTGACGCCGCAGCTGCCGGGTCGGGAAAGATCTTGTAGGCCAGAAGGGCCTTGACATAGGCGTCGTACTCGCCGGGGTAGCTTTCATGCACATCCGGCTCGCCCAATTTCTCGAGCAGCTCGGTGAACAGCTGCTCATGATGCCGCTCCTGCTCGGCGATGCGCGCCGCTGTTTCGCGCAGCTTCTTAGAACGGGCGCTTTCTGACAGGGCCATGTAGTAGGCCGCACCGTTCTGCTCCTCGGTGATGTTCATCTTCACGATTTCGTTGGCATAAAACAGGTTTGCCATTGTTCCATCTCCCTGTTAGTTCCGCGTTCCAGTGCACGATCCTCATGCCATTTTGCGCACCTCTGTGGCCTGTCCATCGAAGACCAGATCAGTCCGCCCGGCGTGATACCGTTGACGAAACGTCCTTCTCACCTCAGGCAGGTCGGTGCTCACATAGTCCACCTCCTCCTGCCCTTCCCGGCGGCGTATCCACTGCAGACTGCCCTCCTTCATGCGGTCGATGAACAGCACACCGTTGAGGTGGTCGATCTCGTGTTGGAAGATGCGCGCCAGGAGCCCTCGCGCCACCAACTCCACCTGTCGCCCTTGTTCATCCATTCCCCGTACCACGATCTTGGCCGCCCGCTCCACTTCTGCCTGCAGACCAGGAAGACTGAGGCAGCCTTCGCTGTCAACCAGCGTACGGGCGCTCCAGCTGACAATCTCCGGATTGATGAGTATGTAGAGCTTCTCCCCTTCGGCCACCACAATGATGCGCCGCAGCACACCGATCTGATTCGCGGCCAGACCCACCCCGTCCTTCTCGCGCATGGTGCGCACCATCGCCGGGATGAGGGCCCGCAGCTGGTCGTCGATCTCCTCCACCGGTGCCGTCGGGGTCCGGAGCACAGGATCGCCGTAGACCTTGATGTCCATGAGGTCGTGGTCGGCCATGTGGTTAGGGTTCCTGTTTCACCTTCGCCGTCTGCTGGATGGCCAGGTATTCCTCAAAGCGCGTCCAGAAGGGATCAACGCGTGGGTGGGTGAGCGGGCGGGCCACTCCCCCCTCAATGAGGGTGAGCCCCTCTTTGGCCGGGCGCACCTCGCCGACCACCGAGCTCATGATGCCCTGGGACTGAAGGGCATCGACAATGGCCTCGGCCTTACCGGCCCTTACCACTCCAATGAGCGTGCCCTCGCTGATGGCCTTGAACGGGTCGATGTCGAACACACGACAGGTTTGCCTGACGATCTCCTGCACGACGATCTGCTCCTTGTCGATGCGCAAGCCATAGTTGCCGGCCAGGGCCATCTCGAACAGGCCGCCCAACACGCCACACTCGGTTGCGTCGTGCATGGCGACAACACCCCCCACTTCGCTGGCGATCCGCGCGTCCTTTACCACAGACATTTGATAGAAGATCTCCTGTGCCTCCTGCAGCGCTGCCGCTCCGAGTTCCCTTTCGATAAACTCTGGGAACTGCACCGCCATGAGCCCGGTGGTTTCAACCGCCGGCCCTTTGCTGATCAGCACCAGGTCTCCAGGCCGCACATTGCGCGGATCGGCCAGCTGCTCAGGCCTGCCCACGCCAAACATGGTCGCCCCCCCCACCATGGGGTAGGAGCAGCCGGCGTAGCGCGCCGTGTGCCCGCCCACAATGGCAATGCCCAGTCTTTGTGCCTCGGTGTGTATCGTATCCCAGATGACCTCCAGCACCTCCTCGGTCATCTCCGGCGGCAGGTTCAGGTCGATGCTCAAGTGCGACGGGGGGATGCCACTGACCGCCACATCGCTGGCCAGAATGTGCAGCGCGAACCACGCGGCACGTTCCCAGCCCAGAGAGGGCTGGATGAACACCGGATCGCTGGAAAAGGCAAGCACATGCTTGCCTACGCGCAACACGCCAAAGTCCACGCCGTGCCTTGGCCCGAGGAGGACGTTCGGGTCGGCGGCGCCAAGGCGCGGAAAAATCACCTTGTCGAAAAAGTTAAAATCGATCTTGCCAAGTGGAGGCAATTTTGGGGTGCTACTCTTCATCAGAGACCTCTTCCCTCCTTTCCTCTACAGGTGCTGCGGACCGCCGGCGCTCACCGGCTTCTCTCCACCGACGGCGATCCTCTTCGCTCTGAAGCTTCACGTCCGGCACTCTTTGCGGGCGGCCATCTTCGCCCAGGGCAACGAAAACGAAGTACCCGGAGCAGGCGTGGTAGCTCTCGCCGGTGTAGGTGTCTTCGGCCCACACCTTTACCCCCACTTCCATTGAGCTCCCGAAGACCCTGTTGACGTTCGCCTTAACCACCATCACCTGGCCCACGGTAATGGGCTTCAAGAAGCGCACCTGCTTCACGGCCACAGTCGCAACCCTAGTGCCCGTATGCCGCCGCGCGGCGATGGTGGCTACCATGTCCATGATTTGCAGAATCCTGCCCCCGAACACGCTGCCGATGCTATTAGCATCCCCTGGCAAGGCCAGGAACGCAGATTCAGCCCGGCCTACCCTGCCACGAAGGGTAGTGTTACTGTGCGCTGGCTTCATGACAGCACCTTGCCTGCTCGGCCGCGTGATAGGAGCTCCGCACCAGCGGCCCCGCTTCCACGTGGGCAAAGCCCATCTCACGCCCGGTGGCGCGGAGCCCCTGGAACTCCTCCGGCGTGACAAAGCGATGCACGGGCAGATTTGCCCTGCTCGGCTGCAAGTACTGTCCCACGGTCAGCACACGGCAACCTGCGGCGAGCAGATCGGCCATGACCTGGTGTACTTCCTCCATGGTCTCGCCGAGCCCCACCATGAGCCCAGATTTGGTGACCACGCCGGCCTTAGCCGCACGCTCCAGCAGTGCAAGGGAGCGGCGATAGTTCGCCTGGGGTCGCACGCGCGCATACAGGCGCGGCACCGTCTCCACGTTGTGGTTGAGCACGTCCGGCCGGGCGCGGACCACGATATCCAGGGCTTGCTCTGAGCCCGCAAAATCCGGTATGAGCACCTCCACTTTGCACTGCGGGCACACGGCGCGAATGGCCTCGAACGTGGCGGCAAAATGAGAGGCGCCTCCATCCGGGAGGTCATCGCGGGTCACGGAAGTGACCACCGCATACTCCAGGCGCAACACCTGCACCGCCTGAGCCACGCGCTCTGGTTCATTGGCATCGACAGGCGCCGGCAGGCCGTGCTTCACCGCGCAGAAAGCACAGGCTCGAGTGCACACATCCCCCAACAGCATGAAGGTCGCCGTTCTTCGCGCCCAACAATCCCCAATGTTCGGGCAACGCGCGCTCTCGCAAACGGTGTGCAGTCCCTGCTCTTTGACCAGCGCTCTCACGGCATGGACATCAGGGCCGCCGCCAAGGCGCACTTTCAACCATGCGGGGCGTCTTCCCGTCACCTTCTTGTGTGCAGCCAGCTGCCTCACCGCCGTTCCTTTGCGCATTTAAGCTTCATCCTGTCGCGCATCGAGGTAGTAACGAACAAACGCCTGGTGCGACCAGGGCATTTTTGCAGCAAAGATCTTCATGATCGCCTCGGCATAGGCCCTGATCTCATGCTGGGCGTGCCGGTCGGTGCGCAGACTCAAGAAGTTCATCAAGGAGCGGGCATTGACTGTCCAGTAGAACTGCGTGTACTGAGCAAGGGGCAGGACGATCCGCGCATGTTCCTTTGCCACGCCCTCGGCCAGCAGGGCCTGATAGAGCTCGTAGCTCCGAACAAAATGCTCGGCCATCTGCCGGCGCAGCCGGCTGTCGACCTCTTCGCCGAGCTGCTCGTACTGATAGTCGGACCCCTTCTCGGTGCGCAGGTGCTCGGGGAGGTAGAACTCAAACTCGAGGCGAGTGTAGCGGCCGGAGATCTCGTTGTAGCTGGCCATGCGATGGCGGAACCACTGCCTGGCCACAAAGATGGGACATTTCACGTGAAAGGTAAAGACGCTGTGCTCGAACGGCGTCTCGTGCCGGTGTCGCAGAAGGTAGTCGATGAGCTGGCGATCGCGTTCCTCGCCTTTGCTTCCCTGTCCTATCGACACCCGTGCAGCACGGACCACTGCGGCGTCCCCGCCCACAAAGTCCACCAGGCGCACAAAACCTTTATCCAGCACCTGCTCTTCCGTGCCACCCGGGGTTGCCGCACTTTTTCCCCCCTGCTCACGCTCTCCGGTCACTTGGACTCCCTCACTCCCACCTGCCCGCTTTCCGTGTGCACAAAGTTTACACCATATTTGCCAAATTTTCAAGCGAAATCTTGGCCCCCCAACCCGTGAGGTGGCGGCAATACCTGAGAGCTCATCGCCTTGGCGCTATGTGTGACCCTTTGGCGGCAAGAGGGGCACCGGCCGGCGCGGACTTGTCGTTTGGAGCACCCTGAGTATAGCCGTGCCCACATCCTCACAAGAGAGGGGAGCCAGCGAGCTCCTTTAGCGCTCCTGCGCTCGATCGGATTTTACCTTTTCCAGCAGCTCAATGTACGGTTTGTAGTCGAGTCCCGACCGCACCAGGTAGATGGACAGAAGGATCTTTACCGACTGCTGCAGTTGCCCTGCATCCCACGGCTTCTCCACGTAGCGGTCAATGTGCGCTTCGTTGATGGCGTAGATGGTGTCTTCGTGGGTCGCCAGGCCGGTGAGCAGGAGCTTCTTGGTGTTCGGGAAGCGTCCGGCCTGGGTGAGTTCTGCCAACAGGTCAATGCCGTTCTTGCCCGGCATGATGTGGTCGCAGATGATCAACGCCAGGTAGTCCCCGGTGCGCTCCATCTCGGCCAGTACCTCCTCGGCTTCGGCTGCCGACTCACACTCCACGAACGTGCACACCGTCGACAGAGGCTCCAGGTCATTGCGCAGGGCAGCCAGCACCTCACGTTGGTCGTCAATGCATAGCACTTTCAGCTTTTCCATACCGTCCTCGGATTGGTAAGGTGACCTTGAACTCCGTTCTGCCCGGTTTGGAGGTCACGTCGATGCGCCCTCCGTAGCTCGAGACGATCCTCTCGACAATTGGCAGTCCCAACCCCAGGCCAAACTCAAGCCCCTGCTCTTTAGTTGTGTAGTTGGGGTGAAAGATCTTGGGCAGCACGTGTTGGGGGATACCGGGCCCATTATCCACTACTGACACTACCACTTCCTGGTCCCGAGCACGCGAAGTCACGGTGATCACTCCCTTGCGGGAAGGATCGGCAGCAAGGCTCTCGGCGGCATTGCGGATCAGATTGCACCACACCTGCACCAGTTCCCCTTTGCTGGCAGGCACAGGTGGGAGCTCGCCCAGGTCCAACTTCAGCTCCAGCTTGCGCAAGGGGCTGCTGAGAAGGATGAGGGCCTCGCCGATGGACTTGTTCACATCCAGCTGCTCCAAGGTGGTATCCTGGGTAGCGAGGTACTTTACCGACTTGACCACGTGGGCGGCGTGTTGGGCTGCCACAGCCATGTCGCGCAACGTCGCCCCCAATTGCCAGTAGTAGTACATTTCCTGCGCCAGCCCCCCACATCCCCGCTGTGGGCACCCAACCGCTCTGGGGAAAGGCCCATTTCGGCCAGCCTCTGGGCCGTCTCCGCGTCGAGGCCGTATGCTTGCTGCAGGGTCGATGCACGCTGGCGCAGCTCCCGCGTGGACTGCCAGCGCCCCTTTTCCAATCCCAGCCGGAAGTATCCCAGCTGCGCCGTTGACTGCTGCGCGAGGGTGCTCACCAGATGATTGCGGAGCCATTCGGTGTTGCGCTCGAGCACAACCACTGCGTTGTTCAGTTCGTGGGCGATGCCGGCGGCCATCTGACCCAAGGAGGCAAGGCGTTCGGTGTGAATGAGCCGGCGCAGGGTGCGTTCCTTCTCGCGGGCGATCTGCAGTTCGCGTTGCTGCCGGTACTTCAAATCGGTGACCACTACCGGCATAAACTGCTCAAAGAGGTGCCCCGCGACGGATCTTGGACCGGCTCGTCCCGCTCGATATAGGCCACCTCTGCGTCACGTTCGGCAATCACCGTGGCCGAACTGACAAAGGTGCGGGAAAAGAAGCTGTACACCCCGACGAACTTATTGCGCGTGGCGCGGAAGAGCTCGTAGCGCACGCCCCCTGGGCCGCGCACGCAACCCACCACCACCCCACTCAACACCAGATAGAGGCGATCTTTGTACCCCCCTTGCACCATAAGTTTCTGGCCCTTGCGCAGCTTGACGCGGCGGGAGGGATCCGAAAAATAGGTGCTGATCAGCCAGGTGAGATCCGGAGTTTTCCCTTTGGCCATGCCTCGCATCACCTGTCGCGCACTTCCAACACGCTGGCAAATATGCGAAACTTTTGGCAGATATTCAAGCGAGAAATAGGGGCCCGCTGCCTGGCGACAGTACATGGGACCTGGCCAAAGAGATGCCACGAGCCACCGGTGCGGACGGACAAATCGAGGGTTCAAGACTTGGCGGAGACGGCAGTCTACCTATGTGCGAGGACGTTTTTCGGTGCCTGGCGCCCGTCATATCTGCTTTTCCTTTGGCAGCAGGGGCCACAGAGCCCGTCCGCCCCTCGTAGCCAGCGAGCTGACGACCACCAGGGGAGCTGCTGGGTGATTCCGGTCTAAGACGCCAAGGGAGATGACTTCTTCCTGCTTGCGGGCGGAAAATGGCCCAATGGGTTGTTGACTGGGGCACAGGAGAGGGAGTGTTTTGGCGCAATGGAGGGCTGCGGTGGCCGAAGGGAAAGGGCTGACTTAGCTCTGCGATCTTCAGGGGCGGGCCAGGGGTAACTAGCCAGCCTCTTCTGGCTACTCGCAAACCAGCTATCCTCCGGCAAAGAAGGCATGGAGATGCGGTGGGAAGTTCTGCGGACCACTGTCCAGGCGGCGATGCGATCCCCGGTGCCTGGTAGTTGCCAACCGGAGAATGGGTGAGCCAACCCCCAGACAAGATAACGCCACGAGCGTTCAGTCCATAACGCGGGTTCCACTCCTCTGAGGAGTAGCTGCCGGCGGAGGCGCTGGTCAAGCACATTGCACACAGGATCTGGGCGAATCAGGCGTCCTGGAGCAGCTCATCCAAAGAAAGGCCAATATCTTTCGCTCTCTGCCGTAGCAAGAGTGGTGAAATGTCCCGCCCTCTGTGAAAAGGGGCGATGGTAGTACGGCCCTCAGGATGGCGATAGTGCCTGTGCCCCTTCGGCGCACCTCGGGAAAACCGAGCTTTTCCAAGATTGCTACCACTTCGCCCGGCTTGAGGACTGGGTACTTACCCATGGTCAAGCAACCACTACCATCTGTGTGCCGACAAACTCTGCTTCTAGCCTCGGCTCTCGGTCCGCAAGCAGCATCTCGATGACCTCGCGCAAGTCCTTTTATAGCCCGTCAGGTGTCTCTGCTTGACTGTGAGCGCCGAGAAAACCTGGCACATGGCCCACATGCAAGCCAGTATGAGGACGCTTTTCCCCGCCGGCCAGAAAAGCTCTCATGGCGTTCTTTTTCGCGACAACTCGGTGCCAAAAGGTCCTCGAGGCCGCGGCCCAGGAACATGTGGTTTCGCTGTGACCAACGCCCCCCTGCTCTCCATGTGGGGGCATAGACGCTTCTCGCCGACGCGCACCCGTGCGGCCCAAGAGTCCATTGAGCTCCTCGTGTCCAAATATAGCTCCTTGCACCTCCGAGATCTAGTCATTTGAAAAGGTATCGTGCATAGAGGTCTCGTGGCATCAAGATCCGCGAGTGTGGCTACATTCTGGTCTGACGGGAAAAGGAAGCGGTAGCGCTTTTCTTCCTCTTTAGGTGTAGGGCGGAGGCGCACGACTTGGCCGGGAGTTCCTCTTCCCCGGCGTACACTTCCCGCTTGTACAAGTTTTAGCCGGTGAGTTGTTGGGACACACCCACGTCGCCCAAGTCAACACCCACTGAGGAATCTCACGACGGCCCTCCTCCTGGACTATCTGGTGAAATCGACTCTAACGGCTCTTCCACTCGCTCCCCTTGTGAACTCGGCACCGTGGTCGCTCCCAATGCTGCCCCCACCCAGGCACCGCCACGGGCCTGGTCCGGGACCAACCCTTCCCTGCTGCCAGCATGGCTAGCGGCCCCTTCCGCGCTCAAGCAGAGGACGATTGTGTACTTCGTCCTGCTCATGGTCGCATTCACTCGTCTCTTCTCCCGCGGCAGGAGGCAGAGAAGGCATTGCACTCGCCTGCGCAAGGATGCGCAGCGCTTCCACGACCAATGGTCATAGGCGGACGTATCCCTGCGGAGAATCCTCAGGGCACTCTGTCACACTACCACACAGTTTTTCTCTTGTTTTTGGCCTGTGCAGTGGGTAAATTGGGGCTGGAGGGTGGGCTGGACGCAAAAACAGCAAGGAGGGCATTATGTTCCAGGAGTTCAAGAAGTTCATCATGCGCGGCAACGTGGTGGACATGGCGGTAGGGATTGTGGTAGGCGCTGCGTTCGGAAGCCTCGTCAAGTCGTTCGTGGATGACATTCTCATGCCGCCTATCGGACTCCTCCTTGGCAAGGTGGATTTTGGCAACCTCTTCCTGGTTCTGCGCGAAGGGACAACGCCAAAACCGTATCCCAGCCTGGCAGCAGCCAAAGCTGTCGGCGCAGTCACTTTCAACTATGGGGTCTTTATCACCACACTCATCAACTTTCTCATTATCGGATGTGCACTCTTCCTGGTGGTAAAGGGGATGAATGCCCTGCGGACAAAGGAGGAGGCCCCACCGGCTGCGCCAACGACCAAGGAGTGCCCACAGTGCTTGTCAGTGATTCCCATCAAGGCGACGCGGTGCGCGCATTGCGGCATCGTGCTCAAGTAGGAACAGGATCATCACCCAAGTGTGTCCTGGACCCACCCTCCCTCTCTGTTGGCGCGCCTGACTTCGAACAAAAGGGCGGCGTTTGCGGACGACTGGGGAACCGAAGCCTGAAACAGCAGCACGGAGAGCAAGCGGGTCCGCCGCTGAATTGCCTGGTCTCGTGGCGCTGACCATGCATCAGCTCGCCCCTTGCGGTTTGGTCGTCGGGGGATAGAGGCCCGGAAAGGCACAGATAGGGAGCTCGCCGCCCTGATTGGAAGGAAGCAGCAGCCAGACGAGGTGACGGACGAGTCGGGAGCAGGCTGACTCGCCCACACTCGCGCCCTTCTCGCCGTGCTGCCAGGTTGACTGGCTGCTGCGGTTGACTCCCCATCGCCTTCATCACTGACAAGGCCCCCGGAGGTACTTCCGGCCTCTCGGTTCAGCAACGGGCTTTGGAGAAGGCCACCTGACCCGCTGAACACAACTCCCCCTGCGGAGCTCTTGCGGCGGCGCCACTCTCAATGCACGCAGCCGTCAACCACTTGCCGCGGGCACAGGACGCTTCGCTCAGCCGCCACCCAGGCGCCACAGGGCCTCGTAGCCCAGGGTGAGGAACTCGCGCACGAAGGGCAGATTGGGGAGCCTGATGGAGGGCAAGCCAAACCGGACCCGATAGACTGGGCGGGTGAGAAACAGCTCCCTTACCATCAGGGTAAAACCATGCTGTCGACAGAGCCGTTCGAAGGCGCCGATTGTCAGGCCGTGGTGCCGGTTGAGGATGATGTTCTGCACCTGGTACTCCGCCTCGCCCAGCAGGCGCCCCAAGAGGCGCACTGCAGGAGCGGGCAACAGGTGCAGAAACGGCACCAGGCGGAGAACCGAACGCCCCACCTGCTGATGGCCAGCAAAGGGCGAGTACTTGGGAGGAAAGGAAACGTAAAGATACCCTCGACTTTTGAGGAGCCGCGCCAGGTTGCGCAAGGTGGCTGGGCGATCAGGCACATGTTCCAGCACATCTCGCATCACTACCAGGTCGAAGTTGCCCCCCACCGCCTCCACACAGCCCGGGTCGGTGATGTCTCCCACCACAACTTGCAGCGCTGGGTTTTTGCTCCTTGCCAGGGCCACACGCGCAGGGGAGAGTTCCAATCCTACGGCGTGGATCTTCAGGCTGTGGAGAACATCGAGAAAGCCTGCCTCCCCACACCCCACCTCGAGCACACGCGCACGGTGCAAGTCTGGTACGTGGGTGGCCAGGTACGGCACCAAGTAGCGTTGGGCAAACTCTCGTTGTTCGTGGAAGTGCTTTTCGGCCATGCGCCAGAGCCTCGCGGGCAGGATCCTATTTGACCGGGTAGATGTAATTCTCCCCCACTTTGACGCGGGAGACTTTCCCCCGCGCGTCCATCTCAAAATGCACGGGTTCGCCATCGCTGGTGCGGCGAAAAGTGGCAGGGCCCACTGGCTCCAGTTCAACCAGGCCCTGCGTCGGGTCATCCTCTGGAGGATAGCTGAAGCCGTAGAGATACAGGCGCTTGTCCAGGAGGAGCACCTCTGTCCGCCAATGGGTTGGATCCTCGTAGGCGCCGACGAAACGCACCCAGGTGGAGTCGAACGGCGGCGACGCTTCGCGCTTGCCCGCCAATGCTGCCGCGGCCAGTTCCAGCGCCTTGAGGGCAATCGTGTACGGGCTATAGTCTTCAGTGTTGAGAAAGACGATCGCAGCTACCTTCTCCTCCGGCGCCAATAGCACCTGCGAGCGGTAACCCGCAATCCAGCCGCCGTGGCCTACCAGCGTCCTATTCCCTTCGCGCCGCACGCTGAATCCCAGACCGTACCCACTCTGCCAGTCGGGTCTGAGCCAATGCACGCGGTGCATCTCTCGCAAGGTGCTCCCTTTGACCACCGCCTGAGGGGAAAGATCATCATAGCGGAATTGGAGCGAACAAAACCGCGCCATGTCCTCGATGTTTGTCGCCATGTTCGCGGCGGCTACCAGTCCTCGCGCGTCGGTAAAGGGGGCCATCTCCCGCTTCTGCCCCTCCAGGTGGCGCAGATAGCCGGTGGCCAATCCAGGCGTCGTGGGGGTCACCTCCACCACGGTGGCCTCCATGCCCAAGGGCCGGAGAATATGCTCGGTGACGTATGCCGCATAGGAAACACCGCTGGCCGCCGCAACAATCTCGCCGAGAAGCGCCATGCCAAGGTTAGAGTACTTCCACCGGGTCTCGGGCTGATAGACCATCTGCTGCTCCGGGAGCCTGGCCACCACCTGGTCTCGCGTGGGGAAAAGGTGGTCGGTCCAATAGGGAAAGGCCGCCTCGCGCGGGATGCCCGAGGTGTGGGTGAGCAGCTGCCGGATGGTCACTGCCGGCCACTCCGGTTGCTGACCCTGGAGCGAGAACCAGGGCAGATACTTCTGCACCGGGTCGTCGAGGGCCAGTTTGCCGGCGTCGCGAAGCTGCATGATGGCGGTAGCAGTGAAGAGCTTGGTGATGGAAGCCACACGGAAAAGGGTACGGGAAGTGACGGGGGCCCTGGTGCGCAGGTCGGCATAGCCAAAACCTCGCGCATAGACCAACTCTTGATCGTGCACCACGCCGACCGCCAGGCCCGGCAGATGGTAGTAGGCCATTAGCTCGCCTACCCACGTCTCCAAGAGGCCCATCTGGGCGTCCAGTTCCTGGGCCAGGCTCACGGCACCGCCCCAGCTCCATGCACTCACCAGCAGCACGAAGGCAATGCGTTTCATCGTCCGCATCCTCTCCTGATCCTCTTTCTGAAGCGCATTCTGTTCGACGCAGCCCCCACGTCCGGACAAAGCCGGTAGTATCACTCTCAGCCCCTCTGTTCAGCCATCGCAGCGGATGGCCACTCCGAAGATTCCCAGCCACCGCTGGCTGCGACACGGCACTTCCACTCTGCCGAAGGCACAGGCTCACCTGTGCCTTAGTCTGGCGCAGGCAGCCGGACGCTCCTCACAGGTTTGGCACCACGGAAATTGGCGCCCTCGCGGCAATCGTTTACCCCAGCGTAGCCCCATGGCCGCGAACCTGAAGAAAACATGCGTTCCCCGGCCTCACAAGGAAGCAACGTACTCTTTCAGGCGGAGGACCACCTCCGGCTCCGCCTCATACGGCAGTACCCCGGTGCCGATGCACGTTCGCGGCCGCGACCTGGCAAGCTCCGCCACGCGCTGCACCTCCTGCTGCACCGCCGCCTCATCCCCATGCACCAGCGTCCACGGGTCCATGTTGACGCGCACCAGGACCTCGGGGTAGCGGCAGGCGACCGTCATGAAGGCAGCCTGGTCGGTTTCGGACGGACAGATGACATAGCCAGCTCCCGTGCGGAACAGCATCTCTGCTATGGGCGCGGTATCACCGCCAACAATACACGATGCAGAATAGCCCAAAAGCTCGGAGGTAGTCTCCACCAGGTGGGTCAACGCCGGATATTCCACTTCGGCAAAGAGCTCAGGGGAAAGGAGCGGTGGCGTGGCTGCCGATTCAAAAATGCTCACGCCAAGGCCGCGCTCGCGGATCGCGGCGCAAAACGCCTTCTGCCCTTCCACCAGGTGGAAAAGGCCCCGCTTCACTCCCTCCGGGTCCATCATTGCCTCGCAGAGCAGGGTCTCGAATCCCACCAGGTTGCACGCCAGCGAAAAAGGACCGCTCACCGGCACGCTGACTTTCGTCTCCGGCAGCTCTTGTTGCAAACGCGCGCCCACGGCCAACACCATGGGTATGCGTCCGGCTCCAGTCAGCGCCGAGGGGTCCAACCGCACCACCTCCCGCATGCTGGCACAAGGGTGCCGGGTGATTGCCGGAAGACCATGTCCCTGTGGCTCGTCGACTCTGGCGCCATAGGCCTCAGCTTCAAGGTTGTAAATGTCAATGCCGACGATCACCGGTGAGTGACGGTAGAGCCGAAACGCGGTGGCATGTGCCTGAAAGAGGAGTTCCGCATCACGAGAAGTTTGCCAGGGGGTCTTGCCAATGAGCCTGGCAGCGTGCTCATACACAGCTGGGTTAAAGTCCACGATGTGCACCTCGCACGTTGCTCCTACGCCCTTACCGGCCCGTTTGGAGGTGAGCCTTGAGGGCAGCGGCCTGGGCATCCAGTTCGGCGCGCGCCGGCATACGCCCGTACTCAGGACCGAAACGCAGCCCGAACCCATCGCCGCGATAGCGGGGCACCACGTGCAGGTGCACGTGAAAAATCTCCTGTCCGGCAGCGCGTCCATCCGCCAAATGCAGGTTCACGCCCTCACAGCGCACGCCACTCTTCCGCAGTGCCTGGGCCACCATCTGCGCCACCCGGAAAAGCTGCGCCCCGTCCTCCGCGTCCAACTGCGCCAGCCCGGCTGCGTGGCGCACCGGGATGACCAGCACATGCCCAGGATTCACCGGCCTGATGTCCATGAACGCCCAGCACCTCTGGTCTCGGTAAACCACGCTGGCCGGCTTCTCCCCGGCAACGATGTCACAAAACGCACATCCTGATTCTCTTGCCTGTTCCATCTGCCATCCGCTCCCTACTTTACCCTTTTCCCGTCTGCCCTGGAAAAGCGGCCACCATGGACCCAGCACTGTTCCCTCCCCGCCCATAGGTCTTCGGTTGCGCCAAGGGGGTGTACCGAGGCGCCCCCTCACCTGGGCGGTACATAGTCGAAGGGAAGCTGCTCGGCTAGCCGATCGTGCGACCACCTCCCATAGCGCACCATGTCCCCTGGGTCAGGTGAGTAGCCCGCCACGTTAACCACCACAGTGTCCCTGGACAACTTGATAAGGGACACCTGGTAGCTCGCCTGAGTAAACTCATCCGGCTCCAATAGGTACATGACCTTGAGGAAGCCGGGAAAATGCAATTTCACCGTAAAGGGTTCTTCTCCCGGCGAGAATAGCTGCGCCTGCTTTGCCCTGCTCTCATAGCTCACCTGACGGTAACTGTAGAGCTTGGGCGTGCGCCAAACCGAGAACCCTTCTTCCTTCGTGCGACCGGCAACCAGGGCACTGAGAAAATGCCGGAAGGAACCCCGATAGGCACGCACCCGGTTTTCGACCCAGCTCTTCGCTTCCTCCTGCTCCGTTGCGCGCAGCTCGATGAACTGGGCCTTAGCCTGGTAGTGGGAGGACTCCCCGCTGAGCGCGAATGACACCAACACCGCATGAATGCGGTATCCCAAACCGCGATTGACGATCTCCAGGGAAGCACTGGCCACCGCCCGCAGCGTCTTGCTCTGAGGGTCGCGCACAAAATCCAGCACCTCTGGGTTCAAGATCACGGTCTTCCGGGCATTTGCGCTGGTGCCCACAAAAGCCTCACGGAAGCGGACCAGGTCTGCGCGCCACTGCGCCAAATCTGCCGCTCGGACCTCGATGGGCGGGATCTCTACCACCGTGGGCTCCAGGGCAAAGTGGATAATTCCACCGTCATCCCGGGGCATGGACAAGGCAATTGACGCAGGGGCGTAACCAATCCGGGAGGCCACAAGGTCAAAATGACCCTCAGGGATGCCGCGGATCAGGAAGTGACCGCTATCATCGCTCGCGGCCCCGATGGTACTGTGGGCAACGAACACATTGACCAACGCAAGAGGTAGCCCAGAGGTCGCATCGCTCACCTTGCCAGAAACGGCGTACCGACGCTCCTGCTGTGCCTGGAGCGGCGCGGTGGCCGAAGTGAGGGCCAAAGAAAAGAACAACACCCCGTGCAGGGCACGCTGTCCAACGCACCGGCGGGGTGACAAAGCAACTTCCACCAGAGGGCCGGTCGCCGAGGCAATCTCAGCCCCGCTCATCGCTCCTCCTCCGGCAGGTAGTCGAACGGCAAGGCCTCGGCCATGCGATCCCGCGCCCAGCGGCCGTAGCGGACCAACACGCCCTCCTGGCCCGTGTAGCCAGGCTCGTAGACCACCACCGTATCGGTGAGCGCCTCCAGGTACGAGGTCTGGGTGCCGCTGAGCGCGAATTCATCCGATTCCCGATGGTACACCACCTGGAGGAATTTGCCAAAATGGAGTTTGGTCTCGCCAGGAAAATCCCCTGGCGAAAAGAGCTCCTTCTGCGCCTCCTTGGTCACAAAGGCATAGTATGGGCGTTCCGCCGGCGAGCGCACGGCGCCGACGAAAAAGCCCTCCTCCTTCAAGCGCAATCGCACCAGGGCTTGGTAAAAGTGACGAAATGAGCCCCGATACGTCTCCAGCCGCCGCCTGTTCCATTCCTTCCGTTCCGCTTCGTTCTGCGCTGGCAGCTCTTCAAACATCGGCTTCACCACGTATTCGCATCTGCCGTGGCCGAACCTGAACTGCAACAGCACAGTCTTGATTCGATACCCCAGGGCCTGATTGACAATCTCTAGCGGCTCGTTCGCACTGGCCGTCATAACCCCGGATGTCTTGTCGTACACGATGTCCACGTACTCGGGGTTGGTGAGGCGACAGCGCCGGGCATTGGGTGTCTGGCCGAGGAACTCTCGGATGAAGACACCGATGTTCTTCTCCCACTCTCTGGCTCGCGGCGCTTCCACTTGCACCGCCGGCAGTTGCACCACGCGCGGCTCCAAGCGAAAGTTCAACTCCATGGCCGACGGCGTGGCGAAGCGCAGGGGCACAATCTGAACCTTGTACCCCATCATCGACACCACCAGCTCGTGGCTACCCAGCGGGATGTTGCCCAGCCGGTACCCCCCCCCCTGGTCGGTGGTAGTACCGATCAGCGTGTTGGCCAAAAAGAGGTTCACCAGCCTGAGCGGTGCGCCGGTGTGCGCATCCACGACGCGCCCATAGATGCTGCACCGAGGCTCCTGGATAGAACCTTGCAGGGCTGCCATCCACGAGCCGAGCCAGAATGGGAGGAGAAGCTTTCTGGCAGCCATTTTCCGTGAAGGCAACTCTTCGCCTCCGGGCCGCGGGTCTGCAGTCATGCGCCGCAGGAAAAACCGGTTGGCCCCCTACCTTTGGACACAAGCCATGGTGTCAGAGGTTCGCCCCACCTCTTGCTCCACCAAGAAACCCACTGCCATCTCCTCGTCGGCATTCATGAGTACCTGCAACACCATGCCCTGGGTCGCCGCAGGCACATCAATCACGTGCACCACGTGCGACAACCACGCATACTCCGGTAGCAACTTGGGGAGTTGATTCTCCGACCCCAGCAAGAAGGCCTCGTTAAAGACCACTCCATCGTCATCCGGGTAGAGCGGCAGGTAGCGGATGGCTGACTCCACCAAGTCCTGGAAAAAGTGCGTGCCAAAGGAAAGTTCGGGCACATAGTTCCCCTTGCGTCGGGCGATCTCGATGAGCATGGCGGCTCGATTGATGTCCGAGTAGCTGACGCTCACGCCGAGCTTGATGTCACCGCGACTGCCCCAGCGCCCGGGCCCCATGAGGATGAAGCGGCGCTTCGGCAACTGCTTGTTCAGGGAGCCAATGGCCCGTCCTACCTGCAGCAGCTCGCCATGTTCGGACAGGCTGTCGTAAGCAGCGGGATCGACGTAGACAATGTGCGTCAATGCCGGAACCTGGCCATTTGACACATAGCGACGAGCGGTGAAAATGATCCGCTCCCGCGGGATGTCCTTGGGTATGGGCGAAGGGGTTGCCCCACGCGCTCTGCTTTGCGGTCGGCACTGCAGCAGGTAGAGGTTGCGCCCATTATGGGCAAATTCGATGTCCACCGGCATGCCAAAGCTGTCCCGCAACACTTCCAGCGCCGTGTGGATCTGCTCGACGAATTCGGTGCGCCGCAAGAGCCCCTCAAAGGTAACCACCACGTCCGCCTGTGCCAGGTCCACATTGCACAGAGAGGTCGGGTGGTGAAACATCTGATCGTCAAAGACTGAGATTACCCATTCCAGGCCGGGGATCTGATCTCCATGCCTCCGCACCAGGTGCACAAAGTCCACCGTCTCGAAGGAGTTGGTGCGCAAGTTGATCAAGTCGACCCGTTTGGGGGAATAGCGCAGGACTTCCTCCGGTGTGGTGTTGACGCGGAGATGGGGTTGACCCGGAGACACCAATGCCGGGTAGTCGTCTGCCAGGCGGTCGACCGCGCGCGTGCCCAGGCCTGGCACCATCCTGATCACCCCATCCTGCCGCCGAATGCGCGGCGACCAACTGAACTCATTCTGACTGAAGGCCACCCCGGCGAAGGTGGGCAAAAAATAGTCCCCAACCCGATTGCCCACCACTTCCTGAATCATGATCCCCATCTCTTCGAAAAAGTCCAGCAGCCCATGCTCGATGCGATACTCGATCGGATCGGGGGCAAAGGTGGAGGCATAGACCTCGGCGATAGCATCCATGAGCGCCTCCAACCGTTCCCGCTTGGTCCCTTGATTGGCGAGGAAGAGGCTCTTGTATTTGCCCGAGAACACCGCTCCTGCACGGTCTTCCAAAAGGCTGGAGCTGCGCACCACAATCGGGCACTGGCCCATGTCCTCCAAAGCCGCCTGAAGCCCGCTGACGATGCGCGGCGGGAAGTGGGAATGTTTGAAAATCTGGACGAGATTGGGATACTCGAAACGGATCTCCTCGAGGTCCTTGTACTTCTGCTCGTGGACGTCCTCCAGGCCGTTGTAGTTCAAAAAGTGCGTGAGGCAATCGGAGGTGATGTACCAGGTCTTTGGTGTGCGTATGTCCCGCAGGACCGGATACTTCTCTTCCAAGCTACGGACGATGCGCTCCGCCAGGAAGAGTCCGGCGCTCTTGCCACCGAGGTGACCATGGCTCTCTTCGTGGTAGATGATGCGATCGGTGAGGGCGAAGATGTCCGGAAGTTTCACATACTGCTTGGCGACGTTGATCAGCTCCAGCTGCTCGTAGAAGAGGCGACGAATCAGGGACACTAGCACGCCTTTCTCATTGGCGGGCGATAGTTCCACGTCGGCGCTGGAACTGAGGCGGTAGCGCGAGATGGCACTGATGACTTCGTCGAGCGAAGAATTCGGGTTGTCGATGGCCCGCACGAAGAACATCGCCTTGTCTTCGCGTATCCAGCGCTCGATGGAGAGCACGATTTGCTCGCCCGTCATGTGCTCAGCCGCAATCTCGAACACCCGGTCGCTGAGGGCAAGGATCTGCTCCATCGACTGCTTTTGGCTTGGACGATTGGGGTCCTCAGGTTGCAGCTGGTCGCTGACCACCTCGCTGTACCCGAACTGACCCAAGAGCCCAACTGCGTGCTCGTTGCCGGCACGACAGAGCTGACGCAGCATCTTGCGGGCCAGGTAGATGTAGAGCTTGCGGTCGGTCTTGCGCAATGTCTCGACGATAGCTCGCCACTTGTCGCCTTCCCGTCCGTGGTCTGCAGCCCCAAGCCCATCCCACCGGCAGTACACGCGCCTTAGCTCAAAGAAGAGAATGGCGTGACCCAGAAGGTCGGCAACCGTGCGCAGAAGCTTGGCCTCCTCCGGCAAGAAATAGCCGTCTTTTGCCTTGGGCACCTCACCGGCGTAGGAGACCACCACCTGACCCACTGGCTTGTCTCGGACAAAGAGCGTCTCCGCCTGAGCTATCAAGCTGTCCTTGTAGCCTTCGGTCTGATAGACACGCCCCTCGTACTCGATCTTGGCCTGACACAGCTCCGGGTACTGCCAGCCTGAAGGGAGGCGCTCCACCACTTGCCTGAGCACCTCTTCCAGCTCCTTCCCCTGGTCGCGCAACACCTCCTGCACGCGATACAGGCAATTCAGTTCCTTCTCGCGTTCCTTCAGTTCGCGCACCAGGCTTTCAACGTGGTTATCATGCTCTGCCATTGCCACACCCTCAACGTGCCATTGCCCCCTTCCCCATTGTCGCCACTCAACTGGCGGGCGCGCCTCTGTTTGCCATGTAATATAGCATATCTCCAGTTCCGGTGCAACAGAGAAAATCTGGCCCGCAAGAGAAAAGGCGTCCACGTAAGTGAACGCCCTCTGCCGCTCTTGAGCAAATCGACGGCTGTCGCTTGCGGATCATCTCCCGCCGCAGCGAGAGTGCGGCCCATCTACACCCAGCCGCGGGCCTTCACCGCTTGCGCCACCCGGTCGATGGAGATGACATAGGCGGCATCGCGCATGTACAGGTTGCGACGCTTGGCCAGTTCGTAGACCGCATGGAAGGCCGTGGTCATCTTCTCATCGAGGCGCTGAAGTACTTCCTCCTTGGTCCAGTAGAAGTTCGTATTGGACTGCACCTGTTCGAAATAGCTACAGGTCACGCCTCCAGCATTAGCGAGAAAGTCCGGAATGAGGAAGATGCCCCGCTGATGGATGACCTTGTCTGCCTCTATCGTCGTGGGTCCGTTTGCCCCTTCGGCGATCAGCTTCACCCGCTTGCTGATCTTGAGCACGGTGGACTCATTGATCTGGTTCTCCAGCGCCGCCGGGATGAGGATGTCCACGTCCTGCTCAATCCAAGCATCGGCGGGGAGGATCTCGTACCCCAGCTGTGTGGCCTTCTCTTTATTGATGGCGCCGAGGCGGTCGGTAATCGGCCTCAGCTCGTCCATGTTCAAGCCAGATTCGCGCCGGAAGGTGTAGGCCGTCTTGTCGCCTTCATCCCAGAAGGAAGCAGCAATCACTTTCCCCCCGAGTTGCTGGAACAGTTCGATGGCGTATTGGGCCACATTGCCGAATCCTTGGCAGCTGGCGGTAGTGCCCTTGATGTCGATGCCCACCTCCTTCAAGGCCTCGCGCACCGTATAGACCACTCCGTAGCCGGTCGCCTCGGTCCTGCCTAACGAGCCGCCAAGGCCCACTGGCTTGCCAGTGATGACGCCAGGGTATTTGCCAGCATGCATGGTCTCATACTCGTCCATCATCCACACCATGTGCTGCGGATTGGTATAGACGTCGGGTGCGGGCACGTCCCGCACCGGGCCGATGTCCCAGCCTACTTGCCTGACCCACCCGCGGCAGAGGAGCTCCTGTTCATGCAGCGTGAGGTCGTGAGGGTTACACACCACACCTCCCTTGCCTCCACCCAGGGGAATGTCCACGACGGCACACTTCCAAGTCATCCACATGGCCAGTGCGCGCACCGTGTCGATCGTCTCTTGGGGGTGAAAACGAACCCCGCCCTTGGCTGGACCGCGGGCATCGTTGTGCACCACGCGAAAGCCGCGAAAGACTTCCACCTCGCCGGAATCCTTGCGCACCGGAATGCTGAAATGGTACTCGCGCTGCGTGTTGCGCAGGAGTTCCCTAGTCCCTGCATCCAGCTGCAACATCTCTGCGACCTTGTCAAACTGGGCCTGAGCCGTCCTGAAAGGGTTATAGCCCTCTTCCTTCATAAGGTCCTCCCATTGCTAATCCTCATTTCCCAATGAGCCCTCCCGGCTCGGATAGACGTGCTTGTTCACGCCTGCGAACGCGGCGCCGAAATATAAGCAAAACAAGGCCCGTAAGCAACCTGTTTTTCTCCCTCCGCCAACACCCTCCGCTTCGCCATCTAAGTTATGAGGGCTCGGCAGCAGACGCTGCTGTTCCTCCACTCGTCTTCCGCAGGCGCAGTCACTGCCCAGCCATTTCCAGGTAGGCGACAGCGAGGTGGGCAAGGGCCCTGACGCCCACCAGGAGCGCGCTTTCGTCCACAAAGAATCGAGGCGAATGGTTTTCGGCAACAGTGTCCGGGTCTGCGTCCCGTGGGGCCACGCCCAGGTTGAAGAACAATCCCGGCACCTGCTGCGCAAAGTAGGCGAAATCCTCGGCGGTTGTTTTTGGCGGGACCTGGATGGCCTTGCCTCCCACCGAGACGCGGTCCAGCACCGGTGCCAGGCGACGCGTGAGCTCGGGGTCGTTCACCAGCACCGGGTAACCGCGGGATATGTGGACCTCTGCCTGCGCGCCTGCGGCCTCAGCGATGGAGCAGGCAGTGCGGGTAATGCGCTCATGCAGTGATGCGCGCGTCTCTTCTCCGAAGCTGCGGATCGTGCCGCACAGTTCCACTTCGTCGGGAATGATGTTGTTGCGCACTCCGCCGTGTATGCTCCCCACGGTGACGACGGCAGGAGCCTCGGTGAGGTTCACCTGGCGGCTGACGATGGTCTGCAGGCCCAGGATGATCTGTGCGCTCACCACTATGGGGTCCACGCCCCGCCACGGCGCCGCACCATGCGTCTGTCGGCCCCTAACGGTGACGCGCAGCTCGTCGACTGCGGCCATGGCAGGTCCAGGACAGTAGGCAAGGGTTCCGGCCGGGAGAGGAAACACATGCAAGCCAAAGATGGCAGAGGGTTTGGGGTTTTCCAGCGCCCCTGCAGCAATCATCAGTGCGGCTCCGCCCTGCTCGCCCTCAGGTGCCCCCTCCTCGGCTGGTTGAAAGATGAACTTCACCGTGCCGGGTATGCGCGCCCTCAGGCGCGTCAATACCTCAGCCACGCCCAAAAGGATCGCCATGTGGGCGTCATGACCACATGCGTGCATCACTCCAACTTCTTGCCCTCGGTAGATCGTACGGACTTGCGAGGCGAAGGGGAGGTTGAGCTCCTCGGTGACCGGCAGGGCGTCCATGTCCGCGCGCAGTGCCACTACCGGTTCCGGCTTGGCGCCGCGGAGCACACCCACAACGCCGGTGTGGGCCACGCCGGTGCGCACCTCCAGGCCGAGGCGACGGAGCTCCTCCGCAATGACGCCCGCGGTGCGAAACTCCCGGTTCGATAGCTCTGGGTGACGATGAAAATCGCGCCGCCAGGCTATCACCTGGTCTTCCACTTGGGGAGCGAGCCGTTCGACCTCCTGGCCGAGCTTGCTCAGGCGGGCGCCGGTCTCCCGGCCCTCCACCGCACCCGCACAGACCACCAGCACCCCAGCCATCCCCAGAAACACCAAGGTTAAATGTCCCTCGAATGCCAAAGCCATAGACGTATGCCTCCTTTCGCGCCACCGCGCTCGCCGTGAGCACCCACCTGTCGGGCAACCCCGCTGGAACTCCATCCTCCTGCTCTACCATTGCCCGGCAATTCCAAGACGTGCGCAGACAGGAGCAGGCCGCGCGCCCGGGCCCTCCGGACTGAAACCTTCCACCGATGTGGATTCCCCGGCGTTCACAGTCCGCGCCCCCGCTATTGCTCGCCATCTGCCAACAACGACCGTTCACGAGCCAAAGACTCCCTGCAGCCGGAATGGCCCTCCCGCCAGGCATTGGCCACCCGCTCTCACTGGGCCCAGGTTAATCTCAAGGGCCCTCCTGGATTGCGGCACGCAGAAATGCCGCCAGGTCTTGCTTCAATGCCACCAGCGACGGCTTGTGGATGTACATCATGTGCCCCGCCTGGTAATAGCGCATGGTGATGTTGCCCCGCAGCGTAGGATCAAGCTCCATGTGGTCGATCGTGTACTTGGCTGCCAAATAGGGGGTGGCCAGATCGTAGTACCCACAGGCGACAAAGACCCGCAGATACGGGTTCATGCTCATTGCCTTGCGCAGGGTCTCCGCCACGTTCAGATACCGATTTTGATATCCGCCATAGTTCCACGGGCTCACCCTGCCGGTGAGGATCTCGTATGGCAGATCACACTCGAATTTGAGCTCCCTCCGCACATAGTCATTGAGGGTGGCGGTGAACGGCCCCTGGATCGCCGCGTAGCTGGGGTCGAACTCGTAGCGTTCCCCTGCGGCGTCGCGGTCGATGCCTTTGAAGCGACTGTCGAGCCTGCCCACGGTGCGCCTCTCAGAGCGCAGGAGCTCCTTGACGAAACGAGCCAACCCAATGCGCAGGTTGCTCTGACGCACATAGGCCTCGGAGAGGCCGGTGAGCTCTGCCAGCGCGTGAGCCAAGTTCTGGCTCTCCGCTTCGTCGAGGGCATCCCCCTTCATCAGTGAGGTAGTGTAGGTGCCTAAAGCGAAGGCCTCCGCGCGTGCCAACGCCGTTTGCAGGTCTCCCTGGAGTGCTGCAGGCAACCGTTTGTGGTACCAGGCAGTGGCCATGTACGAGGGCAGGTAGAGGATGTAGGGCAGGTCGTTGCCCACGGCAAAGCTGGCCGTCTGGAAGTTGAGAATGGCCGAGATGAGCATCACGCCGTTCAGGTACATGCCGTGGCGCTCTTGCAAGTGCCCGGCCAAGGCAGCGGCGCGGGTAGTGCCGTAGCTTTCGCCTATCAGAAACTTGGGCGAGGCCCAGCGCGTGAAGCGGGTCGCATAGAGGCGGATGAACTCACCGACCCAGGTGACGTCCTCGTCGACGCCATGAAACTGGCGCGGGTCCTCCCCCGGGACAGCCCGGCTATAGCCAGTGGTGACCGGGTCAATGAACACCAGATCCGTCACGTCAAGGAGCGAGTAGTCGTTGTTCACCAGGCGATAGGGCGGCGGAGGAGGGTAGCCCTCATCATCCATAAGTACACGTCGTGGCCCCAACAGCCCCAAGTGGAGCCATACCGACGACGAACCTGGGCCGCCGTTGAATGAGAAGGTAATTGGCCTCTTGCTTGGATCAGTCGGCCCTTGCTTCTCATAGGCGACGAAAAAGATCGAGGCCTTGGGCTTGCCGTCCTCTTCCTTGAGGAACATGGTGCCGGCCGTAGCCCGATAGGTAATCTCCTCAGTTCCGATGCGCACCCGATGCGTCGTGACCCTGAGCTCCTCTTTGGGTTCTCTGGCCAATCGCGGCCCGCGCGCGCTGTCCGCCGCTGCCCCTCCCTGCTGCGCGCGGACGGCCACCACCCAGGCAAGGCACAGGATCGCTGCTCCAACGCCCAACCACTTTGCCATAGCCTACTCCTTTCAGCTTCCGCTCACGGACACTAAGCCCCTGGGAAAAGCGAACTTCTCCTGTCAAAAACCCTGGTGCACCGCCACAAGCTTGCCACCGCGATGAGAACCATGACCAGATACGCCGTAGCGAGCAATGGGGCGCTGGTTGCCCCTGCGATGACCGCCTTCGTGGCCAGGGCCACGTTGAGCACTTGGATGAGGGCGGTCGCGGCGGTAAGCTTCACCCCGGGTAGCCTGCCGCCACTCCAGCAGTACCGCCACCAGCAAGGGCCAAGCCAGACTCTGCGCCTCCTTAAAGGAACGGACCACTACGGAGACCGACAGGAGCACGCCTGCAAGAAAGACCACCAACGGCACCAGCAGCGAGAAGACGCTCGTGACCGAATGCGGCGCCACCATGGCGAGCAAGGCCTTCATGAACTCCGGGGGCAGAGTCCGAAACTGCTGCAGACCAAGACCCGACATTGAAACACCGGCGGCCCCAAGAGCAATTAGCACCACCACCAGAAATTTGCCCAAAAAACTCTGCAAACGTCCGGTGGGCGTGGGTGGTGACGAGCGTTTCCAGAGTCATTCGCTCTTTCTCTCCGGCCGCCAGGCCGATGGCCTGGTACAACATACAGCCGGTGAAGCAGAAGAAGATGCACAGATAGGGCAAAAACCCGCCGACGACCTCGGCCACCCTTGCCTTCGGCGTGGCGAGGTTGTGTGGATGAACAACCAGTGTCCGATGCACCGTCGGCGCAAGCCCCAGATCAGGAAAGCGCCTCGCACGCAACAGATCAGCGTACTCCTCCAGCATCGCAAGCAAACAGGTCACCTCGACCGAACGTCGCTCGGCGGCACGGTAGTGAAGGTGTACACCGCCAGCGGCGCGACTTCGTAAACTTTCCGCAAAACCTGGGGCAAGCGCGATTACCGCGTCCAGCTCACCCAGCTCTAAGCGTCCAACTCCCTCGCTCAGCTCGCGCACCGTGCAAGGGGCGATATCCGGACGTGTTGCCAGCCATTCCACCAGATCATGTGCTTGTGGCTCGACGATTTTCCCTACCCGCGCTGTGCGTTCCTGGGCAGCGCGCATGCGGGTCGTGGTGAACTTGGCCATCCCGCCGATCAGCAGCGGGAAAAGGAGCAGAGGGATGGCAACCATCGTGATCAGCGTGTGCCGATCTCGGAGTGTCTCCCGGAGCTCTTTGCGGAACACTATGAGCACTGTGCTCATGCCCCTGCCTCCTGGACTAATCGCACGAACTCGTCTTCAAACGTCTTGGCGTATGTTCGCCACCAGCTCACGGTAGGTTCCCGAGAAGCAGAGCGTGCCACGATGCAAGGTGGCCACATCGTCCGCCAGCAGACTCACCTCGCCCATGAGGTGCGTGGAAAAGAGCAGCGTCCTGCCAGCTTGACGACAGTCGCGAATGAGCTGGATGATATGACGAGAGGCAATCACCTCCAGGCCCTGAGACGGTTCATCGAAGACCACCACCTCAGGGTCGTGATCGATGGTGCGGGCAATGGAAATCCTTTGTCGCAGCCCGCTGGACAACTTGCCAATGCGTCGATCGGCAAACTCGTGAAGACCCAGCAGCTTGAAGAGTCTCTCACGCCGCCTGTTGGACTGTTTCCTTTCCATGACGAAGAGATTAGCGTGGTAACGCAGCAACTCATTGGGAGTAAGGCGCTCCCAGAGGCGCGTGGTCCCCGTGAGAAGGCCGAGCCCTCGCCTGACCTCCCGCGGCTTCTCCGTTACCTGCGTCACCAGGCGCGACATCTCACCGGAGGAAGGGCGCATGAGCATGGCAGCCATGCGCAGCGCGGTGGTCTTGCCAGCACCATTGGGCCCTAAGAGGGTGAACACCCGTCCTGGCCTGCAGGCAAAACTGACCCCGGCCATGGCGTGCAACACCCGCTCGTGAGCGCTGACGCCCAGCCCGTTCCGGTGCCGGGCCGAAAGGGGAAGAGCCTTCCACACATCTCTGAATTCAATCGTTGGGGCGCTCCCCTTTCCTTGCGCTCATCCTCGCCGCTTGCCGTACCGGACAACCGCGTTCCGGGTGCGTTTCCCGATCAGACTGGCTCCGGCATCAGACAGCGCGCCGGACACGCATCTGCATATCACCCTTGGCCCCAGCAGCTACCCTGACCTGTGCAGCCAAAAACCTTTCAGCTGGCCCATCTCCCGCAACCGGGACAATTCCCCCTCTCACCCCCTGGGCCATGGGCTGCCCGGGGTCGCCACCGGTTTTGGCTACTGGCCGTCGCACTCCTTCCAAAAGGAGTGGACGCATGTGCCAGTCCGCCCCGGTAACAAACACTGCGCTCCAGCTTTGCCCACGGCCCTTTCGCTGGTCACCCAGACGTTGAATCCACTGCCACCCTCGATGCTCACCCTCAACCCGTGAGTGGTGAGCATGGCCTTGATGACTTCCGCCGGGAGAAAACGGCTGCGCATTCCCAGGAGCTTTTCCCCTAAAGCCACTGCCTTGCCCGTCCACCTGTTCTCGTTCGGTTCCTGCACCACGATCCTGCCGCCCGGCGCGAGCGTTCTCACCAGCTCAGCCACTGCCTGCGCTTGATCAGGGAAGTGGTGCAACGCCTCCACCACCAATGCGCGAGCGCATAAACAGGTACGAATTGGAAGGCGCGCTGCGTCCGCCACCACAGGATAGACCCCTGTTTGGACTTTGCCCGCCTCACCTTGGCCAGCGCGCGGTCAACGAGGAGGACTTTCTCCACCTCATTGCCGAACTGTGAGGATATACGCCCTGTGCCGCCGCCCAAATCAAGCAATGGGCCTGAGCAAGGCAAATCCAAGAGCTTGCGCAACACGCTGAGATCGCTCAGCGGGATCAGCCGCTCGTAAAAAGGGGCAATGGCGGAAAAAAAGTCCACAGGCACTCCTGGCAGCCCTCCGAAACCGCGCCTACACCCGGCGTTTGAACCCCTCGCCGAGTACTTCATGAACGTTGTTGATAATCATGAAGCACTGCGGATCGATGGCGTTCACCATATCGATGAGCTGATTGATCTCCTTACGGTTTACCACCGTGTAAAGTACCTCGCGCTCCTGTCCTGTGTAGAGTCCGCGCCCCTTCAAAGCAGTGGCTCCACGGCTGAGGCCATCCATGATAGCTTCTGCCACCTCGTCGCTCTTGTTGGACACGATGATGGCCGAGCGGATATAGTCCATGCCGTCAAGAATGACGTCGATGATGCGGCTGGAGACAAAGAGGAGGAAAAAGGCATACAAGGTCAGCACGAGCACCGGTCGGGCCACCGCAAGTCCACGCCAGTGGATCACTGCGCCGGCCAAGCTGATGACGGCAAAGTCGATGGCCATGAGCGCCTGACCTGGCTTGACGCCATACTTCTTCTGCAGCACGGCAGCCACGATATCGGAGCCTGCCGTGCTCCCCTTGAATTTGAACACTATTCCCAGCCCTATCCCTAAGAGCACACCGCCGCACAGCACCAGAAACAAGAAATCCTGTTGCTGCAGGGCGCGGATGGCAGCTGACTCCTGGAGGCGCAGACCGCCCAGACCTGGGATTGCCCCGCGCACAAAGTCGATGAACAGGGAGTTGGTGGTAAAACCGTAGAAGGTCCTGGCACCAAACTGCGGCCCCAATTGCCGCACGCCCCAAAGGTAGAGGGGCACGTTCAGGACCCACATCAGGACACCCACTGGCAGTACACCGCCAGAGAGATAGTGGAAGGTCATGGAGAGCCCACTCACTCCGCCCGGAACCACGTGGACGTCGACCAGAAAAGCCCCGATGCCCAGCGCCATGATGAAAGAGCCCACCGTTATCCACCCATAGTCGCGGACGGCGCGGAGCCACAACCTACTGCCTTTGGCAAGTCGCATGCGCATGATTCGTTCCTTCCGGGCCGCTTCACCCACAAGTCCTCTGCGACTCAGCACCACCCTGTGGATGAACAGCGCTCGCCTCCTCAGCACAGGAGGTATCATGCACCCTGCGCAAGAGCGCATATCCTCCAGCAAGGGCGACAAGCAACGCCGCCAGCCCGAGGAAAACCAGTGGCGGCGTCTCTTTGTATTCCAGGATGATGACTTTGCGGGCCAAGGCGATCATGGCCACCAGAAAGACGACTTCCACACATAAGCGTGCCTGGCGCAGGTACGCGCGGACGGTGGCCAGAAGCTCCAGCCCAATCAGAACCATCAGGAAAAAGCCGAACACCTCGAGCATCTCACTGACATCCAGCAGGAACATCGGCGGACGCAGCTGCTCCCGGACCAGGACAATAGCCAGCTCGACTGTGGCAGCGGCAATGGCCACCATCATCATCACAACCACCGCCACGGTCACCGACCGCTCATAAAGGTTGATGACTTTGCTCATCACGATGGTGTCTCCCATTTGCATCCGGTTCGCACTCGCCCACAAATTACCAAACACTGGGGCAAAACGCAAACAGTTTTTCGCGCAGAAAGCAAAGGGCCGCACTGCTGCCCGTGTGGCCCTTGTTGCAAAATAAGCGGCTGGAGTATGTTGCTGGCGCTCAGGCCTTTTCCACGCGGATCTTGTACCCGGCTATCCTCACTTCCTCTGCCCGGCAACTGCACTCGGCGGCCCCCGGTGGTTTGGGCTTTTTGGAAGTGTTGAAGCACTGCATGATGGCCTCTTCCTCGCTGTGCGCCACACGCAGATTCCAGCAGGGGGAATCTCCCAGATAGTAGACCATGTAGAGCTTTAGCTCGTCCATACCCTCCTCCTGTTCACGCCTTTTCGCCCGCTGCTACTCGCTTGCGATAGTCGTCGATGGCTGCTTTGAGCGCATCCTCAGCGAGCACTGAACAGTGCATCTTCACTTTCGGGAGTCCGCCCAAGGCCTCTGCTACGGTCTTGTTGGTGATGGCCAGCGCCTCCTCGATGGTCTTGCCCTTGACCATCTCGGTGACCATGGAGCTGGTGGCGATGGCCGCTCCGCAGCCAAACGTCTTAAACTTGACGTCGACGATGCGATTGTCCTCCACCCGGATGGTGAGTTTCATCACATCACCGCAGGCAGGATTTCCGACCACACCGACTCCATTGGCGTTTTCCACTACGCCCACATTGCGCGGGTGCTCGTAGTGGTCCATCACCTTTTCCGTGTACTCACTGGTTATGTCCGTCATGGTGCACCTCTCCTTGCCACACCGTCAATGGCGATGCGTGCCCCAGGTGAGCGATTCGATGTCCACCCCCTCCTTTGCCATTTCGTACAGGGGGCTCATCTCGCGGAGTTTGGCGACGCTGGTCTTGAGCCGCTCGACCAACAGGTCCACGTGCGTAACGGTATTGCTCCGTCCGAGCCCGAAGCGCAGCGAGCAATGGGCCAACGACTCGGGCACCCCGATGGCCCGCAGCACGTAGGATGACTGCAGCGAGGCAGAGGTACACGCCGAACCGGTGGAAAGGGCGAACTCCTTGAGCGAGAGTATGAGCGATTCCCCCTCCACGAAGGCAAAGCTGTAGTTGAGGTTGTTTGGCAGACGCTGCGTCGGGTGGCCATTGAGCTTGACATGGTCCACAGAGGATTCGATCCCTTTGCGCAGACGCTCGCGCAACTCCAGAAGGCGCGCAGCCTCCGTTTGCAGGTCGCGCCTGCCGACTTCCGCCGCCTTGCCCAAACCGACGATCCCGGGAACGTTGAGGGTGCCGGAGCGGTAGCCGCGCTCGTGCCCCCCTCCATCCATCTGCGCCACGAGCTTCACCCCTTTGCGAATGTACAGAGCGCCCACACCCTTGGGGCCATAGATCTTATGCCCGGAAATGGACAGCAAGTCGGTCTGGTCCTTCTGCACATCCACCGACACCCGGGCCAAGGCCTGCACGGCGTCAGAGTGGAAAAGGATGCCTCGCTCCCTGGCCATCCTGCCGATGGCGGCGATCGGCTGCACTGTGCCAATCTCACTGTTGGCATACTGGATGCTGACCAGGATGGTCGATTCGTTCATGAGCTCGCGCAGGCCCTCAAGGTCCACCACACCGTGCTCGTCAATGGGGGCAAACACCACCTCGAAACCCTCCTTTTGCAGCTTCTTGGCGGTGTCCAGCACGGCCTTGTGCTCGGTGGCAATGGTGATGATGCGCTTGCCCTTGTCCTTGAGCTGGTGAGCCACTCCTTTCAGGGCCAGGTTGTCCGATTCGGTCGCCCCGCTGGTGAAGATAATCTCCTCCGGCGAGGCGGCGCCGATGAGGGCTGCCACTTGTTCGCGCGCCTGTTCCACGGCCTTCCGGGCTACCGTCCCATACACGTGCGTAGTGCTCGATGGATTCCCAAACTCCTCGGTCAGGTAAGGCATCATTGCTTCCAGCACCTCGGGGATAATGGGCGTGGTGGCGTGATGGTCCATGTAGATAGGTTTCATCGTCTCTCACCTCTCAAAACATGCACTCTATGCGCAGCAACTGTGGGCTCTTCAGTCGAGAAGCCCTCGCAGGGTCTTCAGGTTATTGGCGAATTCCTCTTCTCCCCCTGGTGTCTCCAGGAGCATAGGCAGATGCCGAAGACGTTGGTCTCGAAGCAGCAGGCGGAACCCCTCTAAGCCGATCTCTCCCTTGCCGATGTGTTCGTGTCGATCGATGCGGCTCCCCAGTGCGCGCCGGGAATCGTTCAGGTGCACGACGCGGAGCCGCTCCAGGCCGATAGCACTTTGAAAAGCCTCCAGCGTCGCGTTCAGTCCCTCGGCGGACCGCAGCTCGCACCCTGCAGCGAACACGTGGCAACTGTCCAGACACACGCCAACGCGGGAGCCGGGTGAAGTCATTTCCAGGAGGGAAGCGAGTTGGTCAAAAGTGTAGCCCAGTACCGACCCCTGGCCAGCTGTGGTTTCGTAGAGCACCATGACGTGTTCGGTGCCGCTGGTTTCAATGGCCGCGCTCACACCCTGGGCGATACGGCGCAGCCCCACTTCTTCCCCATCTCCCATGTGCGCGCCTGGGTGCATCACCAAGTACGGCGCACCAATCTGCTCGGCCCGCACGAGCTCACCGACCAGCCCTTCGAACGAGCGCCCGCGGGTGGTTTCGTCTGGGCTGGCAAGATTGATCAGGTAGGAATCATGGACGACCACACAGGCCAAACCCGAGCGTGTGAACTCCTCCTGAAAGGCCGCAATCTCTGCCTCGGTGAGCGGCGGAGCTTTCCATTGCACTTGGTTCTTGCTAAAGATCTGGATAGCATCGCAGCCGATGGCCACGCCGCGCGCAGGAGCCTTGTGCAGTCCTCCCGCGATAGAAACATGCGCCCCCAGCAGAGGCGACTTGTCCGTTCGCGCCTGCACTTTTAGCTACGCCTCAATGGTGATCGCCTCGGCATCGATTCGGGTCACCGTTCCGCTAATGCTCGCATGGACTCGGGCAGAGACTCGACCTGCGGCCGCTTCCGCGAGCACGTCACCTTGGCGTACCTTCTGCCCCGCTCTGACCACCGGTTCTGCTGGCGCGCCTGTCCCCTGCACCAGCGCTATTCGCACGCGCGGCACAACGGCCGGCTGTTCCTGCAAAGGCGCGTGCCGACGGTAGCGCTCCAGGGCCAGCCGGCGGATGAGAGTCTCCACCGGCACCCGCTTGGTCTGACGCTCGCCGCGAGGGGGAGGCGATACGCCGCCCTGCGGAGGCTTCACCCCGCGTGCCCGCAGCTGCCTCTTGAGCTGGGCGTTATACCGGTCAGGAGAAAGACCCATGGGACAGGCGAAAAACCCGCTACACAGCCCGCATTCGCAACAGAGGAAGGCCCCGAGGGCGGCCCCCGGGGCGACCACCGAGGCAAAACCCACGCCCTGCATGATGCGGTGCGGGAAGAGGTCATGGCCGAGCAAGTAGCGGGGGCAGAATTGTGTGCAGAAGGAGCACTGCTCGCACACGGATTTGGCCCGGGCTAGGGAGTGGGCAAGCGGGCTCTGCTTGCTGAGGACCACAGGGTGGTCGGCCGGCAGTACATAGAGGCCGGTGGTCGTCTTGGCAATCCCCTCGTCGGGTGCCGCGACCTTTCCCATCATCGGGCCGCCCGCAATGACCACCCAGGACTCACATGTCACCCCGCCACATAGCTCGAGAGCGGCGGACACGGGCGTTCCTATGGGCAGGCGCAGCGTCTGAGGTCGGCGCACCTCGCCGAGGACGGTGACGAAGCGTTCTACCACTGGTTTGCCTTGCGCTGCTTCCGCCACATGCAGCAAGGTATGCACGTTTTGCACCAAAGCGCCCACCTGGAGCGGGAGGCCGCCCGGAGGGGCTACCCTGCCCAAAACCTCGTAGACCAGAACCTGTTCGTCACCAGCTGGGTAATGGTCTTGGAGAGTGTGAATGCGGATGGGCTGGCGGAGGCCAGAAAGCGCCTGTTCCAGGGCCTCGATGGCCGCCTGGTACTTGGCTTTCACGGCCACAATCCCCTCTTTCGCTCCGGTGGCCGTCAGGGCCAGGGCCAGGCCGACCAGTACGCGATCGGCGAAGGCAGTGAGGATCTGCTGGTCGCACTGCAGCAACGGTTCGCACTCGGCCCCGTTTGCGATCACCACTTCGCAGCGGGCACCCAGCTTCACGTGCGTAGGGAAGCCTGCCCCCCCGGCGCCCACCACGCCCGCCATGCGCACCTGTTCAACCAGCGACTGACTCATTGTCTCAGCGTCGCCCTGGCTCGGCTCAGGCCCAAGCCAGGGCGCGCCTGATTACCCTAAGTAGGGGCGGAGCTTTTCGCTGCGCGAAATATGCCGCAAGCGACGCAACGCCCGATCCTTGATCTGCCTGATACGCTCACGGCTCAGGTTCATGACTTCCCCAATCTCACCCAAGGTGAGGGGTCGGTACTGGCCAATGCCAAAGAAGAGCCGCAAAACCTCGGCCTCCCGCTTGTCCAGGGAGTTGAGGGCGTTCTCGATCTCCTCGCGCAACGACTCGTGTACCAGCGGCGAGTCGGGCTCAGGCAGATCCTTGTCCGGCAAGCGGTCCACCACGCGGATGTCGTCATCCCCCCAGCTCACGCTGTCCTCAAGGGACACGTCGCGCCCCCACAACCGCATGTTCCGCAATAAGGTGGACGAATCGGTCTTGAGCTCTGAGGCAATCTCCTCAATGCTCGGGTCCCGGCCAAGGTCCTGCTCCAAAGCGGTGGAGGCCTTCAGTACCTTGTTCCTCGTCCATACCTGATTGATCGGCAGGCGCACCAGCCGACCATAGTTGGCAATGGCCTGCAATATGGACTGCCTGATCCACCACACCGCATAGGAGATGAACTTGATGCCGCGAGTGGAGTCGAAGCGCCGCGCGGCTTCCATGAGGCCAAGGTTTCCCTCATTGATGAGGTCGGTGATGGGCAAACCCTGGTCCTGGTACTCTTTGGCCACCATGACCACAAAGCGCAGATTCGCTTCGACCAAGCGCTGCAGAGCACGGTCGTCTCCGCGCTTGGCCCTCTCAGAAAGCTCCACTTCTTCTTCAACCGAAAGTAGCGGTATCTTGCTAATTTCGGCAAGATAAGCGCGAAGCTGCGGGTCTTCCTTTTGGAGTTGGCTTATCCTTCCCACAACAACCCCCTCCTCGCTTCACCTGTTTCGTTGTTTCCTTGCAATGGCGAGCACCAAACCACCAGGTTATGCCGCTTCAATGACTGCAGATCGGGGCTTTTCCCCAACTCTGGCACCCGATTCCTGCTCCGCTGGGAGAGGAAACGTGGCATTCAGCAAACCGAGCTGACGTTCCTTGTTCTCCGCCAGGGTGCGAAAGATGCCCTTGAAATCAGGCTCCAGCAGATGGAGAATGACGTCGTTGTAAAACCCAAGACACAAGTTCACATTATCCAATGCAGCCTGGAACGCCTGCTGCCGCTCACGATGAACATCCAGCGCCACCTCCAGCTTCCTCTTCTTGTTCAAGTTGAGATAAAGGAGGCGCTTTCCCGAGATCTGCCTATACTTGTCCAAGAGATCGCGCACCGTAGCCCGAGCTTCAGCACCGAACCGTCGAAACACTTCGCGCATGGTCTCATCAGTGGCCGCCTTGGCCGACTCTGTGAAAAACTGTGCCATGTCCGTTTCAGCCTGAATCGCAAGTTTCAACGAATCCAAGACGCCGATTGGTCCCAATTTCATCTGATTCACCTCCACCAGCTATGATGCATCTATTAGACTCACTGCGCGTGCACAAGATTCACCAAGCCAGCAACTTCAACGCTTTTTCCCGCGGCAGAGTTCCGCGCCCGCAGGTTCTTTACCTGCCCATTGTACAACATCTTGTGCGATTGGTTCCCGGCCAACCCCACATTCTGCAGCAGCTCTCACTTCCCTACGCCGCTGAGTGTACTGACCCCTCAAGCCGCGGCAACACGTACGGCCCTTCGGGGATGGCCACAATCTTGGCCTGACTCCCCTGTCGACGGAGGGCCACTTCTAGGGCCTCATCAAAGGTGGCAAACGCCTTGATCAGGGGGCAGCGGTCGGCGGGCCTGCTCAGCGCCGGCGACACCACCAGCACCTCCGCCCACCGTAACGTCTGCACGTATTTCTGCAGCTGCCACTGATCAGGGACAAAGTAGTCCGTCTCCAACAACCGCCTCAGGAAGGCTTCGCCGTCTTCTGTCCCTTTGCACAACGCCGCAAAGTGCGCGCTGCCCAGGCCCTCGCGGCACTCCGCCACGAGAATTATGGTGCCTCCCTGCTTCACCACCGGACTGGCAGCGGTCACTCCCTTCACCGCCTGGTAGAAGGTCGCATCCAACGGGGCGCCGCCCGATGCGGTAATGACGATGTCACCCGGAGTGGGGACGACCTCCGTCACCGCCTGGCGCACAAACTCCACAGCCGCCACATGCGCTTCCACCAAGCCCCCGCAGAAGATACCAGTGAGCCGCTTCTCTTCGTCCAAAGCGACATTGACGGAGAAATCCACCCCCACCTTCTGGGCGATCTCCAGCGCCTCCTGGTGGAACGGATTACCCTCGATTACCCCCTCGCGGCAGAGCGGGTGGGCCATCATCTTGGCCCCATGCACCACGCGCATGGTGCGATCGCCGGCGATCCCCGGCACGATGAGCTTCCGCCCCCCGGAAAAACCGGCCATCAGATGGGGCTCCACAAAGCCCACGATCACCTTCAGCTGGCTGCGTACGTACCGCGCATCCAGCCAGATCTCGGTCCCGCTCGAGGTGTGCCCCAGGAATTCATGCTCCTCCTCAAGGCCCGAACGATGGTTCAGCACCTGGTAGGAGGAAGCAACAGCCTCGCCCACCAGCTCCTGGAGCTCGGCCCCTGTCACCGGGCGATGCGTCCCCGTAGCGATGAGGAGGGTAATCTTCTCCCTCGGCACCCCAGCCTGTTCGATTGTGCGCAATATGGACGGCAGGAGGAGTTGGTTGGGCACAGGACGGGTCACGTCGCAAATGACCACGCACGCCGAGCCTCTTCTCCTGCTCAGCTCTGCCAGCGGCGGACTGGCAATGGGGTGCGAGAGCCCTTCCTGCAGCGTCGAGATCGGTTCTGCGAGCGGCGGCACTGGCTTCATGCGAGCCACTTTGGCCAGGTTTTGGGCCGGCACGCGAACCCGCAGCCCCTCCCTGCCATAATGCAGCCTGATCTCCTCGCTAGCCTTCAATGACCGCTCCGCTCGCGCACAATCCTCTCGAAATAGCCGCTCTGTCTGTAGGCCTGGAGAGGGTCGGCAGGTAGCCCGCGTTCGAGCCGCGCATGGGCCAGTAACGACCGGACGTCGGTCTCAAATGCCTCTCTGAGTATCATTTCGGCAGAAACCACGTCCGACTTGAGCTGGGCCTCAGCCAACGCCTTGCGGTCCACCAACAGCGCCTTGCAATAGCTAGCCTGCACCTGCATCAGCGACTGAATCATCCCCTCGATCTTCGGCTTGATCGCATGACTCTGGTCGATCATGTAGGCGACTGTTTGCGCTCCCCCTTGCCTTTCCTCTTCCTTGACCAACTCATTGAAGATCAAGAAGAGCTCATACGGTGCGTGCGAACCGACGGTCATGTCGTCGTCCGCGTACTTCTTGCTATTGAAATGAAACCCACCCAACCGTTCCTCATCCAGCAACACGGCCACAATGTGTTCGATATTCGTGCCTAGCGGGTGGTGACCCAGATCAACGAGCACCTTAGCGCGCGGCCCTAACTTGGTGGCCAGAACGTAGGCGGCGCCCCAATCGGCCAGGTCAGTGTGGTAGAATGCCGGCTCGAAAAACTTGTACTCGATGGCCATAGTCATGGAGTCCGGCATCGCCGCGTACACCTCGTGCAGGCATTCTTCCAGCCAGCGTTTTCGCTGCCGGAAGTCTCCCTGGCCGGGGTAGTTGGTCCCGTCAGCGAACCATGGCGTGAACAGGTTTGAGCGCACCTCCTGCGCAATCTGGATGCACTCTTTCATGTGCGCCACTGCCTTGCGGCGGATCGTGGGCGAAACGTTGGTCACGCTCCCGAACTTGTAATCATCATCTTCGAAGAGATTCGGGTTGACCGCGCCGATGGCAATTCCCAAAGAACGCGCATGTGCAGCGAGCCCAGCAAAGTCCTCCACCCAATCCCACGGGATATGGATGGCCACGCGGGGCGCAATTCCAGTGAGTCGATGCACCTGGGCCGCATCCTGGAGCTTTTCGTAGATGGTGCGCGGCACCCCAGGCTGTCGAAACACCTTGAAGCGCGTCCCGCTATCCCCATATCCCCACGAGGGCGTCTCAATGCACAGGGACATGACTGCGGCCTCGACCTTCTGCACCTCGACGCCGCGTTCGCCCAGACGTTCCGCCAGGCAGCGGTATGTGCGCTCATCAAAGCCAGCGTGCATATTTACCTCCATGCGCCTTGGTTGCGGAGGCCACATCGACAAACAGAAAAAAGCCGCGGCAGTTCACTACTCCGCCGCGGCCTACTGCCTTGCATTGCTCTCTTGCGTCGGCACTGTGATGGTGGCCCGGCGCACCCCATTGCTCCACAGGCCATCAAAGTGATGGCCTGTGCAGCAATGCCCAGACTATGGCAGAGTGGGACGACTTGTCGCGACTGAAATCGGGCCCAATTATACGACATTTTTCTGCAAATAGCAAGAGAAAAATGAAAGAAATTTCTCCGTCGTCGCGAGCTCAGAAAAGGGCTCTCCGCACCATAGGACAGGAAACAGTGCGCCGTGGCGTGCGCTCCACGCTCAAACTGCCACCTTACTTGGCCAGCTCCCAGGCCAACCTGTCGATCTCCCCGGAAATCGCGTTGACGTCTTTGACCTTAATATCGCCGGTACTGATTATCTTCGCCGTGGTCACGTCCATGACCCGGGCAGTCACCGAAACAATGTCCCCGAACTTGCTCACGCTGCCGGTGACGATGGCCTGTACACCCCGAAGGCGGCCGATTTCGGCGATAGTGGCCTCATCCAAGAGGCCGCTCATGCCCAGTTTGTGCTCTTCCATCAGACGGTCCAAGGACAGACGCTCGTACACCTCAAAGGCGCCGGTCTTGTTGAGCGCGGTGGTCAGCCATTCGGCAATGATAGCCCCAGCCTCGGGAATGCCCAGCTCCCCCCTCTCCGTGAACTCCACCACGGCCGTCTTGTAAACCTGTCGGGTGACCACCTTCACCGGCCCCGGGCCGATGCTGGCAGCAATTATACCCAGGTTGTTGGCGCCGCTAAGGTGCGTGGCCGGCTCTGGCAACTCTGCGACCACGCGCCACCGGTTCTCGGCATACTTCTGCATGAATGCCACCTGCCTGTTGCCCCTCCCGCCCAGGCCCGCCGGGCCGTACTCGTTATTCCCGGCAAGGTCCACCAGGGCAAAAGGCGCATCGGCCACTGGGGTCCACCTGTTCTCCGCATAGTTGGTCATGATCGCCACCTGCCTGCCTTCCTTGCCACCGGTGACAATGATGCCAAAGTTGTTCTCGCCCGCCACCGCAGTCACGGCAAACGGCGCATCGGCGACAAGATTCCACCTGCCCTCGGCGTAGCGGCGCATGTAGGCCACTTTCGCCCGATTCTCGCCACCAACGACTATGACGCCGAAGTTGTTGTCGCCTGCCACATCCACCACCGGCAAAGGGGCCGGGGGCAGCTCTTCCCACTTGTTTACCTTGAAGCTGCGCATGATGGCCAACTGGCGGTCATCTTCCCCGCCACTGATAATGGGGCCATAAACCACATCCCCTGCACAGCGTTTCACGACAAATGGGGCCTCGGCAATCACCTCCCATTTCCCCACACGCACATCGTGCAGGACTGCACCCTGCCTGCTGCCAACTCCTCCGAATACGAGCACGCCATTCCGCGGATCGCCAGCCATGGCCACCTGGGCAAAGGGTGGGGAAGGCAACTGTCTCCACGCAGGCTCATCGTAGTGCCCAAGGGCAAGCAGCACTCCCGTTTGCGCGCGCTGCGCCTGAGCCGGCCCTATGGCACAAAGCAGCCATGCCAGACCCAGCGTGACCGGGGCAGACCTCCATCGCCTCGCCATCATGCTTGGCTACCTCCTTCTGGGAAACCACTACAAGGATCACACATGCTACAAATATAACAGAATTTCTTCAAGATGCAAGCGCGAAAACAGCGCGAGAACAGCAACCCCGGCTTCGTGAAGGGCCGGGTGTCCGCTCTCGCCCCCCCGTATCCGCGCGACCACCAAATTGGGCGAGCGGCCAACCCTGCTGGCTCATGGCCGCGCCCATAGCCAGAAAGATGTCTCCGCGAACGCAGGACTCGCAAGGAACACTCACGGCCCAAGACGCACACAGGGGGCGGGATGATCCCACAGCGCCTGAGCTCGTGCGACGGAGATGCCGAACTGGAAGCGTGCTAGCGACGGGGGTGGCCACGCGCGTGGTCCACTTTCCGAAAGAACTCCCGCTGCAGGCGCGGAGCCGTGCGATCCTGCTTGACGGCCCGCAGCATGCGGGTGAATTGCTGCACATGCTCCTCCAGCAGCGCCTCACCTAAAGCGACGTTGGCTGGCCGAGCGTCTCCGGCATAGTGGTCAGGAAAACGAGCGTACCACCAGATGCCGGTGAAGGCATCGCGCAGACCGTGGAGGCGCTTGAGGTCTCTCCCTGAAGCCTCCTCGGCCCGTTCCAGGCGCACCAGCTCCGGCCGATGAGCCAGCATGAGAGATGTCTCCAGCTCCCCGGCGTGGAAATCAAACTCGGTCCGTCGCTGCGTGCTGATGGCCTGCGTGCGCTCCGGCTGCTCCGTGGGGAGGAAAAGATAGACCACATGCTCCCGCTCTTGGGCCAGTTGCGCCTGGCAGAAGAACTTTAGGAAGGCATTGTTGCCACCGTGGCCATTGAGGAGGACGATTTTGCGAAAGCCGTTGCGGGCAAGCTCGTCGCAGGTCTGTTGAAGAACATCCCAGAGCAGCCGGGCGCTGTAAGCAATGGTGCCCGGTTGGTGGCGTGCTTCAAAGATCTGGCCGAAGTAGAAAGGCGGAAACACGACCGCGTACTCGTGGTTGGTGGCGCGGAGGGCGATCTCGCACGCGTTGAGCACGTCGGTGCCCAGGGGAAGATGGGCGCCGTGCTTCTCAATCACTCCGCAGGCAATCACGCAGGTTCGCCGCGAGCGACGAAGCGCCAGCGGAAAATCGCTGGCAGTCAACTCTTCGAGTCGGGTGGGAATTGCTTCAGCCATTTCTGCCTCCTGCACTGCCTTGCCAAATCCACTGTGCCTCAGTCGCCCTATGCGGACAAAGACCAGGGCACGAATTCATCCCACAGAATCCCCAGGTGCCCGCTACCGGCAGGAAAACCCTTGACCGCGTCACCCTCGTGTCAGGTACGCGCTCGGCAGAATGAGTTTACCCCTCAGAAGCGCCATCATTGAATTCGCGAGGGAGTGGTTGAAATCGAGAAAGTAGACCCCAGGTGAGGGGCCTGACCCCGAAATCCGCACCTGATTTTCGCTTCTTCTCCCCCCTCAAAGCACAGGAGGCCCACCGCGGTGAGCCTCTCTTCGTCTCAATTTTGACAGGGGTCCAAACTGGCAACTCTTTGGTAAGTGCGCACAGCTCTGGCCACTTGGTGCGCCCACAAGGAATCGAACCTTGAACCTACTGATTAAGAGTCAGTTGCTCTGCCAGTTGAGCTATGGGCGCATGCTCGGCCCCGCCTGGAGCCGGATGAAATTAATAACTAAATATATCAACTCCGCACGTGTCTGTCAAGCCGTTTTCTCCGCCGCACCTCTCCCCTTACGCGAGGCGGATGGATTAGCGCTCCACGCGCGCGCTGCCACCGGCCATGAGCTTTTCCACCTCCTTGAGCGTGGCCATGGAGGTGTCGCCTGGTGTGGTCATCGCCAAGGCGCCGTGAGCCGCCCCATACTCCACCGCCTTCTGGGGCTCGCCGGTGGTCATAAGCCCGTAGATGAGCCCGGAAGCGAAGCTGTCGCCTCCGCCGACGCGGTCCAAGATCTCCAGATTGGGACGCGGGGTCGCTTCGTAAAAGGCTCCGTCAGCCCAGCAGACCGCCCCCCAGTCGTTGATAGTCGCCGTCTTTACCGCCCGCAGCGTCGTGGCCACGACCTTGAAATTCGGGTACTCCTTGACCACTCGCTCAATCATGCGTTTGAAATTCCTCACGTCCAGGGCCGAATACGCTTCGTCAACCCCTTCAACCTCAAAACCGAGCGCGGCAGTAAAGTCCTCCTCGTTGCCGATCATCACGTCCACCAGCGGGGCGAGGCTCCGGTTGACCTGCTGCGCCCGCTCCTTGCCGCCGATGGCCTTCCACAGTGAGGGGCGGTAGTTCAGGTCGTAGGAAATCACAGTGCCATAACGGCGGGCGGCAGTCATTGCCTCCATGATGACCTCGGGCGTGGTTTCTGAGAGGGCAGCGAAAATGCCTCCCGTGTGAAACCAGCGCACTCCCCGCTTGCCAAAGATCTCCTCCCAGTCGAAGTCGCCCTTCTTGAGCTGTGAGGCAGCGGTGTTGCCCCGGTCGGAGACTCCCACCGCCCCACGTACGCCGAAGCCCCGTTCGGTAAAATTCAGCCCATTACGCACCGTGCGCCCAATGCCGTCGTAGGGCACCCACTTGATGAGAGAGGCGTCCACCCCGCCCTGCAAGATGAGGTCCTCAATCAATCGCCCCACCCCGTTGTCGGCGAAGGCGGTGGCGACTGCCGTGCGCATCCCAAAGCAGCGGCGCAGACCGCGCGCCACATTGTACTCACCGCCGCCCTCCCACACGCGGAACCACCGCGTGGTGTGGATGCGCCCCTCCCCCGGATCGAGGCGGAGCATCACCTCACCGAGGGCCAACAAGTCAAACTCGCACTCTTCCCGCGGCCGTAGCTTCAAGTCCATCGTCTGCTGCCTCCACCAAATTCTGTGCTCAACTTTCGGTTCCCGTCTTGCCAAACGCCTCGAGCTGATCCCCACCCCGCTCGCCTGCGTGATCATGCCGCCTTGTTTCCGGCCACAGCCATAGATTACTGGTATCGGCCCCCATCGCGGATGGCATCTTGCTGGCCAGAGACCAAACGACTCGCTGCATCAATAACGTCACCCCAGAGAGAATTGTTCCCTTTCTCTAACTTAGAGACCCAGCCAGGTGGCGTCCCGGCGCGCACCGACAATCCAAGGCACCTCCCGTGAGAGAACATCGGGCTCCCTCGCCAAATAAGGCGCCAGGTCTCTCCCTGCTCATCCCTTTTCCCCTGGAGCCTCTTGCCGAGACCCCTTGTCTTGTGGCCGCCCCGTGCCCTTGGTATGGCAGCAGTGAGCAGGTTTCCTCGACCCGTCACTGGCCCATCAGGGGGCCAATCAGGTAATATGGCGAAGGATCTCGCTCTTCAGGGCCTCGTACGGCATGGCCCCAGATAGCCGCATCAACACCCTCCCTTTGCGCACCAGCATGAGCGTCGGTATGCTGGTGACCTGGTAGACCGCGGCCACCTGTGGCTTTCTCTCCACGTTCACCTTTACGGTGAGCAACTTCCCCTTGAACTCACTGGCGATCCGCTCCACTACTGGCGCCAGCATACGGCAGGGCCCACACCACTCCGCCCAAAAGTCCACAAGCACCGGTAGCTCCGAGGTGCGCAAGAGTTCTTCTAACGAGGCTGGACGTTGTCCGTTGGACATTCCTCCTCCATCAAGTGTCGCCAGAAGCTTCACCTCGCGGGAAGGAAGAGCAGCTTCTCTGCGCTCCTGTTCCCCCCCAAGAGCTCACACTGCCGGCCGAGCGTGCGGCAGCCTACCTGCTCGGTGCACCCTGTCGCGGCGCCGATCTCCGCACAGCAGCAACTTACTCCCGCCCAGGCCGGAACCAGGCTGCCTCGGTCTTGGACAGCCGCTGGGTCCTGCCAAGAGCGGCTGCAGGATTTGCTCGCAGCTACCACTTGCCTCGCCGTCGCGCGCCCAGGCGGGAAGCCTGGGGCAAGTAAGGATGAGGAGAAGGCCATGCGCCCTGCGGCTCTGCCTTCGGCCAGCAAGGCCCTTAACAAGCCAAGCGCAGTCTCCGGGCGTTCCCCTGTCGCTTCCGCCCGACGAAAGAATTTCTCCCGGTGGGCCACTCCCTCCCCCTGGCCACCGGGGGAACGGAAAAGACGACGCGCCGCCCCCCCAGCACTGTGAACTTCCCCTTTTGCTCCAGCGACCGGAGCACCGAGCGGCCTCGTGGCGTCATCCCCTGTCAACCTAATGCCGACAAGACCCAAGGCCCTCACTCCTGCCCACCGCCCGAGGGGCCCTGGCTTGGTCCAACGAGGCGCCCGCCACCAGAACGGATCACCTCTCGATACCAGTACCCAGAATCCTTGATCACCCTGGCCTGGGTGCCATAGTCCACGTAGATCAGTCCAAAACGCTGCTTGTAGCCATGGGCCCACTCGAAATTGTCCAGTATGGACCAGACAAAGTAGGCGAAGCCCGGCACCCCTTCAGCGATGGCTCGGCCATAGGCCTGCAAGTGGCGCGTGAGGAAGTCGATTCGTTGCGGGTCGTGAACTCTACCATCCACGCTGACCCAATCGCAATTGGCCATGCCGTTTTCGGTCACCGCGATGGGCAGACCGTAGCGCTCGTAGAAGAACTTCGGTCCCCAGTACAGAGCCTCCGGGGTCACAGGCCAGCCCATGGTAGTGAGCGGACACCCCGGCGGGGGCGGCACGACTTCCCAGGACCCGTCGCCGCGTGCCTGCACCACTTCGCCGAAATAGATGTTCACCCCACAAAAGTCCAACTTCTGGCATATGGTCTCCATGTCGGCGGAGGCGATTTTGGGGAGCGAGTCTGCGAAGAGTCGAAGGCCATCTTCGGGATAGGCGCCGCGCAACAGCGGGTCGGCAAACCAGGTGTTGTTGGCGCAATCCCTGGCGGTGATAGCAAAAGTGGCGTGCCTCGCTGCAGCCACGTCCCCGGGCCGCTCGCTGACCGGTATCTTCACTACCCCCACCAGCGCAGTACCGATCGAAGGGGTGACCTTGGCCAGGCTACGGATGACCTGCACCGCTTTGCCGTGGGCTAGGAGTGAGTGATGGGCAGCCAGTAGTACGTCCTCCAGGCCCAGGCGAAGGCCCGGCGCATGTTCACCGGTGAGATGACCCAAGCCAAGGTAGATTTGCGGCTCATTCTGGGGCATCCACCAGCGTACACGGTCGGAGAGGCGCTCGACGACCACCTGGGCGTAGGCGGCAAACCATTCGCTACTGTCGGGATGCAACCACCCTCCCCGTTGAAAAAGGGCGTGGGGGTAATCCCAGTGAAACAGCGTCACCCAGGGCTCGATGCCCTGCGCAAGCAGCTCGTCCACAAGCCGATCGTAGAAGGCTAGCCCTGGTTCATTGACCGTCCCCACCCCCTCCGGCAACACCCTTGGCCAGGAGATGGAGAAACGGTAGGCCTGCAGACCCAACTCCGCCATGAGGCGCACGTCCTCCTGGTAGCGATGGTAATGGTCACAGGCGACTTCGCCGGTATGACCCTGCCAGATCTTGTTCGGTCGCCGACAGAACAGGTCCCACACCGAGAGCCCCTTACCGTCCGCAAAGGCGGCCCCCTCAATCTGGTAACTTGCTGCCGCTGCACCCCAGACAAAGGAGGAAGGAAATGGGTTCATCCTCAGAGATTCTCCCCTTGCGCGGTAAAGTCTAGGTCCATTGCCCCGACTCCACCGGCCACATTCACTGCGACCCGGCCGCCGGCCCGATACCCCGAAACGGCCGGAGCTAGGTGAACAGCGTGTAGCGGCACTTTCCTCACTCCTGCTCTCGGAGCAACCTCGGGGTTTCCCCTACCTTTGAGTCCGGCACGGGAACCTCAACGCAGCAGGAGGCACTTGCGCACCTGCCTCCCTTCGCCAGCCACGAGCTCGTAGACAAGGATCCCAGAAGGCAACGCCCCCGCTTCAAAGGCCACCTGGTAGGCGCCCGGGGCCCTGACTTCATCGACCAGGATAGCCACCTCTCTGCCCAGGGTGTCGTAGATCCTCAGCTTCACCGTGCCGCCCTGGGCCAGGGAAAAAGGGATGAGCGTCCGAGCGTTGAAGGGGTTCGGGTAGTTTTGCCCTAGGGAGTATTTCGTAGGGAGACCGCTACCCTCTTTAGATTCTCCCACGGCTGCGCTCTGGCGCGCGGCTTCTTCCACCGCCCCTTCGTAGTCAACGATATAGTGCCACCAATTGTTGAGAATGCCGTCGGTGACGCCGACAAAGCGAGGCAGGTGGCTGTACCACCAACGCATGTAGCCCAAATGCGAACAGCCCCATTCAGAACAGTTGATCACTCGCGTTTGATCCAGCAGGATGGGATATCGCTTCCAGTTGTCGGCGTAGGTGGTCACGTAGCGATGATTGTTAAAGTCATAGTCGCTCATGCCGTTGGGGGGATAATGGATGTTCCCCACATGGGCCTGGCCCGGCTTGATTTTGTCAATGGTCGTGTAGATCTCCCAATTATTGGGCGCGGCAGCCCGAGGATCCCACCGTCCATAAGTGTGGGCAAGCGCGCTCTCAGAGCGGTGTCCGTAGCTCTCCAGGGCCTCGGCGATTCCCCGCTCATAGTTCCAGCCCATCACAGGTAGGAGGCGGCGCAAACCCGGATGGTTCATAGGTGGCGAGTTGTACCAAAAGGCTCCTGGCCCCACCAACTGGGACTCCCACATGCCCCCAAAGGGGAAGGTGTAGACCCATACCTCCGTGATGCGCCCTTCGTTGCGTCTCTGATCGAAGTGATGATAGTCGATCATGGCCGCATAGTCGAATTTGACACGGTCCTCGATCTCGGCCATGTACTGGAGGGTACCGGGGGTGGTCCTGCCGTAAAGTCTGCCACCCGGTCCGAAGAAGTAGGCCAAGGTATCCAACGACATGAACTTGCCGTCCAGACGCGAGAAACATTGGACATCGTCGTGGATCTCCACGATCTGATACTGAATCACGCCGTCGCTGCACTGGTAGAACTCCTCCACCAGCTGGTAGACCAGGACCAGCGGATCGGCCCATCCGCGCACCTGGTGGATGCGCCTCTTGTTAGTTTTGTCGATTATCTGGTCCTGGAGGACAACCGCCACGGGCAGTACCATGGGCTGCACCTTTTCGCTGACAAAGTCTTGCACCACGGTGCAGCTCGTGGAACCGGTGAGTGAGCCAGCGCTGGCAATGATGTCCGTGCTGCCCACGGCAAGCGCGTGCACATCACCCATCTCTCCCACGTAGGCCACGTCACGGTTGGAGGAGCTCCACGCCACTGGCATCGGCAACGTGTAAGGTAGAACCTTTCCTTGGCTGTCCACCGTCTTCGCCGCGAGCTGCAGGCTGGTGCCGGGAACCATCTTAAAGTCGGAGGGGACAATCTTGAGGCCTACCAGAGTGCGGCCGCTGTACAACACCCATTCCCCAAGCAGCACATAATTGCTATCGCTTTGGCTGTTGCGGCCAGTCAGGCGTACCACGTGCACTGGTTCACTGCTCAAGGCCACAGAGTCCCAGGCGAAGAAATGGCATGGCCGCCGATCGACCAGGAGCTGGTATGAACCGCTGCCGCTGAACAGGTCTTCCGGGCGCGAGGCAACCTCTAACGACCAGCGCCCCTCCATCCAGAAGAAGACCTTGCTCCCCTTGAGCACCGCCGCGCTGTCGAGCATCAGGGTCACTGTCATCAGCGCGGCGTTCTGCACGCCGGCACTGGTAAGGCCGTTCCCGTCAAACATTCTGTCCAATGAGCCATAGACCAGCTCTGGTTCGGTCGTGGCGAGGACCGTGCCAGCGTTGATGCCAGCAAGCAGGTCAATCGCCTGCGTTTGGGTAATCTGGGCCGAAGCGCCTCCCGGGGAAAACGTGAGAAGCACGGTGCTTATGGCCAGACTCCACACTCTTGGGATGGTGCAATTCATTGCAAGACGTCCTCCGCAATCAGGCACATTCACTGCACTAACTTGAGCCCTCGCTTCATTGCCGCGTCGAAATCGCCGATGAAGATCCACCAGTTCGTCAACGGTCGCCCTTGGTACTCCAAACCGTTGCCCCAACCCGGCAGACTCTGCATCCAGAGCATGAACCAGTCAAGGCTGTTGCAGTTCCAACGTTCGCAATTGACTTGTCGCTTGGTGCCAGTGCCGTCCGGGCGCCAGTCCTCCAGGTCCGTCCACACCAAACGCGGATTCTTCCAGTCATAGTCCCGCTCTGCATTCGGCGGGTAGTGCGCCCAGCCGCACCCTGGGCGAACGATCTTGTGGCTCTTGTCGCTGCCCACGAACTTGCCCCAAAACAGGAGTTCTGACCACTGCTCCTCTGGCGTCACATCCCTCCCGTCCACGTAGTTCAGCACCGCCTCGATCTGGTGCATGTGGTCCTCGATGGCTTCTGACAGCCCCCGCTGGTAGTTGTAATGGTAGACCGTGTAGGTCTTGCGCAGCGTGGGCAGGTCCGTGGGATCGCGGTCGCTGTTGCTCACGTCGCCGAACGGGCCGGCCATGTTGGACTCCCACAGATCCAGCTTGCCACCGTGATATGCCCACAGCCAGATCTCTTTCACCCCTTTCTTTTCCACCCAGTACTTGACATCGATGCGGGTGACCACGGCGTAGTAGTCAGGCACCGGCAGTAGGTGCCCGGGCTTGAACCGGAGCGGAAGAGGCTCGAAAAACTCGTAGGTCTTCAGGATCCGGTACTTCAGGCTCGGCTTTGCCAAGGGGTCCTTGTAGGCGCGAAAGCGCGAGCCTTGTTCCAGGCATTCTGCGATCCTGCGCGTAAGGCTGTCCGTTTTTGCCCGGGTGTAGGCAAGGCTCCTTCCCCAGTCTCCGGTCACATTGATGTCGATAGAGTCGCCAGCAACGGGAAAGTAGCACACCACCACCACCGGCACCACGTATGGCGGCTTCGGCAGGCGTGCGGCCGCCTGAAGCTCCTTGCTGACCGCCGGGGTCAGCGAGCACAGGAGCAGCGACAAACTCCACACCCTCCATTCGACTCGCATAAAGGTCCCTCCTGTTTGCGGTCCACCCACCTGGCACACCACCAGTGGCGACCCCCTCCCCGAAGTCGGCTTGCCGGGGCCACGCCTCACCTCACCAGAGCTACCTTTGCCCGCCAAAGGCCGGTCTCCGTGCGAAGGACGATGAAATACAGCCCGGAGCTCAGCTCTTGTCCCTGAGAAGTGCCGTCCCAGGCTATCCGGCACACACCCGCGGGCAGACGCCTCTCCGCTAACCTGGCCACTTCCCGCCCCACGAGGTCATAAACGACCAGGGAACCAGAAGTCTCCTTCTCCATGTGTAGCACAATTCTGAGCTGGCCGTTGAAAGGATTTGGGAAGGCCTTCATCCAGGCCAGGCCGTGGGACTGCACGGTGGGTTCAGGCGCCCCCTGCGCGCCCGCTTCCTCCAGGTCCAGCAGCATGCGCGCCACCACGCCGGTCCAGATGTAGGTGTGCAGCCAGGAATCCGATGGCCTAGGCAGATCGCAATGATAGGACTCGTAGAAATCGTGGTACTGGCGCAGAGTTGCGATGACCCCACGCCAGACCCGCTCGGCCAGACCGCGTGCCTCCTGGAAGTAGCCGTACTCCAACAACCCCCTAAAGACCAGGTAGTTCCATTCAGGGTACACCGCCTGTGCATCGTAGCCGTCGTAAGGGTCGTCATGCGCCAGAAGTGGTGCTCCGTACGGCCGGCCAAAGGTCAGCGGATTCTGGATCTCGGCAGCAAGATAGCGGGCCTGAACCTGATTGGCCACCCCGGCCCACAGGGGAAGGAAGCCGATGAGCTCTTTGCGGCGCAAGTCGTTCGCTGAGCGGTAGGTGAAGGTGTGTGTGTTCTTTTCCACGTGATAGTAGAAGCGGGTCTCCGGATCCCACATGTAGGCATTGATGGCGTCGGCGCGAACCTGCGCCTGGTGGAGCCAGTGCGCGCTCTCTTGCGGGCGCCCCAGCAGCGCAGCCATTCGGGCCAGTGCCCGCTCCTCCATCACGAGCTCGCAGTTCAGATCAAGCGCCTCCACCTTGTTGGCGTTGTGAGGATCCGTGTAGCCCCCCAGCAGGTGCCAGATGACGTTGTAGTCCCGCACCGATTCCAGAAAAGCATCGCCACCCCATTCGCATAGGCCGTCGCGGTCATCATCACGCTCCCGCAGCCAGAAGTCGTGGAACTTGACGCCCCGCTCATACATCTCGCGCAGAAAGGCGGTGTCCCCGGTCACACGGAAGATCTCCCAGTTCTCCCAGTTGAACCAAGGGGCGGACGAGGAGTACTCATTGGCCCAGTAGAGCACCTCATTCAGGTAAGGGCCCACGCGGTAGGGGATATAGCCGTCTGGCCACTGGCTGCGGCTGTTCATGCGCTCGGCAAAGACCCGCTGCGAGTTCTGGGCCCCTTCTGGGTCCATGTGGGCGTAGGCGAGCATGGCCAGGCTTTCGTGAAAGACCTGTCCGCCGTGTCCCCAGCCCCAGGTGGGTTCGCGGGAAAAGAGGTAGTAGTTGAAGGAGCACTCGCCTTCCGGAGGCATCATGCACTGGCGCATCATGGAAAAGGCGCTCCAGTACATCAGGCGCTGCTCCGGGGTGGCGGACGCAGGCACGGGTATGCGCGCGTAGACAGCCTCATCTTCCTCCAGTGCCTCTCGCATATCGTAGGTCATGAGTACGGCGCATGCTTGGACCAGGCTGTCCACATCGCCACCTCGAGGCACGACCCCACGGATCAGGCGGATGACCCTCGTCTGCCCAGGTTGGAGGTGGAGGGAACGCTGCAGCACCAATACCCGCACCTCCTCATCCACAAGGCCAGAGAGGCGGTCGTTGGTGGCATCCGCGAAAAAGGAATGCACCGCCGGTCTTCCCACTTCTGCTGAGCGCCATCCCCACCTTCCGTCATGCTCCCGCGCCACGAGCACGTACCTGTAGCTGCTATCCGGGTGAAGCCCGAGGTCAAGATAGCCGGGGTCAGCCAGCGGCCCGCCAATCAGGTCATAGCGCCCGGGTGTGCCAGCCGTGCGCCGATACAAGTGATAACGATACCCTGGCTCTGGTAGCCAGCTCACCACCGCGCCCTCGTTGTTCGCTGCAAAGTGGACACGGACATCTTTCGGCGCAGGAGGCACGACTGTTGGAGACAGCAGGATGTTCACTTCGACCCTTGAAGGCGCAGGAAGCTCGCGCACCACGGCTTGTCCCACCCCTTGCTCGCCCGTGGCCCTGCAGGTAAAAGCCACCATCACTGTGTCGCCGGCCATGAGGGGCGGCTGGCGAAAGTTTCCCAGCTCACAGCTCTGTGAGCCATTGCCCGGCACATTGGGCTCCTGCTCGCCCCATTTGGGCGCTTCCTCGGTGAGTATTTCTTCCTCCCGCCCCGCGCGCCAGACCAGCAGCTGCACCTCGGGTGGTTGATGGCAACAGAGGCTCCCATCTGCGTGCCGAACTAGGCCCTGTTCGATGCAATAGCTCCCCGCGCCGGCGGGCCTCGCCAGAGGAGGAGCAGGGGGCGTCCCCAGCCCTTGATACCCGCCGTAGCCCTGGGCTGGGGTATCCAACATCACCAGGTCTGCCACATGGCGGTAATGGGGTATGTCGTGGTCAACGGTCCACCCATCCGGCGGCTCCTCATGGGTGCAGGTAAAGCCTCGCCCGTTATCAAGCACTCTCGGTTCCCCCAACCCCTGGGGATGGAGAAACAGAAGGTACACATCCACGACGCGCGCGGTCTGACCGCCATTGGTCACGCTCAGCTCCTGAATGGCAACCCTTGAGCTATAGACCTGGAAGAACACCTGAACGTCGATGTCCGGAAACGGCTGCATCCGGTAGCGCACTAGGTCGCTGTAAGAGGTGGTGATGACAGGAGCACCGTGCATGTCCCGCAGCAGATAACAGATCCTCCCGCCCATCTTGAAGGCCAGGCCGAGGGTGCCGCCATTGTCGGTCGTGAACTCCACACCCCTTTCTGCTTCATAGAATTTGAACTGGTAGCCTTCGTCAAGAACGAATTGCGCTCTTGCCAGGGGGGCAGCGTAGGTGGCGAAGAGAGGGTCGTTTGCAGTCACGGCCAGACGTGAAAGCTCATGCTGCGCCCCGGTGGTGCTCCACCACACGAAAACGGCCAGTGCACAAGTTATCGCTGTGCTGCTGCCCTGCCGGGCCGTCAGAGCAAGAGACATGCTACCTCACCACTGTCACCTTCTGCTGTCGCACCAGCATGCCGTTGCGCAGGCGGCACCAGTACACTCCAGAGGGGACTGCCACGCCGTCGAAATCGCGGCCGTCCCACCTCACCCGGTACTCCCCTTCGAGGAAATCCTGGTCCACCAGCCTCCTGACCACCCTCCCGGTGGCGTCAAAGATGGTGACCTCAACATGCCCTTGTCCAGCGAGGCCAAACAGGAGTTCGGTGACCTGATTGAATGGGTTCGGAAAGGCGGGCCCCAAGACAGTGCGTGCGGAGTCCGCTGCGGCGCAGGAAAGGGCCACAGCAGTCCGCGAGAGAAGATTGACCCGCAGCGTGTAGCGTCCCAACTCAATATGGCCCCGCCAGTACTCCATATTGAAGTCGGTGGACTCCAGGAAGCCATAGCCAACCCTGTCCCCCTGCTCCACCTTCACAATCACCACGCCATTGGAGAATCCATAGTCGTGGACAATCACCCCGTCCGCGGAAAAAGGGCAGCGTCCGAGATAGACCTCACCCAGTTCGTTGGCCCAAAGGACCATGTCCGGGGTGTTGTCAAAGTACTTGCCGTACCACACTCCCGGTTGTCCGCTTGCGCGGTAGATGGACACTCGCACTTCGGGCAGCGGATTGCCGGATTGGTCCTGGAGAGTGAGGCAATTGTCAAAGGGGAGGTCCTGCATGAAGACCCCGATGTTGCCGGGCGCGTTGTAGTTGCCCTCGGTTGCTCGATGACCGGCGATGAGGTTTAGGGCCATGGCGCTGTAGCAGTCAATCCAGGTGTACTCCCCATTCATCAGCCCCCTGTAGGGCGTGTAGTGGACTGCGTCGCCGCCCACCCTGGGCATGAAAGGCGAGCCTACGATGAGTCGGTCTCCCTCTTTGATCGCCACCGTGTTACCACTGCCGTTGTCGTGGACGTTGAACCCATAAAGATCAATCAGGTAACGGGCATGACCCAGCTCGTGGAGCAGTGAGCCCTCGAAGTAGAAAGGGTTGTTGTCGCTGACGCTGGTGTGATTGCCGTAAAAGCCGCTGGTGAGCAAGCTCGCAGGGAAGCCCCACTGCAAGTCAACGGTGCGATCCTGGAGGTTCGGCGTGTTGGTCGCTAATCCGCCGGCGAGGGGAAGGGACCCATCGGGCACGACGGCGATGTGATCGATGCGCAAGCGGTCAAGCACGCCCAGCGGTGTCTCGGGGTAGATGGCCTCCGCAAACATCCTGTTCCACCGCCGCACATGCCGCTGGGCCCAGTCTTCCCACGAATTCGCGTGCACTCCCAACTCTTTCTGGTACTGATGAAAATAGTCACAGACACTCTGCTCCACGTAAAAGCCCACGCTCAAGGCGTTGGTAGGGACCAGCAGGGCGTTGTTTCCCTCTTCCACCTCTGGGACAACATTCTCGGGGTCTATGACAAACTCCAGCTCGTGGCGTTGGAACATCCAAACCCAGGGGTAGTCCACCGTAACAGTACCGGCAGCGGGGATATCCACGTGCCCTCTGGCGACCTCCTGCCCGTCGAGCAGCCACACGTAGCCTACCTGAGAAAAGTCCTCGGAGGCCCAGTTTCTGACATACGCGCGCCAGGTCACCGTTTGGCCGACAGCAGGCCAGCCTTCTGTTTCAGGGGCACTGCTCTTCCAGACGTATGGGATACGGGGGAAGCGTGCTATCCACCCCACGTCGAGATCGGCACCTTCCGGGATTCCGTTAATCTCCTCCGAGTGCGGGCCCAGAACCCCCGCCTCGGAGCGGGCAAAGACCACATAGCCATAGCTGGCACCTGGGGCGACCACAGAATCCACGAAGCTGCTGCTCAGCAGCCCCTGGGCAAGAAGGTGGTACTCCATGCGAGGTCTGCCTCCCACCACGGTGTCTTGGATGACGCGGCGATAGAGGGCATAGGTAACGTTCGCCTGCGGCTCCCACGAAAGCTCGCGATAACCAAGTGCGTTCTTCCGCAGCCTCAGCCCCCGCGGCCGCGCGGGCATAGTCACTTTGACCAGCGAAAGAGTCGCGGGCCACCGGTACCAAGGTATGCCGGTGATGGACTCGGCGAGCAGACCCTGTTCACCAGTGGCCTCGCAGAAGAAGCGAACCATCACACAGTCGCCGATGGCCGGGGACGGTGAAAAGTTCCCCAGCTCGACACCAAAAGTGCCCCTGCCATCGATGTTGGGGTCCCCACCCACGTCCCAGCGCGGCGCGTTCTCAAGGAGCACACGCGACTCGTCGCCGTTCAGGAATGCCATGAAACTGGCCTCTGGCGCCCGATGGCGACAGAATTGGCCGTCAGCATGACAGACAAAGTTGCGGAAGTACATCCACTGGGCCTGAGATAAGGTTGCCCAGCCCGTCACCGCAAGAAGGACTCCAGCGGCAAGACTGCCATTCCTGTAGCTCATCGACGTCCTCTGTCAGCCATTATTGACTTTGCCCCACGGAGCGAATCGGGTGCGCTGTTCACATCTGCAGGAGAGTCGTCGGAGGTCGGTTCATGCCCCGGTGAGAGACCGGAACGTGATGAGCGCACCTAAGGCAGTGATGACGATCGCACCGGCCACCGCCAGATAGGCTGCTCCGCGCGCCTGCAAGCGATGCTCCACCAGGCCACGTGCCTTGGCCATCGCCAGCCCCAGAGCCACCAGCACCGAGGCTATGCCCAGGCTAAAGCTGGCGACAATGGCCAGCCCAAGGACAATCTTGTGCATGGAGATGGCCAGGAGCAAAATAACCAGCGCCTTGGGGCACGGTACCAGCCCACTGGACATGCCTAGCCCAGCGGCATACAGCCAGCTCCGCTTTTCCCTGGTGGCCATTGAGAGCACGTCTGCGTGGTCTTGATGGGAGTGACCCTTAAACATGCTGCCGCGCCAGCCCAAATGGTCATGGTGGACGTGGCATTCTCCGCTTGTGGGCGCCGAATCCTCCACCACTGCGCCACGGAGCGCGCGTACCCGCGTCACCAACAACCACATGCCGATGGCAGATATTGCCAGACCAGAGGCCAATGCGAACCACCTCGTTGCACTTTCCGCCCAGAAAAAGTCCATAAGCCACAGCGCCACCAATGCCACCACCACAACCACCAGCACGTGCGCGAGGCTGAGACTCAAAGCCAATGCCACGGCCTCACGGCTTCGCCCCTTGGTGCCCACCAGGTATGCAGCCATCAGGGACTTTCCGTGTCCCGGACCTAGCGCGTGCATCGCACCGAGCACGAAGGCCATCGCCAACACACCCGCCAGGAACAGGGGCGATACACGCTCGTAGTACAGAACCTCTTTGACCACATCCTGACTCATCGGCTCTCCACTCGCGAGGTAAACCGGATGCGCAACGTGGAGTACTGCCCTCTACGGAGGCGCAGGACTGTCTCGTCGTAGAATACGCCGCTAATGTACACCATATCCTGCTCGCGCTTGATGTAGCCCGGGAACGTGGACTGGAAGAAGATTGTGGGCGAACCCATAACCCTGATCAGCAGCAGTCGGCCAATGGCCCGCTCTTGGGCCTCGGTGAAAGCCACCCTTTCCTTGGCCATGTCGATCAGGAGATTTCCACCGAGGAAAAAGAGCCGGGGATCAGCAGCAAGCTCATGTTCCCCGGTTTCGAGCGCGCAACTATCAACCATCCACACCATGCGCAGGCGAAACGGAGCCAGCAGGCTGTCCTCCAGCACCCCCGGGGCCTCGCAAAGCAAGAGCCGCACACGATACGGACGGCCGTCTACTCTCAACGGCTCGCCGCCGAACAGTTCATTGAGAGCCTCGCCAAAAACGGTAAAGAACGAAGCTACTTCTTGCTCTGTCACCACGCTGTCGCCATTCGCGTCCATCATACAGCGCGTATGCGGGGCAATCTGCCCCAGGTAGAGCGATTCGTATTGGATCGTGATCAGCGTGGGGTCAACGTGCACCCACACGTGGTCACGCATCTCTTCGGGCGTCTGAGAGAAGCGATAGTCGTGGCTCCACAGCGGGGGAACGCTCACGAGCAGGCACAACAGAGTGGCACACCATCGCCTGGGCATCGCGCTGGGGCAAAGCGGCCGTCTATTCTGCGTGGCGGCCCAGCCGCTGTGTGGGACGAGAGCGATACGGAAAGTTTCCCCTGGCCTGTGTATGCTTTTCACCAAGGCCTAGAATTGGGCGTTGATCCCAATACGCTGAGCCGCACCCAACAGGCTGAAATCACTGTAGGCATAATCTAACCGCAGGTGCACTCCTGCCAGCTCCAGGTGGAGCCCGCCGCCAAAGGAATAGCGGGCCACGTCATGGTTGAGGCGATAGCCCACACGCAGGTATAGCAGCTTCTGGTACCCCCACTCAGCTCCCAGCTCGCCCAAAGGGCGTCCGTCGTTGGGCTTCACCGCCGAAAAGCTCGCGATCAATGTCTGTGCAGTTGCGTCAATGGCATTTATCGCCAGGCCGAAGGTGAAGTTCGTAGGCAATGGGTATGACTCGTGGACAAACTTGACCTCTGAGCCAAAGTTGCCAATCTTCATGCCGAAGCGGAAGCCACGCATATGGGTGACGTAGAGCACGCCGATGTCGGCGGCGACCGCCTCACCCACAAAGTCAGAGTAGAGGGACATGCGAATGTAGTTAAGAGTCCCGCCGAAAGAGACCCGGTCAGTCAAATAGCGAGCATAGCTCAAACCGACGCGGTAGTTGCCTGCGTAGAAGGTCTCGCCGGTGCCGTCGGGCTGCAGGGGGGTACGCACCATCATCTCGTCCGTATAGAGGGCGGTCGCCGAAAGGGCAAAGGTGCCGCTGCGGCCAAACGTGTGCGCCACAGCAACAAAGTCATGGTTGATTCCTGCAAACCAGCCGGTGTGGGTGAAGGCCACCGCGTTCCTGGGGATCCAGGCCAAGGCCGCCGGATTGTAGTAGGCTGCCTCGGCACCATCCACGACGGCAATGAAGGCGTCGCCCATGCCGGCACCGCGGGCACTCACCCCGATTTTGAGAAACTGCGCGTCGGTGCTGCCGGGCCGCTCGTACTGCGCCCAGGCCACCACAGGCAGTGCGAGTGCCAAACAGAGCAGCCTCCACCATGTGCTCCCAGATATGTTTTGCATACGGCCCAAAGTCCTCTACTTGATCACCACAAACTTGCCCACCTGTACCTCCCCAGAGCGCCGGTCCTCCACCGTGAACAGGTAGATGCCACTGGAGATAGCCTGCCCCACCGCCGAGGTCAGGTTCCAGTCTTCATAGCCGCGGCTGGCATCGTCATGCTCGATGGTGGTGATGAGGTCACCGGCAAGTGTGTAGACCTTTATGGTACAGCGCGCCGGAAGATTGATGAACTGCACGCGACGGTCTTGTTCCATCCAGCGCTTGCGGGTGCCGGCCGGCTTCTCCCATTGCGGATTGTACGCATGATAGGCCACATCCCCGCGGTAGGGGTTGGGCACCACCGCCACCTGGCCAACCCGCTCCGGCGGCGGCGTCCCCGGCACTACCCGCCTGGCATTGGCCGTCACACTGGATTCCTGTGAGGGGAAGTTGGTCACAGAATCCGGCTTCGAAAATGCCGTGACGCTGTAGTAATACTCGACGTTATTCACCAATCCCACATCGGTGTACTCATAGGCCAATCCCGTGTTCTGGCCATAGCGATTGCCTGGCACGTCATATTCGGCAAGTAGCGTCCATGGCCCTGAGGCGCTCACCGTGCTCTTGTACACCCGATACCCCTCGAATGGCTGCGGGCTCATATCCCCCCGGTACGGATCATGATACTTTTCTGGGTCAACCTCCCCTACCAATGGCTTCCATGACAAGGTCACACGGTGGGATGCAGGATAGACGCGCAACGGTGGACGCGGGGGCGGAAAGGGCACGCGGTAACGCCGATCTCTCAAGAACTCCAGATACTTGGCATTCTTCATCAAGCCGGCCATGCCTATGCCAAATACCTCGCCAATTTCAAAGTGCAGCGTATCGCCCACCTCAAGCTGTGGGAAAGGCCCGAAGGCGATGGAGATATGCGCCCGCTCAATATCAGGCCGATTTTGCATGATCTCTCCGCTGGCCATTCCAAGCCAGTAGCGCACCGGGTCTCTCCCCCAACCGGCCAGATCCTCGTGGTTGTACCACTTGAAGGTCCACTTCAGGGTGCTGTCCGCCGGGTAGAGCACCTTGATGCCAATAGGGCTTGTAGCTGTACCGTCGTCCCCCCCGGCGTTATCCTCTCCCACAGCCATGAACTGCTCGGGGAAGAAGTAGGTGTGCTCGTCCAAAAAGTTGAGCGCAGCGTCGTTATTGCCGATCTCTCCGTGGAGCCAAAAGCCCACGTACACTTCCCGCAAAGGGAACCTGGTGGGGATGACATTGTAGTTGAACACGATGAACTCGTCCAGCGGCGGCGAGCTCCAGGCGTAACTCCACTGCACTACGTCCAGGTAGAGAGGTGTGTGGTCAGTGACGTTGAGGATGTTGTAGTCGCTGTAGCGACAGACGAAGTCCTGGTCAGACACGGCCGCATACCTGGGCCAGTAGGGGATGTCCACGGTATCGCCCTTCTGCACGACCCAAATAGTATCCCACGGCTGCGCCGTAGGAAAAAACTCATGGGGAGTAAAATGCGTGCGCGAGACGGAGACCAACGTGTCGCCTGAAGGCGTAATGGCGCCGATCCAGATGCCGCCCTGGTAGACGTGCTCCTCATTGCTCCCGGGCGGCATCTCGCAATAGAGAAGCCCGGGATAGCCTGCACGCACATTCTCATGCGTGTCATCCAGAGTGCCCATATTGGTCACCAGCTGCCTGACCTTGCCGACATCGTGCAGCTTCCAGTCCAGATTGGTCCATTGCGCCCGGATCGGCAGACCCCACAGGAATACGCACGCACCTGCTGCCAGGCAGCCAGCCTTCCAGATATGCTCTTTTCGTGGATTGACGCCGGGCATGAACGCCGCCTCTCTTCCTCTCGCTATTCTCGCTCGTTCTACTTGATGATCACAAACTTACCCACTTGCACGGCGCCAGTCTTGGTATCCTTGACGGTGAACAAGTAGATACCGCTGGACACGGCCTGTCCCACCGCCGAAGTCAGATTCCAGTCCTCATAGCCCTTGAGAGGATCGTTATGGGTAATGGTGGTCACCTGGTCGCCTGCTAAGGTGTACACCGTTATCTCGCAAGCCTCCGGGAGGTTTATGAACTGGATACGCCGGTCTTGCTCCATCCAGCGCTCCCGTGTCCCCTTCGGGCGCTCCCACCGAGGGTTGTAGGAGTCATAGGCAATGTCGCCGCGATAGGGGTTGGGCACCACGGCCACCTGCCCCACGGTGCTGGGAGGCTCGGTGCCGGGCACCACCACCTTTACGTTGGCAGTGATGCTCGATTCCTGGGACGGAAAGCCTGATACGGTGTCGGGCTTTGAATAGGCGGTGACCGAATAGTAGTACTCCAGGTTGTTGAGGAGCCCAACGTCGGTGTACTCGTAGCCCAATCCCGTGTTCGCGCCGAATTCGTTGCCTGGTAGGTCGTACTCTGCCAGGAGCGTCCATGGTCCGGTCGGCCCGACGGTACTTTTGTATACGCGGTACCCTTCAAATGGCTGTGGGCAGTGGTCGGCCCGATAGGGGTCGCGGTAGGTCTCCGGATCCGGGTCGCCAGGAAGCGCTTTCCAGCGCAAGACCGCTTGGTGACTTCTTGTTTCCACCCGCAGAGGAGGCCGCGGCGGCGGAGATGGCACTTTGAAATCATTGGCAACCAGCCAGTCCAGGCGATCGGCGTTCTTCAACAACCCATTCAGCCCCTTGCCGAGCACCTCGCCGACGTAGAATTGGACAGTATCGCCCACCTGCAGGTCAAATGGACCGAAGGCGATGAAGAACTGGGAGCCAATGGGGTCAAGCTGGTTCTGCATGACGGTCCCCGCGGCCATTTCCGCATAGCGCTCTGGGTCACGCGCTGGTGGGCCAAAGTCGGGGTTCTGAATCCAATTGAACGTCCAGCGCAGCTTCGCCAGTGCCTGAGGCGGATAAATCTTTATCCCTATGGGGCTATAGGCCATGCCATCGGTTCCGCCAGTCGCGTCGATGGAGACGCCCAAATGGCGGTCCGGGTAGTAGACGGAATAGTCGTCTAAGGCAAAGCCCCAGCCTTCGCCTCGGTAGCCCACGTTGCCATCGAGCCAGTAGGCGATCCACACGCTCTTCAGGGGCTTAGCGGTAGCGGTCACCCGGTAGTCGAACACGATCAGCTCATCCAGCGGCGGCGAGGCCCAGGCATAACTCGCCTGGATCACATCGACGTACAGCGGCGTGTGCAGTGCGATGTTGGTGAGGTGGAAATCCCCATAGCGACAGACAAAGTCCTGGTCGCCCACTGCCGTATAGCCTGGCCAATAGGGGATGTCCACCGTATCACCCTTTTCCACCACCCAGACCGTGTCCCACCTGGCCGCACTGGGGAAGAATTCCACGTCCGAGTGCCAGCTGGTGGTCACCGAAACGGCCGTATCCGCGCCTACCACTCCGCCCACCCAAATTCCTCCCTCTCCCACATGCTCCTCGTGGCTCCCGGGCGGAAATTCGCAATAGATCAACCCTGACCAGCTCCCCCATAGCACCCAGGTCGGCCACAGGGAGCCGATATTGGAGACAAACTGACGCACCTTGCCGACGTCATGCATCTTCCAGTCGAGTGCCACCCGCGCCTGCCCGTAGGCCACAGAGGAAAAGACCAGGGCCCAGAGCCCGCCTATCAAGAACGCCAGGAAGCGTGTGTAGACGGACCTATGAGGGCCTCTTGTCCCTTTCTGCCCCCGTCTGCTCTCAGTCCAATGACCAATCAATGCTCGTTCCGATCTTGACGTGCCGACCAGTGGAAAACTGGCGCGGGTCCATGAGGTTGTAGATCTTGTGCCAGCTCAGATACTGGTAGACATTGATTGCCGTCAACTGGGGGTCTACGTCCCCGTACTTGTAGGGTTTGCCGGTCAGCGTGTTGAAAGCATAATCGATCTGGGTGTTCTTCTGGTCGAAGAGATTAAAGATGTCCACAAACACCGAGAAACGCGCCGGGCCGAAGCTGAAGGACTTGCGGATCTTGGCGTCGGTGGTCATCGTCCATGGTCCGCTGGCCGAGTTCTCCGTCTTTTGCGCCACCACAGGATCGAGGGTAAAGGGCGTGTACGGCTGGCCGGAGGAGACTCGCGACAAGATGGTGATGTTCCAATTATCCGGTAGCTTCAGGCCAAAGAGGTTGGGATACTTCTTAGGAGGTGTCTCCAGCATGGCCTGCAAGATGAACTGGTGGCGCACATCCCAGCGCAAGCGCCGCTCGCGAATGGGCAGCGGAAAATCGGTCAGGGAGCGGATATAGTTCTCAAAGGCTGAGGAGGAGTAGCCGGTCGCCCACTGCACGGTGTAGTTGAACTTGCCCGAACTGAAATGCGAGTAGCGCTTGGTGAGCTCGAACTCTAACCCGCGCGCCCGGGCGTAGCCCTTGTTGTCGTAGAGGTAGACAGGCAGACCCAAAGCCGCCCGGAGCTGGGTGGTTTCCACCTGCTGGGAGATGTCCTTCGTGTAGCTCTTCACGTCAAAGGCCCAGTCGCGCAAGAACTGGTGGGTGAAGCCAAATTCGTACAGGATAGTCTGTTCGAAATCCAGAAATGGGTTGCCGGTAAAGCCACCTGTGAACGGGTCGCGGTACATGTACTGCAGCTCGGGTAGCTGGTTAAAGTGCCCGTAGGAGAAGAAGATGACCGTGCGATCGGAGATAGGGAAGGAAATGCCAAAGCGAGGGCTCACCTTGTACTTGAGCTGCTTCCAATTGGCGCGCAGCCCGGTGGCATCCTCCCAGGCCTTCTTCCAGGCCTTGTGCTCCACCGTGGAGCCCAACAGGAACCAGTCGGCGCGCACGCCCGCGTTGATGATCAGCGACCCCTTCTCGAACTTGTCCTGCACGTACCAGCCACCGCTGGTGGGATAAGCGTTGAAGACCCACCGGTTTTGACCAAACTCCTTGTAGGGACCATTCGGCGCAGGAAATGGGGGTTCGTTTCGAAAGACGTGGAGCCCATAGTTCGATAGCTTCACCCCCCCGTCCTGGATATCGATGTACTGGATGTCGTTGTACTGAACCAACACGCCCGATTTGACTAGGTGGTCCGGGTGAATCTGCGAGGTGATATCCGCCTTGAGGGTAAAGGTCTTGGTGTTGTCCTCGCGCCAGATGCTCTGGTAACTGTGCGCATCGAAGAAGCCATAGCCGTCAGTGGTGGGCGCCTTGATGAGTGATCGCAATGAATCGGGGGCACCGGTGAATTTCCTGATGTAAGTGTAGTAGTCGTATTCCACCCCGTCTTTGTAAAAGACCCAAAAATCCGCGGGCGGCTTGCCGTCCAGCGACCCGTCATAATCCACCCTGAGATAGCCAAGGTTAACGGTATAGAAAGTGGCCGGCGATAAGGTGTGATTGACGCGCAACATCAGGTTCTCGTTGCGTCTGGCATACTCCGCCGTGTGGTCCGGATAGTTCTTCCACAGCCAGTCAAAACTGCTCCAGCTCTTCCACGAGCCATGGTAGGAAAAGCCGAGATCCAGTTGAGGGGTGAGCTGCCACCCGATCTTGGCGTTAAAGTTGCCATCGTTGTCCTGTTTCTCCCGGATCTTGAGCCCCAAGACGGTGATCTGATCGCGTGTGCGGTGGTTGTTGTAGGGCGTGTCCGAAAGGGTGCCGTTGCCAGAGATGAAGAAGCTCACCTTCCCCGGAAAGCGTAACCCCCACGCCCTCAGGAGACTGGTAATGGGGTCTGGCCCCCCGAGATAGAATGAGCCATAATCAGTGGCATAAGTGTTGAGAATTTCGGAGGACTTGTACTCGATGCCGCCCTCAAAACGCTGGCTGCCCGAGCGCGTGGTGATGTTGACCACCCCAGACTGGGCCTGCCCGTATTCAGCGTTGAAAGCTCCAGTCAGCAGTTCCATCTGCTTAATGTCCACGACATTGAGATTGAGCACGTCACGGCCGCCATAGATGGGGTGGGTCACGGGGACGCCATCCACCATGAACAGAATTTCTCCTCCGCGCCCGCCGCGTACGTGGATGTCCTTGACACTTTCATCGCGGACTTGAAGCTGCGTGCCGTCACCAAAGCGAATGGCCTGGGGCCCCGCATCGATGATTGCGCCACCCTGCAACAGGAACAGGTCGGTGCTCCTTTCGAACCCGGGCGTTTCGACGATCTGCTCCCGGCTGGTGGTCTTGCGCGTGGAGGTGATGTCCAGCTGCACGAGTGGCTCTTCGGCCACCACCACTAACTCCGGGAATTCGATGGCCGTCGACTCCAACTCAAAGTTCACACGAGTGGTGAGATCAACTTTCACCTCGACGTTCGCCACCGTCTTTGTGTGGTAACCGATGTAGGAGGCCTGCACTTCGTACCTCCCCGGCGGCACCTGCAGGATGTAGTAGGCGCCTTTCAGGTCTGTGGCGGCCCCCAAGGTGGTTCCCCGCACCATGACGTTGCAGCCAACCAGGGGCTCCTTGGTCTGTTTGTCGACGACCACTCCGGCGATCTTGCCCGTGTTGCCGGCAAAGAGCAGCTGGCTGCACAAGGCGAGTGCACACACCAGCCACAAAACGCGTCGCTGCCTGACCGCCATCTCTTCCCTCATACTCTTATTTGGTCCCGTAAGGTCTCAATAACCGAGACTCCTGAGCATCTCACGCGCCATGCGTGCGGCATCCTCTTGCTTGATGAAGAACATCGGAAAGCCCAACACAATGGCATCGAAGCTCGTGCCGTAGTAACGGATGCCCACTGGATAGCCACGGTAGGTGGGAATTCCCACGTAGTCATCGTTCTTGTAGCGCCAGATGACGCTGGTGAAACCGGCGCGACGTGGCATCACGTTGACGTACTGCAGTCCAATGACCGGAATCGAAGTCAAGTATGACTCGGACAATTTCAACGAGTCTACACGGATGCTGCTAAAGCGCAGAGTATCGCTGGAGTAGGCACCGTTAAAGTCTGGAATTGGCGGCGACTCGTCGGCCACCATGATGTGGAGGTAATCGTAGATAAAGTCTCCCTCGCGAAAGCTCTTCGGGAATGGCTCCGCGTGGGCGAAGGACTTTAGAATGCGCCACCCGCCCATGATGAAATCGCCGCCGACATTCAGGTAGTCGATGATGTCGTTGATATGCCGGGGAAGCTGATGCACGTCCCGTTCGTAGGTGAAGTAGTTGTCCGCATGCCAGACCACCAGTTTATACTGTCCCAACACCTTCTTGGACGGCATGCCCTGATTCTCATAGTCCCAGGAGTCTTTGGTGCCGAAGATACGGGCGTAGAAACTATCCACGTCCACATCCTTGTAGGAGATGCCAAAGGGGAACTTGGATTCAATCGTCTCGTCGATGATGAGGATTGACTTGCTAAAGCTCGGCCTCACCAGTTCCACGGTCACCACGTCGCCGACCGGGTCGACAAGATTAGTGTTGTCCCGGCAAGTGGCACGAAGGTTGTGCTTCCCTTCCAACGGGTTGAAGTGCTCAGGCCCGATGAAGACCGAGGTATCCGGCATCCAGTGCCATTCACCGTCGTCCACGGCCCAGGCATATTCCACTACTTCACCGTCCTGGTCACGCGCCCGGAAGATAAGCTGAATCCCCAACCACCAGTCAGTGGTCTGTTCGATGGCGAAGAATTGCTGATTCTGCAGGGGGGACAAGATCTCCGTGGTGGGAAAGACCGTCTGGTTGGTGTAGAACATCTTCTCCGCCGGCGTCGGGTCTACGTCGCCGTCATTGTCAACCGCACGCACCTGAAAGCGCTGCAAGTTTAGGATGTCGCTGGACTCGAAGGCGATCGTCTGGCTGGTCTGGTCGGTAGTCTTCCACTCTTGGACGACCGAGTCCCCCACGGTCAGGTGATAGGTGATGTAGCGATACTGATAGCCAACAATGTAGCCGTCATCGTCTTCCCCGTCCCAGTGCAAGGTGACAAGGGCGAACAGAGTGTCCCCCTCCACAGGTATGTTGGCCACGGTCGTGTTCGGAGGCATGTTGGGCCGGGCAGGGGAAGTCTTGCGCTCACAGCCGCCCAGTCCCAGCGCGAGCAGCACAGCCAGCACACTGGCGGTTGTCACAATAGGCTTCATGGGCTTTGTCACCTCACACGTGATTCCTGCCACCACACGTCCTCGCGACAGGATTCACCACTTCTTGACACTCACCACCTCGACATCCGGGATGAAGAGGTAGCTGTCCCGATACCGCCGCACGGAACGAAACGGACGGATGCGTACCTCCACTTCGGTGATCCCCTCCTCTTCCACAGCAAATGCCACGGGCAACTCCACAAAGGGGCTGATGTCGGACGGAGCCTTCACAGGTATCTCGAACGTTCCAAGTCTGAGAATGCGCGGCGTCATGCCGAAGCTAATCTTGTCGTAGGAAAACGGCGGCACGTGGCTCTCGAAGATGGTGAACTTGTGGTATTGTCCCCCCTGGCGTTTGATGATGTTGTAGACCACATCCTGCTGCTGATAGGCGCGCGGGTTGGTGTACAGCAGGGCAAATGCGCTGTCATTGTGCACTTTGCCCTGGTAGATGGTGACGCCGAAGCTGTCCCCTTCGGCTACCCTCACGGTGTCCTTGACGATCACGATGGAAGTGTCGGCAGGATCGGACTGCAGAGTAACGCGCAGAATACCAGGTCTTGGCGACACCTCAACGCCAGTGTCGCACCCTGTCGCCGCGAAGATCAGCAGCACGGGTATTACCCATCTCGCGACATCCACAAGCTCGCATCTTCGCATGAGTATCAGACCTCTGAGCAATAGTGAACACGTATGATCCCGCCTTGGCAGGGGCTTGCCGACTGCCCTCGGCATGGGCTGACTGCTGACACTGGGGCACGGCACATGGATAGCGCGAGGGGATGGACCTAACAGTCCACCCCCTCACCTCTTCAACGACTAGCGGACGAGCAACATCTTGTGCACAGCGGCAAAATCATCCGCCACCAGGCGGTACAGGTATACGCCGCTGGCCACCTCCCGGCCCGCCTCATCCGTGCCGTCCCAGGTGACCACATGGCGCCCAGGCCCAACCTCCTTGTTCACCAGCCTCTTGATCTTGGCACCAAGGAGATTGTAGACCGCCAGCGTGACTTTGCCGTGGCGCGGAACAGCGAAGCGGATCTCCGTTCTGGGGTTGAATGGGTTCGGATAGTTCTGCGCCAGCTCGTAGCGGGAGGGCACTTCGGCCACCGAGGGCTCTACCGCCGTGAACCTGTTGTACAATTGAGCTGCCGGATAGTTGTAGATCTTGATGTCGTCCAACCGACCAGTGAAGAAGGGCGGATAGGTGCCGCCGGCCGCCTTGCCGATCCGCAGCGGAGCATTGCGCAGGCGAACCGGAGTGTTTGACGGCAGGAAACGCCCGTAGAGCCTGTTGCCCGCCTGGTCTTCCAGCAACAAAGAGCCGATGCACACTGCAGGGAAACCAGGGGGCGCATTTTGCACCTCGAAGACTACATGGTACCACTTGCCCGGCTCCACTTGTGCGGTGGTGGTCAAGGTAACGGTACCGTCCACAATGCCCTGAATGTGGCGATTGTCATCGAAGCGGATCTGGTAGTTGTTGTCCGCCCAGGTCTGGGCAGTGGCCGGCCTGTTGATGATGCGACAGTAGTTCTCGATCGTGTCGGCCTTGAACCAGAGGTCGACGCAAAACTCGGTGCTCGAGAGGAAGGGAGAGTCGACCTCCAGGTAACTCGAGTCCCCTTCCAGGAAGAGCGAGTAGTTGCCCACCGCCGCATCCGTGGAGTAGGTGGGAGCACCCACTACTGTGACCGGATTGTTGTAGGGAGAACCGTCCACAGGGACGCCGGCACCCTCCTCAAAGCCGAGGTTCAGGATATTGGTGTTGGGGCTGTAGATGCCGAAGGTGTAGTAGGGCATCGCGCCCCAGCCGGCGTCACGCGGATAAGCGAACGACAGTCCCTGGTTGTCCACCGCCTCCACGTAGTACTTGATGATGGAACCTAGAGGTTGCTGCGGGATGGCAGCCACAAAGGAGTCACCGCTCACATGCGTCATCGGCACGCTCGTCCACGGGCCGGATCCCACCGCGTAATAGAGCGTCACGCTCTGGATCACGGATTCCATGAGGGTGTAAGCATTGGCGCCGATGGTGTAGGAGGTGACATCGGCCGTCTGGTTGGGCATCACCGTGACCGAAGAGACGATAGGCGGCACCGGGAACTGACGCACCACATTGCTGATGCGGATCTCGTCCACGAAGCCATCCAGGAACGAGTCGCCGCCGCCACCTGCATAGCCGATATGCAAAGGTTGATTGGTCGTGATGGGCGTCGGGTCCGCGGCACCAAACGCTAAATAGTCGGCCACGGCGAAGGTGCGGAGGTTCCGCTGCGCATCGTGGATGATGGTGAGCAGGACGTGTTTAGTCGTATCCCGCACGAAGGCCATATGGTACCACTGGCCAGGCACCATGGTGTTGTCTGGCGAGTTGGCCTGTGGCCATGCGTCCTGGGAGGCAGTGTGGTAGCCGCAGCTGAAGAAACGCGTCGAGCCCCACATCTCCACAAAGTAGTTGGGGCGCCAAAAGACCTCGTCACCGGTCTTGATGACCAAACGGGGCACCCACCGCCAATCGTCTGAGCCCTCGCCGAAGGTGAAAATGTTGATCCAGCCTTCGATGGTCCAGTTGCCGGTGAGGTCCAGGTACTGCGTGTCTGCCACGGTCACGTAGGCCGAGTCGGTACGGGAGTCGTTGTCAATGCGCAGACACCTGTTCAGGCCAGAAACTGGGTTGGGCAGGAAAAAGAAGTTGGTCATCGCCCCGTGGAATTCGCCGTCGGCAGAGAACTGCGCGGCATTCTTGAGGTCCCCATCGAAGTGAAGCAGGAGCACCGTGTGCTCGTCGGGGGTATACGGTCCGCCGATCTCCTGCGCGCTGGCGGCCGCAAAGAGCCCCACCAGCAGCGCCACAGGGATCATCGCCTTGATTGGGAACAATCGATTCATCAAGGCACCTCCTCTCTCAGGTTCGTCACTCTTTGCCTGCCGAGTGCCCCCCTCCAGGCAACATTCCATCCACCCCCTGCTGGTACGGACGCGCATCACCTCCTTTGCAACTCGCCTTCTTTCCGCCTCGTGCCCTGTCCACAACCTCCCAATGACCACAGAGGCGGAGATCGGCAGAACGTAAGATAAAATACAAAACGGCGGCGCCTTTGTCAAGAAGAATTTGCGCCACCGCCCCTTAAGGTGCGCTTCACTTTGGCCGAAGCAGTTGCCCCCGCCTCATTTTGTCAGCGAGGCCTTGGTGAAGAGGTGCTCAGGGATCTCCTGGTCGAAGTCGATCGCCTCGACGATGAACTCGGTGCCCTCCCCTGTCTTGAGCATGTCTTTAAACCAGATGCGCATCGGGAACCACCGCCCCTGGACACGTCGGACGTCCCTGAGTTCCATGCGCTTGAGCAGTTTTCCCCCCCGGGCGAAGAGTTCTGCCCGTAGAGGCACGATGCTCTCCTTGTCAACCCACATCTTGCGCGAGTGGTAGGCCACCTTTTCCGATGTGGCCACCAGGGCCACCACCCAGCAGTCACGCCCATCAACCACCTCGCTGCCCATCACCTCTGCGCGGTACAGGTGGCTCAGCTTGGGGTCCTCGAGCATATCCTCGTACGAGAGATCCGAACCCATCACCGATTGGCGCAGCATGTGGCCGGCGATCTGAATGGTGCGGTCAGTGGCCGGCGAGTACATCCACAGTCTATCCCCGATCTTCAGCATCTTCGTTCCTTTCTCGCGCGGTGGCGCCAGGTACTCGGTGAACGACTTTTCCGTGCCCTGGATCCAGGACTTTGCCTCAATGGTGCGCACCTCCCTCCTTCCTCGGATGACCATTTTGGAAACTAGCACCCGGTTGGTGGAAGTCAGGTTCTCGTCGATGCGGGCAAGCAGCCATTCACCCGATGGGGTTTGCGCGAAAGTGGCGCAGAGAGGAGCAACCAGCAGCAAGCTGAGTAAAGCCTTCATTCTCAGTCTGTGGCTGAGGGAAAGGTTCATGCCTCGAACTCCTTGAAGAGTTGTGCCGTGTTGCGCTTGTAGATGCGGATGCCGGAAAGAGCAGTACCGAGCAAGGTGGAAAACAGGCCCGGGACAAAGCCCAGATAGAAGCTTGCCGGCGTAATCCGAGCACGTACCACGTTGGAAAACATCAGGGAGGAGCTCTTGAAGAACCTCCCCATGTCGATCCCTTCTTCCTGGAGGACGTACACCACAACCAGTCCCACCAGGGTGCCCACTACCGAGCCGATCAGGCCGATGCAGAGCGACTCGGCAAGCATGGAGCGGTAGATGTGGCCTTTGTCCTCGCCGATGGCCAACCGCACCCCGACCTCGCCATGACGCCGAAGCGCCCCGAGCAAGCCCGCGTTCCAGAGCACCAATGACATGGCCCCCACGAACACCACCACCATGATGCGGGAGAACACACCCACATAGGCCATGTACTCGCCCAAGCCTCGTTGTTGGCCGAGCGTGAGCATCACAGGAGTGAACTCATCGCTTTCCTCCGCCCGGGCGTGGTTGAAGCGCTGGGCGACCGCCGCTGCCGTCGCCTCCCGATAGACGCGGCTGCGGAACAGGCCAAAAATCTCGCTGGCCGCATCCTCCATGTCGAGCAGACTCCGGGCATCGCTCAGGTCCATGAGCAGGGCTCCCCGGTCCATCGGCCCCACACCAAAGCGCACCGTTCCTGCAAGTCGGAAGTTGCCGATGGCCATCGCGCCATACATCGAGGAACTGATGAGAGTAAGGGGGTCACCCGGACGCAGGCCCAGACGCTGAGCCAATTCCTCGCTGAGCAGGAGCCAGCCCGGGGCATGAGGCAGCTCGCCTCGTACCAGCGCACCCGGGGCGTTCAACCTCTGCAGCTCATTGTGGGCCGAAAAGAGGTCTGCGGCAATGCCGATGGCAGGTCCCTGGGCCTTCGTCTCTCCCTGTTCGTCCGGCACGTCCACCAGCGCAGCAAAGCGGATGCGCGCCACCCACTCAAGCTCGGGCTCACTCTGGCGCAGTTCTGAGAGCAGGTCCTCCACCCCCACCAGGGCCAGGTCGTTGGGGAATTGGTCTTCGTGCTCAGCATAGGCACGCGTCACCACCCGCACGTGCCCGGTTGAGAAGCGGGCGGAGGTATCGATAAAGTCCGACATCACCCCGCCGAGCCAACCATGAAGAAGCACGGTGAGGGCGACGCCAAGTGCGACCACGGTGAGCGGAAACAGACTCCGCGAAGAATCGCGTAACAGACCTTTGATCAGGAAGCGAATCATGACGTTCGCCCTCGCAGCGCGTCCGTGGGACGGAGTTTAGCAATCTTGCGCGCCGGCAAGAAGCTCACCACCGTGACGGCGAGAAGCACCAGCACCGTGGTACCCACCACCAGCGCCACACTGTACACCGGGAAGATGCGGTCAGCAATGGCCATCCCCATACTGTCCGAAACCTGCTTGGGCATGCCAAGTCCTTTCAGCGCGAAGTAGACCAGGAGAGGAATGCCGTAGATCGCAGCCACCACTGCCGCCAGCACACCGTGCAGAGCCCCCTCAGTGGTAAAAAGCGCCACCACCTGTCCGCGAGTCATGCCAAGGGCGATAAGGGTGCCGATCTCCTTGCGACGCCTGAAGATGGAGAGCACCTGCGTGTCAAAGATGGCCAGTAATGCCAGGGCCATCAGCACCAGATAGAGGACCGCGGTGCCTGTGCTCTTGGCACGAATCATCGCCTCGATGTCCTCCAGCAAAAAGGCTTGCGTCTTGAATTCCCACCCGAGGGCACCCTCCCGCACTGTGGCGCTGGGGGAGATCACGGCCAAGGTCGCCTCATCAGGTGCGTCCAGCATCCGCCGCAACTGCTCCAACGGTATCCACAGCTGCCCGTTGTCGATGGAGCCCACGTCCGTCTTCATGATGTGCACGATCTTGGCCTCCTGCGCGTCGAAGGTGCCGTGCCTGTCCCGCCATCGGATCATGAACACGTCCCCGAGGTTGAGGCGGCAGCTTTGCGCCATGCGCCTCCCGACGATCGCGGGGATCTCGGGGCCGTCGTAGATGAGTGCGGCACTGGGGATCTTGAGAATGTGCTGGTGCGGGTCGATCCCCTTGAGCAGCGCGCTCTGCATGCGTCCCGACGGATAGATGCTCGCTTGAGCGACCAGAATGGGCGTGATTTCCCCACGCACGACACCTTCGCGCAACGTGGGCGGCAAGGGTCCGTGCGCCTGTTCCAGGCTGAACGGATCGTAGGGGTCGTACGCGGGGTGCCAGAACTGTCCCCCGCCGATCTCCCAGGCAATGGTGTCCCGGCGCGCCTGCCGGTTCCATCCTTCCAGTATCCCCTGGTACCAGATGATCACGACAAAGGAGAGCGACAGTACCACCACGTTCAGCCAGGTGCGCAGCCCTGCACCCACAAGGTTGCGCAGCGCAAGTTTGAAGGCCATCATTGCCCCTTCCCTCCTACCGAGGGTTCAAGCCTCTCATCGTTCTCCACGCGACCGTCCACGAGCCGGATCTTGCGCCGGAGATATTGAATCACCTTCTCGTCGTGCGTGGCAAAGATGAACGTTGTCTGAAACTGGCGATTGAGTGCTACCATGGTGTGCAGGATGTGGTGCGAGTTCTCCGCATCGAGATTAGCAGTGGGCTCATCGGCAAGAACGATCTGCGGCTTTTTCACCATGGCCCGAGCAATGGCCACACGCTGGCATTCCCCGCCCGAGAGCTGAGCAGGACGGGAGTGCGCCTTGTCCGCCAGCCCCACCCACTCCAGTGCTTCCCACACGGCCTTGCGCCGCTCCCGCGCAGGTACCTTCAAGAGGAGCAGGGGAAATTCCACGTTCTCATAGGCGGTGTACACTGGCAGCAGATTGAACGTCTGAAAGATGAACCCCAGGTGCTGGTTCCGCAGACGGGCAGCCTCGCGCTGGCTCAGCTCGCCGACGGAATGACCGAGGACAAGCACCCGGCCTTCGGAGGGGACGTCCAGGGAACCGATGATGTTGAGCAGAGTGGTCTTGCCCGACCCACTCGGCCCCACGACGCCGGCGAATTCTCCCCGGCTGAAGGTCAGATCAATGCCCCGCAACGCCGGAAAGTACCCTCCCCCCATGGGAAATCGCTTCACCAAACCCTCAATCACAATGAGCTTTGTGTCGTCCATTCCCGATCTCCGCTTCTCGGCCACCTTTCTGCTCAATGGTTGAAAACCACAAGGAGCTGCCACCCTATGCCAGCAAGTTGCGCGGTGCCAGGAGTGGTCTGGTAGATCAAACGATCCTCAGGGTTCCAAAAGACCATCAGGTGCACCTGCCATCTGTCCAGGGTGCGCCGCCAGGAGGCAAAACGGTAAAAGGCATGCTCGCGCCAGTCAAGAAACACCACCGTGCTGATCATGTCCACCATGCTCAGCGGATAGCTGAGAGAAACGGCACTGAGTGTCACGGCGTTGCTGCCCGCTCCAGAGTCCATCCACAACGTCTCGCCCAGGACGTGCAGCCCATTGCCAAGGCCAAAAGTATAATCAGCCCCCACGGCGCCCATGTTGCGCTCTTTCAGCAATGGATGAGGCAAGTCCCTGCGCACGAAGGTTCCCTCCACCCACAGCCCAATGCCCAGGTCCCACTTGCCGTCTACCCCTAACCGATACTCAGGCCCGCGTTGGTGGGGGGATGCCCTCCGGAAGGACTCCTGCTCGGCAGTACGATAGTGGCCTGTAAAGCCGACTTCTCCTTTCGGGACGGGAAGTTGCAGCCTCCCCCCAAGTTCGGGTTTGCGCCGCGCCGAGGGAAGAGTCTCCCACCCGGTCGGCGCTCTGTTCCCGTAAAGGACCCACGCCCAAAGAGAGGCATTGTGCACCGAGTACCAGCGCCCCAACAACCCTGTCACCCCCTCGGCAAGCTGCAATGGCTCTGTCGGATCCAGGCGGTCAAACCACATCAGCGGACGCAGAAGGGTGGCAGAGCCAAAACTGATCTTCTGCAAGCCGGCACGCAATTCCCACTGCGACCGTGACAAACGTACCCATGCTCTATACAGCTTCACCTCCCCCTCTGCTTCCGGCGCCAGAGGGTACCACCAAGCGAAGGTATTTGCAGTCAGCTCCGCATCCGCAGTCCACCCTCTTCCTGCCCCAGCGACAATGGCCAGTTCAGGCAGGTACCGCAATCCCATGCCCAACGCCGCGCTCTCCTTTTCCCGGAGAAGACACCAAGCCGAGGCAGTGCCGGCAAAGCGCATTGACTGGGCAAGTGTTGGGCCCGTGAATGGGCTGGGCAAGAGCTGCAGGAAAACGACACCACAAGGGAGCAAGCGCCGCCACACGCCTCACCTCGCTCCGGTGGCCCGTATCCACGGCAGGGGACTGCCTGGCACCGAGACGGCACAACTATACAGAGAGTTGGTCTCTGCCTCTGTCACAAACAGGCGGCGGAGGCCTTTCCCGGCAAATTCGAGATTTGTCGGCTTCCTGCCTGGAACGGCAAGGCGCGCACGCACATCTCCCTTCGGGTGCACCACAACCACCTGCCCTGCACCGAAATGCGCCACGTAGAGGTTGCCATGGGCGTCGAACGCCAGCCCGTCCGGGTCCCCGCCAGGCAACTCGACAAAGACCTCCTGGTCAAAAGGTCTCCCATCGGCTCCCAGCTTGAACCGCAACACCCGCTGCCGCGCCGATTCGCTCACGTAGAGCTTTCCGTCCTTAGGCGAAAAGGCGAGGCCGTTGGGGAAAGCAAGCGCCTCTACCACTGTACGCGCAGCGCCCGTGCGCAGGTCCACAACTATTACCCGACCATCGCCCAGCTTCGGGTCGTAGCTCTTTGGGTCGGTCACATACAGGCGCCCGGCGCTATCGAAAGCCAGGTCATTGGGCCGGTGAAAAGGCTCACCTTCGGGGCCACGACTCACCACCTGCAGAGTTCCTCCCTCGCCAAACCTCACCACCGCTTTGCCGGCAAAATCGCACGCGTACAGCTCGCCATCGGGGCCAAAGGCCAGGCCGTTCGGGCGGCGCGCTTCGGGGAGCACGACGAAGGTATCAACGCCTGCCAAATCCAGGCGGGCGATCCAGCCTCCGTAGCAGTTGGACAGGTAGAGCGCACGACCGTCCCACGCCGGGCCCTCAGGGAAATCTAATCCGGTGGCCGCCAGCTGCCAGGGTGAATGCGTGGCGTGACAGCCGACCAGCCCTAAAACTAGCAGCGGGCAAAGCTGAAGCGCTCGTCGGGTTTTCTCCCTTGGCATCGGCAGCCCTCCCCCCGGCGCATAGACAGCCGAGTAGAAGCACTAATGTGGCCGCACCGGCGGTACCACCAGAAAGACGGCCCGAGGACGGGCGCAAAATCAGTGGAGGGCGCCCTCCAGCCGGCAGAGCGGCGATCAGTACGGAGACTCCAGGCAGAAATGGTTGACCTAGGTTGAGAGGTTTGGTAGGAGAGAAGGTGAACTGCTGTGACCACCACTGTCCCTCCGGCGTGACAGCAGCACGCGTGTTTGGCGCAATCAGGGTCCTGGGCGCGAGTCCTGGCAACGACCCGTCGATAGTGAGGGTGGCGGGAATCGAACCCACGACCAACGGCTTAAAAGGCCGCTGCTCTACCGCGCTGAGCTACACCCTCAGGATTCGGGCGATAAATATAGCAGTTTCGTCTCGAAAAGACAACTGGAAATTCTGCGTGCGGTGGACACCGGCCCCTTCAGCCAACGCGTCATGTCCCTCTGCAGCGGCTCCCTAGCCGCGCAGAGAAATGAGTCGCTCGAGCCTGCGGTAGGCCGATAGCAGAGCTTGAGAAGAGTTCTGCCAGTTGTAGGTCTCCAGCACTGCGCGCCTGCCTTTTTCGCCGGCTAATGACTCTCGGCCCTGCAAACGCAACACCGCCGCGGCAAAACTGTCCGGATCCCCGGAGGTGAAGACCTCTCCGCACTGATGGGTACGGACGATCCGGGCCAATGGGCGGGCGTCAGAGACCACCACCGGCTTGCCCAGAGCCATGTACTCAAACAGCTTGTTGGGAGAAGTGGTATTGATGCTGGGATCGGCCGGATGCGGGACAATACACACCTTGGCGGCCGCGATGTAGGAGGCAAACAGCCGGTGGTCAAGCCAGCCGGTAAACTCCACATAGTGCTCAGCGCCGCGGTCCCTGACAAAGCGGCGCAGCGTCTCCTCGTACGGTCCTCCCCCTGCAATGACCAGGCGGACGTGGGGAATCTGCGCCCGGATGCGCGGCATGGCGATAACTGCCGTCTCCAACCCTCGCTCCGGACTCAGCCAGCCGGTGTACAAAATTGTGTAGCTGCGCCCGTACCTTACCACAATGTCCCGCTGGAGCGGGTACTCCTTCATGGCCTCAAGGTCAGGCGTATTGTGAAGCACGGCCACCCGGTCATGGCGCACACCCAGCTCTCGAAGGCGCTCTTCGGCCTCCTCGGTGACCACGAGCAAGTAGTCCGCCCTGTGCACGCACAAGCGATCGAGCAGGTCGGCAGCACGCGGGTTGCGGAACACACGGTTAAACGTGCCCTGCAAGTTCCAGCTCCTAAGGGCGGCGGGGTAGTTTTCATACATGTCGTAGACCACCGGGATCCGAGCCAGGCGGCCCACTGCAAGGGCCAGCGGGGCCATGGTGAGGTTGATGGCATGGAGCACGTCAAAGTGCTCCGCGAGCACTATGGGCACAAACTGGGCAATCCACACGGGATTCCAGAAGATCGGCAGGCGCACGACTCTGCCCAGACCACCCGCTCCGGGCTTCATGTTGCGGATGCGCACGATGCGGATCCCCTGATAGGTCTCCTCATGCGGCCGCGCTCTTCGGTTGTCGCAAACAACCGTCACCTGGTGGCCCGCACCTATCAGCGCCTTCGCCGTACGCTCCAGCCGCACCTCAGGCGGAAAATCACTTTGAAAGAGCATGCACACTTTCATAGCTGATCACGCTCCTCGGCGGAACTCGTCCGGAGGCTGGGAGGTCAAGCCGAAGCGGAACAGCAGCGCCTGGACAATACGCTGAGCCGCCCGGCCGTCGCCATAGGGGTTCGGTGCGGATATGGCCTGGCGGTAGTGCCCGGGGTCATCCAGCAGCTGCTGCGCCTGCGCAACGATGCGCTCGACGTCGCACCCCACCAGCTTCAGCCAGCCACCCGCAATCCCCTCCGGTCTCTCGGTCACCTCCCTCATCACCAGCACCGGCTTGCGCAACGAGGGCGCCTCTTCCTGAATGCCGCCGGAATCGGTGAGAATGAACACCGCCCTGGCCAACAGGTGGATGAACGATCGGTAGTCCAATGGCTCCAGCAAATGGATGCGAGGATGGCCCCGCAGTCGCTCCTTGAATACGGCACGCACATTCGGATTAAGGTGCACGGGAAAGATAAACTGCACGTCCTCATAGAGCGACGCCAGGCGCAGGATAGCTTGGGCCACGCTTTCCAGCGCAGGCCCCCAGTTCTCGCGCCGATGCGCGGTAATCGCCACCGTGCGCACCTTGTTTTCAAGCAGAGCTTCCAGTTGCGCGTCGCGCAGCAGTGGGCCCTGTTCCACGATCGACTGCACTGCATCAACCACGGTGTTCCCAGTCACCAACACTTTGTCCGGCTCTATACCTTCGCGCACCAGGTTGTCTCTTGCCAGCTGCGTGGGCGCGAAGTGTACATCGGCCAACGCCGACGTGAGCCGACGGTTGATCTCCTCCGGAAATGGGCTATACTTCTGCCCTGTGCGGAGCCCTGCTTCCACATGAGCCACGACCACCTTGTGGTAGTAGCCACACAGCGAGGCCACGAAGGTCGTGGTGGTGTCTCCCTGGACGATAATGACCTGCGGGGCATAGCGGGCAATTACGCCGTCCAGCCCCTGGAGGGCGTTACAAGTGACCCGAGAGAGGCTCTGGTTCTCCTCCATGATGTTCAGATCAACATCGGGCTCGATGCCAAAAACCTCAAGCATCTGGTCCATCATCCAGCGGTGCTGGGCCGTGACCACCACCGTGGTCGCGAAGAGCTCCGGTGCCCGGCGCAAGGCGGCAATCACTGGCGCCAGCTTAATGACCTCCGGACTCGTGCCAAAGATGACCATCACCCTGAGAGGCGTCGTTGTCGGAGCCATCTCCTCTTTCCTATTCCCGTCCCACATACCAGGCGAACGCCGCTGAAAAGGCTGCCGCTTTTTTCCAGCACTGTTTGCGCGCCGACGGCCTCAGCAGCCCGGCAAGGCCCCACGCACCGACCCGCAGCAACGACCCTGCCGCCAGTACCATCCGGGCAAGGACGCTGCTCACCCGGCCATGGTGCTTTTGGTAGAACAGGAAGCGACTCTTGTGCAACTGCACAAAGATCTCCGGGGCAACCGGGTCGCCGCTGCCGCCACCATGGTGCACCACCGTAGCCCCGGGGGTAAACCAGACCTCCCAGCCTTTGCGCGCCGCGCGGTAACACCAATCCATCTCTTCGCCATAGAAGAAGAACCGCTCGTCCAGTAACCCCACATCCTCCAATGTGCGGCGGCGGGTCATGAGAAATGCTCCCTTCACATAATCGACCCGTGCGACCCGGTCGTGAGTGAAGTAGGTCAGATGCATGCGGCCGAAAAGCCTGCTCTGCGGGAAGAGCTTATCCAGAAGGAGCGCTTCCCAGACGACTCCCGCCAAGTTCATGAAGCTCTCACAAGAGGGTTGCACAGTCCCGTCGGGATTGAGCAGGCGGCAACCCACCACTCCAGCTTCAGGTCTCTCGTTCAGGAACTCCACGCAATGCTGGAGCGCCCCCGGCCAGAGCTCTGTGTCGGAGTTGAGCAAGAGCAGGAACTCGCCACGGGCAAGCTTCAGGCCCTGGTTCACCGCCCTGGCAAAACCCATATTCTCCCTGTTCTGCACCAGGCGCACCTGCGGGAACTGCGCGCTCACCATCGCCGCGCTGCCGTCGCCAGAGGCGTTGTCCACCACAATTACTTCCACCCGCAATCCGTTGCCCGTCGCGAACAGCGAACGCAGGCACGCAGCAAGCAAGTCGCGGGTGTTGTAGTTGGGGATGACTACCGATAGGTCAATGGCCATAGTGCTGCCGTCGTCGCCTTGTTCATACAGCGGTCAGTGCCCACTCCACCTGCCCCCTTTTCCGCGCACCTTCGCCAGCGACACTGCCCCAGAGATCTGCGCCAGCATCTGTGGGCTTGCCCCGTGGTCATCCACGAGCCTTCTCCAGCCGCAGGGCATGGTACCAGCACCAGCGGTCAATCACTGCGCCCACGAGCAGCGAGAGGCCCAGGCTGATCACCCAGTAGCCCGCCCTGGTTGCCTGGTACAAGTAGGAGAAGGCCACCACGACGTAAAGGTGGGCTAACAAAGCCAGGCTGGTGATCTTGGGTTGCCTCCTGACCTTGAACCAGAGCACTGTGCAGAGAAGGCCCAAGGCGTAAGGCCCGAGAAGCACACCGCCAAGGCCAAAGTCAGCATGCAGTTCTCTTAAGTATGTGGCGGTATTGGAAGGAAAGGGAATAGGGTAGAATTTCTGATAGTCGGGTACATCGTCCGCCAAGCCAAAGCGCGCCAAGATTCGAAACACCGGGGCAAAGGTGTTGGAGCCGGGGAAGGGATGTTCGCCCCCTGCCTTCCAATAGGCATTGAGCACGGCCGGATGCGAGCTAATGTACATGTACAGAGAGGGAGTGATGAGGATATTGCGCTCCAGCTCGGTGAGCCTTCTTGAGGCGCCATAGAAACGCTCAAAGGTGCCGCGGAACCCTCGCACGAACTCTGCGGCGCTGAGGAAGAGAGCAAGCACCAAGAGCAACCCTACGACCTTCTTCCAGCGGGGCACAGGCTGTCGCATTGCCATGGACCCAGAACCCCATCGGCCAACAAAATAGGCGCTCAAAAAGAGCACAATCCCGTTCAGCATCTTGGCCCTGCCCACCAGGGCGATATCGCTGACGATGATCACCAGAAGCGGAAAGAGTGCGATGGGCCGAATCCTTCCACTCCGTGCACCGTACACCCCGGCCAGAAACACTGCTGCCAGGGCAAAAGAATCGACATAGGGGAGCATCCCCGGAAGCTCGTCACTGACCCGCATGCGATAGATCAGGTTGCCGCGCACGATGACCATGGCCACACTACCAAAGTGGGAGATGAGCACCGACCAGTGCTGCAAGGCCCCGACCAGGCCAATAAGGGACAGGACCACGATACTGGCGGCCAGCAGCCTTTGCTCCAGCCTGGCGACCGACAGGGGTACCGCCTCCACCCTCTCGGAGGAGATAACACCCAGAGCTGCGCGCCCCAATGGGATGAGACATGCACCTGCTGCGAAAGCAGCCCACCCGTAGCCGATGAGCAGCCAGACCTCGTCGGCCATGGGCTTATAGCTAATGAGGCGCATGGCATAGGCCGCCATGCCCACGCCCCAAATGAACGAATACATCGCCAGGTGATTGAACCACCGACCAAGGAGCATGCGGCTCACCAATACCCCAAGGAGGCCACAGATGAGGATGAGGAGAGAGACCGGCTGCATTATCATTCTTCTTCCCTGCCCGCGCGGACCAGATAGAACGCGGCCGAATCTCCCCGGCCTTGCGCATTGAGCCTTCTTGCCTGGGCACGAAAGGCGCGGATCTGCCGGCCAGTGAATATAGAAGCCCCCGGGTTCAGGGCGTAGGAATTCGGCGCGGTCAGCGCAATCCCTCGCACATACTGCTCACTCCCCCAGAACTGAAAGTCAGAGGAGTCGAAAGCGACGCCTGCCACTTTCCAGCCCGTCTTTTTCGCAAGAATGCGGATGCCTTGGGGCGAGAAGATAAACCGGTGTCGCGGGGCGTCTATCTGCACCCAATGTACGCCATAGCGCTCCCAGGCGTAGCAAGGCACCACTGGCATGCGCAATAAGCAGGTCCCCCCGGAGGTGACCAGCCTGCTGACTTGGCGCAGCGCCTCCTCCGGGTCGGTGAGGTGCTCGAAAGAGTGGTGAAACATCACCACCTCCCAGGTCCCTTCCACCTCGGCAAGGGTCTGCCGCCGCACCGTCAGACCATTGGGGTAGTGAATGTCCCCCGGCAACCAGGGGTCAACGCCCAGGAGGTGCTGGAATCCACGTTCTCGAAGGCGGTACAAGAGCGCTCCGGTGCCACAGCCCACGTCCAGGATTCTGCTGTCCCTGTTCAGGCCTACCACCCGGCTCAGGCTGCGCAGTCCTTCGATGGGAAACCAGCGGTACAGGAGCCTGCCCACCATGCCCCTGCCCTGGAGGGCGTAGCGGTCACGAAGGGCGAGCGCCAGTCGTCTCAGCAGATTCCCCTCAGTGGACACTGGCTCCTGGGTGACACTGTAGTAGCTTTGGGGGTAGTACCTGGCCGGCTCCCGCGGAGGGTTCTCTAACTGCAGACAGCCGCACCGCCGGCACTGGAGGTAGAAAAAACTCTCCCCCAGACCAAACATCATCTCCGGCACAGAGAAGAGCTCATGCTGCCCGCGGTGACCGCAGACTTTACATGTGCGCGCTCGCGCCGCCACCCTTATCTCCCCCGTTTCCCCTGAAGCAGAGGGAGCCGCCTCACGGAACGCACCATACGCTGGTAGGCCCGTCTCCCTGGCAGCGCCTCGGCCAGCGCAGCCACCCTTGGATTGTGCTCCTTTTCCCGCTCATAGATTTCGGCCAGAAAGGCTGCTGAGGTGGCAAAAAGAGTGGCCAGCGCAGTGAAGATGACCACCAGCAGGCTTCTGCGAGGCTTTGCCTTGCGCTCCGGAGGCACCGCGCGGTCCAGTACAAGCACCACTGGCATTTCCTTCTGTTCTTCCAGCTTTGCCTGCTCGTACAGAGGCAACAAGAACTCAAGCAACTTGTTCTGGATTTCGAATTCCCGGTAACGCCTGATGTACTCTATGCCCAATTCGGGGACATCCTTGAAAGGGACAAACAGGTTGAGGGCGCGGTCCGAAAACCAGTCCGGCGTGCCAAACTTCATCTCGCCCAGCTTGCGGTTCATCTCCGCCACCTGCAGGCGCAGCGACTGGGTCTCCGGGTGGTCGGCGCCGTAACTGCGCTCGGCAATGCGCAGCGCGATCTCCTTGGCTATGGCCTCGCCCTTGAGCTCAGCTGCCCCCTTGATGGCAGCCTCAGTCTGTTCCGGCAGTGCATAGATTCCGTAGCGCTGCTGAAACGCCTTCAGGCTATCCTCGGCCAGGCGCAGATCGCGCAGGTTCTCCTGATACCGCCGCTCCACGAATTCACGGTTGTTGCGGGCCTCTTGCGTCCCGAGGCGCACGCTAATCTCGTTAAGAACCTCGATGAAGTAGTTGGCCATGTCCGCAGCGCGCTGCCGGTCCCGGTCGTACACGGTGATGTTGATATTCCCCTCACTACCGATGTCGAACTCCGCCTTTCTGCTGAGCTTGCGCACCGCCTTCTCTAACGAGCCATCCTTGATCTTGTAGACCTTTACCAGATCGAACTTCTGGACGACGGCCTCCATAGCGGTGCGACTCTGGAGGATGGCCAGGTAGCTATAAGCCTCTTCCGACGTACCGAGGCCCCTACCGAGTCCGGAAAGGTTCTTCATGAGGGAGGAGAGGCCTCCCTCCAGCATACCGGACAGGCCCCCAGGACGCTTCGGTGGGAGTAATGAGGCCCTTGCTGCATACCAGTTGGGCAAGCTGAGGCTGATCAGTGCGGTGAGCACGGCCACGCTGCCCACGGTCACAAAGATAAACGTCCGGTGCTTGAATAGGATGTAGAGGTAATCGAACAAGGACGAGGAACGGAGTTGACCGTCACCCTGCTCCCCGGTTCTCACTTTCTGCGGTGCCATGTCGCTCTCCATTACTGGGCATTCATCCTTGCGCCTACTTCGAGGCCTGCATGATGAGCACGCCGATGCCGACAATCACGCTCAGGGCGCTTGACACCTGCCCGTAAAGGTTCATGTAGTAAGCGAAGTCACGATGGGGCTTCATCGGGACCCAGATATTGTCCCCTTCCTCGACCTCAGTCTGGCCCACGTCCAACCATTGTTTGGTCCTGCCCTTGATGATCTTGACGTCTCCTTTGCGTGCCCGTTCCGCGTATCCCCCGGCCTTGCGGATGTAGTAGTCGTAACTCTGGCCCGCTTCGTAGGGCACGTGCCCCGGGCTCACCACCTGGCCGAACACGTAGACCGTCTTCTTCCGCGCCGGGACTCGGATGACGTCCCAGGCGTGGAGGGTGACGTCCTGCGTGGAGTCGCCGCGCAGGAACAGGCGCTCAAAGTCCACCGCCACCACCTCTCGGCGCAGGCGAATGCTCGTCTCGGTGTTGTAGTAGGCGCTGTCCAGCGGCGTGATGTAACCGCGAAGGCTCAGGAGCCGCTCCAGGTCCACTTCCTTCTCAGATACGGAGGTGCGAATGATCTCGGCACCTGGCAAGAAGGCATGCTCGGTAAAGCCGCCCGCGCTCCGGATGACCTGGGAAAGCTTGGTGCTCTCCTTGGTGATGGGATACAGGCCTGGGTAGCGGACCTCCCCCTGCACTTCTACCACAAAGTTGCGTCGCTCCTGCGCCTTCTCTCGCACAAAGACCCGATCGCCACGCTGGAGGGGAATGTCCTCCGCCTGTCCTGCGAGAATGGCCTTGCCGTCCACCACCCAATTGACCATGTGGTTGCCTGTGCTGTCGAGACGGGAGATCTCCACGTAGCTGGAATCGGCAAGCGGGGTGAAGCCATGGCTGATGAGGAGCAGGTCGCTCAGTCGGTCACCTTCCACGAACTCATACTCCCCGGGGGCCGTTATCCCCCCGTAGATGCTCAAAAAGTCCTTCTGCAGGTCTCTACGCGGCACCACTACCACGTCGCCGTTCTGAAGGTAAGGGTTGGCGCTGGAGGTACGGGCCGCATAGAAGCGCGCCAGGTCCACCCGGTGCACGGTGCCGTCGCGCCGGCGAAGGAGTATGTTGCGCGTCGAAGCTGTCTGCAGCATCGCCCGCTGGCGCTCGCGCTCCTCCCGCACGGTGTCCATGGCCATGTTGGCCAAGGAGATGGCCTTGTCCACGCGCTCAGTGGCCAGCAGCGTATAGGAGCCCTGTTTGATGACTATGCCGGTGACGGTCACCACTACCGGGCGGGGCTGCGTGAGGGTCACCGTGATCTGTCCGGCCATGTACTTCTTGCGCACCTCCGCCACGGTGCGCTCCTTCACTTCTGCCAGAGGCAGTTCCGCCACACCTATCTCCCCGACGGTGGGAATGAGTAGCGTCCCCTCAGGCGTAACGGTGAGTTCATAACTGATGGTGGGACTACCCCAAATGGAAACCGTAATCCGATCTGAAGGCCCGACAATGTAGCTCTTTGGATCGACGGGCTCCTCCAGGGCCACCGTAACCTCGGTGCCCACCTGAGTCTTGCCCGCTCGAGGAAACAGCTGTTCCAGCAGCCTCTCCCGATCCTGCGCCAGGACGACGGCCAAAAGTCCGCACCAGATCACCACTCCACAAACCAGCGCCGCAAGGACTCTCCTCCTCCCAGGGGGCAGATGAGCCATTTTGCACACTCCTCGCGCTACTGATACCAGCCCTCAAAAGATAGCCACCGAGCGGCGACCGCTCCGCGGCCCATCAAAGCCTCGTCTTTGCGCACCCCCAGACCGGTCCTTCAGCCTCGCCCCTCCCCCTAAAAGCGAGATCCTGACGCCGGACTTGAGAAATGTAGCTTTTTTGCCGCAGTATTTCAAGCAGTTCTTGGTGCACGAATGCGGTCCTCCGGACGGTTCGACGCGCCTTCTGGCTCTCCACCGAGGTCGTGGCCCTGCATGCAGCCATCTCACGCTGGCGCAAAAGACCGAACCAAATTACAAGTCGTAAAACACAGCGCTGGGGGCGGCCCGGTCTTCGAGCTCCAGGACCGCGACCGACGGCGATGCGCCCTGGGTACTTGCGGCGCCGGGATTCACAAACAGTACACCGCGCCGCCGTTCCAGGCGTCGACAATGGGTGTGGCCGTGCACAACGACTTCTGGTCGCCTTCCACAAGTTCTCGCCAGCTCCTCCAGATCGGTCAAAGTCGGTGGGCGATGGAGGAGTAGCACTGGCATACCCCTAAGATCCAGCAGCCGATGCATCGGGTGTGTGGTGCTCAAGGGCGGCCGATCCATGTTCCCGGCCACCGGCTGCACAGGGGCTATGGCAGAAAGATCTTCAAGCACTTTTGCCGAGCCGATGTCCCCCGCATGGAGGATCATGTCCACCCCGGCAAAGTATCTGTAGACCGACGGATGGAGCTGGCCGTGCGTATCGGCGATGAGACCAATCTTCATGCCGTTATCCGCCGGTGGTAGCAAAGCCGACGATGAGGTAGAGCACCATGGCCAGGCCTGCTGCCAGCAAGGCATAGGGGAGCTGAGTATTCACGTGGTCGATGTGGTCGGTAGCGGCTGCCATCGAGGAGATGATGGTGGTGTCGGAAATCGGCGAGCAGTGGTCGCCAAACACACCTCCCCCGAGCACAGCCGACAGCACCAGACCGGGGTGTAACCCCATGGGCGCCACCATGGGCACGGCAATGGGGATCATGATGGCAAAGGTCCCAAAAGAGGTGCCCGTGGAGAATGCCACGATGCAGGCGGCTAGGAGAAGCAGCGCCGGCACAATCGCCGGATTCACCCATACCCTGGCTATGCTCGCCACAAAGGGCCCGGTGCCCAGCTCTCTGCACACTGCCCCTATGGCGAAAGCAAAGACCATCAGTATCGCCAGGGGGACCAACCCGCCCACGCCTTTCATGAACTGATCAGTAATTTCTCGTAGGGTCATGATCCCTTGCACCCGGTAGGCAACGGCGGCCACGCCGATGGCGGCGATGACGGCCCAGAATACCGCCGTGGAACCAGAGCCCCGCATCAGGTTCCCGTGGCCAGTCAGGAGTAGACCCACGGGCATCATCGCCACCATTACCCCGACAGGCAACAGGGCGTTGAGGGCGCGCAAAGGCACACCTGGCTTGGCCTTCACCGCAGTCACTTCAGCGGACACCAGCGGCTCCGCCCCATCGCGAAGCACCTTCCCTTGCTCGCGCACCCGTCGCTCAGCGGATCGCATGGGGCCGAAGTCCCAGCCCACTATCACCACCACAAGGACCAACACCAGGGCAATGATGGCATAAAAGTTCAGCGGCATCGAGGCGACAAGCCAACGCACCGGGTCCTCCACCCGTTGCTCAGCAAGAAGCCCAACAACGAATGCTCCCCACGCGTTGAGGGGGATCATGATGCACTTGGGGGCAGAGGTGGAATCGCAGATGTAGGCCAGCTTCTCCCGCGAAATCCGCAGCCGGTCAAACAGGGGCCTGCACACAGTGCCGGCGATGAGCACACAGATGCTCGATTCTACGAACACCACCACCCCCAAGAGCCAGGCCAGCAGTCCGGCGCGCCGCCTACTTCTCACCAGCCCCCGCCTTCTCACCCAGCTGACAAACCCGTCCATCCCCCCGGAGTACTGGGTAAAGGTGATCAATGCGCCCACCATGGCGCTGAAGAGGATCACCTTGGCGTTGCCAGCGTCCTGGAATACACGCACGCACCCGTCTAACGCGCCCACCAGACCGGCCAGCGGATTCCACGCACTCAGGATCGTCCAACCCAGCCAGATGCCCACAAACAGTGAAACGAAGACCTGCCTCGTCCAGATGGCCAAGGCGATGGCGACCACAGGGGGAAGCACGGACACCCATCCGGCAGTTTCCACAGCACCTCCGGCTAAGGCCAGCGTGAGCCCGGGACACAGCAGCGCCAATGCCCTCAGCGCAGCACATCCACCCCCATGTACGGTCGAAGCGCCTCAGGCACAACCACCGTCCCTTCATCCGTCTGGTAGTTCTCAAGGATGGCGATGACCGTACGCGGCAAGGCCAGCCCCGAGCCGTTGAGGGTGTGCACATACTCGGGCTTGGAACCCTTGCTGCGCCGGAAGCGGATGTTGGCGCGGCGCGCCTGGAACGCTTCGAAATTGCTGCAGGAGGATACTTCCAGCCACTTGCCGATGCCTGCTGCCCACACTTCGATGTCGTAGCATTTGGCCGCAGCAAAGCTGAGGTCCCCCGTGGCCAACAACTTTACCCGATAGGGCAGCTGAAGACGTTGCAGCACCTGCTCGGCATCTGCCAGCAGGCTTTCCAGCTCGTCGTAGGAGGTCTCTGGTTTCACGAACTTGACCATCTCCACCTTGTCGAACTGGTGAATGCGCACCAAACCGCGCGTGTCCCTGCCATAGGAGCCAGCCTCCCGCCGGAAACAGGGCGTGTAGGCCGTGTAGTAGATGGGCAGGTCATCTCCGTCGAGAATCTCATCGCGATGCAGATTAGTCACCGGAACCTCGGCCGTGGGAATCAGGAAGAGGTCGTCCTCCTCGATGCGGTACATGTCCTTTTCCAGTTTGGGGAGCTGGCCGGTGCCGAACATGCTCTCCCGCTTGGTCACGAACGGGGGAAAGACCTCAATGTAACCCTGTTCCTGCACGTGCAGGTCCAACATGAAGTTGATGAGGGCGCGCTCCAGTTTGGCCCCGAGCCCGCGAAAACTCACAAAGAATGCTCCGGCAACCTTTGCTCCCCTGGCCAAATCCAGAATGCCGAGGCTTTCCCCAAGCTCCCAATGGGTCTTGGGCTGAAAGTCGAAAGGCTCAATCTCGCCCCAATGCTTGATGATAACGTTGGCAGATTCGTCGCCAACAGGCACGCTGGCGTGAGGCACGTTGGGGATGCGGACCTGGACCTCGACGATGGCCTGCTCGAGATCATCCAGCCGCGCGTCCAGCTCCTTGATGCGGTCCGACACCTGCCCCATCTCCCTGATGAGCTCGGTGGCGTCCTTCCCCTCCTTCTTCAGCGCCGCGATGGTCTCCGATACCTTGTTTCGCCTGGCCTTGAGCGCCTCGACCTCGGCCAGCACGCCGCGCCTCTGGGCATCCAGCTCCAGTAGCCGGTCCAAGTCGACATGTTCCCTCTTGTTCACAATAGCCTGGCGCACCAAATCCACGTTCTCGCGGATGAATTTCAGATCAAGCATCTTCGCCCTTCCTCTATTGCCCTTTGCCAGTGAGCATCACCCAGATGGTCCTGAGGATGATCTTCAGGTCCATGCGCAACGACATGTTCTCCACGTAATAGAAATCGTACTCCAGTTTCTTCTTCACGTCCTCCAGGGATTCGTCGTAGGCGCCTTTGATCTGCGCCCAGCCGGTAATGCCCGGTTGCACCATCAGCCTTCTGGTGTACAGGCGGAAGTGACGTTTGAGCTTTTCCACGAAGTACGGGCGTTCCGGACGCGGCCCCACCAGACTCATGTCGTTCTTTAGCACGTTGATGAACTGTGGTACTTCGTCGATGCGCAGGCGCCTGATGATGCGCCCCACGCGCGTCACCCGTGGGTCGTTCTTGCCTGCCCAGACCGGCCCGGTGTATTTCTCCGCTCCGACGATCATCGATCGGAACTTGTAGATCTCAAAATGCTTGCCACCCTTGCCGACCCGACTCTGCTTGTAGAGCACAGGGCCCGGCGAGTCCAACTTGATCAGAAGAGCAACCAAAAGCCAGAGAGGCAAGAAACCGATCAGCACCACGAGCGACACCAGGACGTCCAGCGCCCTCTTGGCCTTGCGCTCCCATGCCGGCATCAGCTGCGGAAAGACTTCGATCAGCGGGAAGCCATAGATTTGATTGGTGCGCATCTGGCCGGTGACAATGTCGTACAGATCCGGGAGAATCTTGATGTTCACCGGTAGACCTTCACAACGGGCGATCACGTCGACCGTCTTGCGCCTGGAGTTCCCTTCCAGGGCGATGATCACTTCCTCGATGCGTTCCCTGCTTACCACCTCACGGAGCTCCCGCAACCCGCCCAGCACTGGGCAGCCGCGATGCTGTCCTGTCCCCTGCTTGGCCACCGCGTCGATAAAACCCACCACTCTGTGCCCGAGGGCCGGATAGCAGAGCAGGTCATCATACAGTTTGCGCGCCTTGGGGTTCCAACCGACGATGAGGGTCCGGCGAACGCCCACACCCGCTTCGAGCAGTGTGCGCTGGAAGGTGCGCAAGGCCACCCGTCCGGTGCCGACGCCCACGACCATCAAGCCCCAGTAGCTGACGATCATCATGCGACTCAGTTCGGGGGGCCGCGACAGATCACGCTCCCAATCGGCCGTGGCCAGGAGCAGGAGCACAACGCCGAAGGAGACCGACTTCAGCACGGTGATGAGCTCGTCCATGCGCGACTGTGCGTACCAGGGCCGGTACAAGCCGGACAGGCCGAACACCATCACCCAAAACAGCGCGAGAATTGCTGCAAGCTCCACCTGCTGCATGAAGCGCGTGGCGGCAAAGAACCCCATCCCTTTGCGCAGCCAGCACCACACGATGAAAACGCCAACGGCGGCTACGCTGTCGGAGAGAAGAAGAAGCACTCTCTGGACTGTCTTCGGCACAGCCTACTCCCTGCCTCCTTTGCTCAGCACCACCCCTTCACCGCTACCTTTCCACGCGGGTCCACGCCGCTGGCTGCCTCCCCAATAAAAACTTGAAAAACCCCACCAAAAGTCCCATGTGAATGACGACGAAGTAGTAAGCGTACGTGACCAGCCCGACTTTCACTCCCACCAGGCTCAGGAGCCAGCCAAGAAGCACAAGAAGGTAGAATGCCGCCTGGAGGACCATGAAGGCATCAAAGAAGGGGCTGCCCATGGCGAAGATGTTGCTCACCAGAAGCACCACCAGCAAGAAGGGAACCAGCCACCTAATAAGCTTGTGCGACCACAGGCCGAAGGCGACGTAACCTCGTTTCGGGTGCAACAAGTGGCGAATCTCCGGCAGGACATTGAAATTCGCTGCCCCGATCCTGACCTTGCGCAGGAACTCACCCTTGACGCGGGGGGAGGTGTACTCCGTTGCCACCGCGCGGCCATCGTAAACTACATCGTACCCTTGTTCCACCACGCGGAGGGGGGTAAGAAAATCGTCGTTCACCATCTTGGCCGTGGGCAAGGGGACAAACAGCTCCCGCCTAATCGCGTAAATGCCACCAGTAGCCCCAAACACTGTCTTGATCTTCCCCTCCATCTCCTTCAGCCGATTCTCATAGTCCCAGTACACCGCCTCCCCCTGACTACCGGCGTGGCGGTCCGGACTGATGAGCCGAAGATACCCACACACGCCCCCGATCGTGGGATCGGCAAAGTGAGCCACCAACCTGCGCAAAGCATCGGGCTGGTACATGGTGTTGGCGTCCGAGAAGACCAGGATTTGCCCGCGCGCCTGGGGGACGAGCTTGTTCAACACACGAGCTTTGCCCTCCCGCTCGGCGAATGCCACCAGGCGTACATTCGGCATGTCGCACGAGCTAACGAGTGTCACCGTCGCGTCGGTGCTGCCATCAGAGCCAAACAAAAATTCGATCCTGTCCTCAGGATAATCGATGGCCCTACAATTGGCCAGCTTGTCGCGAATGACCTTCTCCTCATTGTACACGGCCACCACCATCGACACGGTGGGGAGCACTTGTTGATCCACCCGACGCTGCCGCGAGCGCAGACGCGACCACACCAGGAGGATGAGGTAGTAGCCCAGGTAGGTGTAAAGGATGAGCACCAGGCTCACCCAGAAAAGCACACGTGCCACCATTAGCGCGCCTCTGGCTCACACACTCGACATGTCTGCCCTCGCCTCCTCGAGGTCCGCCCACAATCGCCTGCGCCCAAAGCTGTGCTCACCGCAGCAACCCACCGAACTGTCCGATGCGACCACAAGGAAGCCACTGTTCCAGCAATGTCCGATCCTGTCTGCAGTCCCTCGCTCCCATGCCGCCGGTGTGAGCAGGGTCGAGCCATCACCACCTCGCCTCCCGCGGCGCCATGGCACCAATCTGCGCCGGTCGTCGTTGGAGACAAACGTTTTGGCATGGTCACGCACCTGGGGAAATCCCTTGCCAACACGTTCGCCGCCGCAGATTCGCAAGAACCCAGCCCAAACACCTCGGCCTCGAGTAGCTTCCTGCTCCCCCGACAACACCAGCCCTCCCGGGAGGTCGACCACCGTGACCGAGGCGTCGATGGACCAGTGCTAGCCTGACACGCACACAGCACCCCAGTCACCCCAGAGGCGCAGTTGGAGAGATAGGCACAGCAGTGCGCACGGCCTCGCGCAAAAGCTCCTTCTCCGCCGGAGAGAAGAGGCGGTACAAAGAGGCCACAAGCGCTGCCACCAGGAGCGCACCCGAGAGAATCGGCGGCAGCCCGCCCAACAGGTGGACCAAGGCTATGGCCACAAACCCTGCCAGAGCCAGCGTAGCGCGCTGTGCCACGCGCGCCTGCTCCTGCGTGAAACCATCCCACGACAGCGCCTCCAGCACGACCAACCCCAGCGCATTGAGCAGCAGCTTGGCCCAACTGGCCCCAAGCACGCTGAAGCGACTGATCAGCCACCACTGACTGGGGACGGCGGCAATCACCATGCAGAACACAAACAGTGTGTTCCGCGCCTGGCGATTCCGGGAATTGTTAAAGTCCACAAGGAAGAAGGTCAAAAAGGTAAAACACTGGCTCCAAAGCAACAGCTGAAAGGGCAGAGCGGCCCCGCTGAATCTTTCGCCAAAGAGCGCCAGGAACACGGAGCGACCCACGATGGTCGCGGCCACGCCCAAGGCAAGTCCGATGAGGAGCAAGACCTTCATCCCCATGCGGAACGCGAGCCCCAGTGTCGGGTCCTGTCCGTGGGTTGCCCTGGCCATCACCGGGTACAGCGCAGTAGCCACCGCAAAGGGCACAAATCCCAGAGGCGCGGTGAAGCGGAATGCCGTGGAGTAGATGCCCACCGCCTCTTCCCCCCACAACGAGTTAAGGAAAAGCACATCAAGGCGCTCATAGAGCATCGTCAGCCCAAGGTAAAGAAAGAGCGGGAACGACTCGCGAAAGAGCCACCTGAGCGCAGATAGATCCGGGCGAAAGTTGGGCCGTGCTCTGCGCAAGACCAGAATCACCGTCAGTATCAGGCCTGGCACGCTCGAGAGAACATAGCCGGCGATCACCTGTGTAGGTGTGGCACCCAGCCGCACGAGGACCACTACCAGGGCCACTTGCAGCCCGCCATCCAGCAGCTGAAAGACCACCGGCAAGCCCATGTCCATGTCCGCATACAAGACGCCTTCCAGGACAACGCGCATGGTGTTGACTTTGGCGGAGAGCAAGATAGTCAGACTCAGCCAGGCGATGGCCATGCGCATCCGGGGGTCCGAGAAAATGAACATTGAGCCCACAACCAGAGCCAGCGAGACGACCGAGAGACCCAGCTTGCTCACAAGACCCATCCCCATGATCTCTCCGGCCTGTGCCCGACGCCGCGACATCTCGCGGATGAGCACTGGCTGCATCCCAAAGTCCGGCAGCAGGGCGAAAAAGCCCACCAGCACCAGGGCGTAGGAAAAGATGCCGAACATCGCCTCGCTCCACGCCCGGGCCAGCACGACGATCGTAACCATGTTCAGGCCCAACACCGCGATCCGTCCGCACAGGACGAACACGGCATTGCGCGCCACTTTGCCAGAAACAGGAGGCAGAGCTCGTCACCTCGACATTACCTTCGCCTGCACCAGGCGAACGACCCCGAAAAGCACAGGCGCCCACAGGTGCGGTTGGCTACCGGCCGACGCCCTTTCCCTGAAAGACCCCGCGGACACTCGTCACCACGGTACTCAGGAGACGAGCCACGGTCTGTCGTTCCACGTATCCGCCCAGGATCAACAAGAGCGGAAATGCTCCAACCAGCGCCACCCGGGCCATCACGGGCCCGACTCCAAGGTGCTGCGGCGTCAATCGGCTGAGCCAGAAGAAACCAACGCCTGTTACCATCAGCAGCACGAATTTCGCCAGGTCATACGGCACCCGGTAGAGGCGTTGGGAAACGGCCCACATGACCACCGCGAGCGCCGCATAGGCCACCACTTTTGCTAGAGCGGCCCCGGAGATCCCCATTCGAGGCACCAGCGAGAGCCCGAGAAAGAGATTGATCGCCGCGGCGACGCCGATGCCAAGCGGGAGGAAGTAGGTCTTTTTTCGCACCTGTACGCCAATGGCAGTGTAGTAATAGACACCGTACAGCACAAAGGAGGCGACGATTAGCGGCACCACCTTCGCCCCCTCGACGTAGCTCCTGGTGGCCAGCATCTCCAGAAGGTCGCGGGCCAAAATTGCCAGCCCAAGGGCAATGGTGCATACCCCGAGCATGAAGAACTCGAACAGCCGCGCAAAGGTGCGGGGGCCATCCGCGCGCCGGGCGATGGGGAAAAAGATCGCCGGCCACGCCAGCTGAAAAGCGCTGACCACCAGCATCATCAGCACCCCAAGGCGCATGCCCGCAGCATACAGGGCCACCTGGTCCAGGTCCGTGAGAAAACGTAAGAGGTAGCGGTCCGACATCATCAGGACCATGTTGCACGCAGCAGCCGGGACCAACGGGAGCCCGTAGCTCAGCATCTCCTTGAGCTCGCTCAGCGAAAAGGCCCGCCCCAGCTCAGGCCAGATGACCATGGTGTAAATGAGCGCAAAGAAGAACGTCGCCACCGTGTTGGCCACTATCACCCCTTCCACGCGCCGCTTCAGCACCGCCACGAAGAACACGTTCAGGGCGATGCTCACGACAAAGTTAGCACTGGCCAGGAGCGCGAACTTGCCCGACTTTTCGTCAATGCGCAAGCGCGCCATCGGGATGGTGTTGCACACCAGAAAAAAGTCCCCCACAAACATGAGCCGCAGGAGCCAGGCGTAGCTACTTTTGCCAAAGAGCAGTAGAGCCAGCGGGTCGGCAACAGGCATGAGTGCCGCAACCACCACAAATGCGCACGCTACAAGGAAATAGTGCGCTGTGCTGGTGAGAACCCTCCTATCTGCACCCTGTCGGTAGAGCGCGCTGCGGAAGAGCGCCGAATGCATCCCCAACTGCAAGACCAGCATCACCACCGTCGAGGTGACGGTGAAGATCTCCAGCAAGCCGTACTCCGCCTTGTCCAGGCTGCGGCTATACAGCGGCAAAAGCACTACACTCACCGCCCGGTTCAAGACGGTGGCCAGGGCATAAGCGCCGGAATGCTTCAGCAGCCGACTGATTAGCTCGTACACGAAGACTCCCCTCGCCCATGGGGCTCGGCTGCCGCTGTTCCCCCCTTCGGCCCAAGAGCTGGTGCCTTTCTGCGGCCTCCGCTGCCTCCCATGGAGGCCACAGGGAGAGACACGCCTTGCCTCATGCTGACCACGGGAGAATTTGCCTTTCCTATAACCTTCTCCCGCCCCCCAAGAGCGTGACCTTCTTCTCCCGATTCTTCACGTGCCGCGTTGCATTGCGCGTGTCTACGATGTTCTTCGCATGCCGGACAATGAGCTCGTAATCATAGCAGGAGTGGTCCGTGGTAATCAGCACCAAATCGGCTGCCTCCACGGCCTGCTTGGTCAGCTTGACCGAACGGAACTCCTTGCCATCAACGGTCACCTTGGGCACATAGGGGTCGTTGTAGGAAACGTGCTTCGCCCCGCGGTTGACCAGAAGCTCCATCACCTTAAGCGCCGGGGAATTGCGCACATCGTCGATATCCCGCTTGAAGGCCACCCCCAAGATCAAGATCTTCGCCTTCCCGAAGGCGATGCCGCGGTCACACAGCACCCGCCGCACCATCCCCACCACATAGAAAGGCATATCCTCGTTGGTCTCGGCGGCCAGCTCAATAAAGTTGGTGTGAAAGTCATATTCCCGCGCCTTCCACGACAGGTAGTAAGGGTCCACCAGAATGCAGTGCCCGCCAATTCCCGGGCCTGGGTAGAAAGGCATGAAACCAAAGGGCTTGGTAGCCGCCGCATCGATCACCTCCCAGACGTCGATGCCACCCATGCGGTCGCACAACCGCGCCAACTCGTTGACCAGGGCGATGTTGACGCTGCGGAAAATGTTCTCCAGGAGCTTCTCCATCTCCGCCACGCGCGGGCTGGATACGGGCACCACCTGCGAAACCACCTGCCCGGTAATCGCACAGGCAAGTTCGGTGCAGCGTTTGGTGACACCACCGACCACCGTGGGCGTGTTGGCCGTGGTGAACTTTTTGTTGCCCGGGTCGATGCGTTCCGGCGAAAACGCCAGGAAAAAGTCCTGCCCCACTTTCAGGCCGCTCTTCTCCAGAATCGGCAGTACTATCTTCTCTGTGGTCTCTGGGAACGTCGTACTCTTGAGAATGACCAAGTGCCCTTTGCGCAGACCCTTAGCGATCTCCGTAGCCGAATCCACGATATAGGAGACATCAGGCTCTTTGTTCTCGGTGATAGGTGTCGGCACGCAAATGTAGATCACGTCCAACTCAGGCACACAGGCGTAGCTGGTGCTTGCCGTCAGCTTGCCTCCCTTCACACAGGCAGCCAGCTCTGCGTCGTCGACGTCATCGATATAGTTCTCGCCGCGATTGACCTTCTCCACCTTGGCCGCGGACTTGTCGATGCCCACCACCGTGAAGCCCTTCTTGGCGAATTCCACCGCCAGCGGCAGGCCCACATAGCCAAGACCCACGACCCCGATCCTGGCGGTCCGATCTGCAATTTTCTCCTTCATCTACGCCTCTCCATTCCTCACGTGACTTTGCCGCTCTGCCTGTTGTCCAAAAAGAATGGAATGGTCGAGCGGTCTGCCGAATTGGATGACCATTCCACTCCGTCAACCGGAGCTTCTGTCCTGCGCTACAGATCGCGCTGGTAGTGCGCCCGGTAGTATTCGAGGTATTCGCCGCTCTTGAGGGGTTCCCACCACCATCGATTGTCTCGGTACCACTTGATGGTGGCGGCCATGGCTTCCCTAAACGGGTAGCGAGGTTTCCACCCTAACGCCCGGATCTTTTCGGTACTCACTGAGTAGCGCCGGTCGTGCCCTGGCCGATCCTTGACGAAGGTCATCAGCTCTTTTGGCTTGCCCAGTTCCTCGAGAATAAGCGCGGTGATCTCGAGGTTATTCCTCTCATTGCCAGCACCGATGTTGTAGGTCTCGCCGTCTATGCCCCGCTGTATCAGAAGCTCAATGGCCTCGCAATGGTCTTCAACATAGATCCAGTCGCGCACGTTCTTGCCATCCCCGTAAATGGGCAGGCTCTTGTCGTCGAGGGCGTTGGTGACGAACAACGGGATGAGCTTCTCCGGGTACTGGTAAGGGCCAAAATTGTTGGAGCACCTGGTGATGATCACCGGCAGCCCGTAGGTGACGAAATACGAGTGGGCGAGGCGGTCGGCACCGGCCTTGGAGGCGGAATAAGGGCTGGAAGGCTTGAGCGGCGACTCCTCGGTGAACGAACCCTGTTCGATGCTGCCGTAGACCTCATCGGTGCTAATCTGGATGAATTTCTGTACGCCTTGCTCCCTGGCACACTCCAGAAGCACGAAGGCGCCAAAGACGTCGGTCTTGATAAAAGCATCCGGGGCGCCAATGGAGCGGTCCACGTGGCTTTCTGCAGCAAAATTGACCACCACGTCCACGCCTTTCATGAGTTCTGCCACCAGAGCGCGGTCACAGATATCACCTTTCACGAAGCGGTAGCGGCTATCATGCTCCACATCGCGCAGATTGTTGAGATTGCCCGCGTAGGTGAGCTTGTCCAGGTTGATGACGCGCACGTCCTCGTAGGCACGGAGCAGGTAGTGGATGTAGTTGCTCCCAATAAACCCGGCGCCGCCGGTGACCAGATAGGTTCTCATAGTCGAGTATCCCCTCCACTAACCCATTTTGACGTCCCAGTTGTATGGCACCTGGGGCGAATCGTACGGCAGGCGGTACTCATCCGGATCTGCATAGTTGTAGGGCTCGGACACTGTGTTGACCACGATGGCCTCCTCGGCACCGATGCACTTCCACCCGTGCAGTACCCCGACCGGCACATGTACAAGCATTGGGTTGTGTTCGCCGATGAAAAACTCGTTCATCTCACCCTTGGTCGGGGAGTCTGGGCGGTTGTCGTAGAGCACCACCTTGAGCATCCCCTTGACCACGACGATGTTGTCCTCCTGCAGCTTGTGGTAGTGCCAGCCTTTGATGATGCCCGGGTAGGTGGTGGTCATGTACACCTGGCCAAACTTGGTGAACATCTCATCGTCGGCCCTCAGCATCTCCATCAGCCGGCCGCGTTCATCAGGGATCACGCGCAAACGCTTGAGCTTTACACCATCGATCACCTTTGGCCTCCTGGATTTGAACGGCTGTCAATTTACAAAAAGGTAGCCTAAAAGTCAATCGGTTTGTTGACCTGGGGTGCCTGGTGACGGTAGATGGTTCTCCCCTTTCAACACCAGTCCAGATACGACGCAGGGGATATGACCGGGAGGTTGAACATCCGGGCACGGGCCCACAACCCTTTAATCAACCTGGGTGGCCGCTCCAGATCCTATCCCCCTGAATGTTGCCCTTTCTGGCTCCCTCTAAGCCGCCCGCTGCTTGTGCTCGAGCAGCGCACGGAGTGCACGGCACGGCACCGCCTCCGCGTGCCCCACCAATCCCTTCCCGGCCAGCCAGCGGGCCCAACAAAGGAAAAGGCCGTCCCGACTGCCCCTCGAGACGGCCTGCTTGTCGAATGGTTTCCTGCGCTTTACCGCAGGTAGAGCATCTTCTTGGTTGCCACAAATGACCCTGCCTTTATCTGGTACAGGTACACCCCGCTGGCCAGCTCCTGCCCCTGGGCGTCCCTGCCGTCCCAACGCACCGCGTGCGAACCCGCCGGCTCCTCCGCGTCCACCAGCGTCCGCACCAGCTGACCCATGAGGTTGTAGAGTCTGAGGGTGACGTGGCTGGCTTCCGGGAGCTCGTAACGAATCTGCGTCTCCGGGTTGAAGGGGTTGGGATAGTTCTGCTCCATTGTGAAGGCCAAGGGCAAATACTCCTCTGAGGCTCTCTGCGGCTCCGCCTTCGGCTGCCCCCGCTCTATGAAGGGATTCTCGATGATAAACACCTCAGCCACAGCGGCCACCAGATCTCCAGTTGCGCCCAACCCTTGTGCCGAAATCTTCAGCGCCACCTCCTGACCCCGGTAAGCCGAGATATCGGCAGTAAGCTCTCGCTGCATGCTACACTCAGCCGGCAAGAGCGGCATGCTCGCCCGGTTTAAAACCGCCAACGGCAGGCCAGTCTTGGGCTCCACCAGTTGCACTTCTACCACCACTTCCGCAGCTCCTGCACCCACCAGCCCCCTCAGCCCGCGCGCATAAAGCTCCTGCTCCCACTCCAGGCTCTCGGCCGCTTCAGACAGCCGGAACGGCTCGGTAGCCAGATAGGCAAATGCGGCCTCCTGGCTCAGCCTGGACAGCGTGTCCTCCCAGGCAGCAAAGGCAAGTGGAATCTCCTCCCCTTTGCCCGTCTTCACCCTGATCTCTCCCCACTGCACCCAGAAGAGGCCAGAGCCGGCAGTGCCCGCTAGCACAACGGCGCGGTCTGTGCGCTGCGGGCAGGGAAGCGCTCTCAGCGGGCTCTCCTGCTCCTCGGCGGAGGCCAGCGATTTCGCCATCCCGCCCAGCGGCAGGGTCTCGCTGCTGACATAGATCTCATAGGGCGAAGCCGCCCCCCCCGGTGAACGCGTACTTGGCGCTGGTGCTGCCGGCCGAGAGGCTGGGGTCCCTGAGCCAGGTGTCCGTCCACGCCACCGTGGTCCAGCTGGAGCCATCAGCCGTATGCGCCCGGTACACCACCCCGCCGTTGTCGTGCCACAGGATCGAGCGCTTCACCCCCGCATGCCCGGTAATAGAAGGCCGGTGAAACTCATTACCCGAACCGGGTTGGAAATATTTGACCACCCCCCAGCTAATCCCACTCTTCCGCCGGTGGACAATGACCCACTTGTTGAGCTTAGAGTCAAATCCCTCCCAAGCCACGTCTATCCCAGAGTCGCCGTCCACCTCCACCGAGGAGCTCTTATTGTTGATGGTGGCAATACCATTGCACGCCGTAGTGTCTCTGGTTCCCCAGCTGGTGGCATAGGCGTTGAGGTAGATTTTGCTACCATTATCGTAGGTGACATACACCGTACTGGCAGGAGTAGTCGGACCCATGGAAAGGCTGGCATTTCGGTGACTGGCGGTGGTGGAGGGCAAGTCGCTGGCGCTACTCCAAGTGCTGCCATCATTGTCGGAGGTGACGTACTTGATGCCCGAGCTCGTCCTCGCGCAGACGAGCAAACGATAACCACCGCTTCGAGTCTTGTAAGTTACCACCGGCAGGGGATCGGTCTGGGTGGAAAAACCCAGATTCGAAAGGTTGGTGATCTTTGCGGTTGACCAGCCGGAACCCGTATTCTTGGCCAAATAGATGTCGTATTTGTACTGGCCTCCGCTGTAGCCGGTGTAGCGCTGCCAGACGACAAACTGCGTGCTGCTGGTGCCGGTGAGGGAGGGGTACTTGTTGTTGCCGTTGCCGGTGCTGAGGCGGGCAGGGGCTTCCCAACTGGTTCCTCCCACGTTAGAACGCCGGTAGAAAATTTCGCCGCCGGATTCGAACACGAGATGGTATCCATTGTTCCCATCTCGAAGTAAGCGGCGGCCGTTGTTGTAAGCAGTCGCTTCTGTACCCGCCCGAGTTGGAGCTCGTGACCACTCCACCTGTTGGCGCCACCAGGTCGATCTCCGGCCCCGAATTGCTGCCCCGTTCCTCCTACACCCAGCGGTTGTCATTCTGGTCTGTGCCACCTACGGCGATTGTATTCGAGTACCTGGCCGGATAGTCGATCGTGTCCTTTTTATTTGCGTTTCCCGTGGACGCTACCACAACCACTCCGGCATTTGCGGCATGCAGCACCGCTCGCCGGAGAGCCTCATGGTCCTCTAAAAACCCGCCGGAAATATTGATGACCCTGGCACCATTGCTGTGCGCGTACTCGATGGCCTGCGCCACCAGCGACTCAGTCGGCCAACTCCCCGCCCTCACAATCATCAAGCGGGCTCCCTTGGTGTTTCCCCACCCTCCGGCCACACCCGCGATCCCGCGGTAGGCGCCACCTTCGTAGTTGTTGGTCTGAGCCGCGCAAATTCCGGAGACCGAGGTGCCGTGGCCGTCCGGATCGCCAGGGTCGTTGTCCTCCTCAGTGGGCGCCTCCGGGTCATCACCCCAGAAGTCCCACCCCACAAGGTCGTCGACTTTGCTCTTTCCATCGTTGTCCACCCCGTCGAGGTCGCCACCCTCCTCAACAGGAAAGAACTCCGGGATGCCGTTGCCGTTCCTGTCCTCGGCTGGGTTCACCCAGATGTTCCCATCCAGGTCCTCGTGGGTGTACATGGTGCCACTGTCCACAATACCCACAATGACCTGGCTGCTCCCCGTGCAGATATCCCAGGCGCTGGCCATAGCAAGCTTATCCTGCTGCAGGTTCCATTGCTGCGGGAACAGCGGGTCAGAAGGCGTCACATGCCAGGTGCCGTAGGCGTCGAACGAGACCTCCTCGAACAATACACTGCTCTCCAGTACTTTGGCCACCGCAAACGGATCTACTTCAGGAGCGACGCCTAGGACGTAGCATCCATCCAAGAAGCGTGCGCTTGCCAGGAAAACACCCTCCACCCCCAAACCCCGCAAGGAACGCCCGTCCCGGTAGCCACCGTCCCTGACGTGAACGACCAAGCGGCGCGGGATGATCTCATCCCCCACTCTCCCCTCAAAGAAGGTGTACCACTTACCGTCCTGCCAGACGTATTGCCGCCCCTGGAGGACAAAGGGTTGCCCCTGGGCGCGCAGCTGCGCAGCGGCCACAGCCCCCAACAGCACCGCAACCAGCACCAGCGCCCGAGCTCTCCCATCTCGACGCTGCATGGCTTGCTCCTGCCTCACGTTTGCTTAGAAATCTAACGACCAGATTCCCCTCATGGCGCTACCAGTGCCGACGTACAATCTCCTTCTGGGCCAATCCACAGCCAGCGGCCAGAGGTGTGCACCTTGCACTGGGCCCTTGACCCTCTGAGAGTGTCGGCCGCCGTCAACGGTCCGCGACAAATCGCGGCATCCGGCGAGTATCTCATCGCCCTTCTCAGGCTGGATGCTCAACACGAGACAGCACTCCGATGAGAATGTGTGCCACTCGGCCCCGTAGTCGGTCGTCCTCAGCAGACGTCCCACGACTGCCACGTACGCGGTTCCCGGTACCTTTGGATCGACGGCAATGCCCGTCACTCCAGCGCCAGATACATGGAGATTTTGCAGATAGCGCCAGGTGCGGCCTCCATCATGCGACCGCAAGAGGACCGGCATCTCCCAGCCACTTTCCCCCCCCTGCCCAGACCTCCCCCGGGCGCGTGGAGCAAAAGACGATAGACTGAAAGTAGACCTCCGTTTGCGGGTGGCCCCACACCCGCTGCCAGGTCCGCCCGTGGTCGGTGGAGCGGAAGATGGCCCCTCGTGACCCCGCGAGCACAATGGAGTCGTGACCCGCGAGGAAGTTGACCTGCACGGGCCAGACGGCCGGAAGACCGCTGGCAGAAGGGATCCAGCTCTGCCCGCCATCTTCCGAGCGGAGCAGGGCCCGCTCCGGCAGCGAATCGCAGGGGTGGATCCCCACAAACAGCCACGAGGTGGGCGCGTGATAGTAGCAGCACTTGAGGGCGGGGAAATTGCAGCGTTGCGGCCGCGTCTCCAGGGCAAACCCGACATACTCCCATTCGGGGAACTCTGCCCCGAGGTTGCAGCGAAACAGACCAGCACGAGCCGCGCAGGCGTACAGCGAGTCTCCGGCCAATACCAGCTGCTCCACCTCCTTCCCGTCCAGGCCAAGGGGCCGCCACGGCCGCACCTGCCGAACCTCGAAATTCAGCACCGTGTCCTGCTCCACCTGAATGTTCTTTTGCCGCATCGACCAAATAGGGGGCGAGGTTCCCTCCAGACAGTGCACAAAGACATCATAGCTGCCTTCAAGCACGCCGCGCCGAGGCAGCCCGCTCAGGCCCAATGCCACCGGTGGTGCACCCCCCTCGAAGGCTCTCCCAGGAGCACCCCCAAGATACAGCATCTTTCCTACCATGCGCGCGCCGCCACCAGCAATGACATAGAGGTAGACACCCGGGCCCACCTTCTGCCCAGAGTCGTCAGTGCCGTCCCACCACACCCAGGAAGGGCCTAAAGTCCCTGCCGCTGTGGAGATAACCTTGCGCCTGCGGCCGAGAAGGTCATAGATCGTGACCTGAACCGGTCCCCTCCTGGGCACCTGGTACCAGACGGCGGTACCTTCGCCGAAAGGATTGGGATAGTTCCCGCAAAGGCCGAGACCAGCGGGTGGGCCCTTCGTCTCCCTGACGGCGGTGAGCACTAAGACGTACCGCCCCAGGGTGTCGGTCACTGCTTCGAAGTGAACTGAAGTGTCAGCCGTATCAACAAACTCGACCAGCGCGTTGCTCACCGGCTTGCCTTCAACGGTAGTCACTTGGCCCCGCACAGACAGCCCCTGAGCAAGAAGGCCCCCGGGAGGCAGGCACACGACCCCTGTCGCCCACAGATCCATGAGCAGACGGGGCAGCACTCCGCGCGCCATGCCTATGGCACTGACCGGCTCCACGGACTCTGGCTTATGCCAGAAGGTCCCATTTGCTCCTCGCCTCATGGTCATTGCCCTCCTGACTTCCAGACAACGATGGGGTCATCCCTCAGAGAATTCCACACATGCGGCACCCGCAAATCCACGCTCTGTACCTTACTCACCTGTCGCAGAACCGCGACCACCGGTTCTGTGAGGCACTGTCTCCGAACAGTCGCTCCTCGCCTCAAAGCCACTGCCCCCAACTGCCCCGGCTGGCCAAAGAGAGCAGCATGGCGGATTACGCCCACGCCTTTCTCCCCCAAAGAAGCTGTCCCTCCGTCATCCTGGTGTCCACCTAATGAGCAGGTCGCCCGCCCCTCTCTATCCGGTTTCAGATATCGGACAAGAACCTAGGCGCAGTGTCGTTTTGCGGGACCACACATACTTTCCAGGGTTTTCCCCCTTCGGAGGTCGAAAGCAAGGCGGGCTGCAGAAATTGCGCGCGACCGGGGCCAGAGCTCTTTGCGGCAGTCCCTCCGAAGGTCAAGAATAAGCTCGGCTGTCCAGCATATAAAATTTCAATATATAATAAAAAAAATGACCTTGTCAAGCACCTTTTTGGGCTAAGTTGAACGGTGACCGTACATGGTATCCAGGCTTGAGCGAGCAAGGGAGGTGCTCTTCGAGCAGGGGAGGGCGGAGGTTGAAGACCTGGTCAGGTACTGTGCTGCCCGTCTCTTCTGGCTGGGTGTCTTACGTCCGCGGTAGCGGTTCTGCCTCTTGAAGTTGAAGTACAGGGCATAGGCGTAGGACTTGCCTAAGAATTCCTGCTTCCCGCCATAGTCCTCCAGCTCGTAGAGTTCCTCCTCGATCAGCTTGTGGAACACCTCCACGTCGCTCTGCCAGGTACATGCCCGCGGCGGAATCCGACAGTGCGCCACTCCTCACTCCCGCAGCACCCGCTGAAACGCACTCTCCCCCTTCTTCTTGCCCACTCCCCCGATGAACTCCGAACCGTTGTCCGTCTGAATGGTGACCTCACTGAGATCTACCCCGTAGTAGGCAAGCTGTGCCAAGAGGGTGCGCACAAAGATAGCCGCATTGGTCGAGTCCTTCGTCGCCCCATACCCATGCCACACCCCTCCGGTCCGCACATCCCGCGCCGTAAACTGATACCGCGGCAGCCCCACCAACCGCATCTGCGGCCAGTATCTCTCTATATCTAAAAGATCTTTGACGTCTACCCCAATAAGCTCAAAAGGCTTTAACGCCCTCTTCAGCTCCCGCAGATCCCGCTGCTTCCGCGACTTCTTCTTCCTGTGCCGCACCAATCCCCGCTGCCGAATAATCCGCGCAATCGCCTTGGTGGAAACTTGAAGTCCGTAGTGCATCTTCAACCTCTCCGGGCCCCAGGCCGGTTGACTCTGCCGCAGCGCCACCACCCGCTCCTCAATCTGCACCCGCGTGTTGTGCGCTGTGCCGCGGCACTCTCCTCCGCTCCTCCAGACCAACAAACCCTTCAAAGTTGCTGTTAAGGGGACAACCGTTTTTGGTTCGAAAAGTCCCATCCATCGTCCCCTATCCTTCCGGCAAAGGTAACACTATTAGGTTAACGAAGCCCAACCCAACCGGTATCGAGGTAGGTCCCTTGCACTGTCGCTGCCGAAATCAGTGCGCATGCTACTCCGCCGAAAGAGAGGGGCTTCGCTTTCATCTTCGTCTTTTTTCTTTCTACCTTTCCAATTTATCTCAGAACTCCAAGCTTCCTTACGAGATGAAAGTGGCCGACCTGCAATTTATACAGGTATATTCCACTAGCCACTGGTATCCCGTCGTTGTCTACTCCCGACCAACACACCCTGTGATCCCCCTGCACTTGCATTTCATCGACCAACGTGGCCACCTCTCGTCCATAAGTGTCATAAATCTTCAATCGGACATCTTGAAAATCGGCAAAGAGGAAGTATTGGATGACCGTGTTGGCATTAACAGGATTGGGATAGTTCTGAAGAAGAAAAGATAGCTTAGGGCATGCCCTATCTCCCTCAGATTGGGCCGATACTACCGTATCGGGATATGTTCTACCATTTACCTTCGCAGAATATAGTTGCTGGACGATCGCATGAGGAAGGAAACGCTTTACGATGCCTACGTCTCTCGCAAACCACAGCTCAAAGGCATCATCAAACTGATTGGGATCGTCAAAAAGTAGTCTTAGGCAATTTTCAAATCTTCCAGCACGGTTTTCAACTACTTCGTTTCGTCCAAGAACACGGACACGATAATGTATCTTTAGAGAAGGCAGATCAATTTGGTAGCTGTCACCTTCCGCTTTAGTAAAATCAAACCAGATGGTCTCACTCCCATCAATATACCTGAAAACATGACCTAATGAATCGGCACGATAGTACTCGGGGAAATTGGAATCTTCACCATACGCAAAATATCTTCTGCCATCAAGAGAGACCGTATCGAACACAAAGTAGAATACATCCGCAGTTGTGTCACCAACACCACCTTCCACAAGATAGTAAGTCCACTCGTTGCCGATCTGCAAAGGGAAAAACGATTGACTTTCGCTGAAAAGGGGGCTGGCATGGCCGCTCTCATGAGAATCAATGTAGACAAGCAGTGCCAAGAGAAGCAAGCCTAAGAACAAAGCACCCATTTTCCTCATCTCGGATCTCCTTCTACTACTCGAAAAAGTGTAGAGATAGAAAACCGGAAGACCCTCCTTCCTCTAAGCCCAGACTGAGCTTCGATTGGGGTTTCCGATTTCGGCCTCGCCACGGCAGCATGACTTGTACAGATCGCACCCACTTTATCCGTGACGGCTTTGCTTGCCAATGAGCCACACTGACCTATAGTCCGCTGGGGGCAATTGTTGCCTATTCACCATACATGGCATCCTCGTCGGGGACGATAGGGGCCAGCTCGTCGAGAAGGGCAGGCGCGAGGTTCAGCATTTACGGGCACAAGATGCTCCCCGCCTCCTGCAGGTCCCTCAGAGTCATCAGTTCCCCATAACTGTCTGTCTTGCGAATTGGGGCACACGCCGGAGGGGTAGGGCTCAGAGACTCATACCGATCCAAACGGTCATCGGTCGGACAAACGCCATGCTCCCACCCGCAACAGACCCCCCCGAGCTGCAATTTCTCGCGCGTCCTCCTGGCACCACTCAATGGCACTTCAGCTATCATCTCGCTCACACGGTAAAGGCACACCATTACGTACGCCCATCGGTACCGGGGCACCCCCTATGTCCGGCCAAAAGGGAAGCCTGCTTTCAGCGGGGCCATCGCTCCGCACCAGGCCGCGTTTCCTTTCCCCTCTGTCTGAAGAAAACGGCTCGTCCAGTCTCCCCATTCTCCCTCTCCAATAAGTTGGCTCCATTCCCGGAACTCCCCCTGGAGACCTTTGCGCCTCTTCGGAAACACCGTCCCTTCTCCACTATCCAGCCTTTCGTGCCAGCACCAGGAATTCAAAATCGTCCAATGCCACCGGACGCTTTTCGAAATGGCCGGCAAGAGAGCCCCAGAACGCTTCCACCGCAAACCCGCACGCGGACAGAAGCTGGCGAATTTCGGCACAGGTGTAGTAGCGGTTGGAGCACCTGATTTCGAATGGCGTGCCGTCCTCTCCCACTCCGCGCTCCGTCCAGTGCCCTCGTGAGCGCTCCACCTCCAACAGTTCGTCGTTTTCCGGGTGACGGAAAGCAAAGGCCGCATGGAGCACATTGAGCAGCAAGCGCCCTCCGCGACGCAGGGCGCGATGTGTTTCGAGCAAGAGCTGACGGTCATCCTCGTCGCCGTCCATTATGCCAAAGGCGCCTTCGCAGAGCGAGATGGCCACATCAAACACCTCATGGAACGGCAGTGCTCGCGCGTCTGCCCTCACAATGCGCAGGGTTAGGGTCTGCCGGGCTGCCTGTGCTTTGGCCACCCGGACCATGCGGCGCGAGAGATCCACCCCTACGCACCAAAAGCCCCGTCTGGCCAACTCGAGGCAATGTCGCCCTGCCCCGCAGCCAATGTCCAGGATGCGCGCCTCAGCCGTCAGGGCCAGGGCTTGGATCAGGAACGATACCTCCTGCTGGGTGCCGTGGGTGAAGCGGTAGTCCAGATACTTGACCCCAAGCCGGTCGAACAGTTCCCGGTACCAACTGCTCATAGTTAGGACTCCACCTTGGGGATGACCACGTAGCCCTCTGCCTCATCCCCCACCATCTCTGCCTCGTCGTGGGCCAACAGGTAGACGGTGTAAGCCGCGACCACGGCATCAAGTTGGTGGTGGCAGAGGCCCTCTGGCATGCGGATGCCCAGCTGGCACAGCCGCTCCGTCAGCACCAGTCGCCCGCGCTCCGTCCCCTTGCTGGGGCCAGGGCCGAAAAGAAGGCGCTTGCTCGCATAAGGATAGACCTCCACCACCTCGAGCCCTGCGGCACGAAGCAGACGATAAAGACGCAGGCTGCGGAGGACCCACTCTTTGGCGAACGACTTTTTCACGGTGAAAAAACAGCCTATGCCACGCCGCGCAAGCTCCCGCTCACAGACACGGCCCTTTCGCCCATGCGGCTGCTCGTGAAGGCATTCGGCCTCCGGGGTGCGGAAACAACATTCGCCCAGTCCCTGGGGCAAGGCACAAGGACCATCCAGACCGAGGGCAAAAAGGGTAGACCGGTGCGGCGCAAAGAATGCCACTATCTCATCGTCACATCGGCAGAGGCGCGCCTCCAGCACCTGCAGGCTCTCAGCAAGAACTGCCACCCCGCTGGGTCGGGCCGGACTCCCACTTGGGTCAATTCCGCCATAGAGGAGCCCCGCCGGCAATGTCCGTTCTGTCCTGTTCACAAGATAAAAGTTATCACATCCAGGGTGAAAGTCAATGACTTTCTCATAGCTTCTTCCCGATTCGTTCAAAAAAAGGGGGCCGGCGCCATGTTGACGGCACCGGCCCTGGGGGCCTCAGTCGCACGGAAGCGGCCTCTTCCACCTCGGGACGTGTTCGCGTCCTCTTCCTACGTGATGATCCACACCCTCCGCTTCGTCGACTGCGGCGCCTCCATCCTTGATACTCGCGCACCCGGTCAGAGTCGAAACGCCGCGCTGACCCGGTGCGTAGCGCGCAGCTGGTAGCTGACAAATGCATAGTCCACCTGCACCCTCCCGAGGTGCAGGCCCGCGCCAACTGTTTGTTCACCGTCATGGGAACCGGCGCGCACGGCCACGGTCCTCCAGACCCTCACCTCGCCACCAATGTATAGCCCCTCGGCGCCAAGCCACTCCCGCTCCAGGGCCAGGGCGAGCTGGGAACGGAGCAAGGGCAACCCCTGGCTCAGGGACAGGCCGGAACGGACCACCGCCTCGGCGCGGTCCACGGCACCGCTGGGTGTGTTCCATCTGAGCGATGTGCGCGAAAGGTCACGCACGCCAAGACCAAGGCCCACTGCCCTCAGGGGCTCGCCGTTGCTGGTGGCTTCGGTGCTGAGGCGCAAGAGCAGCCCGAAGTCCAGTCCCTGGCCACGTCCGGCAAAAGTGTCTAACCTCTGTTCCAAATACTTGATGTTCGCCCCGACACTGAGCTCCGCCGGGATCCATACTCTTGCCAGACCGACGCCCAGACTGAGCTCGAATTCCATCTTCCTGGCAAAGGTGAGCATCAGGGCATTTTCCGAGTCGCTGAAATATCCTTCGGGTTCGCCGGTGGAACGGAGCGCAGGATTGGTGAATCTGTCCCAACGCGTCTCTCGGAGCTCGCCATAGCGGGGAATGTCCTCGACGCCCAGTCTGATCCAGCTCAGGCCCACAGTGAGGGATGGAATGAGCCGTACTGCGACACTGGCCACGTTATAGTGGGCGAGGCCGCCGAAGATGGGCGTGTGCTCGAACATTAGTTCGGCACGGCGCACGCCCGCCAGCCCCGCCGGATTCCAGTAGAAGGCGCTCCCGTCATCGGCCAGGGCGGTGAAAGCACCACCCATGCCCATTGCCCGGGCCCCAACACCAATACGCAGGAACTCTGCCGCATAGGTCCCAGCAGATGCCCGTTCACGGAGCGCCATCACACACCCCAGCACACCAACCAACCCCCAGAGCACGCCTCGACGAACTCTCATCGTGTTCTTTCTCCGCACTGTGCCACTACCGCAATCTGGCAATCTTTTCGATGGTCTCTATGCGTTGCTTGCCCCTCTTGGCCGCCAGCTTCAGGAAATAGACGCCGTTGGCCACCTGCTCCCCCTCCTCGTCTGTGCCATCCCACACTACTTCCGTGTAACCCACCACCGACTCCACCTGGTCGCTCAGGTCTCGAATCAGGCGCCCAGAGGTGCTGTACAGACGCAGCTGCACTTCATCGGCCTCGGCGGTCAGGGTGAAAGCAATCACCGTCTCTGAAGCGAAAGGATTTGGGTGGTTCGCTATGCTGCGCAGGGCGAATTGCTCGCTGACCACGAAGGAAACGGCGGCCTCCCCCTTGTTGCCGTGCACGTCGTAGGCAGTTACCTGCAGACGATGGGGCCCCGGCGCAAGAGTAGGAGCCAGCCCCACCATGAGCACGTTTGGCGACTCTGGCGTGGAAGTGCAGGAGAACTCGGCTGGCGCCAGCTCCACTCCATCCACCATGACCCGCACCGGACGCAGCTCGTTGTCCACCGGACTCTGATCCTCCACCATGGCCACGATCTTGGGCTTGGCAGGGACAAAGTCCCCCTCGGCAAAAGTCTGCCCCTCGAATTTCAGGCGGATGATCGGTGCCTGATGGTCCGCGTTCACAAATAGCCCGTACACGGAAAAGAGCACGGAAGCCGTGGCGGAGACTCTCCTTCCCTGCAGGTCAATGGTGCTTTCGAGGGCAACCCACTGCGAGGCCGCACCATCCCAGGCATAGACCTTCACTCTCCCCAGGGATGCCGCGTGGAATGCCAGGCTGTCGCCGCCCTCGAAGAACATGTCGACCCGGTACGGCCGCACGAACGAGATGGTGGGGTCGTCGGCGGTGAGCGCGTAGAGGTAGTTGGACTTCCCGTCCTTCAATCGCACTGGCACCGATTCACCTGCCTTTGCCGCCCCCGGGGCAAAGTGCTGCAACATCGTACCGCTCAGGCCTATGGCGGTGTGACGCGCGAGGGCCTCCGGAGGAATGGTCAGGGAAAAGTTCTCATCCACCGCGATCGGTCTCTCGCCAGTGCCCAAGGTCCGCGTCACGATCCACCGCGTGCGTTGCGCTGTGTTGTTCGTGCGGTTCTGTTCGCGCACCGCCTTGGCCGAATCGGCAACGAGGCGTATGGTTCGCAATCCGCTCACTACTTGCGTGCACACGAAGGTGATCGTCATGTCTGCGCCTCTGTCCAGGCCACTGAGGCGAATCTCTGGTGCCGAGGGCGTGCTGGCTCCGGCGGTGACGTCGAACAGCTGCACGGCGAACGGCCCTGCGTCCACCTCACCCTGGTTGGCCACGGTGGCCACTACCTGCAGGGAGGAGGTGCCTGAGACGGCCACGCTTTCCCCCAGCACGGCGATGTCCGCAGCCCGTGCAACCTCGTAGGTGAACGTTTGGCTCACGAGGGTACCTCCGGCGCCGTACTCCACCCCCACACGATAGTAGACCCGCACACCCCCCTCCACCTGAATGGGGACACGAGAGCGGTAGAACCCATCTTGGGCAGGCGCCATGTCCAGGCGAGCCCAGGTGGCGCTGTTTCGTGACCACTCGCAGTAGACGGCGCGAGGCCCGTCCGGCGACAGGGAGGGGGCAATTGCCACCTTTGCCCAAATCCAGACCGAGTCCAGGTGCGCAGGGCGCGCAGGTTCGATGTGCACGTCCGCAAAGTGAGGCTCGTTGATTCTGAACGAGAGCGCGCCCATCCCATCGGTCTGACTATTCCAGAAGTAGACACGGACCACCCCCTGTCCTTTGCGCTCCTGCCAATGCTGGACAAACTGGTCGGTGACGGGAGCCAACTGCACTCGGAACTGGCCATTGCTCACCGGCACAATGGTGTCGACCACCACCGAGTCAGCATCATTGAGCACTTCTGCCAGCAGCATGCCGCTCAACCCGCCAGCAATGGTTCCGCTCACCACCAACGAGTCGCCGATGCAGAGACTGGACTTGAGCAGAGACAGCTGGATTTCAGTTGGCGGCAAACCGATCTTAAGGGCCGGGTCACCCATGAGGTTGAAGCTCTTGGCCTCATCGGGGTAGCGGAACCCCCCGCCGAGCATCCCCAGCTTACCCTCGGTCGTCACTTGCCCCACGCGGCGTCTACCGTTAACAAAGAGGGATTTGAACAGAGCGATATTCAGGAGCTGATCGCCGTACAGGCGGGCCCGGCCTGCGGAGCCAAAATGCGCCACTATGCCTCGTCCTGGGGCACGCAAGAGTTCTTCGCCCAAAGAGGCTTTGGTCGGGCTGTCAAAGTAGCCGATGAAGCAGGTGAGGCTAAAGAGCACCGGGAATTTCATTGCGTTGTTCAGGAGGTTGACGTCGTCGATCTGGAAGAGCTCCTCGTCGGAGAATACGCCGCCACCCCCGTGACCGATAAAGTTCAAAATGGCGGCGCCCTCCTCAAACAACCTCACCAGGTCCTCGGTGCTGCCCATGTGGGGGGAACGCGTGTCGGTGGACAGGCGGCGCACACGGATCTCAGGCGGTGTGCAGTTGCGCTGCAAGTAGTCGGCGTTCATCTCAAATTCGTTGCGCGTGGCCGTGCCGGTGCCGGTGATCAGCGCCAGTTGGCGGCGCCACTGCCCGATGAGCGGCGCGCGCTCGTACTGAATGGTCTTGGCCACAATTGCCCCAGCCTCCTGGGCGTTGGTCACCGGTAGGCGGCCAATGTAGAGATCCGGTAGCACATCTTCGCCGCTCACACAGGCAAAATAGTTGTCGCTGGACAAGATGCCCCAGGTGGTGGTGTACTCCAGCATCGTGGGTACGTAGGTGCGCACCTTCCACCCCCGGGCTATCTTTTTGTCATAGCCATAGGTGCAATCGCCCACCAGGAGGACGTAGGCCAGCCGCGGCGGGGCCCAGTTGTGATAGGCATATTGGAGGAAACGTTTGATTGCCGCCGGGTCCATGCTCCCGTACCCGAACTCGTCGTACACATCCTCCACATCTACCACCAGGGTGCGGAGGCCTTGCGCGCGGCGGTGCTCGGCCAGACGCTGGGCCTCCTGCACAAAATCGGCGTGCGTGATAATCACATAGTCGGCGCTGTTGGCCGGATCCTGGAGGCGCTTGGGTGTCACTTTCCGGATGGCCACAGGCTTCAGGAGCCGGTCGGAGGGCACGAAGTAGTAGGTTGTCGCGGCCGGCGCTGGATCCTGAAAGGTCACGCGATATGCGGCGCCTTCGTTCTGCCAGTGGACGTTTGTAAACCTCCTGCCGAGGGAATCAATGATGAGCACATCGGGGCGCCCAAAGCCCGACACCGTGTACTCCACGACCCCCGGTGACTGTCCAGGCTCGCGCCGCAGTTCGAAGCTGTCCCCTACTGCCTCAAGCCGGCGCTCGTACGTCACTTCCACCCAGTCCAACAAGACGAGGTCCAGGTCACCTGCACCTGTGTCACCGGGCAGCTCCAGGCTCAGCACATTGTTGCCGTCGTTGAGCAATGAGGCGGGCACCGCAGCGTTGTCGACCAGGAAGGCCGCCTGGCCGTCCCACTTCACGTCGCCCACGACAGAGCCATTGAGCTTCACGATCACGTGGTGGTCAGGGTTTGCGTAGGAAGGATAGGTAAGGCCCCGCATCATCACTTTCACCCGCGCAAAACCTGCACCCGTTGGCTTTTCCAGCGGCAGCCCCAGTTCCTGAGGGGCACCAGGCTGAAGTTGTTTCCAGAACCAGTGATCAACAGTCTCATCAGGCACCAGCAACAGGCGCTCAAAGATGAGGTCTTCTTCAAAGTGCCTGGTCACACGGGTGCTCCCCGGGCGCGTCGGATTGACTTCATACAAGCCGCCATCCATCTCGACCATGTGGACGCCGGACTCCTGGCCAAGCGTCAACCAGTATACGTTGGCTGGCGTGTAGGGAGAACAGTAGCTGCGCTCGCCGCGATTGAACTCACCGCGGAAGCGAATGGCATCCTGGCTGTCAAATGAGCCATCGCGTGCACCGGTCACCCATATCGGCACAGGCCGACCTTTGTTCCTGAGGCTGATGCCACGCGGATCCACACCCCTGAGAACCGCCCCCGCCTGTTCCAGGTCGCGACCCTTCACCTCATAGAAGCCATCCTCCTCCACCACAAGCTTGAATACCTGCCCCGAGGCCGAAGAGGCCGAAATTTTGCTCAGGGGCACTGGTCTGGGCGCCCTCCTCCACTGCCTGGCCTGGGCATAGTTGGCCAGACTGGAGCGGAAAAAATCCTCAAAGGCACTGTCTGCAGCGCATGTGCCGACTTCGCTACCTTGCGCCTGAAAGAGGACCTTGACCCTGATGGAGCGCGCGACCAGGATCTTGCCGGCGGCCTGATTCGCGCGGACAGGGTAGAAGAGCACCTGGGCCAGGCGTTGTTCCCGCACAAAGCCCACTTCGCCCAAAGAGGCAAAATCCGCCGGGTACCACTCCGCCGCGCTCACCCTCTCCCCTTGCTCGCCGACCACCTGGAGGTTCCTCATCTCCCGCTCCGCATAGTCCACATGGAGGAGCTGCAAGGAGACCTCCCCTTCAGGCGGAATCCCCACCAGGGCCCCTGTCACCGGGAGCACAGGCCGGCCAGGTTCGGCCATGGTGCCATAGTTAGCCATGACCACCGTCACCCGCCCTTCCTCGCCTTCCAAAGGGATCACTTGAAGTGAATCGGCCTGGAACTCGAGGACGACCTCGAAGGGGTTAGTGGCCACCGTCTGCACGCCTGCTCCCACGCGCACTGCCGACAAAACCAACACTGCGCCCATCACGCTCAGCCTGTGCCAGCACATACTTGCCTTCATTCCAGTTCTTGCTCCGCGTTTCTCAGCACTGCGTTCCACTGCACAACGAGCTGCACTCTCCACTACCCATCCTCCACCTCGGCCAGCACCTTTCAAATCCAGTAGATCAGCGCTGCAGCCATTACTGCCCAGCTCACGATGGTCACCAGCAGCGGCGGGTCCCCGAAAAGGAGCACTTCAGGGTTGCCGCCACCGTTCTGCAGATGAACTAAGTACAGGTAGCGAAACGTGGCAAAGACCACCAGGGGTACGGTGTAGACAAGGTGCGCGTGCCCAAACTCGGCCACGGTGCGCGGCGAGAGGGTGTACAGCGCGTAGCTCATCACCGCCGAGGTGGCCGCCAAAGTGATGAACTGGTCCAACAGCGCTGGGCTATAGGCGGTGAGGGCCTGCCGGTGCGAGGCTGCCTCGGAGCCCAGGGCGGTCAGTTCATGTCGCCGCTTGCACAGGGCGACAAAGAGGGCCAGGAAAGTTGTGCACACCACCAGCCACTGGGAGATCGCCACGCCTACCACCACCGCCCCGGCCACGGCGCGAAGTACAAAACCTGCCGCGATGATGAGCACATCCAATGGGGCCACGCGCTTAAGGAAAACTGAATACGAGGTCATGAGCGCCACATAGCCCACGGCAATGCCGGCGAAGCCCCCGTGCACGACAAGAGCCACACCTATGCCCATAGTGGCCAAGGTGCCTGCTGCAGTCATCGCCAGCGCGGGGCTGAGGCGCCCACTTGCCACCGGGCGCCAGCGCTTATGCGGGTGGCGGCGGTCCTGCTCCGCATCGACCACGTCGTTCACCAGGTAGACGGCACTGGAGAGCAGGCAGAACACGGCAAACGCCACGCAGGCCCGCATGAGCAGTCTGACCGAGCCCAGGTTGAGCGAGAACATGACGCCGGCAAAGAGCAACAGGTTCTTGCTCCACTGCCTTGGTCTGGCCGCCACAATCAGCGCGGCGACCGTCTGCCTGCTCCAGACGCGCGCACGCGGCTGCACGCAGGCTACCGCCGATGGTCTTTGAGCTGACATGCCTCCTCCTCACACCTCGCCCTTCCCTCTCGCCTGCGGTGCTTCAATTGGCGATACCGGTCGCGCACCTGCACTGCGGCAAAGGCCGCATAAGGCATCAGGAAAAGGTCCAAGGGTACGCGCAACCGAACAATGGCAATGTACAGCGCATGGGCCAAGTTAAAACACAGGAAAAGACACAGAAAGGCCGCATTTCGTCCCGGAGCCAGAGGCCAGGAGAGCAGCAGCCCTGCAATCGCCAAGAGCAGGATAGGGCCGTAAGTGACAATGCTGGCGAACTTGGAAAGCCCTTCATGCTGCTTGAAACCAGATGACGGTACGGGATAGAGGCGCCAAAACGCCAGCGCCTTGCTCGCACTCAAGCGGAGAAAGTGCACAGGGTGCCAGCGAATGAATTCAAAACCCGCGGCGTAGTAGACGCGATCCTTTTCGGCCTCCGAGCCAGCCCGCGCAAGCCTGAGTGCCAGCTCTGGCGGGATTGGCACTTCGTTGCCTGTGTCCGCCGTGGCGCCGGGATTGTTACCCAGCCAGAAATTCCTTCCCCCATTGGTGGCCAAGGCGAAGGCGCCGACACGGACCTGGTTTCTCACCATCCACGGCAGCACCAGAAGCGCCGTCACGCCCACGACCACGGCCAGCATCCAGGCGGGTACGCGTTGGCGCACACCAGGCACCCAGAAGTACCAGGCTGCAAAGAAGGGCAGGGCTGCGAGCATGTTGGGCCTGGTCAGCACCAGCGCGCCCAGTAATGCCCCTACGCCCACGAACTTGGTCACGCTGGGGCTGTCGCACGCCACGATGAACAAATAGACGGCAGAGGCGGTGAGCAAGACCGACCACGCCTCGGAGTACAGGACGCCAGACAGGTAGACGTAGTAAGGGTAGGCGGCACACATGGCCGCCGCCACTCTACCGACCGTTTTGTTAAATAGACGCAGCCCAAGCAGGTAGACCACACAGACCAATACGGTGGTCAAAAGCGACTGTACCAGGCGCACCGCTATCAGGTGTGGTCCAAAAATCAGGTAGAGGAAGGCGAGAAACGCCGGATAGCCCACAGGCCGGTACGCCGTCGGTTCCCCCTCCGGGCTCACGTAACCCTTGCCAGAGGCCAGCCCTCTGGCCAGGTGATCGTAGGCACCTTCGTCAATGGGCCAATAGAGTCTGGTCTCCAAGGTGGCTACAAAGGTCACCCGAGCAAGCAGACCGAGCACGCAGATGACCAGCAAGGTCCGATCTTTGAGGAGTGACTCACTACTTCGCCGCATAGAAGAAGATGCCTCCGCCATAGGTTCCGGCAAAGATGCCCGTTGTGGTCGACAGGACGGTGCGTACGTTTTCACAGGTCAAGCCATCGTTTAGGGGCGCCCAGGTTTCACCGCCATTAGTACTCAGCATGACCCCCCGGTCAGTGGCCAGGTAAAGGCGCAGCCGGTCCTTCTTGTCGATGGCGATGCGGCGCACGCGCCGCCAATCGAGGCCAGCGGCGGACAACCTCCACGTTTCCCCGCCGTCGTCGCTCTTGTGGATGTCTATCACGCCGGTGGCTGCGTACAGCACTTGCGAGTCCACAGGGTCGAAGGCAATGTCCCAGGGTGCGTCATAGTTGCCCTCGGTACGATGGAGCCCGCTATTCCTTTTCTGCCAGGTTTGCCCCCAGTCCTCAGTCTTGAGCACGCCGTGGTACTCCACACCGACGAAGAGCACCCCCGCCTGGGTGGGGTGCACTGCCAGGCCGCGCACGTTGCCGTAGGGGAAGCACAAGGACCAACTCAACCCGCGGTCGGTGCTGACGAACATGCCGTCGGTGGTTGCCGCATAGATGCGCGAACTGTCGTGGAGGTCGAACGTGACGGCATTGATGCGCGGGCTGCGTAAGCCATTGCTTCTCGCGACCCACGTTTGTCCCCCGTCTTCCGTCAAGAAGACTCCCTTGCCCCAGGTGCCGCACAGGGCCACACCGCGACAAAAGGGAGAAAGGGCCAGCGTCGAGATGTCCTTGCTCGTCAGCCCCTCTCCTGCGGCTTGCCATGTACGCCCTCCGTCGCCGCTGCGAAATAGCCCGCCAAAGGTCCCCGCGAACAACACCTTGTCGTCGCCTGGGTCTATGGCAAGGCATTGCACAAAAAGGCTCTCCAGCCCCAAGTTTTGCTCCAACCAACCAGGAGGTGGAGGCGAGATCGGGTTTTTGGTGCACGCGAGCATTGTCACCGCCAAAACGGCTGCCCACCAGGGCAACTGACGACCCACGCGGATCATACTCATCACCTCGCTCAGATCACCACGGGCACCGCGTTCGCCCGCCAACGGCAGCGTCGGAGCCCATCTTCTCATCTTCTCTGGCGAACAGCAGCCGATACGCTCGGAGCAAGTTCTTGCTCGTGTGTTCCCAGGACAGTTGCTCCACCACTCGCCGGTAACCTATGCGCCCCATGCGCCTGCGCAGTCCCGCATCCACGAGCAGGCGCTTTATCTGCAGGGCAAAGTCGCGCTCGTCATTGGCGCGCGCGTAGACGGCTGCCCCCCCTGCCGAGCGCCGATGCTCCTCGAGATCAAACGCCACGATTGGCTTGCCAAAGGCCATGTACTCAAGTATCTTGTTCATGGTGGAGCGGTCCGACCATTCGTTCTTGGGGTCGGGGTCCACACACAAGTCCGCGGTGGAGAGGTATCGGCAGAGGTCCTCATCTGAGACTCGGCCGGTGAACTTCACCGTCCCGTCCAGGCTTAGCGAAGCAGCCGTCGCCTTGAGTGCAGGCAATGCGGGCCCGCCACCCATGAGGACAAAGAGAACGTCCTCCATCTCTAGCTCGCTGTGCAGCAGGTACACTGCGCGCAACAAGTAGTCCACGCCGTCCTGCGGACACATTTCGCCCAGGTAGGCCACGAGGTAGCGATGCCCTTCCCTAAGCTCTGGCTCTGGAGGAAGGATTCTGAGCCGCGTAAAGTCTGGCCCACTGCGCACAATGAAGACATTTTTTTCCGGGACCCTCCCTCGCAGTAAGGCTACCTCTTTGTGCGACTCGTTCGTGGCCAATACGAGGTCCGCGGTCTTGAACGTCAGCCTTTCCAGCGCCAGCAAAGCACGATGAAGGAGGCGGTGGCCCCGCTGGAACTTGGCGCGAAACATCTCCGGGCTCAGGTCATGATGGTCAAACACAAACTTTTTCCCTGCCAGTTTGTACAGTGCAGCCAGGGCAAAGTAGGTATCCGGCGGGTTGCAGGCGTGAATCACGTCAATTCCTTCTCGCCAGCAAACCACCAGCGACAACAAGGCAGTGACCAGCCAGCAGTAGATGAACTCCAGGAGATAGCCCACGACACCGTTGGCCCCTGTGGGTACCCAATAGCGATAGAGCGCCACCCCTTCCAGCACCGTGTAGGTCGGCTCTCCTTTGCCTCGGGGCGAAATCACGCTGACTTTGTACCCCTGCCGCCGCAGAGTCGTCGCCTCAAGCCACACCCGGCGGTCCAACGGCACGGGAAGATTCTGCACGATGATGAGCACGCGCTTACCAACAGAGGCCTTCATAGTTGGTCCCCTTCAGCTCACCGTTCACCACCAGACCTACCAGGTCAATGATCGTCTGCGTAGCCCGCGCCTGTCGCAGCGCCCGCCGATGCTCCTCTGCCTCGTTCCCTACCACAATCACGTCGGCCTCGTCCACCACTTGCTCTGGGGTCTCGCGCATTAGGCGGGCGATGTGGGGGATTTCACGCTCGATGTACTCCTTGTTGGAGCCCACCAGGTTGGCCAGCGACACATTGCGGTCAAAGATCGAGACTTCGTATCCCTTGCCAATCAGATGTTCGATGGTGGTGACTATGGGGCTTTCGCGCAAGTCGTCGGTGCCGGCCTTGAAGCTCATGCCCAGAAAGCCGATGCGACGCTTACCCAGCCGGCGAATTTCCGCAACAGCGTGCTCGATATGTCTGCGGTTGCTCTCAATGGCAGCACTCAGAAGTGGGACGTCCACGTCCAACTCCTTTGCGCGATAGGTCAGGGCGCGGAGGTCCTTGGGCAAACAAGAACCGCCAAAAGCAAAACCTGGGCGCAGGTAAGCGGGCGAGATGTTCAGCTTCGTGTCTTGAACGAAAATGGCCATCACGCGCCGACTATCGATGCCCAAACGTTTGCAGAGCCGACCGACCTCATTGGCAAAGGCCACCTTGACGGCGTGGAAAGCGTTGTCGGCGTACTTGACCATCGAGGCAGTCTCTATGTCGACGCGAAAGATGGGCGCGGGCAGATCCTTGTACAGCTCCACCAGGGCCTGGCCACCGCGCTTGTCATACTCGCCAATCACTGTTTTTGGCGGGTTGCGGAAGTCGTGTACTGCGCTCCCCTCACGCAGGAACTCAGGGTTGACGCAGAAGCCAAAGCCCTCGCCTGGCTCCTTGCCTGAGGAGGCCACCAGCGCCGGCAAGGCCACCTGGCGGGCAACGCCTGGGAGTATGGTGCTGCGGATGGCGACCACGTGGTAGCCGACCTTGTAGCGCAGCGCTCCCCCAATCTCGCTGCACACCCGGGCGATGTGCTTAAAGTCCAGACTGCCATTGCCGTTGCTTGGGGTGCCGACGCAGACAAAGGAGATGTCCGAGTGGATGACAGCATCCAGGGCGTCGGTCGTGGCTCGCAACCTCCCCTCGGCTACGGCCCGGCGAATGATTCCATCAATATCCTTCTCGATGATGGGGGACCGCCCTGAGTTGATCAGGTCAACCTTCAGCTGATTCTTGTCCACCCCGACGACCGGATGCCCCGCTTCGGCAAGACATCCGGCCGACACGCACCCCACATAGCCGAGACCAAACACGCTGATTCTCATTTCCGCACCTCCTCACATCCGCATCCCATGTGCTGCCACTTAGCCACGCACCCGCGACACTACAGCTCGGAACTTGCCCGCTTTGCTCCGCGGGATGCGATCGACGATCTTGATGGCCACCTGCATCCGTGAACCAACACGCTCCTGCAACTTCTTTCGCACGTACTCCGCATCTTCGCGCGCAAAGTCCCTATCGGGCACAATGCGCACCTCGACGCGATCGACCACCTCCTGCACCAGCTGCGCCTCGACGATGTGCCGCGCGCCTTTGAACACATGGTCCAGACGCCCAATCAGAGCTCCGCTTGGCGTCACCAGGTAGTTGTCCCGCCGGCCGATAATCGCTTTGACCGTCGGGTAGGCCCGCCCGCAGGGGCACTTCTCCTCGGAAAGCTGGACGGTGTCTCCAAGTCGGTACCTGAGCAGCGGCATGGCACGATTGTGCAGGCCGGTCCCCACCAGTTCATAAACATTCCCCTCCTCTGCGGCCTTTACCGGCAAAAATTCGGCAATGCCGTACTCCGGGAGCACGTGATACCTCCCCTGCTCGCAGGTGTGGATCGCCACTACCCGTTCGGCCTGACCGTAGTAGTCGAACACCTTGCACGCAAATACCTCCTCAATCAGTCGGCGTTGGCGCGGCTCCAGTGTCTCGGAGGTGGTGAACACAGCGCGAAGCGGGAGCGAGATCCCCTGTTCGGCCATGAAGCGCGCCAGGGCGTACACCGAGGAGGGATAGCCCTCCAACCCCGCCGGTCTGAATTTGCGCAGGGCCTCGACGTATGCCTCGGCGTTGCGCCGTGACAGGTGATAGGAGGACATAACCAGCTTCCGTTCCGATGGGCTGTATCGCCAGAAAGGGGGCTTGTTGCGGTCGGCTGGCACTCGCTTCTCGCCTTTCAACGTTGCCAAGCGCTCGTTGCTCCGCAGCCCGCCCCACAACCACTGGCGCTGAAGAGTCGCATACTCGTACACCACGTTGTCCAGGTCGCGATATACGGTGAGCGGTTTGCCCGTAGTGCCGCTGGTGTGCGCCTTGCGGAGGAGCCAGCGAGGTCTGCCTCTCGGTGTGAACAGTTCCTCCCGGCCCCGAAGCATGTCCTTCTCCAGCAGAGGAAGCTTGCTCAGGTCTTCTACGGTTCTGATGTCACCCGGGTGCAGACCAATTGAGCGAAAGAGTTCTCCGTAGTAAGGCACGCGTTCGTAGCAGTAGGCGACCAGCGACCGGAGAGCCTCCTCTTGCAGCTCGCGCAGCCGCTCCTGGTCATACCACTGGCTCTCCAACACCTGCTTCCAGTAGCGGTAGAAGTTGCCCGCGTAGCGCTTGGCCACGACATAGATGCCGCCCTTTGCGATAGTCACCGGGTCGAACATTGCTATTTCCTCTTCACGCTGTCTCCACAGTCACGTTGCCAATACGCGGCAGATGTTCCTCACCACCTGTTCCATCCAGATCTAACAGACGCAGATAGTTGTTCCGCACCCGATCCCAGGTAAACGCGGCAGCCAGGCGAGCCCCGTTTCGTCGGCAGCGCTCGGCCACCTCCTGGTGCTGCAAGGCGAAGAGCACCGTCTCCGCCAATGACTCGGCGTCACCGGGGACGAAGAAGAGCCCATGCGTGCCGTGCACCATCAGGCTCGGCAACTCCCCTACAGGCGTGGTGATGGCCACGGCCCCGGCGTACATGGCCTCGAGCACTGACAACGGCATGTTATCCACCCGCGCGGCGTTCAGGGAGAAACTCGCCTGGCCCAGCAGCGCTGGGAGCTGATGCCGGGGCAGGTGCCCGAGAAAGGTGGCGTTCAGATGACGGCTCCGGGCAAGATCCTGGAGCCGCCGCTGTTGGCTGCCGGATCCGGCCACCACCAGGCGGGCCTGCGGGTGCACTGCCTGAACAGCGGCAAAAGCCTCAAGTATGGTCCCCACGTCGTAGATCGGCTCCAGGTAGCGTGTGCTGATGAACACCAATCCCCGTCGGCGTGGACGCAACCGTGCCGCCTCCAGGATCGGGGGCACCACTGTCGTCTGGAGGCCGTGGGCCTCGAACTCCCTTCGCAAAAAGTCCGAGGTCACCGCAACTACGTGCGCAAGACGCAGCATCGGGCACACCCAGGAGTGATGAAGGCGCAGGAATTGGCGCGCTGCCCCTCCGTGGTAGAACACTGAGACAGGCTTCCCATAGCGTCGCCCAACAAGCAGCGCCACCGCCACCGGCATGACCCCCCACCACGAGCACCCGGCAGCCACTATTTGATCTGCCTCCCGGGCCTGGCGTCGGCACTCTTGCACTACCCTCGCCAGCTGCGACCAACCCTTCACGGCCCTACTGCCAAGTCCCGTCCCTGTGCAAGGGTAGTGGACATTGATTTTGCGCACCACTGCCCCTTCGGCCTGGAGGTGTTGCGCCAGGATCTCGCTCTGGAGAGGCAGACCGCCAGGTCGCGGTGGGAAGAGACTGACAAAAAGCACTTTGCGCATCGTGTTGCCCATTGCTCACTCCTCCGCCCGATTCTTGCGCACCAGGGTAGCCAGCCACTGCACGCCGGCACCGGCGTAGACGGCCACCACCGGCAGCAGGGGCACGTGAAATCGCTCCGTGGCAAAGAAGACGCAACTGACCAGGGTGAAGTAGGCCAGAGTCGCCAGCAAAATCCAAGACTCTTTGCGGCGCACGGTGCCCCCGATGCCCAGCACCGCAAGTGCGAGCACCGTCCAAAAGGAGACCCGGTCAGCGACATGGGGATAGGGGCTCCAGAGGATGCCGAACTTGCGCACTGCCAGGCGGAGCGCCCGTGCCGGGTGTGCCACGATGTAGCCCATGGCGGCGCGCAGATACTCCCGATCCACCTCCACCTCTATCTGCCCCGCCGGCGACCAGTAGTCCCCAGGTTTGAGCCAGTCGCCCGTGGCGTAGACATTGTTGCCGATCCACAGGTTGACGCCACCATTGGTGGAAATGGGCACAAAGGCTCCCTGTACCCGCAGGTTGCGTAACGACCACGGCAGGATGCAGCAGAACGCCACCGCGAAGCAGATTCCTGTTTCCCGCAGAACCTTCCTCATGGGCCACCTACAGCCAATTTTCCGCCAGAGCGCAAAGGCCAGGGGCAACAACAGAGCATTGGGACGAACAAGAGCGGCCGCACCCGTCACCAGCCCCTGGAGCACGCTCGCCTTTCGCCGATCGTCTCCGTGGTGCACCTGGACCAAGAGCAGCAGCATCAGCAGCGTGGTAAAAAGGGTCTCCACCATGAGCTGGGCGCAATAGTGGATGAGCACCGGCAACAGGGCAACTATCCAGCCGGCCAGGATTCCCACCCTCCGGCTAAACACTGCTCCGGCCACCTTTGTGGTCAGAAGCACGGCCAGCGCCCCAAGAACGGCCTGCAGCAGTTCTACAGCCAGACGATGCGGCCCGAACACCCAGTAGACCAGCCCCACGAAGGCCGGGTAGCCAGGAGGCCGATAGGAGCTTCCAGGCATGAACCCTCTTCCCTGGACCCATTCACGCGCGATCTGCTCATAGGTCATCTGATCCCCAGCATCAAGCGGGTAGAGGTCGCCACTGATGAGCACATAGCCCACGCGGAGGGCAAGAGCCACCGCGAAGACTGTGGCTGGACGGCCCAGGCAACGCACCGACGTGCGCCACCACCAGAGGACTCGCTTTCCCACTGACGTGCTCATCATTCCCTCAGCAAAGCCCGATACAGCGTGTGGTATGCCTCGGCCACCCGGCCTATGTCATGATGGCGTTCCACATAGGCACGGGCCTCCTGTCCGAGTGTCCGCCTGGTCAGCGGCGATTCCGCCAGTTCCAGGATCGCGGCGGCAAAATCATGCGGCTCATCGCCTTCCACAAGGGCGCCCCGCTTGCCGTTGAGGAGGAGCTCGTCGGTCACCCCGTCGATCCTCCTGGCTACGCAGGGGAGACCACAGGCCATCGCTTCAAGCAAAGCATTGGGTTGACCCTCTGACCTGCTCGCCAGCAAGAACAGGTCGGCAGCGCGAAGATAGTCCTGGACGTTCTGGCAGAGACCGACAAAGTGGACGGCGTGCCGGAGCCTCTCTTTGCGCAGGAGCGTCTCCATCTCTTCGCCACCCATGTCGCCGGTGGCCTCGCGGGCTGGCGGCCCAACGACCACAAGCTGGGCCGTGGGCAGTCCCTGTCTGCGCACCCTCGCGACCGTGCGCAGGGCCAAGTCCAACCCTTTGCGGCGCTCGGAGGTACCGACGAAGACCACAAGAAAAGCTCCCTCGTCCACGTGGAGCGCCTGGCGAAGCTGCGTCTTCTCCCGCGCCGAGGCAGGCCGGAAGCGCTCCAGGTCAACGCCGTTGGGGATGGCCCACAGTCTGTGGGCAGCAACACCGCCCGCCAGAGACTGCACTATGGCTGCATGTGACGGCCCCACCACGGCATCGGCCATTCGGGCGAGGCGTACCGCCACGGTGCCGAGGCGTCGGCTTTGCAAGGAGGAGGCATCGTCCAGACCCACGAGCGTGACCTTTTGCACCAAACGCTTGCCGGTCGCACGGGCAGCGAGGTTCACTTCGGGCATGAAGCCGTGCGTGTGCACGATCTCTGCCCACGAGCACCGCCCGACCGCCGCAGCCATCGCCATTGCCACGCGCACTCGGGAGCCAGGCCGGCCGTTTGGCTCAGAAACCCGGTGGACAGTCACGCCCTCTACGGTCGTCTTGCCCAGAAGGGCACGCATACGGGTGCGGGCTACCACCTCCACCTGCACCCCGCGCTCCCTCAGATGACGCACCAGAAGCTGACACTGGCGTGCCCCTCCGCCGTGTTCAGGACTGTAGACCCAGTTCACCATCACCACTCGGGACGAGGCCTGGGCTCGACCTGTCAACTGCGTACGTGACATAGGCACCTCACCGTAGGACTACTCACCACCCGCACCGCCGCAGTCCAGCTTCGCGCCGGGTTATCCTCGCCCCTGGGCAGGGGCGCGTGCACGTGCATCCGGAAACTCCGGCGATAGCAGGCCCTGTACACCTGATTCCGGACCCAGGCAGCCACGCCCCCGCAGCTATCGGCAGCGTAGCTGGCAAGACGCATCCAGGCTGCCTCAGTGCCCCTATTGAACAGCAGCCCATGCAGAAAATGGCGGACAGTCGCACACCATCCCGAATATGGCGTCTGAAGTCCATAGCGGCTGGTGACGAAGCCACGCGCCTCCGGGGCCTTGCGATACCAGTACGCCAGCGACTCTCCATATGCCTGGGCTTTTGCCAGGTAGCTTGCCTCCTCTGTCATGGGATGGTAGTGAATCCCCACGGCCAAAGGCAGAAAGAACACCCGCGCGCCTCGCTGCTGGAGCCGAAAGGCAAGCTCGGTATCCTCTGCGGCCGAACGCATGCGCACATCGAACCCACCTGCGAGCAGTAAGAACTCTCTTTTCGCCGAGAAATTACTTCCGCGCACATAGTGCCAGGGGACCTCCACACACGATTCGTCCTCAAAGGGCAGGGTGGTCTCGAACTGGCGGATCTGCTGCGCGTGGGCCAGCTCCACAGCCATCTCCACTCGCCCCAACGCCACGTGCGTCAGGCAGGGGTGCGATCGATGGAACCCCGCGTGGGCGTCTACCATGCCCGGGGCCGGAATAACATCACCGTCACAAAACAGCACCACCTCTCCCCAGGCGTGCGCGAGTCCAGCATTGCGCGCTGCGGCTGCGCCCTTGTTTTCCTGCCGCACGTAGGTGATGGGCACGCTCGAAGCACCCATTAGCTGGGCAACGACCTGCTCAGTTGCATCGGCAGACCCGTCGTCTACCACGACAAGCTGCGTCCGCAGCTGCGGCCCTATCTGCGCGAGAAATCCACGCAGTGTCCGCCGGAGCGTCGTCGCCTGATTGAATGTGGGAATGACCACGGAAATATCAACACTGCCTGCCATGCTGTCCTCACCTCAAATGGTCCGCAGCTGCCTGAGCAACTGGCGGTCACCTGCGCTTATGGCCCGAGTCGCAACCAGCAGGAACACGTATACAAGTCCACCGGCAACGACCTGGAACCCGAGGAACAGGCTGTGGCAGAGGAATACCACTACCACCATCGCTAAGGCAGCGACAAAGGGCTTGATTGCCGTCGCACCCAAAGGCAACCAGAACAGTGTCCGATCTACGAAATAGAGTTCCAACACAGCGAAGATTACTGTAGCCAGCAAGGTCGCGAGCGCAGCGCCTCCAACCCCGGCGCGCGGAATGAGCAAGAGGTTGAACAGCAGAACCGCGATGAAGGCGCCGACGTTGCTGAGCATGTCCAGCTTTTGCTTATGCCGCACGATGAGGGCGTACGCCGCGATCTGTGTCACGCCGAAGCTTAACAGACTCCAGATCAAGACTTGCAGTCCAGGTGCGGCCATTAACATATCTCTCCCGTATAGGAGCACCACGATCTTGTCCGCCAGCATCGTTCCGCCCGCTGCCAGGGCCAGGCCGAAGAACAGGACCAGTTTCAACGACTTCAGACACACATCGCGGAAAAGCTGCTCTGAGAGCCGGGACATGCGCGCCATCACTGGGAAGATGGCCAGGGCAAACGCCGAGGAGAGCAGCAACAACAGGTCAACCACCTTGTACGCGGCGCTGTAGAGCCCCGCCTGCTCCACGGTGCCGATCTTCGGCAGGAGCATGATCGGGACTGACCAGAACATGCTATTGAACAGGGTGGTGGCAAAGAACACAGGCGTCTGCTTGGCCAGACCTTTGGTCACCGCCCAATTGAAACGCAGAGTCCCGAGGCGCTCCCTGGTGAGGAGAGCCCAGCCCAGGACCAACGCCCCAACAACCCGACTGAGTACTACCAGCACCACCAGCGTCATGAGGGTGGCGCCGTGGGCGATTAGGGCGATCCCTCCTGCCACTTTCACGGCGTTTTCAATTGCGCGCGCGAACGCCGGATAGTGCATCTCCTGCAGCCCGCACAAGACCGCTCGGAACCAGTAAAACAGAGTCATGGGGAGCAAAGATAAGCTCATGAGGTAGCAGGCCTTGGCCACCTCCGGCTGGTATCCCATGATGCGGACAAAGCCGGCCATCGCCAAGGTCGCCACCACCGCGCCGATCGTGCCCAGCACTGTGCCGGCAACCAGCAACTGCCCACTCTTGCTTTCGTCAATGGACACTTCCCTGATTACCAAGCTTCCCAGACCCAAGGTGGCTAGCATAGAAAAGACTGCACTCAGCGAGGTGGCCACAGCGAGGATGCCCAGCCCTTTGGCGCCGTGGGCACGGGTGACCACCACCCAGAAGATCGCCGAGCCAGCGCGGTTGAGAATCTCCACCACCGAACGGGCCACCGTGTTCTGCGCGATGCGTTGTAAGGTATTCATACTTTTAGCTGTCTCCCAAGGCCAGCAGCTGCCGGCTAATACACCCGGGCAGCGATTCGGCTCTCGTCACTGTCTCCTGAACCACAGCCACCTCGTCCCTTTGCAGCGCGGCCAGGCTCAGTCCCAGAGCTGCCACAATCCACATTGTGCTCATCAGCGCCAAAGACTGCTTGTAGGCATAGTCGCTGGTGGCCATCACCAGCATTGCCGCAAACCCCGAGAAGAGCCCCACTGCGGAGGCCCAACAGAACTGGTCCTGTGCCCGCAACCCCAGACGCATCAGGCGTAGCAGTGCGACCAGCAGCCAGAGGAAGAGCCCGAAGCCGACGAGTCCCAACTCGCCGGCGAAAAGAAGATACAGGTTGTGCACTGGTGCCACACGCGTGAAAGGGTCACTCGGGTCGAAGTAGGTATCGAGCACCTCCTTGTAGTTGTTCAGACCCACACCAAGCAACGGGTGGTCGCGGATCACTCGCAGGGCCACTTCCGCCGTGGTGAGGCGCGACTTGGTGGCGCCAAAGTCTGGAGAGACCATCCGCCGGTAGATCGTCGGGCCAAAGGCCACCGCGAAAACCACCAACAGCACTACCAATGCGCCCTTTCCTCGCTGCCCGCGCCTCTGCCGCCGATAACGAAGGCGCGCGGCCCAGGCGATCACAAGGGCACAGGCCAACCCAATCCAGGCGCTGCGCGACAAGGTCAACACCATGCCCAGAAGACCCAGCGCCGTGGTCAGCAGGTAGAACATCCGCCTCTTCTCGCCGCGTTGAGTCAGAAGAATGCCCGCCGGCAGCAAGAGCACAAAGTAGCGCCCGAGCGTATTGGCATGGCCCACGGTCGCGCCCGGCCTCCGCACCAGCGAGACATCCTCTTCCGGGTGGAACAGCTCCGTCCTGGTCTGTTGACCGAAGATGCCAAGGCTCATCCCGGTGGTGTTTTGCAGCAGCACGATGAGCCCCTGGAGTGCCGCCCCCAATAACAGCACCGCGAGCACGAACTCGACCTCCTCCCGGTCACGCACCGTATTCACAAGGTAAAGGAAGAGGAGCAGCACTTTTGCCATTTGCCACACGTCAAAGAGCGCCAGGAGCGGTTTGGGGGCCCACAGAACCGAGAGCGCGCCAAGGCCCATAAGCGCCATGTACGGCAGCGTAACTTGCGGAAAGAAGCGCACTCTCTCCTGTCGCAGACCAGTGGCCAGCTCGATGAGCCAAATGCTGAGCAGGAGCATCAGGCACAGATCCGGAAAGGCGATGACCAGCCCACGCGTACCTGCCGCCCCTGGGTGATAGAAAAAGTGGACGTCCGCATTTAGCGGAATGCTGAAGACCATCAGGGCAAGGAAGAAACGGCGCAGATTGCCGGTGAGCGCACCAACAAAAGGCAACATTAGCCCGATAGTGGCGAACAGCGCCCACTTGGGTTCCAGCCCCAGGACCAACAATCCGATCCCACCTGCCACCGCACCGCCGACCAGGGCGATGAGGGAGCCGCCGCGCCTGGGCCGCTGCTCCAATGCATATGTGCTCGCGTGCGACATGCTCGCTCCTGCGTTCTCCCTACAGGCCCGTGCGGAGATTCTCCGACAGACCCATCTTCCCACGGTTAAGGACGATGCCCAGCACACGCACCTTGGCAGCCATGAACCGCTCGAGGACCTCGCGCGCCTCCTCCGTGCGCGTGCGCCCGGCCCATACCACCAACACCACGCCGTCCAGCCACTGCCCGACGCGCAAAGCATCAACACTCGTGGCCGCCCGGGGCAAGTCCACGATCACTCGGCTGAACCGATCGCGGAATTCGTCGATCAAGCGGTGCATCCGGGAGCTGGTCACCAGCTCGGTACCCAACGTCGAAGGTGTGCCCGCAGGGATGACCTTGAGCCTTCCCTCGTTCACCAGGCGCACCGCCTTCGGCCAGGGCACCGCCCCAGCCAGCACCTCGGTGAGACCAGGTGTCGGCGCAAGCCGAAGCATGCGGGCAACCCCGGGCATCATCGTGTTGGCATCCACGAGCAGGACCCCCTTTCCGGCAAAGTCCACCTTCGGTTGAGGGCCGGCCTGGTCACCACCTCCATGCCCGTTGCCGTTGTGGTTCAGGTAGCCCCCAGCCATGGAAAGGGCCAACAGCGAGGCCACTGTCGTGGCCCCGGCACCGGGGGCACAGGCGCTCACCCCAATAGCATACACCCTCTGGAGGCCACCGAGGAGCTCGAGGTTCTCGCGCAAGGCACGCACCTCCGATGCCAAACCCGGTGGCACATCCCACTCCACCTTCGCTGCAGGGGCGCTCTGTATGGTCTGCCGGTACTCGACCGGGTCCACGCGCTCGGACGCCTGCGCCTCCTCCAGGATCGCTCTGATCACGCTCATGATACCTCCCTCTGCCTTATCTTTTCAGCCCACACAGTCCACGATACCGGCGACACTGCCCCCACCCAGGACTCCCACGTCCACTCCTTCAAATTGACAGCGCTCCCCTTTGCTCTGCACCTGAACCACGCGCGGCACCACCGCCTCCGGGGCCTCCGGGCTTAAGAAACCCTCGCGCTCCAACCGCCGCAGCAAGTTGGCGTCTACGTAGGTCCTGCCCAAGATGAAGGCGTGCAGCAGCGCATTGTCGCAAATGCAGTTGATAATTCTCGGTATACCGCCGGACAGTCGGTGAATCTCGGCCACCGCGTCTGGGGTAAAGAACCGCTGCGGTGTTCGCGCCCCCGCCACCCGGAGGCGATGGATGATGTACTCGCCCACCTGAACCGAGGACAACGGCCGGAGCTGGAAACGTACCGCAACACGCTGCCGGAACTGCCGCAGCTCGGGAAGACGCAGTGTCTTCTCCAAAGGTGGCTGACCCACCAAAAGGATCTGGACCAGCTTGGTGTTGGAGGTCTCCAAATTCGTCAGCAACCTGATCTCCTCCAACGTCCTGGCACTAAGGTTTTGCGCCTCGTCGACGATGAGCAGAGCATTGCGCTTGCATTCAAAGTTGCGGATCAGGAACTGATAGAGCTCCAAAAGCATCTCGGCGCGGTTCTCGGACCTGACCTGCACACCAAAGTCTCGGCAGACGTAGCGGAGCAGATCCTCTGCCTCCAGGGTGGTGTTGAAGACCCAGGCGCTGATCGCCTCTTCGCCCAAGTGGCGGAGGAGCGTGTGCAGGAGGGTCGTCTTGCCCGTGCCGGCATCGCCGATCAAGACGATGAGACCCTTGCGCATCTTGACCCCGTACATCATGCGGGTCAGCGCTTCTTGGTGATCCGAACTGGGAAAGAGGAATCTCGGGTCCGGATTGACGTCAAAAGGGATTTCCTTTAGACCAAAGTGCTGGGTGTACATTGCCTGGTCCTGCTGTTATTGCCCTCCAGGGCCCGTCATTGCTCCTCATCGCCCGGGAAGAGTTCAGAGACGGGTACCTCGAAGATGCTGGCAGCCCGACGCTTGAACTCTTCCGTGGGTTCCACCCGGTTGTTTTCCACCATCGACAGGTAGGGGGCACTGCACCCCAATAGATAAGCCAGCTCGTACTGTTTGAGTCCTGCTTCCCAGCGTCTCACCTTGAGCAGATTCCTGGCGCGAACCATGGGGCGCTTTGGACGTGGCAGCGCACGCCCATCAAGCGCAGCACCTCCCATCCCAACCTCATCCCGCGAATTCTTCTTCTGGTCCATGGCTCCACATCCTTCGTGCATAAGGTTTATGCATCACCGTGCTTCACTCCAGGGCACCACCGATCTCCGCCGGCGCAGCTGCCATAGGCGCCCCCCCTCCCATTTTCCTCCAGGAGGTGCTGCCTCCAAGGCGAAGGGATTCCGCTTCCGCGATGGCTGCCAATACCGGAAAGCCCAGGTAGCGCCGCACGTCCTCAGCACTGTCAATGGAACTGTCAAGCGACTCGGCGAAGAAGGCAGATCCCAGTGCCACGACCCCACCGAGGAGGATGCCCACCAGAAAATGGAGGGGCCGATTAGGTCGAGCGGGGGTGTACGGAGGTACCGCGGCGCTCACGACCTTCACCTGCACCAACTGGTCTTGGCGCGAGGCGGCGATCCGCGCTTCCTCCCGTTGCTTGAGCAGAATGGAGTAGACCTCCTGCGTCTCCTTGATGCCACGGGAGATGCGGCTCAATTCGTAGGCATCGACGGCCAGGCGCTTGAGCTGCCCCTGCACCTCGGCGATCTTTGCCTCCAGAGAGGCCTCTGCGGCTCGCAGGGCGCGGAGGTTTACTTCTTCCTCAGCAATGATCTCCCGCAGTTCCTGGCGTAGCTTCTCCTCCACCAGGGCCACCTGTTTCTCCACTGCCGCCACCTGCGGGTGATTCCCGGTGTAGCGCTGGCGCAGACTGCTGCGCTCCAGCTCCAGCTTCAGCAGCTCCGTCTTTAGCCGGGACAGGTACTCCTCCCGACTGGGGCTGTCGCTGGTCTCGGTGCTGGGGATGACAATGGCGGCGTTGCCGGCCACCCCCTCGCGAAAGGCGCGCAGCTTGGACTCTTTGCCAATACGCTTGGTGCGCACTTCCGTGAGCGCCTGGTCGAAGTCGGCGAGCTTTCTGTACAGAATCTCCGCCTCGCCATCCAACACCAGCACGCCGGAATGCCGCTTGAACTCGGCCTCGCGGCGCTCCAGCTCGTCCAATTTGGCTGCGGCCGTTTTGATCTGCTCATCGAAGAAGGCGTAGGTGCGCAGGTCCTTTGCCAAATCAGCACGGTGACGAGCGTACTGCTCCACCAGGCAGTTGGCAATCATGGCCGCCCTCCGCGGGTCGCGATCCTCGAAGGTGACCTGCAAGAGGTTGGTCTCTCTGGTCTGCTCCACCTTCAACCCCTTTTGCACGGCGGCAACCACCTGAGCGAAGTGCACGCTGTCGGCCGCAGAGCCTGTGCTCCTGGCCAAGCCCAAGACCCTCACCACTCGTTCGGCAATGGGCCTGCTCTTGAGGATCTGCACCTCGGCGGCGATCTGGTCGTAGTTGGACCGCCGCAACCACCAGTTAAGTTCGATGATGAGCGTCTTCTCGGCGTCCTTCTCCCAGTCCACCATGATGGTGGACGTGGCCCGATACACCGGGCGCATGAGCAGTGTACCCACTACTACGGTCGCCACGGTGGAGCAAAACAGGAGAAGTATCATCTTCTTCCTTTTGCGCAGCGCTTTCCCCACTCTGCGCAGCGACGCCGAGCGCTCGTTCACACGCGTTTCCATGGTTGACTCCTTTGCGTGGCTTATACCCGCGTCACTTCCAGGCCCGCGACCAGAACACCGAGCGGGCATAGAGGTCCAGGGGCGGGATCACGGTGTCATAGACCTGAGTCATGAACGCGCGAATGTTGCCGATGAACGTCTTCGGCACATAAACGATGTCGTACGGTCTCACCTCCAGGTCCGGGCTGATATCCTTCCGCGCAAGGGCCTGGGTGAGGTCCGAACGGACAGCCGAGACGCGCTTCTCGTCCAGCATGCGGATCAACATCACACTGCTCAGGTTGGCCTCATTGGTGGGGCCACCCGCCGAGGCGATGGCGCGCAGCAGGGTCATGTTCCGCTGCACCAGGTAGCTGCCCGGGTTGCGCACCTCGCCCAGCACGTAGACGGTGTTGCCGCCGAACTGCTTGACCGTCACGGTGACTTCCGGCTCCAGCAGAATCTCCGCGTACTTCTGGCTTATCAGGCGCGCCAGCTCCATCGGCGTCATGTCCGTGACCCGGACGTCGCCAATGCGCTGCAAGGTGATCCGGCCATCAGGTCGCACGGTGACCTCGGCGTTGAACTCTGGGTTGTTGAAGAACCTGACCTCGAGCACATCGCCGAACCCCAAGCGGTACTCCCTCTCCTCCTCCGCTGCGGGAGCTTTGGCCTGGGCGACGTAAGCACCGCCTGAGGCCTGTGCCTGACCGGATGTCTCAGCGTTCATCCGAGGCCTGACTGCACACCCAGTGATCACCGCCATTATCAGCGCACCCGCACAGCCAGCGGTGCGCAGCAACGAAGGTTTCCTCATGTTGCACCTCCCGAACCTTCTGGGACCTTGCGCAAAGGCAAGACCGTGGTTCACTTCACCAACTGCATGGTCTGTGTCAGCCTGACCCCCCCGGAGTCCAGCACGTAAACGTACACGCCGCTGGGCACAATCCTGCCCGCCTCATCGGTAGCATCCCAGCGCACCTCGTGTCGCCCTGGCTCCAGGTGTGCCTGCACAAGTGTGCGTACCAACCGGCCCTGGAGGTCGAAGATCTTCAGGCTGGTCGTTCCCGCCTCCTTTAGCTCGAACGTGATCCAGGTCAGGGGATTAAACGGATTCGGGTAGTTCTGAGCCAAGGAGACCTTTTGCGGCACGGTGCCGGCCGGGGCCAGAATCGGCCCATGCAGACGCACGCGCCCGGCAAAGTCGATGTCGGCCAACTTGTAGTAGTAAGCCGTATCCGGAGCCGCGTTTTTGTCGTGATAGCTGTACTCGTGCCGCTCGCTGCTACTGCCCGCACCAGGGATGAGGGCAGGACTGACGCGACGGTAGGGGCCGTTCTCGTCGGTGGCGCGGTGCACCTCGAAGCCACGGTTTTCCGTCTCTGACTGTGTGACCCACGTGAGCTTGACGCCCTCGTTGACGCGCACAGCTTGGAAGGCGACGAGCTCCACCGCCACGACCGCGTCGGTGGTCGCCCAGGTGGGGAAATCCACACTGCCAAAGTCGCCGCTAAGCTCCACCACCGCCAGCTGGGAATCGCCCCAGTAGGTGGCCGTTGCCACGCTGGAATCGTTCCAGGCGCGGCAGTAGATGACCGCCCCGTCTACCAACAGCTCATCCGTCAGCTGCGTGGTGAACTTGCCCTCGTGCGGGTTAAAGGGGAACCCTGCTCCGACAAAGGTGGTCCCAAGCAGCACATCGTCGCCGGTCGGGTTGCCATTCTCATCCGGCATGTCGTTCTCCCCGTCCGGCCCGGCGTAGATGATCTGGATCAGGTCGCCGTAGCCGTCAAAGGCCGAACCGCGCAGCCACTCGCCAAGCTCGTCCTGCACCCCGCTGACACAACTGACGTCAACGGTGCCGGCGTAGGCTACGACCAGCACGCCAGACAGCATCCCAACCACTGCGCAGAAGACTCCTCTTCCACACATCACCCTTCCTCCTCTCTGCTTCACACCAGTGTTCAACATCCCACATCCTCCTCTCACGGACCCGGACATGGATGTGGACATCTCCAGGTCCTGGGTTCACTACCACTGCGTCGATGGAGCCAATAACCTTTGCCAGGCTCCAGGCACCACTGGGCAAGACCGCTCCCGGTGGGGTTCAGCCACTTGCCATCGAATTGGGTGCCAGTGCCGTCCACCAACCAGGCGATCTCATAGTGGTCACCCTCCCAGGCCATGATGCGGTCCGCCTCCCGGCTATTCGGCGCGCCCGTCACTACGCCCTGCTCCCACAATCCTGTGGCGCTAAGGGGCACGTTGACCGGGTAACAATTGCCCACCAGATTCAGGCCTGGGTTTACCGTGATGGCCCGGGCATTGTCGCATGGCACTTCCCCTGCCAGCCACAGGGTGGCCGCCGGATGCCCTCGACAGATCTCCACCCAGAAGCCTTCCCCAGTTTGAATGGTCATGTCACTCAACGCGCTTCCGCTTTCGTTGAGCCATTTGCCGTCGTAGGCAGTACCGGTGCCATTCACCAACCACGCCATCTGGTAGCCGGTACCCGTCCACTTCATCACCCGGTCGGCTGTCAGCGCGTTGCTCCCACCGGTGAGGGCCTGCCCGAGGACGGTCACAAGGTCGCCGCTCGTGGGCAACAAGGGCAGGGCGACCAGGTTGCGCCCAGGATTGAGCCGCAAAGGGAAGAGGCCCACCCTTCGCTGCAGCGGCTCCTGTTGCCCGCCGCGCACGGCCTCCACCACGTAGTAGCGGGCGTTCATGCTGTCGGCCCCCGCGCCTGCATCCACAAACTCTTCTCCATCGAGCTCCGCGACCGGTACCTCCGGCTGAAAATAAGGCATCTCCCCGCGGTAGACGCGGTAGTACCCGGCATCGGGCAAAGGCGTCCAACTTACCACCACGTCCGTTCCCGAGCGCCGGATCTGAGGTTGCAGCTCTGCGGCCTCGCTCTCGACGCGCAACAGGACCACGTACATACTGGCCGCACTCGCTGAGGAACCGTTACAGCCCAGGACTACCGTTTCGCCAGCCTCACACACCCTTGTACCTTCCCAGATGCGGAAATCGGTATTGCCGGCATCGCTCACGCCCAGGCGCTGAGCGGTGCGGACAAAGTTGCTGGTCAACCACTCCGGTGGCGAAACCCGACCATCGTGGGCCACGTATAGGCGCGCCCTCCGCAACAGGGAAAAGGACACCCGAAGCCCCATGTCGAACTTGTGGTCGTTCCTCGTCTTGATCCACAGGAGCCCGTCCAAGGCATCTGGGATCTGGGTGATTTGGTAAGAGCGATCCACGTAGTACTGGTCTCCCACCCGAAGCGCTGCCACCACATAGTCCTCTGGCGTGAGGTTAGCCACCGTGCCCCAATCAGCGCCAGCCACACCTGAGACCTCGGCCGAAAAGAGACTTTCGTTGCCTGCGCTGTCGTAGGCAGTCACGGCGAAGTAGTAGCGCATGCCGGCAGACAGATCGGACACCACCACACTGGTCGCTTTTCCCACGTCCAGGGCAAGAAGATAGTCGTGGGAACTCGTGCCGTAGTACACCCTGTAGCCGGCAAGATCGGACTCCGCGTTCGCCTCCCAGGTGATGCGCAAGGAAGCACCACTGGGAACGGCTTGCACTGCACCGTCAGTCGGCCAGAGGAGCACCCCTGTAAGCGAAACCAGCTTTCCGATCGTTGCCGCCACTGTCCACAACCTCTTCGCGCTCGTCACCACAACCTGGCTCCAGGAAGAAGAAATTATTAACCGCCGCCTCAAAAAAATTTCCGTCCGTTCGATGTGCTTCCCCCACAACCTTCCTGACCTGGTCACAAACAGCTCATACACTTGACCTCCGCGGTCTGGGGCTAGGCTACGGTGGTCAGCGCCACCGTAGCCTTTGCCCCTCAACTGCAGTTCCTCCTCCATTCTGCACCGCAGGAATCCGAGACCCTACCGGGTGAGCACGATCTTCTTGCTCACCTCGATGCCGTTAACGCGCATGACGCAGAAGTAGGTGCCACTGGGCAAGAGTTCGCCAGCGTCGCTCTTGCCATTCCACACCACTGCATGGCTTCCGGCGCTCATGGTCTCGTCAGCCAGGTGCCGCACCAACTGTCCGGCGGCGTTGTAGATACCAAGCCACACCCGCCCCTCAGCTTTGACCTGGAAACGGACGGTCGTTTCCGGATTAAAGGGGTTGGGGTAGTTTTGTTGCAGTTCATAGTCCACTGGCACCGGATTCGAGGTCACCGAGATCGGCCCATGGAACCGCGCGCGGCCACGATAGTCAATGTCTGCCAGCTTGTAGTAGTAGGCCTTGCCGGGGTCAACTTCGTGGTCCACGTAGCTATAGGTCTTCAGGACACTGGAGTTGCCTGCACCCGGTATGAGAGCCCTGTTGATCTTGACAAAAGGCCCTTGCTCTGCCTCGCTGCGGTAGACGTCAAAGCCCATGTTTTCCGTCTCGGAGGCAGTGCTCCAGCGCAGGTGCACCTGAGCGTTCTGCCACACCGCCGAGAACGTGAGCAACTCCACCGGCACTGGGTTCTCCATGTAGCCAAAGTCTGCCTCGTCATAGTCCTGACCTTCAGCAAGGTCGACCACCAAGGGGTCTCCAGCGGTAGTCAGAATGGGGGGCAGACCGGCGAAATTCACGGGCAGGGTGGCATCGTCCACATCGACGATGTATTGGCCGGCGACCAGGCCAGGGAAGCGGTACCAGCCATGCTCCGTCTCTTCGGTCTCGGGGTTGTCTCCCGTAATGGTGAAAGTGGTCCATCCTTCCTCGCCGCTCCGCTGGAGCACAACTCTGACCCCGTCGATCCCCTGCTCGCCTTCATCAAACACCCCGTTGCCGTTCGCGTCGTTCCATACCAGGTCGCCGATGGAGCCGAGGCCAATCACTGGCATCTGCAGGGCGCACACTACCCACACGCCGCTGGCGGAGCGTTTGCCGTAGGGGCTATCAGACTGGGACTCGATTTGGAGCGCCACCCACGAGGCCCCCGCTGGTACGCCAATGGTCATGGTGAAGTTGTCCCACTCTTGGCCATTGGCCGAATGGAAGGGATCGGTGTCTTCGCCCACCACGTTGCTCGAGGAGTGTTCATAATCAACCGCTCCCGGGGCGTCCACGATGCTCCCAGCAGGGATGGCATCGCCACCCACCTGATACCACAAACCGGTGGCCTCGTCCTCCTCCACGCCGCCGACCAGCAACAGAAACTCCATGACGCGGTCCACTGGTGCCGGGGTGACGTTGAAACGCAACAGCTGGCTGGTGGGGTGGAACTTGGAGAAGAGGAAGTAGTCCACCCCATCGGCGATGGACACCGTGGACAAGGGTAGATCGGGCCTGCTGTACACCACAAGGATGCCGCCGCCAAAGCCTCTGCCGGACGAGCCCAGCAGACCGGGGTCAAATCCAGACAGAGTCACCGTGTGGTCGCCCGGAGTGATCATGGCGGTGATGTCGACGCGATAGCTGAAGCGGAACCTTCCAGCAATGGCCGTGGTCATCCCGATCAGCTGCCCGACGAGGGGCCTCGGCACGCCGCCATCGATCTGGATGACGATGTCCGGGTCGCCCATGTGATTAGGCGGAGAATCGCTGTCCTGACCTGCCCAGTAGAGGTAGGCAGCCTCCACCGTGGCATCGGCAGGGACGCTGAGCGTGAAGCTCCCTGTTCCGCTCAACAAGCCCGCCCCGCCGGCCACCATGGCCACGTGCCCGGTAATCGGCGGCAGGGTCACCTGCATATAGTCGTCCCCATCGAGCTCTGTGGCCCCGGCCCGGTCGCTGCGTGCAAGCAGCCCCAGGCACGTGGTCACCCCCAATGCCAGCACCGCACAGAACAGTGCCGTGCCTTTGTGTTTCCATTTCGCGCTCATAGCTCCTCCTTTCCTGCGCTTCCTGGATGCTGCGCGCCTGGCAGAAACGAGCTGCCCGGACTCACCAGCGCGCACAGCCATCCACCCCCAGACCTCCCATCGGGCACCCTTGGGGCATCCCTTGGCGACACCTTGCCACATTCAGCTGCGTGCCCAAGCGCCGCAGCCCACCTCCCCAGCGCGCGAATCTGTGCATGCCTGCATCCTTCACTTCCTTCGTGTCCAGCTCTGTGATCATGTCTTCCACTTCCACCTCTCGATGCCCCTCGTTCTATCTGCAATCAGATCTTGTCCTGTCTCTTGCGTCCTACCTACAGCTCGCCTGGGCAGAGTCTGGCTGTCTCATGCGTTTGGCTTCCTGCCGTTGCTGCCCGCAGGACGCGGTCCGTGCGGGCAGGCAAGCGGCACGAGCGTGGTTCCGAAGGTTGCTCCGGGGTTTGGGCTTTCAGCCACGCATGCATTTGCACACTACTGGTTAAAGCCTCACCCTCAGGTTCACCTCCATCCCGTTCCATCTGCGCATCCTCGTGATGTGGTCGCAGTCGCCTGGCCTGATTAGGTTGCCCAGGGTCGCCCTTCGTCGGAGGTCCCCGCTTCTGTGGGGGATTCCTCCTTCCGCATCACGTAGGTCACGTAGATGTTGCTCTGGTCTTCCCGCAGGAACATGGCCGAGGCGCTCCGGCAGAAGGCGATGAGCTTCGGCGTTGCTGTTCCTGGGATCCTCACATCGAAGCGCTCGAAGCGCGGCTGTGAGGATTGTGACTCTGCTGTGTGAGGGCGGAACCTCGCTGCTCGAGGTGATCTAGCGCTCCAACTGAACCAACCCATTCCCAAGACCCCAGCACCCAAGAGCGCGATCGCCACCATTAGGTTGTCCATGTACGCTCCTCCGGCTGGGGGATGTACGAGCGGACTCTGCGATCTTTTCGCCCATGGCGCCACGGACCGCTCTGTCCGAGGTCTGGCGATGCAGTGCTGCGATCGTCTGGGCGCTAGCCGGAAATGATCCTCCGCACTCCTCACACCTCACCAGGCGTCATTTCGGCCGCGTTCGCTCACCTCCTTTCGCTCTTGTGGTCCTGCCGCAGCCTGTGCTTTCAGTCCTTCCCCCTCCCGCTCGGGCTGCGGTGCCCCGTCTCCCCTTGTTCAGCGCACCAGCACCATTTTGCGCGTGGCGGTGAATCCGTTCGCCTGCAGAACGCAAAGGTAGAGCCCACCCGGGAGGGCTGCCCCCGAATGATCGGTTCCATCCCAGGTGACGCTGTGGGTGCCTGCGCGCGTGTGCGCCGCGACTAGCGTCCGCACATGCCGGCCAAGCATGTCGTAGACACGCACCTCCACCTGGCTTTCCTCCGGTAAAGAGAAGGTGATGCGCGTGCTTGGGTTGAAAGGATTAGGCCAGTTCTGCTCCAGAGAGTACGCGAGCGGCATGGAACTCATGCTGAGCTCGGCGGGTCCGTGCATCGTTCGCCGGCCGCGGCAGTCAACATCCGCCAGCCAGTAGTAGTAGCGACGCCCAGCCTGCACTTGGACATCGTCGAAACTGTAGGTGCGCCGCTCGTTGGAGGTGCCTGCCCCGGGGATAAGCTCTGTGGTAAGCTTCACTCGTGCCGCTGCGCCCTCCTCGGCCCGGTAGACCTCAAAGCCCAGGTTCTCTGTCTCGCTGTGCGTCTCCCAGTGTAAGCGGGCATGAGCTCCTATCTGCTCCACGCGGAAGCCGACCAACTGCACCGGCACCAGGTCGTCATTGTGCAACGTGCCCGCGCCAAAGACATTGTCTTTGCCAGGCTCACCAAAGTCATGGGATACCGACTCCTCCAACCGGGCAAAGACCTCCACTGGTGACCACTCTGGATACCTGCTGAGCAGCAGTGCGGCAGAGGCAGCCACGTGAGGCGCTGCCGCCGAGGTGCCCGAGAAAACCCCGCCGCCGGTGAAGACCGACACGCTTGTGGGGCCCACCCAGTCCGGCTTGAGACGGCCATCATAGGTGGGTCCCTGTGAACTGTAGTAGGCCTGCGGGCCCGTGTGCCACTGAGCCACGGGAACCGCCCCTACCGTCAAGGCCCGCGCCGCATCACCAGGTATCAAAATGCTGCTTGCCGAGTGACGATACTGGAGCGTGTAGTAATTGGTAAAGAGCGTCAGCTCGTGTGAGCCGTCGGCGTTGGTCTTTCGCACCCTGACGGCCACCTCCGCGGAGCGATCCATGACCACCAACAGGTTCTCCACTGGCCACTGGCTCCCCGTCTGCCGCGTGGTGGACGAGTCGTAGGCCACCCACGAGCCCCCGGAGCCATTGTAGTAGTACAGGAAGAGGTCATAGTCCTGGTCCGACTGCCACCAATCGTTCCACGACAGGAACACCCCCACCGAGGCGCCAATGTTGGCGAAACCAAGACTGTTGAACTCGTAGAGGCCCCCTTCGGCAAAGTTGTGCCAGCCGTTGGCATCGCTGTCGCTGAACTGTCCGCGGTAGTGGCGCAAGGCATGATTGCCAGCGGCATTGACCCAGGTGATGTCATGGGCAAAAGCAGTGTCCACCATGCTGCAGATGGGACCGGTCCCATCCAGGGGACCGGCGTTGGGCCAACACATCGAGTGGTTAATCACACGCACTCCGCGGGCGATGCAGCTGTCCACGGCCTCGGCAAGGTCGAGCTCATCCCCGATCTTCATGAGGTACAATTCGCTGCCCGGGGCCATGTCGTGTACCACCTCGGCCACCATAGTTCCGTGAGTGGTGCCACCGATGCCCGTGCCAGTAAAGTCGTAGGTATGGAGGCTGGGGGGAAGCTCCCCGTTGGCGATTGCCGCCTCCAAGTTCCCAAAGCCCGCATCGATGACGGCGATCTTCACGCCGGCGCCGGTCCAGCCGTTGGCGTGGTAGCCATCGGCGTTGGTCAGGGCCACCCCTTCGCTGGTGACCAGCGCAAACGGCCGCAGCGGTTGTCTGAGAAACCGCACGTACCCTGCTTCCACGGCGATGCGGGTCAGCTGGTCCACGGGCACGGCTACCTTGGTGTAGCGGTCGCGGCTCTTGAGCACCTCGGCACCGTAGGCCCGCAGCAGAGGTGCCACGGTCGAGGCCTCCCGATCAAGTTCCGCCACCACGACCAGACGACGTTCCCGCATCAGGAGGTCGTGGCGCCGGGCCCAGCTTTCTCCTTCTTCCCATGACGAGCGGCTCAAGACCTCGACAGCGTCCAAGAGCCGCCCTTCGACATGGGCAAGAGCCCGGCGGTCCAGTTGTCCCTTGAGACCGACCTCTGCCCACGCCCTTGCGGCCCAGCAGCCCAGCGCCATGGTCACGAGCACCAGTTGTCGTGCGGATATGCTCATCTGCCTTCCTCTCGAACGCCCACCGCCAAGCCACCTATCTGGCGAACGTCATCTTCCTACTGGCACGGTAGCCATTCACCGTCAGGGTGTAGACGTACAGCCCTGTGGGCACCATGTCGCCATGGTTGTCGGTACCGTCCCAAGTGACCTGGTGCCTGCCTGCCGACAACTCGCACTCCAGCAAAGTTTTCACCTCCTGGCCGAGCATGTTGAACACTTTGATGGTGGTGTAGCCCCCTTCCTGGAGGCTGAAGCTGATGCTGGTCGTGGGGTTAAAGGGGTTCGGATAGTTCTGCTCCAGGGTATAGCTGCGTGGCCCTGTGCGCACCGTGGCCGAAACCGGCCCGTGGAGACGCAGAACCCCGCGAAAATCCACATCCGCCAGGCGGTAGTAGTACGTCTTCCCCTCCTGCACCTGCGTGTCCTCGAAGCGGTAGGAATGCTTCTCGTTGCTGGTGCCGGCACCCTTGATGAGCTCGGCAGTGAGGCGCACATAGGAGCCGCGCTCCGCCTCGGCGCGAAAGAGGTGAAAACCGAGGTTCTCAGTTTCGCTCTCTGTCTGCCAGGTGAGCACCACTTTGCCGATCTCACCCACCGCCTGGAAGCTGCTCAGCTCGATGTCCACGAGCAGGTCGCCATAATCTTCCACTTCCCCGTCGTCGGCCACGCCGGTAGGAAGCTGCGTCCCCACAGGCTCGCGGTCAAGGCGCGCCCGGAGCCACGTTGTGCCCAGCGGCTGACCTGCAAGCCACTCCGGCGCCCGGAACACTGCTCTCCCGACGCCAGGGCTCACCACAGTTGTGTCGACCACCAGCTCATCCGAATGCTCCCACGAGCCGCTGCGGTCCCAGTCGATCCAGATGTGGAGATAGGCGGCCTGGTCCTCCGAAATGGCTCCTCTGGCATCCCACTCGATGGCTGCATAGTCGCCCGGAGAAAAGCTCCCTCCGTTGATAAACGGACCACCTGGATTCTGAGAGAAGCCGAGGAAATTGATCCCGTCGTCATATTCGTCCAGGTCGATCTGCCTGGTGTCCAGCTCATCACTGACGCCTGCACCGAGCCAGATATCCCCTATCACATGCACTGCCCCTTGATTGATCCAGTGGCTGGGATAGGTGGTGTCTGGGGCGTCACCAAAATCCAGCAAGAGAGCAGGATTCACTGGCCCAGTCGTGGGGTCGTAATCTTCCACCTCGCCGCTCAAGGCACCGCCAGTAGGCTGAATGGAAGTATTGTCATTGTCGATGCGGAAACGCGACCAGCTCCCCCCGGGCACCGCCTCTTCCGGCACAGTGAATTCCACCATGTAGACACCTGGTCCGGACACAGGGTAGCCGGTGAACAGCCGTTCGCCTTCGTCGTTCCAATCCCCGTCCGCGTTCCAATCGTACCACCCGTGGAGATAGGCTCGTTCGGCAGTGCCGCTCACCGTGATGCGCACTGCCCCATACCACCCTGGGCGGTAGGGGAGCTGATAAGGGCCTCCACTCACTGGCGAAGAGCCGAGGAACTCCACCCCATCCTCGTCATCGACCCCGACAGTGTCGCCGTCCACTGGTTGTCCGTCCCACTCTGCGTCCACCGCGGCTCCCATCCACATGTTGCCCAGCAGATGGTGGGCACCGTTACTGCCCAACAAGGTGGGATAGGACGGATCGGGCGCGTCCCCGAAATCAGAGCAGCGGCAAGCGCCTGCATCAATGGAGAAGTTGTTTTCGCCTTCGCTCAAAGCTATAAGTCCTGTCATGCCAGCGTAGGGGTCTATGTCGGAATCGCGCTCATCGTCGCCGCCCTGATCTTGCCGGGAGAATCCGTACCCTGAAGGCAGAACAAAGTGCAGACGGTAGTTTCCCGGCATCAAGTTGTAGAAGGCATACAGGCCGTTGACGTTGGTCCAGGTGGTGTCCAGAGGCTGCCCGCTCTCTGACAGAAGGTAGACGGTGACTCCCTCAATGCCCTGCTCGCCTTCGTCTTGAATGCCGTCACGGTCACTGTCCAACCACACCCGATCGCCGAGCGCCGCATCCAACACGATCACCAGGAAGGCAACGCCGCGATTGCTGTTGCCGTCGTTGCGGCACCCTTCCACCCAGCGTACCTTCACCGTGTCCCCAGGCTGGGGGTTGTGCTCTCCCAACAAGGCCCGAGGGATAATCGCCTCCACCACATACGTCGGGTACCCGCATTCAAGGTCATTGTTGTTCAACTGACCGTCGTGGTTCACGTCGTACTGGTAGTAAGCTGTCTGCACCCCGTCGCTCGCGTCCCCCAACTTTGTGCCCGAAAAGTCGGAAGCAACCGGGTCAAAGTTGGTGTATTCCTTGTGCGCGGTGGTGGCGTACTTGTCGCAGCTGGTGTACCAGTCACTGTTGTTGGTGCGGTACAGTTCACTGCCGACGTTGTTGTCGTACATCACCGTCGAATAGGAACCTGACCATGGAATGGGCTTCTTCTCGTGGACGATATCCACACCAAAGTCGTACCGCCAATAGTCGCCACCGGTGGTACGCAGCGGATTGAGGCCCATGTCCAGCGCCAGGTCACCGGGCCTTATCCAGACGTTGAGACCACTGCGGGTCTCGTGGATGCCGCCTATTTGGGGACCGGGGCATGAGGTGACCACCGCGATGTAGAAATTGTTCTGGTCCACGCTCGCATAGTGGGCCTCGACGTCGTAAGGCTCGGAGCCCGACGGCCATTGCCCCCAATAGTCCTCATGCCCGGACACCGAACTGGAACTCCAGTACCCATACCAGTCGCTCCCGGTCAGAGTGGAGTCCGGGATGAGCATTTCCAGACCGGGCGGCCGGAGCGTGGGCACAAAGCTGGACAGATCGAAGGACAGCCCGGTTGGCGGGTACGAATGCCCACCCTGCGGTGGCACCGCGCCCAGGCGTAGGTTCACCCCGAAGTAGTCACTTAGCAGAGTGCCGGCGGTCTGTGCGCTGGCTACCTGCGCCAGGAACACCAGCCAGGCCAACACATACCCCCTCCGTCGTGACGCGCAAATGTGCCCACGCCAGCCATTGCCGCAGCTTTCGCTCTCCTTCCTGAGCCGCAATGCACAGGCGTGTTTGACCAGACCCATGAAACTCCCTCCTTTCCTCGGCCCACCTCAGTCGCCTTCGCGCTTGCCGTTCGCGTCAGCACAGCCGTCCGCCCGAAAAGGCCTTGCTTCACACCTCGATCCACTCCCACTCTCTCAGCCGTTCGCCGCGACCCCCTATTGGGCGAACAAGAAATTATTAACTAACAAAACACGGCATCCAGCCTCTCGACTCTCCCCTCTGCTGCCTCACCGCACAGGGGGTCGGCGCTGGTCAGTACCCGCCAAGGAACCACTCGGCCAGAGGGGGGAGAACGTCGCCGACGTCCTCCCACCCTCGACCCGCGATGGCTTTGCCCATGCTGAGTCTTCCATCATCCTTACGTGCTCGCACTTTCTGCACCACATGAGGATCATCTTCCCTTCCACACCTCGTCCCAATCGCTCTCAGCACGGGCTTTCCCCTCACCGCCTCATCCGCCCAAAGCCATCAGTAACGCTTCTAACCTGCATCCCTCCTGGTTGCCCGTGGAGCTGGAGGTGGTGGGTGCGCCCCCTTTTGCGGAGGACGCAACCCACCAAACCTCCCTCTTTGGGCAACTCCTCAACAGCTCCCTACTTGGCAAAGACCAGTTTCTTGGTCATGCGTACCCCTTCTGCCTCCATCACGCACAGGTAGGTGCCCGTGGGCATTACCATGCCGTAGTCGTCGGTGCCGTCCCAGCGCACTTCGTGCCTCCCGCTGGTCATCACCTCGTCCACTAGCGTGCGCACCAGGCGACCCATCAGGTTGTACACCTTCACCTGCACGCGGCTATCCTCCGGCACCCTGAACCCGATCGTGGTCACCGGATTGAAGGGGTTCGGGAAGTTTTGCTCTAGCTCGAATCTCTCCGGCATGCGCGGCACTGTGGCCGCTACCGGCCCATGCTCACCGACATTGCCTTTCAGGTCCACGTCAAAGACCTTGTAGTAGTAGGTCTGGCCGGGGACCACGGTGCGGTCAACATATTCATAGGAGTGCATGACCTGGGTGGTCCCAGCTCCAGGAATGAGCGAGGGCGTGATGCGCTCATAAGGTCCTTCTTTGGCCAGCGCACGCGTCACATAGAAGCCCATGTTCTCGGTCTCGCTCTGCGTCGCCCACTGGATCTTGACTCTATCGTCATAAGCGACCGCCCGGAGCACGTTCATTTCCACCGCCACCTGCCCGTCAAGGAGGAAATAGTCCTCCACCTCGCCGTTCTCAGCTAGTCCGACGTAGGAATTATAGTCCTCGTCATACACACGAAAGCGAGCCCACCCGTCGCCAGCAGGGGCACCTTCAGGAACCCAGAATTGGACCACGAAGACGTTGGGGATCGGCACAGCCACATCTACCACATGCTCGTAGTCGTCATCCCAGTCGCCATCGATGTTCCAGTCGATCCATCCGTCCACGTATGTTGCCTGTCGCGGTGTTCCACGCACGGTGATTTGCACGGCGCCCCACGTGCCCGACACGTACGGCATCTGGTAAGGACCGCCTGGAGTAGGACTGGAGCCAAGGAAGACCACCCCGTCGTCCCACTCGTCCATGTCGGTCTGCTTGGAATCCTGCTCGCCGTTGATCCAGCCACCCAGATAGAGGTTGCCAATGCGATGGCGTGGACCGTTGTTGGCCAAGTACGTGGGATAGCGCGGGTCGATGGCATCGCCAAAGTCCAGACGTTCTTGGTCGCGATGGTACCCAAAGTCTGCCTCATCATAACTGGCGCCATAGGAAAGCCCAATGGGTCCAGCCGGGTCATGACCATAGGTCAAGCTCATCGCAGGCGGCAGGGTCGTTTCGTCCACATCGACGAAGTAGACCCCTGGCGCAACATCTGTGAATCGATAGCGCCCACCCTCATCGGTCGTGGTGGTGGCCAAGAGCACGTCCACCGCCGGGTCAAGGGCACCGTTGCCATCGCTGTCCCGATACAGCCTCAGCATCACCCCAGGAATGCCGGGCTCGCCCGCCTCTGGGGTCCCATCGCCATCAGTGTCTTCGAAGACCCAGTCGCCGATGGAGCCAGGTAGGCCATCCATGCGGAAGTAGGCAGCAGGTTCCTGCCGCGCATACCACCCCGGCCAGGCAGTGTAGTACCTGGGCACCATGTGAGTGGAAACCCAGTTGCGATAGCCCTGGGGATCAGGACCTGGGTCCCGGACTACCCCGGACCAGACCACGCGCACCGTGTCGCCAGCCGCACAGGCAATGTTGTCCACGATGATAGAGTCTGTGACCACACTATTGACCGTGGCCCCAGCCGGTATGGACAACACCTGCACGTCGGTCAGGCGCGAGCCATAGTTGAAGATCTCAAACTTGACGGGCGGGTTTTCACCGCTGGGCACATCAACCGTACCGGTGTTGATGATGTGCAGCGTGAAGGTCAACGTCTCCCCGCGCACTACGGTGCCAAAGATCAGTGCGTCAGGGCCGAAATGGGTTCCGGACTCTGCCTGGCACTCCAGGAGGTTATTGCTAAAGTCCGGAGCCTGCGCCAGAGCCGACGTGACGCACCAAGTGGCGATGACCAAGGCCACAATCGTTGCCCCTGTTTTGGGCCATCCCCTCCTCTTCACCATTCTCAGTTGCATGTCCACTTCTCCTTCTTCACCTTCAGAGCACTCTCCTTCACTACCGCCGGCGCCGAAGCCGCGCCCTCTGCGATGTCCCTTATGCTGTGCCGTTGCGAGATGTCGTCCCTCTCATAGTCTGGTATGTCTGGACGTCTGCTCCGACACAGCATTAAGGAACACCTCCTCAAACGATTCGCCTCGCATCCGGTACAGGTCTTGGTCACGGCTCTGGCCGCGCCATGGGGTTTCGATCCTCACACTTTTCAGACATTTTTCAGGCGCACGACGAAAGCGACGGTCCGGGCAATGATCGCAAGATCCAACCAAAACGAGCGGTGCCACAGGTAGTTCAGGTCCAGGTGGATGTTATCGTGAATGCGCTCGTTCCTGGGGCCTTTTAGCTGCCACAGCCCAGTAATGCCCGGCTTGACATTGAGCCGCTGCTCTTCCAGGCTGTTGTATTCCTGGACGATGTGAGGCAGCTCCGGCCTGGGCCCGACGATGCTCATATCCCCCTTCAGCACGTTGATGAGTTGGGGTAACTCGTCGATGCACAGGCGCCGCAGCACTCGGCCCACGGGTGTCACCCGCGGGTCCCCGTTCCCCTTGGGGCGCCAATCATAGTCGTCCACGTTCACGTACATGGTGCGAAACTTGTAGATGGTGAACGGCTTACCCTTCAGATCCCCGTTACGGCGGTCGAACAGATGTCCGTTGCGGCGCAGTGCACGCCGGCGATTCTGACCAATGCGCACCTGCTTGAAGATGACCGGCCCCGGCGAGTCCACCTTGATGGCCATTGCCACGACGGCAAACAGGGGCACGCACACCAGGAGACCAAAGGCCGCCAAGCACACATCCAGTAGACGTTTGGCCAGCTCGTAGGCACGTCGCGACTTCAAATCCGCAAGCCGCTCCAGAGCAGCCCACTTGTCCAGATCGCCCGGCTTGACGCAGTCAATGACCTGGCCGTACGCTCCACACCATCTATTGCCCGGGATACGCTCGGCTCGGCAATCCAGCAGCTGCTCCAGAAACCGCTTGCTGCTCCAGTGCTCTCTCATCTCTTCCTCACCATCCTACGCTCACCATCACCCTGCGATCTTCACTTCAGCAGCAGAAGCCGGCGTGTCAGACGCCGTCCGTTCACCTCCATCACGCACTCATAGAGCCCGGACGGCACCATTGCGCCCAGGTCATTGCGACCGTCCCACTCGCGACGATACCGCCCGGCCTCCATCTTTTCCTCCACCAACACCCGCACCAGCTGACCGAGCATGTTGTAGATGCGCGCAGAGACCTGGCCAGGCTCCTTCAGGTCGAATTGGATGGTCGTGGTCGGATTGAACGGGTTGGGAAAGTTGGGGTGAAGCTGGTACTCTTTGGGCAAGAACTTCCTCACCCCACTGACCGGGCCGTGAAAACCACGATGTCCGGAGAAATCCACATCAGCAAGTCTGTAGTAGTAAGTAGAGTCGAAGCTCACCTCCTCGTCATCGTAGCTATAAGCCCGCCGTTCCTGACAATTCCCCGCACCGGGGATAAGCTTGCTGGTTATCTTGACGTAGCCGCCATCTTTGCGGGTGCTCCGGTAGAGCTCGAAACCCAGGTTCTCCGTCTCAGTGGCTGTGACCCACTTGAGGCGGATGCCGGAGGCGAGCCCGATCGCCTCGAAGGAGACCAATTCCACCGCCACGACCATGTTATCGGTTGACCAGGTGGGGAAATCGATGGCCCCAAAGCCGCCGGAAAGCACCACGGTGGCCAATGGTGAATCGCCGTAGTGCGTGGCTTCAATCACCGAAGGGCCATTCCAGGCACGCACGTAAATCACATTGCCCTGGGCAAGACGGTCATGGGTAAACTGCGCGGAGAACTTACCCTGATCAGGGTTGAGTGGGAAGCCCGCTCCAACAAAAGTCTGGCCGATGAGCTCATCGTCGCCTGTGGGGTTGCCAAAGTCATCGGGAATGTCGTTGAGGCCGTTGGCGCCCACGTAGAGGACTTGGATCAGGTCACCGGTACCGAGGAAGGCGTTGCCTTTCAACCATTGACCGGTGTGGTCCTGGACCCCACTGGCGCAACTTATGTCCAAAGTGCCGCCCCAAGCGAAAGGAACCCACAGAAGCGTGGCTCCGAGCACCAGTGCACTTGACCGTCCAATTCTGCCACCCATACACATCCTCCCGTCCTCTCCCCCAGCTGTCTCTGCTTACCGTGCCGGATTCGGAAACATCCACACCTTACTGCCTTGACTGTTACGGATATGGAGCCAATACCCCACCCCCGGTTCAAGCTTGATGTCGGCCACCTCTGAGCCCACCTCGTTCAGCCACAGTCCGTCGTAGGGAGTGCCAGTGCGGTCGACGAGCCAGGCGATATCGTACTCCTTGCCGTTCCAGACCATGATGCGGTCTGCCTGCCGCATGTTCGATGCCCCGACCACCACCCCGTTCTCCCTCAGGCCGGTCTGATGAAGGTCAACAATTGTCGGGAAGCAACTCCCGATGAGGTTGTAACCTGGGTTCAGGGTGATTGTCCGCACCGAATCCGTGCACACTTCGCCAACAAAGGTCAGGTCCACGGGCGGGTGACCGGGGCGGATCTCCACCCAAAAGCCCTCCCCGGGCCGCAGCCTCATCTTACTCAGCGAAGAACCCGACTGCGTGAACCACTTCCCATCGTATGGCGTGCCGCTCCTATCCACCAGCCAGGCGACCTCGTATCCACTCCCGGTCCATCGTAACACCCGGTCGGCCTGCATAGCGTTCGGTCCCCCGGTGAGCTGTCTGCCGAGAATCTCACCCAGGGTGGAGTCTACAGGGACGAGCGGCAGCGACACGAGATTGAGCCCTGGGGTGAGCCGGCGACGCATCTTGCCGATGCGCCGCTCTGCCGGCTTGGCGCCCGCAGGCCGCCTGGCCTTGATGACGTAGAAATAGTCCGTGCTGTCGGCCGCGGCCCCCACATCGGTCCATTCAGTCCCGCGGATGGAGGCAACTGGCGTATCCGGTTCAAAGTACGGCGAGGTGCCACGATAGACGAGGTAGGCCTCTGCGCGTGGCACCTCTTGCCACCGCAACGTGAGGTCGTTCCCCGAAGCCACCATTTGCGGTCGCAAGTCCGGTGGAGTGCTGAGGCAGTGAATCATGACCGCGTACATGCTCCCTGCCCCTGTGGCCCCATTTGCTCCCAGGGCCACCCTCTCGCCGGGCAGAAACACCCTTTGTGAACGCCAGATGCGGAAGTCACTGTTGCCTGCATCAGTGACCTGGATTTTGTCCGAAGTGCGCACAAAGTTGCTGCTCAACCAGGTGGGGGCAGGTATCCTGGCATCGTGGACCACATAGACGGCGATCGTGTCGCCTGCGACAAAGCTGACGTTCAGGTCCCCCATAGCCTTGTCATTGTTGAGGGTTTTCAACCACAGCAAACCCTGATAAGAGGAGGGTAGGGAGGTCACCACGTAATCGCGATCGCCATAGTATCGCTCACCAACCGAGACGTAGGCGGGCACGTAACCGCCAGGACTGATCGAATGAATGACTCCCTCCCCCGCGATCTGGGCAACCTGGATGTAGACGAAGGTCATCGAGGTTTGACCACGGTCGTCGGTCACGTACAATCGTGGCTCATAGCCACCAGCCTCGGTGTAAGTGTGCGATACCCTGGCAGACCAGGCACTGTCACCATCCCCGAACTCCCACAAGTAGGAGACAATCCGGCCATCCAGGTCGTACGAGCCACTTCCATCAAACTGCACCGTCAGCGGCATGGTGCCTGTGGTCGGATCGGCCTGGATAATGGGGATCGGGGCGTTGCCATTCCCCTCGATCAAGGGGATGTCACCCAAAATCCGATGGAACAGGTTGCCGCGTTTGTCCATCCACACCACGTGGGCAAAGTTCTCACCGGCAGCCACTGCCGGATGCCCACAGCCTGTAGGAGCCCCCGGATCGATGAGTTGCGCCTGCCCCCAACCGGTGGCCGGGTCGTAGATGTTGTACATTACCCGGTCTGTGTCTTGGAAGATCGTCCTGTCCCCCTGGTGGCTGACTACATACACTCGGCCCTGACCATCGATGGTCACCCGAGGGAAGTGGCTGCCATGGACCTGGCTCCACTCCAGGCCCGGTACCCGCATGCGCGTCCAGTAGCTGGCACCGGTCCGCCGTGCCAACCATGCGCAGCGGTCCCAGTACGTGACGTACGGCGTGCCATCAGGGTGAACAGCGATGAACAATCCCTCTCCAATCTTCTCCGGCGAACTGTCAATGTTCTCCACCGCCCCCCACAATCTGTTCCGGTAGAGACGATACAAAGGATCGTAGTCCTCCCCCATATTGTCCCATCGCCAGAGGAGGTGGACATCGCCCCCAGGGCCGGCGGCAATGTCACAATAGGCGTGAGTGCGGTCGGTGACGGTGTAGTAAACCAGGACGGAGTCCCCAAAAGTGGCAGCGTCCGCCGATTTCACGCGATAGAAGGGGGCCTCTGACCCCATGGATCTGCCACGATACAGCACCCAGAGATTGTCATAGGTATCCAGGGCCATGGCGAACTTTTCTGCCGTAGCCACATATTGCGGCGGAGTCCAATTGTCGGTCAATCGCGCAGAGTACTTGATCTTCCCCTCCGAGTACCAGGCCACGTGCGGCAACCCCTTGGTATCCAGGGCAATGTCCAAAGAGTTGTGGCACCTCGCCCATGCGCCGCCGCTTCCCGGTATTCGCTCCGGTTCGCTCCAACTGGTGAGATTGAAGCGCATGTAGTAGACACCCTCGGCACCGAGGAAGACCAGGTGCCCCCGCCCGTATTTGTCCACGGCCATGGCCGGGAACATGCCATCAACCCCCAGGGGCAAGGGGTGCCCGGCCTGCGTTCCGGCGTAGATGGTGTAGCTCTTGCTCTTCGTGCGCCCAGCGTACGTCACTTGCAGCCTCAAATGATAGGTGCCCGGCATGTTGAACGTCACCGTTCCCGAGCGCCCACTCCCCAGCGGCACATTCTCCGGCCCGCCCACGCGGTCGTAATACCAGCTGTAAGCGCTGGGGTCGGTGATGAGTGCACCGTTGGCGTCGTAGGCGTCCCCCTCGAAAGCTATTGCCTGCCCAAGATCGAAGCGATTCTGCACCGGCTGGGTAATGGCCAGATAAAGCTGGTTGCTCACCGAGGCAATGAACTCAAGCATCCAAGCGTCGCCTGGGCTTGCTGCTGTGCCATTGCCGGTGAGGGTAAAGTTGAACGGATAGTACTGAATCCAGGCGCTGTGCCAGAACCAGTAGTTGCCGTTTTCGCGCTCCAACATGGCTTCGCTGGTGATTTGTTGCTTGAGCTCAGGCGTGTACACACCGTTGGACCCGCGATTCAACTGCTCATTGTTCACCTGCGGCCTGTTGCCTGCAAGGTGCGCCTGCGGGTGACCGTGGGTGTAGCAGATGTCCGCAGTGGGAATGTCGATGATCCCTTCGTCCGACATGGGACTGACGCCGCACAGCCGATCTGGGTCCACTGTGTGCACAGTGTCCACCAGTGCCTTGGCCAAGGGCACCCGGTCAGCCGGGCGCTTGGCCGTGGAAAAGACCTCTGGATACTGGTAGCCGCCGTGCCCGAACTCATTAGCAATGTCCAAGAACACGTGTCGGTATGGGCGCAACCATTCGGTGGCGTTGCGCACCGCACGGTAAATGCCAGCGGGACTATCCCAATGGTCCCTGTCAAGATTAGGCGTCAAGGATTTCTTCCGGCACTGCCGCTGGTAGAAGTAACCTACGTTCACCACCATATCCAGCTCGCGCGCCCTCTCCAGGATGGCCCGCAGGCGTTCCATGTACTCCGGCTTCAACGAGCCATCTGGACGGAAAGCGTTGTTGGAGTACCACTTGCCATTGGCATCGATCTCGAAACCGGGGCTCCCACCTTGAAGGTTCACGCCAATGGTGTTGATGCCGTGTGCCCGGTACTGAGGCATAGCCGCCAGCAGCTCCTGCGTCTGTTGGTCGTCCCAGAGCGCGTTGACGACACGAATGCCCCACATTTCGAAGGGCCTGCCGTCAAGGAGAAACCGTGTACCTTGCACGCTCAAGAGGTTGCCTCCTTGCACCGCGGATGCGACCATGGCCAAGAGCGCTCCCGTGGCTACAGCAAGAGCCCGACGCCCTGGCAGATCGCTGGTTCCCGTACTGGAGCTCGGTAATCTTTTCCTCCTCACCCGCATCACCTCGCCTGGTCATCAGAAGTACAAGCAGCGTGTGGCCCCATGGGCCACGCCCATTTCACCGCGCTGGTCTGGGACACTTCGCTTTAGTCCTCCGTGCACCAAAACCAGCATTCCTCCTCTCTCCACTGCTTCACTTCTGCCCTGCCGAGGCTGGAGCCACATCCTTCCCTTCTGGCTCCCTGGTGCTACAACTCTCCTCTCTCTCCTCATTCGCTGGGGGTTAAGCCACAGACGACGGCGCCAGCGGCGTCAGACCAAGAGGCTGCGCGCGGTGCTAATCAACTCCCCTACCTCGCGCATGTCCACCGGCTTGAAGATTTGATAAGTGACCCCCTCCTGGGCCACCATCTGCCGCACCTGGTAGTTGAAATCGCGGGAAATAACCACAATCGGCAGCCTCGGTCTGCTGCGCCGGACGATGGGAACGAGGTCGATCCCACTGATGCCCGAAAGATCAAGGTCAAGAATAAGCAGGTCCACCTTGTCTTCTAGGATGCGCAGCAGCACCTCACCTGCTCTGCGCAGACAGCTCACCTGAAGACGCACATCGGCCAAATCGCGCGTGAAGATCGTCTCGATCTCCGGATCCACCGTCGCCACCACAATCTGCTTCTTCCGTGATCCCGATTTCGCCACCATCGCTTCTCTACCAGATATTCCGTTCCGCGCAGCCCACCTCCCAGCGTATCCCTTTCGGCATCCGACGTTTCGCAAAGCCTATGCCATGTTGCGTGAGTCCTTGTGCGCCGCCAGCGGTGGCCTCGTAGCGAGCTATAATTACAATGGCTTAGAAGCATTTCCTCGGGGACAGCTCAACAAGCCCCACACGCCACCGGTTGCCGGAGCTGTGGCCCTTGGGCCACACTCGGAAGGCGGAGGCAATACTAATGCCTTGTGCTTTTGGCGATTAGCATGGTGTGGCGTAAGCTACACACTTTCAGGGAAACATCAGCTGAATGGGACAATCTGGGGTCGGAAAGCAGAGTCAACAGCTCCAACGCAGGCTGAATGGCGGAAAGGGAAGGTTACAAAGAGGGAGGAGTGGCTCGTGGGCAAGGAACGGCAGCGTGATGAGCACCTTTTCTGGCCGTCCAGCCACAAAGAAAAATCCGCCCATGGGGCGGATCATCGCTGCGCAGACAGTCGCAGGGAGAGTGTGGCTGTTTCAGTCACCGCCGGTATCACCGGCGTAAATGGCCTCCTTTGTCAGGTTGTATTGATCGAGCATGCGATAGATGGTCTTGCGGTTCAGGCCAGCCGCCTCTGCCGCACGCGAAATATTGCCGGCAAAACGGCGAATCAGACGCTCCAGGTACTCCCGCTCGAAGCGCTGCACGACCTGCTCCTTCGCCTCGTGGAACGGCAAGTCGGTGGGCACAGGCGGTTGAAGTCCTCTGCCTTCCGAACGGACCGTCTCAGGCAGATCTCGCAGCTCCACCGTGCCCGTGGTGCACATGGAGACCGCGTGCTCGATGGCGTTCTGCAGCTCGCGCACGTTGCCCGGCCAATGATAGCGCTGCAGCGCCTGCAGCGCCTCGTTGGAGATCTTGGCCACCTCGATCTGGTTCGACTTGCTGAATTCCCTTAGGAAATGGTAAGCCAACAAGGGAATGTCCTCGGCCCGCGCCCGCAAAGGTGGCACCTTGATATGAACTACACACAAGCGATAAAAGAGCTCATGTCGCAACCGCTTGTTGGCCACGGCTTCCTCAGGGTCCACGTTGGTGGCAGAGACCACCCTGATATCCACCCCAATAAGTTTCTTCCCTCCTACTCGGCGGAATTCCAACTCTTCGAGAACACGCAGCAGTTTTCCCTGCAAGTTGTAACTCATTTCGGCAATCTCATCCAGAAAGAGAGTGCCGCCATGGGCGATCTCGATGAGCCCCTCCTTGGTGGTCACCGCCCCGGTGAAGGCGCCCCTTTCGTGTCCGAAAAGCTCGCTTTCCAGGAGGTTTTCGGGCAGCGCGGCACAGTCAACCGGCACGAACGGGCGGGCAGCCCTGGGGCTGTAGTAGTGAATCGCACGCGCGACAAGCTCCTTGCCAGTCCCCGATTCCCCGGTGATCATGACGTTGGCGCTGGTGCGCGCCACTTTTTTCACCTGCTCAAGGATCTTCTTGATGGCCTCGCTGGTGCCCACGATCTTGTCTGGCCTGGGGGCGGCTTCGATCTGGGAGCGCAGGGCAGAGTTCTCCCTGGTAAGCTCAGCATACTTCAGCGCCCGCTCAATGACGATGCGCAGGTCATCGCTGGAGAACGGCTTGGGGATATAGTCAAACGCCCCCTCGCGAATGGCCTTCTTGGCGCTGTCGATGGAGGCATAGCCTGTGTAGATGACCACCACCACGTCAGGGTCCTGTTCCAGTGCCGCCTTGAGCAGCTCGATACCACTCATGTGCGGCATCACCAGATCGGCCAAGATCACCCACGGCTTCTTCTCCCTGAGCACGGCCAGCGCCTGATGGCCATTGCTCACACCCACACACGCATAGCCCAAGTTGCGCAACAGTTCCAGACGACTACTCAGGGAGTCCTCTTCGTCGTCCACGACTAGAATGAGTCGTTCGTTCGCGTTCATGCTCGCGCTCCTATGGACTGCGGTTCCATGACCCTTGCCGGCAGGGAGACGATCACTGTCGCCCCCTGCCCGCGCTGGCTCTTCACTTCGATGTGTCCGCCATGGTCGGAAACGATGCCATAACAGAGCGACAAGCCAAGACCGGCCTGTCGGCTCACCTTCTTGGTGGTAAAAAAGGGCTCGAAAATGTGCGGAAGTACCTGCTCTGGAATGCCCACCCCCGTGTCGCTAATTTCGACCTGCACGCGGCCGCTGTGTGGATCGTGTTTGGCAACGATCCGCACCTCCCCTTTGTCCACGATCGCCTCGGCGGCGTTGCGCAGGATGTTGACAAAGCAGCGCTCCAAATCGCTCTCGCTGCCCCAGATCTTGGGGAGATCCGGGGCGATGCTGGTCTGTACGGTGATCTCCGCCTGGGCGCGTGCGATCTCGGAAACGGCGGTAGCATTGCGCAGCACGGTGGCGATGTCCACGGGTCCGTACTCGTCTGGCGAGCTTTTGGTGAATCCGAGGAGGAAGCCGGTGACGCCGGCGATCTGCCGAATTTGCTTCTGAATGGCCTCCAGCTCTGCACGGATACCCGCAACGTCTGCGCCTCTGGCGATTTCCATCTCCAGCAGACTGACGTGGTTCTGCAGTGCCTCCAGGGGATTGTTGATCTCATGGGCCACGCGCCCGGCCAACATCGCCAGGCTTGCCATCTTTTCTCGGAACGCTTCCCGCTCTCGGAGCCGTGCCTGCTCGGTCACGTCGCTTGCGCACAACGCCACCACCTTGGTACCGTCGGCGAGGGCAAAAGGCACCCAGCGGCACAGGAGAAAACGCTGCTCCCGGGAAGGCGTCTCCCAGGTGAGCTCCTGGCGCGTAGGCCCGGTGGCAGCGAGCGCCCCCTGAAAATCCTCTTCCATCCGGGCCCAGGGCAGCGTACCGCTCAGCGCGCAGAGAGTGCGCCCGGGCAATTCTTCTCGCGGACTCTGGACAAAGTCGGCAAATGCCCTGTTCGCATAGAGCACTGTCCCCTCCTGGGACAACACGGCGACCATCTCGTCGATGGTGTTGAGCACCCCCTCGGCATAGGCAGCCCGGAGCCGCATCCGAGCAACCTGCGCTGCAATCTCCCGCTGCAGCGCCTCTTTCTGGACGGCGCCAAGCTTGCCATCCTGTGCACTGCCGAGGCCAGGGACCTCGCCGAGCAACATCACCTGGCCTGTGCCCGGCAATGCACGCGCCGACACTGCCACTTTCGCTGCCGGGCCCTCACGGTCCCGCACCAGCTCCGCGCGCACCCATTTGCGCGATCGCAACGCCTCCGGCACCGGACAGTCCTCGCAGAGGGCGGAGCGACCCCGCAGGCCGACATAGCACGGCTCGCCCCGCAGCTCTTCTGAACGGCGAGAGGTGAACAGTGCTGCATACGCAGCGTTAACATGTACAATGGCAAAGTCCGCGTCAATGACCATGAGCGGCGCGGGCAATGCTTCAACGATGCTTTCCAAGCGGAATTCAACCTGCTCGCGCTCTTTCTGGAGCTTCACCTCCTCGCCAGCGGGAATGCTTAGAAGCAAAGCTCCAACCACCTGGTCATGACTGCGCAAGGGAACCACTTCGTCCCGAAATGCTTGAGCCTGCTCTCCCTCCAGTCCCTCTGCCCCGGCTTCAATCACCGGCCCACGCCAGGGCCGACCGCTGGCCAAAACCTCGCGCACCACCTTGTCGAGGCCGCTCGCCCGCACCGTCGGACTGTCGTATAGACATCGACCAAGGACCTCCGTACGTCGCACCGCCGAAAGGCGCTCCTGCATGCGATTCATGAGCACGATGCGACCCTGAGCATCGACCACACAAACGCCCCAGGGGAGGTGATCAATCACCCCCGCATAGAGCTTGCCCATCTCCAAATCTTGTTCCCTGTCCACTGCCTTCATATGGATTGCTCAAAGCGTTGTGCGAACATGGCGGTCTGCGCTCCCTCGCGCCCACGGTCTCCTGTCTCACGCCCCTCAGCTCGTGCTGTTGATGGGTTTGCCGGAAGAGTCATGAACACTGTCGTCCCGCGGCGAGGTGTACTTTGCACCTGCATTTCTCCACCGTGGCGCAGTACGGTGTAGTAGGCCAGGGACAACCCCAGACCCAGTGCTGCCCGATACTTCCTGGTCGTGAAAAAAGGTTGCCACACACGCGTAAGGTACTCGGGTCGAATCCCTTCGCCATGGTCCACAATCGCCACCTGGACCCTGTTGTGGTCACCAAGCCAACGGGTGGCCACCACCAAGCGGCCTTCCCCGCCCATAGCCTCTACCGCATTGTCGATAATGGAGCGAAAGCAGCGCTCCAGTTCCGCGGCCCAACCCAGAATTCCCGGCAGCTCCGGGCAAAGCTCTTTGTCCAGGGAAATCGCACTCCTGGGCGCGACGACCTGCGAGGCGGCAATGGCGCGCTCCAGCACGCTGTTCAGGTCCACCAGAGAGGGCTCCTCCAATGTGGGGCTGGCAATCTGACGCAGTTCCGCAGTTGCCGCTCCCATGCGCCGAACATGCTCCTTGAGGAGCTCCACCTCTGCCTCCGCTCTTACAACATCAATACCGTCGGTCACTTCAATCCGCAGACAGTCCACTCTGTGGGAAATGGCGTTCAAGCTGTTGTTCAGCTCGTGGGCCAAAACAGCGCCGAGCTCCGCAAAGATGGAAAGCCGGCGCTGCAGGCTATCCTGGGCGATTTCCGATTGCCCTTCCCCTGGTTCGGGGAAAACACCTACCGCCGCCCCTTCACCTCCCGCAGGGAGCGGGACAGCCGTCACCAGCGTGGGCGGCGCAGATGGCCGTGGGCGCCCGTAAAAGGCCTTCCCGACTCTGATAAAGTGCCTCACGACTGCCGCCGCCTCCGCTCCCAGCACCAGCTCGAGGTCTGACCTTTCTTTTTCGGGCCCGCCTTCTGGCAAGCACAGCGGCGCACCAAGACGGTCCACAGTATGGCCCTGTCTGTCTACCACTAACACAGAACAGCCGCACGCCCTAAGAGCGATATCGTACAGCCGCAACGGCTCGACTCTGCCGTGCGTTCCTGCACTCTGCTCACGCACCGCCACGCCAGACAGTGAGTCGCCAACCTGCTGCGACAACCACACTACTGCCGCCGACGCAGGAAGACCGTCTTCTGGGACGCTCCAGGCGGCAATCGCATGCGCACCCAGGTGCGGAGCCATATGCACGCGGACAACTGGCCCAGGGCCGCCTTGAGCCTGGAAGACCTCCGCTACCGCGCACTCCGAGCAGGCCCACGACTTCCTGCACAGGACATCCGCGCATGTAGAGAGTGCCGGAACGTAGCTGCCAAGTTGCAGCATCCTCTGCCACACCCGGCTCATCGCCAGCACGCGCTGGTGGCGGTTCACCACCATGACCGCCTCTGGCAAGGACTCAAGCCATGCCTGCAGCCACTCCTGCTCGGTCTGCCTTGCTTGTCCTTGCCTGAGGCCCGTGTGGGTGACGAGCAAAAGACCAGTCAAGTCACCGGCGTCAAGGATGCGGCAAACGTGGAGAATCCCTGCGCAGCCTGTACCGGTAGAGGCAGGCATGCGCTCTACTGAGGCACCCGCCGAACCGCCCCCTGTGCCGTGAGAAAGCCATTGCTCCCAGGGAAGAGCGGACAGGCCGGCGATCTGGCGCATATCCTTGCCCAGGAGGTCGCCGGTCAGCTCCTCCTGTCTGCGGTTCAAGGCCACCACCCGGCCGCTTGCGTCAACAACGAGTACCGCAGCTGGTGCATGTTCCAGGACCTCCGCCGCTAACGCTGAAATATCGACCCAGCTTGACGCTCCGAATTCGCTCTTGGCGCTGCTCAACCCATCCTCCGAACCGCCCATCACTGTCGCAGCCGGAAAAACAAAAAGGACACCGGCGCCCGCCGGGTCCTTGCCTAATGCCGTGGAGGAACCGTAAATCCACCCCCGTGCGCTACAGCGCGCATCACCGCGAGGCGCCCTTGCCGCCCGCCCACAACATCACACATCACCGCTCACCTCTACGCCATCCTCCGCCTCCCCCGCGCGAGGGCCCTTTGTCCACGGTCATAGAAGCCTTGTGTAGAATGATAGCAATTTCGCAGATTAATTTCAAGGCTTTTTTGCAATTAGAACGGGCATGGCGGGAATCCTTCTCCGTGTTCCCGTTCGACCCGGGTTTGAACGGAGGCAGGCCGCGCTGCCTGGCTCGTCTCTCTCACGACCTCTCGATGGGGCCGTCCCGCATTTCCATGGTTTGAAGGAGAATTCCCCTCGGGGAGCAGAGTCCCCTCGACGATGAGAAGAGCCAACTCTGGCTCCCTCGGTCAAATATCTCTTGACATTCCGGGAAAATTCGTTAAATTTCCACCCACAGCGTAGCTATGCCCCAGCAGGAGGAAGATCGTGCCGTGAAAGTGGCTCTCATAATCAATCCGGCAGCAGGCAACGGCAGGGGAGCAAAGGCGGGAAAGCAGGCGCAGGCTGCCTTGGGCGCACGGGGCGTCGAGTGTACACCCTATGTTTCCGAGTATCCAGGTCAGGCTGTGGAGCTTGCCCGCAGGCTCGACCCGACCGCCTTGGATGCCATTGTTTGCGTAGGCGGCGATGGCACCCTGTTCGAAGTCATCAACGGTCTGGTGCAGGCCGAGGCACCCAGCTCGACCACTCTGGGGCTTATCCCGGTGGGCAGTGGCAACTCCTTCTCCCAGGACCTCGGCATTTTCAACGACTTCGCCGGCGCCGTTGGGACAATTGTAAGCGGTCAACCCAAGGCGGTGGACGTGGCCTGGGTAGTTACGCAAGGCCAGCGCTACTACTTCGCGAACATGCTTGGGTTTGGCTTCGTCTCGGACGTGTGCCATGCCGCCGAGCCGTACAAAGCGCTCCGGCACCTCAGCTATGTCGTCGGTGTATTCCAGATCACGGCAACTCTGTCCCACTACCACCTTGTGCTCACGGTGGACGGAAAATCCTACGAGCGGAACAACTGCTTCGTAGAGATCTGCAATTCCCGGTACACGGCCGGCACCATGCTCATGGCGCCTCATGCCGCCATCGACGACGGCTTGCTTGATGTAGTCATTCTCAATGGCATCTCACGGCGCAAACTGTTGAAATCTTTCCCCTTGATCTTTCGCGGCGCGCACTTGAGCCTGCCAGAGGTGGAAACATTTCGCGGGAGGCACATCACCGCCTCGACCGACAGACCGAAGATCCTCACCCCAGATGGAGAACTCCTGGGCTCGACTCCCATTGAGGTGGGCGTTCTCCCCAAACGCTTGCAGGTACTTAGAAAATGGAGCGACTAGTATCTGCATGCCTTTGGCTGTGGGGGCTGTTGCTCCTTGGCGTCTTTGGAAGCACTCTGGTGCTGGCAAGTCTCTTCTTGCCTATGAAAACCTACGATCCAGCCCTGAAGTGCATGTGCCGCAACCTCCTGCGAGCATTGGGGATCCGCGTGCGCGTGGAGGGGCTGACAAACATTGATCCCACGCGTACCTACCTGTTCATGAGCAATCATGTGAACATTTTCGACACCTTTGTCCTCGGAGGCTACCTACCGCAGCTGGTCCGCGGCGTGGAGTTGGAAAGCCATTTTCGTTGGTTCTTCTACGGCCTGGTGATCAGGCGCATCGGCAACATTCCTATCAGCCACGGGAATCCGTTCGCGGCCATGAACAGCCTACGTCGGGCGCAAGAGGCGCTTTCCCGCGCCATCTCCATCGTGCTCCTGCCCGAAGGACACCGAACTCTGGACGGCAAACTTCGCCCGTTCAAACGGGCGCCGTTCGACATGGCTCGACGCGCTGGCGTTGACCTGGTACCGGTAGCCATGGTCAATGCCTTCAACATCAATCGCAAAGGGAGCTGGCTCATCCGTCCGGGCAAAATGGTCTTGCGCATCGGAGAGCCTCTGTCGTACGATAGAATACAGGGAATGAGCAGTGCTGCTCTCAAGGAAGCGGTGCACTCGCGCATCGCGCTCCTTCTGGCGCAGCCAACGACCGCGTAGGCCGCAGGCAACTACATTCGCTCCCAGGAGGTACTGACATGCTCCAGTCGTCTCTTCTTGTTCTTCTGGGTCTTGGTGCCGGAATCCTGAGCGGATTCATCGGCATCGGCGGAGGGATCATCATTGTCCCCGCCTTGGCCCTTCTGTTTAAGCTTTCCCAGCATCAGGCACAGGGTACGACCTTGGCACTGATGGTACCTCCTATTGGCCTCCTGGCTGCTTGGGCCTACTACCGAAATGGCTTCGTCGATCTGCGCGTGGCCGCTTTGGTGGCCTCCGGCTTCTTTGTGGGCGGACTTGTTGGCGCCCGCTTTGCCTGCGGCATTCCTGACGCGTTGCTGCAAAAGATCTTTGGAGCAGCACTGTTGCTGGTGGCACTACGCATGTTGCTCAAGATATGAGCCGGGGTGCAGGCCCTTTGTTGGCCAGAGCCGCAAAGCGCCCCGTCAGAAGGGGCAAGCGGCGGACACGGACGAGAATAATCCGCTCACTGGACTATTGACAGCTGGGACATTGCTGATGGCACCTTCGGGTTAGGGTGTACAATTGGCGGGCCCAGGAGGGGGCGATACTTCCTTCGCGCAAGAAGCTCTTTGGAAAGCTCCTACGGCTGTTCCGGCATAGGAGGTAGCCGAACATGGGGATCAGCGAACGGCTTTGTCTCGGCCTGAACAGGGTCTTTCCGCGAAGGGGGCTCCCGGGCAGGGAGTCTCCCAGGTCCTACTTTGAGGCCGACATGCGCGAGGCAGATGAGGTGCTCGCGGCCTACGCACCTCACCTCCAGCTCGATGGCAATGTGGTGCTCGATGGTGGCTGCGGCCTGGGAGGTAAGACGCTCCATTGTGCGCGACTTGGAGCCAGCTATGTTGTCGGCCTGGACAACGACATCCAGCACGTGAACTACGCCTCAGAGTTCACAGACGGCAGAAAACACGGGAACCTGACATTTGTGGTGGGGAGTCTCACCTCACTTCCTCTTGCGGATGGTTCCGTTGACGTGGTTCTGTTGAACGCCGTGGTCGAGCATATCCGCAGGGCGGATCTTTGGCCGGCGCTATGTGAATGCAAACGCGTACTCAGACGTGGTGGCCTCCTCTGCGCCCTTTTTCCGCCCTGGACCAGCCCCAGTGCTGCCCATATCTACGACTATATCCACATCCCGTGGTGCCAATTGCTCTTCTCCCGGAGGACACTCGTCAACGTGCTCGAGAAGATGAACCCTGCCCCGCGCTACGGCAGACTCTCCTACATCGAGCACTTCTTGGAGCTGAATGGGATCACCATCCCGGAATTCAAGCGGCTGGTGCGGAAGGTCGGTCTTCGGCCCCTCAAATTCCATCTGCGCATGATAAAAAAGCTCCAGCTCCTCAGTCACCTCCCGATTCTGAACAGGTATCTCGCCTCGCACGTCGTCGCGGTACTGCGGAAGGAGGATTAACCAGGCTTGACCTTATAGCAGTCACACAGCGCATGCTCGCCTCACCTTGTGTCCCAGGCTCTCCAGCCTGCAGGGAATGGTTGGTGCTCACCGATCCGGTCCAGGCCATGTTCCTTGAAGTAGAGACGGTTACCTGTGACTCTCCGTTTCGCCTCGCCTATTCACCGACCAAAGCTGTTGTTTTGGCCGCTTCCGAAGGACAGGCGGTCCCTTGGCGCAATACCGAGTCGCCTCAAAGAAAGGCACTCCCGGCAAGCCACTCGACCGAGGCCTCGACGCGCGGGCGCGGGCTCTTGGGCGAGGCATGAGGCAGGAGGGAACGACCGGCTTGATCGAAAGGCGTTCGGCGTCACTTCTTCACCTTGCAACAGTTTTTGCAGATGTGCACGGTCAGCAGCAAGAGGACAGAGCATGGGAGAAGTCGAACAGGGCGACTGGAGTGGCAGGACGGAGGGAACCGAGCTGTATCACCGGCGCTATTGGGTCCTGGCAGCTGTGATGCTGGGCGGGATCATGGGACCCATCGACGGCAGTATTGTCAACGTCGTCCTCCCCACGATCAGCAACTCCTTTGGTGTGCCGATCGCGGTGGTGCAGTGGGTGCCAATGATGTATCTGCTGACCATCAGCAGTCTGTTGCTCTTCTACGGCAGGCTGGGTGACATTGTCGGGTATCGCCGCGTCTACCTTTTGGGACTGGGGGGCTTTGTGGTGACCTCTGGGCTGTGCGGACTTGCTCCCACGGCCGAATGGTTGATTGCCTTTCGCGCGCTCCAAGGGCTCGCCGCCGCCATGATGATGGCTGTCCCCTTCGCGCTCATCACCACCGCCTTTCCTACGCAAGAACGTGGCAAGGCCCTGGGCATTAACGCCATCAGCATCTCCGCTGGCCTGGCGATTGGCCCTTCCCTGGGCGGATTTATCACCTCAGTTTTGGGGTGGCGCTTTGTCTTCCTCATCAACATCCCCGTGGGGCTCCTGGGACTGCTTTTTGGCATGCGCGTGTTGCCTTCGACAAGGGGCGAGAACGCACCAGTGGATTGGCTAGGCGCAGTCAGCGGCTTTCTCGCCCTCTTCGCCTTGCTCGTCTTTCTCAACCGCGCCCAGACTGGCCAAGTCCCAGGCCCGTTGTGGGCGGTTCTGGCGGTGGCAGCCGGGGCAGCACTCGTTTTCTGGACCACCGAGCGGAAAGTTGCTTCTCCGCTCATTGATCTGTCGCTGTTCAAGAATCGCGTATTTGGGCTCGGCCTCTTGGCCGCCTTATGGAGCTTTATGTCGCAATATGTGCTGGTGTTTCTGACGCCTTTCTACCTGCAGCGCGCGCTTCTGCTGCCCGCCAACAAGGTGGGTCTGGTGATGACCGCCTCGCCCCTGGCAGTGACCGTGGTCGCTCCCTTGAGCGGTACGCTTTCGGATCGTATCGGCACGAGGGGCCTTGCCTTCTTGGGGGCGGCAATCTCCGCCGCAGCGCTGGCGCTCATGGCCCACCTGCCTGCCAGCGCCAAGCCCCTCGATGTGGCCTGGAGGCTGGCGCTGTTCGGCATCGGCACCGGGCTCTTTCAATCTCCAAACAACAGCGCGGTGATGGGCAGTGCGCCCAAGCCACGCCTGGGTACGGCCTCGGGGGTACTGGCCACTATGCGCAATGTCGGGATGGTGTTGGGGATCGCCATTGCCGGGTTGGTGCTGTACGCTTCGACGCCTGCCACCATCCTCAGCAAGGGACAGCTGACCAGCGAGGAGGCGGCGGTTTTCCTCTGCGCCCTGCAGCGTGCGTTTCTGGCCGGCTGCCTTCTAAGTTTGGGGGCAAGTATTGCCTCCTTGGCCAGGCGTGAGCGCGGCCGATGACTTGCAGGCAAAGGTGAGGCATATGCCGGCGTGATTTGTCGGAAGCCATCCCTTGCGGCGGAGGGCTCCTGTGTCTCAGTGAGGAGGAAAAGAAATGGCTGAACATCCGCTTTCGGTGTTTGAGCAGCTCGACCCTGCGGTCTTGGAGCATGTGCGGCGCATGGACGAGTTTGTGTTTGCCTCAGGAGAGGTGTCGCGAAAGACCAAGCTTCTGATCGCCATGGCCTTCGACGCGGCCCACGGGGCGGTGAATGGCGTGCGGGCGTTGGCTGGCGCGGCGATGCGGGAAGGGGCCACACGCGGCGAGATTGCGGAGGTGCTGCGCGTAGCCGCGCACCTTAGTGGGGTGGGCGTGTACTACACTGCTGCTGCGGCCCTGCGGGAGGGTGGTCTTTAACCACCGTGGGAGAAGGATCGGTGAAGCGGAGTCCCTGGTGAGAAGGCGTTCAGGGAGACGATCCAGCCGCCCCAACCCGAAGACAAGAGGTCAGCAGGACTGAGGAATCCTCGTACACGGCTCAAGGAGGAACGTCAACTACGTGGACATCTGTATGATGCGGTGTCGACTGGATCGCTCTTGGGCTCGTGTGCCCCCGCTGGGCCTCCAGAGTGCTCACCCCAACGGGTACAGCACCAGCCTCTTGTGGCACTGACCACGGAAAACGTGAATTGCCGTCGGCAGAGCAGCTCTCCCCAAGGGAGGCCGCCAGGACGCGCCGCCAGGTCCTCGGTTGGGTGACTTCTGCTTGCGCACCTGCGGACGGCACCCCCTGAGCAAAAGATTCACCCCTCCGCTTCCCAGCCATCAAGAGGGCCGATTTGGCGCGGAACGTCAGGCCTTTCAGCCGCAGCCACAAGGTCATCCGCCGTGAGTATCTGACCGCCTTTTTGGGCCAGTTCTGCACACGCAAGATCGAGGAGCTCGACGCTCTTTCCCGGAAGCACCCCTGACCTCTGCAGAGAGAGCCTCAGGCACAAGTCCATCATCCCATCGGGGATCTGGAGGGCGTGATGGCGCTCCAACAAAGGCCGCACGGCGGCAAGCACACTCCTCGTTGCGCCCTGACTCAGTTCCTCCAGAAACACTGGAAAGTACCTGCGCCGCAACTCCTCAGAATTCAGTGTGCGCAAGAAGGAAGGAAGAGCCGTAGCGACGGCAGGGAGCCTACAGTCCCCGAGGCGGTGCAGCACGACCTCTTTGGTCGTGCATACTGAAATCAGAATATCAATCCTTTCTATCGCAAGGAAGCAGGAGGGTTCGGCTCTCACTTCCTGCAAGATCTTGCAGAATCCCCTCTCGGCCTCGCCTGGCAGATTGTACTCCGTAGTAAGCTTCGGCGCGTCCAGGACAAGGAGTTGCATCTTGCGTGGTAAAGATTCCAACTTCCTGGAAAGCTCAAACAGCAAGTTTGTCTTGCCAGAACCTGGCTCGCCAAGAACGACAGGCACCATTGGTTTGTCCCACTTGTGCACTACGGCGAGAATCTGATCAAGCTCTCTTTCCCGACCGACCGTCGGGGGGAGTTCGCCACCCCTTGCAAAGTCAGAAAGAGGAAGTGCGAAATGGTCCATCAGGCGTTCCTTCAGGCCACCAGCATCTCCGTCCGCCTGACTGTTCGCGACTAGTGTGCCCGCGGTAGGCAAATCAGGCGCTCCAAGCAGTCTGAGAACTCCTATGAGGGGTTCGTTCGGGTCCCTGGCGAACTCGTCGAACAGCACTGCCTTCCAGCCATTTGCGGGATGAGAGAGACGAGCTCCATGCAGCAGAGGCCCATTACTCAGCATTTCCAGATCCGCGTCCACACAAACAATGTAGCGGTCCCAGGGCGCAATGTGGCGCAGTAGAAGGTTGCTCTGGCCCTTATTGAACAGAGAGGAATCAACTGGCACAGGGCCCAGAACAAGTGTCTCGCTGTCCACAAGTTGTATGCGAGCCCCTTTCTGCAATAGATAGGTAAGCAGTGTCGGTGCGATTGAGGTCATCTTCTCTTCGCCCCAGCCAATGGTTCCCTCTTGTGCGTTACTACCTCCTCCCCGACCTCGGACCGTTATTCCTCCTCGATGACCCCCCCCTTTTTCTCCCCCCTCAATAGGATCCCTGAGGTCCAGAACCTTATTAGCAACCCAGACTGCATACCAGGTCGCCGTGGCGTTCTCAACACCGCAAAGCTCTCGGATTGCCTTGCCCCGTACTCCCGCCCTAGTGTCCTGGGGAGGATGAACCATCGCCGAAGCTATCTCCTCTTCGCTGACCATGCGGTGTTCCAGCAGTCCTTTTTGCTCGAGGCTGTAGAAGAGGCTGGCGGAACGCCGAATATTGTGATATGCTATGTCGAGGGCCATAAGCCTCTGCGCAAGTGGAGAAGGGGCAGGGGTTGATTCAAGCTCCCCGAGTAAAGCAACCAGGTCTTCCGGTTCCCCAGGATGCTCCTCCCCGAAGATTCGCAAAACGATGTGGAGACGATCCGGGTTGGACCTCACTTCCAATGCCGTCCTCTTAACTTCGAGCCAACTGGAACCCCATTGTTGAAGGATCTTAGTGTACAGGTCGAGCTTGATGTAGGAGTCGAGGCAAGAGCTTAGGCTAAGCGGGTCTTCGGCAAGTTGGTCGAGGACAGTGCTCCAGCGAGTGACGACAAGCTCTACCCATGCGGGAACCCCTCTTTTCCCTAGTGACTCCATGGCGCGCCTGAGGTAGTGTCGTTGGACTTCCTCTGCCGAGAGGAGTCGGCCGTCTTCAACTCGCACTTTCTCCCGGCAAAAGGGGTCCCTGCTTATCGCGTGAAGTGCTTCCACTGGGTCCGCAATTTCAACGCCATCGCCGAACCTGACACCCACGTCCATCAATCTCAAGAGCAGAGCAGTCGTACCGACTTTCAGGAAAGTGCCCAGTTCGGACATCAGCGAGTCCCCAAGGATTAAATGAATCCTCCGGTATCGCTCGCTGCTGAGGGTTTCGTCTCGCGTGTTGACAATGCCTCTCCCTCCCGTGGTTTCTCTGCTCTCAGGCACCACAATGAAGCCCGAACGTTGGGACAACTCAAAGCCCATCCCTTGCGAGCGTGGGGAAATCTTGCCGGCTCCAGCGTAGATCTGACGCGTGACCAGGAAAGGGATCAACTCCTTTGCGACACGCTCGAACGAAAGGCGCCGGCTCACTAAATAGTTCTCGTGGCACCCCCAGGTGTGGCCGGTGTAGTCTACGTTGTTCTTAGGCACACCGAACTCTCCGTCAACTCCGCACTCTTCTGCCGCCAATTCCAGGAGACGTTCTCCGGCCTTTTCCCAGACGACGGCGTCCCTGGGGCTCGTGACTTCTGGAGTGGCCAATTCCAGATGCCGCCCCGTATCCAGGTAAACGTTGCTGCCGTTGCCGAGGTACAGTCCCCCTCGAGCGCGGTCTGGCAAGTTGGGAGAGCGTCGGAGGGCATTGAGCATCGCTCCTGCCAATTGAGCCCTTCTCTCGGAAGTATTCGCACCCCCGGGGCAGAACAGGGCGTACTCTGTCTCCAGGCCAAGAACAGGTTTTTTTCGGCAGAGACATAGCGCTATTGTCCACCTTCTTGCTGAAACTCCTGCAAAAAACGCATTGAGTCTGCGGACAACACCTTGGAAAGGGCATCTTCGACAGCTTTCAGTCTGTCTTCTGCCCTTGCACGGTCCTGCGAAGTACCAGCAGCTCCAGGAGCTGGGGGGTCAAGAGGCCCCATCGCATTGACCTTTGCCCCGTCCTCTCTGTACTTCTTCTCGGTGGTTTGCATCTCAATTTCCTCCATAATAATCGTAAGTGGTGTACCGTGAGCATTGGTAGGTGCTCTGTCCTTCCGCCTTCAGACCTTCCCGGCTTGCTTCTGCCAAGAGTTCCTCGATGTCGATGGCACCAATACCTTTCTTCAGGCCTTCGGGCGAGGGCTCAAGCGGGTCGGGTAGTGGCAGCCAGGCAGTACGCCACCAGCGCTGCAAGCCCTCCCCGGTTAGCTCCACACCGTCCCAATCCACGCGGACTATGCGCTTTGGGAACCGTTTCAGACATTGCGAGCGGAAGTGCGCCCGTGGGTCTGACGGCGCATTGTGCACGAGATACTGGATGTCGGCATCAGTCACAACTCGTGCCACAATCGCTCCCCTGAGAAGTGTGGAGTAAAGCCCTTCTTCCGCATGCAAGTTGGCGTACTGCAGATCGATTGCCCTCATAGAAGGGTCTGAGCATTCCAGCCCGGGCTTACGACGATGAATGCGCATTAACCACAATTTGGTCAACCAGTCAATTCTGCCCACCAACTGCTGCCGCTTATTCCGGAGCATGACCAACGTCTCAGTCCAGCCCTCCAGAATAGCCTTGGCGTCTGGAACAACGTCATCAGCCAGTCCCCGTGTCACGAAGCGCGATGCCTCCAGCAGGAGCTGCTCCTGAATGTCGAGGGCGGTCATGCGTGTTCCGTCTTCCATTGCCACCTTCTTGCAGAGAGTCAGATCCCGAGAGATATCCTTCATGGAGCGCACCGGATCGTGTAGGGCCAGGCTCCTCCTTATGAAACCGGTCTCCATCATCGCCAAAACGAGCTGGGAGGTGCCGATCTTGAGCCACAAAGCCCACTCCATCATATTGGTATCGAATCCGATGACGTGGAACCGCGCAAACCGTTTTGCGTCTGCGAGTGGTTCGTCTCTGGAGTTGACAAGTGGCCGGTGGTGCGTAGTCTGAATCTCAATGGCTGCGCTCTCCATAAAATCGGCCCGCTGAGAGATCTGAAAAAGAACTGGGTCGGCTCCGTTCTCTGCGCCGATCTTGCCAGCCCCTGCGTATACTTGGGCGGTCACCAGGTGTGGAATCCAGTACATGTAGAACACGTGTGGCCGACGCTGAAACCAGTCGTCGAAAGCTTCTCGTGACAGCAGGAAGTTGACATGACCGGCATAGCTGTGCCCAAGCCCATCGGAGTTGTTTGCGACTACGACAATTCTCTGACCCGCGGGCAGCGAGAGAGTGGCCCTCTGGGCGGCGCGACCTACGATGGCGTCACCCGCTTTCACCGCGGCCACGAGAGTACGCGCGCTCCTTGTCTCCGGCGTAGAACACTCTACGTGAGGATGGTCACAGTAGAGCCTCGCGCCGTTAGGTAGGAACTCCCTAACGATCAACCCTTCTTCCCTGAGACTTGCCGTGCAGGCCGACAAAACGAGGTCTGCGGGACGCCAAGTGGTTCCATGCCACCCATTGGATCCATTGCCACACAGCGCCACGCCATATTCTGTTTCGATGCCGCTGAGCTTGGGAATTGCTTTCATGGTGCGCCCCTCCGCTAACCTCCATCTGCTCAGGTTCTCCAAGCGAAAAAACCCCACATCTTTCCTGCTCCACACATGCCTCCAATGGAGCCTTGACAGACCCGGTGGGCTGTTGCCTTTCAGTATGATCGGCAACCAGGCTTGTTCAATCTTCCAAGTAGTGGTCGTGTCGTTCTAAAGTTATCCCTCTTCGCAAAGGCCTCAGCTTCCTCGCATTCCACTGGCCTCCATGACACCCATAGTGCCCACTTGCAACTGTCCCCTTCGCTTCTCCAGGAACTGCTCCAGGTACTGGGCTCGGCCCTCTCCTGTTTCGAGTTTCTCCGTCCACCTCCCATGTGCCGGCAATCACTCAGGTACTACGGGAGGGAATTACCGGCTCCACAGCCACCACCTCTCGGTCTTGCGGCAGGTGAAGATAGCCACGCACATTCCTCGGCGTCAAAACGCGCGCGAGTGTGCACAGCTCTTCGTCAACAGCGGCTTGCAAATCTTCCCTAAGAATGCCTCGTGCAGGCGGTTCCATGATAACCTCCTCGGAATTCCAAGTCGTAGGCGGAACCTGAGCCCCCATGATTTCTCTCCGCATTGCTCTCCTGGCAGCCTTCTGGACAATGTCCTTGGCCACCGCGCCACTGAAGAGGTCTGAGCGACGCACCACCTGTCGGCTCCCATCACGGAAGAGGACGGTGGCCAACTTGTTTTCCTGCTCGTTCTGGCAGTACACATAAGCGATGACCATATCAACCAATTCAGCCGCAACCTCTTCAGAACTTTTGCCGTCGGCCAGGCACAAAGGCAAGGAAGCCTTGAGGTAGAGGCGGAGGATCTCACGGGCGGCCTTCTTGCCGGGGCGAGGGACTTCAAGAATGTAGTCAAAGCGTCCCGGGCGCAGCATGGCAGGGTCTACGACATCTATCCGGTTTGTGGCAGCCATCAACACCACTCTGCCCGCATCGTTTTCCAGGCCTTCGATCTCTGACAGAAACGTCGGCACCATCGTAGCGTCCACAGAAGAACTTACCCGAGAACCGCGGACGGGGATCAGAGACTCGATTTCATCCCAGAAGATGAGCACAGGCAATCCAGAGGTCATCGACCTCTCCCTTGCCGTTCGGAACACTCGACCAATAGCGCGCTCGGTCTCCCCCACCCACATAGACAACAGTTCCGGACCCTTGACATAAATGAAGTGCTTGTCAGCCTGCACCTCCTTCACGCCGTCGCGCTGCTCGTATGCACGGAGCAACTCGAAGATTGTCGCGCGCGCAAGAAGTGTCTTCCCACAACCAGGAGGACCACTCAGCAAGATTCCTTTCGGAACCTCCAAGCCATAGTCAGCATACCTGTCCGGAAAGAGGAGCGGCCAGAAAACCGCCTCTTTTATCGCCCGGATCTGCCGGTCCAAACCTCCAACTTCCGCAAAACTGATAGGTTTCGTCTTTCCAATGAAGCCCTCTCTCTCCTCCTTCAATTGGACCAGCTCGAACGCTATGCCTGAGGCGCGCCCGTAGCGAACGTGCATCCCCGCCTTTAAGCCATTGCCGCGCAAGGAAGCCGCCGGCTCCGCGACCAACTGGTCTTCACCGCGTGCCTGCAACAAGAGACGTCCATCACGGAGGACCCTGACCACTTCCGCCACTTCGCCAGGGCATGCATAAGGCCCGTAGTTGACGAGCACGCACCGGGCATCCTTGTCCAGTGCGACAAGATCACCAACCCGCAGCGACTCCCTATCAACTTCAGGCGAGAGCGAGGCTTCGATTCTGTGACCCGAGTGGGTCGCCACCACCGCTCGGTCCGCCTCCTTTCCGTCTCCATTGCCTCGAATCGTGCCAAAGATGATGGCCTGGTGGTGGGGCGGAGCTGTCAGGGCCTCGACCGTCTTGCGAAGTTCTTGCACCTCCGCCTGAACCGCACTTACTTCTGCATACTTCCGAAGCAGACGGTCCTCCAGAGCAAGATGCACCTCCAGATGGAGGCATTCTCGCATAGCGTCGAGGATTGCCCCTCGCTTGTCTTCATCGGGACTGGAGGCAAACGCCGTCAGCAAGTCTTCCAGATTCCGCAAATCCTCTTGCAGCATGATACCCCTCGCTCGTTCGTTATCCAATCGCCCCGATTGCCAATTGCTGATCCCCTGTCTTGATCAGCCCCCCGCTTTCTTACCTGTCGGACGTTCTTCCCCTACTCTGCAATCTGCTCTGAAGGGCATTACGTTTGCCCACAAGTAGTGGATCCACGTCTACTTACAATACATAGGCATTCCTGAGCGTGGCCAGACCGTCTTGCCAGCCCCATATGGCGATGTCCTCGCCCGGGGCCGCACGTGGGTCCACCACCATGCACACGCAATACGGCGCCGAAAAGAAACGACGGTGGATAAACAGATCTTGCTCAGAAAGGAAGAGCGTCGAAATTCTTTCTCCACCTGTCCCTATGGGGCCAGCGCTACACCCCGGCTGAGCTGCACGACCTTCGGCTTTCCCCTCCGCTCTCCCATACGCCGCTCTCACTTCTTTGGCCTCACAAGGATGTGAATGCCACCACCCCATCAGCCTTGATGACGGACAGCGAATCTTCTTCTCTTCATAGAAAGCCTGCCATGTCTGGCCATCCATGCGGATGCTGGTCGTCGTCGCCTGGTTGGTTTGCGCCACGATGGAGTCTTGGATCACTCCGAAGACCTCCGAGGTTATTGGGTGTCGATAGACTTCTCCGACCAAGAATCCAGCCATTTCACGGGTCAGGTCAGCAGAGAGGTCCCGCATGTGCTGGAGCAGGCCTTTTGGCATGAAGAGCGGATAGGGCTCCTGCAAGGTGCTAACGAACAATGCCCCAAACACCGGCTCCTTAACCCTGAGTCGAAACGTCGGCAAGGGGAAATCGCCGCATGTGAAATCCAGCCGGTTGAGCACGAGTTCGTGCTCGCCGGCTCCACCTATGTTCCCCTCTCCGGCGCCGCCAAGGGTCGGCTTTGCTTCTATCCAGTACTGCACGTCCACGCATGATCCCTTGCCGCTGTCACATCTGGTGACTTTTCGGAACTTTTCCAAAGCGAGTTGCTGAAAATCGCCCACACCGTAGAGCTTCCTGTAACCTGGGTAGCCGTCCTCCCCTGTCACTCGCACCTCAAAACCCGCCACAATCAGCACCTCTGAGTCCTGGCCTGGATTCGGGTTGACCAGGACGGGCCGTACGGAGTAGGCCGCCGCTCCATCTTCGATAAGCCCCTGACGAAGCGCAGTGAACCTTGCGTCTTCCACTATGGGAGCCAGGTCTTGGGTGGCGAGGGGCGCCACCCCGCCGGAGCCGCCGTGGTTGCATTCGATGTGCAACAGATAGCGGTACATTCCATTTCCTCCCTCATCCCCGGTCCGGGCGCTCAGCCCCCCGGCGCATCCTCGGACCCCACTCGAGGATCCACCGCTGAGTCGCCCGAACCTCTGGGGATCTACTGGCCTCTGGAGCAGTTGTGCCCGCCCGGGACTATCTCTGGCATCAGCCGCACCGTCGCGACTTGCTCGAGGATCTCGCCTACAGGCTCACTACCTCCCAAGGCCATACCAGACTTCTCCGAGCGCAGGTGATAGACGATCCGACGACCCTCGAGATCATTCTTAGGAAGTGCTAGCTTGTCCACAAGCTGCTCCACCAACTCGGCTACGCTCGCCTCGGGAGGGACGCTGGCGTGTTTCTCCAGCTGACCAGTGACGTCCAGAACTTTGAGGTTGAGAGTCTGCGACATTGTTTCCACCTCCTCTGTTCGTGTGTTCACGGCGACACTCCGCCTACCATGGAGAGGTACTCCGCGGCAATGCGAGGTTCGAACAAGGCCTTGCCAGACGAAGCCGCCTCTGTTACCGCCTGTACAGCAGTAATCGCTGCGACGCACTCCTCTTGGCTTATTCCTCGAGTCAGGGTGCAAGCGACCACAACAAGGCCTTCGTCTCCCCATGCGAGTCGCGCGTACCGGACCCTAGCGTTCATCCTCCCGGACCACCAAGCAATAGCCCTCTCCTGTTCCGGCGTCAGTGTCGCTAGGTTCATAAGTTTGTGCGCAAACCGGACAAATTTGCGATCTATGTCTACGTTCACGGGGGCGACTTTCCCAGAGTTGTGACGATCTGACCGCTACGCGCCGTCGTCTGCAGGTATCGCAGCCCCAGCTCCTCACAGGCGGCCCCAATGTATTCCTTAGCCTTCCCCAAGTTATTTTTGCCTGCAGCCCATTTCCTCCCGGGAATCTTCTCCCCTTGTCGGTGGCCCAGGAACCACTCTACCTCGCTCTTCCCGACCTCGAGCATTTCCCCCGCACGAGCCTCGCCGCGGCTCGCCATTGCCGGAAGTTCCGCCATCAGCCCCACCACCCCTCCATCCATGATGGCGTACCTGAAGTAGGGGAGGAGCAAGTTCCGTCGCAGCAAGAGCGCGAAGGGTACACGAGACTCCGCCGGCGCCAGCTCGAGTTCTGTCCAGAGACAGAGCCATTCTCCCTCCTCTCTGCACCTAAACGCTACCTTACCCATCACCACACCTCGATTTGCCACGTCTTCCGGTCACAGAACGGGCGTTTGTCCGTAGGGAAAAGTTCCTGATGGTGCCTTGCCCATCTGCACGCCTCTTCATTGAGCCCTTCGCCCATGGTGAATAGACGATAGGATAATAGATCCCACAGACGCCGACACTTCTCGTCCAGCCACAAAGTAGGCGCATGTGCCCCCAAACAGACCAATCGCCCGGCAATGTTGGGGTGGAACAGGTTTGGGGGCGCCAAAACTAGAACGACCGGTGCCGTCCTCGGGTAGTCTGACGGAAGAGCAATCTGCACGGAGGTCCAGCCCTCGAACGGACGGATTTTGCCCTCCTCCTGCGTCAAAGTAGTCACTTGGAACTGCACGACATAGACCTCGGGGGGTCACCGAGAGAAGAGACGATCCTGAAGCGCCGCGATTTCTGCGCCAACTCTTGCAAACGGCGGTACTCGTTCCGTAGTCTAGTTTCCCGTACGGTGTCCATCGCCTCTTACCTCGGCTAATTTCGATCCTGGGAATTCGTAGAACACCTCCACGCCGTCACCCCGCAGCGAGAAGATGTGCGCCGCCGGCAAGCCGATCTCCTCCAATCTGGCGTCCAAGAACGGCTGCAGTTCCTCCTCAGAGAGGTTAGTTCGGATCATACCCGCCATCACCCTGCCCCTACACTTCGGGCAACGCCGGTTCTGTTCATTGCCGCGAAGCGCTCGCAACAGGCGAACCGAAGTGCCACATCGAGTGCAAATGAGGCTGGTCATGACGTCGAGATGAAAGTCAACAGTCACCCGGCCACTGCCCTTTCTACTGTGCTCTACTAGCTCATATAGCTTCACGCAAGCATCGGTCAAATTAACCGCGTCTTTGACCACGAGTTCGTGGTTATGGCGACAGTCAGCGCGGCGTGGTATTGTCGTCTGAATGACACTCTGCGAGGGAAGGTGATATCGAATTTCCCGAGCCGCCCTTGGCCCGTGGTCCAGCCCCAACAACAGCCCGAGCACCTCATGAGCGAGCGCCGCGCCTACCAATGCCGCTATGGTGCTAAAGGTCGGAGCACCATGCCCTGCCGGGACCGTGCGGCTGCACGGTTGCACGCTATCGAGCTCGCTGTAGTCCCCGTCGTACCAGGCGCATTCCAGACATGCGCTGACGGGCGGGTAAAACACCTGCACACGGCCGGTCAGGGAGGCGCCATCGACACCTCCATCGACATAGGGAACGCCTGCCGCCCAGCTCCTCTTGTTGATCTGCAAGCGGGCGCGGCGCGAATCGACAGCCCCCACCACTACATCGGCGCGCCGAAATTCACCCAGACCAAGGTCATACTCCACGTCGCCGAAGACCGGTATGAGACGCACCTGTTTATTCATGCTCCTCAGCCGGCTGGCCGCAACCTCGACCTTCGCCCTGCCAATGTCTGCGCGGCGGAACAGAGGAGAACGTGGCAGGTCGCTTTCCTGCACGATATCGCGGTCATTAATCAAGATGATGCCGACACCATTGAGCACCAGGTGGAGAAGCACCCAGTTCCCTAACGAGCCTGCGCCCACCACCACCACCGCCGCCTTCTGCCGGAGGCGCTTCTGGTCAAACCACGGGATGCGCCCAATTTGCCCGTAGTAGTCACTTGACATCCCTAGTCCTCCGGTGTCCACAACCGTGTGCCCGCCGCGTCAGTGGGGAACTCACACCCAAAAGTCGGACATAGTGGCTGGGAGGTCCAGCACTTCCGGGTATCCTCTTGATGAAAGACCATGAAGCACCGCGGGCAGCGGACCACCAGCTGTCCTTGCCTGATCACGTCCCTGCAGATCGGACACGGGAGCGATTCTTCGGCAGGGGAGGCAGGCAGCACGCGGGCCACCGCTACGGTCGAAAAGTAGAACGAATGAGGGCCGAGCCGAAGCTCATCCCGGTCGCACTCTAAATTGCCTTGAGAGAAATTAACTTTCCGCAGACTTTGAGCCTGCAGGAATTAAGAGTTTTTGTTCCTCACCATTGAACAGGCCCAAAGCAAGGGATCCCTCACACAAGAAAGGAACATAGCGATGACTGCAAGAATCACAAAAACTCGACCTGCCGATGGCAGCTCGCTTTTTGGAAGCCGATTCGGAAAGGTCTCTCTATTGAAAAGCGCATCCCATGGCGTTTTGCTACTGGTCTTTTTAGCCACTGAATTGGTTCATGCCGATGGTTGGATTCCCGCTGCTTCAAAGGGAGATATCCCCTCGGCGCGTACAGGCCATGTCATGGTTCGCATTGGAACGGCGATCTATTTGTTCGGCGGCAAAGATGAAGATGGCGAACTGTTGAACGATTTGTATCGTTATGATACCATTCGTAACCGCTGGTTCCGCGAAGAACCGGTCAATTCGCCGCCTCCCCCTCGTGAAGGACATAGTGCCGTCGCTTATCAGGGGAGTATGTGCATCTTTTTTGGTGAGGGAAGCTCTGGTGTCCTTTCTGATATTTGGGCTTATAGTTCGATAACCAAAAGTTGGCGAGAGTTACCCTCTCAGGGGGCGGAACTTCCTGCTGGGCGTACGGACCATGCTTCTGCCCTGTGCGGAGATATAGTTGTAATCTACGGCGGCAGAACGACAACGCGACAACTTTCGAAATCAGCTGCGCCGAGTGAAATATTGGGGGATACCTGGAAATACAACCTCAAAGATGGATCCTGGGCGAAAGGAAGTATCAATCCTTACAACCGTTATGGGCACAACATGGTGAGCTCTGGCGATAAAGTGTATAGCTATGGCGGTGCAACAGCGATGGGTGTGACCACCGATTTTTGGGTATATAATGTTACTTACAATTATTGGTCGCAGGTCTTTCCCCAAAATGCCATCCCCGGCCGCATGTTTCATATGGCCGATTTTGATGAACAAAGCAAAAGCATGTGGATTTGCGGCGGCAGTGGCAGCAGCGGCGGTTCGATGCAGAAAGGTAATCGGCTCCTGACCAGCGAGTTGACAGAAACTTGGTGTTATGATTTCAACAGTAACAACTGGCTCAGAAAAGCCGATGGGCCTGCCGTAATGAAAGCTGCCGGCGGGCTGATACCTGATTCGCAATCAGTCAACCTGAAAATGATGGTTTTCGGCGGCTTGCAGAATAACACACCGCAGAAAGAGACGTTTATCTATCATGCTTCGGATGTGATGCCAAAGTTTGCTGTGCATATAGTCGTATTGGGTTCATCGACTGCGGAAGGCACAGGGCCGAGCGATAACCGTAATGCCTGGGTCAATCGCTACCGTACCCATTTGGAAACAGAGAACGTCAACCATCAGGTCTTTAATCTGGCCAAGGGAGGGTACACCACTTTTCATATTTTGCCTACGGGACAAGCCGTTCCCGCCAACCGGCCCAATCCAGATCCTCAACGCAATATCACTCATGCATTGTCCCTGTTACCCGATGCGATCATCATTAATTTGCCCTCGAACGATGCCGACGCCAATTACACTGTGGCCGAGCAACTGCAAAACTATGATTCTGTTTTAGCCGCTGCCTGGCGCCAAAAGGTCCCGGTATGGATTACCACCACACAGCCTTGCAATCTTTCTGAAAATGGTAGAAGAAATTTGATGGAAATGAGGGACTCTACCTTTTCCCGTTTCGCCAAGTATGCCATCGATTTCTGGACGCAGCTGGCACAAGATAACGGCACCATTCGGCCCCAGTATGATAGCGGCGACGGTGTCCATCTCAATGATGCGGCGCATGAAATTCTGTTTCAAAGAGTACAAGCCAAAGGGATCGATCAAGAGCAATTCAGTCGTGTGGCCGAAAAGTCCTGGCCACAAACCGTTAAATTGCTCGGCAACTATCCCAATCCCTTCAATGCCGTCACAAGAATTGAATTCGAGTTGAACTCAGAAGAGATGGGCAGTTATGATGTCATCAACCTATTGGGAGAAGTAGTGCTGTCCATTCAAGAAAGAGCTTTTTCTGCAGGACGCAATCAGATCATTTTCGATGCCAAAGAATGGCCTTCAGGAATATATTTCTACCTGATCAGAGTTGGGCAACAATCATTTCGCGGAAAGATGATTTGTGTAAAATGAGGAAGATTTTCCGGTAGGTTTTGGGGAAAAGCCGGTCATTTCTTAGATTGAGGGAGATAAAGTGATGGGAAGGAATACTACCGAACTTACCGGACTATTAATTGGACTGGGAAATCATTCTCCTATTGATGATGGTTCAAAAGCCTGTTCTTACGAAGAAATTCATAAAATCAAACAGTGTTATCCGGATTCCGTTAAAGTGACCAAATTTATAGGGAATTTCGTTCAGGTCGCGGCTATCATAGCGTGCTTCTTCCGTTGGAAATTGAATTGTCGTCCCTTTTTCTGAGACTTTTCTTTTACAGTTTAGAGCAACTCGGTTCTCATAAGTTATTGATGTTATAGGAGCGGTTCGGAAATCTCGAAGACGTGGTGCCACAGGAAAGTAGAAGTATCTTGATTCTTCAGTTCCTTTCATTTACTTTATGGGTGTCCTCAGAAAAGGAGCGCCCATGTTTGTAGGAATCAAGAAGTCAGGTGCAGTGGGATGGCCTGGATGACCACGGCCAGCAGGTGGCAGCGGGCGTGTACCTGTGCCGCATGAGGGCGGGCGACTTCATGGACACCAAGAGGATGCTGCTGGTGAGATAGCACACAGAGGCGCGTGGGAAGAACTGTGAGCCCACGGGCTAGGTTACCGAAGCGGGTGTGGGGCCTTTGAGCCCTCCACTTCCTTCTCGCTCCACACTGGCCCTGGTCGGAGACTCCGAGCACGGGTCACTCCCTACGCCACAAGCAGCTACTCAGGAGGCCAGAATGCGTGCGCACGCTTCTGGCCTCCCTTTTTGTCCGAGCCCGGTACGCGGGTCAGGGCACAAGGGGGACGCGCTCGTGTTCCTGCGCGACATTCGCTCCATGGCCAGGTGCAGCACATCTCAGCACGACCCCTGAACGCGAAGAGGCGATTCTGCCCTCTCACGCCTCGCGCTGACGCAAGTCCTGGCAGGCCACCTTCATTGCTTCAGCCAAACAGATATCCCTCTTCACCCGCCACAGGGCCTTGAAGATATTCTCCTTTGTGCCGCGGTGGTCTTTTTCCAGCTGTCGAAGCAGGTCCTTCACGTAAGCGCGCTTGGAGGGTGGTTCGGTGGGACACCCTTCCTCGAGCACAGGTAGTTTCTGCTCCCGTGCCAAGGCCTTCAGATCGCGCTCCCAGGCGTAGGCAAGAGGCCTCACAATGTGGAACGTGCCCTGGAAGACCTCCTGGCGAGGCATCATGGTGCTGATTTCGCGGCCATAGAGCACGTTGATCAGGAAAGTCTCGATGATATCGCCCTTGTGATGGCCTAGGGCGATCTTGGTGCAACCGTATGCCTCAGCGATCTCGAACAGGCGTTTGCGTCGCAGGCGAGCGCAGAGAAAACAGGGGTTCTTCCCCGCCCCTGGGTGGTGTGTCTCCGGCCCAAGCGTGGTGGCTTCGGTGTGGTAGGTGGATGCGAAGCGAGAAAAAAAAAGGCTGCCATGCGTTCGATGTTTCGCGCCGCGTCAGGGGTAAACCCCAGGTCCAGGTACACCGGCACCAGCTTGATGTTCATCCCGTAGACCGGCGCCCGGTCGGCAAGCAAAAAGAGCAGGCTCAGCGAGTCGGCCCCCCCCTGATACAGCAACCAGCACGCGGTCGGCGGAGCCCACCAGCCCAAAGTCGCGGACCGCCTTGTCCATCAGGCCCACTAACTTGTAATGCAATTTGCTGCGCCGCTCAGCCATCGAGCATTGTGGAGAAGTTGGGTTTGCCAGATAGCCTGCGCTCAATTATGGTTCCTGGCCGATGACCTGCCGAAGTCTGCGCAGAAACTGCCGCTGGGGTGCAAACTCTTTCGGTTCCACTGATTCGCCCAGTTGCACCGCCTTCTCCAGAAGGGCATAGCCTTCGCTGATCTTCCCTGTTTTCACCCGCACCAGACCAAGGGCAAAGAGCGCCAGCGCCTCGCTATGAGGGTCGCCTGCGCCCCTGGCAGAGGCCAAAGCCTGTTCATACCAAGCGCTGGCCTCCGGGTAGTTCTGGCCATCCCGGCAGAGGTCCCCGAGGTTGAGCATGGCGCGAGTGGCGAGCAGTTTCTCATCGGCCTTGTGTGCGACCTCCAGGCTCCCCTGATAAAAGTGCGCAGCCTGGGTACTGTCGCCTCGCTCATGATGGACGGCGCCCAAGTTGTTGAGCGCGCGCGCCATGCCCGGCTGATCATCCATGAGCCGGAACTGTTCTAAGCTGGCGCTGAAGTGGACCAACGCCGAGTCGAGGCACTCGTCTGCCCGCAAAAGGAGCGCCAAGGTAAAGTGGCCTTTGGCCAGCAAAGGTTCGCTGCGTAGCTCCTCGCCCAGAGCGATCTGCCGCGCCACATGGACATGAGCAGAGTCCGCCCGACCCAGACGACGGAAGGTCATGCTGAGTTTCCCTTCAAGCTCCGCTATGCCGTAGGCATTGCCCACAAGGTGGTAGATCTCCAGCCCTCGCCGGTAGGCCTCCAAGGCGCTGTCGGTGACCCCTTCCACCTCGAAAAGCATGCCCAGGTTGTCATAGACCGCGCCCAGGCTGAGCGCGTCGCCGTTCCTTTGGGCCAGCGCTACGATATTGGCGCACACGTTACGAGCCTGCGACCAGGCCCCACGGGACCGATGGTATTCCTCGATGGCCGCATAGCTGAGGATCTGTTCTCGCCAGGCATGCTTCCTGGCGAAGCCCAAGGCGGCGTGCGCAAAGTCCCAGGTAGCCCTGTCGTCCTCACCGCGCACTCGGCGCAGGTCAGCCATGTTGAACAACATCTCCGGTGCGCGGAGGGAGTCATCAGCAGCCCCACACGCCCCCAGGCAGGCGCCATAGTCCTCCAGGGCCTGGTCGATGCTTTCGGGCGGCAGCGAGGTGCCAGCAGTGCGTGCCAGGGTGTGGCGCGCCTGAGCGCGCACCAGCCGGAACCAAGGGCCATGTGCAAGCAACTCGCCCGGGCCCTGCAGGGAGGTAGTGGCCAAGGCAATTGCCTCCTGGTGCCTTCCGGTCGCATAGAAGACACGCGCCATGATGAGGTCGATAGCCCTCCGTAGGCCCTGCTCTGCGTCCACCACTGCTTCCACACAGGGTCCTGCCTCGGGCGTCAAAGGCACGCGCATGGCAAATGCGCTCGGCCCAGGAGAGGTGCAGGCCCGCACCCCAATAACAGGTTCACCGTTTGACGCGTTGGGCAGACAGCTGAGCACCAGGCTCGCGTGCAGTAGGTCCGCCAGGCGAAGGGCCTCGGGGATGCCGGGCCGCGAAGTGTGCCACACCACCTTTCGCCTCACATTCTGGATGTGGGCGTTTGCCAAGCGCTCATCGAGGAATCCTTGCAATGCCAAGCAGCAGTCGGCAGAGTCAGACGCCACAAGGAGCACGCCCACCTGCTCATCCGGGAAAGGGTAACCGTAGGGCGTAATGCGACTCAGGAGCCGGGCGCTGATGCGGTCGGTGGCCTCGTCCAGCAGCTCCAAGGTTTCTCCGCAGCCAGCCGGGAGCACCAGGTCCCCCCGTTCGGCGGCCACAGTGACTCCGGAGCCGGGCTCGATGGCCGCGCAGTCATACTGCAGCAGGCTGTCGCGGAGTTCCATGCGCAGGTGCACCACTACGGCGGCAGCGCTGGCCTTGGCCAGAGAGTCTGCAGTTGGAGGAGCGAAGCCCCCCCATTGCCGGTCGAAGCTCGGCCGAAAAGCTGGCTGCTCAGCCCACGGTTCGAGCAACGTCACCCCAGGGGTGGAACGCAACCGCTCTCGGACATGGACGACAAGGCTGTCGGTGTGGCTCCGCCAAAAAGGCTCTGCGCTCCCACTCACTTCCGCGAAGAACACCACGCCTAAGCCCTGCTGCGCCCGGCCATCCCTGCACCAGAGGCTCAGGACAATCGCAACCAGCAATGTGGCTCTGGTAGTTGTGTTCATGCTCACCGCCCGCGCCTGGGTTCAGACCAGTCCTGAGAAGAGACTCCTTGTAGCACCAACCAATTTACAACTCCGCAGCAAAAATGCACGCGTCATTTTTGTAACTTCTTGCCTTGGGCCTCCTTCCGCTCTGCCCAGCAACCACACTGGCACGTGCGATCGCCTGCTCTCCGAAGCGCTCGCGCACGCGGTCCATAACCTCGTCGATTGCGCTCCGAGCAGGTTCATTGAAGAGCGCCAGTTGTCGCTCACCGTCGCGCACCAGACCCGAGACCCCGATACCAAGTAGGCGCACTCTCTTCTGGCCCCGATCAAAGCCGGCAAAGAGCTTTTCGGCGACCTTCAGGATCGTCTCGGAGGAACTGGTCGCCTCAAGCAAAGTGCGGCTGCGCGTGAAGGTGGCAAAGTCCTCCAGCCTGATCTTGAGGGTCACGGTGTGGCCCCGCAGGTTTTCCTGGCGCATCCCGCGGGCCAGGGCGTCCGCCAACGCCACCAGTGTGGCATGAAGGCGCTCCGGGTCGTCCACATCTTCCGGAAACGTCGTCTCCTTGCTCATGGATTTGGCGGCGCTCACGGGCACCACCGGGCGGTCATCGATCCCGTGCGCCAGCTGCCACAGATGGACCCCCAAGGCTCCGAACCTCCCCTGGAGAAAGTGCGGGCTCTGTCTGGCCACATCGCCAATGGTCCGCAGACCGAACCTCTCCAGCTGCGGACGAGTCTTCTCCCCCACGCCCCACAGCTTGGAAACCGGAAGGGGCCAGAGAAAGTCTGTGATTTCCCCTTCCTCGACGACCACTAAGCCATCAGGCTTCTGCAGGTCCGAGGCGATTTTGGCTATGAACTTGTTCGGGGCTATGCCCACCGAGGCGGTGAGTCCAGTAAGCCGATGAACATCCTGCTTGATGCGCAGGCCCACCTGCCGTGGGGGGCCCAACACCCTTTCGGTGCCGGTCAGGTCGGCGAAGGCCTCGTCTATGGAGACCTGCTCCACCATGGGACTGAACTGGCCGAGGATCTGCATGACCTGCGCCGAGACTTCAGTGTAGCGCTCCCCGCGCACGGGGAGAAAGACCGCCTGCGGGCAGAGGCGGTAGGCCTGCGAGATAGGCATGGCGGAGCGGATCCCGAATGCCCGCGCCTCGTAGCTGCAGGTGGACACCACCCCACGTCCTCTCCCACCCTTGGGGTCGGCCCCCACCACCACTGGCTTACCCCGCAGCTCCGGATGGTCATGCTCCTCGATAGCCGCGAAAAACGCGTCCATGTCCAAGTGCAGAATCACTCGCCCCATGTCCTACACCCCTCAACGGTGCCTCCACTCTGCGTCCCCGCACTCGGCCCTTGCCCCTGCACCCAGAAGAGAAACCCGTCGACGTGAGCCAGGAGCTTCTCCCTGTTCCGGTACTCACGAACCCACAGCAGCGGATAGGAGTTGCCGATGATGATCCGCGAGATAAGGAGCTCAGCCCGGTGCACACAGAGCACCGGCTTGCCCAGGTGGGTAGCCTGGCAGATCTCATAGCCCACGCCCAGCGAAGGGTTGGAGACCTCCGCCACCACCGCCTCGCAAGCCAACAGCCAATCCATGTCCCGCTGGAAAATCTCGTGGGGCGACATGGTCTTTTCCAGTTCCAGCACGCTCGGGTTGGCCACATGCTCGGTCAGCACTTCGTGTCCACAGCTCTTCAGGTGAGCGACAATCTCCGCGTACACGCCCTGGTCCCTGCGTCCACCCGCGATAGAGCCAGAAAAGTAGATCCGCATGTTGTTACCGATGCTTGAGGTAGTCGCGAATTATGCGTGCAGCAAGGCCCGGCCGCCGCAACGCCTGCAGCAGATAGTGACCAGAGAGGTTGCGCACAATCGCCCGCAAGCGACGGCTGCCCGCAATTTCCACCGTCTCGCGCACCAGCCGCTGGAACTCGCCAAAGGGGATCTCCTCATTGAGGTAAAAGTCAGGTCGCAGGGTCAGCTCCGGGCTGAGACTGAACTGGCTCCAGTCAACCTCCTGACTGATGATGCCCCTTTCCACGGCATAATCCCACAGCTCCGTCCCTGGCAATGGCGTAGTCACCGACGCCTGGCAAAAGTTCTGCGGGTCGGCGTCGAGAATCTCTTTGATCAGTTGCTGTGTCAGCCGGATGTCCTCACGCGTTTCGTGTGGCGCTCCCAACATAAAGCAGCAGTAGCAGCCAATGCCATGTCGATTAGCAATGGCCACCGCTTGTCGGTTTTGCGCCACCGTCACATCGCCGCCTTTCAGGTAGGACAACACACGCTCGGACCCAGATTCGAGTCCCAGCGAAATCTTCACCACTCCCATGTCGCGCAATAAGCCCATGAGCCGATCACTCACCAAGTTGGCGCGCAGGTCGGCAAAAAACCGTACCTTGCCCAATACCCCGCGTGCGTCCAAGCCGGCAATGATCTTACGAATTCGGACGGCATTGGCCGTAAACAGGTCGTCGGCGATGTAGATTCCCTCCACGCCGTAGCGCTTCACCAGCAGCTCAACCTCATCTGCCACCCTCTCCGGCGAATGGAACCGGGGCCTGCCCCATTTGGCAGAGACATGGCAGTAGATGCACTTGAACGGGCAGCCGCGCGAAGTGAGCATGGTGGTGCCACGCAGATATTGGTTGTTCATGAGGATGGGGCTCGGCCTGAGAAAACGCTCGATCTCCAGGGCCTCGCGATCAGGCACGGGGATGGTGTCCAGGGGGACAATCGGAGGTCGCGCGGGGGTGATGTGCACACCGCCGTTGGCGTGAAACACGATGCCCCGCACCGCCGACAGCCGGGCCTGTTCGAGCACCCCGCGCTCAAGGAAGAGGCGCATCAGCTCCAGCAGCGTCTGCTCCCCTTCCCCCAGTACCCCCACGTCCACAGCCGGGTCAAGACTCGAGGGCAGAGCTGTGATATGAGGTCCGCCCATCAGGGTGATAACTCCGAGCTCTTTCTTCACCCGCCTGACCAGGTGCAGGAGCGCGGGATAGTTGGCCGAGTACGCAGTGAAACCCACAACCCGGGGCTGCGCGTGTTGGATGCGCTCGAATACATCGCGCCCGGTGTTCACCACCTCCACGTCCTCAAAGCCCAGGTATCGCCGGAGGTAGGCCACCAGGTAGCCAAGGCCCAGTGGCGGCTTGTTGTTGCTGATGCCCTCAACCCACTGGTTCACTAACACCAGACACGCCACGGCGTGCGCCTCCCAAGAACGAACGCAGCTTGGCCAGCTCCCTGTGGTCGAAAAAACCCACCAGCCTAAGCAACAGCGGGAACAACGCCAGCAACACCAAGTGGTAGAGGAACGGCCAGGGGACAGAGATCCTCGTGCCGGCCAAGAAGACGACCGCGACCGCCGCGCCCAGCTTTGCGATTCGACCAAACTCGTACGGCACTCGATACAGGCGCTGGCCGATGGGGTAAAGCACCACGGCCATGACCGTATAGGCAATCACCCGCGCCCAGGCCGCGCCCATCATGCCCAATGCCGGAATCAGGACAAAGTTGGCGGCGAGGTTAGCGGCCATCCCCAGGCCAGTGGAAAGCGGCAGATAGCCGGTCTTTTTCTCCAGGTAGATGCCGATGAGAAAATTGACGTGGGCCGCATAAGGAATGTAGGCGAGCATCAACACCGGCACCACCGACGTGCAGTCCCAAAACCTCTGCTCAAACAGGGTGAAGCTACCCAGTCTCAACCGCACCAGATGGTCCACAAGCAGCGAGACCACCAAGAACACCGCCGAACACACCACCATCACATAGGTGAGCACTTTGGCAAAGATCTCCTTGGCATTCTGCTCCTTGACGGTGGAAAGAAAGAATGGGTGCCAGGCGAAGCTAAAGGCGGACACGAGCAGGTTCATCACGACGGCGATGCGCGCCCCAGCGCCAAACAGTCCGGCCACGTCCACGCCGGCCAGCCGCTCCAGGAGCGGCCGGTCGATAGTGTCGAGGATGACCACCGAAAGCGTCGAAGGCATGTAGGGCAGACCAAAGGCCAGCAGGTCTCGCAAGTCCTTCCGCGAGTAGGTGGGCCGCATGCGCCTGAACACCAGGGGCATGAGCACTGCCAGCGTCAAAGCGGACGAGATCACGTTGGCCAGGAACACACCCTCGACCTTGCGCCCCATTTTCGCCACCAGAATCACGTTGAGCACGATGTTGCTGACCACGTTGAACGACTTGAACAACACGAAGCGCCCGGAACGCTCCTCGGCCCTCAAGACCAGGAATGGCAAAATGGCCAAGGAGTCACAAAATAAAATTGCCGCTCCGTAGCGTACGACAGTGCTCAGTGGTGCGCCAGTGGCGTGGGATTCGGCGCTAAACAACAGGCCCGCAGCCGGTTCGGCAGCGACAAAGAGGAGCACTGAAAAACAGAAACTGCTGACCAGTGAGGTCAAAAACGCGGTGGAAAAAATCCGCTTCTTCCCCTGCTCATCCTCTTCCATGATGTAGAAACGGAGGAAAGCCGAATTCAGCCCATAGGTGTAAAGGATAGTAAAGATGGCCAGGTAGGTAAACATGATGGTGGTGACCCCCATCTCCTCGCGCGTGAGGAAGTGCGTGTACAGAGGCAAGAGGAGGAAGGCCATGAATCGCGAAATGATGTAGCCAATGCCGTACACTGCCGAGTGCTTGGCCAACCGCTTTATGCTCGCGAAGATCATTCCCTTAGTCACCTAGTTCGTAGAGTTCCGGACGCCGGTCATGCAAAAGGTGGTTTTTGGGGGTCAACATCTTGTCGCGTGCGGCTCCAGGCTGGATGTCTACAACTCCCACGATCTCCTCGCTCTCACCCGCAGCCATAAGCACTGCCCCGCGCGGGTCCACGATCTGGCTTCGTCCTGTGAAACAGAGTCGCACACCGTCACGCTCTTCAGTGCCAAAGCGATTGGCGGTCACGGCAAAGACGCCGTTTTCCAGGGCCCGGGTGGTCATGGCCTTCTGGCAATAGGGCAGCACCAGGTTTGCGGGGTGGCAGAGGATGTCTGCGCCTTTGAGGGCAAGGGTGCGTGCCGCCTCGGGAAAGATCCAGTCAAAGCAGATCATCAACCCCACGCGGGCAATCCCGAGGTCTACGACCACGAACCCCGTGTCCCCGGGAGCAAACCACAACTTTTCGTCCAGGAACAGGTGCGTTTTGCGGTAGGTGGCCAGCATCCCACCTGGGCCAACCAAGACCGCTGTATTGTAGATGTGTCCATCGGCCGCTTCTGCTACTCCGGCGACGATGAAGCAGTTCTTCCGTGCGCTTAGCGCCTGCAGCATGCGGCTCGCCGGCCCTGAGGGGATTTCCTCAGCGCTGGCGAGTACCTCTGCCCTGTTGCGGAAAAGGTAGCCGCTCGCAAACAGCTCCGGAAGGACGAAGAGATCCGCTTCCTGGGCGGAGATCAAGACCTCTGCCCTCTCGAGGTTCTCGGCGCGCCTGCCGAACTTGCAATCCATTTGCACAAAGGCCACCCTCATGGCAGGCCTCACAAGGCCAAGGGGTAGCGACCGCAGGCGTGAACCGTCTCCACCATGGCGGCGAAATTCTCCACCGGCACATAGTTGGGGACGGTGTTGCCGGAGCCCACACAGTAGCCACCACCTGGTCCAATGTCACGGATGAGCTGGCGGGTCACCTCCCGGATCTGCTCTGGTGTGCCGCGCGCCAGGAGGTCCACGTCCACGTTGCCCACCAGACACAGCTTTGAGCCGTAGCGGGCCTTCACCTCGCGGATGTCCATGGCCTTCGGCTCGATGGGCTGCAGGGCGTTCACCCCGAGTGCGAACAGATCGTCCATAACCTCCCAGAGACGGCCGTCGGTGTGGTAGATGAACGGCATCTGCCGTGCCTGGCAGAGCTGAGCGATCTTTCGCATCCACGGGAAAAGGTAGGTCCGCAACACTTCGGGCGAGCAGAGCAACCCCGAATAGAAAGCGATGTCGTCGCTGTAGAAGAGCGCTCCAACGTTAGGAATGTCGGCCATGGTGACGAACATGCCGTAGACGATCTCCCCGATGGTGTCGAACAGTCGCGCCACCAGTTCGGGGTTCTCGACCAGGGCGTAGGAGAAGGTCTCAAACCCCATGCGCTCCCAGACCATGGTGAAGATGTCCCCGTATTGCCCAATGATCTTCATCCCCTCGGGCAGCAGCGGCTGCACAATTTCGAAGTTGCGGTAGTCGATCTCCTCGGGACGGGGCCATCGGTAGCGTTCGAATTCCTCCATGGTCGTGATGACGCCCACACCTTCGGCGCTCCAGGTGCGCTCCCGATCCGCTGCCGAGGCGGCGCTCTGCCGCAGGCCTTCCTTGGGCTGAATTTTGGCCGGATTAAAGTCCACAATCGGCGCCAAGCGAATGTAGTCATAGCCCGCGGCCACGAAAAAGTCAATCTGGTCCTTGAGCGTCTCCACCTTGCGACCAAGGTAAGCGCCCATCACGCCGAGGTCGATGGCCAGCTCCAGCAGCGGCACACGGTCTGCCTGCCCGCCGAAGAGCGTCGTGCGCAGTCGCTCGAAATTTGGTCCTGAATGTGGCATCACCATGTCCCTTTGCGCCAAGTGCATTAGCGGACCACCGTGGCGAATCCCCTGCGCTGCAGGTCCTGGTAAAGGAAGATGCCCGCCCCGATGCTCACCGCTACCAGAGCAAGACCCAGGCCGGTCTGTCCCAAAATGAGCTTGCCGATGCCAAAGAGCGCGGTGTAGATCAGGAGGCAGCCCGCCAGCCAGTCGACAAAGTCCCTCCAAAGCGGCTCACCGGAGAGCGGATTGGCTGCTTTGCGCCTGATAGGGCCCCACAGCGCACCCCCAGGACGCGCCTTTTCGTAAAAGGCCACCAGGGTTTTCTCCTCCACCGGCGGCGTGAGCAGGGTGACCCCCACCCAGACCAGCGTGGAACAGGCCACGGTCACTAGCATGAGGATAGCAAACTGGCGCGGTTCGTCTGCGTTGAGCCCGAAACCAAGCTGGAGCACCAAGGCCACCACCAGCGAGGCGATCATGGCAGAGATTTCCGACCAGGCATTGATGCGCCACCAGAACCAGCGCAGGATGTACACCCCGCCAGTGCCGGCGCCGAGGGCCAGCAAGATGCGCCATGCCCCGGAGATCGTCTCCATGAATCCGGTGATCACCGCTGCGATCACCATCATTAGCACCGTTGCCACGCGGGAAACCAGCACATAGTGGCGCTCACTTGCCTGCAGCTTCACGAAGCGCCGGTAAAAGTCGTTGACCACGTAACTTGCGCCCCAGTTGATGGCCGTGCTGATGGTGGACATAAAGGCCGCGGCAAAGGCCACCAGCAGCACCCCTCGGAAGCCCACGGGCAGCACGCGCACCATGACGTGCACGTATCCTGCTTCCTTGTCGGCCAGCTCCGGGAAGAGCACCATGGACACCAGGGCGACGATGATCCACGGCCAGGGACGGAGGGCGTAGTGGGCTATGTTGAACCACAGTGTGGCCAGCAGCGCGTGCTTCTCGTCCCGCGTGGCTAACATCCTTTGTGCCACGGAGCCTCCGCCCCCAGGTTCTGCGCCCGGATACCAGGCAGCCCACCACTGCACACCCACATACACCAGGAAGGCCGAAACCGGCATCCACGGGGAGCCCACTTTTGGCAAGAAGTTCAGGATTCTGTGCTCGGTGCCGTACTGAGCTGCCAGCTTTGCGGTCAAAGTCGTCAGCCCCCCGACCTCGTGCAGGGCGAAGACGGCCAGCGCGATGGTCCCGCCCATGGCCAGGGCAAACTGGACAAAGTCGGTGATGACCACGCCCCACAGTCCCGACATGGTGGAATAGAGCAGCGTCACCATAAGGCAGATGCCCACGGCTACCCAGCGGTCCACCCCCAGGCAGATGCCCAGGATCTTCGCCATAGCCAGGGTCACCCAGCCGATGACGATGCAATTGATGGGGATGGCCAGGTACAGCGCCCTGAACCCGCGGAGGATGGCTGCCGGCGTGCCGGCGTAGCGCACCTCGGTGAACTCCACGTCGGTGAGCACCCCCACGCGTCGCCACAGGCGCGCATAAAGGAACACTGTGAGCATGCCGCTCATGACAAAGTTCCACCACAACCAGTTGCCGGCGATGCCGTTGCGGGCCACCAGGCCAGTGACCGCCAGAGGGGTATCAGAGGCAAAGCTTGTAGCCACCATGGAGGTGCCAGCCAGCCACCACGGCAAGCTCCGCCCAGAGACGAAAAAGTCGGCCAGACTGCCGCCTGCCCTGTCACGATAACGCAAGCCAACGATGGTGACAAAGAGAAAGTAGCTGGCTACCAGCGCCCAGTCGATCCAGTGCAGAGTCACGCCGTTCCCTCCTCGACCACCCGGTTGCGCAGCACGCCGAGCCCTTCGATCTCGGCTTCGACCACATCGCCTGGTTCCAGAGGAAGAGTCCCCTCTGGTGTTCCAGTGCAAATGATGTCCCCGGGCGCCAGCGTCATATAGCGCGAAATGTAGCTGATCAACTGCGGCACGGAAAAGACCATCTCCCCCACGCTGCTGCGCTGCCGCACCTGACCATTCACCCGCAGCTCCATCTGCTTCTTCTCGATGTCCTCCACCTCATCGCGGGGCACAAGGAAAGGGCCTATGGGGCAGAAGGTGTCAAAGCTCTTGGAGCGAAGCCACGGGCGCTGGGCTGCCATGTCCTTGCGCTGCAGATCTCGGGCAGTGACATCGTTTGCCACCGTGAAGCCAGCCACATAGTCCCACGCGGCAGCCGGCGAAATAGACCTGGCGCTCTTGCCGATGACCACGGCCAACTCCAGCTCATGATCAACCCTGCCCACGCCCGGCGGGAGGACAATGGTCCCCTCATGGGGAAGGAGCGAAGAGGGCATCTTGGCGAAGAAGATGGGCTCCTCCGGTACCTGTGCACCCCATTCTTCCGCATGCGCCTTGAAATTGCGCCCCACGCACAAAATCTTCTGCGGCCTGGCAATAGGCACCTCGAAGCGGATCTCCCCCTCCAGACGCAGGTCCTCTATGGGACGAAACTGCCGCAAAGCGGCCATGACTTCCCGGAACGTCTTCCCGCTGAAAAAGTCCAACTCGACCATCAGCTGGAGGAAGTGGAAGTCTGGACCGCGCCCCTTGGCCTTCACCTCCTTGAATATGTCCCAGGCATGAGTAAAGTTGAAGACACCTTCTTCGGTTTCCACGCCGATCCGTATCTCGCCCTTTGGGGTCTGGTAGGAAAATGCCCGCACTGCCTGCTTCGCCTGGTTCATACGTTGCTCCGTACGCCGCTGCCCGGACCAACAACGTTCGAAAGTATAGCAATTTGCCCCCTAAGTTGCAAGAAGAAAAATTGGCGGTCTCGCAGCTGCTGACGCACAGGGCAGTAGGCCTCCGGGTGCAATTGGGGTAAAAGCCAGCGCCCCGGCCTGAAGGCACGCTGCCCCACGGCCAGTGCCGTCCACCCTTGGGCCGGCACGTTCCACTCAGACCATGCTACCAGCTGCGGTGACCGCCGAGCGGAAGGCGCGAATCGCTCGTTCCACTCCGGTGTCGTCTACATCCAGGTGGGTCACCAGGCGAATCACGGTTTGCCCTAACGCAAGACAGAGGACGCCTTGGGTGCGCAACGCTGCCACGACCTGAGCTGCCTCCTTCCCGGTCTGGCCCACATCAACGAAGACCATGTTTGTCTGCACGCTTTCCAGGTCCACGCTGAGGCCCGGCAGCTCGCTCAGGGCCTCTGCCAGCCGGCGCGCGCGGCGATGGTCTTCGACCAGGCGCTCGCGGTGGTGCCGCACGGCATAGAGCCCGGCGGCGGCCAGGATTCCCACCTGGCGCATGCCACCCCCAAAGATCTTCCGGTACCGGTGCGCGTGCTCAATGAACTCGCGGCTGCCTACAAGGAGCGAGCCAACCGGCGCACCCAGCCCCTTGGACAGGCACACAGAGACCGAATCGAAAGGAGCCGCGTACTCACGCTCGCTTATCCCCGTGGCCGCGGAGGCGTTCCAGAGGCGGGCGCCGTCGAGATGCATGCGCAGGCCAAATCGATCTGCTACCTGGCGAATCTCGTGCATGGCCTCAAGGGGAAAGATCGTGCCCCCGGCTCGGTTATGGGTGTTCTCGATGCACACCAGCCTGGTGCGCGGATAGTGATGATCCGATGGGCGCACTGCCGCTGCCACCTGCGCCCCACTGATCACCCCGCGCACCCCAGGGAGCGGATGGAGCTGCACGCCCGAGAGCATGCCCGGCCCGCCACCCTCATAGTGAAAGCTGTGGCTGTCCTTTTCCAGGAGGACCTCATCCCCTGGCTGCGTGTGACACTTGATGGCAATCTGATTGCTCATTGTGCCGCTGGGCACAAACAGCGCAGCCTCCTTCCCCAGGAGCGCGGCCACTTCCTCCTGGAGCCTGTTGACGGTGGGGTCCTCGCCAAAGACATCATCACCCACTTCTGCGCGCGCCATCGCCTCCCGCATTTGAGGCGTGGGTTTGGTCACCGTGTCGCTGCGCAAGTCCACACACTCCACTTTACTTCCCTCCAAGGGTTTCCCGTGCCCGTTCAAAGAAGTGTAACACTTTCCCAGGAAATTCGCAAGCGGATTTCCCCCCTGCTCGGCGCTCCGTACAGGTGGGCGGCCAGATGACCAGGGGACCGAAGCTGCCGCATCGGTTATGCAGCATCGCGCATCAATGGCACCGACGTTCAGCTTCTAGAAAACCGCACGACACCGGCAACCCTCAGCATCAAAATGCGCGCTTAGCGATCCTGCTGTGGGGTGCAGGCCACCTCCCCTACGGCGCGGGCTCACAGCACTGGTGCTCAGAACCGCGCGCCCAGGCCCTCCGCAATCCTGTAGCCCAACCACCACGCCTGAGACATCCCGCAGGCAGCCTGGCGCAAGGCAAATTTTCCTCTTGATTTTCTACCTCGAAATCCGTATTGTTGACTACTCGCGGCCAGTTGCGGCGAGCCAGCCAGCAATTGCACCCAGGAGAGCGGCGGCCAAGAAGATCCATGAGTTGCGCATTGGCACAAGAGGGCCGCTGCCTCCTCGGCAAGGAGGATTCTTCTCCAGTGGGGGTATGGCTATCGCCAGGATCTCGGTCTGGTGGCACCCGGGTCGAAACACCGCCCCCCATGGGTTAGTTTCCACGGCGCTGGACTTGTTCACGGCTCCCGCGCTGGCACCGCCTGTGCCGCCACCGAAGGATCGGAGGCGCTCAGGCGCAGACGTGGACGCTCAGACAAAACGAGGTGAGATACCGTGCACAGAAAGCTGACGGCCCTGGGGCTGGCGAGTGTGGCGCTGACCCTTTGTGCGCAGGTCCCTTTGCCTGAGGAAGAACTCGTGGCCAAGGCGCGGCAGATCCATGAGCGTGTGCTCACCATTGACACCCACTGCGACACGCCGCTCAATCTAATGCGCGACAACTGGGATCCTGGCCAGCGCCACGAACCAGGACGGCGTGGGAGCGGCAAGATCGACCTGCCGCGCATGAAAGAGGGCGGGCTGGACGCGCAGTTCTTTGCCGTCTTCGTGGCCCAAGGGCCCAGGACTCCTAAGGGCTATGCGCGGGCACACGAGCAGGCCCTCAAACTCTTCGCAGCCATCCACTCCATGTGCGCCCGTTACCCAGAGCAGGCTGAACTCGCCACCACACCGGAGGACGCTTATCGAATCGAGAAGGCAGGCAAACGGGCAATCTTTATTGGCATCGAAAACGGCTACGCCATCGGCAAAGACCTTTCTTTACTCAAGAAATACTACGACCTCGGGGCCCGCTATGTGACCCTCTGCCACACGAGCAACAACGACATCTGCGACTCTTCCACCGACCGCAATGGCCCGGAGCATCATGGTCTCAGCGAGTTCGGCAGACAGGTGGTGGCAGCGATGAACCGCCTGGGCATGATCGTGGACGTCTCCCACATCTCCGACGAGGCCTTCTACCAGGTGCTGGAAGTGAGCAAGGCACCGGTGTTCGCCTCTCACTCCTGTGCTCGGGCTCTGTGCCACAACCCACGCAATCTTAGCGACGACATGCTCATCAAGTTGGCGGCAAAGGGTGGAGTGATGCAGATGTGCATCCTCAGCGCCTACGTCAAGGACGTGCCGCCGAATCCGCGGCGCGATGCGGCCCTGCAGAAGCTGCGCGAAAAGTACGGCCCGTGGGGTCAAATCCGGGACACAAAAGTGCGAGAGCAGCTGCGCCAGGAATGGGAGGCCATCGACGCGCAGTATCCGGAGGCGAAGGCAACGGTGCAGGACGTGGTCGACCACATCGATCACGTGGTCAAGCTGGTGGGTATCGACCACGTGGGCATCGGCACCGACTTTGACGGAGGCGGTGGCGTGATCGGTTGCGACGATGTCACCGAAATGCCGAACATCACCCTGGAGCTGGTCAGGCGCGGGTATCAGGAAGAAGAGATCCGCAAGATTTGGGGCGGCAATCTTTTGCGGCTCTTTGAGCAAGTCATTCGCGAAGCAGAAAAGGAAAGGGCCGAATAGGTCTGGCTGGAAGTGAGCAAAAGCGTGAGGTGCAGCATGAGACAGAACTCTCTGCCGGTCGCGGTCGTACTGATGCTCTGCGTAAGTGTGGGAGGCGCCTTCTGCCAAGTGCCGCAGGACACAGTCATCTACAAGCTCCTCGAGATTGACGGACGAGAGCGTACGGTGCTCACCCTGGACTTTTCCAAGGTCGGAAAGCCGGGCTCGGTGGAGCTATTCGCGCCGCTCTTCCATCTACCGCAGGTGAGCCAGGGTCGCACTGGCACCTGCTGGGCCTTCGCCGCGACCTCTTTCCTGGAATCGGAGCTGAAGCGCTTGAGCCGAGGGGAGATCAAGCTCTCGGAAATGTACACTGTGTACTACGAGTATGTGGAAAAAGCGCGCCGCTTCGTTCGAGAGAAAGGCGATTCGCACTTCGCTCAAGGGTCTGAGTTGAACGCAGTCATCGAGCGTATGAAACAGTACGGGGCGGTGCCGGCCAGCGCCTATCCCGGCCGCAAAGAAGGACAGGAGCAACACGACCATAGCAAGCTGGAACGGGAAATGCGCGACTATTTGCAGTTTGTGCGCAGCCAGCAGCTCTGGGACGAGGAGCAGGTGATCGCCTACATCAAGATGACGCTCAACAAATACCAGGGCGAGCCACCGACGCTGGTCACCGTGGCCAAGAAGAGGATGACACCGAAAGAGTACCTGGCCAACGAGCTCCGCCTGCCCCTCGATGCCTATGTCTCGGTGATGTCCACCAAGTCGGAACCATTTTATACCAAGGCCGAGTATAAGGTGCCAGATAACTGGTGGCACTGCAAAGACTACTACAACGTGCCACTGGACGAATTCTATCAAGCGTTGAAGACGGCATTGGCGCGCGGCTACACGATTGCACTGGCCGCCGACACCTCGGAGCCTGGCAAGAGCGGAGAAGAAGATGTGGCCATTGTGCCGACGTTCGACGTTCCGCCCGGATTCATCAACCAAGATGCGCGGGAGTTTCGCATCTACAACAGGACCACCACCGACGACCATGCGATTCATGCGGTGGGTTACCAGCGCCTCGGTGAGCACGACTGGTTCCTCATCAAGGACTCGGGGTCCAGCGCTTTTCGCGGACAGCACAAGGGCTATTTCTTCTTCCGCGATGACTATGTGCGGCTGAAGGTGCTGGTCTTCATGGTGCACAAAGACGCCATTCCCGAGCTCATGGCAAAGTTCCAATAGGCATGAGCGGGCGCGGGCAGAGGGGGGGCCGGTTTTCTGCCTTGCGCCCACAAAGCTGAGCGCGGGGGTGTCGGTTTGATACTGGCACCCCCGCTTCATGTGTGAGGACCAGAGGGCGAACGGAGTGAAAGGCTAAGGTCATGTGGTGCGGGATCGATATCGGCTCTTCGCATGTGAAGGTCGCGGTGCTGGACGAACGAGGCAGCGTGGTAGTGACTATGACACGCCCTGCCCAGGGCCGGCCTTTGCCTACGCTGTCGGAAATGCTCGGCAAAGTGGAGCAGCGCCTGCCGTCATCCACGGTGGCTCTGGCAGTGACCGGGGTTGGCAAAGAGCTCCTGTGTTCGCTGGTGGAGGCGCCACCGGAGAACGAGCTGCTGGCGGCGGCACGCGCCGCTACGCACCTCTGCCCCGACGTGGTCTCGCTAATCGAGGTGGGAGCGCAGTTCACCAAGTGGGTGCAGCTGGAGTCGCCGTCCTCCGCGGACGGGGCCGCCATTGCCGATTATGACATGAACGAGCTGTGTGCCGCAGGGTCCGGGGCCTTCCTTGAGGAACAGGCTGCTCGCTTGCAGGTGAGCATCGAGGAGTTAGGAGAGCTAGCGGCGCAGGCCCCCCGGGGTGCCACCATCGCCGGCCGCTGCAGTGTGTTCGCCAAGTCCGACATGATCCATCTGCAGCAAAAGGGCACCCCGCTGGCAGAGATCGCCTACGGCCTCTGCCTTGCTTTGGCGCGCAACTTTGTCGCCACGGTGCTGGCTGGGCGCACCTTGCCCGTCCCGGTGGCCCTGATCGGTGGAGCTATGGCCAACCCCGGCCTGGTGCGTGCTTTCCGGCAGGTGCTGCGCCTGGACCCCACCGTTGCCCAGGTCCCGCCGCACTTTGCCTTCTTCCCGGCCATCGGCACGGCTCTCGCCGTGCGAGCCAATGGAGCACCCCGCCTGCGCATCTCTTCGCTACGCCGCCGGCTGCAGTGGCAGACTGCGGAGGTCGAATCCCAGTTGAACCGCCTCCCTCCTCTTGCCCGACCATCATTGATGACCCTACAGGAACCGCAGGAAACGCACGAAAGGAAAAAGAGGGTGTTCCTCGGGGTGGATGTGGGCTCGGTGAGTACCAATTTGGTGCTCATTGACCAGGAAGGTCAGGTAGTGGCGGGGGTGTATCTGCCCACACGCGGCCGTCCCCTCGAAGCACTACAGCAGGGCCTCGCCCAGCTGCGTGAGCGAGGCGGCCAGGAGGTGGAGGTGCTCGCCGTGGGCACTACCGGGAGCGGCCGACACCTGGCGGCGCGCTTCATTGGCGCCGATGTGGTCAAGAACGAGATCACCGCTCAGATGACCAGCACGCTCTTCTACTTCCCGGAAGCGGACACAGTCTTTGAAATCGGCGGGCAGGATTCCAAGTACATCAGCCTGCAGGACGGTCGCGTGGCGGACTTTACCATGAACAAGATCTGCGCCGCCGGGACAGGCTCTTTCCTCGAGGAGCAGGCCCAGCGCCTGGGGATCAACATCATCGACGAGTTCGCCGCGCTCGCATTCGCCAGTGCCCGACCCCTGGACTTGGGCAGCCGCTGCACCGTTTTTATGGATGCCGAGGTGGCCCATAGCCAGGCGGCAGGTGTACCCCTTCCGGACCTTGCGGCGGGGTTGGCTTATTCCATTGCCAGGAACTACCTGGAGAAGGTCGTGGGCAACCGTCGCATTGGCAACTTTATCGTGTTCCAGGGCGGAGTGGCTTCCAATGCGGCGGTGGTGGCGGCCATGTCCTCCCTTTTGGGGAAAGAGATCAGGGTTCACCCCTACAACCGTATCTCCGGCGCAATCGGTGCCACCCTCTTGGCGCAGCGGTTCTATCGACAGAACCCGCGTCCCAGCGCCTTTCGCGGCATGCACCAGTGCCAGGACTACACCATCTCCAGCTTCGAGTGCGGACATTGCCCAAACCGCTGTCAGGTCAATCGCATCCACCTGGGCGCAGAGGTAGTACATTTCGGCGACACGTGCGAACGCTACACCAGCCGTGAGACCAGGTCTGCAGCTGGAGCGAGTGTGCCAGACCTATGCGCTGAATACAGTGCCCTGGCCGAGTTGTATTTGCCTTCAGAGACCGGGGTGCGCGCACGGGTGGGGCTGCCCAGGGCCTCGCTCTTCCACGAGCTCCTCCCCTTCTGGGCCACTTTGTTCGCCGCCATCCGCTACCAGCCAGTGCTGTCAGGAAAAAGCTCCCCGCTCTTCCTGGCACGCGCAACTGCAGTGTTGCCCTCAGAGAGCTGCCTGCCGGTGAAGATGACCTTCGGCCGTGTCCTGGACCTCGTCGACAAAGGCGTCGACCTAGTCGTGCTCCCGTCGATAGTGGAGCTTCCCCCCACCGAAACCGTCCAGGAGGACCAGAGCCACGCCTGCCTCTATACCCAAGCTCTGCCGTACATGGTCAGCGCTGCGGTGCGGGCACGGGTATTGACCCCACAGGTGCGCTTCACCGAGGAGTTCGACGGAATCGCCGAGGGAATGACCTCCCTCTGCGCCGATTTGCACGTGAGCGAGGGAGAACTGCAAGCCGCCTATCGTCAGGCCAAAGCTGCCTGTGCAGAGTTCAGGTAACGCGTGCAGGCGCGCGGCCAAGAGCTGCTCGCCGGCAACTTCCAAAGGGCGGTGGTAATCCTGGGGCGGCCCTACAACACCTTGGACCCGTTCCTCAACCTGAATCTCTCTATTCACCTGAAACGGTTAGGGATTCTGGCCATTCCCATGGGCTATCTGCCCTTGCATAAGGTCCGCCTGGACGAGCGCTAGCAGGACCTGCCCTGGAAATTTCCCCGCGACATGGTACGTGCGGCCCTTCTCACCCTTCAGGACGAGCGACTCTTTCCGATCGTGGTGTCCAATTTTGGTTGCGGGCCGGATGGCTTTGCGCACAAACACCTGGAGCGCATCCTGCGCAGCAAGCCCCACCTATTCCTCGAGTTCGATGAGCATCGCGGTGAAGCCGGCCTGATCACCCGCCTGGAGGCTTTCATGGAGGAAATCACCCCTGCAAGCCGCCAGGCACCCAGGAGGGGCAAAGACGCCAAAGAGGTACCTATCGCCAGGCCGGCTGCGAAGAAACACCACTTCTTCCTCCCTCCCCTATTTCGCCGACCATGCGCATGCATTTGCTGGCGTGCTGCGCGCGGCAGGACACGAGGTGGAACTACTACCCCCTCCGGATGAAGAGACTCGGCGCCTGGGTGCGCAAGTGAGCTCAGGCAAGGAGTGCCACCCCTTTGCCCTCTTGGTTGGCGATCTGCTGAGACTCATCAAGACCAGGAGTCTGCCGGCAAATAGCGTCTACTTCTTCCCCGGCACGTCCATGCCCTGCCTGTTGGCCCAGTACGGTTCTGCCCACGCCCTCGCTTTACGAGAGCTTGCGGCCAGCGGCATCCAGGTCATGACTCCGGACACCTCCGGCCTCCTCAATCTCCTGAAGCCCGGAGGCATGATCAGCCTATGGCGGGGTCTGGTGATCATTAATCTCTTGCTCAAGGCGGCGTGCGCGTTGCGGCCCTACGAAAAGGTCCGGGGCAGCACTGACCGCGCCTACCGCCAGAGTCTCCAGGAGATCGAACAGGCGCTGGCGGGGGAAGTAAATCTCGGGTTCGCCCTGGAGCATTGGATTGCCCGGATGGAACGGATAGCGGTGCGGAGTCAGAGGAAGCGACCACTGGTGGGTGTGGCGGGTGATATCTACACGCGGATCAATCCCTTTGCCAACCAAGAGCTCTTCGCCACTTTGGAGGCCATGGGCTGCGAAGTCTGGCCTGCCCCCTTCTTGGTGGACACCACCGAGTTCGGCGCCCGTCACGCCTTAGAAAGAGGGCTCAGCCGCCGCCAGGCGCTCGAAGTGTTGAAATCCACTGCCTTTGTTCTAGCTGAGGAGAGAGAGGCGAAACTGATCCGCGAGCGCTTCTACGAGCGCCTGCACCTCACGCCTGAGGTGAGCTATCAGGAGGTGAAGGCCATGGTGGAGCCGTACTTGGGTCCGGATACCACCACCATCCTCCTTCTCAACGTGGCCAAAGTGGTGGAGTACGCCCGTCGGGGTGCGGATGGCGTGGTCAACGCCTACTGCTTCAACTGTATGGTGGGCAACGGCCACTCGGCCCTCCTCAAGCGCATCAGGAAAGAGCACGGCAACATCCCCATCACCAGCCTGGTCTATGGGGAGGCGAGCACAACCGCGCTGAGCACACGCCTTGAGGCGTTTGTCCACCAATTGAAACGGCACCACCGTCTCCGGGTGCAATCGGCCGAGTTTGTGAGCTGAAAGGCTCTGTGGCGGGCGCAGGCTCCTGGTCAGCCGCGGCTGCCCGGTCTGGCCTGCCCCCTTCTGCGACGCAACAGCTCGCGGTTGTAGGTTTCGATCAGATCCTCGTGGCTCAGGACACCCAAGACCCTGGAGGGGTTCTCCGGGTCGACCACTGGCAGCTGGCCATAGCCGCTTGAAACGAACTTTTCCAGGGCGCTGTGCAGGTTTTCGGAAGGTGTGACAACCACCGGTGGCAGCATCAAGTCGCGCGCGATGAGCGCCCTGTCCAGCTCTTCGGCGAAAAGGGCGGTGTGCACATTCCTCAGGGAGATGAGGCCGACAATGCGCCTCTGGCGGTCGACCACGGGGAAATATGACTCCTCGTGCTGTGCCACCAGTCGACGAAACTCGGGCATGCGCATGTCTTCCCGCACCAGTACCAGCTTTGTCGAGGGCCGCAAAGCATCGCGCACCGTGAGCTCTTCAAGCACGTTCATGGTAAAGTCCCCCAGGTGAGCAGGCGAGTCGGCCATGCGCAATGGTTGCTTTTCGTAGATGCTTGTCTGTCCGGTGAGAAGGTAAGCCACGGAGGCGGCGGCCATCATGGGAACCAGGAGCTGGTAGCCGCCGGTCATTTCGCACACCATGAGCATGGAGCTGACCGGCGTCTTTGCCACTCCTGCGAAAAAGGCCCCCATGCCCACTAATACGAACGCCGCAGGGTCAGGCCTGGAGCCCGGAAAGAGCTGGGCTGCCGCTTCCCCGCATGCGCCACCGAGCATGCCCCCAATGACCATCGATGGCGCGAACACGCCGCCACTCCCGCCTGATCCGACCGTGAACGAGGTGGCCAGCATTTTCGCGCAGGCCATGATCAGAAGAGTCCGAAAGCCCAGCTGACCGCCAATGGCCTGCTGCAAGAGGCCATAGCCACCGGCAAGTACCTCTGGCAGCGCCAGCGCCAGAGCCCCCAGCATCAATCCCCCCAGGGCAGGCTTCAAGAAAACCGGTATCCTCAAGGGGCGAAAAAAGTGGTCGCGCATGCCATAGAAGAGGCGTACGAACAGGATGCCCATTCCGGCACAGATGGCCCCCACTGCCAGATACAGCGGCAGTTCCAGGGGGTGCTCGAACGGGGTGACGTGGGCCGAGAAGATGTGCCCGAACCCGAAGCGATAAGTGAAGACCGAGTATGCGACCATGGACGAGACGAGGGAGGGAATCAGGGCGCCGGCTTCGAAGTCCCGCTTGTAGAGAACTTCGACGCTGAAAAGTGCCCCGCCCAGCGGCGAGCGAAAGATGGCTCCCACCCCGGCTGCCATGCCTGCGGTCAAGAAGGTCCTCCGTTCCACATCGCTGAGGCGGAGCACGGAGGCCAGGGATGATGCGGAACCGGCCGCAATTTGCGCGATGGGCCCTTCGCGCCCGGCACTGCCCCCCGAGCCAATCGTGATGATAGAAGCCATCGCCTTGACAAACGGCACATGGCGTCGAATGTGCCCCCGGTGGCGATGGAAGGCCTCGATGACCGCGTCAGTGCCATGCCCTTCCGCCTCGGGCGCGAATAGGTACACAAGCGCCCCGGTCACAAGTCCCCCCAGGGCTGGCATGACCAGCAACAGCCAGCGCAGAGGGACCTCTTCCCCAGGCACCATCCGCCCAGGTTCGCCTGCGGGAGACGGTGGGTGGTAGTGGCAGAGCGAGCCCAGCAACACTTCGCTCGTCAGCCGCAAGAGCTCGTAGAAGACAATCGCACCCAATCCGCCGATGATGCCGATCACCACACTGGCAAGGATCCACTTGCCGGTGTGCCACAGTCGGTCACTGCGCCCAAAAGTCCCCATCCGCGTTGCAAGGCCCGCCCAATCCATTTACGATTCCTGCTCCTGGCAGTCAAATTGGTCGATGGCCTTGAGTACCTGGGCGGGAGAGGTGGCACGGAGAAGCCTCGTCCGCACCTGTTCCTGGCGCAAGAGGCCAGCAAAGCGTGCCAAAACCTTCAGGTATCGGGCAATCTCCTTTGGCGGCGTGCCCATGAGCACCACTAGGCGGACCTTCTCCCCATCCTCGGCGCCAAAGTCGAGGCCCTTCTTCAGACGCGCCAGCACGACAAGGATTCTGCTCACGCTCTCGCTGCGGGCGTGGGGGAAGGCCACCCCGTTGCCGACTGCGGTGCTGCCCAGCGCCTCACGGGCCAAGACTTCCTGCAAGAAGGTATCAGGGTCGCGCACCGCCTTGCTCTGTGCTGTGGCCTCCACAAGCCGGCGCAGCAGTTCGTCCCTGTCGCTTGCTTCCACATCGAGCAAGATTAGGGCGCTCTGCATAAAGTCGGTCAGCCTCACGCTCCCCTCCTCATAATCTGGGCTCGCCGCAGCTCACCAAGGTCTGACGTTCGCTCCCAGCGAAAAAAAGAACCCACCAATACTCGATCCTTCAAATCCAGTGCGGCCGCCCACCCCGGCTGAAGTCACCTCGAGCTCAGTGCTCAGTCCCAGCCACGGCCGCAGCGAATAGTCCAAACTCACCGTCAAGAAGAAGCCCCTTCCTGACTGCGCGCCGGACCCCCTTTCCCGCAACTTCAGCACGGCGCGCTGGGGGCTCTCTTCCACCCAGAAGAAGGCGTAGCCAAGCCCTACCGCCGAGCTCCATCTGCGCTCGCCAAAACTCCAACGCCGTACCCCCACCAGCAGCCAGCGTTCACGCCAGTGTGCCGCCGAACTCGGGAGCTCGCGAGGGAGCTCGGCGTGTTCTCGTCCTTCACTCTCAAAACACCTTCCCCCGGTGAAGGCATACACATTGCCCAAGACGCGCAGCGCCACATCCCCGCCGTAGCAGAGGCCCCAGCGGCTGGCATAGACCTCCTCAAAACGGTCAAGGGAAACGCGAAACTCCCCAGCCCTTAGCCCCACGACCAGGTGCGGTTCCCGTACAGGCACCTGACACATACCGCTGACCGAATAGGCTGCCCAAAGAGCAAGCACGCAGACAGCCGTGAACACGTGACTCCGTGCAAGTCCTTTCGCCCTCATGCCACTGCCCCTGATTCCTCTGCCGTGCGAAAGCCACCCCGCGACAAAATGCTCATCCCTGGGACGGGCTCTCGACCTTGGTCGACACCACCGTGCTCCCTGGACGGGACGGGGCGGAGAGCCCCGCCACTCGCAGGCGACGTTGGTGCCACCAGTAGTAGGCCACAAGGGCCGCAGCCAATCCCAGCGCGTCGGCCACCACATCTTGCACCGCAGCAAATCTGCCAGGGACGAACCTTTGATGGATCTCATCGAGAGCGGCGTAGAGGAGCCCTAACAGGCCAGCGCCGAGCAAACTGCGCCGGAGCAATTGGTGGCCAGATGACTGGGCGAAGGCCCCGGCGAGCAGTACGCCAAAGACAAAGTACTCGACAAAATGGGCCACCTTGTCAATTGCCCGGAAACCTGTGGGAATCGTCGGTAGCTTGGGTATGGACGAAAGCGCGAAGATGAGCAGCGCCCAGCCAATCGCTGCTAACTGGTGGGGCGTGAGGCGCTTCATCAACGTACGCCCTCCCTCAGACGGAGGGCAGCCGGCACGTGGCGCATGATGTCGCCGGCAATCATCCCCCGCTCCCCAAGCTCGTCCCTGGCCAGGTCGCCAGCTAATCCGTGCAGGTAGACCCCAGCCACTGCCGCCTGTTCCGGGGCCAGACCTTGGGCCAGCAGCCCCGTGATCAAGCCCGTGAGCACGTCGCCGGAGCCCGCAGTGGCCATGCCCGCGTTTCCGGTCGAGTTGATATAGACCACCCCAGAAGGGCAGGCCACCACCGTAGGAGCACCTTTCAGCACAAGCACCTCACCCCACCGCTGTGCCCATGCGCGCGCGGTCTCAACCGGGTCGCTGAGGATAGCCTCCCGGCTTTGACCGGTCAGGCGCGCTAGCTCGCCAGGGTGAGGCGTGAGCACCAGGCGACCTGTCTTTCGCGCCAGGATCTCCGGCTTTCGGGCCAGCGCATTGAGTCCGTCTGCGTCGACTACCAGCGGATGGGGACACGCCCCCACCAAGGCCCACACCGCCTCCACAGTTTCCGGGTCCATCCCCAACCCAGGGCCTATGGCTGCCGCGGTCACCTGGGCAAACATCTGTTTCACTTGTTCCACCGCAGCTCGCCCCAGGTGGCCTGGTGCCGCCTCTGCCACCGGTTTGCTTATCACCTCTGTGGCTTTCTCTTCCACGATGGCATTCAACGACCCGGGGATGACCAGATAGGCCAAACCCGCACCGGCTCGGAGCACGGTCTCTGCACTGAGCACCGCTGCGCCAGTCATCCCTGTGGAGCCCGCCACAACCAGCGCCAATCCACAGGTGTTCTTGTAGGCATTGGGAGCACGCGCTGGCAGCATCTGTGCTACGTCCACAGCTTCTACCTGCCAGGTATCCACCTTTGGCGGCGTCAATACCTGGCAAGGCATCCCAATATCGACGACCGTGACCCTACCCGCGTGCTCCCGAGCGGGTGAAAACAAGAGTCCGCGCTTCAGAGCGGCCATTGTGGCCGTGCATGTGGCACGCACTGCCGGCCCAGCTATGCTCCCGCTGTCGGCATTCACGCCGGACGGCACATCAACTGCGAGGATGGGAGCACGATACTCGTTGAGTGCACCGATGACCTGGGCCATCAACCCCTGCACAGGCCCTTGAAGCCCGGTGCCAAGCAGGGCATCCACAATGAGCTCGGCGTCAAGCCCTTCGGGAAGGTGCTCCGCAGCCGTGACCTCCTCCACCTTCAACCCCATCTCCTCCACGATATTGAGGTTGATAGCTGCGTCACCTTTCACCTCTGCCCTGTTTCCTACGAGCAAGACCCTAACCTGTGCTCCCCCATTGGCAAGGTGGCGCGCCACCACAAAGCCGTCGCCGCCGTTCTTCCCCTTGCCACAAAAAATGGCGACCCTCTTGCCGCACACATTGCCCAGTAGTTCCTGCGCAAGTCTGGCTACACCACGGCCTGCGTTCTCCATCAACACCACACCGGGTATGCCGTACCGCTCGATTGCTTCACGGTCACAGGTCGCCATCTGATGCCCTGTTACCACCGCTCGCATGCGTCTATGCTCCCTCTACCGAAAACAACGGCAGCACCAACATCCTTGTCTGCTCCTTCCTTCGGGGTTCAACCTTGCCAGCCCGCGCGCAGCCGGTGGCGAGGAAGACCTTCGCCCCGATGACCCGTAGTGAGCAAAGATCTGGTGAGCTCCGCGCTGCCTTGACCAGCACCAGGCTGGGCAACGGCCGCCAACATCGGGCGCGTCGCTGCCGAACTTCTCTGGGGCACCTTGGAGCGTCGAGTCTACGCCCTGCCCTGATCCGCCGGGCCTGACCACACCCCTTCTGTCTCTTCCCAGTGCCAACCGGGTTCCTCGATCTTTAGCGGATTCAGCTGCAGCTGGCCATGTTGCAGGAGGGCGGTTGTCTCCTCCCAGGTGCGAATCCCGCTCAACGCATCCAATTCATGGAGGTTCTGGTAGCCCAGGCAGTTGGCGTACTTGAGAGTGGTCACCGGGTCGAAGCCGCGGACAAAGGCCGCCAAGAAACCGGCGATCGCCGAGTCTCCAGAGCCGGTGGCGCTGGCGATGCGCGACACGCGGAAGGACGGGCACCAGAGCTCTCGCTCGGCCCATGCCTCAGGATCGCGAGGCAGGCCTATGGCCGCATCCCCCAGCCTACTGATGCGGCCGGTGCGAAGGTAGGTGCCGTTGATGGCGCCTTTGAGCATCACCACCTGGGCCCCCATGGCCAGGAATTGCCCGCCCAGCTCCGAATAGATGCGCGGCGGCAGGGTTTCGACCACGTCGCCCCCCGCAGCGCGGTCCTTGTCGGCGAGGAACTTTTCAGGCGCCATCATGTAGTAAGCCTCACCAACACTGGGGAGGAAGAGATCAACGTAAGGCAGCACACGTTCCAAGATCTCCCGCCAGGGGGCGCGCCCAGATTCGCTTGCCGGATCAGGCAAGGACATATCCAGGGAGGTAATCGCCCCAGTCTCGCGCACGCGGCGAAAGATTTCCACCAGCTCGGCCCCTCCGTCGGCGTAGAGGCGCCGCATCAAAGGCGGGTACCCCAAATGGAAGACCTTTGCCTTCTCCACCACCTCATAGTCCACGTCATCGGCGCCAAAGGTGTTGTTGGTGCCAGGATTGTGGAGAAAGATGCGGTCAATGCCAGGCGGGGCGATGGCCACGGTGTAGGAGGAAGCTTCCCCGTGCGCCACGGAGATGCCCATCTCCCCGTCTGCACGCCGGAGGCGCTCCCGAATGAGGTGGCCAAAGTCATCGTCGCCCACCTTGGCCATGAAAGCCACCCGCAAGCCCAGCTTCTTCATGGCCAGGCCTGTGTTGGACACCGGCCCACCTGTGCTGATAGCTGCCGGCCCCACGTTCACCAACTTGCCCGGACGAAACAGCGTGCCAATGTCCATAACTCTGTTATCCGGGAACGCCGGAATGATGTCCAGGCAGATATGACCGGCAGCAATGACGTCGTACACTCGCTCCGCACCTAAAGGGTCATGTCCGGTACCCATAGCCTCCCGCTCACGTGCCTGGTTGACTGCTCCCGCATTCACATCGCGACCACTAGCCGCCTGCGAACATCTTGCCCGGTCTCGGGCGCCGCTCATCCCTCTGACATGCGCCTGAGCACCATGCCAGAAGTGGGTGGTACGCGAACCAGGCCGCGTACCGGTCTGCCTCGCGGTTCCACGCCTGCCTGTTGCTGGTCGACCACCACCTGCCAGCTGCCGTCAGGCAAGCTCATGTTGGCCTCTTGCTGGGGGTCAGCATTGAGCAAAACCGCAAAATCGTGACTGTCGCCCACCTTACGCCCCTCAATCCAATAGCCAAAAGAGAAAACCAGTGACCCAGGGAAGAAGTGGATCTGTTCCTTGTTGGCCCTCCGGAAGGAGGGATGGTTCTTCCGAAGCGCGATGAGTCCGCGGTAGTACTCCACCAGCTCCCGATTGATCTCGGCATGACGGTAGTTGATGTAGTTGGTCTCGTCATCTTTGTTGTAACTGTTGTGGTCGATGGTGCCACAGCGGACGTCCGGCACATTGCACTGAGCAACGACTTTGCTGCGGGCAAACTCCTGACCTTCGGCGATCATCACCGGGCCTTGAGCAGTAAACAAAAACAGGGCTCCCAGCTTGTTCAGCCGCATCTGCCTCTCGGTTAGCTTCACATGGGCATCCAGGTCATGGACAACGTCTTCGTCCCGGACGTCCCTGTTGCCGATGCGGACAAAGTCGCCGAAGGTGTGGTCATCGTGGGATTCCAGGTAGTTGACCGCATGAGAGGGGTCTAGGTACAGGCCTCCTTCCGCGCGCAGCGTCCCGAGCACATAGTTCTGAATGCTGTGCAGGTTGTTGCTCCCTTGCCACCTTCCGAAGATGAACCCCAGCCCGTCGTAGGGGTTTTGCCCCTTGATCCCGTTGCGTATCTGGTCATTCCAGGAGGCCCAGCCGCGATCGGAGAAGCCGGCCAGTTCGTACCTGCCGCCACCCCACGCTTCCGCGATGAGAATCACGTTAGGGTTGATGCGCCGAGCCTCGGACGCAATCTGTTCGCAGGTCTCCCAGTCGATGATCGCGGCCAGGTCAAAGCGAAAGCCATCGATGTGAAACTCGGTCATCCAATACTTCACGCTCTCCAGAATGAGTCGGCGCACCATGGGCCGCTCGGTCTTGAAATCGTTGCCACACCAACTGTCAGAGGTGAAATTTTGGTCGTTGTCCAAGCGAAAGTAGTACTTTTTGTCGATGAGCTTGAACGAGTTCCACTCGTATTGCGCCACATGGTTGTACACCACATCCAGGAGCACGGCAATGCCAGCCTTGTGAAAGGCTTTGACCAGCTCTTTCAGCTCGCGCACCTGGCGGCCGTCCACGCCGCAGTACTTCCCCGGCTCCATGGTACCCCCGGTGGCATAGTAGGATTCTGGCGCAAAAAAGTACGAGGTCATGTACCCCCAATGATTGCGGGAGTAAGGGTTCCAGGTATTCACCGGCAGCACCGAGGTGTCCTTGTACGGTGGCTCGAGGTTGGCAAACTCGTGCACGGGCAAAAGCTCCACCGCGTTCACGCCCAAGCTCTTGACATAGTCGATGCCGCCAACTGCGCCCGGGTGAATGAGGCCCAGGTAGGTGCCCCGCAGCTGCTCGGGTACGCCAGAACTCGGGTGGGCCGTCATGTCGCGCACGTGCAGCTCGTAGATGATCAGGTCGCGAGGCGCGACGCTCACCCAGGTATCTCCCTCCCAGTCAAAGTCGTCCTGGTCAAGAATAAGGGCCTTGCCTGGGTGGCGGAAATGATTGAGGGTGGCCACTGCCTTGGCGTAAGGGTCCACCACAAACCTGGTCGGATCAAACATTTCGGTCGGACTCTGTGGCCCGGCCACGCGATAGGCGTAGTACATGCCCGCGCAATTCTGCTGAAGCACGGCCTCCCAGACGCCCTGCTCGTCGCGCCGCATGCGGTACTCCCTTCCCTGTTCGGCATCCTGCCTATCGAACAGGACCAAGGTTACCTGCCGAGCACGGGGTGCAAAGAGGCGAAACACGGTTCGATCCCTCTCCACCATACAGCCCAATGGCTTGTCGGAGAAGAACTGGTCGAGGACACCGTCAGGCTGCAGCTCGCGTTCACCCGCGCCGCGAACGCGCAATGTGTACGTCTGGCTTAGCTTCAGAGGCGCCGTGCGGAGAACAATGGAGGAACCCCTATGCGTGAGGCCTTTGATTATTGTCGCAGGGACGATTTCGACATCCTCGGCTGTAAGAGGCTGGGGCTCCCCAGTGAGAGCAAACTCTATCGTGTCGATGCGCTGGATCTTGGCCCACAGAATGGCTCTGCCTTCCCGTTCCATGCTCTCCTCTCCCATGACCGCCGCCCAACTCACCCAGAGCGCGCACATCGGCAGGAGCTTACGCCGGAAGCACGCGGCCAGCAATGGCTTTCCCCCGGCCTGAACTCTTTTGCCCCGCATGGCCACTCCTACGCGGCTATCTCTTCGAGGATCTGTGTTGCCACTTCTGCGTCGTTGAAGGGGATGGTGCGATCCTTCAACGTCTGCGTGGACTCGTGACCTTTGCCCAGCAGCAGCACAATGTCACCCGCCCGCGCCTGGCGAAGGGCATAGGCGATCGCCTCCCGCCTATCCAGGATCACCTCGTGCGGTGCCCGTCCCAGCCCAGCCACGATCTCGGCAGCAATGTGCGCCGGGTCCTCATTCCTCGGATTGTCCGCGGTCACCACCACCAGGTCACTCAATTGTCCAGCGATTCTTCCCATGATGGGGCGCTTCTCCTTGTCACGGTCGCCCCCGCATCCGAACACTGTCAGCACCCGGTTGGGGTTCAAAGAGCGCGCCAAACTGAGCACCTTGTTCATCCCGTCTGGGGTGTGCGCATAGTCGACGACCACAGTGAAATCCTGGCCGCGCTCGATGAGCTCGAACCTTCCGGCCACGCGAATCGGCGCCTCCAAACCCGCACGGACGGTCTGCAAATCGAAACCTTGGCTGAAGGCCACAGCCGCTGCCGCCAGTGCGTTATAGACGTTGAACATGCCCAGCAGACGCATGCGCACCGGCACCTCGCCAGCCGGCGTCGTAAGCAGAAACTCGGTTGCGCACACAGACAGGCGGATGTCCCGCGCCATAAAGTCAGAAGGAGATTCCACCCCGTAAGTCCACACCTTCGCCTTCGTGGCACCGATGAAATGGTCGGCTGAGCCGTCGTCGCGATTGATAACCGCGTGCTTGTCAGGCATCAACGACTCAAAGAGGCGCATCTTGGTCCGACGATAGTTCTCGATGGTCCCATGATAGTCGAGGTGATCCTGCGTCAGATTGGTGAACACGGCCACATCGAACTGGCAGCCATCAACGCGATGAAAGTCGATGCCGTGCGAGGAAACCTCGAACACGCAAAAATCCACCCGCTCGTTCACCATCTGGCGAAAGATGGCGTGCAAGTCCGGCGGTTCCGGTGTGGTGTCTTTGGACTGATGGACGACACCGTTGACCTTGTAGTAGAGCGTCCCGATCAGGCCGACCCGTGCCCTCTGTCGCAATATGCTTTCCACGATGTGGGTGGTGGTCGTCTTACCGTTGGTGCCGGTCACGCCGATCAGTTTCAGTTGGCGGGAGGGGTAGCCGTAGAATTTGTGGGCCAATAGGGCCAAGGCCGCACGGGAATCCGGTACAAGCAGCTTGATCGCCGGCGAGGGTACGGGCACGTCCTTTTGCACAACAACCACCTTAGCGCCATTGGCCACCGCCTCGGCCACCTTCTCATGGCCATCCGGGATCTCCACTTTGTCCAGCTGCGTGTAGATGTTGATGGCGACAAAAACGGCTCCAGGCACCACCCGCAGCGGATCGTAGGCAAGGGCTGGGACTTCTGTGTCGGGGAGTGAGGCAAGATTCTGCGCCTCCGGGAGCACCGAGAGCAACTCGCGCAAACGCATGCGTTACCGTTTCCTCCGTTGTCTTGTGCGGCCATTTTCGCCCGCATATGTGCCGCGCAGGTGGCGAAAATATAGCAAATCCGGGCCAAAATGTAAAGCGCTTTGTTGTCGGGACATGGCCGGTGAACCACATCGGCGCGCACCTGCTACGACAGTGGAATTGGAGCAGTTGGAAAGCCTGCAACGGACATTGAAAACCTGTCGGCACACGCCCCCGTGCGGCAAGGCGCGGTGGTACTCTCCGGCATCGTTTCTCCAGTTCGGCCCCATGTTGCCTTCACCTCTTCCTTCGCTGAAGGCTCTCTGCTCTCCACTGGGCGCTTTCCATAACAACGGATTCTCGTCCTTTTCGCGGGAGGTGTCCCTGGGTGCTCGATGCCCGCCCTTCTGGAACAGCCACCTCGTTCCCAGTGACCAGCGAACACATGAAGAGAAAAGAGTCCCGATCTCCCCATCGCGAGGGCCTGCTCGTCGAATGGGTGCTTGCGCTTTACCGCGATACAGCGTGTTCTTGGCTGCCACAAATGACCCCGCCTTCATCTGGTCCTGGTACACCCCCGCTGACCAGCTCCTGCCCCCGCGTGTCTCTGCCGTCCGGAGGCATCATGTGGGCACCTGCGGGCAAACCGTCTCGTTCCAGCTGAGGGTGTTCTGGGATCCCTTCCGAGACGCTTCCTCCTTCACGACTCGCGCGGCCACCGAGCAGGGATGTTCTGCGTACGGGATCCTTTACGACGCAACCCGAGCTCAAATTTCTATTGACATTTTGGCGATTTGTTATATCTTTAGTCACTCGCAACGCGCGTGAAACCAACCGTGAGGTGCTGCAGATGAACATTGTCGTCATGGTCAAGCAGGTGCCGGATACCGAGGCGGCGGTGCGGCCGGACAGTAGCACACCGTCCCGTATCAACGAGGCGGGGATCAAGTTCATTGTCAATCCCTACGATGAGTTCGCGGTGGAAGAAGCTCTGCGCATTAAGGAGGCCAAGGGTGGCCATGTGCTGGTGGTGACGGTGGGGCCACCCCGGGCCGATGAGGCGCTGCGCACGTGCTTAGCCATGGGGGCGGACGACGCCGTGCGCATCGAGGAGCCACAACTTCCCTGGTTCGACGCCTTCGGCTGCGCGCAACTTCTGAGCAAGGCCATCGCCCAGGCTCCATTCGACCTCATTCTCTGCGGCAAGCAGGCCATCGATGACGACCTCGGCGCGGTGGGCCCCTTCGTGGCCGAACTCCTCGGTCTGCCCCATGTGGCCGTGGTCACGAAGATAGAACTGGGCGAGGGCAAGGCCATCTGCCGCAAGGAGATCGACGGCGGTACCCAGACAGTGGAGGTGCAACTGCCGGCGGTCATCACTGCGCAAAAGGGACTCAACGAGCCGCGCTATCCGGCCCTGCGTGGGCTGATGTTGGCGAAGAAGAAGGAGATCAAAGTCCTCACTCCGGCTGCGCTCGGCCTCAGCGCAAAGGAGCTGGCGCCTCAGTACCAGGTACAGAAGCTGGAGCTGCCCCCAGCGCGCGGCAAGGGCAGAATTCTGCAAGGGGAACCCGAGACGACAGCGGTGGAGCTGGTGCGTCTTTTGCGGGAAGAGGCGAAGGTCATCTGATGGCTGATGGGCGTGGAGGACTGCACATGGAGCGAGAGATTCTCATCTGGGCAGAGGTAAAGGACGGGGGATTGCGGCGCGCTTCGCTGGAGGCTGTGGGTGCCGCACGCCAGCTCGCAGACCAGGGGGGGTACACGGTAGCCGCTGTCCTGATTGGCGAGGCCAGCGGAGAGGGGGTGGCGCGCCTGAGTGAGGCGGGAGTGGCGCGCATCTATCGCGTGCAAGGGCCGGAGTTCACACACTTTGAACCATGCCGTTACACCGAGGCTTGGCAAGCGGTGGTAGACCGTAGTGCCCCCTCTCTCATCTTGATGGCGGCCACCGCACTGGGCAAAGACCTCTCGGCACGGCTGGCGGCAAGACTGCGTGCGCCCTTGGCGACTGACTGCATCGCGGTGGAAATGGGCGCCAACGGGCTCACTGCGACCAGGCCTGTCTACGCGGGCAAGCTGCGCGCGCAGGTGGCACTGAACGCTTCGCCAGCGCCCATCGTGACCCTTCGGCCTAACGTCTTCCCACTACCGGAAAAGCAGACGGGGAAAACCGCTGAGGTTATCGACTTGGCTTGCGAGCCGAGCCCAGGAGCGCGGAGGGTGGTTGTGCACGAAACCGCCTATGCCACCGGAGAAATGCCCGATGTCTCGGAGGCAGACATTGTTGTGTCCGGCGGCCGAGGTATGAAGGGGCCAGAGAACTTTGCCTTGTTGGAGGAGCTGGCCAAGCTGCTGGGCGGCGCAGTGGGCGCATCGCGCTCGGCAGTGGACGCGGGCTGGATGGACCATCAACATCAGGTGGGACAAACCGGCAAGACCATCTCTCCCAATCTGTACATCGCCTGCGGCATCTCCGGCGCCACCCAGCACCTGGCCGGGATGTCCTCCTCCAAGTGCATCGTGGCCATCAACAAGGACCCGGAGGCGAATATTTTCAAGGTCGCCGACTATGGCGTCGTGGGCGACCTGTTTAAGGTCGTACCGGTGATGACGGCAGAGATCAAGAAACTGAAGTAGCCCATCGTGCCAAGACGAAGACTCAGACGTGGCTACGTGCAGGTCTACACCGGCGATGGCAAAGGGAAGACCACCGCGGCGCTGGGCCTGGTGCTGAGAGCCGCAGGCCATGGATTGCGGAGCCACATCATCCAGTTCATGAAGGGCAACATCGCCTATGGGGAGCTCGCCGCAGTCGGCCGCCTGGGAGGGCTGGTGACCATCACCCAAATGGGGAGGCCGAACTTTGTGGACAAGGCCCACCCGGACCCTGAAGACCTGCGTCTGGCTGCGGCGGCGCTCCGGCTGGCCGCAGATGCCGTGCACAGCGGCGATTTCGACATCGTGGTGCTGGATGAGGTCAACGTGGCCCTCGACTATGAGCTCATTTCCGTCGGCGAGGTGCTGAAGCTCATCGCCGAGAAGCCGCCCCAGGTGGAACTTGTGCTAACCGGTCGGAATGCTCCCGAGGCGATCCTCAAGGCGGCAGATCTGGTGACAGAGATGCGCTGCCTGCGCCACTACTACGACCGCGGCGTGCCCTCCAGACGTGGCATCGAGCTTTGACCAGTACGGGAGCTCGTGGGCCGGTGTCGATACACATTCACCCCACTGCGTTCCGCCTGACTTTGCCCTCATGCAAAAGGCCCACTCGCCCGTCTCCTCATTGGCTCCGTTCCCTTGTGAACTTTACCCCCCTCTCGAGCGGCAGAGGCCGCTCAATGAATCGACAATCATCGCCTCTGGGCGGGGAGTGCCCCAGGAAGAAGCGGCGGGGCATGCTTCTCTTCCCAGCTTACGACTGCGTCTGCTCGGTGCCCCTGCCCCGGCGGGAAAAGGCACGGGCGCGAATAGAGGCGCGGCCCAGGCGGCCTTGGCGTTGCAGCCCAAAGATACAGGCAGGCCCGATTATCCCCGAGTTCCAGGAGGCCGCTACTCCGGCAGCATCGCTTGCCATACCCTCCCGTCTGCGAAAGTTCTAGGAGGTTTGGCTCCCCGCCAAGCCAGGCGCCGGGAGGATGTGGGCCGTTCTGCTCTCAGCGCCGAGTGTGTCGCCCATGACCGCTTGCTATTGCTAAGATCCTTCGCCGGGGGGACGCAAGCTTTGCACAATGAAAAACGCGCCGTGCCTTCGCCTCCCCGGCGGTGCGCACGGCGCGTTACCCTCTCTGCGACTTGAGCTACTCGTCGCCGAAATTCAGGACTCCCGGATCGTTCGGCGGGGCTGCCGGGATAAATCCCTGCTTCATGAGCATCTGCACCTCTTCGCGCGCCCGCCGGATCACGCTCGACGCACGCGCAAATGCCTGCTCCTTGCTGAGCTTGATCCGCGCCACGCCCTGCTCGATGGCCTTCTGCCCCACGGCCACGGCTTCCCGCGGGTACACCTCCCACTCCTCCATCGTGGAGATGATGTACTCTTCGTGCAGCC
>FWPU01000134.1_pt1 | contig 225428 bp, 169 predicted proteins | sample 2228361 | NCBI WGS metagenome assembly FWPU01 (sample SAMEA103939777, study PRJEB20133) | metagenome | reverse complement strand
CCAAACGGAATTTTTGCTGAACAGCTGCAAAGGGCTGGCCTAAAAATCCAAACAAGTTAGTGATAAACGCGATTTAAAAAGAAACTTCAATAAGGTCGTTGTACCTGCGCAGCGTGAACGCTGCGCTACGGGGGCGCCGCGGCCTGTGAATTTGAGCCGTAAAGAAATTGGAAACCCCGGCAGGATTCCGAACCCTGCCGGGGTTGGAAAACCTGTATCACAAATTTCTGTTCAGCTCCCGCCAGGTGCCGTCGCCGTTTGAGACGAGGGTGAGGGAGCTGTTGGAGGTGGAGGTAAATCCTGATTTTAAAGAAATATAGGCGCTGCTGGTCACATTGGCTCCACTGCTGTTGAAGAGCAAATGAATCACGGTTCCCTTCGGAAAACGGTCAGCCAGTAGGTAGTTGATGCGGGTAATGGTTGGCGTGCCATTGATGACGAAAATGTTCCCGTCTTTCGGCAAAACGATGAAAGGCCCACTGGGGCTCACTTCCACCATGCCGTGAGTCAGGGTACCTGTCAAAATGCCGCCTGATGTCAATATTGGCCGCGGAGCGGCTGAAGGGAAAGAGGGGCCAAAATTCAACGTGGGCATGGTCACAAACACTTCCAAGGGGGCGCCGGTGGTGTTGTTGACCTCCACCCGGGGATCGGGGCTTGGGCCGGTGGTCATGCTCATTCCGATGAAATGCCATTTGTTGTCGCCGGGGTGTGGGGTGGAGGCGGTAATGCCCGTGGCACTGTTGTAGCGGGTGTAGGCAATGCCCGGTGTGGCTATTTTGACGAAGGCTCCAAAATTGATGGTGCCGTATTCGGGAAGTCCCATCAGCTTGGGAACGAAAAGCGTGGAAGGCCGGAGGTCTGCCACCACCCCGGCGGGGATGGTCAGCTTCAGCACCCGGTGCTCTTCGCTGAGCTCCGGCGGCAGGATGCTGGCCGTGACGCCTGTCCCGATCAGTTCCCAGTAAGGCAGGCTGCTTCCGTCAAAACCGTGGAAAGTAGCGTTTTGCAGCAGGTTGTCGGAGTCGGGCTTGTGGTCCAGCGCTTTGCCGCTTCGCAAATTGAGGTAGTTGGCCCCCTGATCGATGGTGAGGCCACCGCCGTATGTGCCACTCAGCTCGGAATGCCGTGTTGCGGCAGCGAAGGAAACCAACGGAACCGTGGCGGGCTGGCTGGTTCCTTCAATTCGAATTTCTATCCCCTTCACCTCACCACTGTTTACCACAAAGTGGCCGGCGGTGCTCTGCGGTGGCTCTATGACCGTTCCGTAAAAAGTGTTGTTGTTGCCGCCCTCGACCAGGACACCATATTCGAACCCGCCGCCGGAAATTACACCATGCACAAAGCTGTTGGAATTGACAGCCGAGGTAGCATCCTGGCTGATGTGTATGCCCCGCTTGGCGTGGCGGATCCGCAGGTCGTAGAAGGAGCCATAGTAAATGCCGCCGCCGTTTTTCGCTTCCATCTTAAATGCTGTGCCACCGGTAAAATTGGTGATGAGAAGGTTCTCGATGCGGATGCTTTCAGAAAGCCTGTTATCAGCCAGCAAGTGTACACCATCAGACTCGTTTTCTCCGACGCTCATATCGGCAATGACCAGATCCCGGAGGCCGCAGTTGTGGCAGCTCAGCTCGATGGCTGCTCCGACCCCGTTGTACTTGATCTGTGAGCCATCGAGAGGCGTGCCCAGTGGAGTGCTGCCGGCTCCTTCACCAACGATCATCACACCATCGGGCACCACCAGCGTGCTTGTTATCTTGTAAATACCGGCAGGCACAATGACCCGGTGGCCGTGGAGTGCGGCACTGTCCAGGGCATCTTCAAAAGCGGGAGTGTCATCCGTACTGCCATCGCCCACGGCACCAAAATCCTTGACGCAAACGCCAAATGCGCTGCATCCCGGCATTGCCGAAGAAGCAGATGAGGCTGCGTATAAAGCCACCGGCACAGCAGTGATTTCATTCACGACGATGGGGCTGAAAGGGCCTTCCTGATCCGGTGCATACTCTACCACCAGGTAGCACTGTTTGGTCCAGTCCACCTGCATGAGGTCTCCGGTTATTTTGGTGCCGACCCCCACTTTGAGGGTAGCCACACCGCAGTCATCGGTCCAGGCTTGCTGCATTTCAGCGTAAGCCGGATAGCCATTGAGGTTTTCTTCGAAAATACTTGCCCGGAATATGCCCGGCTGGTTGGAAACGACGCCGGTCTCTTTGTTTTGCACTACGGCCTTGTAGGTGAATGCCCGTTGCGCAGCGAGAGGGATGATGTTCAGGAATAAAACGATGGGGAACATCCAGCGCAAATCAGCGCTATCAAAGAATCGAAAGCGTGCCATTCGTTCATTTGTGTTTGTACGGGCAGAGACCCGGAGCGTTTGAATTTAGGGGTACGTTGGCAACTAACCCCGCGGGTTGTGCTGCCTGTTTTTTCTCGGCCCTGCTAATGTAGGTGTCAGAGACAAATTTTTTCCACTTTCCTTGAAAAAACACAAAGTTTTCACCGTCAACACGTAGGTTCAGGTATCTAGCGGCCTTTTACAACAAAATTTCGCACTGTTTTGCCGGAATTCAGCCCCCTAATAATTTGCATATCGTCCTATAAAATGCGCCACCAATCAGCAGAGACTCTCCATTTCTGAGGTGGACTTCCTTGTTGCTTTGGTCCACCATTTTCACCCAATCCATGTTTATGGCCTCCCAACGATTGATTTGAATGAATGTGTGGGGCAGTTTGTCCAGCAACTGCGCCATCGACAGCTGGCACTCGATGGCGTCATCGGCAAACACCAACTTGCTCTTACCCTCCCCTTTGGAGGCCGTTCGCACCAGCACCACGTCGTCGGGGTTGACCATGTAAAGCTGGCGGCCATCCTTGATGGGCAGCAATTTGCTCCGGGATGCAGGCTGGCCGGACAGGCGGTTTTCCTGAATCCTGTTGTACACGGTTTCGATGATGTCGGCCTGGTGCTTTTCCCAGTCTTCGTAAAAGGGTTTTTTGAGAATGGCGATGACCTCCTGCCCGAACTCATTGTGAATGCGCTGGGCGAATTCAAAATCTCGGAAGCCGGTATTGACAACGACCGGGGGAATCTTTAGCCCTTCCTTCCGAAGTTGGGCCAAAAGATCGAAAGCCGTTCCGCCTATCAACTTGATATCCAGGAACAACAAATCCGCCTCCGTACTTTTTACCAGGTGATAGGCCTCTTCAACAGAGTCGGCTTCGCCAATTACTTCGATGTCAACAATTTCATTGAGGGCATTTACCAGTTCTTGCCTGATAGCTGTTTCGTCCTCAACGACGAGTGTTTTCAGTTTTCGAAAGCTCATAGTTGAAGTGTTTTGGAATAAATATTCTGACCCTTGTTCCATATTCTCCGAAAATAAAATCGTCGTACTCCACCGTGACTGGCACCTCGTTGTAATTATTGAATAATTCGATCAGTTCATTCATTACGAAGGTGGAGCCTTTCCTCGGTGAATCGGTGTCTCGCCTGCCTCTTCCGTCATCCTCTATTACAATGCTGCAACCAGCATCCGTACATTTTATTCCAAGAAAAAATTTGCCCGCACCCTTGCGGTTTCTAATGCCTTTTTCAACGGCATTTTCCGTATGAATTTGAAGCAGCATGGCGGGCACCTTCACCGATTTTAGTTCTTCGGCGGAGAGGGTGATGGAGAATTCCGTATTGAGTGTCCTTCCAAAACGGATTTGTTGAATTTGCAGGTAATTCTTCACCACCTCCAGCTCACGGTACAATGAATGCCAGGGTCTTGCTTTCTGGGTATTTTCGTACAATATGTGCACATTGTCTGAGAGCCGCCCAATGATGGTTGCCGTTTCGGGATCTTTACGGTAGCGGCTCTGCACCCAGTGGAGTGAGTTATTGATAAAATGGGGGTTGAAAAAATTTGAAAGGGCCAGTATCCTGAGGCTGTCGCTCTCACGGCGGGCTTGTTCCAGTTTCAATTCACTTCGTTTTTTCTGAATAATTATCATTGCCGGCAAGCCAATGCCCAGCATCACCAAAGCAGCGTAAAACCAGGGCTGCTCCGTGAGCAGGGCAGGAACTCCGAAGCGGTATCCGTTTTGTCCAACCACTACGTTGTGTTTATAGGCTGTCAGCTGAAGCGTGTAATCCCCCGACGGGAGGTATGGAATGGAATGGGCCTTTTCAGCAGTCTGATATTTCTGATAAATGGTATCTTTTCCGTCGTGTACCAACAGCACGTCAAATTTCAAATTATCCCTCAAAAAATAATTTCCTTCGGCAAAAATGGCAAACGAAACTGCCCGCTTCTTTCTGGGCAGTGAGCCAATGTCATTTTCGGAAATGTCGAAAATATCACCTCCTGCCCTGAAATCCTGCAAATACAAATTGGTGTGCAGTGTATCAAATTTGAGGTTGTCAATATCCAACCTGGTGGCTCCTTCCTGTGTGCCCAACCAGAGATAGCCTTTGCTGTCGTACCACACAGCATTTTGTTCTGCTCCGCCTCCTTTTATGTCTTTTTCGAATTCGAGGGTGAATATTCTCGGCCGCTTTCCAGGGTAGGTTTTATCAAGCAGGTACAATGCCCTTTCGGTTCCGATGGAAAGAAAACGCTCAGTGTTTTTCAACGAATGAACCACCGTCTGGTCGTTTCCCGGAAGGGGTAAAGGCGTCAGGTATTTCCAGACATCTTTTACGTAATAATCGAATAAATGGGCATTTTCCAGAAAATAAAGCCCGTTGTGCGCACCCAGCCAAAGGGTGCCCTTTTCGTCCAGGCAAGAGCTCATGATGCCGAGGGTGTGGTTGTCTCCTGGCTGCCTGGCCCAGTTGACCACGGTGTCTTTTGCTGGGTCGTAAAGGGCCATTCCGGCTGGCAGCCGCCCCAGCCACAGGCGGCCAGCGAGATCTTCCGTCACGGTGCCCACGTCGTTTGTGCTCAGCCCTTTATCTTCGTCAATTACCCGGAAATTTGTCAGCCATCCGCTGCTGTCTTCGGCCAGCACCAGTCCAATATTTACGGAACCGATGGCTATTTGACCATTGCGCAGCGAAGTGAAATAAAACGCACTTAGATCGATGCCATCTTTTGAATATCTCTGAAATATTGGCCTGCTGTTTTTGATGGAAATTATTCGCCGTGGAGTTGACGCCGTACTGAAGAACAAATGCCCCGTAGGCCCCAATACACTGCCTGGCAATATCTTTAAAGATTGCTCCCCAAAATTCTCGTACCGGAGTTTATATCCATCAAAAACACTGAATCCACCTGGGCCTTCATGTCCCCCCATCCAGATGTTCCCTTCACTGTCCTCTCCAATGCTGAACAGGCCGTTTACCATTCCTGGTTGATCGTCGTCGAAGGTGAGCAGATCCGGTTTTACATACATAATGCCGCTGTTGGTGCCCAGCCACCAGTTGCCGGCAAGGTCTTGGGTGGCCGAATAAAAGCCTTCATTGGGTAAATAGGGTATGAGGATTTCAGGTCTTCCACTCGCAGCCATTTGCACCAGGAATTGGAAACCTGTTTTGGGATCAGAACAAACCAAAGCTCTGCCGGAACGATCCTTCCTGTACACACCTGCTCGCAGACGGATAATATATTTTGGAATCAATTCGGTTCCATCAGGCCCCAAAACCGGAATGTGCGTCTTTCTGCCATTGGAATAATGGAAGTATTCCAGGTTTTTCGAATCAAGGTAAATGACATCATCGAGGGCATTGACAATAAGTGGGAATAGGAATCGCTCGCCAGGAACATGCGCCAGTTCCTTTCCTTGCCAAAAAGATTTCACCTCACTCGAGGGGGTAATATATTTTATTACCTCATCCGAATTGATTGTACTGTAGGTGCCACCGTAAATATACCCTGGCACCACAGTCAGGGGAGGACTATTCTGACTGACAAAGGAATCCAACCTTGCTGAATAGCGATAAATAGTATATGCCGAGTCAAGGCAGAAAATTTTTCTTTCTTCGTCAAAATCACATTTATAGCCCGGAGGAAAAGAATAGGTACTGAACCTGGATGAGGGATGATAGCGCACAATGACTGTCTTGTCGGTGTTGCGGTAATCCATCCAGAAGTTGCCATCAAAATCCTCACTCAGAAAATTCACATAAGGGGGCATCCCCTCTGCAGCGACATTGAAATGTTCCCAATTGACCCCATCGTACCGTGAAACGAACTCCCCCGAGGCAGAACGCACCCAAAGCACCCCGCTTTCGGTACAGCATAGACTGACCACCTCCTGGTAAGGAAGCCCGTCTTTCAGGCCATAGGTGTATGAGAATACCTCCTGCCCATTGAGGGTCAAAGGCATAACAACTAAAGCAAGCCCAACGGTTATGATGGTAATCTGCTGCAAGGTCCAGGTTGCGATTTTTTTTTCTAAGGTACGAATGTCAAGTGAATAACCCGCAATGGATGCACGAATGGCATCCCCCTACCTAACGAATGGCTGATTTTTATGGATAAAATGAAAACCTCCCGGCGATTTTGGATCGGAGTTCACTCCTTTGATCGAAGCGTTCATGGCCTGTTACGTGACCATTCGTGGTGAAGGGCCACGGTTCAGCGCATTCCAGTTTTAAATTTGAGCTAACAATTTGATGCAGCAGGAGGCCGCACAGGGGATTTTCTTCATTCCGGACGAAAATAGAACCCATTAGCTTTAGTTAAACACGGAATTAAACAAACCCTTTGTCGCCCTTTAAAAATTGCTTATATGATTACAAATAACCCAGACCGGATGAATACGATGAATACAAAGACGGCCTCCTGCTTTTTTGCTTTCTTTCGAGAATCACCTTGCAGACCAATAGCCGGTTGAAATGCAGCTTTCGTGCTCCGTATCAAAGAAGCTATTGCAAATGCCTCGCAGCATACGTTTTTGAGCCCTCGGTGATCCTGCAATATCCCTTGTAAGACGACCGCCTCTCTCATAGGGCCAACAAAAACGCTTCTCAGCGGCTTGCTTTATAGTTCCTGAGAATGATTGTTCAACGGACTGGTTGAGCCCGCACCACCGGAATTGGACACGAGCAGCGGGCACGCGGGCCGCCCACTTAGAGGTGATTTGGACAATCATTTTGCAATTCCAAATGAAAAAGGGAGGTTGATCTGTAGAGAGCTCGAAGGTGCATTATCTTGCCTTGTCGTTCCGTAAAGCACATTCATTCTACTATGGACAAACGGGCAATCGTCGAAAAATTTCGCCGGCATGTTTCTTCGGGCAAGGTTGCTTTTTTCGAAAAATACGGCCTGGATTTCGTAATGGGCCGGCGGGAAGGCATCCGCATGTGGGATATTGACGGAAAAAAATCCTTGATCAACTTGCACTGCAATGGTGGAGTGTTCAACCTTGGGCACCGGCATCCGCTCATCGTCGATACCCTACGGCAGGCTCTCGACCATTACGACATCGGCAACCACCACTTCATCAGCAGCCCCCGCGCTGCGGCGGCCGAGATGCTGGCTCGCCTCATGCCGGGTGACCTCGACTATACCATCTTTGGTGTCAGCGGCGGCGAGGCAGTCGACACCGCCATCAAGATCGCCAGGGCCTACACTGGCAGGCAAACGATCATTTCTGCCAAGGGCGGGTACCACGGGCATACCGGCTATGCATTGGCCACCGGGGATGAGAAGTATCGCAACCCGTTCGGCCCGCAGTTGCCCGGATTCGTGCAATGCGCATTTGCAGATGCAGACGCGTTGGCCGCTATCATGGGTCCCGATACGGCCGCTGTATTGCTCGAAACCGTCCCTGCTACCTTAGGCATGCCCATCCCGCCGTCAGACTACCTGCCAGCCGTTCGCCGCCTGTGCGACCAACACGGAGCCCTGCTCATTCTCGACGAGGTACAATGTGGTCTGGGGCGCACGGGAAAGCTGTGGGCCTTCGAGCATTTCGATGTGTTACCAGACATGGTGGTGTTGGGCAAAGGCCTCTCGGGCGGGGTTTATCCCATCACGGCGACCGTCCTGCGCCGCCCACTGGAAGCCATTTTCCATCCCGATCCTTTCGTCCACGTGTCCACTTTCGGAGGTGCTGAGCTGGGTTGCATCATCATGCAAAAGGTGCTCGAAATTGCTTCCAGCCGGACATTCCTCGACCACGTCCAATACATAGCCGGCTACCTGGAGGCTCACTTGAAGAATTTGCAGAAAAAACATGCTTCATTCTTCAAAGGTATCCGGCAATTGGGCCTCATGATCGGCCTTGAATTGGAGGATGAAAACTGCGGCCCATTGCTCACCAAAACCGCATACGACAACGGCCTTTTGATCATTTATGCAAACAACGACAAGCGCATTTGCCAGTTCCTCCCTCCTCTGACCATCACCGAACAGGAAGTGGACCAAATCATTCCAAAACTGGACAAAGCTTTCTCTCAAGCTCGCAAGTTGCGGCTCGTACTGGCTGCAAAAAACATCATCGGGAAATTCATCACAGGCAGGTAAAAATCATGGCTCATCATGAAAGTGGACAAAGCACGTATAGCCGAGTTCGAACGCCAGCTCGATCCCCAAAACATAGCAGGTTCGAGCATTCCAGCCCATGTAGTGGGCTTCGGAGAAATATCGGTGATCCTTCAGCTGACAGACATGCCCCAGATCGTTCTCAAGCGCATGCCGCTTTTCCCCAATGAGGATGCTGCAGCAGATTACTTGTCCAAATACACCCAATACTGTGGTTTGCTCAAAGAGGCCGGGCTCGAGTTGCCAGCCGACGATACATGTATAGTCAAAAAAACTGATCGGCTCACCGTTCTGTATTTCATCCAGGAAAAAATCGACGGGCAATACATTGGGAACAGGCTGATCCATTCGCTCGGCGCTACTGGACTGAAAACTTTTGCCGATCGGCTTCTAAGCTCCATTTACGGCGTGTGGGAATTCAACCGTCGCCAGCAGAAATACAGGCTGGCCCTTGATGCCCAGGTTTCCAATTGGGCTTGGATACCACACGAAGACAGGATGATATACCTCGATACTTCGACGCCTTTGTTTTGCATAGACGGCGAAGAACAATTGGACCCGGAGCTGTTTCTCGCCAGCGCTCCGTCGTTCGGACGAGCCATCATCAGGCGCTTTTTTCTGCAAGACGTGATGAACAGGTATTACGACGAACATCTCGTCAATATCGATTTGGTGGCTAATTTGTACAAGGAGAAAAAAGCCGATGCCATACCGTTTTTCATCGAAGTGGTCAACCGATATACGTCTCAGCCATTGACGGAAAAAATGGTTGCTGACTATTACAAGGAAGACAAGCTGATTTGGAGCCTGTTTTTGAAATTCAGAAAACTCGACCGCTGGCTGCACAAGTACGTTTATCGCAAACCATACCAGTATTTGCTTCCCGAAAAAATCGAACGCTGAGCGCTTATGTGGTGCAGCTAAAAAACCGATGTACCAAGAGGCGATGAAACCCCTGCTGGGCGCGTTCCTTTGTCTTGCGAAGTAGTCATCGGCTTTTTTTCCTCGCCCAATAAACAACCACCCCAGGGTGGAGCACCTGGAGTGGTTGGTGTGTGCGCATTTCACAAAACTTCAGTTACAGACCCAGTTTTCGGGATTTTCGAGATCATCCGCCAACATGTCCGCCAACTCGGGTTCAAAGAAAAACTTGTCGCCAGAAGCAGGTTCGAGTTGATCATACCAGGTGGCCTCGGGGTCGTATTTGGCAAAAAATGGCCGGCACACCCAATTGGGATTGCGCCCTTGGATGAAGCGCAGCGCAAATACTTTCTGGCCAAGTATTTCCTGTATGCCGAGCACCTGAATTTTTCCAGGCGTGCATGACATGACCGGCCCCCTGACGGTGCGACACACGCCACTGACGGTGCGGTAAGCCTTGCGGAAGATGTTCCAGGTTTCTTCGAGCGGGATTTCGAAATAGTGCCGGGCACCGGTGTCGCGTTCGACGAACATGTAGTAAGGTATCATATTCATGTTTACCTGGGTGCGCCACATGCTTGCCCAGAGTTCGGGATCGTCGTTGATGTGGCGCAATACAGGGGACTGGGTTCTGATCTGCAATCCGACATCTCTCAGTGCTTTGACGGCCTGTCTGACTGCATTTGTTTCGAGCTCGCGCGGATGGCTGAAGTGGGCCATGAAGGAAACGTTGAAACCTGCTTCGACGAGCTGCTCGAAAATGGTCAGCATTTCGGCGGCATCCGGATCAGTGGTGAACTTATAAGGCCAATATGCGAGGGATTTGGAACCAATGCGGATGGTCTGGATGTTGGTTCGATGCGTTCCATCCAAGAAAGGCTCTACGTATTGACGGAATACCTTGGCCCGCATGACCATGGGATCGCCACCGGTGAAGAGCAAATCGGTCACTTCCTGGTGTTTGCGGAGGTATTTGAAAAGGAGGTCCGTTTCGCGCATGGCGAATTTGAGTTCGTCCATGCCTGTGAATTGGGGCCATCGGAAGCAAAAGGTGCAATAGCTATGACAGGTTTGGCCAGTACTTGGGAAGAAAAGAACCGTTTCGCGGTATTTGTGCTGAACACCCTGTAGGCGAATGCCGTCAATTTCGGGCACGTTAAGCGTGAGCTGCCCTGCAGGGTGGGGGTTGAGTTGCATGCGAATGCGATTGGCCACTTGGCGAATCTGTACCTTGTCGGAGGTAGTTCGCAGCGTACGTGCCATCAGCTCGTAGTGTTCGGGGAGCAGCATTTCCTTTTGCGGGAAGGTGAGGCGGAAGATGGGATCTTCCCGAAAATTGGTCCAATCGATGAGCTCGTCGACCACGTAGTTGCTCACTTTGAATGGAAGCACGTTACCTACCACCTCGATGTCGAAAAGTTCTTCTTCGCTAAGCAGTTGCATGTGCTCCATGCGACGAAAGTTGTGCAGTGAATAGGCCTGGTACTTTGGTGGGATTCCATTGCTCATAGCGATCCAGTTTTTGGTTTGTGTCTAAAGGTTTAAATACGGACTGAGGGCGCAGAAGAAAAGAAAATATGCTGAAATAGGCAATACAATTTCATTTTTCCCAGCATGGATAAAATGCGAAAGGCCATCCGGTATTCAGATGGCCTTTCGGGGAAGCAGCAAGTAAGACGGGGTCAGGCGTCCACCCGGGCGTATTTGGCATTGGCTTCGATGAAGGCACGGCGGGGCGGTACGTCTTCACCCATGAGCATGGAAAAGATGCGGTCGGCTTCGGCGGCATCCTCGATAGTGACCCGGCGCAGAATGCGGGTGTTGGGGTCCATGGTGGTTTCCCAAAGTTGTTCGGCATTCATCTCGCCCAGACCCTTGTAGCGCTGCACCTTGACCGAGGTGTCGTTTTCACCGCTGGAGTAGGCCGCAATGGCTTCACGACGTTCTTCCTCCGTCCAGCAATAACGGAACTGTTTGCCCTTGCGAACCAGGTACAGGGGTGGGGTGGCAATGTACACATAGCCCTGTTCGATCAGGGGCCTCATGTATCGGAAAAAGAAGGTCAGGATAAGGGTGGTGATGTGTGAGCCGTCCACGTCGGCGTCGCACATGATGATGATTTTGTGATAGCGCAGCTTCTCGATGTTGAGGATGCGCTCACCATGTTCGTTTTCCTGGATGCTCACCCCCAATGCGGTGAAAATGTTCTTGATCTCTTCGTTCTCGTAGATTTTGTGCTCGAGCGCCTTTTCCACGTTGAGGATTTTACCCCGCAGGGGCAGGATGGCCTGGAAATTCCGATCGCGGCCCTGCTTGGCGGTACCGCCGGCGGAATCACCCTCGACGAGGAATATTTCGGACACCGAGGGGTCTTTGCTGGCGCAATCAGCCAGTTTGCCTGGCAAGCCACCTCCTGTGAGGGCGTTTTTGCGCTGTACCATTTCCCGGGCCTTGCGTGCGGCTTGGCGAGCCGTGGCAGCGAGGATTACCTTCTCCACGATGCGGCGCGCTTCGGTGGGGTGCTCTTCGATGTATTCGCTGAGTTTCTGTCCCACTGCACGGGAGACGATGCCAGTGACCTCGGAGTTGCCCAGCTCACTCTTGGTTTGGCCCTTGAATTGGGGTTCAGGCACCTTCACCGAAACTACGGCTGTGAGGCCCTCGCGGAAGTCCTCAGCCGTCAGGGTCACCTTCGCTTTGGCAGCCATCCCCGACTGTTCGGCAAACTGACCAAGCACCCTGCTGACGGCGCGGCGAAAGCCATTGACGTGTGTGCCTCCTTCAGGGGTGTTGATGTTGTTGACATAGCTGAAGACGTGTTCGGCATAGGAGGTGTTGTACTGCATGGCTACTTCCACCTCCACGTTGTCTTCTTTGCCAACCACGTGGATGGGTTCGTCGATGAGTTTGACCCGGCTTTCGTCAAGCCAGCTCACGAACTCTTTGAGCCCCCCTTCTGAGTAAAAGACTTCCTGCCTGAAGTTTCCATCGTCGTCGAGTTCGCGCTCGTCGGTGATGGTCAGGGTGAGGCCCTTGTTCAAAAAGGCCAGTTCGCGCATGCGATTGGCCAGGGTTTCGTAGCGAAACACCGTCGATTCGAATATTTCAGGGTCTGGCTTGAAAGTGATGATGGTGCCTCGCTTGTCAGAGGGGCCTATTTCGCGCACCTCATACAATGGCTTGCCTCGAGAATATTCTTGCTCGTAGGCTTTGCCATCGCGATGCACTTCAGCCCGCAGATGTATCGAAAGGGCATTCACACAAGATACGCCAACGCCGTGCAAGCCTCCAGAGACTTTGTAGGTGTTCTTGTCGAACTTACCCCCGGCGTGCAACACGGTCATGACGACTTCGAGCGCAGATTTCTTCAGCTTGGGATGCATATCCACCGGGATACCGCGCCCGTCGTCGCGCACGGTGATGGAATTGTCAGCATGGATAATGGTATCCACACGGGTGCAATATCCCGCCAGGTGTTCGTCGATGGAGTTGTCGATGACTTCCCATACTAGGTGGTGCAAGCCCTTCACATCGGTGGTTCCGATGTACATGGCCGGGCGGCGTCTCACCGCTTCGAGGCCTTCCAGGGCAGTGATATTGCCAGCATCATATTTGCTGGTTTGAGTCTTCAATCCTTCTTCTTTCACGTTTCAAATTTTAGGTCGCAAAAGTACGCAATCGAGGCCGAACAGCACGCGTAAAAACGCCTTTGATACCAGGCCAAAAAGACCTTTTTAATCCGCTTTCGTATCCTGCCATGCTACTTTTTCCAAACATGGCATTGGCTTGCCAACACAAGCAAACAACGCACCTTGCGATGTGGTCGAATGGAAGAAAAAGATTGGCGATGCACTTGACCCGTCAACAAAACATAGGTGCTCGTTGTACATGGCAATTTCTCCCTCTTCATTTACACGATGACATACGGCCGAAAAATGAATGTACATCCCCCGGTCCCCCATTCAAATCCGTTTCGAAATGAGACAGTAAGTTTGATGAGTTGACGATTTCGCTCTGAAGAGATATCCCTCGAAGGTGGCAATACATCATATCCCATGTTCGAAATATGGCTCCCATGTACACGAAACCAAAAGCCAAAAGAGTACATGAGGCACTCATTTTCAGCATCCCTTGCTACTTAGGACAGGATATTTGGTTTCAAATGGAACATTCCGGATAAAAAATAGCAGTGAATGCAAAAAAAATGCACCAAAAGTTGATATTCTGTTTGGCCGTGCAATATATTTGGCGGCGGAAATATGCATGTTCACGCTGGCAATTAGTCGTCTCCGGATCATTTTCTTTTGACGGAACCGAAATTTCGAACGTTTTGACACCCTTGAAGCCAAGGGAAAAGAAGCCAAAGAGTGACAATGCCCAAAGTGTAATAAAGGCAATTTCTGCCAGGAAGTTAAACGACCCTATACGATCCTCGACAACGGTCGACATGGAATTGCGAATCACGCGCGGTGGTGGCTTCACTCATCGGGGAAGGCAACACGTACAAGCAATATCTGGCTCTTGTGCATCACGGAGCTGAAAGCATACCAGGCCATTACCTGCTGAAATCGATACGAAATTTGACAATTCGACTATGCTCCTCGCATCCAATATACGAGGGCTTTCGTCCAATATCACGCTCGAGCGGCGGTGGAATTTTCAAACAGGATGCTGCGCCGAGTGTGTGGCTTCCATTCATCACAAATGCAAATTGAAACGAAAATGGGAAAGCAATCACAGCAAATCATCGAGAACGCACGCGAACAGCTCCAGGCAGCCATTCAGCTCCACAAGGATGCTGTCAAAAATTTGAGGGCAGCCCTCAAGGCCATCGACCGCATCGAAAAGAAACTCGAAAAAAGTATGGCCACTGCTGCTGCCGCTCCTGCAGAAAAAAAGCGCGGCCGCGGCAGACCCAGAAAATCTGAGGCTGCACCCGCCGCCGAAGCGCCCAAAAAACGTGGACGCCCCAGGAAAATAAAAACCACAGAAGGTGATGATTTTACCGTCATCCCGCGCTTGGGAGAAAAAGTACAAGCTACCCTTTACAAATATGGCATACGAACGTATGCCGACCTGGCAGCCACTCCCGTAGATCGCTTGCGCGAAATTTTGCGCGAAAACAATATGTCAAAATTCCGAAACCCCGCACCATGGCCCGCTGCAGCCGCCAAACTGGCCGGCATGCCCGCACCTACCCCAGCTGCTGCTCCTGCAGAAAAAAAGCGCGGCCGCGGCAGACCCAGAAAATCTGAAACGGCAGAAAAAACCGCAACAACTGAAAAAAAGCGCGGCCGCGGCAGACCCAGAAAATCTGAAACGGCAGAAAAAACCGCAACAACTGAAAAAAAGCGCGGCCGCGGCAGACCCAGAAAATCTGAAACGGCGGCGGCTTCGGCCACCACTGAAAAAAAACGAGGCCGTGGCCGCCCCCCCAAGGCCAAGCCCCAAGTCCCTGGCGATGATTTTACGGTGATACCTCGCTTGGGTGAACGCGTCCAGGAAGTCCTCAAAGCCAACGGGATCATCACCTACGAAGATTTGGCCAAGACGCCAGTGGAAAGGTTGCGTGAAATTCTCCGTGATAACAACATGTCGAAATTCCGAAACCCGAAACCCTGGCCAGCAGAAGCAGCCAAGCTTGCAAAAAACAAGTAAGAGACTTATCCCTACAATTCAGTTTATTGATGCAGGCGACCAATGACAAAATGGTCGCCTGTTTTTTTCATGAATACCACCAAGTGATGAATTAGCCACCCCATAAAATGGAATACACCCGTAGGAGATGAGCCCTGCTGAGAGAAAAAAGAAAATGAACAAAAATCAAGTGGTGAAAGCGACGCAGAGGGGATGAATCAAAACATATCGAGCAATAGGCGGGCTTCTTCGCTCATGCGGTCTTTCGTCCATGGCGGATCGAAAACGACTCGTAAATCGACGTCTTTTACTCCCGGAATCGACATTACTTTTTGTTGTACCTCCAAGGGGAGCGAATCTGCAACTGGGCACATGGGGGTGGTCAGGGTCATCTCGATAGATACGACGCCATCGTCCGAGATAGAAATATCGTAGATGAGCCCCAACTCATAAATATCGGCTGGGATTTCGGGGTCATACACCGTTTTGAGTGCAGCTATGATTTCCTTTTTGAGCGCTTCTTTATCCATTTCCTGCGATAGATTGTCCAAGGGGTTCAATCCTCACTTTGCAATTGCTTTTCAAATGCAAGTGCATACATTTTCATTTGCTTGACCATATTGGCCAACCCATTGGCCCGCGTGGGGGAAAGGTGCTCTTTCAAGCCGATACGATCGAGGAAGTATAGATCGGCGTCCAAAATTTCGCGAGGGCTATGGCCTGACAAAACCCGGATGAGCAGGGCAATGATTCCTTTTGTAATCACGGCATCGCTGTCGGCGGTGAACACTACTTTTCCATCCCGCAATTCGGCGTGCAACCAGACCTTGCTCTGGCACCCCCTGACGAGGTAATCGTCGGTTTTATATGCCTCACCGATCAGTGGAAGATTTTTTCCCAATTCAATGATGTACTCGTACTTGTCCATCCAGTCGGGGAAGAGGGCAAATTCCTCGATGATTTCGTCCTGGATGGTAGCAATGGAAGCTGTCTGAGAATTTTCCACGGGTCGGTATTTCATATTCAACGAAGCAATTTGACGGCTTTTTTGACACCCTCGGCCAGGCGCTCCAACTCTTCGGCCGTGTTGTACACGCCGAGAGAAGCTCGCACCGTACCAGGGATGCCAAAGCGATCCATGAGCGGCTCCGTACAGTGGTGGCCCGTGCGCACGGCTATACCCATTTTGTCGAGCAAGGTTCCAATGTCGTAGGGATGCGTACCCTCCACCACGAAAGAGAGTACGCCGGCTTTTCGGGCTGCGGTTCCAATGAGGCGCAAACCCTCGATTTGTTGAAGCAACCGAGTGCCAAATTTGAGGAGGTTGGCTTCATAGGCAGCAATGGTCTGCCGTCCGATGCTTTCGATGAAATCGATGGCAGCGTGAAGGCCCACCGAGCCGGCGATGTCGGGTGTACCCGCCTCGAATTTGAAAGGCAGTTCGTTGTACGTGGTTTTTTCGAAGGTGACCCGTTGGATCATTTCACCCCCACCCTGCCAAGGCGGCAACTTTTCGAGCCATTCGGATTTTCCATAAAGCACACCGATGCCTGTGGGGCCGTACATCTTGTGAGCACTGAAAGCGTAGAAATCGGCATCGAGTTCCTGTACGTCCACGGGCATGTGAGGGACGGCCTGCGCCCCATCGACGAGCACGGGAACGCCCCGCTGATGGGCAAGGGCGATGATTTCTTTCACCGGATTGATGGTGCCCAAGGTATTGGAAACGTGTGTGACGGCGAGCAGTCGGGCACCTTGGTCGAGCAACTTTTCCAGGGCATCCAAGTCGAGAACGCCCTCGTCGCTGATGGGTACGACCCGCAGCTGTGCACCAGTAAACTCTGCGGCCATCTGCCAGGGCACGATGTTGGAGTGGTGCTCCATGGCAGTGATGATAATGGAATCATTGGGCTGCAGGAATTTTCTCGAAAAAGTCTGTGCCACGAGGTTGATGGCTTCGGTGGCACCCCGCACGAAGATGACCTCCCTGTCGGAAGCGGCACCGATGAACTGCTGCACGGCTCGCCGAGCGGCCTCGAACATGTCGGTGGCTTCCTGGCTGAGTTGATACACCCCCCGATGCACATTGGCGTGGTGCCTGCGGTAATAAGTGTCCATGGCCTCGAGCACACAGAGCGGCTTCTGGCTGGAAGCGGCCGAGTCGAGAAAACACAGAGGCTCACCATTCATGGTGCGCTGCAGCAAAGGGAATTGCCGCCGAATGGCCTCCACGTCAAAAACCCTTGTATTTGATTCAGTAACCTGCATTGGCCAGCTATTTTACCGCCTGCTCATCCAGCAACCCGGCGTTTTTCAATGTGCAGGGCCACTGCAAAAGGCAGAAGGACGAAAATTGTTTGAACGCCCCCGCATCCGGCACCTGTTTGATCGATCTGCAGCCACTTTTTTGGAGTGCACTCAGTCTCTCGCCTCCTCGTCCTGCAATTTTTCCGCCACGAGCTTTTCCATCAATTCCCGCACGGGATCGTGAGGCATGTTTTGCAAAACCTCTTCGAGGAATGCGAACTGTAGCATTTTGCGGGCATGGGGTTCGGTGATACCCCTGGTGCGGAGGTAGAAAACGGCGCTCTCGTCGAGTTGGCCGATGGTAGCACCGTGGCTGCACCGCACGTCATCGGCAAAGATTTCGAGCTGGGGTTTGGCATCCATGACCGCATCAGGTGAGAGGAGCAGGGTGCTGTTTTGTTGGAAAGCATTGGTCTTTTGAGCATCCGGGCGCACGAGCACCTTGCCGTTGAAGACGCCACGTGCCCTGCCCGTGACGATCCCCTTGTAGAGCTCGTTGCTCATGCAATGGGGCACGGCGTGGTCCATGAAAGTCTGATTGTCCACGTGCTGCTCTCCAGCCAGCAGGTAGATGCCATAGAGGTGGGTTTCCGTGTTGGACTGGCCGAGCACCACGTCGAGGTTGTTGCGCACGATGCTGCCACCCAAGTCCACTGCGAAGGAGTTGTAAAGGCTGTCGCGGCATTGCTCTGCCATACAGTAGTTGATCTGATAAGCCCGATGGCTTTCCCGTTGCAGCCGGTAGTGGTTGACCCTGGCATTGGCCTCTACCCGCAGGCGGCTTACAGCACAAGTGAAATGGCTTGCCATTTCGGTGTGTGGCGCATGTTCCTTTGGAAAGTAATGCTCGATGATGCTCAGCGCACTGTTGCGCTTGGCATGCACCCACAGTTGTGGGCACTGCATGAATGGCACATCGCCCACGCTCAACATCATCACGTGGATGGGCCTGTCGATCTCGGTGTTTTCGGCGGCTTCGATGTAGAGGCCGTTGTTGCCAAAGGCGGTGTTGAGCACCACGAAGGGGTTGTGGTGGGACGTGTGGGACTGCAAGCTCTCGGCGAGCCAGCTGCTGTGTTCGGTGGCCAGCACTTGATAAACCGGGGCGATGAAAAGACCCTCGGGCCACTCGGAAGCGTGGGTCGAAAGGTCGGGATGCCACTGTCCATTGATGAACACCAACCTGATGGCATCGAGACCCTCAAAGCGTGCACCTTCCAAAACTTCATCGGGAAGGGTGCGCATTTCGGGCAACTTCCATTGCTTGGAGACGATGGGTGTAACACTGGTGTACTTCCAGTCCTCGTCGCGGCGCGTGGGGAAGCGCAGGGAAGCAAGGGCATTGGCTGCCCGTTGCTGGATGGCAGCCAACTCGGCAGGCAGGTGCCCATCGAGGCGCGCTTGCTGGTGGCGCCACAGGGCGAGAAATTGCTCGGTATGGTTTTGCACGATTGTGGCAGGCATGGTCTTGCTAAATTGAATTACAGTGTGTGAGCGGTTCAGGCTGTGGTGCTCGCCAGGTCTTTGACCCAGTCGTAACCCCTTTCCTCGAGTTCGAGAGCGAGCTCTTTGCCTCCACTTTTGACGAAACGCCCGTCGTAGAGCACGTGTACGAAATCGGGCACGATGTAATTGAGCAGGCGCTGATAATGGGTAACCACCAGGAACGAGCGCTCCGGGCTGCGCAGGGCGTTGACGGCATCGGCCACGATTTTGAGCGCATCGATATCGAGACCTGAGTCGGTTTCGTCGAGGATGGCCAGTGTCGGTTCGAGCAGGGCCATCTGCAGCATTTCGTTGCGCTTTTTTTCACCTCCGCTGAAGCCCTCGTTGAGCGAACGCTTGAGCATCGACTCATCGATGCCTAATTGGTTGAGCTTGTTGCGAATGAAGCGAAGCATCTCGACGGGGCTCAGTTCTTCCTGGCCACGTGCGCGGCGGTTGGCATTGATGGCCTCTTTGAGAAAAGTGGCCATGCTGACTCCTGGTATTTCGACCGGATACTGGAAGGCCAGGAAGATGCCGGCATGGGCTCTTTCGTCCACGTCGAGCTCGAGCAAGTCCTGGCCTTTGTAGAGGATGCTGCCTTGTGTCACTTCGTATTCTTCACGGCCGGCCAACACGTTGGCCAAGGTGCTTTTGCCACTGCCATTGGGCCCCATGATGGCATGGACTTCACCGGGGCCGATATCCAGATCGACGCCCTTGAGTATTTCGTTTCCGTCGATTGCGACATGGAGGTTTCGAATGCTGAGCATAGTTGGAATTGCTTTGTGATTTGAACCTTGGTTTCTTCTTCCTCATCCGGACGGCCTGCCGTCGCTGAAAATGAGGCTATTTGCAGATTGCACTGTCGGAAGTTTTCGAGGAGGCGAACCGAACGCGGGAAAAATCAGCCCACGCTTCCTTCCAGGCTGATCGCGAGAAGCTTTTGGGCCTCGGCGGCAAACTCCATGGGCAGCTCCTGGAACACCTCCTTGCAATAACCATTGACGATCATGTTTATGGCATCTTCTTCCTTGAGGCCGCGCTGTTGCAGGTAAAACAGCTGGTCCTCGCCAATCTTGGAAGTGGTGGCTTCGTGTTCCACCCGAGCGGTGTCGTTCTCCACTTCGAGATAAGGGAAGGTGTGTGCGCCGCACTTGTCTCCCATGAGCAGGGAGTCGCACTGGGAGAAGTTGTGTGCATTGTGCGCCCGCTTGCCGATTTTGACCAATCCTCGGTAAGAGTTTTGGCTGTAGCCCGCAGAGATCCCTTTGGAAACGATGGTGCTTTTGGTGTTGCGGCCGATGTGGATCATTTTGGTTCCTGTATCGGCCTGTTGGCGGTTGTTCGTCACGGCCACGCTGTAGAACTCGCCGATGGAATCGTCGCCTTTGAGGATGCAGGATGGATATTTCCAGGTGATTGCCGAGCCCGTTTCGACCTGGGTCCAAGAGATGCGCGAACGCTTGCCGGCGCACAGGCCGCGCTTGGTGACGAAGTTGTAGATGCCACCCTTGCCCTCGGCGTCGCCGGGGTACCAGTTCTGAACGGTGCTGTACTTGATGTAGGCATCGTCCATGGCAATGAGTTCGACCACCGCAGCATGCAGCTGGTTTTCGTCGCGCATGGGGGCGGTACAGCCTTCGAGGTAGCTGACGTAGCTGCCCGCTTCGGCCACGATGAGGGTGCGCTCAAACTGTCCCGTATTGGCGGTATTGATGCGGAAATAGGTACTCAATTCGATGGGGCAACGCACCCCCTTGGGGATGTAAACGAACGATCCATCACTGAAGACGGCAGCGTTGAGGGCTGCAAAAAAGTTGTCTGTAGGAGGCACCACGGAGCCGAGGTATTTGCGCACCAGCTCCGGATGTTCTTTGACGGCCTCGCTAAAAGAGCAGAAAATGATGCCCTTTTCGGCCAGCATCTTCTTGTAAGTGGTAGCCACTGATACGCTATCGATGACTGCATCGACGGCCACACCGGCCAACACTTTTTGCTCTTCCAATGGAATGCCCAAGCGCTCGAACGTACGCAGCAACTCCGGGTCCACCTCATCGAGGCTGTTGTAGCGAGGCTTCTTGCGAGGAGCCGCATAGTAGATGATGTCCTGGTAATCGATGGGGTCGTAATGAACGTTGGGCCAATGGGGCTCCTCCATTTGCAGCCAGTGCCGGTAGGCCTTGAGGCGCCACTCGAGTAGCCACTCGGGTTCTTCCTTGCGGGCGGAAAGCTGGCGAATGATGTCTTCATTGAGGCCTTTCGGAAAGACCTCCGTGTCGATGTCGGTGGTGAAGCCGTACTTGTATTCGCTCCTGGTGTGGGCCTCGAGCGTTTGCATGGAGTCGCTCATATCACTTGCGATTTTCTTCGGATTGTTAGGTTGAAATGCACTTCAGAGAGGCGCTGCAAAGGTAGCAGGTTATTTAGACTAAGTTTCGATTGCCTGGGTCTTATTTACAAGTGAAACGAAAAAGGGTTCGAGCCGCTCTGGAGGAATTTCCCGGTTAGGCTCCGATTATTTTCCAACCTTCTATTTGCATGCATGGCTGTGTGCAGGCGGGGGGTTAGTCTTACTATCGTGCCATCGATTGGAAGCTCGGCAGGCTGGCGAGCAGGGCGATGCCCGAGGGGAAAATGCCCGCCGTGTGGAACACAACAGGTAGGTTACCAGTGGTTCGAGTTACCAGGGTGCCAACGCCATTTGAAATTGCAAGCTCAAATTGAAGAAGGGGAGAATGGAACAAGGCGCCATTCATCGCTGAATTGTTTTGCTTCTTTTGCAATGCCTGACCACAGAGCATCATCGCTGATGAAACTACACACCCTTTTGCTGCTGGGCTTTACCGCCATTTCCTTCCTGCGTCAAAGTCAGGGACAGGCGCTTCCATTGATATGGCAGTTCGACAAAAGAGACTACCAGGCACAGGCGCAAAATTGGGACATCACCCAGGCTGAGGATGGAACCCTATTCGTAGCCAACAACGGCGGCATGCTCGAGTATGACGGGAGCCGTTGGCGGCTGTATACCTTGCCCCACGGGCAAGTGGTCAGGGCCGTGGCCTGGCACGAAGGAAAGGTGTATGTTGGAGGTTATTCGGAGTTTGGATATTTCGAGCGCGACCACCGCCAAAAATGGCGCTACGTATCTCTGAGTAACGGATTGCAAAGCGAGCAAGCCCGTACGGAGGAAATCTGGCACATCCTGGTGCGCACTTCCACAGGCGAGGTTTTCTTCCAGTCTTTTTCCACCATTTTCCGCTACGACGGCAAGCAAGTCCGGCAGATCACCCCTCCGTGCAATCTGATGTTTTTGGAGCAACTCGGTCGGCAGGTGTTTTTCTATGGCATTGGCTCAGGCATGTACGAACTGCTGGAGGATGGCGGCTTTCGCTTCATCGAGGGCAGCGAACTACTGGCTTCCGAAATCGTCACTTTCATTCTTCCAGGGGCCCACCCTGGAGAGCTCTTGGTGGGTACGCGCAACGCCGGATTGTTCGTGGTAGGAGAAGGTTACACCAAACCATGGAATCAGCCTGCCAACACCACCCTCGAGGAGCTCCAGCCAAACAAGGCGCTAAAACTGGCTGATGGCGGTTACGCAATCGGGACCATACGGCAGGGTATCTTCCTGTTCGACAACCAGCAGCGGCTAACCCATCACATTCATCGCGGCAATGGCCTTCAAAACAACACCGTTCTGGCCCTTTATGAAGATGTCGCAGGCAACCTCTGGGTAGGCCTCGACCAAGGGATCGATGTCATTCAACGGAGCCTGCCAATACTCCGATTTAGGGATCTGTCTGGCAAACTTGGCACGCCTTACACTGCAGCCATTCGGGAAGGTTTCTGGTACATAGGCACCAATCAGGGAGTTTTCATCCGCCACAACAACTCGCTGGAAGGTGAGTCACACACGCTGGTTGCGGGCACGCAGGGTCAGGTTTGGGCCCTGCAATCGTTTGGCGATGCCCTTCTTTGCGGCCACAATGAAGGCACTTTTCAAATCGATGCTGTCTCGGCCCGCAAAATTTCCGACGTCACTGGTGGTTGGACTTTTGCCCAAATTCCCCACCACCCTGATTTGCTGCTGCAGGGTACCTACACAGGGCTGGTGGTTTTTTCAAATAAGGGCTCAGGCAGCTGGCGCTTCGAGCGACGCATAGAAGGCTTCAGTCAACCCGTGCGGCATCTCGCCATGGACGATGAAGGATATTGGTGGGCGGCACATCCCACACGGGGGTTGTGGCGGCTTCGGCTCAACGCAGATTTTTCCAGGGTGGTCGAAATGCGACGATACGACGTTTCAGACGGCCTCCCTACCGATTTCCGCCTCCATTTGACGCACCGGGCAGACACCCTCGTCGTACAAGCCGGCCATCAACTGCTTCGAATTGCGGGAGGAAAGCTATTCCCAATGCGCACCCTATCCGACATGCAGCGCTGGATTCCCTTGGCCAAGGACACCGTTTTCACTGCCTACCCCGACCGAATCCAATACGAGGACCCCGGCCGCAGTCTCTCATTTCCGCTGAGCCTCGTGCCAAACAACGAAACCATTATCCGATTGAATGACAGCTTGTTTTTCCTTTGTTTAGAGGACGGCTATGCCATCTGGAACGACAGGCTACCTTGGCCCTCTTCCCCTTCAAACACTCCACCCCGCATCAGCGCCATCGAAATTCTCGGTGAAAGGGCAGAGTGGTTCTTTCCTTTTGCTTCCGACAGCACATGGCAAACCCCCGCCAAACGCAACAACCTACGTATCTACGCCACCCACCCTTTTCTGACGCGACATCACCCCCTTCGGTGGGTGGTCGTCGGACCAACTTCCAGGACCCAGCTGACAACCACTGATTTCATCGAACTCACCGGCCTCCCTTCCGGCGAATACCATCTTTCTGTGTCAGTGGATCCCAACGGCTCGTCGTACCATTTCCATTTCGAAGTGCTGCCACCATGGTGGCAAAGTTGGTGGGCCATAGTGCTATGGGTGGCGCTGGCTGGAGCACTGATGTTGGGCATGGAAAGATTTTACCGCCGGCGGCTGGAGCGCCATCGCCAACACCTGTTGCTGGAAAAAGAAAAGGCCCTCGAGGCCCAAAGACTCGAAGCCGAACGCCGCAGCCTCCAGAGGGAGGTAGCCAACCGCTCCCGGGAGTTGTCGAATGCCACCATCAACCTCATCCGAAAGAACGAGGCCTTGCAGTCCTTGCTGCAGCAAATTCCCTCACTCGAAATGGCCCCCAATCAAAAGCAAAAGCTGCGCAGGCTCATAGAGAGTCACCTCTCGGCCGATGACGATTGGTTGCTTTTCGAAGAGGCCTTCAATCAGGTGCACGACGCATTTTTCAAAAAACTCAAAAATCGATACCCCCACCTCACCACCGGAGACCTTCGGCTGGCTGCTTTTCTGCGCCTGCAACTTTCTTCCAAAGAAATCGCATCGCTGCTCGGAATCTCCGTGCGGGGCGTGGAAAACAAACGCTACCGCCTGCGCAAGAAATTGGATCTCAGCGAAGGAGAAGACCTCGCGGACTTCATCACCAGAATTTGACGCCGACGGACTTGCCTCTCTGTCGGGAGCACCTTTGGTTTTCCGCTGGAAATGCGACCTTGTGCCCCTCCCATCGAGCCATTCAAATCAATTGTTGGTGAAATGGAAAAAGTGGAGACGATAGCTGAGAAGCCCTTGTGGCGAAAGGTGCTGTTTTATTTGGGACCTGTGGCAGCCATCTGCATCCTGCTGGGCGTAGAGCTGGAGCCAGGGAAGCCTGCCGTGACGGCTACGCTGGCGGTAGCGGTGTTGATGGCATTGTGGTGGATTGCCGAGGTGGTGCCCCTGGCAGTCACTTCGCTGCTTCCAGTGGTATTGTTTCCTCTTTTGGGAATAATGGATGGTGGTAAAACAGCCAGCACCTATTTCAACCATATCATCTTCCTTTTCATGGGCGGGTTCATCGTTGCGCTGGCCATTCAGAAATGGGATCTGCACCGACGCATAGCCCTTTACATTTTGAAGAAGATTGGCGCCACTCCCTCGCGCATCATGCTGGGATTCCTCGTCAGTACGGGCTTTTTGTCGATGTGGATTTCAAACCTGGCCACCACCATGCTCATGTTGCCCATCGTGTTGTCAGTCATCAGAAAGCTGGAGGAGCACAATGACGCTGAAACCGTGGCGCATTACTCGAGGGGCCTGCTGCTCATCATTTGCTACAGTGCTTCCATTGGAGGCATTGCCACGCTGGTTGGCACCCCACCCAATCTGTCGTTTGCCCGCATTTACCAGATTTATTTCCCCGAGGCGGAAGTGGTCAGCTTCGCCCAGTGGTTTTTGTATGCGTTCCCGATTTCACTGTGCCTGTTTGCTTTTCTGTTCTTTTACATGCGCACTGCATTCATTCCTCGCAAAAGACAGTGGCAGAGTCTGACACGGCAGGACATTGACCGGACCTATCAGGCATTGGGGCCCATTCGGTTCGAGGAACGCACCTTGCTGATCGCGTTCGTGGTGTTGGCGTGTCTGTGGTTTTTGAGGGCGGACATTACGATAGGTCAATTCACCCTGCCGGGTTGGTCACGACTGTTCGAGCATCCAACGTATTTCAACGACGGCACCACCGCCATTTTCGTGGCCGTGTTGCTCTTCCTAATCCCCTCGAAGACGAAGCCAGGCACCTACTTGATGGACTGGAAAACGGCAGAAGAGATTCCGTGGGACATCATCTTGCTCTTCGGAGGCGGGTTTGCCCTGGCGAGTGGGTTCAAAGAGTCGGGGCTTTCGGAGTGGTTTGGCCATCGGTTGGAGTTCCTGCGAGGCGTGCATCCCATTGTCATCATTTTCTGCATCACCTTGCTGCTCACCTTCCTGACGGAACTGACTTCCAACACTGCCACGGCCGAGACATTCTTGCCGATCATGGCGAGTCTGGCCATCAGTGTGCAGGCCCACCCCTTGTTGTTCATGTTGCCGGCCACCGTGGCCGTTTCCCTTGCGTTCATGCTGCCAGTGGCTACCCCGCCCAACGCCGTGGTGTTTGGCACGCGACGCCTCGAGGTGCATCACATGGCCCGCACGGGCCTGCTGCTCAATTTTTTCGGCATCTTCACCGTCACGCTGCTTACTTACTTTCTCGGCAAAGTGGTGTTTGGAATCTGACCGCCCGAAGCGGTGGCTTGCCATTGAAAGACTTTCGGCTGGGCTTGTTGGCAAAGTCTTTTCGCACAGGGTGAGAATCTATTTGGTTTGATCAATCACTTGCCCACTTGCAGTTGCTCTCTGTTTGCAAGAGAAAAAACAAACTATTAACCCCGATTTGGCATCGCCGCCCTCGGCAGGTACTTTTGAGCATGCCCCTTCCCGCGGCAGGTATTTAGCCTTTGCAAACAATTCTGATTTCTTATGAAAAAAATTTGGCTCTCCTTCCTGCTTGCCCTCTGGGCATACGTCCTCCAGGCTCAAACAGAATCGCTCTGGCAAGAAATCGATGAGGCCAACCTCGAGGTGCTCCAACAGAAGCGCCTCATAAAGCCCGACCAGTACCGCGTGTTGCAGCTGAACTGGCCGGTGCTGCTCGAGAGGTTGAACCGGACTCCTATGCGTTTCAGTGCCGAGGCCTCGAGCGGGATACTGCCCAAAGTAGACATCCCCCTCCCTGAGGGTGGTGTTCGGAATTTTTCCATCGTGGAGGCACCAGTCATGGCTGCCGAGCTCGCCGAGCGATACCCCGGCATGCGTTCTTTTGCTGGTTTTTCAACCGAAGACCCCACCGCATACTTGCGATTTGGCATCACGCCCAAGGGTTTTCACGCCATGGTGCTGTCCGCCCGCCACGGGACGGTGTATGTGGATACCTACGCCTTGGGCGATACGCTGCACTACGTGTGCTATTTCAAAAAGGACTACCACCGCCCAACTGGGTTCATCTGTGACACACAGACCCCGCCGGTAGAAGAAAAGGTCACTCAGCAGCTGCCAGGGGAAAAGCTGGCAGGCGATTGTCAATTGCGAACCTACCAACTCGCACTGGCTTGCACCGGTGAATACGCCCAATACCACGGAGGTACCAAAGCACTCGTGATGGCCGAATACAACACAGCCATGACACGCATCAACGGCATCTTCGAACGAGAAGTCGGGGTAACGATGGTCATGGTACCAAACAATGATGACCTCATCTTCCTCAACCCCTTTACCGACCCCTACGACAACAACGACAAATTCGCCATGCTGGCTCAAAATCAAAGCACCTGCGACGCCATCATCGGCAATAACAACTATGACATCGGACATGTCTTCTGCACCGGAGGAGGAGGGGTGGCAACTCTGAATTCAGTATGCTCCTCCACTTCGAAGGCCCGTGGTGTCACCGGTCTGAGCAATCCCATTGGCGATCCTTTTTACGTGGATTACGTCTGCCATGAAATAGGGCATCAATTCGGTGCTAACCACACCCAGAACAACAACTGCAACCGCCACTCTACCACTGCCATGGAGCCAGGCAGCGGCAGCACGATCATGGGGTATTCCGGCGTGTGTCCACCCAATGTGCAACAGAACAGTGACGACTACTTCCACGCCGTCAGCCTGGCAGAAATCAGCAACTTCATTCTGGGAACAGGCAACTCATGTGCTACCACCAATGGCACTGCCAACAATCCGCCAAGCGTGGTGGTCAATGCCACATCTTACTACGTGCCCGTCTCTACCCCGCTGGCACTAAAAGCCATTGGAGCCGACCCCGATGGCGACACCATCACCTACTGTTGGGAACAGATGGACTACCTCGTGGCTCCTATGCCACCCCAACCCACAAGCACAGTGGGCCCCGCCTTTCGTTCCCTTCCACCCACCGAATCCAACATTCGCTATTTGCCCAATCTCAACGCCATCATCAACAATTACACCCCCACCTGGGAGGTGCTCCCTTCTGTGAGCCGACAAATGAAATGGCGCTGCACCGTCCGTGACAACGCTCCCCTGGTGGGCTGTAGCGATGAAGCAAACCTGACCCTGCATTTCACCGACGCTGCCGGACCATTCCGGGTCAACGCTCCCAATTCAGCAGACACGGTGTGGTATGCCGGCCTTTCTGCAACCGTGACCTGGGACGTGGCCAACACCGATGTCGCCCCCGTAAGCTGTACCAGGGTGGATATTCTCCTGTCGTTCGACGGGGGATACACCTACCCCTTCGTGCTCAAGTCCAACACCCCCAATGATGGTTCCGAAGACATCGTAGTGCCGCTCCAGCTCACCAGCCAGGCCCGCGTGATGGTAAGGGCCCGCAACAACATCTTTTTCGACATATCGGACGAGAATTTCAGCATCGAAGAGCCCCCAGCTCCCACATTCGTGCTGACAGCCACCCCCACCACGGCTGAGATATGCCCAGGAGACACGGCTGCCTACCTGCTGCTCATGGAGCCTCTACTTGGCTTCAACGAGGGCATCACCTTTCACACCACGGGGCTTCCTGCAGGGCTTGTGGCGCGTTTCGAGCCGTCACTCGTCGTGCCGCCTGCATCGGTAGAGCTCCTGGTCATCGATACCTTGGCCTCCACACCGGGTGGCACATACTCATTCACCGTCCACGCCGTAGGTGTCAGTCAAAGCAAAAACATCGGCCTATCACTCACCATCCTGCCCAAGCTCACCGTGGGGCCAGTGCCAATGATACCTGCCGATGGAGCCACGGGTGTCGCTTATGAAGGCACGCGTTTCCGTTGGGCCAAGCTCCCATATGCCACGTCTTACAGGCTGCAGGTCACTACAAACCCGGATTTTTCGACCACGATACACAGCGCCTTGTATTTCGACACCACCGCCTTCGTGCCGGGCTTGCAAGCCAATACGGTGTATTACTGGCGGGTGCGGGGCAACAATTCCTGTGGTCCCAGCTCTTATTCTCCAGTCTTTGCCTTTCAGACTGGCGTGGAACACTGCGAGACTTTTACCAGTGGCAACTTGCCCCTCGATATTTCGACGACAGATACGGTCACTTTGTGGGATTCCCTGGCAGTCAGTCTGTCGGGTCAGCTAATGGATGTGGCCTTGTCGGTGGACATTACGCACTCTTGGGTTGGAGATCTGGGTATGAAGCTATATTCCCCCTCGGGGACTGAAATTCTCGTCTTCGACCAGCCAGGCATAGAAAATAATCCTGGGTATGGATGCGAGAACGACGATATCGAAGCAACGTTCTACGATGATGCGCCCAATCCTGCCAGTGTATTTGAATGGAGCTGTAATGCCACCCCACCGGCCATCGGTGGCGATTTCAAGCCCTATGTGCCGTTTGTGCTCCTGCACGGCGAACCAGCTGGCGGCACATGGAAATTGGCCTTATACGACGTATTCCCAGAAGATGGTGGCACATGGAATGAAGGTTCCCTTACCATTTGTGCAAGTGAACCGGCTGGCACGACTCCGAGCGTAGTCACGCATACCTTAGAGGTGAACGAGCTCCAATCGGCCCTCATCGATGCCCAATACCTATCAGCTTCGGGAGTGGCTCCGCTCACCTTCATCGTGCTGTCGGAGCCCCAGTACGGCCTGTTGCTGCTCGATGGCGATACGCTGCACATCGGCGACGAGTTTACCCCCCAACAAGTAGAAGCGGGTATGCTGTCGTACCAGCATTTACTGGCCGACAGTCTTTCGGATGGTTTTTACTTCGACCTCCTAACGGGCGACGGGGGCTGGCTGCACGATTCGTGGTTTGCCATCATGGTCATAGACAACCCCTTGAGTGGTCAGGCTTACATTAGCCGGCCTGTCAGCTGTCAGGGGGAAATGGACGCCGAGATCACCATCGACATCTCAGGAGGCACACCCCCTTATCAATACGCACTCGAGGGTTTCCCCCCTCAACCAAGCCCCGTTTTCTCGGGTCTGGGTCCTGGTAGCTACATCCCATTGGTGACCGACACAAATGGGTTCTCTCTCTTGCTCGATACCGTCATCATCGAGGAACCTGCACTTTTGGAACTTATCGTGCAAGTATCGATGGACTCAGCATTGGCGATGGCAGCGGGTGGCGTTCCTCCCTATCTTTTCCGGATCGACGGAGGCCCATGGCAATCACACCCCCTTTTTACCGGCTTGGTGAATGGCGTCCATGTGGTAGAGGTCCAGGACTCCCACCAGTGCGAGGCAAGTACATTAGTACAGGTCGCAGTCAATACCTTGCAGGCCCATCTGGAGCTGATCGAACCCATTCTGTGTGCCGGTGATGCAACTGGCAGCCTCATGATAGTGGGCAGTGGGGGTACACCACCTTACCAGTACAGCATAGACGGGGTCGTTTACCAGTCAGATCCATCTTTCACTGGCCTGGCAGCTGGAGCGTATGTAGGTTGGGTACTCGACAGTGAGGGCTTTACTCTGCAGACGGATACCTTGTTCGTCGTTGAACCTCCTGCCCTTTCAGCAACGGCCACTGTGACCGGCTACGAAGTAAGCATCATTGCCTCAGGCGGCACGACACCCTATCAGTTTGGCCTCGATGGCGGGGGGTTGCAAGGCGATCCCGTTTTTTTCCCCGTTATCCCGGGAATGCATTTGGCAGAAGTCGTAGATGCAAACGACTGCCAAGTCTCTCTCCCCGTGGAGGTTGTGGTAGCGCCACTCGTAGTCACGGCACAGGTGCAACAATACGTAACCTGCCCGGGCGGCAACGACGGTGTGATAGAGGCCAACGCAAGCGGAGGAGTAGGTCCGTATGAATTCAGTCTCGACGGAATCGTCTTTCAGTCCGACCCGTTGTTTACAGGCCTTACTACCGGAACGTACATCATCACCATTCGGGACGCAGGAGGATTTACCGCCACATCGTCCGAAGTGGTAATCTTTTCGCCGCCTATCCTGGACATCACATACTCCGTGATTGGAACAACGTTGGAAGTGAATGCCACCGGAGGCACGCCTCCTTATTTGTACAGCTTGGACGGAGGGTCTTTCCAAAGTGAGACACAACTACCCATTTTATTCAACGGCATGCACACGCTCGAGGTGCTCGATGCTTCCGGTTGTACGTCCACTTTCGACTTTTGGGTTCAAGTGCAGGCCCCCCACATTGAACAGGTGCAGGTTACAAACAACCTTTGTCCGGGTGATTCAACAGGCATGTTGGAAGTGATAGCTACTTGCACAGCTGGTCCCTGCGAGTTTTCCATCGATGGCGTTCAATTCCAAGCGGGCTCACAATTCGACGGTTTGACTGCAGGTATTTACACTGTTTTCGTTCGGGATGCCTTGGGGAGCATCACCACGAGCGGGCCACACGAACTGACGAGCCCTCCAGCAATCACCCTGAATCACAACGTCACAGGTTTAGATGTAGAATTTTCTGCTGCCGGCGGCACACCACCGTATGAATACAGCATGGATGGAAGTGGCTTCTTGGCCTCCCCTTTTTTCCAGATAAATTACAACGGCATCCATACGGTAGAGGTGAGGGATGCCAATGGATGCACCCGTTCATTCCTGGTTGACCTATTCGTGCCGGGACCGATGATCCAGAGCCTTACAGCGACAGCTATCTCGTGTCATGGAGATTCAATTGGTACCATCATGGTAGTGGCATTCTGCCAGGCACCGCCCTGCCAATTCTCCATCGATGGAGTGACCTTCCAGGATGAGCCGCTGTTTGAGGGGCTGGCTGCCGGCAGTTATACCATTGAAGTAATCGACGAACTCGGCAGTACCACCCTTGTCGGGCCCATTGAAATTGTGGAGCCCGCACCACTCGACCTGGAGGCCTCAGCTTTTGGCCCCGTGATCAGCACCTCTGCTGCGGGAGGCACCCCACCTTATCAATTCAGTTTGGATGGGCTCACCTATCAGGCTGATTCCACGTTTTACACTTCCGAAAATGGAAACTTCACAGTTTACGTCTTGGATGCAAACGGGTGCAGTTCGATGGTTGAAACCACGGTCAATGCGCCCAGGGCGTTGCTATACGAGGTGGAAGGAGTAAGCTGCGCTGGTTCAAACGACGGCTCCATCGAGTTGACGGGAGTGGACGGAGGTTTTCCGCCTTTCGCTTTCAGTCTCAATGGGGGGCCATTTTCCGCTGAGGTGGTCTTTGACAGCCTCGCGCCAGGCACTTATTACGTCGTGATTCAGGATTCAACTGGCTACCTTTTCGATGCACCACCAATCGTGGTCATGGCACCCGATTCAATCGAAGTAGAGACGGTCCTGGAAGGAGACACCCTCTTCGTCATGGCCTTTGGTGGTACAGGGCAATTGATGTACTCCCTTGACAGCGGGCTTACGTTTCAGCCGAGTCCAATGTTTCCAGGCTTGAGCAATGGCACTTACCAATTGGTGGTCAGAGATGAAAACGATTGCCAGGTCTGGTTGAGCGTGGAGGTGATCATCGATGCGGTCAGAGAAGTTGACCCCTCCTACACCATTCAGCTATACCCCAATCCTGCCGGTGCTGAAGTCAGGCTTCGCATCGACCCCCCCATGGGTGCTGAAGGGGAAATTTCTTTGTTGTCGGTCACCGGCGAGCTGATCTACCGTCAGAACCTGACCACTCAATACGAAAAGGAGCATCTCATCGATCTCCACGATTTGCCTGCAGGGACATATTTAATGGTGTTCAAGGCCCCAGCTATGGCTATCGCCAAACGTCTGATCGTTTTGCCCTAAAAATTTTCGACCGCAGTTTGTGCAAACTTTCTGATTGCAACCTCATAGGGGTGCTTTTGAGCCAGCTTATCTAACCTTGAGAAAACCTCCTCCCCAAAAAACCTCCCCAAAGAAGCAAAGCAGGGCCCTCTCTTAGGAGAGGGTTTTTTTTTTATGTGGCCTAGAAGGTTTTAGGAGGCTGGTATTTCAAAAAAGGTCGCAGTCATTAGCGTCATCATCGTTTCCCCTTCGCATACCTATCTCATACCAACATGGTCCACGAGCCTTCAGGGCTTGTAAAGTAGATGGACACCTTGAAAGGTGTTTTTCTTGATTTCAATAATCACTGAAACAGTGAAGCCAAGCGAAGTTGAGTTTAAAACCTCCTTATTTTCAAAGCATTTTGACAGAACAAACCAAAGGCATTGCAAGGTGATCCCCTTTTCCAAAACAATTTTTGTTTACGTGATTTATTTTGTTTTGTTGAACATTTTAGCTACATTTGCATCGACACTTCAGACCACTGATCAAAAAAGCCATGCTATGTCCACCTTCGAATTCACCAACCGCATACTCCAATTCGAATCCATTTTGAAGGCCTTTGCCATTTCGCTGGTTAGAAACGAGGAAGCCGCCAAGGACCTGATACAGGAAACGACCTACCGGGCTATCAAGAACCAAGACAAGTTTGCCCAGGGTACCAACCTGAAGGCGTGGTTGTTTACCATCATGAAGAACATTTTCATCAATGATTACCGTCGCCGCAAGAAGAGCAACACCATCTTCGACAACACGGAAAATCAATTCCACCTCAATTCTCATGTCAGTGATTACGAGCCTGACGCCGACACCAAAATACTCATTCAGGAACTCACCAAGTTGATCGACACGCTCGAGGACGACCTGCGTATTCCATTTCTCATGCATTACCGGGGGTACAAATACCGTGAGATTGCTGAAAAGTTCGGCATGCCACTCGGGACGGTCAAAAGCAGGATTTTCCACGCCCGTCAGCTACTCAAAGAGCAAATTCGCAACCGCTACAAGTACGTGGACGAATTGCTGATCAGGGCATAAATCCGGAGTGTAAAAAGAGCTATAGAGCTGCGAGCCCAGCGGAGATGTCGACTCTGTTGGGCTCGTTCATTTCATTGGTGAACCATCGGGTATGAGTCCGTTGAGAAAAGGTGCTTTAAGCTGGTCCCACAGGTCCTGGAAGCTTATCGCCCAGCCACCGATTTATTGTGATACAAATTCAGAGGCTGCCTGCGCCAAGAGGGCTTGTATAATCAAGGGATGAGGGGCAAGGCTTTCGTGGGTGGCTCGTGGCAGGAAGTACCACCATGACCCCCCATGGCATATTTCAGAGGAACGCCCGCCACGGTTGTCAAGCCCGTCGTGTTCGCCACGGTTTTGCTCCCGGTGCCCATTCCCATTGCGTCAGGCCAGTACTAAGGTGAGACCCAAAGGGGAAGGGCAAGACGCATATCCCCAGCATGGCAGAACCCACCAAGCCGGGATAGTCGCTGGCTACTGGTGTGCTGCGTCCAAGGCAATCGGAAAGGAATGACGAAGTTAGAGCTGGTCAACTTCACTCAAAAGCCTGCAATGGCATGGATGAAGTGGAAAACGGCGGCACTATCGTCGGGTTGGACTGGCACCACCGGCTCGAAGGTTTTGGAAAAGTTCACGCCCAGGGTGCTCACCTCGAAAGTAACCGGCAAGTGATCCTTGACCAGCACCTTGATGCGATAGACGCGCTCCAGGTCTAACGGCATGGTAAATCCCTCACAGTTGGCCGGCAATTGTATGGCTTTGTTTTCACCAGTAATGAGCTCTTCGACGAAGAGTGTAGCACCACACAGCCTGAGGCCATTGGCTGCATCCTGCAAGATGGGTTTCAGTTCCACGAATACTTCGGCTTCGTAGATGTCGAAGCCGGGGAGTCCTCGTCTATCTCCCGAGGGAATGCCACCGGGCCGATTGGAACAAAAGAAAGCCCGCTTGGTGCGGCTGTGAAAAGTCAAATAGCACTCGTCGTAGCTGGTGTTCAGTGGATTGCCAAGGTTGACGGGATCGCTCCAGCTTTCGGCATCGATGAGTGTGCTTTTGAACACATCGTAGCCCCCGAAACCGTCGAGTTTGTCGGAGCTGAAGAAAAGTGTTTGGCTGGCCTGGTGAAAATAGGGAGTGATTTCGTTGCCTGGGGTGTTGTGGGGCCAGGGTTTGGGCTCTTCAAATGTGCCGTCTCGGTTCTGGATGCTGTACCAGATATCGAGCCCACCGGCTCCGCCGGGGCGATCGCTTACGAACCAAAGCACGAAGCGCCTCAAGTACCGGTCGAAGCCATAGGCTGGCTGTGTGGCGGTATAACCCTCCAAATTGATAAATCTGGGAAGGGGTTTGGGACTTCCCCAATGCCCTTCGAACTCTTTCAGACGCTGAAAAAGCTGGCATTTGCCTGTGCGAGAATCACAGGTGGAAAAGAACATGATTTGAGCATCTGCACTGAGCACCACGTCGGAAATACTTCCCTCCGATCGATCTGGTGCTTCTTTTGCCTTTGTGGCTTTGAAACCGGTTATACGGCTCAAGAGCTCGAATTCACCAGCTGCATTCGAAGCAAACAACAACCTGTCTGCATAGAGTAAGGGAGCTACTTCATCGGCAGGGGTATTCACCCCCAGCCCAGCATTTCTGATTTTGAGTTTGACGGCCTGGGTGATGTGGCGCTGGGCCCAGCGGATTTTCTCCACTTCTTCATGGGCGTGGAGGGCTTCGTTGTCGGGATGGGTATTCAGAAAGCGCTGGAGGTATGCCACGGCCCTGTCATACTCACCCACAGACTTGTAGGCCATGGCGAGCCAGTAATCAGTTTCAGATAGCTGGTCGTTGCGTTCGTTGAAGGGGATTCGCTGGAAGTAGGCGATGGCTGCCCTGTAATCTTTTACGTTCAGGGCCGCAATACCTGCCTTGTACAATAGGTCTGATCTGTTCGAATTGAGGAGGATGGCATCGAAGTAGTCCAGTGCTTTGAGATATTCCTCTCCTTCCCAGGCTCTCAGTGCTTTGCGCTCGAGCTTGTGGACGTATTGGGATTGAATCGGACCTGCGAGGATCAAGATGAAAAGTAAACCCAGCGAATGCCTCATAGATTTCGCATTTGGTGAAATGTTCAAGGGTGGTTACGTCCGATCTTGCATAATTCAGGGGCAGGGGAAACAGCGAAACAATTGCAAAAAATCTTTTTGCAGCAACTGAATGTAACCAGCGGCCAAATTGTTTTCCATTGCCCTACAAAGGCAAATGTTGCACAAAATTAGCCTTTTACATGCTACTCTGGACAAATGCTACTTCACTGCTTCTCCATGACCAGCTGCCCCCCTTTGAATACCGCCATCACGTTGCGCAGATCGCCTATTTGTTTGGAAGGATCACCTTCGACGATGAGCAAGTCGGCAAGCAGACCCGCCTTGATACGTCCGACTTTATCGGCAAGCCCGAAGACATCCGCATTGACCGAAGTGGCTGACCTGAGCGCCTGGATGGGCTCCATTCCATAATCGACCATGAGTTCGAGCTCTAAGGCATTGTCACCGTGGGCAAACACCCCTGCATCTCCACCGGCACAGATTGTAACTCCTTGCTCGAGCGCCAGCTGAAAGCTGCGCCTTTTCTGCTGAAGTCTTGGGGGCTCGGGAGGTTGGCCGTCCCAGCCCTGATAACGGCTAATGGCCCAGGCTGCGGCAAGGGTGGGGCACAGCGCCACGCCTTCTTTTTTCATTTGGGCAAAAACCCGCTCGGTGCCTTCGTCACCGTGTTCGATGGTTTGTACACCGGCAGAGGCGGCTATACGCATGGCTTGTTCGGAGGTTGCATGGGCCACCACGGGTCGGCCTGCCTGTCGGGCCACCCTGACGATCAACTCGAGTTCTTCAGGAAGAAAGGTGGGCATCACCTCACCCTTGGGACCCCAGCGGTAATCGGCGTACACTTTGACCAGGTCCACTCCATGGCCAATTTGTCGCCGGACCTCCTGAACGAGGCTTTCTACTGCATCAGCTTCTGCGGCACCTCTGGGCACCTCCACATGAGGGGCGAATCCTTTCGGACCATAAGAACCCGTGGCGACGATGGCCGGGCCAGCTACGAGCAGCCTGGGTCCCGGGATGATGCCTTTGTCGATGGCTTGTTTCAGACCTATATCTGCATAACCGGCTCCTTCGGTGCCCAAGTCTCGCGCCGTGGTAAACCCGGCTTCGAGGGTCTTTCTGGCGTGGATGGTAGCACGTGCTACTCGCTCGCCGATGTTTTCTCTCAGTACTTGGTCGTTCCATGGCGTTTCATCGTAGGGATGGAGAAACATATGGGAATGCCCCTCGATGAGCCCCGGCAGAAGGGTGCAGCCCTTCCATGCCCGCTCGGCTGCATTCCTCGGGATGGTCAGCAATGCTCGTGGGCCTGCAGCCACAATGGTATCCGCACGAATCCAAACGACCCATCCCTCGTGTATCTCTTCACCGTCGAACACCCTGTCGGGAACGAGCACCAAGTCCTGGGCACCCACTGAGCGAGAAAGAAAGTAGAAGACCAGGAGCATAAGCAGTGATACATGATACTTTTGTGCATTCATTTGAACCGAATTTCTTTGCTTTTGATGGGAGGGCTGCCCGGCAGCCCAGGCCGACGAGGCAAAATAAAAATCAGATCGCCCATGCGCATAGTCCTCTGTTTGTTGCTTCATGTACTCGTCCAATCGGTTCATGCCCAGACGACGATCCAGGATTTGGTGGCATCGACAAACCTATCTTTGGAAAAAACCTCCGAAGGCATTTACTATCACATCGAAGAGTTGGGCGTGGGCGTGTATCCGAAGGATGGTGATTATGTCATGATTCGCTTCAAAGCGAGTTTGCCCGACGGGCGCGTATTCGATGAAAGCGACCCCGACGAACCCTTTCTATTCCAGGTGGGGAACAGGGAAGTCATCAAGGGGCTCGAACGTGCCGTTCAGTTGCTGAAGCCGGGGGGCAAGGGCATCTTCTTCATCCCCTCCGAATTGGGATATGGTGAAAGAGGTGTGGGTGATGTGGTGCCGCCTCATTCGCCGCTGATATACGAATTGGAACTACTCCAGATCATGGATTTCCAAGCCTATGACGATTTCATGCGCAAGCTGGAGGAACGCGAACGACGGGAATTCGAATACGAACGGGAACGCATTTTCAGGCGCGACCTGCAGACCATCGACCAGCTCATCGAGGCACGCAAACTGCATTGCGAAAAGCTTCCTTCCGGTTTGGCATACTGTATCACCAAAAAAGGAAAGGGCCCCAATGCCAAGCCAGGAGACCGGCTGAAGGTTTCCTATGAAGGATTTCTTGCCGATGGGCGTCCCATTCAGTTGCCAGCTGAGGAGCGGACGTACGAATTCTTCCTCGGCCAAGGGTCGGTGATGGATGGCTGGGAAGAAGGGCTGCTCCACTTCAATGAAGGGGCGGAAGGCTGGTTGTTCATCCCCTCGAAGTTGGCATACGGTCCTTTGTCCATTCAGGAAGAGGGAATTGATATCCCCTCCAACGCAGTGTTGGTATTCCGGATAAAAGTGCTTTCCATCCGGCACTACTGAAGGGCTCACATGCCAATGATCTTCACTTCCAGGCGCTGATTGACCAAGTGTTCGGCTCGGCTGCAATCCACCCCATTTGCGCAATGGTTGAGCAACTGGGTCTCACCGTACCCCTTGGCCACGATGCGATCGGGGCTGATTCCTTCTCGGATAAGGTAATCCCTGGCCAGTCGCGCCCTGTTTTCCGACAACTTCAGGTTGTATTCATCCAGGCCTACCGACTCGGTGTGAGAACCTATTTCTATCACCAGGTAAGGGTATTCCTTCAGCAGTGCTGCCAGTGCATCGAGTGCTTTGGCTACCTGAGGTGTCGGCTGCCATACGTTCACATCGTATCGGGCACCATCGAGGCGGAAGCGGTCGCCGATGCGCAGGCTATTGAGGTTGATCTTGCGGCGCAGGTCATCGAAGGCATATACTCCCATGACGGGTGCTGGCAGCCCAGCAGACTCCCTAAAACCATCCGCAGCTGCAATGGCTGTTTGGGTCTTCGAGGAGGGGTCAGTCCAATTCTCCTTTTCGAAGCGCTCCTGCTTTTGGTGCGGTGTTTCGACAGGCTTCTCATCGACTGCACCTACTGGGGCATGCACATCTTTTCCTGCCATGGATACGGATTCCCTGCTGGCTGGTTCTGGGCTCGAGTCAACTGTAGCTTTTGACTCGGCCACCTTTGTAGAATGCTCCTCGAGTACTTTTTGCTTTCCGAGAGGATGCTCCACGACCTCGCGGGTGGGCGGCTGCTCTGGTTGGCGCTGGAGACGATCCACCATGGGTTTTTCCGCCGGGTCCTTGCTTGCAATTGACACCCCTTTTGGAGGCATTCCTTCCGCTTTGGGCTTTCGTGCGGCTTCCCATTCTTCTGCACCCACCACGCGGAAGATGTAAACATCATCGTCACCTCCTTCTCTGGCAGAGGTAAACATGCCCCAGTGCTGGTCAGGGGCCAGGTAAACGGAAATGTCATCAGCGGGGCTGTTGATAGGTGGCCCCAGGTTGACAGGAGCACCCCATGCCCCATTGGCTGTGGGTTCACTGACGAACACATCAAAACCGCCGAGCCCCGGATGCCCCTTGGAGCAGAAGAAAAGCCGCCCCATGGCGTCGATGAATGGGAAGCCCTCATTGAGTGGCGTGTTCAAATGGGGGCCGAGGTTCTCCGGGCGTTCCCAACCGGTATCGGTACGGCGGCTTACCCACAAATCGGTTCCTCCCTGCCCGCCAGGACGGTCGGATGTAAAAACGAGCACAGAGCCATCGGGTGAAATGGCCGGATGCATGTAGTTGAAACTGGAAGAACAGAAAGGAAGCTTCTGCACGTCTTTCCACTTACTACCATCCCAACGGGCAGTGTAGAGTTGCAGATTATAGGTTTCACGCCTGTTGGGTTCCGAATCGTTGCGGGTGAAAAATATCTCCGACCCATCAGCGGTGAGGGAAGCATTGCACACATTTTTGTTGAGCATGCTCAGCTTGGACGAAAACTGCTCCGGGGCCGCAAAGGTGCCGTCAGGAAGGCGCGCACTGTAATAGAGATCGAGAAAATCGCGGCCCGTCCATCCCGATTTTTCCCTCAACAGTTTTATGCCGGCACGTCTATCCGAAGAAAAGACGATGCCCCCATTCCACCACACGGGTGCATTGTCGTCGGCTTCACTGTTATAGGGAAAGGGTTCGACGAGTAAATAGGGAAAATAGGGCTGGATACCCGGTGCCACTTCACAGGATTTGAGCAACAAATCCGTGGTGCTGTCTTCTGGCTTGGCCCCCCGATACATGCGGAGCCACTTCTTGGCCTCCTCGTAGCGGCCCAAGGACATCAGCGTCTCGCCGTACTCGAAGTACCACTCAGGGCGGGCCCTTTCGTCGCTGACTGCCTGTTCATACCATTTGGCAGCCTCCTCATTGCGGTTGTTCATGCGGTAGCAACGGGCCAACTTACTGGCGAGCACTGCGCCCTGCCTGCTTTCTCTTTTTTTCTCGGAAAATTTACTGAGCACCCGTTCGTACAGCTCGGCAGCTTCGGCGTAGCGCTGCGCCTGAAAATAGGCGTCGGCCTTTTCGATATCCTTTTGCTGGGCAAAGACACTACCCCATGCCAAACCGCACATGAGAACCAACACCAGCCGTCTTTTGAATATGGACGACTCGAAAAGCGTTCGGGAATACTTGAAGTAGTTTACCATAGTAGAATTCGGTTGTCGGGTGGCATACTCATTCCTTCCTTTCAAAAAGTATGCGAGGCCTGGGCTGTTGCAAGTACCGCCCCTTTTCCACTTGCAATTTCGATGAAGAAATGCAAAGTGGGGAATATCTGCAGTATGCAGATGGACGCAGGCCGCATAAGCCAGCAGGGCGGAAAACCGTGACGAATTTGATGGGCATGACGAAAGCGACAAACGTGAAGGGCATTCCTTCTAATTCTGCCATGGGTCATGCTGTTACCTCGAGCCACCCTTGAAAGCCTTGCCCCTCGACCTCATATACGCTTAAAAAATGGGCAGCCCTTTACTCTGGAAGCGGCGTTGACAATTCTTCGGGAACTTCCGCAGGCATGTTTTCAAGCAAAGTATTATCCGCTTGCCGGTATTTTGCCAGCAATAGCAAACCCACCCCTGTCAAAACCAACCGGCGTATGCGGCGTATCACCCCCAGGCTCAGCCCGACTGCAGCTGTGAAACCCAGCGATTGCAGCAGCAATACCTGTGTCCCTTCGGCCACGCCCCATTGGCCTGGTACCATGAAAAACGCACTGTTGATCACATTGACCACCGCAGCTACGTAATAAGCCCCCTCCAGCCCTATGCCCGTGCCCAGCAACCACAAGATCAGCCACACTTCCATCAGGCCCAACGTGCGTGCCATCAGATTCCAACCAATGGCAGCTACCACATGCAAGGGGCTCCGCAGGTAAACGGTTTGAAGCTCAGTTTCAACCGATGCCAACTGTTGGCGGCGCCGTGCTACCTTGGATCGCAGAAATGGAAGAAACCCAGCCAATTTGTTGACTGACTTGCCCAATCCCCTGACCTGAAAAACCACCGACAACACATTGAGCAAAAAAACCACCGCAAAAAGACCAGCCGCCAACTTGATCCATTCTTGCGGCACGGGAAGTAAAATAGCCGTCACCAACAAGCCTACCATGTTGAAAAACATCCGGCTGAAGTTGTCGATTGTCTTGTCGATCAATACACTGGAGATGCCCGTCGTCAACGGCACCTCCTTCCCTATCAGATAGGCGCGCACCATGTCCCCACCTATATTGGCACTTGGGGCTACCATATTGATGGCTTCAGAAATGAATTTGAGCCGAAACAAGAACCAGGCAGATGGGCGGTGACCAAGCGCCTTGAGGATTTGGCTCCACGCCAACGTGTGGCACATCTGCCAGGTGCAGGCCAGGACGAAAATTCCCAACCACCACCAACGCATCTTGAGCAAACTGTCCACTGTGGACTCCCACCCCAGTTCCCACACCAGATAGGTAAACGCCGCAATGCCTATAAGGAGAAGAATGCGTTTTAGGTGCTTGCGGAGAATCTTCACGACTGCCGTTTAACTGAAGAAGGAGGCGGGAGCCTTGCGTGACTCGGCCGAGGATTGCTTTGGCGGGTATTTTCCCTGCAGAGCCTGCTGCAACCAGCTGATGATCTTCGTTGCACGTGCCTCCCAGGTAAGGGATTTCACTGATTCGCTGGCATGTGCGCCCAATTGCTCCAACCGAAGGGGATCGTCGAGGAGCCTTCGCAGGGCCCTCGCAGAGGCTTCGGGGTCATCGGGAGGAACCAGCACGGCGTTGTAATCGTGCTCGAGCACCTCGGTGAGGTCTGGCTGCCGGGGAGCCACCACCGGCCTGCCAGCAGCTAAGTACAGAAAAGTCTTGAAAGGAAGCACGGTACGGCCATACTTCTCCAATGGCGCAGAAACTGGTGGAATGATGAGCGCATCGGCTGCATACAGATAGGTGGCCAAGCTTTTGATGGGCTGGTAACCCGTAAAGATGACATTGCCGCATTGTTTTTCCTCGGCATATTGCCCAAGCCGCGTCACATCGGTTGGCGTACCGCCCACCAACACGAAGTGGACATGGGGTAGGAGCTTTGCAATGTCGATGAGGCTTTCCACGCCTTTGTTCGGTTGCATGTTGCCCGTATAAACCACATAGGAGGCATCGAGCTGCCAGCCAAGCTTGTTGCGAGCCTCTTCCTTGCTCATCACCGGTTCCATGTCGGCAAAGTCAAAGCCGTTGTGCATCACCACCATCTTGTGTTCAGGAAAACCTGCTCGGCGCATGGAATCGAAAGAAAGGTGGCTGTGCAAGATCATGCCGAGGAAATTCGGCTTGCCAGCAAAGCGGGCCAGGAAACGCATCAGCCTCGGATATTCATCGCCGAACTTGCGGTAGGTTTCGAAAACGGTTTTGAAGCCGAAGAGCACGGCAAAAATGGCCGTGAATTCATTGCGGGTATATACCACGTCGTAACCCTTCAAACGGGTGTAGAGCAGGCTGGCAAAACAATGGGTGAATTTCTCTATCCTCAGATCACTGGCGGGAATGGTGGGCACCTTGCGGATGTCGAGGCGAGGGGGCACGTTGTAAAATTCACAAATGGCCCGCTTCACACTGTATCCCCTTTTGAACAAGCCCTTCCATTGGACAGGAATGACCAGGCTGACTGGCAATCCGGCAGCGGCCAGCGCATCGGCATTCTTCACCACTTGTTGCGTGTTGGTCGCGTGATGTGGAAAGCGTTCGTCGGAAATGATGGCGACCCGTGGCAAAGGCGGCGAGCCACTGGCCTGGCGCGTGGTTTCGAAATTGTTTGGTGTAGGCTGGTCTTTCATGCCGCAAAGTTAAGCTGCCACCGGGTAGGTATCCGTGGCAGGCGGTCGCAAATGCACCTGTCGAATGACACCTTTCAAATCCTCGAAGTGAAGGTAGTGGCTCCGATGAGCTGATCATACCGCCCTCCAAATGGCCGGTAGTAAACGAGGATGGTATAGTCGTTTCGGGTTTCGTACCAGTTGCCCTCGATTGGTTCGAAGTCCACTATTCGGGTCCCTTGTGGCACGGCGGCGTACATGTAGTTGTAGTAGCCCTGCTTGAGCAAAGCCTTGCCCACGTAAGCCCCCACGGCCGGATTGTAAACCATCTTGAATTCGGGCTTGAGTTGCCAATCGGTAAAAGCGCCAAAGAGGTACACGTCGTAGCCGTATATCTCGCCATTTGATTTGAGGGAGAAAAGCACCTCGGCGTATTCGCTCTCGAGAGTGGGATCGGCGTCATCGAAATTGTCAATGACGAAATTGCCATTGATGTCCTCGAACTCTAAATAAGCTCCCCCGCTGCGCTTTTCGTCGGTATAGAGCGTCACGTCGTATCGACCCTCGTGGTATTCGATGCTTGCAATGTTTTCAGACCCATACTTGATGCTTCGCAAATCGAGGTAGCGGAATTCCTTCCCGGCAGGGAAGACAATCTTGTCCTGGTAATCGAATATCTGTTCTTCAGCCCGGGTAAAGGTGGGGTGGAGCCCTGAGATGGCGTTGTCCCATCGGCCGTTTTGCAGCACGGTTGCGCTGAGCTCCGTGCGGGGGTTGCGTATTTCGAAACCCTTGTGGCTTACCACGAAGTCGATTTCCTGATGGGTGTCGGCTTTGCTCACTTGGGCCGGCCTGACCACATTGGGCAAAATGCGCACCCGTGGGTCCACTACCATGAATCGACGGCTGATGGCAAGTGTGCGGTCACCCTCATTTTCATACACCAGCAGCACGTAGTTTCCCGACACCCGAAACTGCATGTCGTCATTCGGAAGGCGCAAGGTGTAATGGGTGTAAATGGATTTTGCCTTGAAAGAGTAGGCATAATCACGAATGACCTCTTCCTCGAATCCACTGAGATACTCGGAAGGCAACAACCGGCTGGGGCGCCAGTCAGCATCGCAATGGACCACCGTATAGACGTATTCCCTGTAATCGGCCGTCAGGTCGTCGAAGCTGAGCTCCAGCTGGTAGCGGCCACTCAACTCGAGGATGGGCAAGGAAAACGCAAGCCCTTCCACGGTGAACTTCACCGAGCGGATGTTGTCCAGCCAGGTATTGTCGTAATAAGATTGGTCCTGGGCTTCACTCTTCCATGCCAGCAAGCACGAACAAGCTGCCAGCGCAATCCATGCCCCTTTGAGATTGGTGAAAAGACTCCTTTTTTTCATCCCGATTTTCATTCAATAGTCGAGTTTAAACATTCACGGCGTTGCTCATCGACTGAGCCAAGAAGACCCTTTGAGGGTGAAACGCCACTCCCACGTCGCACACTCACCCGCATAGTCCACCCCGATACGAGGACTGGCCTCGATGAGGCTTTCATCGATCCGATCTCCTGCATCCACCAGAAGAATGGGCGAATCGGCCTCGTACAGACAAGTACCATCGTGTTGCGTAGTGATGCCAAGGGCCTGGGTCAACATGGCCGGGCCAGCGCACAGCCGTTTGTCGATCCGATGGAGGCGGCGTCGGCGCATCATGGTTTGCACGCCAAGCATTGGCTCCACCGCCCTTATCAAGACTGCATGAGCCACATCGGCAGGCCCCGTCACGACATTGAACAGATGGTGCATCCCATAGCACAGATACACATAGGCCACACCGCCCTTCTGAAACATGGTCTCCGTGCGGGGAGTACGTCTGTTGTTCCAGGCGTGGGATGCCCGATCCTCTGGGGCTTTATAGGCTTCTGTCTCTACGATGCGGCCTGCACAGAGCTGGCCGTCGAAGCTCGTGACCAGCCATTTGCCGAGCAAGTCCTTTGCAACCTGGACCACGTCCTCCCTGAGGTAAAATGTGGCAGCCAAGCATCGTCGCTGCAATTCCTCGATCGATGTGAGATATTCATCTTTCACTGATGGTAGTTCGTTCATGATGGCCTCTTCTGGAATTCCTCTGATCAACATTCGACAACACTCGATCGATCCATTCACCATTCACTGGGCCCCTCAGTTCCTGAGGACCTGAAATTCGGTTCGGCGGTTGAGCCTTCGGCCTTCCTCAGTGTCGTTGCTACTGAAGGGACGGCTTTCGCCAAATCCCTTGTAGCTCAAACGCCCCGCATCGATGCCGTGGTTGACCAGGTAGTCGTACACGGCCCGGGCCCTCGCTATGGACAACTGCATATTGTCCTCTTCGGAACCCACGCTGTCGGTATGGCCGTTGATCTGGATTCGCAAGGTAGGGTTTGCCTCGAGAAACGAAACGAGCTTGTCGAGCTCGACTTTACTCTCGGGCAACAGGGCCGCCGAGCCCGTTTCGAAAAACACGTTTCGCAAAACCACTGGCCCGCCGAGGCTATCTGCATCCACCTTACCAATGGCCTGCAGGTTCACTTCTATGAGGAAAGGGTTATCGACGCTACCCCTGTCACGCAGGGCAAAATGTTCGGAATAGAACAGGTACCCGTCCTTGCTGACGTGGAGTGCGTAGTCTTTCCCGGCAGGGAGGGTGCTCAGGAAAGTGCCTTCGTCGTCGGTCTGCAAGGAAGTGAAAAGGCTGCCGCTTTGGAGCTCGTAAATCTCTACCCTGGCGGACAATGGCTTTTTCGTGCTGGCATCCCTGATGATTGCCTTCACATAAGTCACGGGTTGGGGGCGTGCCTCGGCATAGAGCTCAAATGTGTAGATGTCAGTTTTTCCAAAGCCGCCTGGCATGTCGGAGGCGAAATAAGCCTCCTTGCCATCCAAACTGACCGTAAAGGCCCCTTCATTGTCGCGGGTATTGATGGGGTAGCCCAAGTTTACTGGCTTCGACCAGCTGCCATCGGGATTTTTCCTGGAAAAAAACAAGTCGTATTTGCCCAGGCCGGGATGGCCCCGCGACATGAAATACAGAGTCTGGTTGTCGGGATGGATGAAAGGAGCCTGTTCGTGCTCGGGTGTGTTGATAACCGGGCCAGCATTCACCGGCGTGGACCAGCGGCCGTCAGTTGTTCGGGTGGAAATCCAGATGTCCAGTCCCCCGTAGCCTCCGGGGCGATCACTGGTGAAGTAGAGGGTTTGACCATCGGCAGAAATGCTGGGCAGAGATTCGTAGCCCTTGGTGTTGACGGGGGCGCCGATGTTGCGCACGGGAGTCCATGAGCCGTTGAGGTATTCGCTGTAGTACAGATCGCAACTACCCAACCCTCCAGGTCTGTTGCAGATGGTGAAGATGAGGAAACGACCATCGGCCCGGATGCTTTGGGCACCTTCGTTGTAAGGAGAATTGACTGCATCGATGGGTTTGCCCACCGTCCACCCCGTGTCGGCACGGGTGCTGATGTAAAAATCCTCTTGTCCGTGTCGCACAGCCGTGTAGATGAGCTGTGAGCCGTCGGCGGTGAGGGAGGGCAGGTATTCGTCCTCTGGGGTGTTGATGGCAGGGCCGAGGTTTTTGGGCTCGAAGGGGACGGGGTTGGCCAGGGCATGGGCGGCGAAGCGGGCACTCTCCAGGTAGTGCTCGGCCCGTTTGCGGCGAGCGCTCCCCGCTGGGGCCAGGCGCAAAAAGGTCTCGAAATGCTCGGCTGCCTCATCGAACTTATCCTGATCCATTTCTACCAAGGCCAAACTGTACCATACTGCAGGCTCGTAGAGGGAATCGAGCTGCAATGCCAGCTCGTAGTTCTTTTCGGCTTCGGCAAAGCGCTCCATTTGATTGTACACGTTGCCCAATTCGATGCGGGCATCGATGAATGTCCTTTCTGCACGCAGCAAGTTTTCCAGGGATCTTATGGCCCGCTCATATTGGCCAGCGGAAGCCATGGCTTGCGCCTGACGGAATTGTTTGACCAGCCGGGCAGGTGCCGTGCGGGTCGTCACGATCTGTGGGGTGGCATCGAGGGTAAAGAGGAGGAAGATGAGCGGAGCAAATACTTTGAGCATCAAAATTGGGATTTGGCCTATCAAACGGTAGTGGAACAAGGGCATTGCAAACAGGTTGAATCAAAAATGGCCGTCTCTGCAACGAGACGGCCATTTTTCTATTCACCAAAGGAAGGATTCACTCCATTTCGGCCAGGAGTGCGGATGCTTCTTCGGAGCCCAGGGTGGCAGCTTCTTTCAGGTCGCCAACGTAGCCACCCTCACCGGCTTTCTTGCGCGCCAGTGCCCGGAGGTAGAGCACTTCCGAACGCTGAGGGGTGAACTCCTCCGGCACTTCGAGTGACAAGAGTTTGTTGAAAGCTTCCACGGCCTCGGTGTAGTGGCCCTTTTCGATGAGCGTCTTGCCAAAAAACAGCAAGGCCCGCGGTTGCCATTTGAAGTTGGGATCGTCGGGCTGAAACTTGCGTTTCGTTACCAGCTTGAGCTCGAAGAGCGCTTTGTCGTACTGTCCCAGCAGGAAATGAGCTTCACCTTTCAGCCTGCGAGCGCTCCAGAAGATGGGTTGATGTGGTATCGAAGTCGAAATGGCCTTTTCCAAATCGACCACGGCAGCTTCATAATCCTTTTTTACCATGTACACCTTGGCCCTTCCCCAATAGGCATCGGGATGATTGGGGTTGATGTCGATGCTTTTGGAAAAATCGTAAAGCGCATCGTCGTAGTTGCGAAGCTTGAAGTTGATATGCCCCCTTCGCTCGTAGGCCAAGGCATGGCGTTCAAACTTTTCGATGGCGCGGTTGAGGGCCTTCATGGCCTCTTCTTCCATGCCGGTCTGGTGAATGAGGGTTCGGCCTTCGAGATAGGCCTGCACGGCGCTCTTGTCACCCTTGGGTTCGATGACTTTTTCCACTTCGAGCTTGCCTTCGAAAATCACCCACACCCGCAGGTCGCCCGCAACGGCATATTGCGCAACGAACTCCAACAAGTTGAGGGTGTTTCGCCACCGACGCTCGGAGCATTCGGTGATGAGACGCGGGATGTTGAGCGTAAATTGTTCGTGATCGAAGTATTCGTCGGCTTTAAAGAGCACGTCGTTGCGATAATAGTTTTCCGAACGATGCTCAAAAAACTTGATCACTTGCTCGAGGCTGCGCTCCGAGCCGAATTCAAGACAACCAGACAGGATGACTTTATACATGGCGTTCATTTCGCTGAAGTTTCAGAACGTCAAAATGGCAGTAGTAGCTCTTGTGTAGGTCCTCGAAGGTATGCCTCCAAAGGAAAGCCTCGATCAGACTTGTTGGTTTATCGCGAGAAAAGGCTGGCGTGTAGTGTATGTAGTATCAGTAGAGAGTAGCCCCGTTTTCTCGTGTATGTGCTGGCATGGAGGAGTAGGATTGCTCTGAGCCCCTTCTGTAACCTCCCTATGCGCGAGTTGCAAAAATTCAAAAAGAACCCTGCAAAACCAAAGGTTTGGGGTCGTTTATGGTAAAAAAGATGGAAAAAAACTTGACTTTTTAACTCGCTAAACCACTAAGGCCTTTGGCTCCGACAGGGTTCGTACAACTTTTTGATTGTGTGATCATTCCTCCGTTACGTATTTCGCAGGCAAAAGTTTCGATTGGCAAAATGAATTTGGCCCTGAGCATTTCAGCCTTTCTGCCCACTTTTTCATGACGTTTTTTTTGAGGCCGGCCCTCTGATAATCGAAAAGCATGCAGACTTGCCAAAGACGATCCCGGCCCCAGAGAACCGCCCGGCTCAGGTAGCTCCTTTTCATAACTTTGCCGACCAAAGCGAAATCGAATGGATCCGACACAGCAAGGACACATCACCCTCGAACACAAGGAGGGTATCAGCACCGTGACATTTTTTCATCCAGCGCACAATTCTCTGCCTGGGAGGCTCCTCGAGCGCCTGAGCGAGGCCATCACCGAAGCAGGCCGCCACCCCGACACGAGGGTCGTGGTCTTGCGCAGCGAGGGTGAGCGAACTTTCTGCGCAGGCGCCAGCTTCGACGAACTGGCCGCCATCGACACATTGGAAAAAGGGAAGGCCTTTTTTCTCGGCTTTGCCAACGTCATCAATGCCATGCGCAAGTGTCCCAAACCTGTCGTGGGGCGGGTGCAGGGCAAAGCAGTGGGCGGCGGCGTCGGGCTTGCAGCTGCCACGGATTACTGCATGGCCTCCAAATGGGCCAGTATTCGCCTCAGTGAGCTGGCAGTCGGCATAGGGCCCTTCGTCGTTGGCCCGGCCGTGGAGCGCAAAATCGGCCTGTCGGCTTTCAGCCAGCTGACCCTCGATCCCGCCGAGTGGCAGACGGCCCAATGGGCACGAGAAAAAGGCCTGTTCAACGAAGTGTTCGACACCGTAGAACAACTCGACGCTTACCTTGCAGACTTTACAGCTCGCTTGGCGAGTTACAACCCCGAAGCAATGCGTGAACTGAAACGAATTTTCTGGGAAGGTACCGAACACTGGGACCAACTACTCGATGAGCGAGCAGCCATCAGCGGCCGGCTGGTGCTGTCAGATTTTGCCAAACGGGCCATCGAAGCTTTCAAAGCCCGATGAGCACTCCTTCGGTCTCGGTCCACAATGCATCCAATACCCTCAACCATGATCGAAACCAAAAAAGACAAGCCAAAGATCGAGCGGAAAGTCCTCGAAAAAGCCTTCCGCCTCATGGCTACTGCAAAGGCCATGACCGAGCTCTATGAAGCCAATTTCAAGTTCGTATCAAAGTACGTCCATGCTACTTCGCGCGGCCACGAAGCCATTCAGATCGCCACGGGTTTGCAACTGAAACCCTGGGATTGGGTGGCACCTTACTATCGCGACGACGCTTTGTTGTTGGCCATTGGCATGCGCCCCTACGAGCTGATGTTGCAATTGATGGCCAAAAGAGACGATCCATTTTCTGGCGGCCGAAGCTATTACTCGCATCCCAGTCTCAAAGATCCCGACAAGCCCAAAATACCGCACCAATCATCCGCAACGGGCATGCAAGCCATCCCGACTACGGGGGTGGCGATGGGCATCCAGTACAAGGAGCGCAGAGGCCTGCTCAGCCCCGACGAGATGGGACCCCACGGCGAATTGCCAGTGGTGGTCTGCTCGCTGGGGGATGCCTCCGTGACCGAGGGGGAAGTGGCCGAAGCCTTTCAAATGGCCGTGTTGAAAAAACTCCCCATCCTGTACCTGGTGCAAGACAATGGCTGGGACATCTCGGCCAACGCAGCCGAAACGCGTGCCCAAAATGCCGCCGAGTATGCAAGCGGGTTCAAGGGTCTGGAGGCCATCAGCATTCCCGGCAACGACTTCACCACCTGCTACCAAACCATCCGACGGATTTTCGAAACCATCCGCAAAGAACGCAGACCTTTTTTGCTCCACGCTGAAGTCCCTCTGCTCAACCACCACACCTCGGGAGTCCGCATGGAGTGGTACCGCGACGACCTCGAAGCACATCGCCAGCGGGATCCCTACCCCATCATGATCGAGACGTTGCGCCAAAACGGTTTCGAAGATGACGAAATAGCCCGCATCGAGGCCGAAGTCCGCCAAACGGTGGAGCAAGACTTCGAAGCAGCGCGCCAAGCTCCCGACCCAGAACCCGAAGACCTGTTCAAGCATGACTTTGCCCCCACTCCAGTCGTCGAGGAAACAGGCGAGCGGCAGCCAGCCGGAGGCGAGGTCAAGGTGATGGTGGACTGCGCCCTGTTTGCCATCGAGGAGATCATGCGCAAGGATGAGCGCTGCCTGCTCTATGGTCAAGACGTCGGCCGCCGACTCGGCGGGGTGTTTCGCGAAGCGGCTACTTTGGCAGAAAAATTCGGTGACGATCGGGTTTTCAATACCCCCATCCAGGAAGCCTTCATCATTGGTAGCACGGTGGGCATGAGTGCCGTCGGGTTGCGGCCCATCGTAGAGGTACAATTTGCCGACTACATCTGGCCGGGGCTGAACCAGCTCTTCACCGAAGTGAGCCGCTCGTGTTATTTGTCGAATGGGAAATGGCCAGTGAGTTGCGTCATCCGGGTGCCCATCGGCGCCTATGGCAGCGGTGGCCCTTACCACTCATCGAGCGTGGAATCGGTGGTGACAAACATTCGGGGGATCAAAATTGCCTATCCCAGCAATGGTGCCGACCTAAAGGGCTTGATGAAAGCAGCCTACCTGGATCCCAACCCGGTTGTCATTTTCGAGCACAAGGGACTGTATTGGTCGAAAGTGCCTGGCACGGAGGCTGCCCGCTGTGTGATGCCTGCAGAAGACTACGTGCTTCCCTTTGGTGTGGCCAACCTGGTTTTGCAGGCCAGCACCGAAGCTGTGAACAAGGGCACTTCGCTGGCCGTAGTGACATACGGCATGGGGGTGCATTGGGCCCTCAACGCCGCACGTGAATTCCCCGGCCAGGTAGAGATCGTGGACCTGCGCACCCTGTTCCCCCTGGATGAAGACTTGATCTTCGACACCGTCAAAAAACACGGCCGCTGCTTGGTGGTGACTGAAGAACCCGTCCACAATTCATTCGCCCAAAGCGTAGCCGCCCGGATCCAGGAAAATTGTTTCACCTGGTTGGATGCACCCGTGCGCACGCTCGGCGCCCACAACCTTCCAGCCATCCCGCTCAATGAAACCCTCGAGAAAACCATGATTCCTTCGGCTGAAAAGGTGGCAAAAGCCATTGCGCAACTGCTCGAATGGTAAAAAGCCTTTTTCGATGATCATCTACAACGTAACCGTCAGGGTGGATGCCGACATAGCCGATGAATGGCTGCAATGGATGCAGCAAGTCCACATACCTGATGTAATGGCTACCGGACGTTTTACCCAGTACAAAATCATGCGATTGCTCTCTCCCGCCCCTGAAAGCAATAGCATTACCTACGCCATCCAATACTTTTGCGAAAGCGTAGAAAACCTGGAGGCCTACTGGGCCCGTGAAGCCCCTGCCCTCCAGGCTGAACACCGCGAAAAATTTCAAGACAAAGCACTGGCATTTCGAACCGTACTCGAAGAACTCTGAAAGACATTGTTCCGTAGAATGACCTGCGAAATGAAACCCGATTCGATCATCCTAACCAAACTACCACAAGATGTTTTTTGAACTCACAGAAGAACAACAAGCAGTCAGAGAAGCTGCGCGCGACTTTGCCCGAAACGAACTGTTGCCGGGCGTCATCGAAAGAGACCGCGAGATGAAATATCCCGCCGAGCAAGTGCGGCGCATGGCTGAACTGGGGTTTATGGGCATGATGGTCGCCCCGGAATACGGTGGCGGTGGCATGGATACCATCTCTTACGTTCTCGCTTTGGAGGAATTGGCCAAAGTGGATGCTTCCTGTGCGGTCATCATGTCGGTCAACAATTCGCTCGTCTGTTGGGGAATGCAGGAATATGGCACTGAGGAGCAAAAGCAGAAATACCTGACCAAACTTGCCACAGGTGAATGGATCGGTGCTTTCTGCCTCTCGGAACCCGAAGCCGGCAGCGACGCCACACGTCAACGAACTACCGCCGTGGACATGGGCGATTACTACCTGCTCAACGGTACCAAAAACTGGATCACCAACGGAGGCACGTCCAAAGTGCACCTCGTCATGGCACAAACCCACCCCGAAAAAGGGCACCATGGGATCAATTGCCTAATCGTCGAAGCCGACTGGCCAGGCGTAACCATCGGCGCAAAAGAGGACAAACTCGGCATACGCGCCTCCGACACGCATTCCATCATGTACACCGACGTCAAGGTGCCCAAGGAAAACCGCATCGGCCCCGACGGCTTCGGATTCAAATTCGCCATGAACACCCTCAATGGTGGTCGCATCGGCATCGCGGCCCAGGCACTCGGTATCGCCGCCGGTGCCTACGAGTTGGCGCTGGCCTACTCCAAAGAGCGCCACGCTTTTGGCAAACCCATCTGTGAGCACCAGGCCATCGCTTTCAAGCTCGCCGACATGGCCACGGAAATAGAGGCAGCCCGTCTGCTGACCCTGCGCGCCGCTTGGTTAAAAGACCAGGGTATGGATTACGCTGCAGCCAGTGCCATGGCCAAGCTTTTCGCCTCTGAAACAGCCATGAAAACCACCGTCGAGGCCGTGCAAATCCACGGTGGATATGGTTACGTCAAGGAATACCACGTCGAAAGAATGATGCGCGACGCAAAAATTACCCAGATCTACGAGGGCACCTCCGAAATCCAGCGCATCGTCATTTCGCGCAACATCCTCAAAGGTCAGCTCTACATCCCCATGTGGCGCGAACCTGCCCAAATGGCCTGATAAGCTGGCCTGTTGCCTGTTCATCAACCAAATGGGGAACGGTGCGCACCGTTCCCCATTTTCAAACCCGGCTCCATGCAAGGATCCCTTCAACTCGCAGCTCCTTTTGGCATTCCAGTGCGATTACACTGGTCGTTCGGGTTGTTGGTGGCAGGCATACCCCTGCTGGTTTGGCGGTACGGGCTGAGCCCTTTGGAAACTTGCTGGCTTCTGATGGCCTTGGCCCTGGTATTCGTTTGCATCGTTTTGCATGAATTGGGGCACGCTTTGGTGGCGCGCCGTTTCCACATTCCCGTTTACGACATCCTGCTGCTGCCATTCGGAGGTTTGGCTCGCCTCGAACGCCTGCCCGACAAGCCCCTACAAGAAATGTGGATAGCCTTGGCTGGCCCCGCTGTCAATGCCCTGCTGGCTGTTGTCAGCTTGCCCGTCTTGTTCCTGTGGGTTGCTCCCAGCCTCTCAGATTCCTACCTTTTAGACCCCCGTGTAATATTGAACGACTTCATCTTCTTGCTGCCCTTCTTTTTCGCCCTGAACGTGGGACTGGCCACCTTCAACCTCCTACCTGCCTTTCCCATGGATGGCGGCCGAGTTCTGAGAGCGCTGTTGGCCTTGCGATGGGGCAGGTATCGCAGCACGATAGTAGCCACTGCGATCGGTTGGAGTCTCGCTTTGGCCCTCGCCATTTACGGTATCGCCTGGGGGCATCTTTCCTATCTGTTCATCGCAGCGTTCATTTTTTACACAGCCCTTGCTGAAATGCAATGGGTCAAACAGGATCACCTCCTCAACAGCAACCCTGTAACCGAGGCCATGGTGAACCCCATCGTCGTAGAGGGGGCAGGTGAGGCGGTGAAAAAGCCTTCCGCAGAGGAAGCAAACCAGCCAAAGTACATCGTCCTCCTCGTGGAAGGCATGCCAGTAGGTGTCAGGATGGCCCGAGGTACCTGGCCAGATGGAAATGATTTGCAAACCAAGTACTCATCTACGGATGCGCTTCCATTGCTATCCCCCCACCAATCACTGCGTGAGGCGCTGACATTGCTCAGGAAACACCGCCTGCCCGCCCTCCCTGTCATGTATGACGGGCGGCTCCTCGGCGTAATCGGTGAAAACGAAATCGAAACTTGGCTGAAGAGAAAGGTGAGCCTTCCAACTGCCAAAGATCCCCACTTGTCATAAGACGAAGGTTGCTCTTGCTTTGCCTCCCCGCATCACTCCTTCTGTCCTGCTGCTGTTGAGTCGATGCCCAACTTTGCCAGCACCAGTGCCGATACGTCATCCGACTCGCTGGCGTAGAGGATCGCATTCATGATACTGGTGTCGAAGATCATATAGTAGCCGTGCTCCTTGCCCACTGCATCAATGGCATTTTGGAGCTTGTCGAGTATGGGAGCAATGAGCTCTTCTCGCTTGGCCGCTACCCACTGCAACACTTGCTGCTCGTATTGCTGCACCTGCTGATGCCGTTGCTCGAGCTCCTCCTGCTTTTTCTGGGCCGCAATCGGCGTCAGGTTACCCGCTCGGTATTCGGCGGCAAAAGCCTGGATGTCTGCCTGAAGGGAATCTGCCATGCGTTGACCAATGGCCACCAGCGAATCCTGGAAGACTTTGAGTTTGGAATCGGCCTCCTTGGTTTCGGGCATGAGCACCAGCAAATTACCCACGTTCACGTGGCCAAACTTTTGGGCTTTGGCAGCACACACACTACCCACCATCAAGACCAGAAAGAATAACTGCTTCAAGAATTGTCGATTCATTGTTTGCCTTTCTTTTGATAGGCGGCAAAGTTAGGTGCATTCTCCATCCTGGTTTTCCCAACTACCTCCCACCTTCATTTTAGATTGCAGAAATTCGGCTGGAAAACGAATGAATCGATTGAAAATTTTTAGAAAAGAATCATGACACTTAGAACCCATCTATCAAAACCCCATTTGTCCGTTACATCTATATAACATAGTGGAGCTTCAATTTGAAGAATGCAAACAAAGGTGAAAAGGGATCCCTTACTATTTCCATTCATCAATCTATTTCGCCACATAATTTGACAAAAACCATTTTTTAAAACGAATTCATGGAAACTTTGCAAAAAAGATGGGCTTGGCTTTACATTTGCCACATCAACACCAAAGGGCGTTGAGTCGCAACTTGAAACACTGTGAGATGATGAAACTGGAAGCCATGCCCTCTTGTCTCGGGGGTGGGGAGTCCGGGACAAACGCAGCATAGTGCTGTTGCACGCAGCCCAAATGGCCGCCTGCAACCGCCGGGGTTGACCACCGGCTCTTGTGCTGTCGCTAACCGCCCCGTGGAGGTTCGAATCCTCCTCTCACAGCCACCTTTTGAAACACTGTGAGATGATGAAACTGGAAGCCATGCCCTCTTGTCTCGGGGGTGGGGAGTCCGGGACAAACGCAGCATAGTGCTGTTGCACGCAGCCCAAATGGCCGCCTGCAACCGCCGGGGTTGACCACCGGCTCTTGTGCTGTCGCTAACCGCCCCGTGGAGGTTCGAATCCTCCTCTCACAGCCACCTTCAAAAAACCTGTATGCCTTTGTCAGCCCGAGATGACGAAGGCATTTTTCGTTTCGTACACATCAGATTTGACCAGACTACCAACCCGCCGGGAGCACATTCACACTTTAGCCTGTTCACATGGATACCTTAGCGACTGCAACCTGCTGAAATTCAGGTTGACTATCATCTCATTCCTCCTATCTTTGCGCCCCTATGAAAAAAAGCCTCGCATATCTGTTGCTCGTCGTGACCTTGGCCACAGGCACCCTGGCCTGCAAATCGGAGTTCGAAAAGATCCGCGCCAGTGGTGACGTGGAACTCATTTCGAAGACCGCTTTCCGCTACTATCAGAACAAGGATTACCAGCGGGCGCAAACCCTTTTGGAGCTCGTCATTCCGGCCTACCGAGGCAGGCCTGAATTGGAGGAGATCTATTTCACATACGCCTACACTTACTACCATTTGCGCCGCTACATCCTGGCCAACTACTATTTCAAGAATTTTTCATCCACGTTTCCGACGAGCCCCAAACGCGAGGAAGCCGATTTCATGGCGGCCTACAGCAACTATCAGATGTCGCCTTCGTTCAGGCTCGATCAGAGCTACACGCTCAAAGCCATCGACGAGTTCCAGACATTCGTGAACACGTACCCCAACTCGGAGCGCATACCGGAGTGCAACAGGCTCATCGACGAAATGCGACTCAAATTGGAACGCAAAGCTTTCGACGAAGCCTTGCTCTATTACAACCTCCGCTATTATCAGGCTGCCGTCGTGACTTTTCAGAACTTGCTGAAGGACTTTCCCGAAACGCGCAATGGCGAACAGGTGCGCTACTACATCTGCAAAGCCGCCTATGAACTCGCCCTCAACAGCATCTTCGAGAAAAGGCAGGAACGCTACGAGGCTGCCCACAAGTTCGCTTCCGAATACCTCCGCAAATACCCCAACGGTTTGTACCGCAAGGAAATTCAATCCATTCTGGAAGACTCCAACCGAAAATTAAACGCATTGTCCAATGGCTGATATCAAGACCAGAGCCCAGGGGATCGACCCCAATGTCAAAGCCCGCAACATCGACGAACTGGTAAAACCTACGGGCAACATCTACGAATCCCTGGCCATCATCACCAAAAGGGCCAAGCAGATTGCTGTGGATCTCAAACACGAGCTCAACAGCAAACTCGAGGAATTTGCCGTGGTGAGCGACACCATCGAGGAAATTACCGAGAACAAGGAGCAGATCGAAATCTCCAAGTTTTACGAAAAGCTGCCCAACCCCACCATCCTCGCCACGGAGGAATTCCTGCGCGGAGAGGTGTACTGGCGCTACAACGAAAAGCGCAAACCTACCGACAAGAAGAACGATTGATCAGGCGGCGGCAACCGGTGAATCACCTGCCGGTTGCCGGTCTGCTTTCCCTTCGGCAACAATCTCTGCTTGCCGCTCCTCAATCCACAGGCTGACATGCAAGGCAGAAAAATCCTACTGGCCGTGAGCGGCAGCATTGCAGCCTACAAAGCCGTGCTGCTCACCAGGCTGTTCGTCAAGCAGGGCGCCGAAGTACAGGTGCTCATGACTCCCGCGGCCACTGCCTTCGTCTCCCCACTTACCTTCGCCACCCTCTCGCGCCGACCGGTGCTGACCGAGGTCTCCTCCGAGCAAGCTTGGAACAACCACGTGGAACTTGGCCTTTGGGCCGATGCCATGATCGTGGCTCCAGCCACCGCCAATACATTGGCCAAGATGGCCCACGGCCTCTGCGACAACATCGTCTCGGCGGTTTACCTCTCTGCCCGTTGCCCAGTTTTCTTCGCTCCTGCCATGGACCTCGACATGTGGCAACACCCCGCCACCCGTGAAAACGTGGAAAAACTCATCGCCATTGGCAACTACTACATCCCCGTCGAACACGGCGAACTGGCGAGTGGGCTCACGGGTGAGGGGCGCATGGCCGAACCCGAAACCATCGTGGAGTACGTCAACCGTTTTTTTGAAGTACAAAACTCTCTCAGCGGGCTCAAAGCCATCGTCACGGCGGGGCCCACTTACGAACCCATCGACCCCGTTCGGTTCATTGGCAATTACTCCTCGGGCAAAATGGGCATCGCCATCGCCGCCGAGTTGGCCCGCCGTGGATGCCATGTCCAGTTGATCCTCGGCCCCACCAGGGTGCCTCTTCCAGCCTCGCCCCACATCGAAGTGCACCGCGTCACCACGGCCGAGCAGATGCACCGCAAAGCCGTCGAACTGTTTCCAAGTGCCGACTTGGCCGTGTTGGCGGCTGCCGTGGCCGACTATCGACCCAAGACCGTCGAGACTCAGAAAATCAAAAAATCGGATGGCGAGCTGGTGCTGACGCTCGAGAAAACACCTGACATCGCCGCCTCACTCGGCCGTGTGAAGCGCCCCGACCAGTTCATCGTAGGCTTTGCCCTCGAAACGGAAAACGAACTCGAAAACGCCCGCGAAAAACTCAACAAGAAAAATTTCGACTTCATCGTGCTCAACTCCCTGCGCGACCCAGGTGCCGGCTTCCATCATGACACCAACAAGATTACCATCCTTGCCAAGGACAATTCGCAGAAAAATTTCGAGTTGAAATCGAAACCCGAAGTGGCTCGAGACATCGTGGACGAGCTTGCTGCCCGACTACAGGCGCGTAGCGATAAAAAATAAAAGCTCGAAAGTCCGTTTCACAAAGGCGCCTCGCTCCAAAAGGTTTCCACCAAAAATCGATTGCCTCATCAATGACCTGGATTACCAAATACTGCCAAGAATGAAAACCAGCATCGTAGCCTTCATTTCCGCATGTCTGCTGTGGGGTTGCCAGTCGGATACCATGTTGAAGAAACAATTGCCCGGAGTGTATCGAATGACACTGGCCACCACGGAATCTCTGGAGCAGCTCGAACAAATGGAAAGAGAGATTCAGAAAAGGGAGCGGGACTCTCTTGGAAAGATGCGCCAAGAGAACGCCACCGACGACGACTCATCGGAGCTCGACGGGAGCAAACGGGAGCTCATGAAGGCGCTGATAAAGCTCAAAAACTCCCTGGCGATGACGGGTGTGAAATTGACCGAAGTGATGCTGCATAAACTGGCCATTCGACTCACTCTACACCCCGATGGCACGGCTTACCTGGGAAGCGGTCTGATCAAAAAGGAAATGCGCTGGACGGTCGAGGGAGGCAAATTGTACCTTTGGGGCCCCAACGAGGATAAGTTCGCTGATTGCAATGGATACTCCATCAAAAAAGTCGGTACGCGCACCTGGGACCTCTATGGCTGCGATTTAGACTTCCACCTCGAACCCATATCGAATGAGGATAAGTAACCCGAAAATTGCAACCCATCTATGAAATATCTGATTTCATGTATCTGCGCCTTGCTGTATTGGGTAGGTGTCTCGGCGCAGGAACTCGAAGTGAAAGTCACCATCAACACCCCCAAGCTCCAAACCGCCTCGCCGGAAGTGTTCGAAACCCTTCGCACCGCCATCGAGGAGTTTATGAATTCGCAGAAGTGGACCAACGAAGTGTTCGAACCCGAAGAGCGCATCCAGGTCAATCTGGTGATGACCATCTCCAAAGAGCTTTCCACCAACACTTTCGAGGCGGAATTGTCTCTACAATCGGTTAGACCCGTATTTGGCAGCACTTATCTGACCCCTCTTTTCAAGCACCTCGACAAGGACGTGGTGTTCAACTACGAACAGTATCAACCCCTCGAGTTCAGCCAGACCAACTACGTCAGCAACCTCACATCCATTCTTGGATACTACGCCTATATCGTCCTGGGCATGGATTTCGACTCCTTTTCTCCGTTTGGTGGCGAGCCCTACTTTCAACAGGCCCAGGACATCGTCAACCGCATCCCCCCCAACGTAGCGGGAAGTGTGCCCGGCTGGCGATCTACCGAAGGCAACCGGAACCGCTACTGGCTCATCGAGAACATCCTTTCGCCCAGGTGCAGAGCCTTCCGCCAGGCGATCTACGACATGCATCGGCAGGGGCTCGACATCATGCACCAGGACGTGGTGGCCGGCCGTGCCGTCATAGCCAAAGCCATCGAAAGCCTCGTCCAGGTGAACCGCTCCTATCCCAACAGCATGATCCTGCAGGTCTTTGCCAACACCAAGGCAGAAGAAATCATCGAGATCTTCAAGGTGGCTACACCACAGGAAAAGGCCATGGTCATACAAGCCATGTCTCAAATCGACCCATCACGTGCCTCTGAATACCGCCAGCGCATCGGCCGCTAAAACGCCGTGCGCCTCTCACGTGCCAACTTTGCCTCCTTTTTTGCGAACCAAATCATCCAAAAATGATCAACCTCATACTCTTTGGCCCGCCCGGCTCCGGCAAGGGCACCCAAGCTGCCAAACTCATCGAACGTTACGGCCTCGTCCACATCTCCACGGGTGACCTCTTTCGCAGTGAAATGGGCAACAACACCCCACTGGGGCAGGAAGCCAAACGCTACATAGAACGCGGAGAACTCGTTCCTGACTCGGTGACCATCGGCATGCTCAAGAACAAGGTAGAAGCCCATCCCGACGCCAAGGGCTTCATCTTCGACGGCTTCCCCAGAACCATCGCCCAAGCCGAAGCCCTCGACGAGCTGCTCCGTTCCAAAGGAACCGAAGTGACTTTGTTGCTTGCCCTCGACGTGGACGACGACGAAATCACCAAACGAATCCTGCTCAGGGGTAAAACCTCTGGACGTGCCGACGACAACGACGAGCAGATCATCCGCAACCGCATCGCGGTGTACAAACAGGAAACCGCCCCCGTTTTCGACTATTACGCTCGCCAGGGAAAGGCTCAAAAAATCAACGGCATCGGCAGCATCGAAGAAATCTTCGAACGACTCTGCAAGGCCATAGATGCCGCCGTGGAAGCCTGAGCCCCGGCACCCAAGACGGTTGTCCCTTCAACCTTCCTTTGCATCGACCGTTTTTAGCCCGGCTGCAGTACGCTCGCGGGAAGGGTTTGGCTTGCAGCTGTTGCCAGCTGCATGTCATGGAGTGATCTGCAAAGACCCCACTTCCCCAAAACGGGAGTCAGCCAAATTTGGCCTTTTGAAAGGAGGCACCTAATTACAAGCACATGGCCGATCAAAACTTCGTCGATTACGTGAAAATCTGCTGCCGCTCCGGCAAGGGAGGTGCCGGGAGTGTGCATTTTCACCGCGACCGCCGCAACCCCAAAGGGGGGCCTGACGGGGGCGACGGAGGTCGTGGCGGCCACATCATCCTTCGCGGCAACCGCAATATGTGGACTTTGCTCCACCTCAAATACCGCAAGCACGTCATCGCTGGCGACGGTGTACCGGGTTCGGGCAACAACTGCACAGGCGCCAACGGCAAAGACGTCATCCTCGAAGTTCCCCTCGGCACGGTAGCCAAAGACGCTGAAACGGGCCAGATCGAGTTCGAAATCACCCGCCATGGCGAGGAGCGCATCCTCGTAGCCGGCGGACGTGGTGGCCTGGGCAACACCCACTTCAAATCAGCCACCAACCAGGCACCAGAATATGCACAGCCCGGTGAGCCCGGCCGTGAGGAATGGAAAATCTTGGAACTGAAAATTCTCGCCGACGTTGGACTGGTGGGATTCCCCAACGCCGGAAAATCCACCCTGCTGGCAAGCATGTCGGCCGCCAAACCGAAGATCGCAGACTACCCCTTCACCACCCTCACGCCAAACCTCGGTTACATCGCATACCGCGACGGCCGCTCATTCATCATGGCCGACATCCCAGGTATCATCGAAGGGGCCCACGAAGGCAGGGGCCTCGGTCTGCGATTCCTGCGACACATCGAACGCAACGCCGTGCTTTTGTTCATGGTGCCCTGCACCAGTGAGGATATCTGGAAGGAGTACCAAATCCTCGTAAACGAACTGGGCGAATACAACCCCGAGCTGCTCGACAAGCCGCGCGTGTTGGCCGTTACCAAATGTGACCTCATCGACGAGGAAATCGAACAGATGCTCCGCCAGTCGCTCCCCAATGAAATTCCCATCGTCTTCATTTCGGCCGTGGCACAAAAAGGACTCACCGAACTCAAGGACCTCTTGTGGCAAATTCTCGATGAGTACCATCCCGCCGACGAAGCTTCCACCTGGTGAGTTGCTCCAAATTCCTCGTGTACCTTTTCCCTTGAACATCTACGCTGCATGCGTCCTACGATGGCGCAGTGGGCGACTGTGAAACGGGTTTGACGCCAGCCTTCATGTGCCAACGGGCCATGGTACCGTTGCCTAAAGAGGCGTCGGGTCGTGGAAGTAAGCACCGAGTGCCCGTCGCTTCAGCTTTTGACGCTTGCTGGCACAAGAAACAGACTCATCCCCAACAAGGGGCGTGCAATGAACTGCCACGAACTTGCCCCGCCTGTCTGCACGAAGGACAGGCTGAATGGACGGAGTAGGAGGATTCGGGTCGAAATTATGGTTCGTTGGGAACCAGGCATTACGAGGGTAGCTCGTAGCAGTGTCATGGCTCGAGATGGATTTTACAGGAATGCCCGTCACGCCTCAGGCCCATTGCGATTGCCAGGCCTCCAAAGCCTTGACCATGCTTCTCCAAAAAAAAGTCGCCGGCAACGCATGAAGGGGATGCGAGCCGGCGAACAGTGCAACATAGTGCGAAGGGTCACCAGGGGGTAGTGCCACTGGATCCTTGCCTGTATGCTGCAAGCATTCGAGTTCAAGGGATGGCCTCGAGCCACCACCCTGTTCAGGTGTACTTCAGCATGCAGTCGGTCTCAGGGTAACCGCGCTTGGGGAACGCCGGTTCCGAAATGAGAACGGGTGTAGGTTGTGTAATCAGGTCCGGGATCTGGAAATAGAGGCGTGCAAAGGCAGCCAGAGACGTGTTTTGGAAGGCCAAAAATATTGCCATTTGTTATAATGAAAAGAATTGCGGGCTGCTTTTTTTCCTTTCTGCACATACTTTACCAGAATGCAGGGAGTGACCCGGCACAGCCGCACCGCCCGTATCTTTGCCGCTGGTACGAGCAAAAGCCAAGCCTCGCATGAAGTTCAAATCCTGGATCTTAAAGCCTTTTGCGCGTCGGGTGGCCCGCTCCATCGATGCATGGAGTCGCCATCCCCTCGAGGCTCAACAGAAGCAATTCGAACGGCTGTTGCGCAAAGGACGGCGCACCGCCTACGGCGAGGCACACCATTTCGAGCAAATCAAGACCTATGAGGATTTTCGCCAGGCCGTCCCATTGATTGACTACGAGGATCTCCGACCATGGATCGATCGCATCATTGCCGGTGAGAAGGACGTTCTCTGGCCTGGCCGCCCACGCTACTTTGCCAAAACCTCCGGTACCACATCCGGCGTCAAGTACATTCCCCTGACCACCGACAGCCTGCCCAACCATTTTGGCACCGCCCGCAACGCCCTGTTCAATTACTACGCCCGTACGGGCCATGGCGACTGGCTCGACGGCAAAATGATCTTCCTTTCCGGAAGCCCTGAACTCGAACTAATCGGGGGAATACCCACCGGTCGCTTGTCGGGCATCGTCAACCACCTCGTTCCGGCTTGGCTGCGCACCAACCAGTTGCCTTCGTACAAAACCAACTGCATAGAAGCCTGGGAAGAAAAACTCGAGGCCATCGTCAGCGAAACCCTCCACCAGGACATGCGCCTCATCAGTGGCATTCCGCCCTGGGTCAAGATGTATTACGAACGCCTCATCGAGCGCAGCGGCAAAAAATGCATCAAGGATATTTTCCCCAACTACTCCATTTTCGTTTACGGCGGTGTCAACTTCGAGCCATACCGACAATCCCTCGAAGCACTCGTTGGCAAACCCATCGCCAGCCTTGAAACCTACCCTGCCTCGGAAGGTTTCATCGCTTTCCAGGACGTACCTGGTGAGCAAGGGCTCCTTCTCAACGTAGATTCCGGCTTGTTCTTCGAATTTGTCCCAGCCGAGGAGATCTTCAACGAACACCCCACTCGCCTGTCATTGAAAGACGTGGAGCCAGGGGTAAACTACGCCCTCATCATCAACAGCAACGCCGGGCTTTGGGGCTACAACCTCGGTGACACCGTCCAGTTCGTGAGCCTCAAACCCTACCGCCTCATCGTCACTGGCCGCATCAAGCATTTCATTTCCGCCTTTGGCGAACATGTCATTGGGAAAGAAGTAGAACAGGCCATGCAGGCTGCCGTCCAGGCCTTTGGCATTTCCGTCACCGAATTCACCGTGGCCCCCCAGGTTTCCCCTCCAGAGGGAGGACTGCCCTACCACGAGTGGTTCGTGGAGTTCGAAACCCTGCCCGACGACCTCGACGCCTTTGCCGCTGTATTGGACCGGGAAATGATCAGCCAAAACATTTACTACAAAGACCTCATCGAAGGCCATATTCTGCGACCTTTGGTCATCAGGCCTTTGCGCCGACATGCATTCAGGGATTTCATGAAATCAATCGGGAAACTCGGTGGCCAAAACAAGGTGCCCCGACTTGGCAACGACCGCACCATGGCGCAGGCACTCGAACCATTCATCCTCAAAACCACTTCTTCGCAATGAACCCAATTGCCCACATCCGACTGTTGCTGTTCAGTATGGTGTTTTCGGCCGCGGCATGTTCTGCCAGCGGCTCCCACCCACCCCATCACGATTCGTCTAAAACGACCCCGCAATCCGCACATGTTGACTCCCTTCCATTCGTCGTATTCGAAAAATACGATCAGCTCCATCCCCTGCTCCACCGCCAAAATGACACCACCTACGTGGTGAATTTCTGGGCCACGTGGTGCAAACCATGCGTCGCCGAGCTGCCTTGGTTCGAAAAGCTGCACGACGACATGCAGCAGCAACCGTTACAGGTGCTGCTCGTGAGCATGGACTTCCCCAAACAATACCAATCCCGCCTGTTGCCTTTCATTCAAGAGCGCAAACTAAAGCCGCCGGTTTTTGCTTTGGCAGACATGGACTACAACGCGTGGATCGACAGGGTCAGCACCGAGTGGGATGGGGCCATTCCATTCACGGTCATTTACAAAAACCAGCATAGAATTTTCAAAATCGGAGAACTCGACAGCTACGAAGAGTTGGAATCCCTCGTCAAGGGTGTCATGGCAAAACCCTGAAACTCTCATTCAGGGATTCAGCCCGTTTTTTCTCCGCAGCACCCTGCCCGGGCGTCGGTCGTAGAAGGTATCGTTGTTCAGTACCACTACGCCGTTGACGATCACACATTCGATACCGACGGGATATTGGTGAGGTTCTTCGAAGGTGGCTCTGTCTGCTATCGTATCTGGATCGAAAATGGTGAGGTCGGCAAAACAACCCTTGCGAACGAAGCCCCGCCCTTCGATGCCGAACACGGTGGCCGGCAAGCCGGTCATCTTGTGAATGGCCGTTGGCAGATCGAGTACGCGCAGCTCTCGCACATAGCGCCCCAGCACCCGCGGGAAGGTACCATACACGCGCGGATGGGGATGCCCCTGCCCCATTGCCGTCAGCCGGCCGTCGGAGGCGATCATCGTCACTGGGTGCTGCATGATGCGAATAACGTCTTCCTCACTCATGGCGTGGAAAATGCACTGTGCACCTCGGTGGAGCTGGGCCTCTATGACGAGCTCTGCCCCATTTTCTGCCGTCGGTTCAAGGCCCTCAGCCAATGCCCAGTCGTAAAGAGTCTTGCCTTCCAGTTCGGGCTTCCAATCGAATTTGGAGAACTGGATACGCCGCAGGTCTCCGCCGCCGCGATCGTTGAGGATGTTGAAGACGATCCCCCTTTTGATACTGTCGCGCAGCACCGGGTCTTCACAGCGCTTGGCGAAGGCTTCGTACCGGCCGCCCTCCATGGCCCAGGCAGGTATGAGCACGCTCAGGCTGGTATGGCTCGCCGTGTAAGGATACTGGTCGATACGCACGTCGAGGCCAGATTGGCGGGCACTATCCACCATGGCCAGCGTTTTCACACTGGCCCCCCACATGGGCTGACCGATGGCTTTGTGGTGGGTGATGATGGCGGTGATTTCGGCCCGTTTGGCAATCTCTATGACTTCGGCTACGGCTTCGATCAGCCCCAACCCCTCTTCGCGAATGTGGGAGGTGTAAACCCCGCCGTAACGAGCAGCCACCTTGGCCAGCTCCACCACTTCATCCGTCGTGGCAAAAGCTCCCGGCAAGTATTTCAGACCTGTGGACAGCCCAAAGGCACCGTCCTGCATGGCCTTTTCCACGAAACCCTTCATGCGCATCATTTCTTCGGCCGTGGGTGGCCGGTTTTCGAGCCCCATGACCTCTTGGCGAATGGCATTGTGCCCTATGAGGTAACCTGCATTGAGGCCGATGCCGATGCCCTCGAGCTCAGCAAAATATTTGTCCAGGCTGAGTGGGCTCGATCCGTCGGGGCCGCCAATGGCCGTAGTTACCCCCATGCGCACGTGACTCTGGGCAGATGGTAAAACTGGCAACGGTTCCAAGTGCGCATGTACATCGATGAATCCCGGTGCCACCACCTTGCCGCTGGCATCGATTGTGAACCTGGCCCGGCCCTTCAGCAAGTGCCCTACCTCGACGATTCGATCGCCAACGATGCCTACATCGGCCGCAACCGGTGCTGAACCGCTGCCATCCACCACTGAACCATTGCGAATCAATATATCATATCGGGGCGCACAGGCCTGAAACAGGATTATTCCAAGCACGCCGATCCATTGTAGGTGTTTCAAGAGAGTAGGTTTCATAGCCTCAGTGTATTGTGTTGCCCTGAATTTCCCACTCGCCCGTGGCATAGCAGAACCAAAGGCCAGGCGCATTTTTTTCGGCAACTCATTTCAGGCCATCTCACCGGGAATCGGCGCTGCCTCAGTCGCCAGCATTTAGGCGTTCCACTTCGATGTGGATGACGAGGTCGTCGAAGAGCTCGACGGGGTCGCCATGCACGTTGCCGTTGAGCTCCAATTTTTCCGCCAACACTTCTCCCTTTATGTAATTGCCGAAGCGCTCGATGGCAGGGGCGATGCGGTCGTGGTGCTCGATGCGCACGGCGATGCGGTCGGTGACGTTGAAGTCTTTGCTTTTACGGAGGTTTTGGATGCGGTTGACCAGCTCGCGGGCCACGCCTTCGGCAAGGAGTTCGTCGTCGAGGGTCACGTCGAGGGCAACGGTGAGCTTGCCATCGGTGGCGACGAGCCAGCCTGGTACGTCTTCAGCGATGATTTCAAAATCTTCCGCTGTAAGATTAAACCGTTGCCCCTCTACTTCGAGGAGGAAGGTTCCCGATTGTTCGATTTGGTTGATTTCTTCCTGGGAAAGGTTGGCAATGATGTCGGCGGCGGCTTTCATTAGCTTGCCGAGGCGGCGTCCCAGGGTTTTGTAGTTTGGCTTGGCCTTTTTGCGAATGACGCCAGCGGTATCGGTGATGTATTCGATGGTTTTGACGTTCGTCTCCGCCATGATGAGGTCTTTGACGGCTTCCACCTGCTCGATGAAGCGCTCGTCGAGCACGGGCAAAAGCACCTTGCGCAGGGGCTGGCGCACGCGAATGTTTTCACGTTTGCGCAGGGAGAGGATGAGGGAAGAGATGCGTTGGGCATAGTCCATCCTTTCTTCGAGGGCCTTGTCGATTTTGCTATGATCGGGTTCTACCAGGTCGGTCAGGTGGACGGACTCGTGGCGCAGGGGGGTGCCCATGGTGCGCGCTTTTTCCCGGATGGGATCGGTGAGGTTGCGATAGAGCCAATCGGTGATGAACGGCGCAAAGACGGAGCTGAGCTGGGTCACCACCATGAGGCATTCGAAGAGGGTTTGGTAGGCGGCGTTTTTGTCGGTGGTCATTTCTCCTTTCCAAAAGCGGCGACGGCTGAGGCGGACGTACCAATTGCTCAGGTGCTGATCGACGAACTCCTCGATGGCGCGGGCGGCCTTGGTAGGCTCAAAGTCATCCATGTATGCGCGGTAGTCTGCAACGAGTGAATGGAGCCGGGAAATGATCCAGCGGTCGAGCTCGGTGCGCTGGTCATAGGGCACCACGTTTTGCTCCTCCATGGTCCAGTTGTCGATGTTGGCATACAGGGCGAAAAAGGCGTAGGTGTTGTATAGCGTACCGAAGAACTTGCGCTGCACCTCGACGATGCCTTGGGGGTCGAATTTGAGGTTTTCCCAGGGGTTGGCATTGGAGATCATGTACCAGCGCGTGGCGTCGGCGCTGAATCGCTCGATGGTATCGAAGGGGTCCACGGCATTGCCGAGGCGCTTGGACATCTTGTTTCCGTCTTTGTCCAGCACCAATCCGTTGGACACCACGTTGCGGTAGGCCACGCTGTCCATGACCATGGTGGCAATGGCGTGCAGGGTGTAGAACCAGCCGCGGGTTTGGTCCACCCCTTCTGCGATGAAGTCAGCGGGGAAATTTTGGCGGAACTTGTCCTGGTTTTCCATGGGATAATGCCACTGGGCGTAAGGCATGGAACCACTGTCGAACCAGACGTCGATGAGGTCGGTTTCGCGGTACATGGGTTTGCCTGAAGGTGACACCAGGACGATCTTGTCGATGAAGGGGCGGTGGAGGTCGTCGGGCACACGTTGGTCAAGGTCGAGGGCGGCGTTGGCTTTTTCGATTTCAGCCTGGAGTTGGGCCACCGAGCCGATGCAAATTTCTTCGGAGCCATCTTCGGTTCGCCAGATAGGCAGGGGGATGCCCCAATAGCGGCTGCGGCTGAGGTTCCAGTCCTGGAGGTTTTCGAGCCATTTGCCGAAGCGGCCTTCGCCGGTGCTTTTGGGTTTCCAGTTGATGGTCTTGTTGAGTTCGACCATGCGGTCTTTACAGGCCGAGGTGCGAACGAACCAGCTATCGAGGGGATAGTATAGCACGGGCTTGTCGGTACGCCAGCAGTGGGGGTAGTTGTGGGCGTATTTGGCCACGTTGAGGGCTTTGCCTTCGTGTTTGAGTTTGACGGCGATGTCCACATCGACGTTCTGCCAGTTTGGATCGTCGGTGTAGTTCTTGACGTAGCGTCCCGAGAACTCGCCGACCGTATCCTTGAACTTGCCTTGTTTGTCCACGAGGGTGAGGGTGCCGATGCCGTTGGCTTTGGCCACGCGCATGTCGTCGGCACCAAAGCTTGGGGCGGTGTGCACCACGCCGGTACCGTCTTCGGTGGTGACGAAGTCGCCCAAGAGGACCCGCCAGGCGTCGGTGTGGTATTGGCCGTCGTTGCCGAGGAGGGGCTCGATGGGATTGCCGAAATCGAGCAGGGGCTCATAGCGGATGCCTTCGAGTTTTTCGGCCGGGAAAGATTCAGTGCGTTCGAGGACCTCTGGCTGGTTTTTACCCCCAAACCATCGATCGACGAGGTCGGCGGCAAGCACGACACTCACTGGCTGTTTGGTGTAAGGGTTGATGGTTTTGACCTTGACATACTCGATGCCCTTACCGACGGTCAAAGCGGTGTTGGACGGCAGCGTCCAGGGGGTGGTTGTCCAGGCTGCGATGCGCACGTCTTCGTTTTCATCATCGAACAGAAAAGCCGAGCGCTCGTCTTTTTTGACCTTGAAGAGCGCCACCACTGTGGTATCAGTTACTTCGCGGTAGCACCCCGGCAGGTTGAGCTCGTGAGAGCTAAGGCCCGTGCCGGCGCCAGGAGAATAGGGCTGTACGGTGTACCCCTTGTAGAGCAGGCCCTTTTCGTATAGCTGGCTGAGCAACCACCAGACGCTTTCGATGTAATAGTTTTCGTAGGTGATGTAGGGGTGTTCGAGATCCACCCAGTAGCCCATGCGGCGCGTGATGTCGTCCCATTCGGCCTTGTAACGCATTACCGTTTCGCGGCAGCGCCGGTTGTATTCCTCGATGGAGATTTTGGTGCCTATGTCTTCCTTGGTGATGCCGAGTTCTTTTTCCACGCTCAACTCGATGGGCAAGCCGTGGGTATCCCACCCCCCCTTGCGTTCGACGCGCTTGCCCTTTAAGGTCTGGTAGCGGCAGAACAGGTCCTTGATGGTGCGCGCCATGACGTGGTGGATGCCAGGTTTCCCGTTGGCGCTGGGAGGGCCTTCGTAGAATACCCAGCGGTTGTCTTCCGGGCGTTGCTCCACGCTTTTTTCGAAAATCTTTTCCCGCTGCCAGAAGTCGAGGATTTCCTTTTCGATGGCGGGCATGTCGAGTGTTTTGAACTCCCTGTACATAGCAGAATGGGTATTTTGTGAGTCAACTATCGGGGTTGCCCCGCACCACGACGCCGGGCAAAGGCATATCAAGCAGAAGCCCCGGCACTCCATGCTTTCGGGACTGCCGGGGCTTCGGTTTCCTCACGCCAAAGCATCACCGCGTCCCTTGACAGGGGCCGATAATGATAATGGCGATTATGGAAACCTGCTTTGTCATACGGCTGGATAAACTTTCAGCAGGGCGCAAAGGTAAATGCTCATCGCAAAAATCGGCAACCCTTCCTGGCTTTCTTTTGCTCTGCTGTACAGGCCCGTTTCAGTCGTATTCCACTTTGAATCGACTCAGGTCAGGACGATGGCGGCGCTTGCGCTTCAGTTCGTGCTCGTATATGATGCGCCCCAACGTAGCCAGGAACGGCAAGCCCACCGAGCCATACTCGTAGTTGTCATCGTTGTAAATGCCATCGGCGTTGACGTGTATGGTGGCGGCCAACAGGAACTCTGCACCGTTTTCGAAATCCACCACATAGGCCACGTCGGTCAGGAAGCCATAAGCCCATCCAACCTTGTTGAAGATGCGCACCGACTCGGGCATGCGCGCACCTTCCGGGCTGTCGCCATAGATGAAAAACTTCACGTAGTTGTCTGGCTTGTCGGCGTAGTTCGGATAGCGGCTTTCGCGAGGTAGTTCCGACATGACCTGGTACAACAGGCGGTAGTCCTCGGTGCTGAGGTCGAATCGACGTTGGGGCGGCACAGCCTCCGGAAACATCAGCGCCAGCAGCATATCATGCAAGGTTCGCAGGGAAATGAAGTTCTTCTTCGAAAAATCGAAAGGTTCATTGACGAGCACCCCATCCTGAAAATATCCCTTGCCCCTTCGTTCGCCGTGTAGTGAAAAAGGTACTTCAGCGCGGCTGTAAACTTCTCCTTGGTAGTATCGCAACTGCTTGCCATTGTAAAACGACACCGGATTGGTATAACGGTTGGCTTCCTCGTCGAAGCCGGAGATGCCCAGGCGGTGGAGGATGCGCGCCCGGGTGTAACCCTTGCGATGAAGTTCTCGATTCAGATAGGCCTGGCCGAGGAATTCGTAGAGTCGGTTGTTGGCGTCGTTGTCACTGACCAGGAAAATCTTCTTTACGTAATGAGCTACGGAGGGCAAGCCGGTGGGTGAAGTGCTGTCTGCTTCCACGGCCGTTTGCGGTGGGTGACCCTCGCCAGTGAGCATGGTGGAATGCTTGTCGAGCCCAATGATGGAAAGGCGATTCAGCTTTTCGAGTGCCAGCGCCGCAATCGGCATCTTGACCGTACTGGCTGGGTAGAAATAACGGTCTTCGTCGAGCTGCCACGAATAGGTCCTGAAATGGGGATGGTTGTTGGCATCGCGGTCGATGCGGGTATAAATCACCTGTACCTCGAAGCGTTCGGGATGCCGATATACTTCACCGAGTTGATCGGCGTGCTTGCGCAGCAACTTTTTCAACACGTTCTGGGCTTGAAGCGGGGCGAGGCTCATCAGCAGCAAAAGCAAAGTCGAAACGTTTCGCATGGCTTTTTGCGCCAAGATAATGAGCGCACTGCAAAAAGGCCCTGTAGTGCGAAAAGTTAGAAATCTCACTCCTGACAGCACTCGGAGTGCTGTCAGGAGTAAAATGCGCAACCTTTCAAACCAAGGCTTTAGTGCGGACCAAACTCCTGCCTGCCCTGTCTGCCGACCTGTCTGCCGACAGGCAGGAAGGATATGAGGATTTCTTGCCTGTCTGGCGCTAGACAGGTCTGCCGACCCGTCTGGCCGCCTGTCCGGCCTGTCCGGCTGAACAGACGGGCTGGACAGACGGGCCGGACAGGCAGGCAGGGAGGAATTCTTGTCTGCCGGACAGACGGGCCGACGAGGCAGAGCCCCTTCCGCCCCTTGGTGCAGGCAGCCTGCATGCTCGCAAGGGTTACGGCCAAGCTGTTGCGATACAACTCCTGTCAGCACTCCGAATGCTGTCAGCAGGGGGGCCATCTGTGTAGTCTGTCACGCCCGTCACGACCTTCACGTTCTGAAAACTCACAGCCCAGGATGCCACACAGCGCCGAGCTGCAGCGACCACGCAAACAGGTGCGTACGCAGGCGCGGGCTGTCGGTCAGGCGGGTCAGGTTGGTGCGCACCGAAGGCAGCACCTGCAGGGACAGACCAGGTCCGACCTCCCACTGGACGCCCACGCCGGCAGCAGCGTCGAGGCTGAAGTCGGCCAGGCGCCGCTGGAAACCATCGTTGGCAAGACGCACACTGCGGGCCTCGATGCGCGGGTGCATGACGCGAACCGCTTCGATGCGAAGGGATTTTTCCAGGATGCCATTGGCCAGCAGGCCTGCTCGCGCCACCCAACGCAGGCCGTCTCCGTCGCTGCGGTACTGAACCATCAGCGGCAGGGCCCACTGCTGCATCTGGAGTGTGGCAGAAAACTGAACCGGAAACAACCGCCCCTCATCGAGGTCGGGTGCCGGCTTCGATTCACTCGCAAGACGGAGTTCCACGGACGCATCGCCAAAGCTGGTGGGCAGGTCGGTGTGGTAGGTATTCAAAAGTCGGCCCTCGCTGTCGGTTTGGCCATTTTGGCGCGTGTAGCGCATGGCCAGCAGGTGGGTGGAGTGCTGCGTGTAGCCGAACCATTCCACCCCACTCGACACCGACCAATGCCCATCGAGCTGGACTCCAACCAGCGCATGTGTCATCCACGACAAGGTGGCTTGCTCGCTGCGCTCGAATCGGGTGGCTACATCTGATGTGCGATAGCGCAACCATCGGGTAGTGGCTACAGGCGCCGCACCCACTTCCACAAACCAGCTTTGGCCTTCGCTCGCCTCCTGAGCCGGCAGTGAGCCCGGCAGCAGCATGAGGGCAGCATGTTCGGTTGCCAAAAGTCCCAACGGGGGTTGTGCAAGGAATGGCAAGGCAGGTACGGCCCTGCGCGGCGAGTCGTGGCTCGCCGTGGGATGCCCCTTTTCGAGCGGCACCTTTGGGGCAGGCAACAGCAAGGAATCAGATGCTTCGGAGGTCGTCGCAGCTCGTTCCCTGGCAGCGCCTGAGGCATCTCCCGATTCACTCGCTTTTCCCCGGGAAGGCTTTTGTGCGAAAGGAGGAGTTGGCTGAGGTGTGGGCCCCGGATTTTCCTCGGGAGTATCGACCACGGAGGGTGCGGCACGCCGTGGGCTATCGGATGGAGATGGGGTCTGCGCACCTGCGCTTCCTTGCGGGGCCGTCCGCTTGGTTTCGGCAAAGACAGGCTTTTCAGATTGGCCATCGGGGGCATGGTCGCCCTTGCCTGCATGCCATAGCCACAGAAACGTGGCCGCTCCCAACACCACCAGCAGCAAAAGTACCCACCACCGTCGGCGACGGCGGTAAATGGGCATGTGGCGCTCGATGCCATCCCAAACCCGCTCAGAGGGCTGGTCCCATCCCGAGGGCGACGGCTCGTCGGACAGCCTGTCGAACTGCTCCCGGAAAAAAGTTTCGAGTCTGTCTTTTTCTTCCATGTCTGTGGGTTTCGGGCTCTGTTCAGGAGTCCACCATGACGCGTTCCATCATTTCGCGCAGGGCCTTTTTGGCCTTGAAGAGCTGCGATTTGGATGTTCCTTCGTCAATGCCGAGCATGTCGGCGATTTCGCGGTGGGAGTACCCGTCGACGACATACAGGTTGAACACTGCCCGATATCCGGGGGGCAGCTGTTGTACCAAGCGGGTGAGGGCTTCTGCATCGAGGCGGGCACCTATATCGGGGTTCACCGCCCTGTCGGCGAGGCTTTCGATCTCCTCCGTGGGAAAGAGTCGCTGTTGCTTGCGCACGTGCATCAAGGCCGTGTTGAGCACCACGCGACGCACCCATCCACCGAGTGGCCCCTCGAATCGGAAATCGGGCAAATCGTTGAAAACTTTGACAAAGGCATCCTGCAGCAGGTCTTCAGCCTCGGGCCAATCCCTGGCGTATCGAAGGCACAGCCGGAACATGGGTACTTTGAAATGCTCGTACAGGGCTCGCTGAGCGACAGAGTCACCGTCGAGGCACCTTCTGACGAGCTCATGTTCGGTCTGTTGTTGCAAAGGCCGAGTGGTTTGGTCCTGAAGTCAGTGCTATGGTGCAATTTAAACCAAAGGGGTTGCCTGCAGAACCTGCACAGGGTGTCTGTCGGCCCGTGATGGCCCTGTCCCCCCTTTTTAGACTGGAAGTGGGGACAGGAGCCATGGGGCGGAAAACCTTTGTCACAGAGGCAGGCTGAAACTTGGGGAGCTGGTACAGACTACCTGAGCCGCCTATGGGAGGGAGCCCGTTGTATTAGTTTAGCGAGAAGCGGACGGTGATGCCACTTCGGATGTTGGTGGTCGGGTAGCCCTGTGATGTTTTTGGCACGTTGCGGCGGTAGTCAAAAAACAGCCTGACACTGAGCTGTTTGTTGATTTGGTAGGTGGCCTGGGGCAAGATGCTCAGGGTGCGGTTGCCTCGGCTGGGTTCCACCAGGTCGGTGTCGAGTTCGTAGATACTGGTGATGTCGTCGCGGAGCGAAAAGTCGAAGGTGATGTCGAGGTCGCCGGCTTGGTTTTGGCCTCGGCTCGCCCCTGGCCGCTGGGGTGCTTGTTGCTGCCCTGGAGCTGGGCGGCGTGGGCGCTTCTTGGGAGTGAGGAATCCAAACTGGACTTCCTTGAGTTTGTAGCCAAATCCGATGGTGAGATCGGAGCCTCTGGTTTCATGGAGGCGGTTGTCCACGAAGCCCATGTTGAGGGTGCGGCGCTTGTTGTACTCCACCCGGAAGGTCATGTCGTTTTTGAGGCGCATGTCCACGCCCACGAGCGGGGCGAAGTTTTCCTGGATTTGGATGTTGGGCACCTCGAAGCGGGTGAAGAAGTCGAGTTTAGTTTGGTCTTGCTTGGTCGGGTTCTGGAAGTCGTATTGGAGATTGCTTTTGAAAGAGTTCACGGTGAGGTTGCCCTTGTAGCCATGGCTGAGGGTGAAGCTGGTGAAGATGTCGCTGAAGAAAGGCAGCTTGCTCAGGCCGTTGTAGGTGAGGCGCCAGTTTGGCCGGGGCAGTGTTTTGATGAGCACGTCGCCGATGTAGTCGGTGCTGACTTTCATGGAGTTGGGATCCTGGCCGGTGTATGCGGCGAGGAAAGCGGGCACGAGGACGTTTTGCTGGTAGCGTCCGTAGCCCTTGGGGTAGCCCAGAGAGGCATCTTCATCGTTGTCGTGGATGCCGGATCCAATGCGGCGGGCAATGACGATCCGGTTGTCTTCGAAGGTGTGGAACAAGCCGATGAGGTCGTCGTCGAAGAGGGTACTCAGGGCCGAGTAGGTGACGGTGAAGGAGCCAAAGTCACTCGGGATGAGGTGCTCGTACTCTTGCTGGAATCGTTCGTCGGGGTCGCCAAGGATTTTGTTGCGGCGGAAGAACTCGCTGTGGTTGGTGCGCTTGGTGCGGTTGGCTTCCACGTCGATGCGGAAGTCGCTGAAGGGTTCGAGGGTGAGCTTGGCGTCGAGTTGCTGCTGATAGCCCTGGGTGACGGGGGCGTTGAGCAGCTGATCGCCTGTGATCCATTGCCAGTTGTTGTAGAGCCAGTCGTTGGGGCCGTAGTAGTCGTTGATGTCGATGTTGGGCTGCAAGCCGGCCACGAAACCCCAGCCAGGAGAATCGAAATCGTTGAGCCCGAGGATGTCGGTGTTGGGCAGGTATCCGGGCACGACGGTGGTGAAATCTTCCTGGTAGTTGAAGCGGAACTTGCGCACGACCATGAGTGGTCGGATGAGGGCGCGCTCGATGGAGCTGGGCCCCCCTTGCTGATTGCGATTTTGGGGCTGCCGTTGCTGGTTGCGGCCGGGCCTGTCGCCGAGGCCCTGGCGGCTGCGCGTATTGCTCGTGGCAGGGCGCCGCTTGGTATTGATGCTGCGCAGGTAGTTGGAGTAGTTGTAGAGTTTTTCGAAGTCGAGGTCGGCATTGACCTGGCGGTTTTGGCCGTTGCGGATGATGTTTCCGAGGCTGCGGGCGTTGGGTGCCTGGCTGGCGGCGTCCCAGCCGTAGTTGGCCCGGTAACTGGCCTTGACGTTCACCCAGTCGAGGAAGGGGAAGTTTTTCAGGGGCACGTTGTAGGTCAGCGACAGGTTGTGCTGGTAGCTCTTGGTGCGTCCGAAGTCGCGCAGGCTTTGCCAGATGGAGTCGCGTCGATACTGGCCGATGTCGGCAATGTAGTTGGGGTCGGTGGGGGGCAGCAGTGACCGCTCCAGCATTTGGGTTTCATCCGGCTCGTCGATGACACCGCGGTTGTTGGCGTTGAACTGAAACTTGATGTTCTTGCTCAAATCCCAAACGAGGTCGTAGTTGCGATTCCAGAGGAACTGCTTGTTGTAGTAGGTGTTGAAGCGAGGATCGTTGCCAGCGAAGCGGTATTTGGTGGTGTTGAAACGCCGGTCGAGGTCGGTGCTGAATCCAAAGGAGTTGGGCAGGGGGTTGAAGTTGATTTCCCGCACCCATTTGAGGAACTTGTTGTCCTGCTTGACGACTTTTTTGAAAGGCTCGATGTAGCCGCCACGTCGGTTGTAGTTGTAATCGAGGGCGCCTCGCCGTCGGGTGAGCACGTCGCTTTCGATGATGGGATCGCGACGGGTGGTTTCATCGAAGGCGTATGTCAGGCTGAAGTTGGCGATGTCCCAGGGCATGGGCTTCTTGTCGGGATTGGTGCGCTCCTTTCGGACGTTGGTGAAGTTGTAGCTCTTGATTTCGGTCACGGTCTGGGCCTGCTCCTTGATTTGCTTTTTTTCCTCTTGCGAGTCGGCAGCTGCGAGTTTTTCCTTGAGCTCCAGGTCGAGGTCATAGGGGTCGTATTGGGGGTTGCGAGTTTCCTTGGAATATTGGAAATAGAAGGGAATGCGCAGGCCCGTATTACCTGGGATGAACTTGGAGAGCTCGAGACTGGTAGCAATGTCATACTGGATCAATTCCTCGCGACTGCGCTCGGCGAGCTGCTGGTCGAGTGCTCCGAAGCCGATGCTGGAATATTTGGTGCTGAAAGTGAAGGTACCCAAATCGGCCATTTGCAGGTCGATGCGGGCGGTAGCGGCTACACCTCCGCGTTCGTCGAGGCCGAACACCCTCAACTCGTTGATCCAGATTTCCACGCTTTTCTTGTCCGAGGGGTCGCAGCCCGAGCCTTGGACGGGGTTGCGCACACCCACCATGATGGCCTTGACGAGGCCCAGGTTGGGGTTGCCCTTGATGCGCACGCGGGCATCGGGTCGGTCGGGGTCGAATTCGGTATATATCTCTCCTACGGGTACACCGCTGCCGTTGCGGTTGATCTTGATCTGCTTGAGCAGCTGGAAATTGATGTTGAAGTCGTTTTCAGCCGGCCATACCACGCGCGGGTAGTTCGGGTCGTTGTAGGGGGTGTTGAAATCCTTGGAAACCTTCAGAGGGATTTCATACTCGTAGAAGTTGTTCTTGAAGTCACTTCCCAGTCGGATGAAGACGGTGAGTTCTCCGTCTTGCAGTGGTTCGAACCCTTGGCCACAATCGTTTTCCTCGGCGTGGACGAACATCTTCAGTTTGTTGTAGAGCCGCAGGTCGAGGTTGAGGTTTTTGAAAATGCCGCGTGCATCGCCGTCTTCCAGGTCGCACACTTCCAGTGAGAGGGCTTGCTCGTTTTGCAATGCATTGATGTTGACGCCCAAGGCGCGCTCACGGCTGATGCCTGGAGGCAGGGTGTATCCGAAGGGGCGCCGCTGGCTGTTTTCCTCGATGTTGACGGCGTTGACTTCGAATTGGGTCTGGTCGAAATCACTGGGTTCGGAACCGAGGCAGGTTTCGCCAAGGGATTGCTGATAGCGACGCCACTGGTTGCGCACCAGCTCCAGCGTGGCGAATCGGAAATTGACTTTTTTGCGGAAACCCTTGAAGTAGATGCGCATGAATCGGATGGAGCGGAAGTCGCGTATGCCCCCCACGCGCTTGAAGTTCGGGTCGGTTTCGAGCAGGTGCAAAGGCACCCGAAACCGATACCAGATGCGGCGGCCGTCCTCGCTCTCGATGCTTTCGGTGATGAAGGGGTTGCCCTCGAGCTGTATGCCGCGGTCGCCATCGTATTTGATGGGGATTCGGTACTGGAAGTAGCTCTCGGTTTCGTTGAGGGTTCGGTCGCCGTCGAGGTCCTCTGCGTCGGGCAACTGGGTAGAGGAGGTGACGAAAGTGCTGCCGGTATTTTCTGGGGTGTTCCCTTCGGTGCCAAAGAAGCGACTATACCTTTCGAGCACCGGCGTGCCATCGGGAAAATCGCGGTAGTGGCGGAAATTGTCGTTGGAGGGGTCTTCGAGAATTTGCTGGAAAACGGCAGGCGACACGCCCTGCTGCACGGCATTGAGGTAGTTGGCGAATTTCTGGCGTTCGGCTTCGTCGTTCAGCCCGTCGAGGCCCACGTCCTGGGCGCGGCGGTTTTCGACGTCGATGTCGAAGGCATTGGTGATTTGCTGGGAAAGAGGCACCCGCCCCCACACCGTCTCGATGGTGCGTCGTCCCTGGGTATTGGGGCCAGGCAAGCCGTTTTCGAAAAATTTGCGAGAATCGGGCATGATGTCCTCGGAGATGTTGCCCAGGTTGATGTAAATGTATCCATCCATGCCCCCGTCGGCAGCCTCGGGGTTGCCTCCGATGGCGCCGGTGGTATCGAGGTAGGGGCTCATGAGCCAAAACTCGATGAACTCGATGTTGGCGGCCTGGAAATCGTTGGTGTTGAGCGACCGCATGATGCCAGCCCAGCGGGTTTCGGGAGCGAGGAGGCTGCCGTCGGAATCGAGCCCAGCGGAGTAGGGCGTGCCGCCAGGCACATCGAAGTTGTAAGGGCCGCGTCGGCGCGGGTCGAAATTGATGTCGAAGATCTGGGCGTAGGTGTCTCCGAATTGTAGGGTGGGTGTGAAGTTGGGGAAGATTTCCTGCTGGCGAATGGGCAGGGTGTAGGGGTTGGCTTGGTCCTGGCCGCGCAAGCTTGGGTCGATGCGGAACCAGCTCAGGTAGGCCCGGTTGATGCCCGGGTAGATGGTGTCGGTGCGCTCGGCCTCGGGAAACATCGGGTTGTTGTTCTGCTCGTCGTTGCGCGGCACACTGGCGATGACCCAGCCGTTGGTGCCAATGAAGGGGCTGCGCAGGTCGATGGTGGAGACGGAGCCCTCGAAATCGTCGAGGTAAAGCACCCCGCCTTTGTCTGCTTCGCTGGCCGTTTCCTCGTTGATGGCCTTGGCGTGCCCAGGTTTGAGGGCCGCTGTTTCGGCCGAAAAGGTGAGGGAAGATTTTTCCTTGGTGGAATAGAACGGCAGTTTATCCACCAGTCGGGTGAGCCAGGGGGCGTCGTTGCTGTAGTTGACGTCGAGTCCGAAGATGCGGTTGTTGATAGGGTCGTCGCCGATGTTGACCTTTTGGGTGTAGGGCCGTTCGAAGAGGTGCAGGTAGGTGGCCCCGATGGTGGTGTGTTTGTTGAGGCTGTAGTCGGCGCGCAAGCCAATCATGGCCTTTGTCTGGAAGCCAAACAAGGTGTTGTCCTCGAAAGAGACCTTGATAGGTACGCCCGAGTTGAGGATGGCGTCATTGAGGATTTTGACGCGGCCGATGTTGTAGTCCACTTCGTAATCGACGCCTTCTCTGAGAATCTGGCCGCCAGCACTGACGCTGACCGAACCAGGGGGAATGTTGAAAGCGCCGAGGGAAATCTCGGATGAGACATTGCTCTTGTAGCTTCCTTCGATGGTGAAGCGGTTGAACTCGGCGAATTCCCGGGCCACGAACTGGGTATTGTTGTACAGTTGCGAATAGACAAACTTGGCCGAGTCGGCCGGGTTGTCGAACTGAGAAGCCAATGCCGAGCCGAATGGTTCGAGTTTGGGGAAGATGATGCGACCGGTGCGTGTGTTGATGGTAACTCCTTCGACGAAGTCGAACACGCCGTCGGGCTGCGGGTCTCCCTGGACGTTGAGTCGGTCGAGGTTGAACACGCGCAGCAAGGGAATGCCTGCGAGGTTGGTTTCAGGCAGAAAGCGCTTCTTGCCCTGGCCGGGGTCTTCGTAAAAAATGTCGAGCCTGAAGTCCTCAGGAGATACGTTGAAGGCACCGATGGAATAGACGTTTTTCATCATCAAGTCCCAGGTAGGCAAATCCACGGGCTGGGTGGTGCTTTTGAGCATTTTCACGAACAGCACGTTCTGGGTGGTCGTGTCCGTATTTTGGGGAATGTCTTCAGCGATTTCACCCACCTGATACACCGTGTCGCCGTAGGAGTATTCGAAGGCTACGCCCACTACCTGGTCGGGTTGGATGTTGACGTTGAGCGAGATGTAACCGAGGTTGGGGTGATAGGTGAATTCGGTAGGAGACAGCTGACGGGCACTCACTTTTTCGAAATCCTTGCCCTGCTGCAGATTGAACTTGGGGCCCTTGAGCTCATTTACGACGCGATCGACGACGCGTAGGCGGCGGTCTTGGAGAATTTTGGCGTAAATGGGGTTGGCGTTGTTGTCGGGCAAGGCCTCACCGTCGAGGTCGGTAAATACGGGTATGGCTGGGGGCTGGAGGTCCGGGTTGGTGTTGGTGGTGCGGCGGGTTTCGCCCAAATCGGCAATGGCGACGATGTCGCGGATGTTTTCAGTGGCGCCGCGCGTGTCGGTGACCCACACCTGGATGTTTTGGATGGTGAAGAGGGTTTTGATCTGGGGCAGTTCACTGAGGGCCTCCTCGAAGTTTTCCCGGTTGTAATGGGTGAGGAAAAAGTGGCGGTTTTCATCGTATTCGTCGGCAAACACCTCGAAGGTCTGATACTGACTGCCACCCTGGAGCGTGATTTCTTCACGCTCGGATTTTTGCTGGGAAGCCACGGTGGTAAGGCGCAGCCGGCCGAACTGCATTTCTGTCTTGATGCCAAAGAGGCTCTGACTACCCTGGATGAGGGTGCCGCGCAAGGGCAGGCTGACGTTGCCGGCTTCGATTTTTTTGATGATGTCGTCTTCGCCAAACACGTCGGTGTTGTAATCCAACTTCATGGTGTTGTCGAAGTTGAACGTCGCCTGGGTGTTGTAGTTGGTAGATAACTTCAGCTTTTGGCCAATGCTGCCCTGGACGTTCATTTGGATGGCCATGTCGAAGTCGAAGCCGCCTTGGCGCTGTTGGCGCTGGGTGAAGCTGGGGTTTTTGATATTGGAAAATTCGACACCGAAAGTCAGGTCGATGTTGCCCTGGGGGCGAATGTCCACCTCGGTGCCACCGAACAGGCGGTCGATGAGCTTGTCCTTGACGTCGATTTCCTGGATAGGGTCGAGGCGTCCGGTCGAGCTGCCCCCGGAGCTGAGCCCCGCCAGCTCCCGGAAATACTGCTGCTCTTCCTGCTTGGAGCGGTATTGCAGGTATTCCTCGAAAGTCATGTAGGTGGGGGGGCGGAAGTAGAACTCGCCAACGCGTTCGGAGATGATGTATTGGCCCGTCTGAGGGTCGTACTCGACGCTCTTCTCGATGGCGGGCGGATCCTCCAAGTCGAAAGGATTGGGTTGACTGTGGAGGAAATCGTCGTTGCGTTCTTCGATGGGGATGGTGTCAAGCGTGTTAAGGGGTTGTGCTTCCTGAGGGTCTTTGTGTGGAGGGGTGCGCGGAGTGAAAGGGACGGGTGGAAGCAAGGGGCTGGCCCATAGCCAGATGCTCAGGGTGGCAACCAAACCAGTGACCAGAGTGCCGGGTAGAAGTTTACGCTTCATCATAATTTGTGGGCAATAGCTTCGAGTGTATTCATGGGTGTTTCACAGAAAATTCATGGCGAAAAAGCGGCAGGGGATGAAAACCACCCCTCCCGGAAGGAAGGGTTTTACGCAAAGGGGCCTGATTGGTTGGACGGAAAAAGTAAAATGTCTTTCGGCGTTGAGTTCAGGTTTTCGGTTCCCGCGTTTGCCCGCAGTTTTTTTGACACGCCCTCAACGAGTCGCTGCTGGGCATTTTTCTGATGGCTTTGAATTTAACTTTTGTAACCCGGAGCCGCATCAGGACAGCTTCTGCAGGGCCAACCTGACCAGATCCTCCACCCGAGCCACGGCCGGGTTCTCCTGCAAGACCTTGTTGAGGGCCTTCTGGGCCTGCACTTTGTTTACCTGCAAGCTCAGCAGAGCCAGCAAGGCCTCTTCCCGCAAGGCCCCTCCAGCCGACTGACCAGACAACGCCTCCCCTCCGCCAGCACTTCCCCCCTCTTTCACGAGCACGTTCTTCAAATCCAGAATGATTTGCTTGGCCGTCTTTTGACCAATGCCTTTGACGCGCCGCAACATAGCCTCGTTTTCTGCAATGATGGCGGCCCGAATTTCCTCCGGCGTCATGGTCGAAAGCATGACCTGGGCCGTAGATGGCCCCACACCCGAGACGCTGATGAGCCTCACAAATAGGCTGCGTTCCTCGTCGTCGGCAAAACCGTAAAGCTGGTGGGAATCTTCCTTGACGTGGTAATGGGTCAGGATTTTGACCTGCTCCAATCCCTCGATGCGCGCATAGGTATGCAAACTGATGTGAATGTAATAACCCACGCCTCCCGCCTCCACCACGACGTGGGTTGGTGACTTGTAGGTGATGGGGCCTTTGATGTAGGTTATCATGCTTGTCGTCTTGAACAGCGATGAACTGTTTCGATGTCGGGACTCCCTTTAGTGCCTATCCGGAAAATGGCGCGAAAGTAGCAAAAGCTGCCATCCAGACGACAAAATCGGCAATGTCGCTTTTCAGGCTCAGTCGATCCAGATGGCAGGCATCCCAGACCGAATCACGGGCCACAGCCCCTCCAAAACCTGCATGATGTGCGCATACGCTGAGGCATGCACCCCACCCACACTGGCCCGACGGGCTGGCCAACTCCGTTTGGACGAGCTCAAAGTGAATATGCAATGGTCGTCATTCCCTTGTAGGTTTTTCGGAAAGGATACCCGCCCCGACGACACCGTGACTTCCAATACGTATTGCAAGTAAAGTTTGCGCAAAGCCACTTTTTCATTTCTTATTCGCCTCTCTATCTTGCTCCGAAATCCTTCACCTATGCACATCCTCATTTTCCTTTCCGCAGCTTTTCTGCTCACCGGATGCACCGCCAAAAACGTTTCTGCCGACACCACACCTCCGTGGGCACTCGTAGGCTTTGAGCGCCTGGCAGAAAATCCCGTCCTCACACCCGGGAATGGCACCTTCTTTTGTCCAGTGCGCAAAGAGGTAGTGGCCTGGGAGGCCAAAGACGTATTCAACCCCGCCGCGGTGGTGCGCAACGATACCCTGTGGATGCTGTATCGCGCCGAAGACACCGTGGGCATTTATGCCGGAACTTCCCGCCTGGGCCTGGCCTGGAGTCTGGATGGCATGCACTTCGAACGATTGCCGGAGCCCGTGTTCTACCCCGACGAAGACAGCATGAAAATATATGAATGGGAAGGCGGCGTGGAAGACCCCCGCCTGGTAGAAAGCGAAGACGGCCTCTATTTCATGACCTACACGGCATACGACGGCAAGACCGCCCGCCTTTGCCTTGCCAGCTCACCCGACTTGCGCCAATGGACCAAACATGGCTTGGTGCTCGGCGAAGGAAAATTTCGCAATACCTGGAGTAAATCAGGTGCCATATTGAGCCGACGAGAGGGCCACCGCATCATAGCCACGAAAGTGAATGGCAAATACTGGATGTACTGGGGCGACACCGACATCTTCGCCGCCACATCGAATGACCTGATTCACTGGGAGCCCGTCTTGAACCACCAAGGCGAGCTACACGTAGTCTTTGGCCCAAGACCTGGCATGTTCGACTCCCAACTGGTGGAACCAGGCCCGCCGACCTTGCTGACCGACAACGGCATCCTGCTCATTTACAACAGCCGCAACCTGGACGAAGGCGGCGACCCCACATTGCCACCAGGCACCTACACCGCCTCACAGGTGCTGCTGGACCCAAGCAACCCCCTCTCGGTTCTCGATCGCCTGGACCACTATTTCTTCAAACCTGAATTCGAATTCGAAAAAACCGGCCAGGTGGGGAATGTGGTTTTTCTGGAAGCCCTGGTTCCTTTTAAAGGCAAATGGTGGTTGTACTATGGCACGGCCGACAGCAAAATAGCTGCAGCCAACAAGCCACTCTGAATTACGAGCCAGCGATTTGGCAAGTCACTGCCTCCGCTCTTGCATATTACACCGCCTCTATTATTAGCACCGGCGAATGAAGATGAATATCACACGAGGAGGATATGAGGATTTGAGGATTGAGCGCACTGCAAAAAGGCACTGTAGTGCGAAAAGTTAGAAATCTCACTCCTGGCAGCACTCGAAGTGCAGTCAGGAGAAAAATGCGAGCACCTCAAAACCAAGGCTATAGTGTGAAATCAACTCCTGTTTGCCCTGTCTGACGCCCTGTCTGCCGACCTGTCTGCTGACAGGCAGGCAGGCAGGCAGGCGGACAGGCAGGTCACTCAATCAACGGAACTTACGCCAACACCAATAGAAAAAGACTTTTTGCAGTGAACTCAGGATTTGAGCGCACTGCAAAAAGTGCGCTCAGTGGTTAAGAGGGGTTGAGAGAAGTTGAGAGAGGTTGTGCCAGAACGTCTCTCAACCCCTGTCTGCCGAACAGGCAGGTCTCTCAACCAACAATACTTGCAGGCAACACTAATAGAACAAGACTTTTTGCAGTGGACTCAGGATTTCTTGTCTGCCGACAGGCAGGGAGGATTTCCTGCCTGCCCTGTCTGTCGACAGACAGGTCTGGCCGCCTGTCCGGCCTGTCCGGCTGAACAGACGGGCTGGACAGACGGGCCGGACAGGCAGGCAGGGAGGAACCGACGAAACCCCCGTCTGCCGTCGGGCAGGCCTGTCTGCCCATAGGCAGGCCCTTCTGCCTGCCCTGCCTGGCGTCAGACAGGTCCGACGGCCAGGCGGGCTGGCGGCAGACAGGTAGACGGACAGGTGGGGATTATGCCGGTTTGTTAGGCTTTATGTTTGATTCCCCTCGTCTGTTCAGCCTGTTTTTCGTGCAGACAGGGCGGTCAAGTTCATGACTCATCCCGCAGCATCCAAGAGCTATTTTGATGTTCACACTTGCAAAGGCCATATCAGGCGCTGACTTCCAGTCATCTCCTGAATTCTTTGCCCCGACATTGAAAACTGAATACAGGAGCTATCCGGAAGTTAGCTCCTGTGACGGCTTCGATGACGCATTTTGGGAAAAGACATTTTACCTCCCCTCATCCCTCATCCCTCGTCCCTCATCCCTGTTCTTGTATCCCCTTGCACAACTAAAAATTCCACCTTATCTTGCACACCGAACGTTCCACCCGCCTGAAACACTATTAACTGACAATTAGTACATCTATCCCTTTAAGGTAAATCTGCATGCAGAAAAATGATCTCCATAGACATAAGTGAACCCATTTTACAAACCTTAAAATCTTTTCGCTATGAAAAGTGTATTTCAAAAACCGATCGCTTCTTTTTTTCAGATTCATCCTCGATTACTCCCTGCCAATCGGCAGACAGGGATTCCACGATTCCACGATTCCACGATTCCACGATTTGAAGAAAACAATCTTTAAAGTTACAATTCCTTCAACGGGAATTTTGCTACTATTGATTTTGTTTACTTTCTCTATGCCACTTCGGTTGTTTGGAGACAATGAGACTGGAGATATTTGTGGTTATTCACTTGAGGTTTGCACCCAATTAAGTGGGCTACCTACTGGCCAAGACCAGGCGTGTTTGGCACCCGGCTGCTTCAGGTATTATTACAACATTTATCTGCTCGCCAACAATTCACAATCCTACATTCAGTTTGAAGAGCTTTCAGTATCGGCAGAGTTGCAGGTGCAGGGGCAGATTTCCCAAATAAATGTAGGGGCTACTGTGGGTTGCCTGAATAGCCAGTTTGTAAACTATCTGGTGTCCCCGGAGCCAACAAGTGTTGGTTTTTACATGCCTGATGAATCCAGTACGTACTATTATACACAAAACCGAATGCTTCTCTTCACCATCGTGGTTGATGCATTTCCCGGCGAAACGGTGGATGTGGTAGTTGATGGTGTGATCACTTATCCAAATCCAATTGGTATGGGTACAGTGACTTGCCAACCTATCGTGGATAACACTTGCAGTAATACTCAGACCAATGCCCAGGTGACACTGTCCGATCCAGCTGCTTGTACCAATGCCTGCATTAGTTTCGGGCAACAACAGGGTGGTGGAGGCGGCCCGGTGATCATCCCTGTAAACCTTGATAATGTAAGCAGTGATATTGAAGAGCTGGATGTCAAGATCACAGTTACATTTGACAACCTGATGAAGATGCCAACTATTTTGGGAGGTGATATTGCCACCCAAAATGTGCGAGTTATAGAGAACGGTCCGAGTGGCTATGTGATTTATGCCAGCCAAAGAGATATCAGTAATCCGACGGGACAGTTGTTTCGCATACAAATAGATGGGCCGGAGTTTGAATCCAGCGGCGGCAAAGCCATACTCACTTTGAATAATGCGAGATATGAACCTATCGGGGGGAGTTGCTGCAAGCCCTGCCTGGGGGAGGCGAAAAATGTGGAATTTCCCGGATATCCGAATTGTACCGAAGATATCACTTTCCGGGTGGATGCAGTGCCCGGAGTGGAATGCGATGACATTGAATTGCGGGTTACGGTAAACTGGACAGAGCATTTAAGTACCAGGGATTTTTACAAATTTGTCGTAGATATTGAACTGGAAACAGAAGGCGGTGTGTCAGTATTGGATTTGAAGTCAAGTGATATACCCTGCCCGACGGGACAAAGTTATTGCGGAGGTAATGACTGTTTTCAGAAATTGAGCGATACCCGTTTTTTGTATTGCATCTGGGCGAATCCGGCCATTACGATAACTGAAGGTACTGGATTTACCGTAAACATAAGTGCACCAACCGGTTGTGTAACCGGAGTGAAATTCCGGCAGGCTTATCTCGACCTTACAGGAGGTGGTTCCGGTGTGGCTTGTGTACCCAACCGGTACATTGACCTTACAGACTTTCCAATCTGTAACACGTTGCTATCTGGCACCATTGAACGGGAAAATGGCGAAGAAGTCGAGGGGACATACAATGTTTCCATCACTTCTACAGCCTGCAATTATACCCTCTCGCCCTCTTGTGAAAAGATGTATGCACAGTGTGTTTGCGATGGGAATGCGCAGTACACAGTAACCCCTTCCAAAGATGACAATTGGACTTGCGGAGTGACTACCTTTGATTTGGTGTTGATTTCGAAACATATTTTAGGTATCCAACTCCTGGATTCTCCCTATAAGATCATTGCGGCAGATGCGAATAATAATCGTAAGGTAACGACTGCGGATATTGTAGATCTTCGAAAGTTAATCCTTAATATCGCTGAAAAAACCCCAAACAACACTTCCTGGCGTTTCATAGATGCCGCTTACCAATTTCCGGATCCTTCAAATCCCTTTTTAGAGGATTTTCCGGAAAGCATACTGGTCAGTTCTTTTCCTGCCACAGCGGATTTTGTTGCTGTCAAGGTAGGTGATGTAAATCTGAGTTGTTCTGCAAATTGTTTCGGGTCACCGGCAGAGCCGGAGCAACGCACCGCTGAAAAACTGCAATTGGGAGTTCCTGAAATATCTGCGAAAAAAGGAGAGGTTTTTCTGTTGCCGTTTTATTGGAACAATGATCAGCCGGTGGATGGCTTGCAAATGGGCATTCGCTTTGACCCTGAGGCCATAACGATTGAAAAGCTGATCGAGGCCGGCACCCTGGTAAAAGGCAGCAGCGTCAGCCTGAAAGATGTGGATCAGGGCCTGTTGCGCTTGTCCTGGGTAGCAGATCTGGACGAGTTAATGACGAATGGAATGAAGCGGGGCGATCTGATGCTTGCGATGCAGGTGCGTGCGACAAAAGACCTGGATGACGTTGCCCGGGTATTTGAGTTGGATGACGGCATTTTGCAGAACGAAGCCTACGGGCCCGACGGCATCCATTTTGGCCTTTCATTGAGTCAGTACAGCGAGCAGGAGGTGGGGGATTTTAAAGTGCATATTTATCCCAATCCTTCTTCGTCCCGATTGACTTTTGAGATTGTTTCTCAACAAGCCGGTAAAGTGAACTTGATGCTGTTCGACAGCCGGGGCGTCAGGATTTGGCACAAGGCATTGTCTTTACACGATGGAAAAAATACCGTGGAAATTGAGAATGCCGCAGACTTACCCCCTGGCGTGTTGATGTGGAAATTGGTTCGGCGGGGAGCCTATTCCGCTGGTTACCTCATACACAATTAAGTTCTCACCTGTAGGGGCGGAAGGACTCTTTCCGCCCCTGTTTTTCCCTTTCAAACAATGAATCCCCATGAAGTATTTAACAATAATATTTTTCCTGACCTTGTCTTTTACATTAAATGCCCAGCAAACATATTTCGTAAAAAAAGACGCCGTTGGTGCAAATGACGGCAGTAGTTGGGCAAATGCCTTTACGGATTTGCATTCGGCTCTTCAAAAATCTGAGTATGGCGATCAGATTTGGGTGGCATCCGGCACCTGGTATCCGACCGATGATACAGACCGGAGCAAGCGGTTTGAACTGAAGAACGGTGTAAAGCTGTATGGCGGTTTTTCAGGATGGGAAACCAGCCTGGCAGAGCGGGATTGGGAAACCAATAAAACCATTCTGAGTGGCGACATAGGAATAATCGGCGACAGCACCGACAACAGCTACAACATCCTGTTCATGATGGATGTGGACAGCAGCACCCGGGTGGATGGCTTTTATTTTACTGGTGGACAGGCAGATGATCTGGTTGCGGGTGCCGGGGCCGGGGCAGCGATCTACATTGATGGCTCGCAGGGTGGTTTTGCTTATCCCAAGATCCACAATTGCACCTTTGAGTACAATGTGGCCTTTACAGGTGGGGCGGTGTCTGTGAACGGCACCATGGAAGGCTCGGTGGCACCCCAGTTTTACAACTGTACATTTCGCTTCAACAGGGCCTTTGGCACGGATGGAGGCGCCATCGCACGCTACGGGGGCAGTTGGGAAGAAATGCCCCATGATTTTTGGAACTGTACCTTTTTTAAAAATGAGGCGAAAAGAGATGGCGGTGCGGTATATTTCCAAGATAGTGAGAGGACAGATACGATTGAATTTAGAGGGTGTCATTTTGAAGAAAATTACGCATCGAGATACGGCGGAGCAATACGGTTGAACTTAGGTAGGGTGTCTCCAAGTTCAAATACCATAATTTCGAACTGCTTGTTTTATAGAAATAGTTCGAATCTTTTTGGAGCGTCATTGATTGTTCAGCCATCATTTGTTGGAGAAAATTATTTTAAATATTTCAAAATGGATTCTTGTCTGTTTTTGGAAGAAAATGTTGATATGCTAAGTGACCCTGAATTAATATTTTTTGAATTCCCGTTTGGGTCATCGTTTGACTCCACTTCTGAACTAATTGTGACAAATTGTGTGTTCGAGAAATGTACTGGCGAGGGCATGATGTACTTTACAGTGACAGATGTAAATACAAATACATACATTGTTGGAAATATTTTCAAAGAAAATATCATAGATCAATTCATGGTTCAATTTGAGACTACATCACAAGATTTGCCTTCAAAATACTCATCTTTTCATTTGGCCAATCTCGAAGTTGTTTCCAATTCTAGCTATGCTAGCCATATAGTTCTTTTAAGCGTTCAGTATTCTGATGTGGTATTCGCTAACAGCCTTATTAGCTTGAATGATAGAATTGGCTTTATGTATAATATTCGCCCATTAAATTCGAATATTCCACTACCTCCGGTGTATTGTTCGTCAAATATATTTTATAAAAACAATTATCCGACATCATCCAGCGATAAAAATAACAAAGGTGTAAAAATGTTCAATTCGATATTTACAGGGAACTCTATCTCATTCTACGATAGTATGTACATAGACTTTTCATTACTTGATGCCAACTATTGTGATTCAACAATGTATCCCCCCACCTGCGGCCCCAACAACCTCTTCGGACTCGAACCCATGTTCCTCGACACCGCTGCCGGCGACTACCGCCTGCACCCTTGCTCACCGGCCCGGGATGCCGGCGACAACAGCATCATCGACTCCCTCGGCATCCTGACCGACATCGCCGGCATGCCCCGCATCCAGGGTGGCACGGTGGACATGGGAGCCTGGGAGAGCGAGGCCTTCAGCATCCGCACCGACAGCGTACAGGCAGCGCCCTGCGCCGGCGCCCCCGGCAGCCTCTGGCTCGACCTCGCCACGGGCTGCCCGCCCTTTTTCATCGCCCTGGGCACCGACACCACCATCAGCGACACCAGCCGCTTCCAACTGCCCCTGCCGGCCGGCACCCACACCCTCGTCATCACCGACGGCCGCATGGACGCAGACACCCTGCAAATCACCATCCCCGGGCCGCCGCCGCTGCTGGCCAGTCTAACGGCTACTGATGTGCAATGCCCCGGCATCGGCGGCACGGCCAGCCTCAGTCCGCTCGGCGGCACGGCTCCCTACACCTACCTGTGGAGCAACGGCGACACCACCGCCACTGCCACCGGCCTGCCCGCCGGCCTGCACACGGTCACCCTCACCGACGCCAACGGCTGCACCCTCACCGACAGCGTCGAAATCGGCACCAGCGGCCACCTCACCCTCGGCATCAGCATCCAACCCATCAGCTGCCACGACAGCGCCGACGGCGTGGCCGCCATCACACCGCAAGACGGCAACTGGCCCTACAGCTGGCTGTGGAACGACGGCAACACCGACAGCCTCCGCACCGACATCGCCGGCGGCAACTACTCCGTCACCGTCACCGACGCCCTGGGCTGCACCGACGAGCTCAGTTTCTTCCTGCCCGCCCCCGACAGCCTGCAGGCCACGGCCAGCGCCACTCCCCCCGCCTGCGCCGGCCAGGCCACCGGCAGCGCCACCGCCACGGCCACCGGCGGCACGGCGCCCTACAGCTACCTGTGGAGCAACAGCAGCTCCTTCCAGACCATCACTAACCTCGCCCCCGGCTACTACAGCGTCACCGTCACCGACGTCAAGGGCTGCCAGGACACCACCGGCGTGCTGGTGCAGGCACCCCCGGCTCTCAGTCTTTCCATCGCTGGCGCAACGGTGGTCTGCCCCGGTGGTTCCACCCTCCTCGCTGCGCAAGCAGCAGGAGGCACACCGCCCTACACCTACCAATGGAACACCGGCCAGGCAGACAGCAGCATCACCGTCGGCCCGGGCAGTTACAGCCTTACCGTCGTGGATGCAAATGGATGCAGCAAAACCACCAGCCACATCGTCAGCGAAGACCCGCCCATCCAGCTGCTCTTCGAGGTGCTGCCCGTGACCAACCCCAACCAGCCCAACGGCGCCGTGGAGGTGCAGCTCACCTTCGGTGGCACGCCGCCCTACTCCTACCAGTGGAGCCACGGCCCCACCACCGCCAGCGTCGATAGCCTCCCACCAGGTCAGTACACGCTCACCGTGACAGATGCTGCCGGATGCTCGGAGACTTTCTTTTTCGAAGTGCTGCTGACTTCGACCAAAAATCCGGCAGCCGCAGCGCTTCAAGCCCTCATCGTGCCCAACCCCTCGGGCAGCGGCGGAGCCGTGTTGCAACTGCAAGGCCCCTGGCCTCAGCACCTTTTGCTGAGCCTTCACGACACCCACGGCCGCCTGCTGTGGCAGCGCTCGGTTTTGCGAAGCGAGGAAATAAACTTACCGGGAAAAAACACCCCTGCCGGCAACTACTGGCTGCTGTTGCGCAGCGAGCAAGGGGCAGTTTTGAAAGGGCTGAAGTGGGTGGTTGTGGAGTGAGGAGTTGGGATTAGGAGGAGTATGGAGCCTGCCTGTCCGGCGACAGACGGGCCTGTCCGGCGAAAGACGGGCCTGTCCGGCGACAGACGGATCTGACGACAAGCAGGCAGGTGGGGGATTCGGAGGTATTTTGGATCGCGAGGGGTTTGGGGAGTTTTTGGGACTCGTCACGGAAGGATTCGGGTTTTCAAAAAGCAAGTTGGTCCTCACTATTTTGAAACTTTCACTCCTACGGCAAATGGGCTTGGGCAGGGAAGGCATGGATTGATTGACCGGGAAAAGAAAAACCGTGGTACTGTCGGGGTCAACCTGGGTGCCAATTTTTTTTGAATATTGACCCCAAAGATCAGCACCCATGAAACTACGTTGGCTTCTTTTATTCATCGCAGGCGTGTGTATCGCACAGACACCCCTTCAGGCCCAAAGAAAAAAGCACAAGCAGGATCAACCGCTGGCCACGGTGGAAAAATTGGACCTGCACCTGGAAGACAACCCCGTTTTCAAGAAGGCTTTTACCGGCTTTGCACTTTTCGACCCCGACACCCGACAAATGCTCTATGAGTACAATGCCGACAAGTACTTTACGCCCGCATCCAACACCAAGATCCTAACCCTTTTCACCGCACTTAACATCCTTGGCGATAGTGTGCCGGCGCTTCGATATGTCAGGCAAGGTGACCTGACGATTTTCTGGGGGACTGGCGACCCCTCCTTTTTGAATCCCCACCTCGTACAGAACCCGAGGGTTTTCGAATTTCTGAAAAATGCACCTGGCCACCTGGTGTTTTGCCCTGCTAACTTCCGCGACAAGCGCTACGGCAAGGGCTGGATGTGGAGCGACTACCCCTATTACTACCAAGCGGAGAAATCCCCATTCCCGATTTACAGCAACGTAGCGCATTTCAGGATGGATTCACGAACGGGTAAGGTGTTTGTGGAGCCACGCTTCCTGGCCGAACACCTGACCGAAATGCCAGGACTGGATGAAGAAGACCTCTTTGGCCGGTTGGAACACGACAACATTTTCACCTATAACCCCACTGCCACCAAGGGCGACGAGAACGAGGCCCACGTCCCCTTCCATTTCACCCCCGATTTTTTTGCCAAAATGCTTGCTGATACCTTGGGCCGCCCAGTAGCAGTTCTTCCGGTGGAAATGTTCCCCCCGCCCGAAGCCATCACGTTATACAGCTTGCATGTGGATAGCCTGTACCGGCTGATGATGCAGGAGAGTGACAACTTCATTGCCGAGCAATTGCTGCTGCTGTGTTCGAATGAAATTTTCAACCAGCAAAACAGCGAGCTGCTCATACGCTACATGACCGACAGGCTGCTGGCAAACCTGCCAGACGAGCCCCAGTGGGTCGATGGTTCGGGCCTTTCACGCTACAACCTCATCACCCCCCGTGACTTGGTGGATATTCTCGACCGCATCATGACCATGCTGCCCCGTGAGCGACTGTTGGGCATCTTCCCCGCCGGTGGCATTTCGGGTACCATCAAGAACAATTACAAGAATGGCATCCAGCCGTACGTCTTTGCCAAAACCGGCACCCTGCGCAACAACCACTGTTTGAGCGGTTACCTGCTCACGCGCAGTGGCCGCTTGCTCATCTTCAGCTTCATGCACAACAACTTCAGAGGATCAACCTCGGCATACAAAAGGGAAATGGAACAGGTACTGCAGCAGATACGGCACACGATACGCTGAGGGTATGACCTGCTGCGTATATAGCGCCGGCGAATGAGGATTTGAGGATTTGAGGATGTGAGGATGTGAGGATTTCCTGCCTGTCTGGCGCTAGACAGGTCTGCCGACCCGTCTGGCCGACGGACAGGCAGGCAGGCAGGCAGGCGGACAGGCAGGCCTGTCTGCCGACAGGCAGGCAGGCAGAGAGAAACCCAAGAGTGTCTGGCTGCCCTGAGATGTATTCAGCCTGCATCACCGGAGCTATAAAAAGAAAAGAGGAGACGGATGAATCCGGCTCCCCTTGAAACTACAGCGAAATAGATTCAACGCCTATTTGGCGTTTTGAAGGTTGTTTTTCAGGCCTCTGACAAGCAGGCTGATTTGGTTGTTGAGCACTTCGATGAAGCCTCCCGAAATGTGAAATCGGATTTCACGGCCTGCTTCTTCCCCAGTTTCGATGGTTCCCGTCTCCTCGTTGAAGTAGCTGTATTCGCCAGCTGCCGTCACCAGCGTGACGACACCTTTGTCGAGGGATGAGACGATGGGGGCGTGGTTTTTCAGCACCTGGAATTGTCCGGCAGTGCCAGGCACTTTCACCGAAACCACCTTGCCCTGGAAGACCTCTTTGTCCGGTGTCAGAATGGTAATGTTCATTGTCGGATGCTGTTCGTCAGTTGAGTTGATTATCAGCTCTTGGCCTCGGCCAGCATTTTCTTGCCGGCCTCGATGACCTCATCGATGGTGCCTTTGAGCATGAAGGCTGCTTCGGGGTATTCATCCACTTCGCCGTCGAGGATCATGTTGAAGCCGCGAATGGTTTCCTCGATGGGTACGAGCACACCAGGGGTGCCGGTGAATTGCTCGGCCACGTGGAAGGGCTGCGACAGGAAGCGTTGAACGCGGCGGGCACGGTGCACGACCAGCTTGTCTTCTTCAGAGAGTTCCTCCATACCGAGGATGGCGATGATGTCGAGCAGCTCGTTGTAGCGCTGCAGGATGTTCTTGACCCGCTGGGCACAGTTGTAATGTTCTTCGCCGATGATGAGCGGGTCGAGGATGCGGCTGGTGGAATCGAGTGGATCCACAGCCGGGTAGATACCCAGCGATGCGATTTTACGGCTGAGCACCGTGGTGGCATCGAGGTGGGCGAAAGTGGTAGCCGGAGCGGGGTCTGTGAGGTCGTCGGCGGGCACATACACAGCTTGCACCGAGGTGATGGAGCCGCGCTTGGTGGAGGTGATTCGCTCCTGCATCAGACCCATTTCGGTGGCGAGCGTAGGCTGGTAACCCACGGCCGAAGGCATACGCCCCAGCAGGGCCGATACTTCGGAACCCGCTTGGGTGAATCGGAAGATGTTGTCGATGAAGAAGAGGATATCGCGGCCGCCCATGGGGTCGTCGAGGTCGCCGTCGCGGTAGTATTCCGCCACGGTCAGACCGGAGAGTGCCACACGAGCACGGGCGCCGGGTGGTTCGTTCATTTGGCCAAAAACCAGGGTGGCTTGGGAATCAGCGAGTGCCTTTTTGTCAACTTTCGACAGGTCCCAGCCGCCTTTTTCCATGCTGTGTTTGAATTCCTCTCCGTACTTGATCACACCGGATTCGATCATCTCGCGCAGCAGGTCGTTGCCCTCACGGGTGCGCTCACCCACCCCGGCAAACACGGAGATACCCTCGTAAGCCTTGGCGATGTTGTTGATGAGCTCCATGATGATCACCGTCTTGCCCACGCCGGCACCCCCAAACAGGCCGATCTTACCACCCTTCATGTAGGGTTCGATCAGGTCGATGACCTTGATACCGGTGTAAAGCACCTCTTTCTCCACGGAAAGCTCTTCGTAGGTGGGCGGTTTGCGGTGGATGGGGTAGGATTTTTCACGAGAAACGGGGCCAATGCCATCGATAGGCTCACCCACCACGTTGAAAAGGCGACCGCGGATTTCTTCACCCACGGGCATGGAAATGGGCTTGCCAGTGTCGACTACTTCCATGCCCCGAGTCAAACCATCGGTGGAGTCCATGGCGATGGTACGCACGCTGTCTTCACCCAAGTGTTGTTGCACTTCGAGCACGAGCGTCTCGCCATTGGGACGCTTGACCTCGAGGGCATTCAAGATTTCGGGAAGCTTGGCTCCTTCGCCTTCGAAACTGACGTCGATGACGGCGCCGATGATTTGCTTGATCTTACCAGTATTCTTCATGTCAATTGCTTGATTAGAGAGTCTTTGAGGAAGCGGGCTGGATGGGCTGCATACCCCCTCCGAAAAATCGGCGCAAAGATACACGATTGGACTACTCGGCCAACTCCAAATGGCAAATAGTGAAACAGTTAGAAATGGCGGCCTTTTTCATGAAGAAAGGCTCTGGAGCGCCTGTGGCGAACATTGTTCTTCAGCTCCTCACGCTCGCCTGCATCCCTTCGACGGCAACACCAAGGGGCAAAACTTTTTTCGGATACCGGCTTTTGTGAAATACAGGATGGTTTTTGGCCAACCGGCGCAGTTTTTCACAAATTGCGCTTCTTGAGCTGGTCAACGATGTATTCCGAGGTGCGCAACGACAGGGCCAGTATGGTCCAGGTGCAGTTCTTGTCACCCTGCTGGACGATGGGGCCACCATCGGCGACAAAGAGATTTTTGACCTCGTGCGACTGGCACCAGCGGTTGAGAACCGACCGGCGGGGGTCGTCGCCCATGCGCGTGGTGCCCACCTCATGGATGATGCGCCCAGGCGCTTCGAGGCCGTAGTTGGTTTCGGGGCCGTGGATTCCCCAGGTGATGATGGCGCCAAGTTCGTGCATGATTTCCTGGAAGGTCTCCTGCATGTGTTTGGCCTGTTTGATCTCAGCATCCGTCCATTTGTAGTGGAAGCGCAGCACACGTATGCCCCACTGATCCACCGTGTTGGGGTCGATTTCACAGTAGTTCGTTTCGAGGGCCAAACCCACGCCACGGCCAGCCATGCCGAGGCTGGCGCCGTAAAAGCGGCGGTAGTCGTCTTTGAGGCTGGCGCCGTAGCCACCTGCTTCCTTCATGGTACCGTCGCGAGTGGGCACACGGCCGTTCAGGAAGGGCACGCCAAAGCCGAAACCGTACGAGGGCATGCCCATGCCACCCCAATATTCGATGTGATACCCACGGGGAAAGTCCAGCTTGTCACGTCGATTATCGAGCCACCAAGGCGAGTAGATGTGGACCGAGCCCACGCCATCCTCATTGTATCGCTTGCGGTCGAGCAGGGCCGGCAGGATGCCCCCCAGCGCCACACCCGTCGAGTCGTGCAGGAATTTTCCAACCAACCCACTGCCGTTACCGATGCCGTTGGGATGACGGGGCGAGCGCGAATTCAGCATGATGCGAGCCGTACTGCATGCGCTGGCAGCCAACACCACTACCCGACCTTTTACCTGGTACTCCAGGCCATCTTCTTTGTTGATGTAAGCCACACCCGTGGCCAACCCTTCCTCATTGGTAAGCACTTCGCGCACCATGGCGTTGCAGATCACCTCCATGTTTTTGGTGTACTTCATGGCCGGAATGACCAAGCACGAAGAGCTGGAGAAATCGCCGTAAATGCGACAGGAACGGGCACACTGGCCGCAGTAGAAGCACTTTTTGCGGTCTGGATTGTCGGGCAGTTCTTCAGTGAGTACAGAGCCGCGGCCAGGTATCACTGGCACGCCCACCCGCGCCGCTGCTTTTTTGATCATGATCTCGTGCAGCCTCGGTTTGGGCGGCTTCATGAAAATGCCGTCGGGGTCGTTTTCCAACCCTTCCTTGGTGCCGTAGATGCCGAGCATCCGATCGATGCGGTCGTAATAGGGTTTGATCTCCTCATAGGTGATAGGCCAGTCCTCGCCTACCCCGTAGTAACTACCGCACTTGAAGTCGTGGGGCCCGAAACGCAGCGAGATGCGCCCCCAGTGGTTTGTGCGGCCGCCGAGCATGTGCGCCCTGAACCAGTCGAACTGGGTGCCCTCTACTTGGGTGTAGGGTTCGCCCTCTATTTCCCAGCCACCGTAGGCGGCGTCGAAATCGCCGAATGGCCGTGTGGTGCCAGCTCCTCGACGCAGCGACTGCCATGGCCAAAACAGCATATTGGAATGCGTGGCTGGATCAAACCAGGGCCCTGCTTCCAACATGAGCACCTGCAGCCCTGCATTGGCCAACACGTATCCGGCCATCCCGCCGCCGGCACCCGAGCCAACCACGATCGCATCGTAAACCTTGGGATTCTTCTTGATTTGAAACTTGCCCATCGTTCAGTTTTTTTTTCAAACACCTCCTGGGTGTACGTTCGGGGCGTAAGGTAACAACTCCAACAGTTTGACCAATGCCTCAGCACCTCGATGGGCATCCGGGGTCATTCAAGGAATCGCTCGCGCCATTCCGGCCTCGGCATCATACAATGGTCTTTCCTGCCAAACCACCTGTAGCGCCTGCCCGCCAGAAAATCGTAGAGCACATCCCGCAGCCGACGGGGCACCAGAGAAAGCACACAGGCCAGCAGCTTCCAATCTCCTCCCAATAGCTTCAACACCTCGATCAAAGCCGCCGACCGCTCGTACACCCTTCCCTGCCAAAGCAACACCACCGACTCCAATTGTTGCAGATTGACGCCCCTGTTTCCGAGCATTTTTTTGGCCACCGCCGATTGCAAGGGGGCAAAGCGAAACAGCCCCTTGGAGTCTCGGAGCAAAACGAACTGTACACTCCGGTTGCACAGGTTGCACACACCATCGAAAAAGAGAATGGGATGTTCGTCTTCTTTTGCTGGGCGAGGTTGCATGTGGTCAGGGTTGGTTTGCTGTACTACAAGGGAATGGTGTCGATTGCTGAGAAGCGCTGGAATGAGTTCACTGCAAAAAACCCACAGCATTTAATTGCGTTTGGCGCAAGCAACCTGCCTACCTGCACCGACACGACCGGCCCCGTCACGCATCACGTGATGCCGTTCGACTCAGCATACATGCAGGGGGATCACCCCAGCCAAAACATTTACAAAGATCCTTTGTCTGGCCACAAAGGTGCCACAGCAGCGAGTGCGGCATCGAGTCGTTCCTGGCCCTGCCCCCCAATCTCCACGTATGGCACCCCTTGGCGCCGGAGCTCAGCTATGTACAGCTGGAACAATTGCTCGCGATCGTGGGGATTTTCCCGCAGGGGGTCGAATACCCAGGGCAAATCGGGTCGACAGAGCAGATACAACGCTGGCTTCCGCTCCTCGACCTTGTGCAGGATCCATTCGTGGCAGCGCCCGTAGCGATATGTCGACCAGATTTTGATCACCTCCAAGCTCGTATCGCAAATGAGTAAATCGGTGCTACGGGCCAAGGTATCCTCCTGTGCTACCTGCCCCCGGGCAATGTGCAGCAGGTCTTCCTCATCATAGCGCCCCCCACGCGACTCCAGGTATTCCCGCGCATATTCGGGTACCCAAGGCACCGAATAGTACTTCGACAACTCGCGGGCGAGTGTCGTCTTTCCGCTATTCTCCGGACCCGTTATGACAATTTTTACCATACATCAAGACAAATTGTCCGTTGAAAATGCGACTACTTAGACGCACTTTTGTCCAGTCCATCAAACGCACTCATGCACGACCTCGAACCATTCTACTACTGGCGCGACGAATACGACTCCGCCTTCGACAAGTACTCGCCTTTCTACGGGCGCCAGTACGACGAATTCTTTTTCACCCACACCATCTACAATTTTTACATCCATCCTCAGTGGGACTATTTCGGCTCGCCTACCCTGTACATGAAAATCCTGTATGCCGACTATGAAAGGGGCTTCGCCATCTTCGAAATGCTCGGCGAGTGGAACGACTGTATCACAAACGACATCATGTACCTCAAGCGCGACGTAGCCGATGTGCTCATGGAGCACGGCATCAATAAGTTCATCATCATTTGTGAAAACGTGCTCAACTTTCACAGCTCCGACGACTGCTATTATGAAGAATGGTTCGATGACCTGCGCGACAGCGGCGGATGGATTTGCCTGCTCAACACCCTCGACCACGTGGCAATCGAAATGCGCGATGCCCACCTGGACAACTACTTGCACTTCGGCAGTCGATTCAACGATTTCAACTGGAGGGCCTACACGCCCAAACACCTTTTCCTGCGCCTCGATGAAATGATCCGCAAGCGCATGCGCCGGCTGGCTGGTTGATCAACGGGGCACTTCCAACCCTTCGATGATTTCTTCCACCAATTCTGCAATGGAACGGCCTTCCATTTCACGCTCGGGTGTGAGAATGATGCGGTGATTGAGTACTGGGTAGGTTACGCGCCGGATGTCGTCGGGGGTGACGAAATCGCGTCCATTCATGGCTGCCACAGCCTTGCTCGTCTTCAAGATGGCCAGCGACGCCCGCGGTGATGCACCCAGGTACAGGTCGGGATGGTTGCGGGTACGATGAACCAGGGTAGCGATGTAATCCCTCAGCTCTGGCCTGATGTGCACCTGCTCAACGATGCGGCGGCATTCGGCCACCATTTCTGCAGACAAAGCTTTCTGCACCTGCTGCCGCAAGCGCAAGTTGAAATCATCGCTGAAGCGCTCGAGAATGGCTTTTTCTTCTTCCAGGTTTGGGTAATGCATCTCTATCTTGAACACGAAGCGATCGAGCTGGGCTTCGGGAAGCTTGTAGGTGCCCTCCTGCTCGATGGGATTCTGGGTGGCAATGACGAAAAAAGGCTCTTCCATGGGGTAGGTGTGCCCGTCAACGGTCACCTGAAACTCTTCCATGACCTCGAACAACGCTGCCTGGGTCTTGGCCGGGGCTCGGTTGATTTCATCGATGAGCACCACATTGGTGAAAACGGGGCCTGGATTGAAGGTGAATTCGGAAGTCTTGAGGTTGAAAACCGTGGTACCAACCACGTCGCTCGGCATGAGGTCTGGGGTGAACTGGATGCGCGCAAATTGCACATCGAGCGTCTGGGCCAGCAATTTGGCGGTGAGCGTCTTGGCAATACCAGGGACGCCCTCCAACAACACATGCCCCCTGGTGAACAGGGCCGCCAGCAACAACTCGACCAGCGACTCTTGCCCGATGACCACTTTGCCCACTTCCTGTCGTACTCGCCTGAATGCTTCAGCCACGGGGGCTATGTCCACCCCGGCTCTCGAATCGTTCAGCAATGAGGAGGGGATTGCTTCGGCTGAAGGAGTAGGAGGATCGGCGGGGAGTTCCTGGCTGTCTTCTTTTTCGAAATCGTTTTCGTATTCGGGGAACATTTGGATATGAGTTCGTTCGCTTCTGTGAAGCTCCAAAGAAAGTGATTTTCACCCACAATCAATCATCCGTAAAACCATTCGATGGTCCGTTTAAATGATGAATGCCACAGAAGCAACCTCTCTGCAGCAGCTGCCCTGCCAACATTTTACCTTTGACACATTTCATCACCTCATCCGCAGAGCCATGAAAGCGATTTGCTTTGTATTGCTATTGATCGGCACACTTGCGGCCGGATGCACCACGAACTACTATTTCGTACGACACGCCGAGAAGCTCGATACCAGCTCCAATCCACCGCTCTCGACTTCGGGTCAACAACGTGCGCTCGCTCTGCGCGATAGCCTGCTTGGCAAAGGCATCGACAGCATTTTCGCCACGCCATTTCTACGCACCCAACAAACGGCCCAACCGCTGGCCAATGCCTTGGGTAAACCCGTCACCATTTACTCCCCTGACACCACAGAGGCTTTTGTGACGGCAATCTCAAAAATTAGGGGCAAGGATCTGCTCGTCGTGGGGCATTCCAACACGGTGCCGGCCATGGTGCTTCAGTTGACCGGCCAGCAAGTCAGCATAGCCGACGATCAATACGACAGGCTTTTCATCGTCACCATCACCCGGGCCTGGTTTCAAAAACGCGTGACACTGCTCCAGGCGCGATATGGTCCTCCCAGTGGATAACCTCAACGCTCCCTTCGCATGTTTTTTGCCTCGACCGGGGGGCGCACCTTCCCCGTTTTGACCCCTGTCAACGCCAAAGGCTATGAACAAACTGACACTATTTTTCCTACTGCTATTCTTTCAGACTGGCTGGTCCCAGATCGACGACGATCAATTCTATGACATGCTGGATTCGGCTTCAGTGTATTCATCCGCCGGCAACTACGAGCGCATGTTTTACCTGTTTTCCTTGCTGCGGGAAGAGCTGCGCCTGCATCCAGACGAAGAAAAGCTCTACGATTTGAATGCCTACGAGGCCTACGCCCACTGCCGCCTGGGTTACCTCGACAAAGCGAACTGCCTTTTTCGCAAAAACATCACGCTGGCAGAACAGCTTCACGATACCCTTCGCTTGGCATTGGCCCATTACGGCCTTGGCTATTTGGCCCAGGAACAACTCTTCAGCTCCTCATTCAACCACCCCGACTCGATTTCCTTGCAGGGATTCGTCACTGCCATCGAACTGCTGGAGCAAATCGGCGACAGGGACTACCTCATCGATGCCTACGACGCACAGGGCTATCTGCTCTTCATGACCGGAAAACCACGCGAGGCCATCCACTACGGCTCCCGAGCCCGTGACCTGCTCTCCATGGGTTGGGACAAAAGCAGCCTGCCCAACGTGCTTTCCAACCTCGCAGAGTACCACCTCGCCTTGGGCAAGACCGATCAGGCCGAACGTTACCTGACTCAGGCCATCGCATGGATGGATACCTATCCCGGCGAAACCTCAGAAGAAATACAATTCAATGTGCTGCGAAACATGGCCACCGTCCACCTGCTGCGCAACAGGTTATCGGAAGCCAAAAAGCTGCAGGACAGCGTGCTTCTCTACGCAACCAGAAACAAAGACGTCTATCTGTTGCGAGAAACCTATCGCGCCGCCATCGAACACGCAGCCAATAACGGCCAATATAAACAAGCCTTTGAACTCCAAAGCCGCCTTCAGCACCAACTCGACACCCTCCACAACATCGAACTTGCCATCCAGCACGACCGCAACCAATCGATGCTCGAAATCGGCCTGAGAGAAAAGGAGTACCAGTTGCTACAGCAAAGACTTTATAACCAAAGAACCATTTTGTACTCCGCCGCTGGCATTTCCCTGTTGTTGCTCGGCTTGCTGGCCAGCCTCTTATTCATCCACCGGCAAAGCCGGCGCTTCCAGTCCAGGTTACAAAAGGAAGTCGAACGGCAAACCCGCGAACTGCGCCGCTCCAACGAGGCACTCGAGCGTTTCGCCTATGTGGCCTCTCACGACCTGCGCACACCCCTGCGCAACGTCATCAGCTTCCTCGGCCTCATCAAGCGCCGCCTCGGCGATCGCGCCGATGCCGATTTGCTCTCCTTCATTCAGTACGCCCGTGATTACGCCAATCACATGAATCGCCTGCTCAACGACATCTTGCAATACTCCAAGCTCGGCGGGCAAGGCAAACAAATCAATCGCAAGCCAATCTCCCTCTCAGAAATCATCCACCAAACCGTGCCCTCCCTTGGAGAACTCATCCAGCGCAAAGGCGCCTATGTGGAAACAGGCTTGCTGCCCACCATCAAGGCCGACAAATCCAGCATGGAACGCCTCTTCCAAAATCTCATAGAAAACGGACTGACCTATAACGAAAGCCCTGCTCCACGCGTATCGATCCGCGTGTTCGAGCACGACGACACGCACCTCACCATCGCCGTGAGCGACAACGGCATCGGTATCGAAGAACCCTACCAGGAAAAGGTGTTCGAAATGTTCACCCGCCTGCACAACCTCGAGCAATACCCTGGTACAGGGTTGGGCCTTTCTATCTGCCGCCGTATCGTAGAGGACCTCGACGGACGCATTTGGTTGAAATCCCAGCCTGGTAGGGGCACCACTTTTTTCATCAGATTTCCCACTTCGATCGTGGATGCCGCCGAAGATGGTTTCCTTTCCACTCCACTGACGGCCGTCGCATGAACATGCTCAACGGGCCCGCACAGTAAAAGTCTTTCGCTCCACTCCCACGCCGGTAATGGTGAGGGTTTTCCACGATGCAGGAATCTTCACCGGCCATTGCACGATGCCCTCGTCGGTAATGCGCAACCCTCCAAATCCAGCCATCACGGCCTGCAACATGCCTCCGGCCCCCGTAGCAAAATAGGGGTTGGTGCCTCCGGCCGTCTCGGCCAGCACTCCAAAGGGGGGCACCTCGTTGGGCTTGTAACTCCTGGCGAACAGCTCTGCTGCCTTTCGCGTATCTCCCAGCTGATTGGCCAACACCACCAAAATGGCAGGGCCCATTGCCGGGCCTTCGGGCGACATGCGCGGCTCGTAGTACGCCAGGTCGCGGCGCACCTGTTCCGGGTCGGTTACGATTTCGAGCGGATAGGCCAACAGATTCACGTCGGCCTGTTTGATCATTTCCCCGTTGTAGGTGGCATTCTCACGCGTGGTGCCGTCGGGAAATTTCAGGATCGGTATGTTGTCAGCCACGTGCTCCCAGTCGGGATCGGGTTGCAGCCCCAATTCCCTGGCGGCTTTGGCAGCGTAGCGCAGTACGGTGATGGCCATGCCGTTGGTGAAGGCATTGTTGTCGATGTTTTCCTGCCACTCATTGGCGCCGATGACGTTGTTGATGTCGTAGCGACCGGGGCCGTTGCGTTCTACCCTGCTGGCCCAGAAGTCGGCTGCTGCTTGCAGGATGGGGTATCCGCGGGTGCGCAGCCATTCCTTGTCGTGCGTCACCTGGTAATACTTCCAGGCCGCCCAGCCCACGCATCCCGTGATGTGATGTTGGAAAGGCCCGGTCAAGGCCCATACTGGCGTATCCTCGGAGCCATCGGCACTCGACTCCCAGGGAAACATGGCACCTCGATAGCCGTGGGCAAAGGCATTCCGTTTGGCCGCCTCCAACCGCTCGAAGCGATACTCCAACAACGAGCGGGCGATTTCTGGATGGAGCATCAACAAAGGAGGAAACATCCACAGCTCGGTATCCCAGAATACGTGGCCGTTGTAGCCAAGCCCAGACAAGCCCATGGGCGAGAGGCTGTAGGACGTGCCCTCGCGAGCAAAAGAGTACAGGTGGTAAAGGGCAAAACGCACGTCGCGTTGCACGGCCGCATCGCCCTCGATGCGGATGTCGCTTTGCCAAAGTTTTTCCCACTCGGCCCGATGGCGGCGAAGCAGGCGCTCCACACCTTCGAGTTTGGCGAAAATGGTCAGGCGCTCGGCTTCGTTGTGCGGGTCGTTGAATTGGGAGGACGCCACCGTAGATGCCACGATTGCGAAACGCCAACGTTCACCAGCCCCGAGCCGCTTGTAAAATTTGGCCAGGTGCATGTTGTAGTCCCAATCTTCGTGGATGATGTCGGGCTCCTCGCCGTGTTTTTCGTCGAAAATGAAAGAGGTCGAAGCGGCTACGATGAGCTTGCCAGAAGGGCTTTTGGCCACGGAGGTGAGCAAGGGAATGAGCACGTGTGGCCGGTCGATCTCGGCATAATAGTTCCGCACGTCCTGAAGGTGGTCAGGTGCTTCTATGACGCTCATGGGCGTGACGACCACGTCTTTTTTAGCCTGCAATTCCACTATGATGAGCGCCGTGTAAGGGAGGTGGCGAAGGGCCATCATGGTATGTCTGACCGAGAGCTTGTCCTCCACGTCGAAGGTAGTGGTGAATTCCGCCCGCCGCATGTCGAGCGTCTGGGTAAATCCGCTGACCTGGCGGCGCGTGATGCGGCGGCCGTCCACGTCCAGATTCATGTTGACGTGGTTGAAAGTTTTCAGGATGTTGGACACACGTCCACGCTGGTAGTAATCGTACACGCCGTTGAGCACCACGTCCTTGACGCGCAGTGGTTCGGGTGAAGAGACGATGCCGATCATGCCATTGGCCACGGTGACGCCGTAATAGTTCGCCGGGTCGATGTCGGGGGCTGCGACTTGCCAAGTGGGATCTGTTTGGGCGGGTGATTTTTCGGCAAACAAAAATGCCAGAAGGGAAAAGAGCAGGCAGGTCTTTTTCATCGTTGGCTCGAATTGATTTGCGGATGAATGTAGTGGATTTGAGTGCACCACAAAAGGCGGTGTGCTTCACAAAAACAATTGCCGGCAGTTTGCCTGGGGTTCAACCTTCAAATGACCAACAGGGGCCAGGGATGGCTGGCTCAGCGATAGCGCCAAACGCGCCCGATGGCACCGGCCGGCATTTCCTTCAAATGGGCTGGCATTTCGAAAAAGGCATCGGCGTCGGCCAGGCTTGCCAGGTCGCCAGAACCTCCCGCTGGCACGGGCTCGGCAAGCAAGCAACCCTCGGCGTCGAAAAACAGCCTCACCTGGAAAAAACGAGTCAGTCTCGGCTCGAAGCGAAGGGGGGCGGTGAGCCGGGCCACAGGAGTTTCGAAAGGCAAAAGGCCCAAGCTCTTGCGCATCCAGGGTTGGAAATACCGGTGCAGACACATGAATGCCGAGACGGGGTTTCCGGGCAGCGCAAAGACGACGGCACCTCCGGGCAGCTGACCAAACCAGAATGGTTTGCCCGGTCGTTGTGCCACTTTGTGGAAAAGCCTCTCCACTCCCAACCGCTCCAGCGCCTGGGGCAGGTAGTCGAACTTGCCCATGGACACGCCCCCACTGAGCACCAGCGCCTCGTGCCGAGGCAATAGTTCTGCGAGGGTCTCGCTGATGCGATCGAGGTCATCTGGCAGGTGGTGCAGGCTCGAATGGGCGCCCCAGCGATCGATTGCGGCACGCAAGGCATGCACGTTGGAAGAGCGAATCTGATGGGGTTCGGGCATGGCCTCTACGGGCACGAGCTCATCGCCAGTGCTGATGATCGCAACGCGAGGGCGGGCGGTTACTTTCAAGCGTGCTTTGCCCACGGTGGCCGCCACACCAACCTCTGCCGGGTTGATCAGGCAGCCGGCCGACACGATTTCCTCCCCGGCCTTCCGGTCCACGCCGCGGCGATGGACGTTTTGCCAAGGTTCGACATGGTCGAGTTCAACCACAGCATGCCCACCTTCCATGGTGAGGTCTTCGTAGCGCACCACGGCATCGGCACCGTGGGGCATCATAGCTCCCGTCATCACTTCGAGACAGGTGCCCGCACCGGCCAACGACTTCGCAGGCTCGCCGGCTGCTTGTGTGCCGAGGATCCGAAATCGACGTTGGCCACTGAGGAAGTCTTGCGCTCGGATGGCAATGCCGTCCATGGCCACCCTGTCGAATGGGGGGAAATCCCTGTCGGCCACCAGTGGTTCTCGCAGCACCCTGCCCACGGCATCCGCCAATGCCACTTCTTCATCGGGAAGGTTGCGCAAACAGGCAAGTACGATGCCTTCGGCTTCTTCTACACTGATCATGATGGTTTGGGTGTTTTGGGAAAAAAGGCCCCAATCAGCGTTGGATTAGGTCTGAGTGCGCCGCAAAGTTTCATTTTTCGAAAAGGACTCATGCTTTCGGAAGTTTTCATGCGGCTAAAGGTGATTGCCGGAATGCGTCGCTGATGGTTCTTTGATTCAGAAACTTTTCACTCGCTATTTACCCTGGATTGAAAAACTCGAAATCTTTTCAAATAGCCTTCAAAGGAAAGCCTCGACCGAATTGGGTCTGTCATTGCGGGAGGCTGGGGCTTCAACCGCCGATGGTGGCCATGGACTCGTGCACGGGGAGGCCGTTGCGGCGGGCTTCGGCTTCGAAGCCATTGCGGGCCCTGTTGCCGACGGCTTCGCGAATGGCGGTGGCGATTTGCTCGTCCGTAGCGCCGTTGCGCAGCAATTCGCGCAAGTTGAATACCCCGCGATCGTACAGGCATGTCTTGAGTACGCCTTGAGCCGTGAGCCGCAGTCTATTGCAAGTGCCACAGAAAGTGCGGCTAAAGGCGGCGATGATACCTACTTGCCCCTGATGCCCTGGGATTTCATAGTTGGCGGAGGTGGAAAACGGTGGATCCGGCACCTTGCGGATGTGGGGGAAATGAGCCCGGAGGTGTTCGAGGATGCGCAAGTGGTTCCACTCGATGGAGGCCTGCTTCCCACTGCCGTTGAATGGCATTTCCTCGATGAAACGGACGCTGACGGGATACTTGCGGGTAAGCATGGCCAGAGGGATGATGTCCGCTTCGTTGCGTCCCGCCATCACGACAGTATTGATTTTGACGGGAATGCCCAGCTGCAACAATTGCTGGAAGGTATCCATGACCTGATCGAAGCAGTCGCGGCGGGTGATCTCGAGGAATCGCTGCCGGTCGAGGGCGTCGAGGCTGAGGTTCACCGAGTGGATGCCTAAGGCTTTCAGGGTTGGCAGGTGTGGTGCCGTGAGGGTGCCATTGGTGGTCAAGTGTATTTGTTGGATACCTTCGATGGCACTGAGGGAGCGAAACAGCTCCATGATGTCGCGTCGCACGAAAGGCTCCCCACCAGTGATGCGGATTTTGGAAATGCCCATTTTGGCCAACAAGCCCACCAACCTGACTATTTCTTCATATCGGAGCAACTCCTCCTTTGGCACGTATTGGATGCCTTCGGCGGGCATGCAGTAGGTACAGCGCAAGTTGCAGCGGTCGGTCACTGCCAGCCGCAGGTAATTGATTACACGTCCGTGGTTGTCGATCAGTTGATTCATGTGCTTCAAATGGGGCTTAAAGTTAGCACCTGCCGCCCAAGGGTGGCCGTGATTTTTGTCTCCTCCTCGGATCAGGGGCTCATTCGAAAGGCAGCAAGGCCGGCGGGAAGCCCTTTTCAGCACACTGCAGAAACTGGGCGGCGGTTTGTCGGATGGTGGTTTCAATGGGTGTGTAGGCAAAGTCTGGAAAGCATGCCAGCGAACGGCTGTTGTCGTAGCGATAAGTGGCAGCCGAGAGGCGGACATTTTCCCGCGTAATGAACTGGGGCTGCCCTGAAATTTTCGACCACAGCCACGCCCCACGCCAAGCCAGTTCGCGCAACAGTGGCGTAACGGGTATGGAAGGCGGCGGAACTCCGAGGTGGCGCGCTATGGAGTCGAAAAGCACTTTGAAGGGCAGGTTTTCCGCTGCCAGGATGAAGCGCTCGCCCGAGCGTTCGCTTTCCATGAGTCGGATCATGAAGCGCACCACATCGCGCACGTCCACGAAGGCATTCGTCCCAAGGGGGTAAAATTTGAGCCCTCTGTAAATGTGGTAAAACAACTGGGCAGTGCCAGTTCGCTCGCGCCAAAAGCCACTGCCCAAGACATTAGCGGGGTTCACCACAACTGCATTCAACCCTTCGGCCAGGCCACGCCAGACCTCCATTTCGGCCAGGTGCTTGGTGAGCCCGTAGTGGCTGGTAACCGTTTCGGGGCGCCAGGGTGTATTTTCGTCGATGAGGCCGCCATCTCGAGGCCGTCCGAGTGCAGCGATGGAGCTGACGTGCACCAGCTTTTCCACCCCTTCGGCCAGCGCCAGATTGACCACGTTGGCCGTCCCTTCTACGTTGACGAGTTTCATTTTCTGGCGGTGGCGCGCGCTAAAGGACACCACCGCCGCCACATGGAACACCCTGCGCACTCCTTTCATGGCTTCGCCCAGGTCGGCCACATCGAGCAGATCGGCTTCGAACCACTGTACCTTGTCGGCTATGTCAGCTACCAGCGCCATGGAGCTGCGCGGCCGACGGATAGCACGCACATTGGAGTACCCTTGCCTGATGAGGGCGTGCAGCAAGTAGGCGCCAATGAACCCGGTAGCGCCAGTGACGAGGATGGGTGCTTGTTTGAGCTCCATGTTTCAATCGTTCATCCAGATGGTTTTGGTTTCGATGGGATCCCGGGGCGTGGGCGGGGGAATGGCTGCGGCATGCCCCATGTAGAACAGCCCCAGGCAACGCTCGCCAGGGCCGAGCTGAAAAAATTCGGCGCCGTCGAGGGCGGCAGCGGGGGTGCTCCAGTAGCAGCCTATACCATGGGCCGTGCAGGTGAGCCACATGTTTTGTACGGCACAGGCTACGGCAGCCAGTTCTTCCCATTCGGGCACCCGCTCTTGGGGGTCGCGCTGCATACAAATGGCTATTACGCAAGCCGCCTTCAGGGGCTTTTGCATGGTGCGCTCCAACTTTTTTTCAGAGAAAGCCTCGGGCGGTGTGTGCAGGCGGTAATATTCACCGAGGTATTCACTGAGTCGGTGGAGTGCCTGCCCCGTGAGCACCCTGAATCGCCAGGGTTGGGTGAGCTTGTGCGTCGGTGCCCAGCGGGCGTTATCGAGTATTTCTCGAATGAGGCTTGGATCGATGGGCTTGCCATCATAGGCTTCTGGGTAAATGGATCGTCGACGCCGGATCAGTTCACTGAGCTGCTCACCGGATAGTTTCATGCGTGCTACTTTTGGTGTTGGAAAGTGATGGGGGCAAAAGTAAGGCAGCCCATTTCAACGGAAGGGAAAGCCGCAGTGTCTGGCACGGAGGCAGCCCTGCAGGAATAAACTTAACAGCATGATTTCGAGATTTCGCATGAAAGTGGATTTGTTGGGACAAGCCATCCTGATCGTGGCTGTGCTCCTGTTAGCCTTTTTTGAAAGCGGTATGGAATGGACCAACGCCATGCTGATCCTGTTGGGATTGTGGCAACTGGCCAGCGCCATCCACCTCGTGCAGGTTTATCGCCACATCGGGCGGATGAATTTCGTCAAAACATCCATAGTCCTGGCTGTCAGCTTGCCCGTGTGGGTGCACCTCGTCGGAAGCTTTGCATATTTACCAGTAGCAGGCGTGTTCATTTGGTATTTCATCCAGACACTTCGCGACACCATCATAGTCTATAGGCGCCCCCGTTCGTTTTGGGATATTTGAGGGGGCATGCGAAATGACAGCTCCAATATTTTTGAAAAAAATTTTGAAACGATACACCAGCAAGAGGACAACTGGGAAATGAAGCGATTTGAAAAGCCAGGCGAGAAGAAATTTCTTTGATCTTTAATTTTTGGATTAAAAAAAAGACGGCATGATACTTCCCATTGGAGACGACCAGGTGAAAGGGGGGCATTGGCCAATATTCAGCTATGGTTTCATCCTGCTGAACATAGCGGTTTTCGTATTTGAGTCGAACTTGTCCGAAGGGCAACTGGCCGTTTTTTTCACCCAATATGGATCCATACCAGAGGAAATTCTCAGAGGTGAAGACCTCCACACCCTTATTACGTCCATGTTCATACACGGCTCTTTGTTGCATTTGCTGGGCAATATGCTTTTCCTCTGGATATTCGCTGATAATATCGAGGCCACGGTGGGCAATTTTCGCTTTTTGATTTTTTACCTATTTGGAGGTGCGGCTGCGGCAGCGGGACACTCCGTGGTCGATGCGAACAGTACCATCCCGATGGTAGGTGCCAGTGGTGCCATCTCGGCCGTCATGGGCGCGTACATGGTGATGTATCCCACCTCACGCATCCGCACCCTGATTGTCATCTTGCCCATCCGCGTATCGGCCTGGCTGTTTTTAGGCTTTTGGATCTGGCAGCAATGGAATTTCGGCACCTCTTCCCTGGCCGACGGCAATCCGGAAGGCGTGGCCTGGTGGGCCCACATTGCTGGTTTTGCCGCAGGCATTTTGGGTGGTGTGGTGTTCAGGGCCCGTGGTCTTCTGGCGGGCAAAAGCCTCCATCAGGACGAATGAGCATTCCTGGCAATGCCAAACATTAGGTAGCCGAACTAACAAAAATCACTACTTGCTTACAGCGGCATGACAAACGCGCCCCGAGGCCCGGATACATTTGCCGCCAGTTTGGGCGCACGATTTTTGTCCTTCAACCCAAAGTCATCCCTGAAGAAGCATGCTCAACGGCTACCACATTCTCACAGTGAGTCACCACCTGACGCCCTTGCGGCTCATCGGCAAGTTCGTCGTGCCTATCAGCGACGACAAAGACTTGCCACAGCGACTCAGCGAGGCCAAAGCCGCAATGGGCATCGATGAACTTTTATACCTGGCGACTTGCAACCGCGTCATGGTATGCTTCTACCAGCAAGCTCCCCTCGAACAGGATTTCGTGAAAAACCTATTTGAACGGCTCGGTGTACGAGCCAGCCCCTCGCTGATAGCCAAACACGTGCAGCACTTCGAGGGGGAAGCTGCCGTACGCCACATGCTGCGCGTGGCTGCTTCAGTGGAGAGCCTTGTGGTGGGCGAAAGGGAAATCCTTCGCCAATTGCGTGAAGCCTACGAACAGTGCAGGCAAGCCAACCTAACGGGTGACAACATCCGGCTGCTGGTGCAACAGGCCGTTCGCGCTGCCAAGGAAGTGTACACCCGCACACGCCTGGGCGAGAAATCCGTCTCGGTGGTGTCGTTGGCCATCCGGCAGATGCTCAAAAGCCGGCTGCCTCGAGAAGCCCGCATCCTGATGGTGGGTGCCGGCCAGACCAACGCCCTTGTTTGCAAGTTTTTGAAAAAATACGGCTTCGAGCACCTCACCATTTACAACCGCACCCTCGACAAGGCCAGCCAGCTCGCCGCCCAGTTTGCCAACGGACGTGCCAGACGCCTTTCGGACCTGCCTGCCCATGCCGATGGTTTCGATTGCCTCATCGTCTGCACCGCCTCCACCACGCCCATCGTCGATGCCGAGCTCTACCAAAAACTGCTGGCCGGCGAAACGGACAGCAAACTGGCCATCGACCTGTCGGTGCCCAACAACATCGCTACCAACCTTCCACAACAGTTCGACTTGCAACTCATCGAAGTAGAAAGCCTCAAACAACTGGCCCGCGAAAATTTCGATTTCCGCCAGCAAGAGGTGAAAAAAGCCGAGACCTTGCTCGACCAGCACTTCGAGGAGTTCAAATCCCTGTACCAGACCCGTTGCATCGAACGTGCCTTTCACCGCATCCCCGAAGAAGTGAAAGCCGTCAGAGAAAGGGCCGTGAACGAGGTTTTCAAAAAAGACCTCGACAAGCTCGATGGCCCGGCCCGCCAACTGGTGGAGCAAATCTTGGGCTACATGGAGAAAAAGTGCACGGGCATCCCCATGCGACTGGCTCGCGAAGCCTTCGTCAAGCAGTCCTGAATCGCCGCCCGCTCCACCACCCTTTACGACAATCTCAGCAAATAACCTGGTGGCTCCATCGCATTGACGGTGCCCTTTCACAGCATCAGGGCTGCGAGTTCATTTTCAATTAACGGGGAATTGCAAAGGCGCAGGTGAGTCTCAGCCCCAGTCGTCGTTTTCGAGGCCAAACTGCTGGAGGACGTCTTTGGGAACGCCCTGGTAGGTGCCGGGGCGATTGCCCATGTACCCCAGATCCTGCAGGCCCATTTCAGAGGTGAAAAAGCCGGTGGCCGTCAGGTCGCGCAAGCGGTTGAAGAAGGCCACACCCGGTTCCATCCCCGGTTTGACGCGGTAGGGGTAGGCAATGTCCTCCACGATTTCGAGCTGCTGTTCGCGCGTGCAATCCACGAAGGCCTTTTCGAAGCGACGCAAGCTCTCCGTGTCGAGCCAGCGGAGGCCCCCGCGCAGGGGCAACTGATGTTCCGGAATGTCCTTGACGATAAACTCGATGAACTCAGGCACGCCGGCCTCCGAAGCGCTGCCACTGTTTTCATCGGCCGGGATGATGATATCCACCAGCACGGTGAGGGTAGCCATTTCATGGTCGTCGAAGAAGCGCTCGCTCAGCAGACGCCGGTCGCGTTCTATCTCGAAGTCCTGCCGGCCTGCTTCGGGCACCTCGGGCAACGGTGCCTCTTCGAGCCTTGAGACGTCGGGGCGGCAGCTTCCCAGTATCATTCCAGCGGTGATGGAGCCTACGCCAATGAATTTGAGTGATTCTCTTCGATTCATGAGCGAATGGGTTTGAGGTGGCAGGATGGGGCCGCCATGATCAGATTTTGGCGTCCACTTCGGCGAGTTCTTCGAGGTCGATTTCGCCAAACCAGCGCTTGAGGTGTTTGCGGGCGGCAATGCGCACTTCGTCATTGATATAACATGCGATGGTGACGAGGCCGAAGGCAAGCACACCGAGGTCATCGGTGTAGCCCACGATGGGAGTCAGGTCGGGTAGTCCGTCAAAGGGAGAGATGAGGTAGCCCAGCACACCGAGTATGATGTTTTTGGCAAAGGCGGGGGTGTCTTTGCGCAAATAGGCGTGGTAGAGCAACAATGCTGCATAGACGGTTTTGAGCCCCATTTTGCGAAAGTAGCGCTGCACCTTTTGAAAAAAGGCTGGTTCGGAATACTCGGGCTGGTAAGGTTGCAGGGAATCTTTCATGCCTTGCCGCTTTTGTGAATGTGGTCCAACAGGGCTTGATACACTTGAATGCGCTTGCGGTTCAATCCGTAGGAGCCGGTGGTAAAAATAGCGTAAACGAAATAAACCATGCCAGCGGCGAAAACAGCGATGGTCAAACCGTCAAAGCCCCTCGTAAACAACAACCAGGTGTAACACACGAACCAGGGCACACCGATCAGCAGGTCGCGGCGCATGGCCCGCCGGCACTGGGCTATGCGACTTTCGAGCTCCTCCGCCGTAGGTGGATTGGCCAAGAGGGCCTTTCGCTCGCGACCCGGCAATCCAGCTACGATCTTCTCTATGTCAGCCGTTTCGTTTCCTCCACTCATTTTGGATGCTTGTTCGTGCGGCCCAAAGATACGCTGACCCGCCACTCGAGAGCCATTCCAGCTGGAACGCCGAGCCCCATTGTTAATGGAGCTCAAACGAAAAGGCCCCACCTTGGCAGTTTCCTTTAATTTCGCACCCTAAAATTTCGAACCCATGAGAACACTGATATTACTTTCTGCCTGTCTGACCATTTTGATTGCCTGCGCTCAAAACAACTCACAGACGCCGGCTGCAGTCATTCCCACTGCCAGCGACAATGGCCAGAACAAGCCCCCCATTAACATCGAGGAATACAAGAAGCTCTGCGAAAAACCCAAAATCGAGGTGGAAGTCCAAGGCCTCACCGGTGGTGTAGCCTACCTCATCGGCGTTTTCACCGACCAAAACTACCGCGCCGACTCGGCCATCATCGACCCGCATGGCCGCTTCGTCTTCGAGGAAGACCAGCCCTACACCCCGGGGCTGTACTACATCTACCTGCCCAACAAGCAGAGCATCCAAATCATCGTGGACAAAGACCAGCAGTTCAAGCTCAAGGCCAACCTCAACGACCTGGCCCACTCACTGGAGGTCGAGGGCAGCATAGACAACGAGTTGTTTGTCAAAACCAGCCGCTTCGAAGAACAGTGGCAACCCCGCATCAATGAAGTGGCTGCACGCCTCAGAACGCTCAAGCCCGGAACCCCTGAATACGAAAAGGTGGAGCAGGAACAATGGGCGCTCGTCGATGAGCGCAAGGCCTTCCTGGAGCAAATGGCGCGTGAACACCCCGAAAGCTTCTTCGTGCAGTTCAAATTGGCTGGGCAAAACCCAGACATACGCAACATCAAAAAGCCCGATGGCACCCTCGACACCGTGCGCTATGCCTACCTCTATCGCATCCACTTCTGGGACAACGTGGACTTCAGCGACACCCGCCTGATGTACACCCCCGTGCTGGCCAACAAACTCAAACGATACATCACCCAACTAACCCCCCAGCACCCCGACAGCATCAATGCCGCTGCGTCGTTCCTCGTGGACAAAACCCTCCACAACCCCGAAATCTTCAAGTACTTCGCCAACTGGATCGTGCTCAACTACGACCCCAAAAAGAGCACCCTCATGGATGCCCAGGCCGTTTTCGTGCACATGATCCAAAACTACTTCACCTACGACCGGGCTTTCTGGAGCGACTCCGCCGAAGTGCACGCCCTGCAGCTGCGTGCCTATGAAATGGCCGCCAGCCTCGTTGGCAAAAAAGGCCCCGACGTCAAAGCCCCTGGCCCTGACGGCAAGCTCTACTCCATCTATGACATCAAAGACCCCTACATCATCGTTTACATGTACAACCCCGACTGCGAACACTGCGCCGTCGAAACTCCCAAGCTCGTCCAGTGGTACAAGGAATGGCATCCCAAAGGCGTGGAAGTGTATGCCATCGCCGTGGATACCGATGACGCCAAATGGAAGGCCTACATCAAGAAGCACAACATGCCCTGGCCTTACAACGTCTTCGACCCCACCAACCGCAGCATCTACGCCAAGTACTATGTGGACATCACGCCCGAGATCTACGTGCTCAACCCTGAGCGCATCATCATCGGCAAAAACCTGAAGGTGGACCAGATCGCCACTATCATCGAACGCGACATGGCCAAGCGCAAAAAGTCGTGATCGACCCTTGGCGTGGCCGTCCTGTACGAAAAAGGCGCTTCTGTATCGGAAGCGCCTTTTTCTTTGGTCAAAGCCGGGGCAGGAAGCTCACTGATCAAACCGCAGGTTGAGGCGGCGCCGCAGTTCGTCCACCAATGGATTGACGGCCTTCATCAGCTGGTATTTTTCGGAATCAGTCATGGGCCTCGGGGCTTGTTCCTGCGTTGCGCGCTTTTCCGGATCGACACTGATGCGCAAGGTCAACTGAGGGGCATGCAATCGCTCGCGCAGAAATTCCATCAGCCCGGTCTCCTGCCGAATGGCACTCTCGGCCAACGAGGAGCCCACTGTCACGCACACCACATCACCTTCGAGATGCGCTTCGGCAGCATTGAGCAATGCCAATACCGACCTGCTTTGCACCTGTGCCAAATAGGCCTTCCATTCCTCCTCGAAGGCCTGCGCATTCAGCCTGGCACTTCTACCCTTTTCCTTCTGGAGCTCTTCTTCCACCTCTTGGGAAACTTCCTCCAACGAACGGATGGCATGTACGCCATTGCGGGGTTTGCGGAGCGGCTTTTTTCGCGGCTTCTCGGCGGGTGGCGGCTCAACCCCATCCGAGTGGGGCTTGGCAGCCCGTTCCGCTGGCGGGTCTTCTGGCCTTGTGGAGGGTGCTGTTGGAAGCTCCTCGGGCTTCACGGGCTCGTTGAGGTAATCCTGGGCAGGTTCCGAATCATGCACCTCGGGAGGCTCGGAGGCACTTGCAGTATCATCACCTGCGGGGGTTCCGGTTTGTCCCGTTGCCTCGGCCTGGGGAGTTGGCGCCTGGACAGCAATTGTATCGGGGCTCTTTTTCTTCTCAGGGCCTCCCACTTTTGACGTGCGGGAATTCCCACCAGAGGGGGATTTCAATTCAGGCGTTTTTTTTTCCTGGGTAGAGTTGGCCTGCTCCCTGGCCAGTTCCACGGCCAGGTTGACATGACACATCTTTACCAGATAAATCTCTACGTGGAGGCGCTTGTTTCGAGCCATGCGATAATTGACATCGCACTCGTTGCACAGGTTGAGCGCTGTGAGCAGGAAAGCAGTATCGGAACGAGCAGCTTGGGCAGCATAGCGCTCTCGAAGCTCATCGCTGGCCTCTATGGAGGCTTTCAGCTGGGGAAATTTGCACCAGAGCAAGTTGCGCAGGTGCTCCGCCAAACCCGTAATGAATACATCGCCATCGAATCCGCGATGCACCACCTCCTCGAAAATCTGCATGAGCGAGGGCAAGTCCTGAACCAGCAAGGTATCCACCGTGCGGAAATAGTACTCTTGGTCGAGCACATTGAGGTGTTCGCTCACCACTTGGTAGGTGAGCCGCTTGCCGGCTGCGCTCACCATGCGGTCAAAGATCGACAGGGCGTCGCGCAAAGCGCCATCGGCCTTCTGGGCGATGAGGCGCAAGGCCTCTGGGTCGGCCTCCAATTGCTCCCGCTGACAAATCTGGTTCAAATGTGCCACGATGTCAGCCACCGAGATGCGCTTGAAGTCGAACACCTGGCAACGGCTGAGGATGGTGGGCAAGATCTTGTGCTTCTCGGTGGTGGCGAGGATGAAAATGACATGGGGGGGCGGTTCCTCGAGGGTTTTCAAAAAAGCGTTGAAGGCTGCTTGCGAAAGCATGTGCACCTCGTCGATGATGAACACCCGGTAGCGCCCTTGCTGGGGTGGCACCCGCACCTGCTCTACCAGCGAACGCATGTTTTCGACGCTGTTGTTGGAGGCCGCATCGAGCTCGAAAATGTTGAAGGAGGCGTTGACCTGAAACGATTTGCAATTGGAGCACTCACCACAGGGTTCGAAATCGGCAGTGAGCCGTTCACAGTTGAGCGCTTTGGCGAGGATGCGGGCACAGGTTGTCTTGCCCACACCCCGAGGCCCACAAAACAGAAAGGCATGGGCCACCTTGCCGGTTTCCAGCTCCTTGCGCAAGGTTTGCGCAACGTGATCCTGCCCTACGACCTCTGAAAATCGCTGCGGACGGTACTTTCTGGCCGATACTACATAGTTCATGCGGTAGAAGCTTGGTTGCGTGCAGGTATGCGCTGGGTGGGAGATGCTGGCCTGTCGAGGCCCTGGCAAAGGTAGGAAAAAGCACTCCGGCTGGGTGAGCCAATCGCTGCGCACGAAGGCTTCCGCCGGCGGAAGCAATTGGCATTCCTTGCGTTCATCGGCTTGCTTTCGAAGCCATTCGGATATTCCACGCGCCCCAGATGCCTCTACTTCCCTTTGGCGATTTTGAACCAATGTGAAGCCCCTCCTCCCCTCAAGCGCAGCATATAAACGCCAGTAGGAAGATTGGACAGATGAATCGGGCCGGATAGCTGGCCTTCATCCACGCCCCTTCCTGCAAGGTCGATCAGTTGCCAGGTGACTGGCTGGGTGTGCGAACCCGGCCAGTCGATGTGTAGCAAGTCGCCAGCAGGGTTTGGATATACTTTGATTAGCGATTGAGCCGACCCAGCAGAAGCGGGCGTCACCGCACACGATTGGTATCGTTGAGCAGCTTCCACCACTGCGCGGTATTTGGGCGCATTGTCGTAGGGTGGTTGCTCTTCGAACTGATCTTGCAGAATGCCCCAGGAGCCGTATTGGCAATTCGCCGGACTGATGAATGAAAAGTTCATGAAGAGCATTTCCTGCTCACTGAGTGTGCGCAGGGTGTCGAAAAGCTGTTGATACAGGTCGTACATTCCGGGCAAAGTCTGACACTCCACGAGGGCATTGCAATAAGGTTGGATCGTACCGAACGGGCTGGGTGTAAAATGCTGCCCACCTTCGTAAAACAGCAAGCGCCTTCCCTTTTGCGCAGCGAACTGACTGTATGAGTGCCAGCCCATCATGGCGTATTCATTGGGATCGAAGGTAAAGGCCGCTGCATGCTCGAGCACTTCCTGGCCTGTGGTCGAGGCATTCCAATGCGCACTGATGTAGTCGTTGTCGAGGCCCATGTAAGCCGCGGGGCTGATGGCATCGATGAGGTGATCCTTGCCGTCGGCCTCCATTTGCTCGAAAATGCGTGCGCCAACGTCGAACCATCCATGCTGCACGGCAAGTACGCGCTCGAGGCGTTCGGTTTGACCGGCAAAAACATCCGTCCAAAGCTGCATGACATGGCTGATACGAGGGGCAAGACGTTCGGGCCAGGGCAGGCTTTGATCGAGGGAGTCCAGGCCATAGTGAGCCTGATCGAAAATCCAGTTCCACACCTCGTTGGAGTACTCGACGTAGATTTTCAGATCCGGGTCGAGTTCGTCTCGAAACAGGGTGGCCAGGTTGACGACGTAATCGTCATCAGCAGCGTGAGGCACGCAAATCCAGGCGTCGGCTTGTTTGAGGTTGCACAGCTCGATCCATTTCTCATAGGGCACCCCGCTTTTCTGCGTCCATGTATAATCGTCGACGCGAGTGCGCTGCGACCAATGGCGCATTTGCGAGTTGTTGGTATAGCCCCAGTCCATGAAACGCAGGGCTTTGAAAGGCTCGAGCTTTGCCAGCCAATTGGGCTCCCAGGGTTGTGTTTGGTAGGTGTCTTCGGTACCTGGCATCAACACCCGGATGTTGCGCACGTGGTCACCCATCTGTGATTGATAGATTTCAAGTGCAAACAAATCCCCACTGTACTTCAGCTCGAATTCAAGGCGTCCGGCACTTTCGCTGAGGAGCGTAGCATCCCCCCACACGTCCAAGTCACCCGTGCCATCCCAAAGGACCACATAGATCCCTTCCGGCAGGGCCTCCGTATTGGCCCATACGGCACGCACGATCTGCGGGGCCTCTTGACCAGGTACGTCAACAGGCAAGTAAAGTGGGTAGCCATCAGGGTCGAGGGGCATCTGATCGAGCACCTGTGTATCCCAAGGATTCTGTCCACCGCCAACCCACACATTGTTGTGTGTAGTCCACTCCCGGGCATACTTCATGATGTCCACGAACGGAAATTCAGACCCCCAATCGGAAGGGCCGCTCAGGTTGGTGCCCACTTTCAAGCGACAGGAGTCGGGCGAGGACTGTGAAAAAAGGCAAGGTGAGCCCAGCAGCGTAAAAGAGAAAAGGAGTGTGCGTAGCATGGATTGGGGTTGATAAGTTGTGATGCAAATGTTTTTTCAAGAAATCACTGCCAGGCTGACACCTGTTGATGGTTGTGAAAGAGGTGAAAAACCGGTAGTTACAGACAAAGGTCGGGGTTTTAGTATCTTCGTGGCCGTTTAAAATTTTCGTTCAACTAAAATCCAGGACAGATGAAGAAACTCATTCTACCATTGATCACCCTCTGTTTGACGTGCTTGTTGTTTCAGAGCAACGCGCAGATCCAAACTCCTGCAGCGAGTCCCTCTTGCAAAGTGATACAGGCTGCCGGCCTCAACGAAATCACCATCGAATACAGCCGGCCCAGTGTCAAAGGCCGCACCATTTTTGGCGGCCTCGTTCCTTATGGAGAGATGTGGCGCACCGGTGCCAACAAGAACACCGTGATTACTTTCAAGGACAAAGTAAAAATCAACGGCAAAGAGCTGAATGCTGGCTCTTACGCCCTGTTCACCGTTCCCAATCAAACGGAATGGGAGGTAATCTTCTATACCGATACCGAGAACTGGGGCTTGCCCCAAGAATATGATGCATCCAAAGAAGCCCTTCGCTTCAAGGTGCCTGTCAAGAAACTCTCCGACCCGGTTGAATCCTTCCACATTTATGTCGATGACCTGCGCGACAATAGCTGCTCCATCGTATTGGCTTGGGAAAAGACGGCCGTGAAAATCCCCGTTGAGCTCAACACCGACGAAGTCGTAGAAGCCAGCATCCAGCGCGTGATGAATGGCCCCACCGCCAACGACTACTACGCCGCTGGTCGCTACTACATGGAATCGGGCAAGGATCTCAACAAAGCCTGCGAATGGCTTCACAAGGCCAACGAAATGAACCCCCGCTTCTGGACCCTGCGCCAGGAAGCGCTATGTCTGGCCAAGATGGGCAAATACGACGAGGCCATCAAAGTCGCTCAGCGCTCCCTTGAAGAAGCCGTCAAAGCCGGCAACAAAGACTACGAGCGCATGAACAAGGAGTCAATCGCCGAATGGCAAGCCAAGATCAAGCGTTGACGATTGCAATTCCCCTCCCATGCAGGGGTGCAAACCCAACCTTGCAGGGGTGGTATGCTCGAGCATGCCACCCCTGCTTTTTTGAGCCCACTGCCTTAAGCCAGCAAGATGAAAATGGGTTGGGTAACCCCCACTTCCCGCCAACCGCCAAGACTACGCCCGTCCGCCCCCCCAAAGCCCCTTCTTGCCGAGGTCTCTGTTTTCCAAAACAGACAGCCGATAGAGAGCCCATGGCTGAAAGAGCGGCAGGATCAAACCACCCTGGAATGGTTGCCCGCTGTGGCCATGCACCATGGGAAAAAGCATTGAACTGCCACCACCTTTTACCTGGAATCAAGCCTTGAAACGGCGCTCGAGTTCGTCCAATTCGAAGGTGAGAAAACAGTTTCGCCCAGACGGGCTCTTGTAGGGCATTTCACACGCGAAAAGCTGATCGACCAGGCTTTGCATTTCGAGCGTATCGAGCACCTGGCCACGCTTGATGCATGCGCTGGAAGCCAGCGAGCGCGCCAGCCTGGCACTGATTTCCAAATCCAGGTCTTGGTTTTCGCGGTACTGATCGAGCAGGCGCTCGATGAGCTTTGCCTCGTCCACTCCACTGCCAAGCGCCGCCGGTAAGCCATGGACGATGTATGCGTTTTTGCCAAAAGCTTCGATGTCGAAACCCATCTCGCGGGCCATGGGCAACAATTCCTCCATGAGTTCGGCGTCGGCCGCTGATAGCTGCACGGTACGAGGGAAAAGCAATCGTTGGACGGTTGGCTCCTGATTTTCCAGCATGGAAAGGAACTGCTCGTAGAGGATGCGCTCGTGAGCTGCCTGTTGATCGATGAGCAAAAATCCCGATTTGATCGGACTGATGATGTAGCTGGCGTGTAACTGGTAAGGCAGCTTGCTGGTTTGATCGGCGAGGAGGTTGGGTGAGCCGCCGTTGGTGCTGGCATTACTCTCTATGACGAGCGGGGAATTGGCAGTGGCAGCAACCTCGTCGGGACCGCCCAGCTCCTTTTCGAAGGCTTCAAGGCTTTCGAAGAGTTTTTCCCAGTTGGCTGGCGGCTTGATTTGCGTACTACGGGGATTTGTCACGTTGGGCCGCGGCGAAGGGGGTACCGGGGCTGATTTCGACAGCGGCGTCACACGGGGGGTGCGGGGCGCGGGGTTTGCTCCGGTAATCACCGAGGAAAGGCTCGTTTCCTGGTCGAAGTCGAGCGTAGGGGTGACACTGTATTGGCCGAGGGCATGCCGCACCGCCACCTTCAGGTAGTTGTACACCAGACGCTCATCCTCGAACTTGATTTCCTGTTTGGTGGGGTGTACGTTGATGTCGATCCGGGCGGGGTCTATTTCGATGAAAAGGACGTAGAAAGGGTAGGTTTCCTTGGGCAAGAGGTCTTCATAGGCGTTCATCACCGCATGGTGCAGATAGCTGCTGCGTATGAAGCGGTTGTTGACGAAGAACATCTGCTCGCCACGGGTTTTCCGGGCGGCTTCGGGTTTGCCGATGAATCCGGAAATTTTCATGATGTCGGTTTCCTCCTGCACGGGCACCAGGCGAGGGTTTATTTGGTTGCCGAAAATGTTGACGATGCGCTGGCGCAAATTGGCCGGCGGCAGGTGGAAAAGCTCAGAATCGTTGTGGTGGAGGCTGAAGAAGATGTCCGTGTTGGCCAGGGCAATGCGCTGAAACTCATCGATGATGTGGCGCATTTCACTGGCGTTGGACTTGAGGAAGTTGCGGCGAGCCGGCACGTTGTAGAAGAGGTTCTTGACGGCAACGGACGTGCCGGCAGCACATTGACAGGGCTCTTGGGTAACCACTTTACTGGCTTCGATGACGATGCGCGTACCGAGTTCCTTGTTGTGCTGGCGCGTGCGCATCTCCACCTGGGCCACGGCGGCGATACTGGCGAGGGCCTCCCCCCGGAAACCCATCGTCCGGATACAGAACAGATCCTCGGCCGTGCGGATCTTGGAAGTGGCGTGTCGCTCGAAGCTCATCCTGGCATCGGTAGGGGACATACCGCAACCATCGTCGGTGACCTGGATGAGCATCTTCCCTGCGTCCTTCAGGATGAGGCGAATGTGGCGGGCGCCGGCATCGACGGCGTTTTCCATCAACTCCTTGACAACCGATGCAGGTCGCTGGACGACTTCGCCGGCGGCAATCTGGTTGGCTATGGCGTCGGGCAGGAGCTGGATGAGGTCAGCCATTGGTGCCTGGTGTTTGGGTCTGGAGGAAGTGTTCGAGTTTGGGCAAATATATCTCGATGGCAACCAGCACCAGGGCGATGAGCACCACGATGATGACGAGCAATAGCAGGTTGCTGCGCATGAGTTGGCGCTGGCGGTAGCTCTTGTCGATCATGTAGCTACTCTGCCGACGAAAGCTGTTTCGAATGCGGGCTTTCAGCGCCTCGGGATCCGAGCCCACGAGTTCCTCCGCTTTTTTGCGGCGCTCGCGCAAGGCCTCCCGTTTGGGGTCGTAGAAGCGCGGTTGGTAATTGAAAGGCACGGGTTTGACCGGTTTGAGAAAATCGAAGAGTCCCATGGCTTTAGTTTTTCAGTCCCTGTCGGGGTGGGTGGATGATTGTCCTTTGGCGGCGTCCTGCAAAGCTCGATAGACCGTTTGGGCTGCCCGATCCCAGGTGTAATGCACACTGCGTTCGAGCCCTGCTCGGATGAGCCTGGACCTCAGCTGCCCGTCGGTCCAGAGCCGTTGCATGGCCCCCGCAATTTCCCCTACGTCATAGGGTGATACCTGCAGAGCGGCCTCTCCAGCCACCTCGGGCATGGAGCTGGTGTTAGAACAGATGAGCGGTACTCCGCAGCTCATGGCCTCCAATAGTGGCACGCCAAAACCCTCGAAGAGCGAGACGTACACACTGGCGAAGGCGGCTCCAGTCAAACGGGCCAGGTCTTCGGTGTCGAGGTAACCCATGAAGCGAATGTCATCTTTCCAAGGGGAGTGCTCCCAGGCTCGCTTGGCCTCGGAGGCGTTCCATGCAAAGCGACCGCAAATGAGCAACAACACTTCGGCCCCAGTGCGCTTTCGAAATTGGTCATAGGCCTCGATCAACCGAGCCACATTCTTGCGTGGATGCACCGAGCCCACGTAGAGAAAATAGGGCTTCCCCTCTGAAAAATCCTGGCGGGCAGCCTGTATTTCAAATGCATTCAAAGGTCGGAAGCTCTCGCGACATCCATTGCATGCCACCCGGATTTTGTCGCCACCGACGCCACAGGTCTGCATCAAGTCCTGACGCGTGTATTCGCTGACGGTCACGATCTGCTCGGCCCGCCTGTTGAACTTACACTGGAAGCGTCGATAGTACCAGCGCTGTACCGGGGTGAGGTGTTCGGGAAAATGCGCCGGTGCCAGGTCGTGGGTGACAAGCACCGTCGGCACCTCGCTGCGAATACTCAAGAAATTGTCGGGCGACAAAAACACATTCGCACCCAGTCGGCGCAGTACGGGTGGCAGGCGCCACTCGAACCAGTAATAGAAGAGCAGCGGATGACGGGCCGGAGGGCCCACCACCACGGCCTGGACGTTGTCGGCAAAGCGGAATGATTCGTCGTACCGACGATCGAACAGAAAATAGAACTCATCTTCGGGATGCCATTGCACGAGCCGCCGCATCACTTCGTGGATGAACCACCCGATGCCCTCTAAGTGGCCCTTTTGCAGCAAGCGCGTATTGACAGCAATTTTCATGGGCTGTGTTGAAAGGCATTATTCCTGGCTCGGCTTCTTTGCGGGCAGCGAAACTATGGATTTCCCACTCAGGGCGTTTGTTTTGCAGTCCACCTGCACCACCACGCCTTGCCATTGACCACAATACTGACCATGGATCGCATCCTGCACTACTTTCCAGACCTGACTACTGACCAGCAAAAAAAATTCGAGGCGCTGGCACCGCTTTACCACGAGTGGAATGCGCGCGTCAACCTCATTTCTCGAAAAGACATCAACAACCTTTACTTGCACCACGTCCTCCACTCGCTGGCCATTGCCAAGGTACTCACATTCAAGCCTCAAGCCCACATCCTCGACATCGGCACCGGAGGGGGATTCCCCGGCATCCCCCTGGCCATCCTCTTTCCACAAACCCAGTTCGACCTCATCGACGGCACCTTGAAAAAGATCAAAGTCGTGCAGGATATTGCCCAGCAGCTCGGACTCGAAAACGTGCGGGCTTGGCAGGCCCGCGCCGAGACACTCAAGGGCCGACATTACGATTTCGTCGTCAGCAGGGCCGTGGCCGATCTGCCGCAATTGTTTCGCTGGGGCGCCCGGCTCTTGAAACACGAACAACGACATGCCCTGCCAAATGGCCTATTGGCATTGAAAGGAGGCCCCGTGGACAAAGAGATCAAACAACTGCCTCCGGGAGAATCGGCTGAAAAGTTTCCCATCCGCCAGTTTTTCGACGATCCCTGGTTCGATGAAAAATACGTCGTGTACGTGCAGGGCTGAAAAAGCAAGGCCACCAGCCTGCGCACTTGCTGGCTGATGGCCTTGCAAACCGCCCTCGCAGGGGCGGAAGGTTTCAGGTGTTCACGTATTTCATCCAGCCGGGTCGTTCCTCCTGTTTTCAATGGCTTCAAGCAGGAAGCGGCCGCCCGGCTCTTTGTCAATCTTCACTGGCCATGGCTTCCTCCTCCTCATCCGCCGAGCGTGCCAACACCCGTGGGTTGAGGGAGGCGAGTTTTTCGCGGATTTTCAGCTCGATTTCCTGAGCCACCTCGGGATTGTCGATGAGGAACTGCTTGGCGGCGTCGCGGCCCTGAGCAATCTTGGCATCCTCGTAGGCATACCACGAGCCGCTTTTTTGGATGATGTCCAGATCGACCCCCATGTCCACGATTTCACCGACTTTGGAGATGCCTTCGCCGTACATGATGTCGAATTCGGCTACACGGAACGGTGGAGCCACTTTGTTCTTCACCACCTTGACCTTGACGTGGTTGCCGATGATGTTGCCTTCCTTGTCCTTGAGGGCCTGGCCAGAGCGACGGATGTCGAGGCGGATGGATGCATAAAATTTGAGGGCGTTGCCACCAGTGGTCACTTCGGGGTTGCCAAACATGACGCCGATTTTTTCGCGCAACTGGTTGATGAAGATGCAACAGCACTTCGTCTTGCCGATGGCAGCGGTCAGCTTGCGCATGGCCTGGGACATCAGGCGAGCCTGCAGGCCCATTTTCGAATCACCCATTTCGCCTTCGAGTTCCCCTCGTGGTACCAGGGCCGCCACTGAGTCGATGACGATGATGTCGATGGCGCCTGAGCGAATTAGGTTCTCGGCGATTTCGAGGGCTTGCTCGCCGTTGTCGGGCTGTGAGATGAGCAGGTTTTCGGTATCCACGCCAAGTGCTTCGGCGTAAGCGCGATCGAAGGCGTGCTCGGCATCGATGAACGCAGCGATACCGCCCTGCTTCTGGCACTCGGCGATGGCGTGGATGGCCAAGGTAGTCTTACCCGATGACTCCGGACCATAGATTTCGATGATGCGACCTTTTGGCAGCCCTCCAACGCCGAGGGCAATGTCGAGGCCTAAAGAACCCGTAGGAATGACCTCCACGTCCATGATTTTCTGGTCACCCAGGCGCATGACGGTGCCTTTGCCATAGGTCTTGTCGATGCGGTCGATGGCGAGGTTGAGCGCCTTGAGCTTGGCATCTTTATCTGTGTACATGGTCTGTTGGATTTGGAATCCAGGAACCATAGACTTCGTAGCCTGGAAGGGCGGGTGCGAGATCTATGATCTGGGTGTTGAAAAAAATTGTTTTAAATGCTTCGCAAAAGTAAAACATTTGTTTAAAAAACAAAGCTTTGAATTTCGTGTGTGAAATACCTGTCTGGGAAGCCTGGCATCGAAGCGTGAAAGGCGGGGCCAAGTTAGAACGGCCTGGGTGATCGGCCAAGACCAAAGTGGATGTGTATGAGTGGTTTTGCCCATAGCCTGCTTGATGGCTGATGCATACTTGTTAGGCCGCCTGGCGTGCCAGAGCCTGGCGAACGGATGTGGATTTTACGGCAGGCGCAAGTTACAACCTCCGAGGCTGAAATGTGCAGGCGCGTATGCGATGATTTTCTCACATTTTTCAGAAAATGGTTCCCATGATGAACAGCCGGATGGGGGGGAGATACGCACGGGCCGGAAAGTGGCCTCGAGCTTCAATTCATGCCTGCCCATTGAGCCCAGTTGATGGCAGCTCGTATTTTAGCCGCCAAAAGCCATGCATCCATTTCATCTTGCTTTTCCCGTCACCGATTTGGAAAAGACCCTCGAGTTTTACCGCGACCTATTGGGCTGCAGCATTGGTCGCACCTCCGATCGATGGATCGATTTCAATTTCTGGGGGCACCAGATCTCCGCACATCTCGTCGATGATCCTGGCAGCGAACCCGCCCACAACCGGGTGGATGGCAAGCAAGTGCCCGTGCGCCATTTCGGAGCCATCTTGCCCATGGACGAGTGGGAAGCCCTGGCTGAGAAGTTGCGCGCACATGGGGTCGAATTCATCATCGAACCCTACGTGCGCTTCAAAGGTCAAGTAGGTGAGCAAGCCACCATGTTTTTGCTCGACCCCAGCGGCAACGCCATCGAGTTCAAGGCTTTCAGGGATTTCAGCCAGATTTTCGAGCATTGACCAAACGGAAGGGGCGTCGTGGCAGCCGGTGGTTCCCCAACCAAACCGAACACAAAAACCTGCGCTCATGCATTGGATCGACTGGGCAGTTATGCTCCTGGTGTTGGTTGCCATCATTGTCTATGGCGTTTGGAAAACCAGAACCATCAACACATCCCAAAGCTATCTGCGGGGCGACCGAGAGTTGGGATGGCTCACCGTAGGCCTGTCGATCATGGCTACGCAGGCAAGTGCCATCACCTTTTTGAGCACCCCGGGCCAAGGTTACGACGACGGTGTTCGCTTCGTCCAGTTTTACTACGGCATGCCCCTGGCCATGATCATCATTTGTGTGTTCATCCTGCCCATTTACTACCGGCTCAACGTCTATACGGCCTACGAATACTTAGAGAGCCGATTCGACGTGAAGACCCGCACCCTGGCAGCTGTGCTTTTCCTTTTCTCCAGGGGAATGGCCGCAGCTTTTACCATTTGTGCGCCCGCCATCATTCTCAACAACATCATGGGATGGGATCTGTACACGACGATCATTGTCATTGGGGTGGCTGTGACGTTCTACACGGCGATGGGAGGTACCAAGGCGGTGAGCTACACGCAGAAGCATCAAATGACGGTGATGCTTTTTGGACTGGTACTGGCCGCGGTGCTCATTGTACTGAACCTGCCTGAGCCTGTCAGCCTTGGCGATGCAGTGGGGGTGGCCTCCCAATTAGGCAAGATGGAAGCCTTCGACATCGAGTGGGACCTGTCGAATCGGTACAACGTATGGTCTGGAATGACGGCGGCTCTTTTTCTGTTCCTTTCGTATTTTGGCACGGATCAATCGCAGGTCCAGCGCTACTTGGGTGGGCGTTCGCTTCGACAGAGTCGCATCGGGCTGCTTTTGAATGGCTTCATCAAAATACCCATGCAATTCTTGGTGCTTTTCACGGGAGTGATGGTGTTCGTTTTTTACCTCTTCGTGCAACCACCCATCCACTTCAACAAGAGCAACCTGACTCGCCTGCAATCCGATCCAGAGTGGAACACGGAACTGACGAAAGTGCAACAGGAATACGACGCCATTTTTCAGCAAAAAGAACAGGCCACTATGGCACTCATCGAAGCGCTTCGAAGCGGTGACGAGGAGGCCATTGCCATGCAAAGAGAGAACCTCGAGCGCTGGCAAGCTGAGGATCGACGGGTGCGCGAGCGCGTCGATTCACTGCTAATGGAACAAGCCCGCGCCAGGGGTGCGGCAGTGGAAACCAACGACAGGGACTACGTATTCATCAGCTATATCCTCGGTCATTTCCCGAAAGGGATCGTAGGGCTGTTGTTTGCTGTGATATTGTGTGCGGCCATGTCTTCAACGGCTTCGGAGCTCACGGCTTTGTCAACCACTACGGTGGTGGATGTTTACAAGCGCTCCTTCCGCCCCAATGCCAGCGACCATCACTACCTGGTCGTTTCAAAGGGCTTCACGGTTTTGTGGGGCCTGCTTGCCATTACCTTCGCCACCATTGCCTCCCTATTCGAGAACCTCATTCAGGCGGTCAACATCGTGGGCTCGCTCCTTTACGGCTCAATTTTGGGCATTTTTCTGGTGGCTTTTTTCTTCAAGCGCATTGGCGCCACACCTGCTTTCATTGGCGGCATTGCTGCGGAAGCCACCGTGCTGGCAGTGTATTTCATCGACAAAGCCGATGGAGTGGAAGACATCGGCTTTCTATGGCTCAACCCCATCGGGTGTGCCGTGGTCATTGGCGTAAGCGCAATCGTGCAGTTTGCCTTTAACCGCGGCGTGGCATCGAAATGATTCTGAAAAAATTGATTTGCAAAAAATGTCAAATATCGAACTGCTTCGCATAGGGATTCCCCAACTCAAGGAATGGAGGGAAATATTCACCCGCACTTATTACGACCTTTATGCCCAGGAGAAATTTGAGTTTATCGTTAGGGCATATATGGATCATGGATTATCGACCGAACAATTGAAGAGCGAATTGAACAACCCTTGCTCCGAATTTTACTTAGCGAAATGGGATGGATCCACATGTGGATGTATGAAAATAAACATCGGAGAGGCACAAACCAATTTTCAAGATAAAAATGGCCTCGAAATAGAGCATCTTTTTGTGTTGAAATAATTTCAGAAAAAAGGCATTGGAAAAATGTTTTTGCAAAAAGCCATTGAAAGGGCGCGAGCGCTTGGGCGAGATTTCGTTTGGCTTTGCGTGTGGGAGAAAAACGAAATTGCCATCCGCTTTTATGAAAAAAATGGATTTGAAATCATCGGCAAGTTCACTTTTTCTCTGCTCGTAGAAGAAACAACAGAATTTCTGATGAAGTTGGATTTAAACCATTGAGCCTGTCGCAAAAAACTTTTCTCTCCACTTCTGCTGCCCAGCTTTTTTCAAAATATCTTTTCAAACAATAAAGCGGCGGGAATATATCCCTGCCGCTTCGGTGTATTTCTTTCGATACCGGGAAAAAATGAGTCGATTCGAAAAAAAACTATTTTCTCGCCGTTTTGGCAATGACTTGTTCGAGTTCCAGCTCGTCGCCCGGCACATAGCCATTGTGCTGCCAGACGATGTTTCCTTTGGCATCGACGACCAAGGTCTGGGGGATGGTTTGGAAATTGAATGCCGTGCGCATCTGTTCTTCGTTGCCAGAAAAAATGGTGTATTTCCATCCTTTGGATTCAACCATGGCGGGCACTTTCGGCAATGCGCGTTGGTTGTCGATGGTGATGGCGATGAGCTCCATGCCATACTGTTTTTGCCAGTCTTCATAGTACTCCGCTATGGCGTCGAGTTCCTTTTTACATGGCGAACACCACGTGGCCCAAAAGTCGATGACCACGATTTTGCCACTTTTCTGGATGTAATCTTTGAGGTTGATGGTTTGGCCGTCGAGGGTCTTGACGGTGACGCTGGGTACGGATTTTTGGGCGATGGCCATACCTGCACATGCAACGAACAAAAAGGCCAAAATTGTCAGATGCTTCATTTGCGATGAGTTTGATGAACAATTTTTCAAATTCGGAAAAGTCGGTTCGATACCTTTGTGAACAACCATTCCGGCCAAGGCCAGAGAATTGTGCGTAAAGCTAACTCATTCGCCATATACCATTTGATGGTCTCTGACGCTTAACCCCCCATTAACCACACCCAACACAGTACACCAATACGATCCTGTGATGTGCCCAGCCATTCAAAGACTCGCTCTTGCATTTTGCCTGTCGTGCCTGTTCATTGCCAAGATCTTCGGGCAGGAAGAGGGTGGAGGTACCCTGTCGGGCAACCTCGAAGCCACGGGCAACTTCTTTCTGCGCGATTCCACCATCGGAGCCGCCAATACACCTCAATACGACCGCCAGAAGTATGGTGCCGATGCTTGGCTTACCCTCAACTACCAGTATCGGGGTTTCGATTTGGGCCTGCGATTCGACATGTTCCACAACTCCAACCTGCTCAACCCTACGGGCTCCTACACCGCACAGGGAATTGGTCGCTGGTACGTAGCCAAAAAGGTGCAAAAATTAGGCATCACGGCCGGCTACATCTACGACCAGGTGGGCAGCGGCATCATTTTCCGAGCTTACGAAGAGCGGGCTTTGGCCATCGACCAGGCACTCTACGGTCTGCGCCTCAGCTACGACCTCAGCCCAGATTGGCAGGTCAAAGTTTTCACCGGTCGGCAAAAACAACAATTCGATAGCTACCGGAGCGTCATCCGGGGACTTGCGCTCGATGGTTTCATCGCCAGTGACTCTACCTCGTTGACAATGGCTCCCGGCTTTGGCATCGTAGCGCGCACCCTCGACGATGCCTCCATGAACAATCTTGTTGCCAACTTGAACTCCTATCGCAAAGAGGATGTGGCAGACATCGAGCCGCATTACAATACCTACGCCTTTTCAGCATACAATACACTTACTGCAGGGCCTTTCTCATGGTATGTGGAGGGGGCGTGGAAGTCGAAAGACATCATCTTTGACCCCTTCGAACAACGCATCACCGTCAGCGGCGACACAGTGACGGGCCGCTATGTGCAGCGCACCGGATCTGTGCTTTACTCCAGCCTCAGCTATGCCAGCAAAGGACTTGGCATCACCCTGGAAGGCAAGCGCACTTCCAATTTCGACTTCCGCACCCGCCCCCAGGAAGAGGGTAACCGTGGGCTGTTGCATTTCATACCGCCCATGACCCGCGTAAACACGTACCGCTTGCCCGCCCGCTATGCCGCCGCCACCCAATACATCGGCGAACTGGCTTTCCAGGCCGACATCAAATACCGACTCAACAAAAGCCTGACGTTTACCCTCAACATGAGCCACATCACAGACCTGGACGATACCAAACTCTACCAAGAGCTTTTTACCGAAGTGCAGTACAAGTTTCTGCGCAAATGGCTGCTCCTCGCAGGCGTACAACTGCAGGACTACAACCAGGAAATTTATCAAGGCAAACCGGGGGCGGCTCCTGTGAAAGCCATCACACCCTACCTCGATTTCCTGTATCGCTTCGACCCGAAAACGGGCCTCCGCTTTGAACTTCAATACATGCACGTGGCCAAAGACCACGGGGTGCGCAGTGACTATGGCAGCTGGTTGTTTGCACAAGTAGAATTTACCTTGGCGCCCCACTGGACTTTCACCGTGTCCGACATGTACAACATTGCTCCCGGAATCCTCTCTCCCGTTGACTCTGACGGATCGAAGCTGAAGATCCACTACACCCGGGTGGATTTGTACTACACCTACCGCACCAACAAAATTTACCTCGGCTATATCCGCCAACCAGAGGGGGTGGTATGCTCAGGGGGCATTTGTCGGCTCGAACCTGCCTTCAACGGCATGCGCCTCGGAGTGAGTGCTTCGTTTTGAGCACCTCCTCCAAATGCAAGATTTTTTAATCATCGATGAAAATTCCCGAGCATGAAATACATTTCCTTTCTCACGCTTTTGAGTGCTGTTTCACTGTTGATTGGCTGCAGCGAGATAACACCCACCGTAACCGGTGCCATGGGCAATACCGGCCCCGGACCCGATCTCACAAACCAAAAACGACAGGTTCTCATCGAAGAATTCACAGGTGTGCGCTGCGTGAACTGCCCGGCTGGCAGTGCAGCCATCGAGGACTTGCTCGCTGTGTATGGACCTCAACTGGTAGCCGTCTCCATCCACGCAGGTGAGTTTGCTCCGCCTTACTCCGACAGCAAGTACGATTTCCGAACACCTGAAGGAGACCAGCTGCTCAGCTACCTCGGTGAACCCTTTGGCTACCCCACGGCAGTGATCGATCGCCGGCTGTTCGATGGCGAATTCGACCTCCAGCTTGGGCAAAGTCAGTGGGCGGGCTACATTCTGCAGGAACTCCAGGATTCTCCCTTGGTGAAGATCGACATTGCAAAATCCTTCCAGACAGCATCCCGGCAATTGAACGTCGATGTCACTGTGCTTGCAGTAGAAGACATTGCCGTGCCCGATTTGCGCCTCAGCATCATGATTACCGAAAGTGGCATACACGACATGCAACTAACGCCTGCTGGCAAACAGGCAGATTACGAGCACAAACACGTGCTGCGCGACATGCTGACTCCTTACGACGGAACGCCAGTAGCAACGCCCATTCAAGCCGGGCAACAACGGTCATTTTCTTTCTCGACTATCCTGCCTCAAGAGTGGGATGCAAACAAGTGTGAAATCATTGCATTCGTCAGCATGGCAGGCGACCGAAAAGATGTGCTACAGGCCCACAAATCGCCGGTGGTTGATTGAAGCGGAAGTGTGCGATTCTGACTATGGAAAATGGATGAAGGCGGCCTTGGCTCTAATTGACTTGGCTTGCTTGATCACGCCATGGCCTTTTCGCAAAGCAACGAGGGCAGCTGCTCGAGGGGAGCAGCCAAGACGGTGAATAATAGAACCAACATGCTCAAACCAGCCAAACCGAGAGGTGGACCACTACTATGCCAATGAACACGACGAGGTGAATGGCCTCGGCGACCGAAGGTCTCAAGCGTTCGAAGCTGAAGCCAATCAGAATACCTAAGGCAGGACAAAAAACCAGAAGCATATCGATGGTAAAAACCCCCTGGGTGAGTACTACGCTCACTCCACCGAAAAGTACCCAGTACAGGATGTTTATTTTTTTGATGGCATCGATGGTCTTTTTGGCGTAGTAACCCGACCGAGCCAGTAACACCCACAAGATCAACAGGGCCACGATACCAATTCGGATCCACGCCCCTTGCCCCAAGGCACTCACTGATTTCCAGGCAAATCCGAACGGCTTTACAAACTGGATCTGAACGAAATGCGGCAAGTGATCAACCAGGTAATATCCCACGCCCCACAACCATAGCACCGTGATCGATCCCAGCAATAGCAACATGAGCTCCTGCATTTTTGGCGCACGCAAGATCCACAAGGCAGCTGCCATGGGAATGAGCATGAGCAGAAACCCAGGAAAAAACAGACTGGCCAACCCCGTCAGGAATCCTGCATTGAAAATCTTGTCGGCGCATTGAGGCCGACGGTAAATTTTCATGATTTCAGCAAGCGCCAACAACAAGAAAGTGTTTCCGAGCAAAATGGGCGAGAGGTAGAGAAAATCTGGAAACATGCTGGAGATCAACACATAGAAAACACCTGGGAACAAGGTCGGGGTGTTGGAGAGCCTGTTCTCCAACACGATGTAGTTTACGATGAACCCCTGAATCATCACCAGGAAAAGGCCGACGACTTGTGCACCCGTACCCTGCCAGCCCAACCAATCGTAAACCCAGTTGCTCATGACTCCCTGGCCTGCCGGCGTCCATTTGAAGGGTGCCATGAAGACCACAAACCGCAGCAAGGCGGCATAGAACAACAGCAAGACGGATGAAAAAAGCTGGTTCGTTCGAAAGATGGAAAGCACGTGAGTCGGTGTTGTATTACAGGTAGGTGGTGCCCCACGGGCCCAAAGGTATCATTCCGCTCTGAAAGGCTGCCTTCGGGTAGAAAATCGCTTCTTGGAGTGGTTTCAAGAATACTGGGCCTTTAGTTTTTCCTTGATGGCCAACATCTCGTCACGGTATTTGGCAGCTGTGATGAAGTCCAGTTCTTTGGCTGCTTCTTTCATTTTTTGTTCGGTTTCGTTCAACAGGCGTTCCAGTTGGTCGCGGGTCATGTAGTTGATTACTGGGTCAGCAGCGATGCTGGGTTTTTCAGGCTCCACATAGTAATCCTTCTTGCCGCGCACATCGAGCACCGAAGAACGCGACAAGATTTCCTCGCGGGTCTTGGCGAGGGTCTTTGGCGTAATGCCGTGTTCTTCGTTATAGGCGATTTGGATAGCACGTCGTCTGTTGGTTTCGTCGATAGTACGCTGCATAGAATCCGTGATGGTATCGGCATAGAAAATGACCAGGCCATTGGCATTTCGGGCAGCCCTTCCGGCCGTCTGTGTCAAAGAGCGTTCATTGCGCAAAAAGCCTTCTTTGTCAGCGTCGAGGATGGCCACCAATGATACCTCTGGCAGGTCGAGCCCTTCGCGGAGCAAATTCACTCCAACGAGGACGTCGAATTCTCCCAGTCTTAGGTCGCGCAGGATTTCGACCCTTTCGAGAGTCTCCACTTCGGAGTGGATGTACCTGACCTTGATGTCGAGGCGGGAGAGGTATTTGGCGAGCTCCTCGGCCATGCGCTTGGTGAGGGTGGTGACCAAGGTCCTTTCTCCACGTTTCACGCGCTCGTTGATTTCCTCGATGAGGTCGTCAACCTGGTTGATACTCGGCCGCACTTCGATGGGAGGATCGAGCAAGCCGGTGGGTCTGATGAGCTGTTCGACGATTACACCGCCAGTCTGCTCGAGCTCGTAATCACCAGGCGTAGCGCTGACGAAGATCACTTGATTGATGAGGCTTTCAAATTCGGAAAAGCTCAAAGGGCGGTTGTCGAGGGCGGAAGGCAGCCTGAAACCATGGTTGACGAGGTTCAGTTTTCGAGCCCTGTCGCCACCCCACATGCCTCTGACCTGTGGTACGGTTACGTGGCTTTCATCGATGATCATCAGGTAGTCTTCGGGGAAATAATCCAACAGGCAAAATGGCCTCGTTCCAGGTTTTCTACCGTCGAAAAAGCGGGAATAGTTTTCTACCCCACTGCAGTAGCCCAATTCCCTGATCATTTCGAGGTCAAAATTGGTGCGCTCGCGCAGGCGCTGAGCTTCCAGGATTCTTCCCTCGCTTTCGAAGTACTTGACCTGTTCAAACAACTCGTCTTCGATCTCGCGAATTATTTCGGCCATGCGCTCTCGAGGGGCCACGTATAAGTTGGCAGGGAAGATAGCAGCGTTTTCGAGCTTTTCGATGCGCTTTCCACTCCCTACATCGAGCATTTCGATGCTTTCGATTTCGTCGTCGAAGAAAGTGATGCGATAACCATAGTCCACATAAGGCAGGTTGATGTCCACTGTGTCACCTCTCACGCGGAAGGTGCCGCGCTTGAAATCGTGTTCAGTACGGGAGTAAAGGCTTTCCACCAGCTGATAAAGGAAGACGTTTCGCGAAAGCTTCTGGCCCATCTGTAGGCGGATGATACCTGACTTGTAGTCTTCTGGGTTACCCATGCCGTAGATGCAGGAGACTGATGCGACGATGATGATATCGCGTCGCCCCGAAAGCAGGGAGGAGGTGGCTCTCAGTCGGAGTTTGTCCACTTCCTCGTTGATGCTGAGGTCTTTTTCGATATAGGTATCGGTGACGGTGATATAGGCCTCGGGTTGGTAGTAATCGTAGTAGCTGACGAAGTACTCCACGGCGTTGTGCGGGAAGAACTCTTTGAACTCGCCGTAGAGTTGAGCGGTGAGGGTTTTATTGTGAGTGAGCACCAATACGGGGCGGTCGAGCTGTGCGATGACGTTGGCGATGGTAAAAGTTTTTCCCGAACCCGTCACGCCGAGCAACACCTGTGCCCTGTCGCCGCGTTTGACACCTTCGACGAGCTTGGCAATGGCTTGGGGTTGATCACCTGTGGGCTTGAAAGGGCTTTCGAGTTTGAAAATTCCCATGGAGCAATGTGTTGGTTGGACAAGCCAACAAATTTAGCAGGATGGAGGTTGCAGGGTAAAAGTGATCAGCTGGCCTCGTCACATAGCGATGGCTTTCTGGCTGCCTGCTGTCGGCGTACAGAGAGTCCCGCTGGATTTAGCCGGCATGAGGGGTGATACGTAAGATGCAAAGGGGCTGATGTGGTCGGTGCGAGGCAGCAGACTGGCTGCGCCAGGGGCAGAAAAAGCGAACGCAGTGAGCATCCAAGAAGCCAGCAAAGTCATCCTGAAAAAGGTTTGCGGCAAGGTATCGAGTGGCTTTGGCGAGACAACTACCAGGCCCGGTGACGAGGGGAGCGCCCAAGCAATTATCACGCTTTGGCATTTTGCAGGGTAGCCAGGCCAAATGGGCAAGCCTACGTTGTGCATCGGATCAATGCAGGCCCATAAAAAAAATCCGGCCTTACCCGTCTATTCGGGAATGATGGCCGGGATGTGGTCAGGGTATCAGTGAGTGAGACAGGAATCTGTAAGGGTGTTTCAGCGTCGTTTGACCTGTTCCACTTCGTCGCCAATGGCCGGTTTGAGTGTGGCGAGGATGGCTTTGATTTCGGGGTCGTGCTCGAGCAATGGCACCCATCTAAAAATGCACGGATGGGCATGATAGTCCTCGATGAGCGCATCGGCGAAAACCTGCAGTGCTTCTTTGCGACGGCCGAGCAGGAACAGGCAAGCGCTGCGGCAGAACAGCAGGTCTGCGGTGCCACAATAGTCTTCGGCTTCTTCGAGCACTTCCAGCGCCTCCACCGACCGGCCAGTGTGGATGAGGAATTGGGCCAACTTCATCCAAAGGTGGGATGACTCGGGCGCCAAGTCGACAGCAAAGCGGTAATTCTGCTCAGCGATCACGTATTTGCCCATGGCAAAACAAGCATCGGCAAGCCCTTCGTAATAGGCTTCGTTTTGATCATCATACAAGATGGCACGCTGGTAATTGTCTGCAGCGGCTTTCCAGCGAGCTTGGGTTGCATGGCACTGGGCTACTCCATAGTAGGCTTCGGCGCAACAGTTGTCTAGCTGAGCGGCCTTGAGGTAGAATGTCCGGGCCACTTTGGGATTGCCCAACTTGAGATGGCAGTTGGCCACCTGGACGAACAATTCGGCATCGGGTTCGAAGCGACTCACTACTTCCTGGAGGCATTGCAGCGCTTTTTGGTAGTTTCCAGTGTACATACAAACCTCTGCACAATCCCGATAGGCATACTCAAAATCCTGATTGGTGATGAAAGCAAACTCGTAGGCCTCGATGGATTTTTCGTACTCACACAGGAATTCGTAGGCACAACCGAGGTTGTACCAGGCCAAGGAGCTGAAGGGATACTCTTCGAGGATGCGCTCGTGCAATTCCACACTTTCGCGGTGTTTGCCGGCTTGCTCCACGCAGTACCACATGCGCGAAAGTGCTTCGATGTTCATGGGATTAGCTTCGAGAGCGGCCTTGAGCAGGTAGAACATGTGCTCATAGGCGTGGTCACGTTCACACAGCAGCGCTTCACACACGAGTATCTGGCTCAGCTCCTGGCTGGTCGCATTGTGTTTTAGGTTCTCCAAAAGGGCCAGGGCTTCTTCTTTCCAACCAAGCATTGTCAGGGCTTCGGCACGCATGAGTTCCATGTCGAGGTTGCCAGGTGCCAGGGCAGCAACTTTGTCAAGCACTACCAGCGCATCGGCTGCTTGATTGCACCTGAGCAACAATTCTGCCTTGGTTAAATGGAAGTCGATCTGGTAACTGAATTGGGTAATGGCGTGATCGACTACCTCGAGTGCTCTTTCATAGAGGTGTTCATCCGTGAAATATTGAATGAGTTGTCGGTAGGGATCTTCAACCGGGAAACACACACAACCCTTTTCAACCATTGCATCGAAACGGGAGATGGTTTCGAAAATGGCTTGTCGGTTGCTCGTCGTCTTTTTCCTCATCGCCGCTTTTTTTGGTGTTGATGTCAGTGGGTTGTACGGCGTTTTCTCGATAGTGTCTCATGAAAATCCAGTATACTTTTTTAACGGGAGTCCATCGCGAGGAAGCGGTCTTGAATCATTTTCAACAAACCTCTTTCACAATCGCTATTCCAGTGCGGTGGCTTGGTGGTCCCATACAATTCTGCCGGGCTTAACCCCGCAGTCCCTTCTGTGTAGGACCTACCCCTCCCAAGTTCTTCAATTGGCTTCAGTGTGCACCTCCAACTGGCCATTCCGTCGACTGACCAGGTACACGCCCAGAAAAATGAGACACCCCGCCGCCAGCTTCACTGCATCGAGTGCATCCTTGCCGAGAGCAAGGGCTATCACCGTTGCCAATAGCGGCTGGAGATAGATGTAAATACTTACGACAGTGGGGCTTACAAGTTGCAGGGCGAAAGCATTCAACAGATAGGCCAAAAACGTAGTGCAAAGCAGCACGTAAGCAATCGCCATCCATATCAGGGGGGTGAATGTGTGCATTTGGATTTCGTTCAGCTCAGGTATTCCAAAGGGTAGCACAAGCAAGGCTCCGAATGAAAATACCCAGGTGATGACTGTAATGGGATGGTACTTCTCCATCAATCGCTTGACAAGCACCAGGTAAATCCCGTATGAAAGTGCATTGATGAAGATGAGTACGTCCCCATTCCATGCGCCTTTGGTGTATACAAATTTTTTGCCATGTATTATCAACATCGCTGCTCCAGTGATTCCCGTCAGCAATCCAAGCAGTTTTTTTCGGGTAATCGCTTCTCGGAGGAGCAACCATGAAACCAGCAAAACGAGGATGGGAGTAGTAGTCATGATGAGGGCTGCCCGTATCTGGCTGGTGTATTTCAAGCCGGTGATGAACATCAATTGATTCAGTGCCACGCCAAACAACCCACACAGAAAAAGCAGACCGAGGTCTTCCCTTTGGATGCGCTGCTTGATGACCAGCCCATTTAGGATCCAAAAGAGCACCGCCCCGGTTAGCACACGAAAGAGAGTCAGGGCGGCAGGTTGAAGATATTCTTCGTCGAGAATTTCCTTGGCAATCGTATAGTTGGCGCCGTAAATGAGCGCTACCACGAACAAACAGGAATGTGCTATGGCTGCCTGTGACATGTTCAAAAGCCTTGCTTGTTTGTGTCCAGGAATGGCTGGCGATAAAAGAGGAACAGAGGAAGGGTGCCTGCCAAGCCGAAAAGCAATGTCAGCAATGGGAATCGCCACAAGCGCCGCATGCCCAGGCGCCTGCCTTCCACATAGCACCAAATGAAAAAGACCCCTACCACCCAAAGCAGGTCCAGGGCGAAAATGGTCGATATGCGATTGATGAAAAGTGCAGACAGGGTTTCATCTGGCCGTGTCCACAACAGCCAATTCTTGTTTTCGAAACTTTCCAAAAGCATGGGAAAGCCCGTGAGGGCATAGCCAATGATGGCAAGGCCGAGGTAGATGGTTCTCATAAGCCGGTCGCTGTTGGCCGGGGGCACTCAAAAGTCCATGTAGTTTATTGGATAGCCTCCCCCCCGGGCCGGCAAGGTACGCCGTACTTCAGAAATTGCAATGAGCCCAATTGGCTTTCAACCAAGCGATCTGCTCCTGATAGTCGGGCATGGCTCGTTCTACGAGGGCCCAAAACCGATGGCTGTGGTTCATTTCGATCAGATGTGCGAGCTCGTGGATGATGACATAATCAATCACCTTGGGCGGCGCAAAGAGCAAACACGTACTCAGGTTGATGTTGCCTTTCTTGCTGCACGATCCCCAGTTCGACAGGTTGTACTTGAGGGAAATTCTGTTGATGGGCTTGTTGAAATGCAGGGCATTGAGCTGCTTGACTCGCGCTGCGATTTCAGGGTAGAAATCTTTGGCCACGATGCGGCTCAACAAATGGCGTATGGCCTTGTCCCTGCTCATCGGATCCTTGTCATGACTCGACAGCTCTATATAGATGTGCCCCTTGCGCAGCTTTGCGCGGTAAACGGTAGAAGGGCGCTCGGCAAAGTGTAGGATGTACTTTCTTTTACCCACCTGGAGTATGTCGCCATCCTTGTATTGATTGGAATCGTAATGGGTGAGCAACGCGTTTTTCTCCTCCAAGGTCACCTTGACCCATCTTCTACATTTTTCAATTTGCTCTTCTACTTGCTTTTTTGAAAGCATGGCGGGCAAGCGACAATAGGCAGCTCTACGTCCGATGGAAAAGCGCACGTCCTTTCGATTTTCCAAGTACACTTTGAGTTGGACTCTGGCCGTGCCTACTTCGATATGATCTATGAAATAAAGTCGGCTATGCTTCATGCTTGCAATTTGCGGCCAAGATATTGCATGCGCGGCAAAGCCCGGAATGCGGCGGTGCATTCCGGGCTTTGCCCTAAGGGGTGATTACAATTTCAGCTTCCAGGCTTCAAAAAGCTGCGGCAGTATCACTTGAGTCGCTTCTCATCGGAGACGGAAAGCTTCCAACGACCCTTGGCCCGGCGACGAGCCAGCACCTTGCGTCCGTTCTTGGTGCTCATCCGCTCACGAAATCCGTGCTTGTTGACGCGCTTTCTTCTCGAGGGTTGGTAAGTCCTTTTCATTGTAAATCAGATTGGTGTTAGCCCTTGACCAAGGGCCGCTTTTTCAGCTGGGCGGCAAAGGTAAAGACTATTTTGTTGAATAGGCAAACTTTGATTGTCATGCAGCCAAGCGAGGCTGTGGCAACTTCTTTGACTAAGGGTACCATTCACGAAGGGAATTTTTCAAAACCTGCCGCTGTATTTTATGCAGATAAACCTATCTTTGCCCGCCTTTTTCGGATGCCCCTGTTTACAGGTTCATCTCGCACAGCGATTTAAATTGTTCAACCCGTAGGCGACGACGTTTTTGAGCCGAGGGACAAAATTCTAACAAGATCCTGCGCCCTGCCACGAGTAGGCCGTTTCAGGTGAGCCAATCAAGAATCTCGATCATGGAAACAGTAGCTATTCAAGGCGAACTGAGAACGCAATTCGGTAAAACTGCCACCCGTGCCGTGTTGAAGGCCGGTCGCATTCCTTGTGTCATTTATGGCCTCAATTCTGAAAACATACACCTAAGCGTCAAGGCCCACGACGTTCGCCCACTGGTTTATACTGGTGAATTCAAGGTAGCGGAAGTCAAAGTCGGCGACAAGACCGTCAGGTGCATCGTCAAGCACGTCGATTATCATCCCATCAAGGACACCATCCGCCACATCGACTTTTTGCAACTCATCGAGGGGCACCCTGTAAAGGTTGAAGTTCCCTTGCGTTTCAAGGGCGACTCACCCGGCGTACGCAATGGTGGCAAGTTCATCCAGCACGTATTGAACGTGAAGATCAAGGCCAAGCCTGAAGACCTTGTAGATGAAGTCATAGCCGACATCTCCAAGCTCAAGTTGGGCCAAGTCATTCGCGTTCGTGATATTCAGGTTCCTGCGGGCGTCGAAATCCTCATGAATCCATCCATCCCTGTTGCGGGTGTCGTCGTGCCTCGTAGCCTCAAGGGTGCTGGTGTGGCAGAGGAAGAAGAAGCAGCAGAAGCAGCAGAAGGCGGGGAAGCCGAACAGGAGGCCGCTGCCGAATCCTGATTTGCTGCGCCTTCATGCAAAAAATTGCAGGGCATAGAGATTTTCGATCTTTATGCCCTGTTTCATTTCAACCGCCATGGAAAACAAGCTCCGCATCACCCTCGTCCAAACTCCATTGCACTGGGAGAACCCTTCTGCCAATCTCCAGTCTCTCGAGCCAACCATACACGCCTTAAGTGGCTCCACAGACCTCATTGCATTGCCGGAAATGTTTACCTCAGGTTTTACCATGCATCCGCAATCATGTGCTCAAACAATGGATGGCCCGGCCATCACCTGGATGCAGCGCAAAGCCAGCGAATCAGGAGCAGCCATCGTGGGCAGTATGGCCCTCACCGAAAACGGTTCCTATTACAACCGCCTCGTTGCAGCACTGCCTGACGGCACCCTCCATACCTATGACAAAAGGCACCTGTTCACCCTGGCAGGAGAACACAAACACTACAGGCCAGGCAGCACCCAGTTGACCTTCGAATGGAAAGGCTGGCGCATATTCCCAGCCATTTGCTACGACATGCGATTCCCAGTTTGGCTGCGCAATACTTCCCACTACGACTTGCTCATCGTGGTTGCCAACTGGCCATCGCCCAGGATTTATCACTGGGACCAACTGCTCATTGCCAGAGCCATTGAAAACCAGGCTTTCGTAGCAGGGGTGAACCGCACGGGTACGGATGGTGAAGGGCATGCCTATTCCGGCCATTCGGCCATAGTGGACTACAGCGGCAAGGTATTGTTGAAAGTGGTCGAATCCGACGGGGCATTTACCGTAGAACTTTCCAAGGAGGACATGCTCGAGTATCGCAGCAAATTCAATTTTCTCGCCGACAGGGATCACTTTGACCTTCGGCTGTGACGGCCAACCAAAACAAGTCAGGCATCGAACCGGATGAAACCACAGCGACCAAGGAATGCCACTGCTATGTCTGCCTCGAGAGGAATGGGCAACACATCACACAAAATTGCGTTATGGCAACCGTCCTCATATTTCCGAGTTATCCATTTTTCAATGTCCCGACCCGTCACCCTGACCATCAGCCCCCACATGCTCGTGGGCGCAGCCATTTTCCTCGCCATGTTTTCTTGCCAGTATTTGCACCCCTTGGTCGGATCGGGGGAGGCGCCCTCCTCGCATCGAAACAACGATAGAGAGACTTCCCTGCGAAATGAAATCGTACAATATGCGCTCACCCTCGAAGGGAGGCCTTATCGCTATGGTGGGCGCGAGCCACGCACTGGCTTTGACTGCTCGGGACTCGTCAACCATGTGATGAACAAATTCGGCATCGAGCTCAGCGGGCCCTCTTACAGCCTGGAAGGACGAGGAAAAAACATCATGCCTGAACAGGCTCGCCCGGGCGATCTTCTGTTTTTCAGGCGAACCAAAAATGGCAAGGTATATCACGTGGCTCTCGTGGTGTCAAATGAAGGTGGTGAGCTGCGAATGATTCATGCGTCTTCTTCGAGGGGCGTAGTATCCGAAGTGCTCCAATACAACAGTTATTGGCGCAGCAAATTCATCACGGCACGGGATGTCATCAGCAGCCAGCAGCTACATTCGGGGCGTTTTTCCTCCAATTGATTTCCTCCCGACTGGTATTTCCACGCAACAGATCCTTGTACTCCATTTTGGCCTTTTCATGGTCACAAACCACCTGGGTAATACTGACGGTGCGCACCACCCCATTTCTATTCATCACAAAGCCATTGACAGGATCGGCTTCTCCTCCATGCAAATGGAAGTGGAAAATTTCTGGGGCTGTGGGATTGGGGTGCCGAAGGATCCATTCATCGAACCACCCGCGCCGACGGGTTTGTATTTCTGGGTCGTACAACGTGGCAGAACTCCAGATGGCAGGCTTGTATGGATCGAGTACTTTTTGATGGAGGACGACACCATCCCATCTAATTTCTATAGGTTGCCCTTTCTCCACGATCAGCATGGTAAATGGCTCGATCCCTTCGAAGGAAAAGCCAGAAACAAAATCTTTCCAGTCGTCAAATTCGAAATACTTCAACAACATCACCCCCCTGCTCATGCGGTAAGGAGGAGAATGCCTATGCCGGACGAAGGCACCATTGAGTACACAAGCCAGGCGCTGTGCATTTGAAACGGCAATCCAGGTCCCACCAGCCATTGTGTCCTTTGGGAAAAGGAGTTGTTGCCCAGCCCGCAGCTCAGTGGAAATTCGATCAGGTGAGCGTTTTGGCGATTCGTCACGATTGGAAGTGAAAACGAACGTTCCCGATTGTAGCGGTATGTAGGTGACAGTGCACATGGTGTTTGCTGTGAAATATGGTTCGAGCGGCCCAGTCAATCAAGTACCTTGGCATTTCCCCATCAAGCCGACACACTAACCAGGAAGCAATTGTTTGTAACCGAGTGATCAAAGCTTAATGACCATAGTCGATGTCAGCATGCGATCGTGAAGATCGTACAAGGTCATCGTGTAGGTACCCGACGGCAAATGCGCTAAGTCGATACTTAAGCGACCCTCCACTCCCGTTCGAGTCAGGGTTGCAAAGGCTTCTTTGCCTTGGGTGTCGAAAAGGCGAATGCGGTACGACTGAGCGGGAGCGGCATCCAAATCGATGAACAGCTTGCTACTGAAAGGGTTGGGGAACACACTGCACTGAAAACCATCGGGGTGAAAAGCCCCCACTGCTGCCAAAGCTGGATCATATTTGAACCTGGCCTCTCTGACGCCCTGGCCGGTTGAGTCGAGAGTGAGTTCGGCGAGCTCCTCCTTCGATTCCTCTCCGAAGAAATGCATGCTTTTAATCGTGTCTTTGCCAAGCCCTGGAATGTTTCCACCGGCGATCAAAATGTCGGTCACGTCCTGCCAGCCAAAGAAGGGCAGCAAGACGTCCACTCGGGTTTCTACGTATTCGGTGCGCTTCACTCTCAAAGCTGGAAAGCTACCCTGGGGCAGGACTACAGTACCGAAAGCATCCACGAAATCATTCGACTCTGTTTGTATCCGTACCCGAATGGAATCCGGAACTACGGGCAAGCCGAGGCTGTCGAGTATGGCCTGTGGAATGGCATCAGTGGAAAATGGTATGAGCAGATCCGACTGGCTGCTGAATGTGGATGGAAAGGTCAAAGGTGCATGGCGCACAACCCGGGGGGGAGTCCAGAAGAATACCGTTTCGATTCCGAAAACCTGGGACACGGGTCCTTTGACGGCAATCAACTGAAAGGCAGAGGCCGTCGAGGTAAAATAGTTTTCAATGTTCTGCCCCCCTTCCACGAACATGGAGGCCCCAGGCACTTGCACGCTTCCCTCTGATGCTGGCCGGTAAATTTCTACCTGCACCTGATCCGCCTGCAGTGTGCTAAGATCCCATTCGAATGGCCCACCCGCACCGGTCAAGGAAATGCCAACGGGATCCAAATCGATTGCCATCTTGAGGGTATCACCTATGGTGGGGAAGGTAGCATTTGACACAGTGATCTGAGCCTCAGCGGAGGTGAGACAAAAAAGCGCGATCAGGATCAGGGAAAAATTTTTCATGGAGGCTGTATTTATCAGTTTTTCGGCTCACGTTTCCTACTGCGGGTTTGGAATGACTCACGCACTTTGACGAAAAGGATCACGGAGGCCAATATCAGGCCGATGCCATTGGCCAAAATCAGCGGCAAATCTCTGATGAATATGCCGTATAAAAGCCAGCACATGATACCGCTAACCATCATGATATACATGTAAAGCGACAGGTCACCTGCGGAGCGAGTCCGCCAGGTCTTCACAGCTTGCGGGACAAGGGCGCCAGTGGTTAGTGCAGCTGCCACCAGGCCCAGCACGGTTATAAGAGGCGTATCCAAATGTGCAGGTTTATTTTTTGTCGGGTGTATGCCCTTTGAGCAGCTCGATGTAGTCATTCATCAAAGCATTGGGCACTGTCACGGCCAGGTTGTAGTGCTTGATTTTCCAACCCGCTGGCGTTTTCTCCACGACGCCTGAACCTCGGCAGGGCCCCATCCAAGTATCCAATTTTTCATCGAACCAGGCAAATTGCCCGTCCGACGAGATATACACATGCCGTTCAACAGGTTTGAAATCCCAGGTCTTGCCTTGTTCGAAGTAAGGTTTTGCCCACTGGTGAAATGCACCCTTGCGCCAGTATTCATTCTCGTCGGTTCCTAAATAGATGGCGTCAATCGCCAAAGCTTCGAAGAAAGTGCTTTCATCGGCACTGGCAGCAGCCTGATGCCAAGCATCCAGAAGCTGATTGATTTCCAACTTGTCTTCTACAGGATTCTGGCGGCAAGCTGTCGAACGCCGGGTATCGATTACCTGGATGATTTTCCAAGCATCTTCATTCCTGACGAGTTGAAAAGCATTTACACCACAATGGCTCAACTGGTCATTCCTGAAAAAAGAGTATTCAGTCCATGCAGTAGCCAATGGGCCGTCGATACGGATGTCGTAGGACCAAATCTTTTCCTCCCATTTGGCTTCTCCCTTGGCTCCCACAGCTGCAACGAATCGATCCACCTCAATTTTGGATGTCGCTGATTGAGCATCTCCGTCCACTATGATAGAAAACATCCGTGCATCGGGATGGAACACGGCCTTCACCAGGGAGGTATCTCCATTCTTGATTCCATCGAACAGGTTGGATAGGGTGGCGATTACTTCGATTTCCTGTGGTGTAGGCTGCGCAATGACTACAGCTTGAGATAGAAAGGCAAAGCACATCATCGATGGCAGCCCCTTAAGGAGCCATTGATTGAAGCGCGGAATTGTCGTCGAAAGCATGTGAAACTGATTTGACACAAAGATGCACAATAAAGCAACAGCCGCCTGGGGCATTCCAGGCGGCTGTTTGTCATGAGGGTATGAACCCGGGTGTCAATTGCGCAAGTTGGCTGGCCAGTCCTTGCCGTCGGTACGCGTAAGCGTGGTCACGCCACCTTCACCGTAGTCGTTCTCCCAATCGAGCACGAGCACGTTGCCATTGACCGAGACGCTGTTGTACCAGTAGGTTTCGCCCCAGCGGCTGGTACCAATTGGAGACAGCTTGCCACAGGCATCGCTCAGGCGCAAGTCTCCACCGGGCAGGGTTGCACCATTTCCATAGCATACCCAGTAGGCACCCATGGAAAAGTCTTCAACCCAATCGGGGTGATTGGCATCCATGGCTTCAATCCGATAGATACCATTTCCTTCATCGATGAAGCGAACCTTTCCGGTCCATTCGTTGGTGCAGCCCCACGGACCGGCAGCTGTGGTTGTAGCATCGAATTCACCAGCGAGGTCAGAGGTGCAGATGATGGGAGTGCGGATCTGGAACAGCGCCCTGAAGGCAGGCTGGCCTTGCAGGTTGGCACTGGTGTTTACACTGGTGAATACTTTGCCATCGCTTTTCTTCAGGGTAGCCTGGAATTCAAAGCTCTTGCCACCCTCGATGTCGTTGGCCGTGAGTCCCAATGCAGCCATCACTTCAGTCATGGTCCATTTGAAGGAAGCCGAGGGAAGGCCATCGGGACTGGTTCCAAACTGAGAAGCCGTAACCGAAGCAAAGGGAACGGGGGTGCCACCATCATAGGAGGCCGTCCAGGAATATTCCGTCACGTTGCGTCCCTGGTTCTCATCGTAAAACTCAACGGTAAACTCAATATATGAGCCATCGATGTCGCTGAAGTTGAAAGCGTTGCCATAGGGGCCATCGATACCTGCAATCAAGCGTGGGAAGGCCCCTTTTTCGACTTGGTCGAACTCGGGAAACGCCCGGTCTTTTTCACAGGCATTGAAAACCAACACTGCCAGTGATAAAGCGAGTGCGTATTTGAAGAATATTTTCATAACTCAATGATTTTGACTCCGGTCCCTTCTCCAACCGGCCTACCACTTTGGGCAAGCCGGCTGGGAAGGTCCAGAATGGTTTGAATTAATAGGTGCAACCGTCACCGTTGGTATCCCAGAAGACCTTCACAGTGAGATTGGGCTTTTGCTGGGCATTCTGGTTGCGGTTGACATAGCTGGCCGGATACCAGAAGGAACGCGGGAATGGACCCGGGTTGGCCTCGCGGGTGGGCTGCATGCCAATTGGGTGGCAAGTACGCCGGAAGGCATTGTAGGCTTCGAGGCCATTGCCGTGCAGTGCCAACCAGTACTCTTTCATGATGACTTGCATCTTGTCGCTGCTGTTGTCATACATGGTAAGCACTTCGTTGACGTAGTCATCGATCTGTTGCTGGGTCGGCTTGAAGTCAGGATTCACTGGAGCGATGGACTCAAAGCTCATCGCCTTGGCAATGGAAGCACGGATCCCTTTCTCGAGCATTACCCTGGGGTCTTCCCCGGTATTCATGGTGAGAGCAGCTTCTGCACGCATGAAGTACACGTAAGAAGACAGCATGATGGGGGTGATACCAGCGCCACGGCCACCATCGGTTCCCTGGTTGGACACGTGGGTGCAATCGTTGGCGTCGAACTTGCCACCAGCAGGATAAAGGCCCCAAGCGGTGCGCTTCAAGTCATCCGGCGGGATACCATCGTTGTTGCCATGGTCACGGCCCCAGTATCCGAGCATGCGGTGGCTCAAATCCGTACCGAACTCGGGATCGGTGGCTGTGCAATAGGGCAAACCCGGAGGCCAGTGGAAGGGATACGGGCCGTCCTGGCAGTCAAGGGTGAAGTAATCCTCGTCAGTTTCGTCGCAATCCTGGCGGTAGAAGTAGTAGCGGATGCGCGGGTCAATGGTTTCTTTTTCACCCAAGAAAAGGAACATGTAGTAGTTGGACATGTACCAGCTGGGGCCACCCGTTTCGTAGCCATCGGAGTAGTAAGGATGGCGAGAGTCAGGGTTGTCGCGGTTGGTGCTGTACTTGAACTCGAAGTCCTCGCTCATCTCGTCGATTACACCAGCGTCGATAACTGCCTTGGCAGCAGCGCCCTGGCTATTCACCAAACGCGTGTTGACATAGTAGCGCAGTTTGAGGGTGTTGGCCAGGGTAGTCCACTTGGCCGCGCTGCTTCCGTAATAGAGGTCATTGGCAATGCTACCCACCGGGTTCTTCAGGTCGTTCAGCGCTTCGTCGAGGAGAGCGAAAGCAGCATTGTAAACGTCCTGACCAGGATCGGCCTTGGGTGACAAGTTGGCCGTACCCTGGAAGGCCTCCGAATAGGGTACATCGCCGAAGAGATCTACAAGGGTGAACATGATGTAAGCCTTGATGATCTTGGCAGCCCCTGCGTGCAAGGTGAAACCACCTTCATCGGCCAGGGAGATCACCAAGTTCAAGTCGGGCATCAGCTCTGAGTATGCCTTGCTCCACATGAAGTCGAAGCTGGCGGGGCTGTCGGCGTTTTCATAGGTGCTACCACCCGTCATAGCCACCATCCGCACATAAGGCATCGTTTCATCGCTGACTTCATCTACGAACTCTGCAAACTCGAGTACGACGTTGTTCATCAGCAGGTCCAGCTCCGCAGTCTCGGGAGTCGGGGCGTTCGGGTTGTCCAGCTTTTCCTCCAGCTCGAGGATGCTGCATCCGCTGGCATAGATCAACCCGAGGATGAGGAACAGTTTAAGGATGTATTTCATGATTCGATGTTTTTAGTTGAATTAGAAGGTGAGCCGCAGGCTACCACCAATCTGCTTGGAGGTAGGCACGTTCATCATTTCGAAGCCACGGCCATTACCCACACCGGTGCTGAGCACTTCTGGGTCGAAGTTGGCACCCTTGGGGAAGCCATAGGCGCGGAACCACAGGTTTTGACCGGAGAAGGTCAGCATGGCTGTACCGAACGGCGTATTCTCGAGCACGCTCTTGGGAAGTGCGAAGCTGAGAGAGATTTCACGCAGCTTGAAGTAAGACCCATCGTAGGTGCGCATCTCGTCGATGAACACACCGCCGTTCTGCCAGTAGTGGTCCGTCGTAGTGATCTGAACGTCGTTAGGCGTACCATCAGCTTTCACACCCGGCGCAATCACAGGAACGAAGCGATCGAAATCGGTTTCCTGCAGAATACCACGTCCCATCAAGGTCGAAGGCAGGGTGGAGTAAATATCACCGCCTTCCACGTAGGTCACAAGGGCATTGAAAGTCACGATGTCCTTGAATTTGAGCGTGATACCACCGTTGAGCTGGTAATCCGGGTTGGGATCGCCCAAAATGGCGATGGAGGGATCGAGCTCGTAAAGACCGTTGCTTCCCACGATGAGGTTGCCATTGGCATCGCGCTTGACGCGCTCACCTTGGATCACACCGTAAGGTTGACCCGGGATGGCATAGCTTCCCAAGGTGGTGAAAATGGGTACGATGGCGATCTGGTCAACGCCTTCTGCGATCTTCTTGATGGTACTTTCGTTGGAGGTGAAGTTACCGTTCAAGGTCAAGCTGAAATCGCGAGTCTTGATAGGCGTGATGTCGAGGCCAAGCTCGATGCCCTTGTTCTCCAAGGAGGCGGCATTGACAGTAGTATTCTGGTAGCCAGTGGAGGGGTCGAGGTCGAGGTCGATGATCAGGTCATCGGAGTTCTTCTGGTATAGCGACAGGTCGATACCAAAGCGATTGCGGAAGAAGCGTCCTTCCACACCCACCTCGTATTCCTTGTGAAGCTCGGGCTTCAGATCAGGGTTGCCGAAGCGGTCGCTAACCGTGTTGCTGTTGATGATGATATTGTTGCGGGTGATGAATTCCCGGGTCGTCACACCCAGCACATTGCGGGTCTGGTAGGGATCGGGATAACCAGCCGAGGTACCAAAACCGACGCGGAATTTCAGGTAGTCGACAACGCCACCCGCGCTCATGTCGGTCCACAGTTCGGTGGGGATGAATGACAGCGAGGCGGAAGGATAGAACTGGGAACGGTTGTTCTTTTCCAGAACTGATGTCCAATCGTTACGGCCTTGCAGGTTCAAGTAGAGGTAGCGGCGGAAACCAAGCGTGGCGGACAGGTAAGCACCCAAGAGGCTGACGTCCTCATTATAGGAGTCGGTGCTGTGCTCGATGTAGTTTCCGTGGTCCTGCAGGCCAAACACGAACTGCTGGGTGCTGTAGGTTCCGGTGAAATTGTACCCGTCGTTACGAGCGTTGAAACCGAGGATGGCTTCTACGTTCCAGTCCTCATTGAGATCCTTGTTGAGGTTGATGCTGGCGTTGTGGTCGTGGATGGTTTTGATGCGCTCGCGGGTTTCCAGCAAGCCGTTGGGCACCTGGGTACCACCTTTGTTGATGGCATAGCGCGTACGCTGAACGTAGGTGTCCAAGCCATAGCGGTAGGTAAGGCTCAACCAGTCAGTGAGGCTGTAGTCGAAAGTAAACGACCCAAAGAAGCGATTCACTTTCTCGGTATCCTTGGTGTTGTGAATCGTCCACAGTGGGTGCTGGATGTCGTTACCGCTACGATAGTAGATAGACTCGTGGGTCAGCGGGTTTTCCCACTCGAGGCCCATGAGGTCCACACTCCTTGGTGTGTAGAACACGTTGGAGAACAACGAAGCACCACTGTTGGGGTTGGAGCTGGTGGAAGTACCGGCTGGAGGTGCGAAGCGGTCGGAGCGCACGAAGTTGAGGGTGGTGCGGATGCCGATGCCATTGCTGAGCCTGCTGTTGACCCCCAAACCAAAGGAGTTTTTGGTATAGCTGCTCAGAGGCACGAAGCCTTCCTCATCGCGATAGCCGTAGCTGAAGTTCAGGCTGGTACCTTCGGAGAGGCGGTTGCTGATTTGCACGGATGTGTTGGAGATCAAGCCCGTCTGGAAAAACCGCGGCAGGTTGTCATAAGGCTGGTACTTGTAGCGGGCACCCTTGTACTGCGGGAATACAGCATTGAGCGCTGCGCGGTCATAGGGGTGGCGAATGGTGCCGTCTTCAGCCACGCCATACTTGCCAGGCTGATCGAACGGAGCGCCCCAGTTGGAGAAGGCTGCAGAGGCGGTGTTCCAGAAGCCGTTTCCATACTTGTCCTGGTCGTCGGGCAAGCTGGCGATGTCGTTGGCGAAGAAGGATTGGTCCACGGTGACTTCGAACTTCTTGTCGAGGTCGCGGGAGGCGCCGTTCTTGGTAGTGATGAGGATCACCCCGTTGCGACCAGCCTCACCGTAGAGCACCGTAGCGCTGAGACCCTTCAACACGCTCACTTCAGCGATGTTGTTGGGGTCGAGATCGAGGAAACGGCTGGATGCCGTGGCTGCACCTGCCAGCACACCCCGGTCGGCGTTGGTCTCCGAGGAGAACGGTACGCCGTCCACGACGAAGAGGGGCTGGTTGTTACCAGTGATGGAGGAGTAACCCCGGATGATGACGTTGGTGCCGGCACCTGCAAGGCCAGAGGTGGATACGATGTCCACACCAGGAACCTTGCCGCGAAGCACACGCGCCACGTCAGCTTCCGGTCGTAGCTCCAATTGGCTTTGATCGAGTGTGGTCACGCCGTAGCCTAGGGCTTTTTTCTCTTTACGAATACCCAGACCGGTGACGACCACTTCGGTGAGTTGCTCTACGGCTTCACGCATTTTCACGTCAATGACGTTGGAAGCTCCCAAGGGAACTTCTTCGGTGCGGAAGCCGGTGTAGCTGAACACGAGGGTGTTGACGCCCTCAGGAACGGTTAGGGAGTAGGTTCCGTCGATGTCTGTGACGGTACCCACCGAGGTACCTCTGGCAAAAATGCTGACGCCGATGAGGGGCTCGCCCTTCTCATCGGTCACTGTGCCAGAGATGGTACGTTGAGCCAGCATCGTTGATAGGCTGACCAACGCTAGCATGATGGCTAGTGAGAGTCTTTTCATACTAATTCAGTTTAATGAAACAAAAGGGTGTTAATTGCAAAGAAATCAGGCAAATGTAGAATTTTTCGAAAATTCTCCCAGATGCCGATTTAACTTTCGCATAACGGACACTTCAAAGAACGTTTAAAAATTCCAAACGCTGTCTGCAGCATGCCGAACAACGAACAAGTGTTCAGGAAAGCTGCCTGAGGTACATCTGAATGGTATTCTTCAATCCGTAATACAGCGCATCGGAAATGAGAGCATGGCCAATGGAGACCTCCAGCAATCCAGGCACCTGCTCTTTGTAATAGCGGAGATTGTCGAGGTTGAGGTCGTGGCCAGCGTTTAGCCCCAAGCCGAGGCTCATGGCAAGGGCAGCACACCTTTTGTGAGGCTCCACGGCAGCCTCCCGGTTGCTATGATAAGCATGGGCATAAGGCCCAGTGTACAACTCGATCCTATCGGCACCCACAGCCTTGGCCCCTTCCACGAAACGTTCTTCGGCATTGACGAAAAGGGAGACTCTGATTCCTGCCTTTTGAAATTCGGGAATGATTTCTTTGAGGAAAGATGCATGGGTGAGGGTGTCCCAGCCTTGGTCGGAAGTCAGCGCATCCGGTGGATCTGGTACGAGGGTCACCTGATGGGGTTTGTTGGCGAGCACCAGGTCGATGAATGTAGGTGTGGGATTGCCTTCGATGTTGAATTCGGTAGTGACGATTTGTTTCAGTCTGGGTATGTCGTCATAGCGGATGTGCCGCTGATCAGGGCGGGGGTGTACGGTGATGCCCTGTGCGCCAAATGCTTCACAGTCGCGCGCCACCTGGATGAGGTCAGGGATGTTGCCACCGCGAGCATTGCGCAGCAGTGCCACTTTGTTCACATTCACACTCAATCGGGTCATCTTAGGCTTGGATGGTTGGGTAAGGAAACGCCACCGCTTCGCAGGGTGGTCATGCTTCTGAGCAGGTTGCAGCTATATTTGGCGCGCAAATTAGGAAATCGCCATGCACATTCCCCGACAAAGCGGGGTCTATCGAAAAGTACCTTCGAAATCAACGCGTATGCAATCCGAGAACTTGCGCCAGGTGCGCCCGCTTGCCATCGTGTTCATTACTGTCGGTTTGTTCTTTGCGGGGAGTCTCGTAGGCAGCCTCGTAGTGCATGGGCTGAGCGTTGCGCAAGGTCTCGATTTGCAGGCAGGTCTTGAGTCATTCGGCCCTGATAGCAGCTTGGCCGAGCGGAATTTTCTAAAAGGCCTGCTATTGCTCAACCACTTGTTCAGTTTCCTGATTCCCTCTGTTTGGGCGGGATGGCTGGCGTACCGGCGAGACTGGATTTCCGCACTGAACCTCGACAAAGTCGTTCCGTGGCAGTCTTTTCTTCTGGTCATCCCCCTATTGGTCTGTGCCTTCATGATAGCACAGGGACTTTTTCAAATCAACAGCTATTTACTCAAACAGACACCGTGGTTCGAGGTGCTCACCCGTGCCGAAAAGCTCTCCGAGCAACTCCAACTCGGCTTGTTGAAAATGGAATCCATTCCAGAGTTGCTTTCATCCCTGCTGGTGATGGCAGTGGTGCCAGCCATTGGGGAAGAGCTCCTTTTTCGGGGACTCATCCAAAAGCACCTGGCCTTGCATACTGGTCGGGCGGTTGTAGCCATCGTCCTTGCTGCTTTGTTTTTCAGTTTGGTCCATTTCCAAGCCCAGCGCTTCCTGGCCATCTTTTGGCTTGGCATCTTACTCGGTTGGCTTTATCACACCACCGGAAGCCTGTGGGTTCCCATCGGCGCTCATTTCCTCAACAATGCCCTGCAAGTGGGCTTTGCATGGACCCATCAGGAGGAACTCGAGACGCTCAACCAGGAAGCTGAAATGGGATTGCCTTGGTGGGTTTACCCGCTTTGTCTGGTTACATTGGCCGCCATATCCCAACTGATGAACCACCTTCACGCTGCACAAACTCGCACATGAACTCCTTCCTCTCACCCGAACTCATCCTCGGCGTCATCGGTGCCTATTTCTTGCTGCTCATTTCAATGGCGTATCTCACCGGCAGGAAGGCCGACAGCCAAGACTTCTTCATAGCTGGCAGAAAGGCTCCATGGCCGATCGTAGCATTTGGCATGATCGGAGCCTCCATGTCAGGGGTCACCTTCATTTCGATCCCGGGGGCCGTTGGAGCAGGCGGATTGAACAAGGATTTTTCCTACATGCAAGTTGTCATGGGCTACATGCTCGGCTATGCCGTCATAGCCCTCGTATTGATGCCACTTTACTACAAACTCAACCTGACATCCATCTATGCCTACCTCGGCAAGCGATTCGGATATTATTCGAACAAAACGGGGGCGGCTTTCTTTCTGCTTTCACGGGTGATAGGCGCCTCCTTTCGTTTGTTTTTGGTGGCTATCGTCCTCGACCAGTTCGTCTTGGGAGTCCCCCCTTTGAGCATCCCATTCGAAATTACCGTCTTGGTGACCATTCTACTCATTTGGGTGTACACCTTCCGCGGCGGCATCAAGACCATCATCTGGACCGACACTTTTCAAACCATCATGTTCTTGACAGCGATGGTCGCCACATTAGTATATATAGGCGATGCCATCGACGGTAGTCTGACTGAATTTTTAGGGAGGGTTCAAAGGAGTGAATACTCCACCATGTTTTTCTTCGAAAATGGCTGGTCAGACCCCAACAACTTTTTCAAACAGTTTTTCAGTGGTGCCTTGATCACCATTGTCATGACTGGGCTCGATCAAGACATGATGCAAAAGAACCTGAGTTGTCCAAACATCCGGGATGCTCAAAAAAACATGTTCACCTTTTCGGTCATCCTCTTTTTCGTGAACCTCGTGGTGGTTACCCTGGGAGCCGCCCTTTATCTGTATGCCTCTCACGCCGGAATCGAGCCTCCTCAACGTTCGGATTATCTCTTTCCGACCCTTGCCCTGCACCACCTGCCTGGTTTCATCGGACTGGCATTCATCGTCGGTCTGATCGCCGCCGCATATTCCAGTGCCGATTCTGCCCTGACGGCTTTGACTACCTCTTTCTGTGTGGATTTCCTCGGCTTTGAGGAAAGCCAAAAGAGCGAAGCGGAAAAGCGCCGCATACGCCGCTGGGTGCATGTCATGTTCTCCGTGCTCTTATTGGTGGTCATCCTCATTTTCAATGCGCTGCACAACGACGCCGTCATCAACCTGCTTTTCAAAGCTGCCGGCTACACCTACGGCCCGCTGCTGGGCCTCTTCACCTTTGGCATGCTCACACAGCGGCAAATCCGCGACAAACTCGTCATTCTTGTATGCATAGCTGCCCCTGTCCTCACGTGGATCATCGTGGACCTCTCTCTTCGCCTACTGAATTTCGATTTCGGATTCCTCAACCTGGCTCTCAATGGCTTACTCACCATGTGGGGCCTGTGGATGATCAGTACGCCAAGCAACACTTCAACCCCTCGCGGCTTTCCATCATCTGGAAGCACTGACTAAATTCGCCCTCCACTTCTCACAAACTCCAGCAATGTCATGCTCATCCGTTACATCTTTTCATCCGTCGCTGTGCTTTTGATCCTCATCGCATGCAGCAACACCGACGCCAAGACCAACCATCGCACGGGCACCAGCTCCCAGGCCTCCCAAGTGGATGGCGAGAAAATCTATAAAACCTACTGTGTAACCTGCCACGGCATCTACGGCGACATGGGCGGAAGTGGTGCCTACGACCTGACCAAATCAACCCTTTCTCTCGAAGAGCGCATCCAAGTGATCAGCGAGGGCCGCAATCTCATGACACCTTTCAAGGAAATACTCAGTGAGGAAAAAATCAGAGCCGTCGCTGAATACATCGAAACCCTGCGCAAAAAAGAATGACCACTTTGCACACGATAGGCCTCATGTCTGGCAGTTCCCTCGACGGCCTGGACATCGCCTGCTGTGAATTCATTTTCGAAGAAAAACAACTGCAAAGCTGGCATCTCATCGAGGCGCAGACCACGGCTCTGCCACCCCATTGGAAACGGACCCTAAGGGCCCTGCCCGATGCCTCCGCGCTGGATTTAGCCACTGCTCATGCCGCGTTTGGAAATTGGCTGGGCGAACAGGTAAATGCGTTTCTGGACGAGCATCCCCACATTCGATCCCGGCTCGATGCCATTGCTTCCCACGGGCACACCATTTTCCACGAGCCTGAAAAAGGCTTCACCTGTCAAATTGGCGAAGGAGCAGCCATCGCTGCTCGATCGGGCTTTCCCGCCGTTTGTGATTTTCGCACGCTCGACGTCGCCCTGGGCGGGCAAGGGGCTCCGCTGGCACCTATCGCCGACAAGCTGCTCTTTCCAGACTTCGCTCTTTTTCTGAACCTCGGTGGCATTGCAAACATCAGCGCACGCCGAGCTGACGGCTCCATGATCGCCTTCGATGTGACGGGATGCAACCAGGTGCTCGATGCCTTGGCCCAGTTGCTGGGCCTGCCCTACGACAAGAATGGCTCCTTGGCCCGAGGCGGGCAAATCGACTCCAAACTCCTCGAACAACTCGACAACGACACTTATTTCAGCCGCCAATACCCCAAATCCCTCTCCAATCAATGGGTAGCATCTCGACTGGTGGCGACGTCTTTGCGCAACGAAAGGCCCGTCATCGACCGCCTCCACACTGTTTGCATCCACATCAGCCAACAGGTGGCCGCCAGCTTGGACGCCATTGCTCAAAGGGAAGAACTGCACCCAGGGCCAATGCGCATGTTGATCAGCGGTGGTGGTGCCTTCAACGCCTTCCTCGTGGAATGCCTGAAAGCATCCCTTGCCAAGGTAATACCCGTGGAGATCGTCGTGCCCACCGTTGAGATCGTGAAATTCAAAGAAGCCATCCTAATGGCACTGATGGGGGCGTTGCGTTTGGCCAACCTGCCCAACACCCTTGCCTCCGTCACGGGCGCCCGCTGTGATACTTGCAGCGGCGCCATTTACTTGCCCTAATTCAGCCCTCGCTCCACGAACATCGAAATCCAATTTTTTGCAAGTCTTCCCAAAATGCCGGATAGGACTTCGAAACCACACCCGGCTCCTCGATGACGACAGGACCCAGCAACGCCAGCGGTGCCAAGGCCATGGCCATGCGGTGATCATCCCAAGTCTTGAAGCGCAGGACATTGTCCACGGAAGCTTTCCCTTCCAAGGAGAAAAAGCGTTTGGTGCTTTTTTTCGAAAAGCGAGCAGGCAGGCTTGTCAGCAACACACCCACCCGCGCCAGCTCGTGCTTGAGTGCTTCTATGCGGTCGGTCTCTTTGATGCGCAAGGTCTCCAGCCCGGTAAACAGGCCACGGACGCCCAAGGCCGCACAGGTCACGGCGAAGGTCTGGGCCAGGTCGGGGCAGGGCAGAAAGTCATACTCGAAAAAAGGCACTGGTGAACGGCCAGTTTTGAAAATGCGCACGCTGCCATTCACGTACTCGGTACCCACTCCCAATTTTTCCATCATGTTGGCCACGATTGCATCGCCTTGCAGGCTGTCTTTGAAAAGCCCGCCCAGTTGGAGCTCTCCCTCCCGAGCGATGGCCACCATGGCATAATAATAAGAAGCCGCCGACCAGTCGGCCTCAACCACGAAGGGTCGCGGGTGGTACTCCTGTGGGGGTACCCAAATGCCTTGTTCACTCCACTCTGATTCCACCCCGAAATGCTTCATGATGGCCCGAGTCATTTCGACGTAAGGCTTGGAAACCAACTCTCCCGTCAAGCGCAGTTCCATGCCCCCAGGCAAAAGGGGGCTACACAGCAACAGGGCAGAGATGAATTGGGAACTCGTGGAGGCGGGAATGGTCAACGATTTTTGCGCTTTCGACAAATGTGGCGGGTGGATGCGGAGTGGAGGAAATCCCGCTTGACCTATATAGTCTATTCGCGCCCCCAGGTTGCGCAGACTTTCCACCAAAGGGCCAATGGGTCGTTGCAACATGCGCTCCGAGCCTGTGAGTATGCGCGTACGACTGGTGCTCAATGCGAGAAAGGCTGTGAGGAAACGGTACGTGGTACCTGCGGCGCCTGCATCGAGGACTTCGTCGTCGGATCGCAGCAAAGTTTGCAGGGTTGTGGTGTCGTCCGAGGTGGAGAGATGCTCGATGGGGAAATCACTATCGCAGATGGCACGCACGATCAGCACGCGATTGCTGATGCTTTTACTCCCATCGAGTTGGATCTTTCCTTTTACGACTGGCTGCGGCACGTCCAGTTGTAGCTCCATGATTCCTGGCTTGAGATGATCGGATTGAATGAAATGGGTTCTTCAGCCATGAATCTCCAGCCCGGGCGAGGTCATGACTTGCTTTGAAAAAGTTTTCAAAAAAATCGCTTTACCATTGTAGGGCGAAGCCCCCATTGGTCAATTTGAAAAAATTCCTGCCCATGCGATTTGCCGCAGCAATGATATTGATTTCAGGCCTCCTGGCTTGTAGTGATGAGACAAAGCCTGAGCCCGAGCAAATCTGCGCTCCCATCCTTCAGGCTGAACTGCCAGCAGGGCGCTACAATGTTGCTTTCCTCGTCATGGATGGCACGTATAACACAGAGCTGGCAGCTCCTTACGACATCTTTCAGCACACCGTTTTTCGACAGCACATCAAGCCGATGAATGTTTTTTTGGTGGCCAAGACCTTGGAGCCCGTCACCACCTTCGAGGGCATTCGGTTGTTGCCCGATTACAGCTATACGAGCGAAAAATTGCCTCCCATTGACATCCTCGTGGTGCCAAGTGCTGAGCACCATCTCGACAGTGACCTCCAGGACACGGCAATGATTGCCTTTGTGAAAAGGGCTGCAGAGCAGGCACTTTACGTCACCAGTCATTGCGACGGGGCCTTCGTACTGGCTCAGGCCGGCCTGCTCGACGGTCGTTTTTGTACCACCTTTCCTGCAGACATTCCCAAATTCAAAGAGATGTTTCCCCAGGCTCGGGTCATGGAAGACGTTCTGTTCGTCCACGATGGCAAGTTCATCACATCGGCGGGAGGAGCCAGATCATTCGATGCTGCGCTTTACCTGTGCGAACACCTCTATGGTGCCGAGGTATCCAGGCGCCTGGCTCGAGGTCTGGTCATCGACTGGAATCTCGAGGCCGTTCCTCATTACGTCAGGCAAACCGATATGCAAATAGAAGAATAGACAGCCACGAAGCCACCAGTAAACCTCCGAACCTGTAAAAGCCGAAAGCACCAGTAGCTCGAGCTACTGGTGCCTCCTAAAGACGAGATTTCGACATGATGAGTCTCCCGTAATAAGTCATTTCCCTTTGAAGAAGGCTGCAATGAAAGTGGTTAGGAGGAATGGGGGAAAGACAATCCAGACCTCTCACTCAACCACGCTCAACCCTTCTCTGCCCCTTCCACACATCGAGGGCTCTTTATGCAGCTTGGGGAGCGGATCAAAGATGCAGACGGGCCTTCTTGGCGAGCAACTCCTCTTCCGTCTCGCGGTGTTCGGGATCGGGTACGCAACAATCCACGGGGCAAACGGCAGCACATTGCGGCTCTTCGTGGAAGCCTTTGCACTCGGTGCATTTATCTGGCACGATATAGTAGTAGTCTTCCGAAAGAGGCGGGTGTTTGGCTTCGGCATCAGTCACCTCACCATTCATCAAGGTATAAGGTCCACGCACAGACGTACCGTCTGCGATGCTCCATTCCACTCCCCCTTCATAGATGGCATTGTTGGGGCATTCAGGTTCACATGCACCACAGTTGATGCATTCGTCGGTTATCATGATGGCCATAAGCGTGATGTATTTGTCGGGTTGGGATCCCTGGTTGAAAATCTTGGTTGTCGTTGGCAAATTTATGTGCACAGGTCTGAAACCAAAAAAGTACTTGCTCGAACCTCGGTTTTCCTCCCAGTGTCCTACTCAAAACACTTCTCCTGTACACTGCCTCCGTTTATTTGCTCCACGGAAAATGTATCGCATCCCTGTTTGCAGTTGTGTGAAATATTTGTGTCTTTATCCCACCCGAAAGCTCAGTTCCCTCACACTTTATCAATTTTCAACCTATGGAAAAGGAACACTATTTCAGCAAGGATCAACTCAAGCGCTTCGGCAACATCCGCGAGTTTCAGCAAAGTCTGGGCGACAAATTCTTCGACTGGTACGGCGAGGTCATGCAAGACGGTGCCCTGACGGCACGAGAAAAGGCCCTCATCGCACTGGCTGTGGCACATGCCATACAGTGTCCGTACTGCATAGATGCTTACTCGAGTACCTGCCTGCAACAAGGATGCGACGAAGAGCAAATGATGGAGGCCGTGCACGTAGCAGCGGCCATAAAGGCCGGCACTACGCTGGTGTACGGCGTACAGATGATGGATCACGTCAAGAAGCTGACCATGTAAAGTACCCTCGGGGTATCGTTTTAAGCATCCACCTTTTTCAAAACACCTCTTGCGAAATGACACTTCATCAAAAAGGCAAGTCCCTCGCTGCACGTGGCAGTGAACTTTCAAGCACCTTCATACAGCTCAAGGTCCTCAACGGACAAGAAGCCGTGCAAGCCCAATTCCCCCCATTTTCAGAGAAAGTTGCCAACTTGGGATACAAGCCTTTGCGCTCCACGGGCATCGAAATTTTCCAGATCAACATCGGTAAACTCTGCAACCAGACCTGCGCCCATTGTCACGTGGATGCAGGCCCCGATCGCAAGGAGGAACAGATGTCGAGGGCTCACTTGGAAAAATGCCTGGAGATCATCGCCTACTACCCTGAAATCCACACCGTAGACATCACTGGTGGAGCTCCGGAGATGAATGCCAATTTCCGCTGGTTCGTCGAGGAGGTGAGCAAATTGGGGCGCAAAATCATCGATCGGTGCAACCTGACCATCATCGTTTCCAACAAGCGTTACCACGACCTGCCTGAATTCTTCGCCCGCCACCGAGTGAACGTCGTCTCTTCCCTGCCCTACTACAACAAAAACCGCACGGATGCCCAACGCGGGGAAGGTGTTTTCGAAGCGAGCATCCAGGCTTTGAAAATGCTAAATGCCGTAGGGTATGGGCAAGCGGATTCTGGATTGGAGCTCGACTTGGTGTACAATCCAACGGGAGCCTTCCTGCCCGGCAGCCAGGTGGCATTGGAGCAGCAATTCAAGCGACAGCTGTTCAACCGCTACGGCATCGTTTTCAACAAACTTTACTGCATCACCAACCTGCCCATCAGCCGCTTTTTGGAGTACCTGCTACAAAGCGGTAACTACGAGCAATACATGCAGACGCTGGTCGATGCTTTCAACCCGACCACCGTCGAAGGGCTCATGTGTCGAAACACCATTTCGGTCAGTTGGGACGGCTATCTGTACGATTGCGACTTCAACCAGATGCTCGACCTCAAGGTATCCACCCCTGGTTGCCGACACCTCGACGAGTTCGACATGGAGGTATTGCGCAACCGCCCTATCGTCCTGAATCAGCATTGCTATGGTTGTACGGCCGGCTCGGGTTCCTCTTGTGGGGGAGCCATTGCGGAGAAGTGATAGGTGGAATCGAAGGATGGGCGCACTTCAAAACATCGCGCTGGGCCGTCAAGGCCATTTCCGACTGCTTTTTTCGCAACAGCTCTGCCGCTTCTGCTGCAAAGGCGTAGCGTGCCAGCACCAGTGGCGAGCGAATCGGGGATCATAGCGTTTTTGGCGTGGCCGGCCCCCCACAGGCAGCTGCGCATCTTAAAAGAGGATGCATTACTTCGGAGAACTTCCGGCTCAAATCAGACAGCCCAAAGGCCACTTCCTTTTGCCCCATCACTTTTTCTTGAAGTCATCCCATTCTTTGGCCTTGGGCTCACCGAGCTTGCCGATGCTCTTTGCCACGACCATCGACACCGTGGCATCACTGGTAACATTGATGACGGTGCGCAGCATGTCGAGGGGGCGATCGATGGCGAAGATGAGGGCCAAACCTGCCTCGGGGATACCGGCTTCTTCGAGTACGATGACCAACATGACCATGCCGGCACTGGGCACGGCTGCTGAACCGATGGAGGCCAGGGTCGCCGTGAGTAGGATGCCCAACTGGGCTGCCAGACTGAGTTCCATGCCAAATGCCTGGGCAATGAACACTGCTGCTACACCCTGGTAAAGAGCGGTGCCGTCCATGTTGATGGTGGCGCCAATGGGGAGTACGAAACTGGCCACTTCTTCGTCAACGCCGAGATGCTCTTCGACGCGCTCCATCGTTACCGGCAGGGTAGCTGCACTCGAGCTGGTGCTGAATGCCAGCAACTGGGCCGGAGCCATTCCCTTGAAAAAAAACGACCAACCACGCCCAGTGAACACTTTGACGATGGTGGGGTAAAAGAAAAAAAGCAGGATGAGCAATCCCCCGGCTACGCAGGCGGCATAGCCAAGCAGGGCCAGAAATATTTGCGCATTGGGAAGCTCCACCACCAGCGCGGCCAGCAGGGCAAAGACGCCGTATGGTGCAGTGAGCATGATCAGGTCTATGAGCTTGAGCACCACCTCGTTGACTCCATCGAAAAAATCCTTGACTGGTTGGGCCTTTTCTCGAGGTACCAGGATGAGGCCGACTCCAAAGAACAGGACGAAGAAGATCACCTGCAACATGTTTCCATTGCTGCTGGCAGCGCCGACGATGTTTTCCGGAATGAGGTCCACGAGCGGTTGCAAGGGACCTTGCTGTTTGGTGGCTTCGGCCGTGGCGATTTTCTCTGCTGCGCCACCGCCGAATTTTTCCATCATCTCGGTGCGGGTGGCCTCGTCGATGACGTATCCGGGTTTGGCGATGTTGACGATGAGCAGGCCTACCGTAATGGCCACCGCCGTGGTAACGAGGTAAAGAGCGATGGTCCTGGTGCCCATCACCGACAACTTGGCGATGTCTTCCAGGTCAGACACCCCTTTGATCAGCGAAGCCACGATCAGGGGTATGGCGATGAGCTTGAGCAAATTGATGAAGATGGTGCCAAAGGGCTTCACCCAGTCCACCACGCCTTGTTGCCATCCGAGCTGAACGGCCAGCGCTCCGAAGGCGACGCCAAGCACCATGCCTATCAAAATCTTCCAGTGCAGTTCGAGTTTTTTCATGGATGAATGATTTGCAATTGAATGGCTCAGCACTGTGCGTGCACGTGTCAGCAGCCATTCGGAAAAGCTTTTTCGTCCTGTCCGAATCGATCTGAGGCGCCAAATATAATGGCTGGCTGCAAAGCACCCCTTTTTGCCATCAGCGACCAGTCAAATACACGAAAGCCGCCACGCCTGCCATCACCAAGACGAACTCGATCAAACCGGCCACGGTAGAATTCTTCACCTTCAACCTGATGATGCTCACGGCGGATATGATGAAACCAGCTCCGCCAAAAAGCAGGGTAAGGATCAAAACCGCCCCTGCCATACTGGCTGCTTCTCCGGCTTTGCTCACCTTGGGGAAAAACAACAAATAACCGGCATAGAGCACAGTGGCGAGCAAGGCGGTGAGCACCCCTCCTGCCAAGAGCTTCAACAAGGGCATGTCTTTGCGCAGCCTGTGCATGCTGCGCACCGCCGCCCCCACGCAAAGCCACAGCGACAACAACATCAAAGCCACTACGATTTCATCTGCATAGGGGCCAGCCAAGCGGGCAAGACTCGTTTCCAGCCGCGTACACAGAACGAAAAGTCCCGTCAGCACCAGTCCCGCTATCAGCACGGTGCGCATCACAAGGCTGTTTTCCGCTTCCGCTTTGGAGCGTGGAGCCATGAAAGGAGCAAATTTTTCAACTAATCAATGAGGTGCTATGACGAGCCTCGAGGTTGTCACCCCCCAAGGCGTTTGCAATTGGAGGAAATACAAGCCAGGAGCCAATCCTTCCACTGGCAAGTGAATGAGGCTCCGGTATGCACCTTGGGTGGCGCTGTACCACGCACGACCATTTGTATCGAACAGATGCAATTGCACATCGGCCCAGCTGGGTAGTTCAATCCACACACGGCACTGCCCAGCCGCCGGGTTCGGATAGACCCACACCAAGGGGCGATCGGTACTATCCTTTTCAAGCGCTTCGAGGATGGGGCTTTCGGTGACGACTATCGTGTCGATTGCAAATGCGGGGCAACCGTCGAGGGGGTAAACGTGCAAACTCACCACGTAGGTGCCGGACTGCGTGTAGGTGTGGGCAGGGTTCTCCTCTGTGCTGGTTTGGCCGTCACCGAAGTTCCACAGGAAGGTCCCCACCACGTCAGGTGTCTTGTTCTGAAAGTAAACAGTGGCATCGAGAGGCAAGGTCAAGGTACTACTCGACATTTCGAATGCCACGGCCAGGTTTTGACCCAGTGGGGGAAGGACGTCCACGCTCACTGGGGTGCGTTCGCAAAGCTCATCGAAGGAGACTTTCCAGTCATAGAAATAGAGGTACAGGTTGGGCTGCTCGAGCGTGTTGCCGGTGATATCGATCACATCTTCGATGGAATAGGGAAATGCAGCTCCGGTGGTATTGGCCAATAGTGGGTTGCCACCAGCAAGCAGAAGGTGGTAGCCGGTACCTGGTTGCACCTTCCAGCCGAGTTTTAAGACGTTGGCACCTGCCTGAGCAAACACGATCTTTTGGGCCACGTTGTTGCCTTTTGCATCTTGCAGGAGCAACAGCCTGCCACCCGGTTCCTGACAGAAAATGGTGACGGATTCCAAGGTGAGGGGATGCACCACATCGAACTCGAGTCCGGCATTCGTTTGAGAGAAGGGCAAGGGGGTCTTTCCAGTGGTATCGGGCTCACCCACGCGCCTGGTGTATCTGCCCTGGGCATACCATGTCTTGGGCTCGGTAATGGGTGGCGTCACGAACACCTGCCCAAATCCTTTGGGATTTCCACCTTCTGGTTGGCTATACCACCTGACAGAGAAGGTTCCTTCGCCAGCCTTGACGAAATCGGGAGGCTCGGCCCGCAACACGGCGCTGGATCCCATGCAAACGGCGAAATTGCCATCGGCATGGGCTTGCAAAGATTTACGGCCGATGATGCGCACCTGCTGGCGGTACCGGTTGTTGAGCGGGCGTTCATCTTCGATGCCGTCGGGGTTGCCAACCCAAAGGTCCAGCCAGTACGTTCCAGCGGGAAGTCCGACGAAGTCTATAGGTATCTCGAGGCGTTCTCCCGGAGCCAGTATTCCATGCCAAGTCTCCATCCGCTCCACCCCTGCCACCGTACCATGTATGTCGAAAGTGTGCAAGGTATCCGTACCGGCATTTTCCACCAGACAAGAAACAGACAGGTTGTACTCACATGCCCAGGATGGCACTTTGGCCCGGATCAGCAAAAGGTCTTTGCTCACCTGAGGCTCCACGGGTACATGCCCCTGTTCGACGAGGTAGTCGAATGCAGCAGCTACGTCGATGACACCCATTCCATAAGTATTGTCTTCACCGGTATCGCCCAGATCCCGTGCCGTGTGATACAGCGCCAGCTTGAGCTCTTTGCCCGTCAGTTGGGGGAAGGCTTCCTTGAGCAGCAAAATGGCTCCCGAAGTATGGGGTGCAGCCATGGAGGTGCCGCTGAAAAAAGCGTAGCCGTTGAAAGGCACGCAGGAGCGCACGCTCACACCCGGCGCCGACACTTCGGGCTTGATCAGCAAGGAGCTGTCTCCTCCGCAATGGGAAGGGCCCCGGCTCGAAAAGTTGGCAATGGGCAAGGAAGGCTGGTTGCCGTTGACGGCACCCACGGTAAAAGAATTGACCTCGTTGAGGTTGATGTTGTGGGGCGGGGTAATTGTCATGGGCTCTGGTCCTTCGTTACCGGCACTGAAAACCACTGCCAGACCGGCTACCTCCATGGCTTCCACGATGGGCACGTAAATGCTGTAACAATCCAACGTGTCCAGATTGGGATCGTACCAGGAGTTGTTGATCACGTCGGGAATGTCGTGTGTCGTAGCCGGGTCTCCGTCGGGATCGAGGGCCCACTGAAAGGCGGCGACGTTGTCTTCGGTGCCTATGCCACAGAGCACAGGCGCACCCACCCACAGGGCATTGAAGGCCACGCCTATGGTATCGCTGAATTCGCGATCCAGACCCAAGATGGTACCCGTGACGTGGGTGCCATGAGAGCCACAATCGTATGGATCGTATTGCAGAGCTGGCTTGAGGGTTTCAGGATCGAGCTGGAACCACGCCGTCTCAGGGCTTCGGTAAAGGCCGGCAAATTTGCCAGCGATGGCGGGATGGGTGGGATCCACTCCCGTGTCATTGGTGAATGCCACGCGGCCATAGCCTGTATATCCTTTTGCCCACATGGCCGGCGCACCGATGACGGCCAAACCCGGTTCGCGTCCGTTCGGGAAGTAAGCCGGAGGAGGCGGGGTTTCCTCCACGCGGGTCATTTGGAGTGGACCATTGACGCCTATCCAGCGCACATCCGTGCGATGGCTGAGCGCCTCGATGGCACTTGCTTTCATTTTGGCAAAAATGGCGTTGGCCACCCAGTAGTTTTTTATGCTCGACCCTTCCACATCGGAGCGACTTGCGAGCCACCTTAGCAAGACCGGTTGGGTGTGCGCCGCCGTTTCTTGCAACAAGTCAATGGTCGCTCTGGCCCGGGCACCGGGGTTGGCACGCTGGTTTTCGAGTGCCCTGTCGAGCGCAGCCAGGTCAAGATGGTCTTCCAGAATCACATATACGGCATGCCACTCATCAGGATGCTCGACCAGCTGTCGCTGAAGCACCCTCGATATTTTTTGGGCTGTGTAGTCCTGGGCAGCTGATTCCAAGGTCGGGGCCAACAGAAAGATCAAGCCTGCCCCCACGGCTAACCATCTTTGAATGCACTGGAGAAAATGGAAAGGTGTAAACGTTGATGCCATGGCGTGTTCGTTTTTCAGCACCTGCATCGGAACAGCTGTTCGAAGCTGCACCTGAGATGGCCACAAGGTACCTACATCATGGCAAAGCTTGAAGCGGAATGACCCAAATAGTCTTGGACTTTGCGAGCAAAGCCATGCACAAGAATGAATGAAAAGAGGCTGGGAAACGATGTGGTATCAAGGATGAGGATCGAGGGAGAATAATTTTATACCGACCTACAATAGAGGCCAGGTTCAACAAGTTATGGGGTCGGTTTTGATCCCCTTCCTGTTTACTTTAAACCACCGTTCATGAAACAGCACTTTACACCTAATGACCTCATCCGATACATCTATGGCGAAACCTCCCCCCTGGAAACGATTCAGATCAGCGAGGCACTGGATACAGACCCCGTCCTCATGGAAGAATTCCGGGAACTTTTCGATGCCTTTTTAGCCATTCCAAAAGCCAAGTTCAGTCCCAAACCCGAGACCATTCAAAACATCCTTGCATATAGCGAGCGGACTGCCCCCCATCCCATGCCTTGAAAAGAAGGTGGAGGAAAGGGGCTATCCCCATTGATTGAAAGGATGTAAGCCGTTGCCAATCCCATTCAAATCAGTTGCGAACCAAAAGCGGCGGTCGGAGTTCACTCCGGCCGCCGCTCCTCAATGAGTGCCTGGCCTGTGGCTTCATTCTCCAAAAATCTCGGCGAGTTTTTGCTCGAGAGCAGGCCCCCTAAGGTTGCGGGCAATGATTTTGCCTTCGGGATCTACCAACACAGTGTGGGGAATGGAGCTGACGCCGTAGAGCCTGGCTGCCGCATTGTTCCAACCCTGGAGGTCAGAAACGTGGTGCCATATCAACCCATCTTTCTCAATGGCGTCCAACCACCGCTTGCGGTCCTTGTCGAGGCTTACCCCCAGGACGTCGAAGCCCCGCTCGTGATATTTCTTATAGGCTTTGACCACATTGGGATTTTCACGCCGGCATGGGCCACACCAGCTGGCCCAGAAATCGATGAGCACCACTTTGCCGCGAAGGTCTTTCAAACTGAGCATTTTCCCATCGGGTGTTTCCATGGTAAAGTCGGGCGCTTCAGCACCTGGGAGGAAACTCTGCGTGCTGCGGATCACCTCCTGGAGTTGAGCAGCCGCTTCGGGGTACTTGTCTTTGTAGAGCTCGATGTAGCGCTTGGCGTAATCGATGAACAAACCACTCTTTGCGTTTTGCAACCCCGCAATGACCCCACCAAGGGCAAGCATATACGTGCGTCTGTTTTGCGGAATTTGGGATAGTTGTAGGTCGAGATAGTGCTTTTGCGTATTGACGGGCAAATTGATACTGGCCAAGGTTTGGGCATAATCACGCACGGCCTCATACACCCAAGGGTTGTAATCGAAGTCGGGATCGTTCCAGTTGACGAGTTGGAAAGCCTTGGTGGCAAAATATTCAAGCTCGCTTTCGTCGGCCGTACCGTGGTTGTGATAGCTCAAGTAGGTGTTGAGGGCGGCGATTTTGGCCAAAAATGGATGCACTTTCTGGAGCGAGTCAATGAGGTGCTGGCGTTCCAGGTCGAGCTCGCGCATGGCCAGAATGGCCTGGTTGGCCATTTCGACGTTGTCTTGGCCATTGGCGAGTTGATACTGCCTGAGGTAGTTAGTGAGGCGATTTTTGTGTTCGGCAATGGTTTGCTTGAGTTGCTCGTAGCGTCTGTTCAAGTCGGAGTCGGTCAAGGAAGCCGACTGCATCTGCGCACAGCTGCCACGCAACGAAACCTTTTCTTCAAATCCCAAAATGATGGGTTTGAGGTTGCTGGGCGCCGGGCCGACGTAATAAAAGCGCGGTCGTTCGAGCGGAATGTCGAACTGGTAGTGCTGCCAATCGGAAGTAGGAGCCGCCATCACCTTGGTAAAATTGACGCCATTGAACTCGAAGAGATAGAGACTGTCGATGCGTTCACAGGACTGTAGGTTGCACTGCAGTACGACGCGATCGAGGGGTTGTTGGCTGCTTCCAGTCAATACGGCGAGGCACAAAAGCAGGGAGTATGCAAGTAGTCGTTTCATATCTTGAAATGGAGATTGATTCGAAGAAAATTTCAGAGATGCAATGGAGGTAAGTCCCTGAAGGGCCAACAAAAATAGGGGGGAAGGGCCAGAGGGAAAAGTTCGATCGTCTTCAGCGAACCATCCTCCCACCCCGCAACTGGATGATGTGGTTGGTTTTTTTGGCAAGCTCCAAATCGTGGGTTACCAGTACGAGGGTGGTGCCATGTTCCCTGTTCAAATCGAAGAGCAATTTTTCTACCACGTCGTGGGTTTCGGCGTCGAGGTTGCCGGTGGGTTCGTCGGCGAAAAGGATGCGAGGTTGATTGGCGAAGGCCCGAGCCAGTGCCACGCGCTGCTGTTCTCCACCGGAGAGCTGAGCCGGATAGTGGTGCTGGCGCTCGGCAAGCCCTACCCGGTCGAGTAGTTCGAATGCCTTGCGCCGGGCGTCCTTGTCGCCCCGTAACTCCAGCGGCACCATCACATTCTCCAGGGCGGTCAGGGTGGGTAGGAGCTGAAAGTTTTGAAAAACGAATCCGACATACTGGTTGCGCAATTCGGCGCGCTGGTCCTCGTCGAGTTCGTCGAGCCTGACGCCATTTAGCACCACGGAACCCCGGGTGGCGCGATCGAGTCCGGCGCACAGGCCTATGAGTGTGGTTTTACCGCTTCCACTCGGCCCTACGATGGCCATGGTGTCACCCGCATCGATGGAAAAGTTCACCCCTTCCAACACTGTGAGGGTATGATCACCAGAGGTGTACGTCTTTGTCAAGTTTTCGACCTGCAGCATAGTTGTGAATTTGAAGGTATGAGCCCACTGCAAAATGTCAGCAGGGTGAAAATTGTCTGAGCGCCCCCTCACCACCGGACAGGTATGCCGGCAAACAGGCATGTAATCCCCAAATCCTCCATTCGCTCCTCCCTGGTGCGGCAGCCTTGACACTTGCATCGAAAAAAGCCGACAGGCCAACAGTAGTCGACTTCATTCATCTGCAAAGCCACTTTTTTCAGTGCACTCCAATTACGTTGTGCAAACGCGCCGGAAGCCTCGGGGTTCACTACCAACCTGGTGGCACTGACAAATTCGGTGTTGATTTCAAATTGCCTCAGAATTCTGCACTGCCAGCTGCTCGTGGGAAGGGAATCACGTCGCGAATGTTGCCCATGCCCGTGATGAACTGAACCATGCGTTCGAATCCAAGACCAAAACCGGAGTGCGGGCATCCTCCAAAACGACGCAGGTCGAGATACCACCACATTTCTTCTTCCGGGATACCCACTTCACGAATGCGCTGCAGCAGCTTGTCGTAGCGCTCCTCACGTTGGGAACCACCCACTACCTCCCCGATGTAAGGAAAGAGGATGTCCATGGCAGCGACTGTTTCTCTGCCAGGTTCACATCCGTCGTTTTGCCGCATGTAAAACGCCTTGATGGCTTTGGGATAATCGCGCACGATAACGGGCTTTTGGAAATGCTTTTCCACCAGGTAGCGCTCGTGTTCGGCCTGCAGGTCCCGCCCCCATTCCACAGGGAATTGAAATTGTCCTTTCTTGTAGGGTTTTGAACGTTGAAGTATGTCGATGGCTTCGGTGTAAGTGATGCGCTCGAAAGAATTGTCCACCACGAAGCGCAACATTTCCAACAAGGCCATGGGCCGGCGATCCTGCTGCTTGAGGTTTTTTTCTTCCTGCTTGATGCGGTTGTCGAGAAATTCCAATTCGGCGCCGTAGTGCTCGAGAGCAAAGTTGATCAAGTATTTGAGGTAGTCCTCGGCCAAGTCCATGTTGTCGTGGATGTCGTAAAAGGCCATTTCGGGTTCGATCATCCAGAACTCGGCCAGGTGCCGTGGCGTGTAGGATTTTTCAGCCCTGAAGGTGGGCCCGAACGTATAAATCTTGCCGAGCGCCAACGCTGCTATTTCACCCTGCAGCTGCCCGGACACGGTCAGGTTGGTACTGCGGCGGAAAAAGTCTTCCTTCCAATTGATCTCGCCATTCTCCGTACGAGGCGGATTGCCTATGTCAAGCGTAGTTACGCGAAACATTTCCCCCGCCCCCTCGGCATCGCTACCCGTGATGATGGGTGTATGCACGTAGATGAATCCGCGGTTGTGGAAATACTCGTGTGTGGCAAAGGCAACTCCATGGCGTACGCGGAAAACGGCATTCATCGTTTGGGTGCGCATGCGGAAATGGGCATTTTCCCGCAAATACTCCATGGTCATTCGCTTGGGCTGGAGGGGATACTCCTCGGGGTTGTTCTCACCCAATATCTCTATTTCCTCGGCAAGCACTTCCACGTCCTGCCCTTTGCCTTCTGATTCCACCAGCGTGCCTTTGACGGCTATGCAGCTGTGAAAAGTGATCTTGCGGAGCAGCTCCTCGGGAAACTTTTCATAATCGACGACGATTTGCAGGGTCTGAAAGCAGGAGCCGTCATACAGGGTGATGAAGCGGTTGGCCCGAAAAGAGCGCACCCAGCCTTTTACGAGCACGGGTGTATTCAACTGCGGATTGCGCAGGATATCGACAATCTCTGTGCGTTTCATGGATTTGATTTTTCGAAATGAGCGGCGAAAATACGCATTGACCGCTATCGGGAAGCTTGCTCGTAAATGGTGCCCTTTCACTGGGCTCTCATCTTCACACCTCGGACACAGTCAATCTTTGCTATCATTGCCTCCAAGCTTTCAAAGCCATTTTCCATGATAACGTTCAGAAACCAGCCCGTTGCCACTTACCGCCAAGGTCCCAAAGAAAGCCCTCTTGTGGTACTCCTCCATGGATTTTGCGAAGACCATCGCGTTTGGGCAGAATGGCTTGAATTGCTCCCCGGCGACCGGCAATACCTCAGCGTGGACCTGCCTGGCTTCGGAGCTTCACCCCTTCACCAGGACCTCACCATCGACAGCATGGCCGAAGCCGTGCTGACCGTGCTCGACGCCCACCAGGTGGCATCGTGTATCGTAGTCGGCCACTCCATGGGCGGGTACGTGGGCCTTGCCATGCTCGAAAAAGCGCCCAATCGACTCGAGGGTCTCTGCCTGTTTCACTCCCATCCCTTCGCCGATTCTGAAGAAAAAAAGCATGCGCGTCGAAAGGCCATAGACTTTATTCAGAGTCATGGCCACGGCATTTACGTACGTCAAATGATTCCCACCCTGTTTGCCTACGATTACTCAAAGGGCTATCCATCCGAAGTCAATGCCCTCATTCACCACGCCCAGTCTTTCGATGCCAATGGCATCATGGCTGCGCTCGAAGCCATGCGCGACCGGCCTGATCGCTCCCAAACCCTCGAGCAGGCTCAGCTGCCCGTGCAATTCATCATCGGTCGCAAGGATCAAGCCGTCCCTTGGGAAATCAGCATGGCCCAGGTGACCTTGCCTTCCATCGCCGATATCCAGATCTTAAACCATGTTGGGCACATGGGCATGTTCGAAGCTCCCCAAGCCACTGCCCGGGCCTTTCGTGGATTTCTGAATGTCGTTCAGGAATTCTCAAAAGGAAAAGTATGACACCATGAGAGCCATGCTTTTTGCAGCTGGCCTGGGAACACGCCTGCGCCCGCTCACCGATGACAAACCCAAAGCGCTGGTAGAGGTTCAGGGTAAGCCGCTGCTGGACATTGCCATTGAAAAGCTGGTGCGCTCCGGATGCAAGCTCATCGTGGTCAACGTCCATCACTTTGCCCAGCAGGTCATCGACAGAATCAACTGCCGTGATTGGGGTGCGAAGGTGCTCGTCTCAGATGAGCGTGACTCGCTGCTCGACACCGGGGGTGGACTCAAAGCAGCATTCCAGTTTTTCAGTGATGAGGATACCCCCATTCTGCTCTACAACGTCGATGTTTTGACCGACCTCGACCTGTCACAGCTTTACAGTTATCACTGCGAGCATGAATCCCTTGCCACCCTGGCCGTTACCGAGCGTAGCACTTCACGCTACTTCTTGTTCGATGCAAACCAATGCCTCAAAGGCTGGCGCAATATTTCCACTGGCGAACAGATTCTCTGCCCCAATGCTATCACCAACCTCAAAGCCTTGGCCTTCAGCGGGGTGGCCGTGGTTGGTACCGAGCTGTTTGAATACATGCCCTCCGACAGAGCGGTTTTTTCAATCACTGAAGTCTATTTGAAAGCCTGTTGCCCGCGTGTGGTTAGAGGCTATTTGCACGACCCCTCCCGCTGGCTGGACGCCGGCAAGCCTGCAGCCTTGGCACGGGCCCAATCTCTGTCGCCGTGGTGGGAAACTTAATTTGGATAGATTTGCCTGGAAATGACACGCATGGACACCACCTACAAAACCATTGCCGCTGGGCGCCCCATTCGCCTCGCAATGATCGGGTGCGGCCAGGCAGCCCGCATCCATAGCCGAACCCTATCGCACTTCAAAGACGTCCAAATCAGCTACGCCAGTCGCTCGGAAGAAAAGGCGCAGCAATACTGCGACCGCTACAATGGCGCGGGATACTTTGGTTCATACGACCAGGCCATCGAATCCCCCGATGTCGATGTGGTGATGATCCTAACCCCGCCGGCGCAGCACCTCAAGCTGACACTTGCGGCTATCCAGGCCGGCAAGCATGTCATCGTCGAGAAACCCCCCTTTCTCAACTCCAGCGATTTCGACTTGGTACGCGAGGCCCAGCAGGCCAAGCAAGTACAGGTCATGGTTGCGGAGAACTATTTCTACAAACCCTCCTTGAAACACCTGGAGCGCTTGTTGGGGAGTGGCATCATCGGCGACGTGAAGTTTCTGGTGGTCAATGCCCTCAAAAAACAGAAAACAGAGAACTGGCGCGACGATCTCAACCTGGCTGGTGGGGGGGCATTGTTCGAAGGCGGCATCCATTGGATCAATTTCATGTCGAACCTGGGCTACCAAATACAAACCGTCCAGGGGTGGGTGCCAGGCGAGCACACAGGGATGGAGCGATCCATTTTGGTCGTGATGAAATTCGTGGAAGGTGCCATAGGCACCCTGCTGTACTCCTGGGAAATAGACTCCCTGTTTCGCGGGGTCAGACTATCGAAGGCATACGGCACCAGAGGATCCATCACCTTCGAATCCAATGGCCTGTTCATATTCGTGCGCGGCAAACGCTGGAAACTCATATTCCCAGGCTTGCGTGATTTGGCCGGTTATCGGGCCATGTTCACCGACTTTTTCAAAGCCCTGCGCTCGGGCAGCGAGCCTGCTTTCACCCTGGGTCTGGCAAAAAGGGATCTGGAGCTGATCGAGATGATTACCGAAGATGCGTCGGAAGATATTTGAGCAAAGGGCTGTTCCCGCTCAGGCATCACATCAGGAGGGATTTTTCATAGCTGGTTGGGGAATGCTCGTTTACTCATGTCTGCGCATGCAAAAGCCGCCGGAAGCATTGGCAGCCGGCGGCTTTTGCAGCTGATAAAGCCGAAGATTTACCCTTGTTCCTTTCGGCGGTTGATCTCGTCGCGAATCTTGGCAGCCTGTTCGTAGTCTTCCTTGGCGAGTACATCCTGCAGCATCTGGTTCAATTCCTCGAGAGTCATTGAAGTCAGGGAGGCAGGTTTGTCGCGACGGGGTTTGGTTGCCCGGCGAGAGGCACGACTACCACCTGCGCGGGCTTCCTCGGATTCTTCGAGCACCACACCTGCCGCATCGAGGATGAATTCGTAAGTGTAGATGGGGCAGTTGAATCGCACGGCCATGGCGAGGGCGTCGGAGGTGCGGGAGTCTATCTCGTAAATCTCACCATCCTTTTCGCAAACGAGCACGGCATAGAAAATTCCGTCGAGGAGGTTGTTGATGATGACCTCCTTGAGCTTGATGTTGAATGTCTCGAGAGAATTTTTGAACAGGTCGTGTGTGAGTGGTCTGTTTGGCGTCATGTGTTCCATGGCCACGGCAATGGCTTGGGCTTCAAACCCACCGATGACGATGGGCAACCGTCTGGAACCGTTTTGTTCGCCCAATACAACAGCATAGTTGTGCGCATGCGATACACTGTGTGACAGGGCGACGATATCGAGTTCAATTTTCTTCATATCCATAGGGACTTCGAAATATGGTTTGTAAACCCGGATTCAGTATCTGTCATTCGACCTTTGCAATCATGAATCCTGGTAAGGGCCCTTCAGGGCGATGGCGAAATTCAGCTTTCTGCCTCAAAAATACAATTGTCTGCTCAGGCAGCAGCCTTCTGGAGCGAATCAGCATTTTGGGCAGGCTTCACAAATCCCCCAATTGCGGGCGCAGTAAAATCTCTTCTACCACTGCCTGCGGGCTCAGGGAGTAGGCCGCCCAGATGGCATCGGCCACATCCACGGCCTGCATCATCCGTTGAGGTGGATAAGGTGCCCCTGCCCATGAATCGGTCCAGGTTGCACCCGGAAGCACTGCAGTTACCCGAATACGCTGTTCTTTTAGCTCTTCGCGGAGCACTTTCGAGAATCCCAACAGGGCGAACTTTGAAATGCTATAGGAGCCACCGTTGGGATAGGCATACAAGCTGGCTACAGAACACATATTGAATATGTGTGGTTTTACAGAACCCCTCATCAGGGGCAATAGTGCCCGGGTCAGGTAATAGGCACTGTAGAGGTTGGTCTCCATGAGCTGTTCGAGGATGCCATCGGCTTCCTCACTGATTTTTCCAGGAATGAAAATTCCGGCATTATTGACCAATACGTCGATACCCGGCCATTGCGCAGAAACCTGCGAAGCAAACCCTTGGACGGCCGCTTTCGATCGAACATCCACCGGTGCGGCGATGACCGATATTCCATTGTATTCGGATTCCAGCTCTTCTTTGAAGGCTTTCAAATCGGCCTCGTTTCGGGCGCATATGGCCACGTCGAATCCTTCTCTGGCAAAACGCAAAGTCACGGCCCTGCCTATACCTTTGGTGGCGCCTGTTATCACTGCCTTCATTTCACCTGTTTTGTTTTGGAATTTGGAAAGGGGGCAAAGTTAGGTTCAAAAATCAGGGTTCAACTGTCGAGCTGTAATCAAGTGGAGAGATTTTGCGGCATTACCATCGACACAAACAAAGGTGGCTCAATGGAATAACAGTAGCTTTGCCGCTCAATAGCATGCTTGCTGAGGTCGATCTGAAGTGTTACAGCTTTGATCCTCGACTTTGCCTGCAGGTGTTTTTGCCTTTTTCAAAAACATTTTCGAAGTACTTTAACCCGAGACAATCCAAATGAATTCACTGTAAAGCCGCAGTCTTGCATCCAACATACATGAAAAACCAACCACTCTTTCTCTATGAAAAAAATTGGCATCCTCTTCGGCAAGGAGCGCACCTTTCCGAAAGCATTCGTTGAGCGCGTCAACTCGAAAGCTGTCAAAGGCATCACGGCAGAATTCGCCCATGTGGACGAAGTGATGATGAACAAACCCACAGGCTATGCAGTCCTGATCGATCGCATTTCCCAGGATGTGCCTTTCTATCGAGCTTGGCTAAAAAATGCTGCGGCCACCGGCACGGCCGTCATCAATAACCCATTTTGGTGGAGTGCCGACGAAAAGTTCTTCAACAACGTCCTCGCTGAGCAAATTGGCGTGCCCGTACCCAAAACGGTGTTGCTACCGAGCAAGGAGCACCCCGACGACACCTCCTCGGAGAGTTTTACCAATCTCAAATTTCCCCTCGAATGGGAAGAAATGCTCGAGTATGTGGGTGGCTTTCCTGTCTTCATGAAACCCCATGCGGGGGGAGGCTGGAAATACGTGTACAAATGCCACAATTGGGCAGAGGTTTTCAAAGCCTACAACGAAACTGGCCAGCTCGTCATGATGTTTCAGCAAGCCATCGAATTCGAAAGTTACTTCCGGTGCTATTGCATCGGTCGCAAATACGTCCGCATCATGGACTACGAGCCCCGAAACCCGCACCACTTGCGCTACGTGGCCAATCACAACCCCTCCCTCAAGCTGCTCCAAACCATGGAGGACTATGTGCTCAAACTTTGCAACGCCCTCGGCTATGATTTCAACACGGTAGAATTTGCCGTCAAAGATGGCATTCCCTATGCCATTGATTTTTGCAACCCTGCTCCCGACGCCGATGTGCATTCGGTGGGCAAAGAAAACTTTGAATGGGTGGTGGAAAATTCCGCCAATTACGCCATTGAAAGAGCCCAGGCACATGAGGAAGGCAAAATGAACCTCACCTGGGGAACTTTTGTCCAAAATTCGGTCAAGGGACAACTCATGAAACCCGATAAAAAGGCCAAGGCCTGATACCAATGACTTCCTCAAGAAACTCATTTGCCGCCTCCAAAGTGAAAGTGGCGCTGCTCGACATGTACGAGCAGACGCCCAACCTGGGCATGGGTAACCTGCGCCAACTCCTGGGACGCTTTGAAAAATGGCTCCAATGGCAGGAATTCGAAGTCAGGTGCAAACACGAATTGCCCGGCCTCGATCATGACATTTACATCTTTTCCGGTGGCCCCGGCAACCCCCTCGAGGGGGATCCAGCCTGGTTCGAACCCTATCACCAACTCATCCAGAACCTTTACGACTACAATCGGGCGGGCGGGCAACCCCCGAAGTTTGCCTTCTTCATTTGCCATTCATTTCAAATGGCCTGCGACCATTTCGGCATCGGAACGATCAGCAAACGCCGGGAAAAATCCTTCGGCATCTTCCCAGTTTATAAAACCGAGCAAGGGAAACGGGACGAGCTCTTCGAATTGCTGCCAGACCCTTTCTGGGTTGGCGACTTTCGCGAATACCAGGTCATCCGACCCGATATGAAGAGGATGAAGTCATTGGGTATTCAGCTTCTTTGTATAGAGCAGATGAGAAAACACCCGGGACTGGAAAGAGCCATGATGGCCGTGCGCTTTTCCCCCTATATGGTAGGGACGCAATTCCACCCCGAGGCCGACCCAGAAGGCATGAGGAAATACTTCTGCGAGGAAGACCGCATCAAAGCCGTGATCGAGGAGTATGGCGAAGCCGCCTATTTTGAAATGATTGAAAATCTGAAAGACCCTTCCAAATTGGCTCGCACTTTCGAGATCGTGCTGCCCGTGTGGCTGCGTCGATCTGTTGAAGCCGTACGCCATTTCAAACCAGTCACGCCTTGAGTTTTTTACCTAACGATGCCATCCGAAAGCCATGATCCCCCACCTGCGCAAAGCTTTCAACGAAGCATTCAGTGAAGTACGTTACGAGCAAATGTTGGCCTTCATAGAACGTGAAGCCACTGAGAGACCCGCTTTCCACGTAAGTGAAACACCCATTTTCATTCCCGAAGAGCTGACAAGTCAACTGCTCGAAGCCTGCGAAAGCATCCTCCAATTCGTATGCCGAGCGGATTTCAAAGAATTGTCCCAAAGCTCACTTCTGCCTGAAAACTACGTCCCCGGAGAAACTGAGCATCCTGCATTCATCATGCTCGACTTCGGTCTCTGCCGGGCAGCCGATGGGCGCATCATCCCCCAACTGGTGGAAATCCAAGGCTTCCCATCCTTGTTTTTTTACCAAGATTTGCTGGCAAAAGCCTATCTGAATCACTTCCCAATCCCTGCCGATTTGCCTTATCTCTTTGGAGGGATCAGCGACGAAGAATACGTGGAAATCCTCCGTCGCATCATCGTTGGAGACTCCAAGCCGGAGCGAGTCGTATTGCTCGAAATCAATCCTGAACAGCAGAATACCCGAGTGGATTTTTGGCTGACAGCCCGTGCGCTGGGCATCAAAGTGCTCGACATCAGGCAGCTGAAGGTGAATGGCAGACAGGTCTGGTATCAAGATGACCAGGGTCGTCGCATCCCTGTCGAACGCATCTACAACCGGGTCATCTTCGACGAGCTTTACCGCTACAAAGACCTCGAACGAGAATTCTATTTCCAGAAGGAATACGACTTCCGTTGGGTAGGCCACCCACACTGGTTCTTTCGCATCAGCAAACACACCCTTCCCTTCCTCGACAATCCATACGTGCCCAAGACCTGGTTTTTGCATGAATGGCAAGGTGATGCCGCCTCCCTCGAGGAATATGTGCTCAAGCCGCTGTATTCCTTTTCTGGACAAGGTGTCAATCTCCACCCCACGCCTGCCGATATAGAAGCAATCCCCTTAGAGGAGCGCTCACATTACATCCTTCAGAAGAAAGTCGAGTACGCTCCGATCATCGAAACTCCCGATGAACCAGCCAAAGCCGAAATCAGAATGATGCATGTATGGGAGGATGGTGCGCAGCGGCCCACCCTGTTGACAAACCTCGTCCGTTTGAGCAAAGGGGAAATGATTGGCGTGCGATACAACAAAGACAAAAAGTGGGTAGGCAGTAGTGTTGCATTTTGTGAAATGCCATCTAAATAGCTCCTTGGACACGCTCTGGCTTTATAGCTCCGACGATTCAGGCTGAATACATTTCAGGGCGGCCAGACTCTCTCATTCGCCGGCGCTATAAGGGCTTAGGACTAATCCCTTTTCCTCCAATGGGGGACCTTAAAAGCAAAAGTCCCTGGTTGCATCAGCAACCAGGGCCTCAAAAAACATCATACTATGAGAAAACAACTTGAAGATTGATGTAAGGGACTTAGGACTTAACCAACTTCAAGTATCTCTTTAAAGCTTCACTGCACATCCTTGTTCGAAATGGTCAAATACTCTTCAAGCGCCATGGTCATCGAAGGGATGCCAGGCCTCGGCGCATGGATGTTGCAATGTAGGCCCTTTTCCTGAATCGCTTCGAGTGTTTTTTTGCCGAAGGCAGCAATGCGAGTGTCTTTCTGTTGAAAATCTGGAAAGTTGTCGTACAGTGCCTGAATGTCGAAGGGGCTGAAAAACACGATGACGTCGTAAAAGATGTCTTTGAGGTCGCTGAGGTCGCTGCTCACCGTCCGATACATCATGACTTCAGCCCAATCGACTTTGAGTTCATCGAGCATGGTGCCCAGTCCTTGCGAGCCAAGATTGGAACAAGGGAGCAGGAAGCGCTCGTTTTTGTGCTTTTGGATGTAGGGTTTTAGATCCTGTATGGTTCGAGCCCCGTAAAAAACTTTGCGCTTGCGATACACGATGAATTTCTGAAGGTAGTTGGCGATGGCTTCAGAGAGGCAGAAGTACTTGGTGTCTTCTGACATTTTTATGCGCAGTTCTTCACAGAGACGGAAAAAATGGTCGACGGCCGTTCTGCTGGTCAGGATGATGGCGCTGAATTCATTGGGGTAAATTCGATTCTTGCGATATTCCTTGGCACTCACCGGCTCTACCTGGATGAAGGGACGCCAATCTATGGTGACGCCAAACTTTTCTTCCAGTGTGTAGTAGGGGGAACGTTCGGGCTTTGGTTGGGAGATCAGAATGGTTTTGACCGGTTTGTAGGTCTCCACGTATTTTTCGTTGTTTACCACATCCATTCGTTCGGGCATATTTGAAGATTTTTTCCACTCAGGTAGTTGCTACCCAACCGTGGAAAATGGCTTTGTAAAGCAGCAAAACTGGGGCTATTTCAGCGGCGCAAAGATACAAGAAAAAGTGAACGGGGGAATTTGCCAGGCGGGGGGCTCCTATGAGCAAACCCCTGAATGCAAGGAACAACGCTACCAGCAAAAGCAACACAATACCCCCCATTATCGCATAGTGCGAAACCACGGCAGGCGCATACGCAACGAACAGCACTATAGGAACCAAAAGGAGTCCAGCAAGGATGCTCAACACCATGGTGGTAAAGCTTAAAGTAGTGAGCTCCCGTTGGGCCGGAAGTATGTTGCGCAGCAACCACCACTCTATGTGCTTGAGCAGGTAAGCCCCCATCACTCCACCCACACAAATGGCCAACCCGATGACGTGTTGCCGGTGCAGGGCGATCTCGTAATGTTTCAACGAAAGGAACATGAACAATCCAGCCACATAAAAATAAAAGGCATACATAATCAGATAGGCCATGTCGATCCCCGGTGTGCGGTCGCGCAATAGCTGATTGAGCATGTTTTCATTCCAAAAGGCTTCCCAAAGCTTTCCCAGCAACACCCTGAAAATGATGAACAACAGGGCCATCCACACCAGCATGACCAATACCGCTGCAAACTTGAATCGCTGGTAAATGTTGGCAAGTTGTTGGGCAGTGGGCACATCCCGCCCTTTTTCTATGATGAAGCCTGGTGAGTAATTGTTGGTGGTAGAGGTCCGCCGGTTGGGAGTGACGATGTCAAAGGGGTTGTTCATTATGGCCAATAAAGAAGAATCCCCTTGCGCATTCAACCTTGGCAGCAAATCGAAAGGGTTTACGGCCAGTTGGGAAAAGCCCCTGTTGGACAAACCCAGCATGAACACCAGTGGTACAAATAAACCCAGGACGAGATGCAGGCGTTTTTTGCGCATGGCTTGTAAATGAATCGCAAAAGTAAGAGGTTAATCACCCTTACGTCGCTCCATGTCTAATTTCACCAACGCTTTTGAAGTGACACCTTAGCTGTTCAAATGCCCGAAAGGATCATGACCACGATCTTGTGTGAAGAGGAGTCTGTTATTCAGAAACCGCCCTCCTCGGAAAAAGGAATCGCATGAAAAATAGTACGATCATACGCGTCATCATTTTTGGTACCTTTTCGATCATCGGCATCATTGCCATCCAAGTTTACCTTTTGAAGAATACGTGGGACGTCGAAGAGCGTGAGTTCAATGACAACGTGATCATTGCCTTGAACAATGTAGCCCGGGAATTCGAAAAACTCGGAAGCACACTACCCGCCTACGACCTCGTCAAACAAGTCTCTTCGAATTACTACGTAGTGGACATCAACGACTTCATCGATGCCAATAACCTCGAATATTTCCTTCGACGAGAATTCGAAAAAGTAGGACTCCGAGTAGATTTCGAATATGGCATTTACAACTGTGATACTCGAAAAATGGCCTATGGCAAATATATCAGCTATAAGGACGGAGAAAACAATCAAGATGCCCGCCCAACCGATCAACTGCCCGTTTACGACAAATTCTTGTATTACTTCGGCGTGCGATTCCCCAACAGAACATCGCACATCCTGAGCGCCATGCGTCTGTCCATCGTTTTTTCAGTCATCCTCCTCATCACTATCCTATTTTTCCTTTATTCCATGTTCGTGATTTTGAGGCAAAAACAACTGTCGGAATTACAAAAAGATTTCATCAACAATATGACGCATGAATTCAAAACACCCATATCCACCATACGGGTTTCGTCAGATGTATTCCTCAACAATCCACTCATCCGACAGGACAAAAGACTCTTTCAATATGCCAACATCATAAGGGAACAAAATGAAAGGCTCAACAACCAAGTCGAAAAAGTACTTCAATTGGCCCGCATTGAACGAGATACTTTCAAGCTGAAGACCGAAAAAATCGATCTGCACGAACTTCTAAACCTCATCATGGACAGCGCGAGGATCAATGTCGAAAAAGCCGGTGGCACCTTGCAGGCTGACTTACAGGCCGCCAACTCCGTCGTCGTGGCAGACAAATTTCACCTCACCAACGTATTGCACAATCTGTTGGACAACGCCATCAAGTATTGCAAAGAAGTGCCCAAGGTGACCGTTCGCACCCGTCAAAAAGACAATAAATTGATTCTCGATATTGAGGACGAGGGCATAGGCATTCCCGAAAAATATCAAAACCGAATTTTTGAAAAATTCTTCCGAGTACCCACTGGCAATGTGCACAACGTAAAGGGATTCGGCCTTGGACTTTTCTATGCAAAAAATGTGTGTAAGGAACACGGATGGAAAATCAGTCTGCACAGTGTGCCAAACCAAGGCACTACAGTCACGCTCGAAATGCCATTGGCATAGTTGTTTACCTTAGCCCCGCATTACTCTCTGCCCATGAAAGCTCATTTGTTGTACGTCGAAGACGATGAAAGCCTGGCCTTTGTAACCAAAGACAACCTGGAGCTGGAAGGTTATGAAGTAACCCATTGCACGGATGGGAAAAGTGCATTGGAAGCCCTGCAAAAAACGAAATTCGACCTGTGCATCTTCGATGTAATGTTGCCCGGAATAGATGGATTCACCCTGGCCTCCGAGCTGCGCAAAAGGGATCGACAGACGCCCATCCTTTTCTTGACGGCCAAATCACTCAAAGAGGACAAAATCCAGGGGCTGAAGCTCGGCGGTGATGATTACATCATCAAACCATTTAGCATCGAAGAGTTGCTTCTTAAGGTGGATATCTTTTTGCGGCGTCGAGCCGTGGCCGGTCCTTCCTCTGCCTCCTACTACACTTTTGGCAAGTTCGAATTCGACCATGACAACCTATTGCTCAAGTCGGAGCAAGAGGAGCTAACCTTGACTCAGCGGGAAGCAGATCTGCTCAAGATGTTCCTCGATCACCCCAACCAAGTGCTGAAACGATCCCATATTCTCACTCAATTGTGGGGAAAGGATGACTATTTCCTGGGGCGTAGTCTGGATGTATTTGTGTCGAGATTGAGGAAATACCTCCGCAGCGATGAAAACATCAAAATTGAAAACATTCACAGCGTAGGATTCAAGTTTCGCTGCCCTCTCGATCAATAGTAAGGCCATGTTCGAATCGATTTGGTTGAAAATTTTTCAAATAGAAAGTTGATATTCATTTGTCAGTTCGCTTATCTTTGGCGCACTTGAGAACATCCTATCCCCAACGGGGCCAGACATACCACACATCCCGGAGGCTTGACCGAGCCAGTTTTTTTAGTGATCCAATAGTTTTTACCCACATTCATCAGCGGCACACCAATGTAATTCAACCTGTGAACTATCCCCATCCGAGCACGGCTCGTGCCAGTGAAATCTCAAGCGATTTTCACATGGGATGAGCAAGTTTAGCTCAGGAACTCAAAGCATATCTTATTAGTCGGTTTCAAATTCGGTGCAGGCTTTCTGACAAAGAATGTCCTGCACTTTTTTTTTCAACCTCCTGCTTGCGCACCAGCTCCGAGTCTTCTTTTAAAATACTCATCTCCAAATCCTAACTTGCGCACACTTCATATCAAACCCTTCACAACAACAGAATTGCTATGAACGGTAGAATTCACCCACTGATCTTGATTGGACTGCTGCTCCCCTGTCTGTTGGCAGCCCAACCATTTCCTCTCGAGCATTTCAAAAACATGAAACCGAGAAACATCGGACCCGCAGGCATGTCGGGAAGGGTTACGGCCATCGACGTGCTGTTGAGTGATCCCGATGTCATTTACGTTGGAACAGCCAGCGGCGGTGTATGGCGCAGCCTGAGTGGCGGCACTGATTGGGAACCCATCTTCGATGAAGCACCGATACAGTCTGTAGGTGCACTCAAGATAAATCAACGTAACCCATACGAAATCTGGGTTGGCACCGGCGAAGGCAATCCCCGCAATTCACAAAACAGTGGTGCCGGCATTTACAAGACCATCGATGGAGGAAAAACCTGGAAACTCATGGGGCTGGAAGGCAGCAAAACCATCCATCGCATCATCATTCATCGCGACGACCCTAATACAGTCTTTGTCGGCGCGCTCGGCTCGGCTTGGGGCCCCAATTCCGAACGAGGCGTATTCAAGACAACAGATGGTGGAAAAACATGGCGAAAAGTGTTGTTCGTCAATGACAGTACCGGCTGTGCTGACCTCGTTGTTGACCCCACCAACCCCAACAAACTCATCGCTGCCATGTGGGAATATGGCCGCAAACCCTGGACTTTCAACTCGGGGGGCGAAGGATCTGGTATTTGGGTCACGTTCGATGGAGGTGAAACCTGGGAACGTCGAACCGATAAGGATGGGCTGCCCAAAGGGCCCCTTGGTCGCATCGGCCTGGCAATTGCACCAAGCAAACCAAACATCGTCTATGCCTTGGTAGAAGCCAAGGAAAACGCTTTGTACAAAAGCTATGACGGAGGTTTTAAGTGGCAAAAGATGGCCAGTGCAAATACCAACGAAACCAACGTGAGTAACCGTCCCTTCTACTACCACGAAATCTATGTCGACCCTCTCAATGAAAACCGCATATTCAGCCTTCACAGCACACTGACCAAAAGTGAAGACGGAGGAAAAACATTCGAACCATGGGTGGGCTGGAAAATCCACCCCGACCACCACGCTTTCTGGATACACCCCAACGATCCGTCCTATATGATCGAAGGCAACGACGGCGGTTTGAACATCAGCCACGATGGAGGTCGTACCTGGCGCTTCGCAGAAAACATCCCTGTGGCCCAGTTTTACCACATCGACATAGATATGAGCATCCCCTATCGCGTTTGTGGAGGTATGCAGGACAATGGTTCCTGGGTAGGGCCATCTGCCGTTTGGAAGAGTGGTGGAATTCGCAACAGCGACTGGCAAGAGGTTTACTTTGGTGATGGCTTCGACGTAGCCATCCGCCCCGATGATGGGCGCTACTGCTATGCCATGTCACAAGGTGGCAACCTGGCCTATATCGATATGCTCACCGGCCACACCAAAAGCATACGCCCCGTGCACCCCGACGGCATTGAACTACGCTTCAACTGGAACGCAGGATTCGCACTCAACCCCTTTCATCCATGTGGCGTGTACTACGGCTCCCAATTTCTGCACAAGAGCCTCGACTGTGGTAACACATGGGAAATCATCAGTCCTGATCTGACTACCAATGACACAACCAAGCAACAACAGGACAAAAGTGGCGGCCTCACCATCGACGCTACCAATGCAGAGAATTATACCACCATTGTCGCCATAGCTCCCAGCCCCCTGGATGAAAACGTCATTTGGGTTGGCACCGACGACGGCAACGTCCAGGTGACCCGCGATGGTGGTAAAACCTGGACCAATGTAGCACCCAACATGCGCGGCGCAAATCCAGGTGCTTGGATCCCCTATATAGAACCAAGCAAAAAACGCCCTGGTGAGGCTTTCGTAGTGGTGAGTGATTACCGCCGCAATGACTGGAGACCTTTTGTTTATCACACCACCGACTATGGGGCCACATTTACCCGAATCGTCGATGAAACCCAGGTAAGTGGACCAGCCTTTTGCATCGTCCAGGATCCCATCGTCGAAAACCTCCTCTGGCTCGGCACCGACCATGGTCTTTGGATCAGTATCGATTTCGGGAAGCATTGGACAAAGTGGACCAACGGTTTCCCCTCAGTGACAACCACAGACCTCAAAATCCACCCGCGAGAACATGACCTCGTCATCGGCACTTTCGGTCGCGCCGCCTGGATACTCGACGACATTCGCCCCATCAGGGAAATTGCCCGCAACCCGGCATTGCTTCAGCAACCTTTCAAGGTATTTCCCGCCCCGGATGCCTGGTTGGCGGAGTTCCGCTCAGTGGACGGAATTCGGTTCACAGGAGATTCTTATTTCCAGGGCAACAACCGCACCCCCGATGCGATGATCTCTTGCTGGATTCAACCTCCAGCTGTCAAAGAAGAAGCAAAACCACAAGCCCCGCCAGCATCGGATAAAAAGGACAAGAGACGCAAAGGCGCCGAAAAAGAACAAGCCCAAGCCCCCAGCACCCAACCCGAGAAAACAGCTGAAACCAAACAAGAACCCGAAACGGAACAAGAACAAGGTGAAGGTCGTGGCCGACGTGACCGACCAAAGGTAAGCGTCGTGATATTGGGTGAGCAAGGAGATACCATCCGCAACTTCAGCCAGGAATTCGACACGGGTCTGGTAAGAATCTACTGGGATTTGCGTCACAATGGTGTCCGTTATCCGAGCCGACGCCAGCCCCGCCCCGACAGCGACCCGCCACGTGGTTACGAAGTGCTGCCCGGCACCTATAAAGTGATCGTTACCTTTGGCAAATACACCGACAGTACAACCGTCACAGTGCATGACGACCCGCGAATGGGTTTTCGAATGGACAAAATGCGGGCGCAGCACGCCGCCTACGACGAGCTCTACAAGGTGGTCGAATCTGCCACAGCCGCATTCGATCGGCTGCAGGATCTGCGCAAAAACATCGAAGTCGTCGAAAAAGCCCTTGCTTACGTGCCCGACAGCTTGAAAAAGGAAGTCATTAAAATGGGCAAGTCGCTCCGAGATTCCATTGAAGTGCTCGAGAAGCGCTTCATGATGCCCGAAGGCCTCAAAGGCATCCAACGCGACCCCGATAACATCAATGGTATCCTGCGACGGGCCGCCTCATACATCTCGGCCAGTGACGGGCCGCCCAATCAAGCTGCCCAAATCTTGATGGACACGGCCAAAAAGGAAGTTCAATCCGTCATTGCTGACATCAATGCCTTTGTGGAAGGTCCATTTACCCAATACCGGCAGAAGGTCGATGCACTCCAAGCCGCCCTCTTCAAGGAGTACCAACCTCTGCAATTGAAGGAATAAAGGCATCACGTCAGCTGCACCTCGAAGAGGATGCACCTCGCTTACACAGGAAAACCGCATGGATTGTCTATTCCATGCGGTTTTCCTTTTTGTGATGTGAGATCAAGTCCATGGATTCGGGCCCTACCCTCAGTCTCTGGACTTCATTGTTTGAGAAACTTTTCCATCACTACACTTCCCTGCCTCGATTTGAAGACAACGGTGTATATACCTGCCGGCAAATGCCCGACATGCAAAACTACCTGTTGTTCACCCTTCCACTCCTTAACCACCAATGCACGCAAATCAATGGTGCGGATTTCAAGCACACCTTCCAATGGCAGGTATCCTATGGGCTGTAGGCGGATGGTCAGTTCCTCGCCAGTGGGATTGGGTGCAAGGGTCAATTTGAAAGTTGGTCCAGGCAGTGCAACAGCCGAGGAGATGGTTCCCAATTCGGTGCACTGAAAAGCATCCGGTTGATAGTTGCCGGTGTAGTGGTAAAATGCGAGAGGAGATTTGCCAAAATCGACGACGCTCAATTCATTGCCCGGATTGGTATTCACTGAATTGGGTTGTTGAGCAAACGGATCATTCGCATTGTCGATCAATTCGGGCGCACTACCGTCCTGGTTCGAAAGGCGGAACGTGAACAGCAAAGTCTCCTCTTTCGGTTTGTATTCAATGGGAGGAAAGTCGGTATGTAAGCCAAAGGAGTAGTACCATTTGGTAGGGTTCTCCAGCGGTCCGAGCACTTTTGAATCCATGTTCCATGTGCCTCCATGGTTCACCACATCGGAAACGAGACTTCCCATGTTGGTCACTATCGTAATTTGCCCAGTTCCAGTAACTGTGTTCTCTGAGACCTGAAGGGTATCACAAGGACGCACATAAACCCCCCACGTCTGCTCCTGGGGCATCGGTTTGACAGTAAGGAATAGTTGTGCCGAAAGGGGAAATGCCAATAGCAGCGATACAATAAGAAAGGATAGCGCACGTCTGCACATAGTCGTTTGTTTTTTTGATTCAAGGGGGCACGCCATGAAGAGGCAATGAATGTGCCACTCCTTTTTCACATCATGTCACTACCTCCAGGGGGCTTTTGGGGTAAAAGTCGAACCAGTCGATGCTCCAACCTTCCACCAAGAACGATCAACTTTGCAATGCTTTCCAACCCACAAAAGCAACCCACATGAAATACCTCTTTGGCTTGCCTCTGCTGTGCCTGATAGCCTGTGCACAACCACAACCCGAGGAATTCTCGCGCCCTTTGCTCATCGAGCACAAAGCGATTGCCGAACAACGCGGACAATGTGAAGCATACGATACAGTGCAAAGCTGTGCTCGAATCGACCTTCACTACCCAGTGCTGACCCAACGCGACCATCCCTTGTACGAAATCGTCCGCCTTTGGTCATTTCGCTTCCTCGCTAATCTGATCGACCCCTCGGTTCACATGGAGGAAATTCCCGATGATCAAACATTGCAGCAACTCATTGCAAGCTTCTTCACCAATTATGAAACCCAACGGGAGGAGTTGCCTGATCTCCCCCTTCAATACACGCTCGAATGCAGCGACAGTGTCCTCCTGAACGACGGGGAATACCTCTCCCTGTGGCTCAAGGGATATAGCTACACCGGCGGAGCACATCCGAACTCCTATATGGCTGCTGCCACTTTTGAATGTGGGACAGGCCATCAGCTCTCTCCCAGCGATGTCGTTACGGATATGAGTGCACTCAAAAAGAAAGCCATGCTTTATTATCGGAAAATAAAAAATGAAGAGTTCAAAAATGGCTTTGAATTTTCTTCCGATTGGCCTTTCGAATTACCAAGCGCTATGGCCCTTACCCCTGAGGGTATTCTCATGGCATATATGCCCTATGAAGTCGCACCATACGCAATGGGCGAGGCTATCTTTGTCATTCCCTACCAAGAAATCGAGCCCGTTTTATCACCCACCATCAAAGAATGGAGAGACAAACGTGAAAAAAACCATCCAAATTGAAATAGATGAAAATATTTGAAATACACCCGTGCCGTCCTCTCCTCAATGGATTAAAATTTTAAAAGGGGGAGTTTGAAAACCTTGTGGTTGATTTCCAGGTTGAGAATATATAACCCTGCGGGCAAATCAGCGGTAGGAAGCAATAATTCCACATCGGGATTTTCAATTTTTAAAGTTGACTTCAAATTGCCCTGCGAGTCATAAATGCTAACTCGCACCACTCCTCTACCTTCATCGGGGGGTAATAATACTTGAATATTTTCAGAAAAAGGATTGGGAAAAACAATGGGCTCGAGGAATTCACCGATCACCTCAACCATCACCACGGGTGAGTATTGCCGCTGGCCATTGAAGTCCACCTGTACCAGGCGATAATAATTTACACCTTGTATAGGAGAACCGTCGATCCAATCATATCGGGTCGTTTCAAAAGTTGTCCCTGCTCCTGGAATCTTGGCCAAGTCCGCCCAATGCCTGCCATCGACTAATCGCTGTACGAGAAAATACGCATTGTTTGTCTCAGAAGCTGTTTGCCACCAAAGTCTTACCGATCCATCTGGCAGTGGCTGCGCTTGAAAAAAAGTCAATTCCACTGGCAAGATAGTTGACGCCTGCACCACGAAATCATCAGCTGTATCGGCTTCTGGATCGTTGAGGTACCATGTCCCAGCCTGGTTTGTTCCGCCCCAGTTGACTATTCGAAAAGTGATCGTAGTGGGATGGGTCACATTTTGGAGAGCATTGATCCCCGACAAGTCGATGGCGTTTTGTGGGTTGCCTGATTGACCAGTTACGTTGCCCCAAGTGATGGGGCCACCTATGTCATTGAAATTGATACCGTCAGTGCTGTATTGCCATTGTCCCATCGTTGGGCCAGTACTTGAGCGTCGGACATTGTATGCAGCAATTTGACTGAATGAAATCGTATAGCCACTTTTGGGTTGAATGGTAAATGTGGCATAATCTCCAGCGGCAATGGCAGCATTGACATCCGTCGCAACCCAGTCATTCCCACCCCAGGCATTGGCAGCACCGTTTCCTGAAGCGCCTACACCCGGCCCCCTTGTCAAACCCCCTACATTGACAGAAACGTGAACTGTGTTGGCATCGAATGGGCTCGGCCCGAAATTATTTGATCCGCCAGGTAGCTGTCCCATTTCCCAGCCTGCCAGAACCGTTTGGGCTCTCGGCTCACTTGGAAAGAAAAACAGAACAGCGATTATCATCAAGCCTTCGAAAAACAAACAACTTTTCATGAGCATTCAGTTTTTTTAAAGTATGTCTATCTATTGAATGCATGTTCCAAGGGGCTATCCATAAATGGGGCCTCTTGCTCATAACGAGGCAATTGCTGGCGGGAAATTAATACTCAATGAGGCATGTGTGCAAGAAGGACTGGCCTAAAAGAAGCTCTGTCGCAATGCCTTCAAACAGCAAAAAGACACGGTTTTTCTGTCCAGTCTGCTCCCGTCATTCCTGTTTTAAATTTTTTAAAAAACTCCACACCAGTCAATTAACATGTGTTGAAAACCTGGGTGGAAAATTTGTTGAGAAAAACGGTCCAGGCAGGCTTGACAGGCGGGGGTTCCCACATTACCTTCGCAGAGCCTTCAAAGCAAAAAATTATTCTACGCTGTTTTGCAAAGGCAAAACATGATTTTTGAAAACACTGAATTGACTTGCATTATCGATTGCATCTAAATGCTGAATGACATACCTCTACGAGGTTCCATTTCCTCAGCAGCTGCATCGAAAATGCATCCAGTCATACCAGCAAGTTCGTCGTTACCTCCAGGCGATAGGCAGATCAGCCAACCAAAGTCTCCAAGGGCATACTTCGTTGCGCCCTACAGAGGCCAGGTTCTTTGTTGCCTGTTCGTCAGAGCAAGCACGCAAAGAAATGGCCTGAAGGAGCCAAGGCGTTACTGACCTGCGTTCTTGTGCCCAGAGTAACTGCGGGTTGCAGTCGTGCTGATAGGCCATGCACTCCATTTTGCGCTTGCCACTCGATGGCATCTGCCAAGTGGTCTTGTCCCACACCTGTGTGTGGACAGCAATGCCTACGGCACACTATGACCTCGAGGTATGGCCAACCGAGTTTCAGTCCATCGACGCCGATAGGTTTAAACACCTACCGGAAGGGGTGATGAGCTCAACAGTGGCAACGAAAGCGGCCTGAGCAGTCAGGAAAGATGGTGTCGATCCCGGTTGCCGAAAAAAGCTCCTGCCGAAAGGCGAGGGCAGCATATCGGCTACACCGGTGAAAAAACTCATCGATGCTTTCGGCCCGAGCCATCAGTTCCGAACTGTCCCAAAGGATGGGCTGGAAGTGCTACCGAAAGGTAAGCACCCGTGCGCCAATGCCTATCTCGTCGGGTTAGCAGCTGGAGGGTTTCACCACCCGAAAGCAACAGCCCGGCACGTGAGAAAACCGGCAAAGGCAAACGTCCGGCCGTTACTCCCCTACGGAGCAATGTGCCGGCGAATCGGTGGCCGCCAAAGAGGTCACCTGTCTGAAGAAGTTGGAAGGAGCTCGCTCCCGACAACTTCTCAAGACAGGGGAACCGTACCCTTGCCAAGCCTTGCTCGTCAAGGCCGAAAGGAGGGAAACCTTCTGGCTCGGTCCTGTTCAGCTGGGTCCCCCCGGTGGCAGGCACCAGCCGTTGCAAGTGGGCCGGTTCCATTGCCTGAAGCGGGAGTGTGGGTTCATTGCCTCGTGCAATGGACGCAGGCTCCTGCCAAAGGCAAAACCCTGATGTACTGGCGTGGTAACGTCAACGCATCACAAGAACAAGGGATTAAGAGCCCATAAGGCACTTAGTCCCTTTTCTTGTTTTTACACCCCCCGTTGTTCCTTGGCAATTCAATAGTGAAAGTCGTAGCGACCCCTGGTGTGGAATGTTTCACGTATATGCGACCATCGTGGTACGACTCGATGATTCGTTTGGTGAGAGACAGCCCCAGGCCCCAACCCCGTTTCTTCGTGGTATAGCCAGGCTGAAAAATGGTTTTGAATTTAGAAGAAGGTATGCCCTTTCCCGTGTCTGTAATTTCTACGTAAACATGCTTGTCATCTTCCCTTACCGCTACCGTTATTTCACCACTTCCATCCATGGCATCGAGGGAATTGCGCAGCAAATTTTCTATCACCCATTCAAACAGCGGAGGATTGACGCAAGCCCTGATATCCAAGGTTTCAGGGTCGGGGAAATGCATGTGCACTTTGCGAGGGGCCCTCGGCTCCATGTAAGCCTTGCATTTGGCCAATTCTTCGACGATGTTTACTTCCACCAGTTCGGGAGAAGAACCAATTTTTGAAAACCTATCCGAAATCAATTCCAAGCGCTTCACATCTTTCTCCATCTCATCGACCACCATCCTAATCGATTCATTCCCTTCAGACATCATGCGCAAATGTTCCATCCATGCCAAAATTCCTGAAATTGGCGTTCCCAGCTGGTGCGCCGTTTCCTTGGCCATTCCCACCCAAACCCTGTTTTGCTCGGCACGCCTCGCTGCACTGAATGCCAGATAGCCAAACAAAATGAATGCTCCCACCAGTATGAGTTGAATGAATGGGTAGTAGGTCAGCAATTTAAGGATGCGGGAGTGCTCAAAGTACAACAAGATTTCTCCGGCAGGCGATGAGATCACTTTAGGCTGTTGACCTGAAGCGATCAGTTCTTCCAGTTTTTTTTTCAAAAATGTCTGACTGGTGTCCTTTTGCGGGCCGTAATTTTTGCCTTCCATGTAGCCGTCAGGGCCCACGAGCAAAATGGGAACACTGCTATTGGATTCAAAAAAATTGCTTTGGAAAGTAAAGTCGCATTGTGAATCAGTGTCTTCCAAGGCATAGGAAAGTTGGTCATAGGCCGTCTTGAGTTGTTCCACTTTTTTCACCTCCTCCTCCGCCAGTTTGTCGGTGAGGTACTTGGTATAAACCATAGAAACGACCACGATGAAAATGCCCGAGATACCTAAGTAGAGTTTCCAGCGGGCTTTTTTTTGGTAGATGTCCATTTGAAAGCAGTTGAACGCTCAGCGCTGAAAATGCAGGTAAAAATACGGGCTATGGAACGCCATCGATCACTTGCGAGTTGCTCGGCTGTTAGCTTGTAGGAGACTGAACTCGATGGAGGAGGGGCTCAAGGAAGGGCATTTGATGCCAAGCCGCTTAAGAAAGGATGCAATTGACCAAAGCTTTATGTGACACCTCAGGTGAAGGTATCCAGGAGATATGTTGTCGATTCAATTGGCCTGGAATACCACGGGTCGGATCACCCATCAGACATTTAGATAACTCATTAGCTGGTTGTACCGGTCTTGAAGGGACTCGAGGTATTCCGATTCATTGAATGCAGCTTTGATTCCATATCCAAAGCGCTCGAAGGCATTGAGGATACCGTGAATGTCTTGCCGGTTGATTTTGATGGTGACTTCCACTGTGTTGCTCGAGGGATCGGAAGTGACGAATGTGCTCAAAATGGAAGCATTTTCGCCTTCGACTATACGAGCGATTTCAGCCAAGGAGTAATTCCGCTTCTGGAATTCGAGCACCACTACACTGCCATTTTCACTGAAAGCCGCCATGCGTGCAAAACAGTTCAGGACGTCTTCAAGGGAAATCATTCCTCGGTAGTTTCCTTCCTCATCGACTACTGGAATGACCGTCAGTTGGTGTTCAGCCAACAGACGCATCACCTCGTAGAGGTGATCGCTCGTCTTTACGTAGGCTTTGGAAAGGGATAGCTCGTATGAGCCGACGGGTTCGTTGATGTTGTGCACCAGGATGTCTTCCTCGGAAATAAGGCCGAGCAATTGCTTGTCGTTGACGATGGGCAAATGGCGCACGTTGAAATCCTCCATGATGGAGATGGCAGCTTTGCCAGTGTCGGAGGTTCGCAAAGGCAGCACAGCAGTTGAGATGAGGTTCTCGGCGAGCATAGCGTTCGTGTGTTTAGCTTTTGTCAGAAAACGCGGATGCGACGTGAAATCCACATCCATCCTGTTAAAGAATCAGTTGCGAGGCCATCGGTTTTTCCTTTGCTGGTAATTCAAATTTCCAGCCAAAGGTATCTCGTAGGACAAAGGAGGCTACCTGTGAAGCTTGCGCTTTTGTGCCTGGTATTCTTCTTCTGTGAGCAAGCCCTTTTCACGCAGATCCTTCAATTTCCGGAATTGGTCCATGAGGTCTGGTGATCCCTCCAGGAGCTGTTCTTTTTGCTCCGATCGCAGCTGAGGGCGAAGTCGAAATCCATTCTCGGCGAAGTCTTCGAATTCCTCCTGGATGCGCAGGAATGCCAGCGCCGGATGTGTCCTGATCCTTTCAAAGTCATCGAAGCCATGGGCCACAGCCAAGTCCAAATGCTTGAAAGCAAGCGATGGTTCTTCGAGCAAGGAATAGGCGCAAGCAAGGTTAAAGTGAGTGGCTATGTCGTCGGGTGCAATTTCAAGAGATTTTTTAAAATCTTCAACTGCTCCCTCGTAGTCGTAGTCCCTAAATTTCTTCAGGCCACTCTGTTTGTATGGATTTGCAGGTCTCTTCACACGTCTAGCCCTCAAATGCTTGTCAATGGGTCGACGGCGTATGGAATTCCCGGAGGATTTTGACGAGGGGAATTCAGCTTCCATCTTGCGTTTGAAAAATAAATACTCCTTGTTGTACTTCCTATCGAAGCGCTGGGGATCCATACTCAGCAAGCCCACTGCGTCGATCAAAGCAATCAACCAAATCAGCGGGAACCAGCAGAAGATGAGGTACAACATTCCCAGCCCCTTTTGGCCAAGATAGAATCGATGTACTCCCAGCCAGCCCAAAAACAAAGCGAGAATGCCTGCTACGTTTTTGTCTTTCATGAAAGCCAGTTCCTCGGTGAAAAGAAATATGCAGATCCATCGATGGCAAGTTTGCACAAAATCTTCCATCGACGAAAAGAATTCAGACGAAAGCCTCAGAAGTGCCAGATGGTTTTCAATGCAACCTGACGGTTAGCACAGTGAAGTCGTCCTGGAATGGCGTCTTACCACGGAATCGATCGAGCGCACGCATGAGGTATTCATTGAATTGCGCAGCTGAGAGGTGGGCATGGCTGAGAATGAAACGCTTGCCCTCTTCTACATCCAAGAATTCTCCTTTGTCATTTCTCAATTCACTCAGTCCGTCGGTGGCCATCAGCAAAAGGGATGAGCCTTCCACTTTTATCAATCCTTCCTCGAGCATGGGCAACTCATCCAAGGCACCCAACACGGTAGTGCCATGCGATAGACGATGCACCTGACCCTCCATGACCAGCACGGGGGGCGGATGGCCAGCATTGACGTATCTCAATAAGCGGGTTTGTGGATCGTAGCGGCCAATGAAAAAAGTGAAAAACCGCTCCCCTTTGGTGATTCGCATCATGGCAGCATTGAGTGCCGTGATGAAATCAGGTAATGCGGAGTGTTGTTTCAAAAGGCTGTGGACGTTGGCTTGTAGGTTCGACATCAAAAGAGCGGCCGCCATGCCTTTGCCTGCAATGTCAGCAATACAGAAAATGAGGCCTCCGTCCTCGGCTTGGATGAAATCATAATAATCACCTCCCACATTGAGGTGTGGCTGGTAGATGCCTGCGAGTTCATACTGGGGCGTCGAAGGCAAGTCAGAAGGGATGAGCAAGCGCTGCATTTCGCGGGCCAGCTCCATTTCCTTTCTAAGCAATTCCTGCTCGAGTTGTCGCTTGAACAGCCGCTTATTCTCGATGGCAACGGCAATTATGTTGGTGATGGTGGTGATGAATTGCACCTTGCCGTATAGGTCTTCATTCTCCGAAAAGCCACCTAACAGTACGAATGCGAGAGGCTCATTTTTGTGTCTGACGGGAATGACTACTTCGAACTCCCGCAAGAATGGGTGTTCTGCCTCTGCAAGACTGTGCGGCCGGGTGTATTTCAAAAGAGCAGATGCCAGGTCATCGCCTGGAAGCATTTCCTTTTCAATTCCTATGGATGCCGTGCAGACCCATTTATCGGCCTGCCTGAAATACAGGGCCATTTTCTTCACACCCATTTCCCAGCTCAGAAAGCTGGTGTACATCTCGAAAAGTCCCTGGGCTTTTACATTGTCATTGATCGCCTGTGTGATGTTCAGAAGGCGATTGATCTGCAACTGTTTCAGGTGCAGTTCGCGCTCGAGCTGGTCGATTAAGTATGATCCGTGTCCGATGTGTTTTTCTGGCATGGGTAGCACGGGCAGTTTCTGAAATCTCCCGCCATGATTTTTTAGACTTGGCCCAAAGAGGGAGAAAATACGAGGAATCAAAAAGGGTTCAAGGCTCGATAAAGCAATCCAGGTGGCTCTTTGAAGAGATGGGTAAATTTAATTACGGATGTGAATTATCCCCTTGGCAGTTACAAATTTTAGCTCTTTCACTCCCCTCTATCTCTAACATACCTTTTGAGCATGTGCATGGTACATATTAAAAACATGTCAGGACTGAGTGCGAGGCACAAAGTAGAAGTGGATCGAATGGCAGGTGCCGGTTAGCGGTTGCCGAACCTGTCGAGGTCTTGTAGTGCAAAGGAACAGGCTGCCTGCCCAGTGTCGCCGGGTTCACACTCCTGACATCGCTCAGCGTGCTGTGAAGAGTAGGATCACGACAGGCAGTTGATGGAGCTGGTCCAGTTGAGCAGACTGCCCGCTCCTGAGAGGATCGAATTGAAGAATAGGAAGGATTACCTGCCCGTCTGTCGATCGACAGACAGGCAGGCAAGGTAAATGAGGGCCATAAAAGCGGACCTGTCAGGCTTTGACGGACCTGTCCGGCTTTGACGGACTTGTCCGGCTCTGACGGATGGTCAAACAAACAGGGTGGGAATGCTCCGTATGAGGGCGACCAACAAACTTTCAACTTGATGGCTCTTGCAGAGGACTCAGTTTATTGTTTGACAAGCCTTGTAGTAAAGATCTCATCATCGAGTTGCAACCTCACCACATAGATTCCAGCAGGCAAACTTTCAACTGAAAACTCCTTCGAAGACCTGCCACCTCCATGATGCCAATGCTGTTCCACCGATATATGCCCGTTGACGTCGGCAAGCAGGAGGTGAGCCATACCTGATTTCGGTATGTTTATCGACAAGGTTGCTGTGTTGGTCACAGGATTGGGAACCACCGAAATGGCTACCGCTTGACCTTTGTCCTGTGCTTCCACGAGAATACGACTTCCGTTGGCGAACCAAACACCTCGCCTGCCTTGGTTGATGTAAATGAACGGAGAGGCAGCTGCCGTGATTTTGTTCGATGCCAGAGGCACCATGGCCAACACTGGATTGCCACTATTGTCGTAAGCATCGAAAACCATGTGGCTGTCATCCACTGAAAAGTTGGGCCAGCTGAGGTCCTGATTTTCAAAGATGGTTCCTACCCCACCAGTCTCTACATTGGCACCGACCAGAAAGTATTCATTGGTGTATTCATCGAGATAATCGAAGGCAATGATGTAATCGGAGTTCTTGGAGAAAGTGGGGTTACCGATGCTGACGTTTTCTGGCAATACATTGAAGAGCTTGTCGGTGAAGCCATCCCCAAAGCTGGCAGTGGCATGGTTCCACACCCGTACAAAACTGATGTCCCAATATTCTATTCCTCCCCCGGTACTGAATGGCAAATTGTTGAGAGCATCGTACATGACCCATTCCCCCGTGTAATCCCATTCCAGCACATCCGCATAGCGCACATCACTCGAAATGGGCCCCCCTTGACCGGTAGTCGGGTTGTAAAGATTGAACACCCCCCAAGTTTGAAGACCAAAATCATATATCCACAGCCTGTTGTCGTAATCATCTGTCAGGGCGGCAATCCGGCTCTTGTCTCTGGCGATAGCCACGTTTCTCCATACGGGATCGTTGCTAAGTACTTGCTCTTGCACTTGCCCAGTGTTCCAATCGATTAATAGGGCATGGATGGTCTGATCTTGGGCAACGAATACAGCAACGGAACCATCGTCAGAAACAGAGGGGCGACTCAAAGGACTGGTAGTTGAGAGGGGATTGGCCACGGGAGTCCCGTTGGGGCGGAATAGATACAATTGCGAAAAATCCGCGTCTGTCAGTAGCACGAAGTCTTCACCAGGGTTTGGATCGATATCGGTTTGCGAGTTGGTTGCTCCGCCACCCCCGATACCAACCGCATCGAAGGCAGCTGCGGCTGCATTGGCTACTGAGGCACCGTAGAGGTCCGTGGCTGCTTGGATTACAGCTATGCGACAATCGATGAATTTGGCAGATTTGAAAAGGTATTGGTTTAGCGCCCGGTAGTAAACCTGCTCGGCTTTTTCCTTGCCCACCGCACTATTTGTGGCAAACAGATAGTATGCTCTATTGGTGATACCACTGTTGATATGCACGCCACCGTTGTCGGCTGACCCGGTATAGCGTTCATTGAAGTGTGCAGGCTGCCAACCATTGTCATTGAGGCCATTGCCACCGTTGTGGGGGTTGCTCAAGTCTCTTAGCGCTCCAGAGGGAAACACGATAGGGTTCACCACTTCCTCCCCAAGTCGCCAATCATCCCGATCTACCATGGCACCGAAAACGTCTGCAAAGCTCTCGTTCAGGGCCCCGCTTTCATTTTGGTAAATGAGCTTGGCAGTAGCATCTATGACACCGTGGGTCATTTCATGACCTGCTACATCGAGGGATTTGCAAAGAGGAGCAATGTAGCCTTGATTTCCATTTCCGTAGAACATGGCAGCACCGTTCCAGAAAGCGTTGTCCATCTGGCTGCCATCGGTATCTACTACATTGATGAGGGAAATGATATTGCCTCCTTGTCCATTGATGCTTTCCCTGCCAAACGTGTTTTTGTAGTATTCATAAGCCTTTGCCGCGTTGTAATGGGCCGAAACCGCCTTGGGGTTGTTCCATGAATTGTTGGAAGAGGTGACATGCGCCACCTGAAAGTTGTTCGTGCCCGGAGCCGTGTTGAGGGCATCGAGCGTAATGATGACACCTACCGCGTCGTCGGGTAAACTGGATTGCGCTGGTTTGAACATGGTTCGCGAAGCATCGATCATGTAAAATTTATTCGACTTTTCGTAGGTGTGGATTGTGCGAGTTACTCCATGCAAGTCCACAGCATTGGCGATGGCCGGCCCATCCGGTGGGGGCATGGTGGGAAGGGCAGGTTGGACGGCCTCGTTAGATGGCTGCCCCCCACCCCCACTGTGCGTCAGGTTGTGGGTCAGGTGGCAAATTTGGTCCATGAAGTGAAGTATTTGCCCTGTTTTGGCATCGACGAAATAGGAGTACCTGCCAGCCGGATTGGGCACCAGCTCTATTAGCCAGGCAAGCCGGCTTTGGAGTGGGTCATCAAAAAAATGATAGATGACCAGGCGCGCCTGTGGCCCTTGATAGGCGGTCAATCTTTTTTCAAGCGCGGTCATTTCCCTTACCGTTTCAAGCCTGCTCAAGTCGGCCACGGCGATGTCGATTGCCTGTTGGGCGTTCAGGGCGGGTTCCGTCTCGACCGTGATGGGGCTTGGATAGTAGCGCCCCTGAAAGAGGTACCATCGGCCTTCTTTTTCATGCAGTTTCACTTCAGCGCCAAAGACCTCTATACCATTCCATTGCTGTCGGAGCAGATAATGGGTATGTCCGAGTGGATCCGTTTGAGAGTCAGTCAAGACGAGTTCCTCGGAGGCATTGCGAAGACCGAGGGCTGTGCCGAGTTCCAACAAGAAATTGTTCACCTTCTCTACGGCAGTCTGACCCACTACTGGCATTTTGCCAGTGATGTAATAAGGAGTGCCGGTAATGGAATCTAAGTAGGCCATGAGGTTGGTTCCACTGATCGGTTGAGGCAGCCTGTCCAAGGAATTGAAATGTTGAGACAACCCAGCGGCGGTACCAAGCGGTACGGCAGGCTGAATGGGCGCCAATTTGGCTGGCTGGAAATTGGCATTGGGCTGGCCCTTGGCTTGATGAGAGGGTTTCAATTGGGCTGACCCGCTGTGGGCGGCAAGTGCAAGCCCAATGCACACAAACAGATGTTTCATTGGTTTTATGCTTTAAGATGTGAAGAGAAGAGATTGGCCGTCTTTTACAAGGTGACTCTCTTTCCAACGGGACCCTGCCAATGCAGAGACAGGTACATTGAAATAAAGTAAAAGCCACTCAGTGTTCACCACTTGGTGGGATCGTTAGATTCGACTGGCTTTTGTTGTCCAGAGGAGGGGTTGGAGGTATTCTTGGCTGGTGCCCTATCTTTGACGAGTTCAGTGAGCTCTCTGTACAAGGCAACGAGGCCTTCGGGCGGCAGGTAGTCGCCGGCCCCCCAAATACATTTGCTGTCCGTGGCTGGCGTGATTTCGTGAACGAAGTAATACATATTGCCAGGCTTGTCGATATCGAGCTTGTACAATTGCAGCGAGGCGGCGGTTTCGAAATACTTGGCAGCAGTTTTCTTTTTGACAGACTTCAACTCTTGCCAGCCTGCTTCCACACCTTTTTTGACGAAGATTTGCCCGTTGGGCAGCAAGGTGTAGGTAGTCTCTACTCCGGTAAATCCACCCCCTTGTCCCCAGAGGAGTCTTCGGTCGGGCCATTTTTCGGGGGTGTACTTGACGACTTTACAGGCGGGCAAGAGCAACACCGCCATCAACAACACGGTGGTGATTGTTTTCATGTAGTGAAATTTGGTTTTTCAGTTTCGAACACTGCGAACCGATGCCAGAAAGATCTCAATTGAGCAAGGCCGCCTCATGGGGTTAAAGTGCTGCTAAGGTAATTCGAACTCCATGGCATTCACAAAAGCTTGCATTATTTTTGGCTGCGTTTTTATCCACCTCCACTTCAAGTATTCACTTTCAAAATTTGACATTCATGAAAAAATTGATTCTTGCACTCTTCGCCGTCGGTGCTTTCACCTTGGGTGCGCAAGCACAAAAAGCCGCCTGTTGCGCAGGTAAAAAAGCGGCATCTACGAGCAGCAGTGCCGCCGCTTGCACCAAAGTAGATCAAGCTACGCTCGATAAAGCTGCCGCAGCCGATGCCAGTATCGTGCGTCAAGTCTCCAACGACGGGCAGGTGTCATATGCCCGCAAGGTCGTCAACAAGAACGGCGAGGTAGAATATACCCCTGTGGAGTATTGTACCAAGTCGGGCAAGTTCATTAACATGGCTCCCGGTGAAGCTGAACATTGTACCAAGGCAGCTGGGGAAGCCTCAGCGACGACCACTGCGGATGGCAAGGCCAAGGCCTGCTGTGCAAATGGTGAGAAAAAAGCCTGCTGTGCAAATGGTAAAAAGGCAAGCGCTACCAAAGTCGCTGCTCCAAGCAAGGCAAAGACAGCAAGCGAAGCCAACAACCAATAAGACACCATCCATTTTTTATGGAAAGAGGTTGCCATTTACTTGGCAACCTTTTTTTTGCTCGCTAATGAGCGGCGTCGAGGATGGTATTCGCTGTACAACACGCCATCGCGATATTTTTTGAGCACGTGTCGAACAGTCGGAGAGAGGTTGGCAGGTAGGGCATCCAAGGCAAACCACGAAACGCCCTTGAACTTATCAGGCTCTCCTGTTTTGAGCACGCCCTGCCATCGCGTCGCCTTGAAGTAAAGCGTAATGCGGTGCCCGCCCGCTTGAGCCGGTTTGTGCAGTACATGAGCAAGTTGGAGATCTTCTTCTCGAATCTCGATTCCCGCTTCTTCCATCGTTTCGCGGATGAGTGCCTTGGCAGCAAACTCGTCCTCGCCCACAGATCCACCCACAAGCGTATAGTTTCCGCCTGTTCGCTTTCGCTGACGAAGCAGTAGAATATTTCCTTTGTTATACAGGATTAGCCTTACCTTTAGCTTTACTTTTCCCATTTCGACTACGGCTTGGATCAAGCAAAGATGAATTTTTTTGTTTCTCCATGTGTGCATACCAACAGGTAATGCCCACATTCCTCTCAGCTCGCTGGCCGTGGATTCGAGGAAAGGTGCAGCACAATGCCCAATTGCAATGGTGCCTGATTCAATGAGCGTATTGGGACAGCTTTCTCTCGGCATGCTGGTTTTCGGCATAGCTGCCAACCTCCTCATGGCCGTCATTTGGATCGCTTTCCCTTCCACGCAAAGACGGGCCGACCTTTTCACTGCTGCCATGCACGTGGCACTTGCCTCCACGAGCTGTCACCTCGTATTGATCTCTCTCGATGTATTCGACAATTATCCCGACTTGCTTTTCCTTCCCGTTTATTGGACGCTTGCCATCGGGCCGTTCATGTTCTTTTCGATCAAGCTGCGTCTGTTTCCTAAATACAAGTTCGTGCCGTCGGACATTAAACACTTCATTCTGCCGGTAGGCCAATTCCTATACTTTGCCTTGTTGTTCATATTTGCAGAAATCGGGTTCCGACAGGAACTGGGAAGAAAATTTTATTCTCCATTTTACGGGGGCCTTGAAATGGCCATATTCATTACGACCTTCAATATATACCTTGCCGCATCGTACAGGTTCATCAAATTCAAAATTGCACAGTGTCAAAGGATCGGCGATGCGAGCGGCTTGCAAACCGTTCTTCAATTGCGAAGAATGTTACGAGTGGTTTTCATTTTGTTTTTTTTCAATAGCGTTTACATTTTCACAGATTTCATCATGTACGAAGTGCTGGGCTTGAACATGCACAATTACCGCACATTTACCCATGTAGGTGAGATGCTTTTTGCAAGCTTGGCCACTTGGATGGCATGGGCAAGCCTGGCGGTTTTCAAGCATTGGACATATCGAAGTTTCTCCGATCGGCTTTGGCAGTGGATAAAAACATGGCTCCTCAAAAGGCAGGGGCTCGAAGCGAAAAAAAACGTCGAAGGAGAACAGTAGCATTTTCATAGAATAAACAATTGAAAAAGCCCGCTGGCCAAAAGCCAACGGGCAATTTCGCATGCTTGTTTCATCAAAAATATTCAGGCAGAAATTCTCGAATGTTTTCAGCTTTCCTCTTCTGCCATGGCCTTGTACTCCTCGATCAGTTTCTGCTGAATGTCGGGAGGTACGGGCACATATTCTGCAAACTTTCGGCTGAATTTAGCCCTGCCCTGGGTCAAAGATCGCAGGGTGGATGAGTACAGGTACATTTCGGCAAGCGGTACACGGGCTGAAATTTTTTGGTAATGCCCTTCGGCCCCCATGCCCATGATGATGGCGCGACGGGTTTGCAAATCTCCCATCACATCACCCATCACATCACTGGAGCAAAGGATTTCCACGTCGTAAATGGGTTCGAGCAGCTGGGGCCCTGCTTTACTGAAACACAGTTTGAATGCCTGCATGGCCGCAATCTGAAATGCCATATCATTGGAATCCACAGGGTGCATTTTCCCGTCATAAATACACACGCGTATGTCCTGACAGTGGGACCCCGTCAAGGGACCTTCCTCCATTTTCATAAGCACACCTTTTTTGATGGCATTGGAAAAGCGCGAGTCGATTGCTCCGCCTACGATACACCAGTAGTAGGCGAATTTGCCTCCCCAAGGCAGATCTTCGATTTCGGCATTGCGAACCGTCAAACCTGCAGGGTCAGGCATGCCCTCGTAGTAAGGCTCGATGCGCATGTGTACTTCGGCAAATTGACCTGCACCGCCCGTCTGCTTTTTATGCCGGTATGCTTCGCTGGCCTCGCGAGTGATTGTTTCGCGATAGGGAATGCGCGGCCGCTCAAATGTCATGCTTACTCCAAACTCCGATTCCACGCGCTGTTTGACCAGATCGAGCTGGAGCTGGCCTTGCCCGTAGAGAATGGTCTGCTTGAGCGAAGCAGATTGTTCGATGACAAGTGTGGGGTCCTCCTCAGCGATGGAGTGTAGGGCCCGCATCAATTTCTCCATATCATTCTTGCTCGGTGGTACGACGGCCACCTCGATGCGAGGCTCGGGATATTTGATGGGTTCGATTTCGAGATTGCTCCCCTTCTTGCAAAGGGTCTGGTTGGTGTGGCTGAATTTCAATTTGACTGTACAGCCCAAGTCTCCTGCCCGAAGTTCATTCACTTGCTCGCGTGACTTGCCGTTGACAACGAAAAGCTGCCCGATGCGCTCACTTTGGCGGTTGGTGGCGTTGACCAGTTCGTCGCCCGCCTTTACCACGCCGGAGAAAACCTTGAAATAGGAGATGTTCCCTACCCGAGGTTCGTTGTGTGTCTTGAAAATGAACAAACAGGTATCTCCATTGGGATCGCAAGGCAATGTTCCTCCTCCGACCAACTTGGCCTCCGAACGCTGATTGGGGGCGGGACAGACGTCATTGATGAAGCCCATGATACGACCGCTTCCCATGTTCTGGAGGGCCGAAGCGCAGAACAGTGGATATATTGCCCGCTGGCCAATGGCAAGGCGCAGCCCGTAGGAGAGCTCTTCTTCCGATAGGGTACCTTGCTCGAAATATCGCTCCATGAGTTCTTCATCGTTCTCGGCTGCTGCTTCCACGATGGCATTGTGCATCTCGAGCACCCTTTCTTTTTCTGATTCAGGTATGTCCTTTTTTTCCGGCTTGCCTCCATCGGGTGGAAAGACGTACATGGTCATTCGCAACGCATCCACGATCGTGTTGAAGCCGGTACCGGGATTCAAAGGATATTGAATGGGCAGCACTTTATTGCCGAAGCGCTCGCGCACTTGCTCGAGGCTCATGTCGTAGTTCGCCTTTTCGTGATCGAGCTGATTGATGACGAATAGGGTTGGCGTGTCGAATTGCTCTACGTATTCCCAAAGCAACTCAGTACCCACCTCCACGCCGCTTCGGGCGTTGATGAGCATGAGCGCTGTATCAGCCACCCGCAGCGAAGAGATGACCTCCCCCACAAAATCGTCGAAACCTGGGGTGTCGAGTACATTGATTTTGTTGCCTCTCCAATCACTGTGCAACAAAGAGGCAAAAATGGAATTGCCTCGGTCGTGTTCTATTTCCGTGTAATCGGACACGGTGTTCCGATCTTCTACACGCCCGCGACGGGTGATGGCGCCAGCTTCAAAGAGCATGGTCTCAGCAAACGTAGTCTTCCCACTTCCTGGGTGCCCCAACAGCACCACGTTGCGAATGTGACTCGTGTCGTAGCTCATATCGTTCTTCGTTTAAGGTGATGCAATCTCCGGATTACCCCAGGGTACTCCGGTCTGCTAATCTTTCGTCCAGTCTTTTACTCGTCGGGAATGGCTTCCAGAACTACCTGAAAGATGGTTTCGCAAAACCGAGGCGTGAACTTATTAAATTTCGGCAACTCCAAGCAGCTGCCTCTTTTTTATCCGGGGTGATTTTTGCCATACCCTTCTCCATGCAACAGCCGTTGGACATTCCCCGATCCAAGAAGGGAAGCATTTTTACACCTCTCATTCAATTCTCTGAATTTCTATCAAACATCTTTTCCGTTGCCCACCTGCGCGCCTATTTCAACCTGCCCGCGCATCGTAAAATGGCTCATCACCTCGTCGCCGCCCATAAATTCTTTTTTTTGACAACCCTCCCAACAGTGGGCTGTTATACTGCCAAACTGAAACAAAACCCAAACTCAAATGACACACCTCAAGAAAGGCGATCCAGCACCACCCATCGAAGGAACCGATCAACATGGCAATCCCATTTCCCTCGAGAACTACAAGGGTAAAAAGCTCATCTTATACTTCTACCCCAAAGACAACACGCCGACCTGTACCGCAGAAGCCTGCAACCTTCGTGATCACTTCGAGCAGCTCCGCAAGGCAGGCTTTGAAATTCTTGGCGTCAGTCCCGATTCGGCACGGCGGCACAAGAATTTCATCGAAAAACACAAGCTGCCTTTTCCGCTCCTCGTGGACGAGGATTTGAAAACCATCAAAGCCTATGGCGTGTGGGGTGAGAAAAGCATGTTTGGCAAAAAATACTTTGGCGTGCTGCGCACCACCTTCGTCATCGACGAGAACGGCCACATCGAGGCCGTAATCACGGATGTGGACGCCCATAATCATGCCCAGCAAATTCTCGACGTCCTCGGTGTAAAAAGCTGAGATATTCGACGCCGCTCTCGCAGTACCGCAATTGCTCTGCGATTTTTTTTGCAGAGAGGTCCAGCGTTTATTTGTTTGTTTTGCAGGCCTCAAAGTCTTCACATTATGAAACCTACCCTCCTCATTCTCGCGGCTGGCATGGGCAGCCGCTATGGTGGCCTCAAACAGCTCGATGCAGTCGGCCCGGCCGGAGAAACAATCATGGATTATTCCGTATTCGATGCGCTAAGGGCCGGTTTCGGCAAGGTGGTTTACGTTATTCGCAAAGACTTCGAACAGGCTTTCAGGGATCAAATTGCTTCCAAATGGGCCAATGTCACCCACGTCGATTTCGCCTTTCAGGAGTTCGACAGATTCGTCCCTGAAGATATGCGGGGGAGAATTTCGAGAAAAAAACCGTGGGGCACGGCCCATGCCATCCTGGTAGCTGATGAGGTGGTTGCTGAACCATTTGCGGTGATCAACGCCGATGATTATTACGGAAAATCGAGCTTCGATAAAATGGCATCTTTCCTCGAGAATGAGTGCAGCGAAAGACATTATGCCATGGTTGGATATCGCCTGGCAAATACCCTTTCAGAAAATGGAGCCGTATCCCGGGGTATTTGTCAAATGAACTCCCGGGGGCATTTGATAAAAGTGAGTGAGTGCACGGGAATCCAGCGCTCGAACGGCCTCATTACAGGAAAGGATGAAAATGGCAATGCCGTCACACTCCAACCCGACGATCTGGTTTCCATGAATTTGTGGGGCTTCCACCCCTATGTTTTTGAGTTGTTGAAAAAAGGATTCGATGAATTCCTCAGAACCAACGTGGACAATCCATCGGCTGAATTTTACATATCTACGTATGCCAATCAGCTCATTCAATCCCGTCAAATCACGTTCAGTGTGATTCCAAGCGACGCTTCTTGGTATGGGGTAACCTACCAAGCAGACAAACCTACCGTTCAGAAAGCATTTGAAGAGATGATAAGCGCTGGCCTTTACCCTACCCCATTGTGGGAGTCTCTCTGAAATTACTCAAGGACAGCCTATTCGCCGCCATAATAGCTCAGATACCAGCGCATGGCCAGCCTCATTCCAGTGGTAATCGATTTGATAATAGAGTGGCTTATCTGGCTGCTGTTGTTGTTTTCTTTCGAAGTCTTCGACGGAGGCTATCAAATCCACACCCAACTTTTCGCACAATCTTTCGAGGTGGTTAGCCGGCTGATGTGGATCATAATTTACAGGCTCGAGTCGATAGGTTCGCAACAACTGATTCCAGGCATTTTCATCTATTTCTACCTTTTCCGGGATGTAAAAAACCAGCAGTCGCGCGCCGGCCTTTGACACCTCCTCGCTCAATCGGGCTAAGAGGCTTTCTGTAATTTGCCAACATCGCTCCATTTCTTCGCTGGGATGCACCCTGTAAATCCTCCACTCATCCGGAATGCGTTTTTCTTCTGGAAGAAGCATGTTTTTCAGCGCATTCAACTTTTGCACCAGCCTGGAATGCAGCAACAACCAGGTTTTCACTTTTTCAATGGCCGGCATGTCTTGCGGAAGAGGCACTGGCACATTCCTGAGAATCAGGGAATCAGTATCAGTTTTTTCGAAATATGGTTTGTATCCTCGCCAGTAACTCGGTTGGCCATTATACCAAACATCATTCGTGCAAAACATGAGCACCACTACATCGGGCTGGAACAGCCTGCCATAATTCTCAAAATACAATAATTCTTGATCAGTGGAATAGCCCCCCGTTCCCGCGTTGATCACCTGTATGCTGTCGGGGCACATTTCATTCATTTTGCGTTCCAGTAGCGTGGTGAACAGATGCTCATATTCCACTGTATATCCTTCAGTAAATGAATCACCCAAAAACAATACCCGCTTGACTCCTGCAGGCGGTGTAATCGATATTTCAGGCCCGCGCAGCCCAAGTGAATTGATTCGCTCTTCAATTTCGTATTCTATCGTCCTGTGCAGGCCGGTAAATGATGGAATCTTTTTCCAACCAAGCAGTGAATCGTATTCGCAGAAGATCTGATGGTGGGAGGGAAAGACGGGCGTTGAAACCAGTTGCAACACGGCCTCGGCCACGAGCAAGGACACAATGGTTGCTACCGTAAATACCATTAAATTGCTCCACCTGAATCTCGATCGTCTCTTTTTCATGACGGAAAATTAATCGTACTCCTTTTTCTGCAAAACCTGTCTTGAGAAATATCCAAGCCTGATTGCTTGGAAACGGCAGAACACTTTTTAGGGTAAGTTCCTTTGGAATCACCCCCTATCCAGACCACACATCCATTGCATTTGCCAAATTGAATTATTTTCAACGCCATGATCACCCCGCCAAGGGTTTCGTAGCTATACTCAAAACGAAGTGGTTTGGTCGGCTTTGCCGCCCAAACTCCCAACCCCTGCTGAGTTTTAAAAGGCTGTGATTTTCCCCAAACTACTTCGAAATGGGTGTATAAGTGAATGACAATTGATCTCGCCATGCTCAAGCACACACTCTTCATTGCCAATGTTTTGCTCATATTGCACGTAGCGGTTTTCACGCCTCATTCCTTCGCCCAATCCAATCTTGCCGAGCAACTGGGCTACCCCCCAGATGCCAAATTGCTCATCATCCATTCGGACGATCTTGGCATGTCGCACGCAGAAAACGAGGGGAGTTTCAAAGCCATGGAAATGGGTTGCGTCAATTCGGCAAGTGCCATGGTGCCGTGTCCGTGGTTCCCTGAAGTGGCGCGTTGGGCTCGCGATCACCCCAACCACGACATAGGCATACATCTCACCCTGACGAGTGAATGGTTGAACTGTCGTTGGGGGCCTGTCGGGCCAACAGAAAAGGTGTCCGTGTTGACGGATGAAAACGGATACTTCTTTCCAAGCTGTGAACAGCTTGCAAGCCACGCCACCCCTGAGGCTGTGGAGGCCGAATTGCGCTCCCAAATCGAAAAATCGATCCGAATGGGACTCTATCCCACCCACCTCGACAGTCACATGGGCTGCCTTTTTTTCCAAAAGGACTGGATGTTCGATATCTATCTCGAATTAGGAAGGGAATATGGCATTCCCGTGCTCGTCAGCAAGGATTATTTGTGGACTGTGGGTGAGCAATTCCTCCGCCATATTTCTGAAAACGACCTCATCCTGAATCGTACCTTCACGGCCTCGCCAGAAGATTACCTCGGAGGCATGGAGCAATATTACTTGCGCGTTTTCAAGGAGCTGGAGCCAGGTGTCAGTGTCCTGTTGATACATACTGCCCCGGCAACACGAGAAATGGAAGGCATGACAGCAAATTATCCCAACTATCCCAATTGGTGCGCTCCCTGGCGCCAGGCGGATTTCGATTTTTTCACAAGCGACATTTGTAAACAAGCCCTGGAAGAAAATGGTATCCAGCTGATAACCTGGCGGGAGCTGGGCAAGTTGCTAAAGAAATGAATGGTTAGCTCAATTGATGGCGCGAGATTGACAGGCCATGGCCCCTCGTTGAGGGGCAACCAATACCACCAAGTTCATAGGAGTCTTCAGGCCAAATATTTTCCGACGATGGGCATTCGCCTGCCCACGCCAAAGGCCTTTGGCGAAACCCGCAACACCGGAGGAGACTGGTGCCGCTTGAACTCGTTCACATTGACCAGTCGGAGCGCTCGGCGAACGGTCTCCTCGTCGTACCCCATGGCAATGATTTCGTTCGGGCCTTGTCGCTTTTCGATGTACTGGTAAAGTATCGCGTCGAGCACCTCATAAGGTGGCAAGCTGTCGCTGTCTTTCTGGTCGGGCCGCAACTCGGCGCTCGGGGGCTTGGTGATGGTATTTTCTGGTATGATGATGCCGTCTTTGTTGATGTAGTGCGCCAGTTGGTAAACCTCTGTTTTGTATACATCTGCAAGTACGGCAAGGCCACCACATAAATCACCATAAAGTGTTCCGTATCCGACGGCCATTTCACTCTTGTTGGTGGTGTTGAGCAAAATGTTGCCGAATTTATTGCTCATGGCCATGAGCAATACTCCTCGAATACGGGCCTGGATATTTTCCTCAGTCACGTCGAAGGAATGACCCCAAAAATGAGGGCGCAGCGCTTCCTGAAAGGCGTTGAAAATTGGCTCGATCGGAATGATGTCATATTGCATGCCCAAGTTAACTGCGAGCTCTCGGGCATCGTTTACGGAATGCGCAGACGAAAATTGGCTCGGCATGAGAAGCGCACGCACATCGTCTTCACCCAATGCCCGAGCTGCCAGCACGGCCACGACCGCCGAGTCTATACCGCCCGACAGGCCCAAAATGGCTCTTTTGAAACCCAATTTTTCGAAGTAATCCTTGATGCCTAAAATGAGAGCATCGTGTATGAGAGGGATTTTTTCCTTGGGTTGTTCGTTGTTGCGGCCATTGGCAAGTACTTCACGCAAATCGAAAGTCTTGACGCATTCCTCGAAATATGGCAGTTCTTCGTACACATGCCCATTGGGAGAAATGGCAAATGAGCCCCCATCGAAAATCAGCTCCGTTTGGGCTCCAACCTGGTTGACGTAAAACAGAGGTAAACGATATCGCTCCACATTGGCTCGCGAGACTCTCAGACGCTCAGCCGCATGTTCGTATGAAAATGGGGAAGCCGAAAGATTGATGATGATATCCGGTTTTTGGGGCATCATCTCGTCGAGCGGAACGATGGTATAGAGTGGATTTTCATTGCCCAGGTTCCACAGGTCTTCACAAATGGTAAGTGCAATTCGCTTCCCTTTGAATTCAACCACCTTGAATTCGTGAGCGGGTTCGAAATAGCGATATTCATCGAAGACGTCGTAGGTGGGCAAAAGGGCCTTGTGGTAAATGTGTTTGATACGGCCGTCTTCGAGAAAATAGGCCGAATTATAAAGATCCTTCCCCTCCACAACCGGATTCCTGCTTGGTGACCCCACCGCAATGGCGATCCCCTGCGCTGCCTCTGCCAATTGATTGACCGAATTTTCGGCTCTTCTGATAAAATCGTCGAACTCGAGAAAATCCCGCGGCGGATATCCGCAGGTAGCCAATTCTGGGAAACAGATCAAATCAGCACCTTGCTCTTTTGCCAAAGCCACCGCATCGAGCATCTTTTTCAGGTTGCCTTCGAAATCGCCCACGAAGAAATTCAGCTGACCCAGTGCAATTTTCATTTTCGTCAATTGATATACCTGTCCTGCCTGCGGAAAAATGGAGACAAAAAAACGAAAAACAATGTGAAAAGGTTGGGCGCCCAGCGGGTGTCATTCACGTCTGCTGGCAGAGGCTAAAAGCAACATTGGCGGGAATGAAGTTAACCAAATATGATTTCGCTAAACAGGCGCCCATTTGGCGCCTGTGTGGTGAATGAAAAATGTTTTTTCAGTTTTCCGCTAATGGACCCTTGGCTCGATGCCAGGCTTTGTAGTGCCCTTTGCTGAATTTTGATCCGTTGAAAACGATGGTCTTCTTGAGCCTTTCCCTTTCGTCAGCCGGAAGTTGGATGAAATCCGCACAGGTCTTCGAACAACAATTGTGATATTTCTCAGCGCAACTTTCGCATTGGATGAATAGCAGGTGGCAAGCCTCGTTCGCACAATTCACGTGCGTATCGCAAGGCCGGCCACACTGATGACACCTTGCGATGACGTCGGGGCTGATTCGCTCTCCCAGTCGTTCATCGAATACGAAGTTTTTTCCCATGAACAAATTGGGAAGATTCTTTTCACGACATTGGCGGGCATATTCTATGATACCACCATCGAGCATGAACACTTTTTTAAATCCTTTATTCAAAAAATAGGCGCTGGCTTTTTCACATCGTATGCCACCAGTACAGTACATCACGATGTTCTTGTCTTTTTTGTCCGCCAGAATTTGCTCGACTTTTGGCAGAGCTTCACGAAATGTTGCAGCGTCGGGGCAAATAGCACCCTTGAAATGCCCGACCTCACTCTCATAATGGTTGCGCATGTCCACGATTACCGTGTTTGGGTCGGCAGCCAAGCGGTTGAAGGTTTCCGCATCCACGGGCGTACCTCGTTTGGTGACGTCAAAGCTGCCATCGTCGAGACCGTCAGCTACGATCTTGGGCCGCACTTTGATTTTCAGTTTGTAAAAAGACTTTCCGTTGTCGTCCACGGCGATGTTCAACCTCACACCATTCAAAAACGGAATGGAGTAGAGTCGCTTACGGAGTTCTTCCAGATTTTGGGTGGGAACAGAAATTTGTGCATTTATCCCTTCTTCAGCAACGTAAATGCGGCCAAACACGCCGATTTCACTCAGGAGCACATAGAGCTCGTTGCGGAATTTTTCCGGCTGATCGATGTGTGCATATTTGTAAAAAGACAGGGTAGTGCGTTTTTCGTCGCTTTCCAACATGCGCTTCTTCAACAAGTCGTTGTTGATGATATTGAATAGACGCATATTCTGAAATTTTGAGGTGGCCGCCAGGGCATCGGCAATGAAGCGGCGGCGCATGATTTCGATGGTGTGATGCATGGGTAGCCGCCCTCAGGGCGTGTTTGGGTTTGCAAATTTAGCCTCCTCCAATTGCAACCAGGAGAGGGTATTTTTTGAAAAAATGGACGCTTTGGTCTCTTCGGGCAGGTCTGAATCCTCGATAAATTGGCCGATGGTCAAGTCTCCGAGTGGAAAGGGATAGTCAGAGCCCAGCGTCACTTTGTTCGGCCCCACCAATTCGAGCACGTATTCGAGCATGCGGATGTCATGGGTGATGCAATCGACCCAAAATTTGCCGAGGTATTTTTTGGGATTGTGGGGATTGTCGATGGCCACGAGATCAGGCCGACAGTTGAAACCATGCTCGATTCGCCCAATGGTGGGCAAAAAGGATCCCCCCGCATGGGCGAAACAACACCGCAACCGAGGCAATCGCTCGAAAATGCCGGAAAAGATCATCGAACAAATGGCGCGGCTCGTTTCGGCAGGCATTCCCACCAACCAAGGCAACCAGTATTTTTCCATGCTTTTGAAACCCATCATGTTCCAGGGGTGTACGAACAGCGCCATATCCAGGTCCTGACAGGCCTCGAAGAAGGGAAAAAACTGGGGCTCGCTGAGATTGAGGTCATTGATGTTGCTGCCGATTTGCACGCCCACCAAGCCGACGGACTTGCAGCGCTCCAGTTCCGCAATGGCCAGAGAAGTATCTTGCATGGGCACTGTACCAAGGCCCACGTAGTGTCGGGGGTAGCGAGCGACAACCTCTGCGAGGTGATCGTTGAGGAATTGGGATACCTCGAGCGTGTGCTCAGGTTTAGCCCAATAAGAAAACAATACTGGAATGGTGCAAACCACCTGCACCTGCACCCCTCGCGAGGCGTATTCCTCGATGCGCAACTCCGGATCCCAACAATTGCGCTCTACCCTCCTGAAAAATTTGTCTCCCTTGATCATGTCCACCACACCACCCTGCCGGTGTTCCAGCCGGATGAAATCACCATATCCGAATTTGCTTCGCCAATCGGGCAGATGCGCCGGCATGATATGGGTATGCATGTCGATCTTCATGGATGTCCAGTTTAAGAGCTATAGAATGTTTGCAAACGGTGGAGGCGCGCTCAGAGCTCCACGGGGCCATCGCCCACCCAGTCCTGTAACCATTGGTTGTCTTCGCAAAACGGCAACAACTGCTCCTCGATGAATGGCCTCACTTCGTAAATGATTTCCTCTGGGTAGAGTACATGCACATTGGGGCCGGCATCGAGGCTGAAATACACAGGGTGTCCCGTTTCCTTGCGGAATTCCCGAATGCGCTCGATAACGGAAATGGTGCCGGGTTTCATCAGCAGGTAAGACGGGTTGCTCGACATCATCAGCCCGTGGAGGGTGAGTGCTTCGTTTTCTGCAATGGTACCAAAGGTTTCCAGGTCACCTTTTTTCATGGCCTCGAGCAGGAAGTGCAGCCTTCTTCTCGCATCCGCGTACCGAGCTTCGGCAAACGGATGCGTGTCCATTAGCTCATGGCCTACCCGGCTGCTGACTGCTTTGGGTTCACTGCTCACGATCAGGATGTCGTCGTGAAAACTATGGAATACCTCGTGTACTTGCTCCTGCATGGGCACCGCAAACAGATCTGAAGAGCCGGGCACTTCGCTGAACTCACCCCACAGCGCCGCCACAGGATAAATGGAACGACAAGCGCTGCCCGAACCGAGACGGGCCACATAAGAGGCTTTCCTGTCAAATTCTTCGTCGTCTTCGAGGGTGTTGAAAAAGCGGTCTTCCAAAGAGCACAGGCACAATGCCAGGGCACTCATGGCAGAAGCCGATGAAGCAATGCCTGAAGAATGGGGAAAGGAATTGCCGGAGTGGATGGTCAGGTGGAGTTGTTTTAAAAAGGGAAATATATCGGTGACGCTTTCGAGAAATTTGACGACTCGCTCCTTAAATGCCTCATTGGGCTCTTGATGAAAAAAGAACTCTAACGAGATGGCGGGGTCTCCCGTCTCTTTGGGTCGATATTCGACCTTCGTATCTGTAAATGCTGATGAAAGGGTAAGGCTCAGCGAAGGGTTTTTGGGCAATTGTTTCCCGTGTTTGCCCCAATACTTGATGATGGCAAGGTTGGAAGGACTGCGCCAAGTAATATCTCCAGGTTCAAGTGAGGCCGTTTCGACAACGAGGCTCGGGTTTTTGTAATCGACCATATCAGGTGCCTATTGGATTTGAAAGCGATGAACAATGGGCAAAAAAGCGCCCAAAGGTACGCAAAGCACCCGATGGTCTCGGGCTTAATCCCCGACCAGTACCAACTTGGTCGCTACCTGTTCGCCCTCGATAAATATCGATAGCCAATAGGCACCGCGAGACAACCCGCTGACATCCATGATCGCAACTCCCGAGGAAAAATCATGCATTTTGCCAATTACCTGCCGCCCTTTCACATCGCAAAGCACCATCCAAGCCCTGTCGATTCCAAATCCTTCCACGGACACAATGCATTTCCCACTGGCTGGATTCGGATACACGACAACATGCACGCTCCTTTGCACCTCTTCTGTCGGACTCGGCAAGCCAGTTGTGAAAGTAGCCACGGGTGAAACCTGCTCACAGAAGGCACCCACGCTGACGACCCTCCAGAAATAAACCGTGTTACTGTCCAGAGAAAATGGCAAAGAGAAATGATTTTCGGTCAACAATTTTTCAATTATGATCGATGCCTCGAAATCATTGCCGTCTGTTGCCAGCTGAAAAATGTACGAATTGGCTCCCGAGGCGGCGCTCCATGAAAAGTCGGGGTTCACTGATACATTGATCGACCCGGGAACTGGGGAAATAGCTACTGGCGATTGAGGCAGTGGATGTACCGTGACGATAATGGTGTCAGTGTCTGTAAAAATCCCGTCGCTTGCCTCGATTACCAATGGCTGAGGTAGATCGCCTGTCGAAGGTAAATCGTTGAGAACCAAAGCAAGGGTATCACCCGGCGAGGCAGATCCCATGGGCAATGGAATGGGCAAGCCTGCCAGGGTGGCATCGACGCTCACGCCGGCACTCGAAAACCCCATGCCTATGGCCACTTCTATCTCCACCACCTCTCCCTCGCATGTTTCCAAATCTGAACCCAGATAATGTACACTTACCTCCTCAGGTTGCGGCAACCCCTTCAACACGAACAGCCCCTCACTCATGTCGGAAGCCAAAATGATATTGGATGGTAAAAGGGAATAAATACCCCAGTTGCCAGCATAAGAAAATTCATTGGGGCCTGGGTAAGTATCGTAATAGCCCCAATATCGAGGCGAAACCGGATCACTGACATCCCAAACCTGGACTCCATCATAATAGTAGGAGGCGTAAAGCAAATAACCCCGCACCATGACATTGTGGGCAATTTCTCCGTCCCAAAGGCCAGGACTAAATTTTGCAACCACTTTCAAGTCGGTCGGATCACTGATATCGACTACTTTGATGTCCATGCCATGCGTTTCGTCGCACATGAAATAATAGTTTCCGTCTTGTGAAATCCAACCGGAGTGGTTGTAGCCTTGGTCTGGATAATTGGTCAGCGTACCGAGCGTGACCGGATGCTGTGGATCGGTGAAATCAACCACCCACAAGCCGTTGCCACCACAGTTCATGTATCCGATGTTGTCATCGATATAGGCATCGTGGACATAAGGGAGGAAGTAGTTCGCATTCGGATAGCTGGCAAGCAATACCGGTTGTACCGGGTTGCTGATGTCCAAAACTTTGGTTTTGCCTTGTGCACCCACGGCGTACAGTCTATGCTGGGAGGTGTCAATGAAGATATTGTGTGCCCTGACTATGGATTCATTGGAACTGTAAACCTGGTGTACCGTATCGGGCAAAGGATGCAAATCGATGATTTGAAGTGTACTGAGGCCTTCGTCGGCTACGCAGTAGAGGTAACCGGCGAATTCTTTCATATCCCGATGAACGAGGTTAGTACCAACCGCTGAACCGGGTACTCGGGCCACTTCGACAGGATTTGCAGGATCGTCGAGCGAGAATATGTGAATGGCTTCTGTCGAACCAATCACCGCGTATTCTTTCCCATTCATGACGAAACCCCACACGTCATTGTATCGGCTGTGAAGCCAAGATGTCTGAATGAGGTCATCGTCGTGCCAGTTACCGAGCATGGACATTTGGGCGGGTTGAGCCCAAAGTATTTGACCTACACACACAAAGGAGAGTATAAGGTTGCGCATGGCCATTGGAATTGAGTAATGTTCAACGACAGAATCATTTGCCTGGTCGTCGTGCAAGCAAGGCAGCCTCCCTATTCTTACCCACCAATGAACTTTGATGGAAGGCATCGACTCAGGCCTTTTTTGAATGACAAAGCCAGCCGAAGATATGGAATGTCTTCAATGCAAAAGGGATCGAAGGCTCGAATTGTCGCCCACCAACAGATTGTTCAACAAATCCATTTTTAAATGATTTTCAGGAAAGTGGGCAAATCTTCTGGGTATTTATAGCGCCGGCGAATGAGGAAATGAGGATTTCCTGTCTGCCGCCAGGCAGTGAGGATTTGAGGATGTGAGGATATCAGGATATGAGGATATGAGGATATGAGGATTTCCTGTCTGCCGACAAGCAGAGAGAAACCCAAGAGCGTCTGGCTACCCTGAAATGTATTCAGCATGAATCACCGGAGCTATAGTTCAAAATAATTCGGTTTGAGAATAGTCAATGTTTTTTCCCAAAGCCAAATCGATGTGGGCATATTCAAAACGAACACCCAGCCTAAACATCGCAAAGTCATCTTTCACTTTTCTTCACCACAAAACATCAGGGTGAATATCGAGAAGCTGAGTGCGCCATTGATATTAATTTTCAAAAATGACGGAAAGCTTCTATACGGAGCTCAGTGGTAAACATAGGTGCGGTGCTTCACTATAAATGAATGCGTTCTGATTCAGGGAGGGATGGATGTTCCCCGTCTGGCCTGGCGATAGCCTGACAGGCTCAAATCCTCCGCTTTTATATTCCACATCGATCGCCGGCTCTATAATTGAACGCGTGGCAGGCCAATCAAATTCATTTGAGCATTTTCAATGCGAATCATCGGCCTTTCATGCAATCACGTCTATCTGTACAACTTGCATGTGGACCATTTGTCGACTCAAATGCGTTCAGCAGCACCCACCTCCATCGTAAAACCAAGTTGATTCAGAAATATAAATATCGTCGCGTCCGAGGGCCTCAAGGGCAGCAGCTGTCTTGTCGCAAACGGCGGCAGGCTGGTTGTAGAGCAATACGTGACCTTTGCCATCGTCGAAAAATTCTTGATCACCGAAGTAAATGGCAGTTTTTCCAGTGAATATGCACGGTCCATCTTGCGGCATGGGGTCTTTGATGGCACACACTTCCACGCTTTCCACCAAAATGATTTGCGCTGTGCCGAAATGTGCCGGATCGAGCAAGCGGTAGGGCCGCCTTGCTCTGATTTCTACAGTGCCGAATCCAACGGTGGTGAGCATGCGCACATATTGCTCCAGGGGGATCGCTCCCGTAAGGCACTCGGCTCGAAGCCGTTCGTCGTTCCTGAGGTGTTCGGGTATTTCTTCCTCACATATCGGATCAGACATGATCAATTTTCCATGTGGCTTGAGAACCCTGTACATTTCCTGAATGGCCTTTTTCAATTCTTCATTTTTGAAAATATTGAACAGGCAATTCTGTGCAGCCACATCTACACTATTGTCTTCAAGGGGCAAGGAAAGTGCATCCCCTTTTCTCAAATCCACAAAATCTCTGGAAAACCAGGGGTTGAGCTTCTCTGCTTCAAGCAGGTTTTCAGCACATGTCTGTAACATTTCATCGACGATATCCACTCCGATGATGGCTCCCTTTTGACGGCTGAAATAACTGAATTGGAGCAGTTCCATTCCGCCACCTACACCCACGTAAAGCACGCGGGGATTGTTGACGAGATCCCTCGGATGCACGGTACTTCCACAGCCGTAATTCATCTCGAGCATTTTTCGGGGGATGGTCAATCCTGGAAGCTGCCAAATTGGAGTGGTCGTGCAGCACAGGCCAACATTGGGTTTCAATGCGGCCTGTTTGTACACATCGATCGTCGTATTGAGGTAGGTCATAGAAAATGGTATTTGAGTCGAATTCTTGTCTCGCAAAACAATGACATTGTACGGGCATGCCCATCAAGTCACCATCTAAATCTAAGTTGCGCAGGACTACATTTCTTTTGAATTATCTTCGCTGCGACAACAGACAACCAAGATGAATCGCTTTTCGAAGCACACTACATGCGAAACAAAATTGAGATCCTGGCTTTGATGGCAGTTTGTACCCTTGGATGCAATTCCAAGCAGGGCAAAGAGCCACTGTCTCCCATTATACCTGGTAGAGAGGTGATAGCCGACTCTTTGCCTTACAATGATACAGCAAGCCTGGAGAGCTTGCTGTTCAAGTACGATCCCCCTGATCGCGTCGTCTGGCAAAAGCCAGAACTTATCATCGACAAGATGGGGGATCTCAGCAACAAGGTCGTCGCGGATATTGGAGCAGGATCAGGCTTCTTCGCCAGGAGGCTCGCTCAACACGCAAAAAAAGTCATTGCTATCGAAATCGACCCTCGATTCATCGAATTCATGGACAGCATCAAGCGACTGGAACTGGCCCCCATTTATCAGCAGCGATTCGAAACCCGACTTGCCACTCCCAACAACTCCATGCTAAAACCAAATGAGGCAGACGTTATCCTCATCGTCAACACCTACATCTATATCCAAAATCGAGAAGAATACTTGAAACATCTGCTCGGTGTCCTGCCAGCAGGAGGGCTGCTGGTCATCGTAGATTTCAAGAAAAAAAGACTCCCCATCAATTACCCACCCCAAGATCTCAGGCTCGAACTTTGGAAGGTGGAAAAGGAATTGGAACAGGCTGGTTTTTCAGATATTCAGTCTGATGATTGCTCCCTGGATTACCAATACATCGTCACGGCCCGTAAGCCACTGGAATATCAATGACTTGGCCCAAGGACTAAGCTTGCGAAACAGCTGCATGTCCTATTGATGTGCAAGCGGCTCTTTTGGATACTTCCTGGTCAACTCTGTTTTTCAATTATAAAAGCACCAAACCATGAAATCGGTTACTATCCATTCCTTGCTCGCAATGCTGGTGTCGTTGTACATCTTTGGTTGTTCGGGTAATTCGACCAGCCAAAAAGACGAAATGGCTTCATTTACCTCTGATAGCAATTTTGCCAAAGCGCATCCAAGTCCAGCACACATCACTTTCAAGGGAACTGGCGCATGGATTTCATTTCCCACCCCTGATGGTGATTCGGCAAGAGCCTGGTACATCCCGGCAAGTAAGGACAGTCGCAAATTCTTGTTCGTGATCCACGAGTGGTGGGGACTCAATGATCAGATTCGCCAGGAAGCAGAACACCTCCACGACAGTCTTGACAATGTGCATGTCCTGGCTCTTGACCTTTATGATGGCAAAGTAACCGACGACCCCGAGCAGGCTGGAGAATTCATGAATGCAGTAAAACCTGCACGTTGTGAAGCAATCATACGTGGTGCACTGGATTTTGTGGGAGATGACGCCAGGATCGCTACCATTGGCTGGTGTTTTGGTGGGGGGTGGTCTCTCAGAGCGAGTATCCTTGCAGGCGAAAAGGCCATTGCCACCGTCATGTATTACGGAATGCCGGTCAGAAAAGCTGATGAGCTTGCTCCGCTGAAATGTGAAATCCTTGGGATATTCGCCAAAAAAGACGAATGGATCAATGAAAAGGTCGTTAGTGACTTCGAAGCATTATGCAAAGCCACTGGCAAGAAATTAACCGTTCATTGGTTTGATGCCGACCATGCCTTTGCCAATCCAAGCAACCCAAAATATAATGCAGAGGCAGCTCGACAGGCAACCAAGCTAACGCTCGATTTTTTGAGGAAGGCCTTTCAAAAAAGTTGAATCATGGATGGCAAATCATCATTCCTTGACTTTGATGAGATACCACTCAATTTCTACCTAAGATCCATTTTCAGCCTGACAGGGGTTATATCGTTCAAAAATCATCCGCTGATTCGTAGGCTTTGATGACGGCCCATTCACCTTCTTTTCCAGGCATCGAGTTGCCATGCTCCATTCCGAGCACGCCGGAAAATCCTTTTCCGTGGATATATTTGAAAACGTTGCGGTAGTTTATTTCACCAGTAGTGGGTTCTTTTCTACCTGGATTATCACCTATTTGGAAATAAGCGATTTCATCCCATGCCATCTCCATGTTTGGGATCAGATTGCCTTCCTGAATTTGCTGATGGTATATGTCGAACAATATTTTGCAAGATGGGCTGTTCACTGCTTTGCATATCTGATAAGCCTGTGAAATTTTAGTCAGGAACAGACCAGGGTGGTCTCTGAAATTTAACGGCTCTAAAACCATCACCAATCCGTGTGGTTCAAGTATATCAGCTGCCCGTTTCAATGTTTCGATCACATTGGCCGTTTGATAACCCAAGTCCATGCGCAAATCGAGATGGCCAGGAACCACGGTCATCCAAGTGGCGTGTACCCGTTTTGCTACTTCTATAGACGAACGTATATCAGCAAGAAATTCTTCCCTACGCGCAAGGTCGCCGCTGGTCAAATTTGGCTCAGACCAATAGATCTTGTGGGCTACGAAAACCCCCATTCGCAACCCCAGACGCTCCAAGGCATGTGCAATTCTAAGTTGTTCATCGACGGGTCGGCTTTTCATCCCATTGTCTTCAAAAGCGGTGAATCCTTGTTCTGCCATGAATTCGAGCTGAGCTAAGAGATCCTTTCCTGCAATGGACTCGAACATTCCGAAATGAGGGGCGTAATTGAGTTTAAATCTCCGCTCAGGAAGTGTCGTGGGACGGGTCAACCATTCCCATGGGGCAAGCGTGGAAGATGAGGCGGCTCCCAGCAGAGTCATTTTGAGAAAATTCCGTCTTTCCATGCCAATGTCCTTTTGTGGTTACTTCAATGCCAACCACAAGGTATTGAACTTTGTAAACTCTGTTATCTTTGCCATCCTTTTCAACTTCAATGGAGAGATGCCGGAGTGGTCGAACGGGGCGGTCTCGAAAACCGCTGTCCTGGGTAACCGGGACCGGGGGTTCGAATCCCTCTCTCTCCGCCAAATATGAGAGCAGCCACAGCCGGAAGCTATGGCTGCTTTCGTTTTTTTGACCCTTGCACTGAGGTGGAATGGCTCGGCCGTACAAGTAGATGGGATCGTGATCGGCCCCTGACGGGCCGAAGTTTCGCCAGGGAGGTTTAGCCGAGAGATGGCATAAAAAAACCCGCTTTTGGAGCGGGTAGGTAGTGGGTGATGAAGGATTCGAACCTCCGACCCCCTGCTTGTAAGGCAGGTGCTCTGAACCAACTGAGCTAATCACCCGAAAACGATTGAGCTTTCTTCAAAGCGGCGGCAAAGATAGAGGCTGCCGACAAGCACGCCAACTACATTTCATCTTTTTTCTAATGGTAAATGCGCCTCGTGCCTGAAAATCAAAACATGCTCCTCCACTGCCTTAGATGTCGATTGTGGTATGCCGTCGTTTGCATCAGCATTGCTCTGTTATGTGGGTTTACTTCATCAATCGCTCAACAACCCCAATTTCTCCTGACGGCAAGCAAAACGATCGTGCCTTTGAATGCCAATTTTGAAATCGTATTCACATTGCACAACGCAAATGGGGAAAACTTCGAACCTCCTCCACTGGATGATTTCGAGGTATTATCAGGCCCGAATTACAATGCATCCGTCCGACTTTCCGACTACCGCGTAATTAAAGAAACGAAATACTCCTATATACTCAAACCCCGGCGAAAGGGGACATTTACCATTGGTCCTGCAAGAATCGAGGTTAACTCAACAGTGTTGAAGTCAAACACACTCGTAATTGTAGTTACGGACCCGAATGCAAATGAAAAACAGCTCGAGCAGCTTTTTGTACAGGTAATCCCCCATGCCAACAGGGCCTTCATAGGTCAACAAATCCTATTGGACTACAAGCTATTCACCACGATATCCGTAGATCGCTACTCCCTCATTGAAGAGCCCTCGTATGAAGGCTTTTATGCCGAAGAATTGCATAGATTTTATTCCTCTCCCACGACCGAGGACATCGACGGCCATATTTATACGACGAAAATATTGCGACGTGTGGCATTGTTCCCCTTGCAAACTGGAACCTTTACCATTTCTCCTGCCAAGTTTCGCTTTCTGACGTCAGAATCGCATGGCCTTTTTTTCAACCAGAAAATGAAAGCCGTGGAGATGAGTACAGATTCCATAGTGCTTACCGTCGATCCGCTCCCCCCTGGTGCTCCAGCTCATTTCTCGGGTGCAGTGGGCAACTATTCCTTCGAGGCCATCGTAGATGCCACAGCCTCGAACATTGGTAAAGCGATCACCCTACAATATATCGTCATCGGCAATGGGGACCCAAAGCGCATCGATGTAAAATCTCCTATTTTGGAAAACAGTTTCGATATATTTCCAGGCAAGATCACCGATGAGGTACTTATAGAAAAAAGCACAGTAGAATTAATCATCAAAAAATCATTTGAATTTCAACTCGTGGCCGAGAAAGAAGGGAAATTCCACATCACTCCAATTTTCAGCTTTTTTGATCCGGTCGAGCAGTCGTACAGAACTATTCAAAAATCGCCCATCGAAATTCACATTTTGCCTGGAGGGCCAACGCATGGGCCGATAGACAATATAGCGAAAGAAGATAAAGCCCTACAGCTGAAAGCATTTAAAACCGAGGCGAAACTTAGGTCATTGAAAAATGTGCAACGTTTTTACAGACTCGCTTTTATACTTTTCATCGCACCCTTCGCCATTCTGTTTTGCATCTGGTTATACACTCAATTCAAAAATACATTTCAGGCAAAGTCAGGTAATGATGCCATTTCACTTACCGAAATTGACAGAAAACTGGATGAACTTCTCCACCTGGCATGTGATGAAAACCGTGAAGCGGAGCCGAGAGCGGTGCTAAATGAACTCAAAATTTTATTATTCCAATTTTTTGATGAAAAAAATGCTTATGATCATTCGAGAAAATCCATATTGATTGCAATGGAGCGTGCAAACGTCCCATCGGAAGTAGTCAATCGATTTTTTGCAATCTTGGATGAATCGGAAAGGATATTATTTGGAGGTAGTGTGATTGACAGGGCGCAATTATGCCAAATGATAACTGATGCGAAAGGTGTTCTTGCAGAATTGAAATCGTTGGCACCAAGTAGTTAGCAAGGAAGGGGCAGTATCATTACACGGTTCCCCTGTTACGCATTCGCCAAATAGAAACAATCATACGTACAGGCAATAAGGCCGTAACGATCAGGCTGCTAACGCTAAAAAATATCAATTCATTCCTCACGTAGTTAAAGGTAGCCTGTTGTTCTGAAAAATTAAGGGTTGAGGTTGAAAACATTTCGTTTATGCTGCCATCATCGAGCTGAACCCTGATGTCGACGAAGTTGGCATAGAGGTACATGAAAAGGGGAATACTTAAAATGATAATGAAAACTTTGAGCCATTGAAAGTACCCAACAAAGCTATATTTCAGAAAGAACAAGTGCCTCGTAACCGTGATGAAGACTAGAATGAAAATACTATTGATCACACCGGTTTCTTCAAAACCAACTCCAAATTTATAGGGGTGGTAAAGGAAAGCAACAATCGTTGCAGCGGTAATGACCCACCACAAGAATTCAATGAGGAGGAACTGTTTAAGGTTATTTTTCAATACAGGGTGAATGATCATTCGGCAGTTCGTGTTTTCCAAACTATGATGGGCGTTTGAGAATGTTGTTGTCGATCCAAGTAATCGATGCAAAATTCCATAACAAAGAATAAATCGTAAACGACAAAAGCCCGTCCGGCTCGGAGGCCAGAACGGGCTTTTGAAAAAAAAGGTTGGCAGTGACCTACTCTCCCACCCGCTCAGGGGCAGTACCATCGGCGCTGAGGGGCTTAACGACTCTGTTCGGAATGGGA